>Ga0307468_100000013_pt1 | contig 203709 bp, 159 predicted proteins | sample atmdna_FD_203085 | JGI IMG/M metagenome (GOLD analysis project Ga0307468, IMG submission 203085) | Hardwood forest soil microbial communities from Morgan-Monroe State Forest, Indiana, United States - atmos_gases AM2C_05 | ecosystem: Environmental > Terrestrial > Soil > Temperate forest >...
ACGCCCTCGTTGGCATCGGTTAAATCAATCCCGTTGCCAGCGATGTCTAAAATAATGGGTGAAGTTGGCACACATTTACAATTCAACGGCACATAGCCCTCATTGCAGAGTATAACCTCGTCGCAAGCGCAGGAATGCGAAATTGAATAGGTCTGAGTTGAAATTGTATCGCAGGCTTGCATGGATATGGGACTGGCACAGCCTGACTGGCAGTTTGTGGAAATGGTTCGAGTTATTCTATTTCTTACAACTTGAGTAAATGTGCCGCTTGTGGTGGTTATGGGTGTATTGAACAAAGGCCAACATTCTATGACTGCAGTAGATTGAGAACAACAAACTGGTGAAGACTGACATTGTCCGGTTCCGGCAACACGATCCAGATTCGTATCATCGGTATACCCATCCGGCCAACCAATTGTATAATGCACCTCTTTGAAGAGGGATGAGAATTGGCCTAAGCATCCCCTGTCGTCTTCGGATGAAGAGACAATAAATGGGCGACAAGACGGGCTTGCAGAAACTTCATTCAGGCATAGCAATGCCAGGATGAGTGCATAAGCGATCTTCTTCATTTGTCCTCCTGCGGATAGAAAGATGATCTCTCAGGTTTTTTAGAATCGAGTGATCATTTCGGCATAGAGGTCTCTAAGCCTGATGATGCTTTGGCGTAGATCCGTTCTCAGATTTTCCACTGAATCCGTCATCTCTTGATACTTTTGAAGAATAGATTCCTTAGCCGTTTGAGTTCCTGTTTTGAATTGTTCCGATTCGTTTTCGTTATAAGGTTCACCGTTATTTATGGGCTTTTTATTCAGTTTCATTAAGGCGTCTGTATTCGGCGCATCCAAGGCAACCTCAAAATCCTGCCTGGCGGTTTTATTCCAATAAGAAACTAGAGCTGTGTCAGAGAGACGCAATAACTTATCTAATACAGGAAGGGCTTTCATGATCTGTATCTTCTGTCCCAGCCGATCATCTTGAATATCGCGAATGGCCTTTGGATCACCTTCACCGGTGTTGTCTTCAAAGATTATCGCTGAAAGAGCGAGAACGACTTCGTTCCTACGGTTCAAAGTATTTGAGATGCCAATGGTTTTTTCGTAATCTTGGCCTGGGGCGATCACCGCACCCACTTCAGAAAAAGCAAAATCTTCCGAAAATGTAAAAACGGTTTGCGGATCCATTCTCGATGTAAAGACATATGCTGTGATCGCCTTATTGCTGTTATTTCGAAGCGATAGGTTGAGATGCCCATCATATTTTTTGGCGCTCAATACCTCAAACGAGCGCGTAAGATTATTGATCCTGATGATGCTTTTATCTTTTTTGGGTGAAGAGGATAAAACGGTGCCGCCCAAATAGACGATGCCGACTAGAACCGGAACCAACAGAAGAAAGAGTTTCTTACGGAGAGGCGTGATGTATTGAGTCATTTTACTTAAGCTCCTTGGGAATGGTTTCTCCGTCAAATAACTGGAAAGGATAGCGCCTAAAACATCATCTAAGCGTGAGCTTCGGCCTGAGTGTAGTTGAATGAGATTTATAATACAAGAAGAAAAAGGTAGACAATCTTACTAAATGGTAGACAATCTGCTCATTTGGCCAGCCGGTAGACCGATCTTGCCGAGCGCCATCCTACTTAACCGAGTTGAGGTCAGCAGATCGGGCTCGGTATGCGGAAGGGGTGATGCCATGCGTCTTCTTAAAATGACGCGCGAAGAGAGCTTTATCGCTGTATCCTACTTCACCCACAATCTGCTTGACGCTCATCTGTGTAGTGGCTAAAAGCCTGGCCGCTTGTTGCATCCTGAGCAGTTGCAGGTACTGTCCCGGAGATATGTCGGTTTCCGCCTTGAACAGTCGCCAGATGTGGGAGCGAGAGATTTCTACTGATCTTGCCATCTCATCCAAAGACAGCCTTCGATGCAGATTGGCATTCATGAAGTTGACGATCCTTTGTACCTTACGATTCATGCTTGAACCTCATAAGCAATGCTCAAAATCGGGGAAGCAGTCGGGAACACAACCAGCCATTCGCCAGATCATAAAGGATGCCAGTTGCCTATACAGGCGATGCGACGATAGCCGTACAGTCAACTGGCATCCGCTCAACTGCTTTGCTCACTTTGCGGCTGGCACAGTGCCAACCGCCTATTGGGACGGCTTGCGCTTCGGTTTGTAGTCGCCGAAGACGAAGCGGTAATCCTCGCTCCATTCAAAGACCGTCTGTACGGCCAGTCGCGCCATTCGATAAGCCGCCTTCATCTCTTCTTCGCTCTCCTCTGCCGCCTCAGCCAGCGCCCGCAGGATGCGCCGGTAGCGCCGGTTGTTGCTCTCTTGTTCGAGTTCCTTGAGAAACTCAGCAACCGCCCGCCGCCGCTTGGCCGAAGGGTGCCGCCAGGCGACATACAACTCCATCATGGCGGCGTGAAAGAGGGCGGCGTAGGCAATCCGTTGCGCCACCGACACGGAGCGCAGCAGTTGGTGGATTTCTGTGTTGATGACGCTCCAGCGATCCTCGACCTCCTGAGAGGCGAGTACCGGCTTGACCTGCCGCGCGGGTCGCGAGGCAGATATGACCTTTCGCGGCGCAACTTTTTTTCTGCGCCGTGTATTTTTTGCTATACTCATGCCGCTCCTTTAGCACATTGACGTGGTCGGAGCACACAAATACCTACACGCCAATGCGCAATGTTGGGCGGAGTGAGCCGTCACCGTCATGGCGGCTCACTTCACAGTAATTGCTCTTTGAATGTTGAAGAATGAACTCAAGAAAGAATGGGCGGGCCGCGCGGCCAGATTGATTCAGCAAGCCAGTCAAGAATGGGAAGCGTGCTCACCAAGGGGATGACGGCGCTATTGGGCATCGTCGTGAGCACGCGCCTGTGTAAGTAAGACCTCCTGAGTTTAAGTGAGATGTTAGAGCGAGCACGGGCTGGCGCCGGCTCTGGTTCGACTTGAGCCTGAGCCGAGGAAATGATTTCGGGCGCAGCGGGCACGGCGATAATCGAAGAGGTTGCGGCAGTGCGCCTGGCTGCGAGTTCGTCATGGGTCTGCGCGAATTCCGGATAAGCCGCAGCGAATGGCGAAGCGAGTGTAATGTCACAGACATTTTGCGCTTCGCTGATGCGGCCCACTTCGCCAAGCTCGACGGCATAGCTGTTGAGGAAATTGTAATAGGTCGCCGGATAGTATTTTCTAATTGCCTGTATCGCAGGGAACAATCGCTCGAAATCATCAAGAACTTGTTTGTGATCACCATAAATGCTGCGTATAACAGCGGCCATCCATTGTGCCTGTGTGAGAGTCAAGAAGTCGCTTTCACGCGCTGCCCTTGCAGCAGCTAAATATGATGAAAGCGCATTTTCTATTTCACCGCTGTCGAAATATGTCGCAGCAATACTTAGTATTGCCCGTGAGCGATAAGGTGATGTTGCATTTTCCGCGACAACTTCAAATAACCGTTTTGCACTTGCAAAGTCACCCTTTTGCTTTGTGCAGATTGCCTGATAATACTGAGCGATAGATTTCAATTCTTTTGATAGCGGCAAAGCGAGCATCAATTGACTGGCCTGCTCTACCGTATCCATTTGCCTTGCGAAATAAGCGTGACGGGCAATAGTCGCAAGTTGCCTGCCTAATACTTCAAATCCTTCTCGCGTGTAGAGGCTGCGAGCCAAAGCCGCATGAATCGAACGCTGAAGATAAGAATGCGGCACAGAGACTTCAACCTTTCCGGCGCAGTTACCAGAAAAGGAGAATGACATGTTAAAGAGGATACTTGCCTGTTCGTTCATCCTGGCGGTTCTCCCCTTGCTCACCTCATCCATTCACAACCCAAACAATCCGGCTCCCTTTGCAACGGTGGCTTTCGCCGGACATGTAACTCAAGGTGGCGGCGCATATTGCAACTGCGGCTGTGATCATTGCATCTGCGATCCCGGCGAATCGCCGATGGATTGCCCGCACAACAGCCGGGTCGTTCCAGCGGATACGAATAGCACGGCAGATCATGCGACTTCTCCAACTGGCAAGGCCAGCCATTCAGGTCTTGATTTCGGCTCAAGCGCCTTGATACTGGCGTTGGCGCTGTGGCTGTGGGCTAGACTGCGCGCCTGAGCGGCGGCGCGTGCCTGGCTCGTCTATTGGACATTCCCGGTTGCCACAGCGGAGCCGGTGATTCGGGGAAGGTGTGTCCGCGTGGCGCTTCGCATTGTATACCATCTGCTGCCTGATTTCACCAAGAAATTGTATAAGGCTTAACATAACCTTGTTGCTTAAAATATGAAGCAATTTCCTAATATTTTTAATCCGTGTTGTCGGCCTCCGCCGCAACATAAAGAAGCCAAAACAGCGGGTTGCGCCACGATGCACATGGCAAAGGCCAGCAAGGCGCGACCGCATAGCGCGTTGGGTAGCGGGTCAGTCAGTTGGAATGAGCGCCTGCTTGTCGCAGGCATAGACGCTCTCAAGGTAAGCGTAATTACTCTCGCGTAAAGCGTCAGTGCTATAACACACTTTTGACAGTCGTAGTATGCGGCACGCTCAATCGAAACTGCGTGCCGTGACCGTCTGTGACGGGACTGATTAACTCGACCAGGCCGCCCAGTTCGACCGCGCGGCGCTGGACGATTGCCAGGCCCAGGCCGGTGCCACGCGATTTCGAAGAATAAAACGGCTCGAAGACTTTCTGCTGCACTTCAACAGGGATGCCCGGCCCGGTGTCGGTTACGGTGAAGATCAATTGCAAGGCCGCAGGCTTCGCCCGCCGTAAGGTTTCGATGTGCGCTTGAATCGTCACCGCGCCGCCGTCTTCCATCGCCTGTACCGCGTTGATGACGAGATTGCTCAATGCCTCGCGCAGCGCGCCGGCCTGCGCCCCCGTCAGCGTCACGTCGCAGGCGGAGTCAATCCTTATGGCCACGCCATGGGCTTTCGCTTCAGTTGTAATCAAAGCCACAGTTGAGTTGAGCAGTTCGGCAAGCGGCACAGGGCGCTGGTCGGCGTGACTCGGTCGGCTGAAGGCCAGCAGTTGCGAGACGGTGCGATTGAGCCGGTCAATCTCGCTGACGATCAGTTCAAGGTCGCGGTCGTAATCCTTCAACGCCGCTTCTTCGCGCATCACCTGAGCGATGGACTTGATGGCAGACAGCGGGTTTTTGACTTCGTGCGCCACCTGTGCCGCCATCTGGCCGAGGGTTGCCAATCGCTCACGCGCTGCCAGTTCTCTTTCCAGCCGCACCTTTTCTTCAATCAATCGGCAGCCTTCGACTTCGACCGCCACCTGCCCGGCGATAACGTCGAGCACCGAACGCTTCTCGCTGGTCAGCGCGCGGGGTTCGGCGGCAATGATCATGAGGCCGATGATGCGTCCTTCGCGCCTGAGCGCATAGGCAATGGCCGCGTTGATGGCCTTGAGGTCGTCGTCGGTTTCTACGGATTCGGCGGCCCACTGTTCCAGCTTGTCGATTAATCGGCGCTCGTGGCTTTCGGGCGCGGCTGATTCAACAGTAATGATTCTTACATTTTCAAGCTCAAGGCCGCGCCGGATAGTCTCTTCGCTATATCGCACGAAGGCCGCCAGTTCGCCGAAGCCTCCGGCCCCGGTCACCACCTGCCGCACGACATCGCGATACAAACCGATTTCGCCGGTGAACAATTGATGCACGGCGCGATCAAGCACGCGCACCAGCGGCCCGGCAAGCGCCACCATACCGAGGATCAAGATCACTTCGATGACGCCCGCCGGAAGCTGAAAGCGGACGACGAGATATTCATCCAGCCGCCGCACCCCGTAGGTGTAGACCGCGATGAAGATCATTGCGAAAACGGCGTAGACCAGGCTGTCGCGCACTGCCACGTCAACAATGCGGTAACGATAGACGTGATAGGCGACAAAGAAGATCGGCAGCAGCGACAGCAGGATGAACGTCACCCAGAGAAAATCATTCGGCCCGGACTGCGCGATGGCGACGACATAAAACTGCAACACGCCGTTGAGAATCAGCAGCACCCCAAGGCGTTTGAAGAACGTCCGCTCGCGGCTGGCATCCCGCGCCAGCTTTTTGACGATTGCCCAATCGAGCAGCGCTGACGAGATCATCACCAGCAGATACCAGATGGCATAGGGGATGAGCAGCACGCGAATCTTCAGCATGAACGGGCGATAATCGCCGGTCGTCAGGCGATAGACGGCGTAGGGCAGGAAGGCCATCGGCACGTAGAGCGCCACGCCCACCCAGCGCACGCTGCGCCTTGTGAGCGTGCGGTAATTATCGAGCGATGCCCACATCGCCACGTGCGCGTGCAGCAACGCCGCCGGCAACAAGGCCACGCCGGTCGTCGCCAGCACGTCCCAGGCGCGCAGCAGAAAGGTCAACCGCTCGCGTCCGAGCAACAACTCGTGCAGGGTGATGAAGAGATTGCCGAGAAACCAGACGCCCAGGCAGAGATTGAGAATAGTAATTAATCTTGCAGGCTGCGACTGGCTCTGAGAGGTGCCGAGCCGGCGGCTCCAGATCAGCCAGGCGATGTACAGATGCAGCATCGCCCCGGTTGCGAAGCCGACCAGTTTGAGTATCTGAATCGGGGACATAAGCGAGAGACGCCGTGCAACTTGAATCAGGGCGCATCAGATCGGCATAAAAAAAATTTGCCACAGAGGCGCAAAGACACAGAGAAAATCATGAAATCTCGCGACTTGCTCAGCATTTTTCATTCTCCTCTATGTCTTTGTGCCTGCGGTGGCCAATCCTCTATCTCAACCCCATGCGGCTCGATTTAGCGACCGAAGCGCGCCGCATCGCGACTGGCATAAGCGGCGACGGCATTGTCGGCGGCGGCAGTCGTCTTAAGCAAGCCGACGACTTCGCCGAGCCGATCAGCCGGAATGGCGCAGGTCATCTCATTGTTCGACATGCCTGTGCGCACGCGGCTCAACATGCAGCCGACCGAGACGGCGACCGCATGATGCTCTCTGGCCATCGGGATGATGTGGCACTGCGGCTTGCCTTCGAACTTCAGGCCCGGTACGGCATCCGACAGAATCATCGCCTGCCGCGCATTGATGCGCAGAAAGACGACATCCGGATCAAACGGCGTGTCGGCAAGCGGCCCGTAGGTGATGTGGTTGTATTTCTCTTTGACGACCGGAATCAGCGGCACGACATCAAGCGTCACCCAGCCTGATTCAAGGATCGCCGCGACATCCGAGTTGCCGGCGACTTCTTCAATGCTTTTGAGTCCGTGAGTTAAACTACCAACCGAACAGTTGCCGTGATCTTCCGGCGCGGTCGTGAAGGTCTGGTTGGCGGCTTCCATCCAGAAGACGCAACCGGCAGGCACTTTGCCTGTGCGCCCGTCGGCCATCGGCTCCGGCACGTGGCTTTCAAATCGCCCGACGCCCTCCGGCGCATCGTTTGAGAAGGTGATCGCCAGCGGCGGCGTTTGCAGCCCGAGCAGCGTATTGAGTTCGGCTGCCTGTGTCTTCCAGTCCTGAGTTGTCAAATCGTTTCTCCTTGCTTGAATGTTTAGATGAAACTGAATCACCAGAATTATAACGGCTCGCAACTCACCAGGCGATGGCGTAGCGGCCACGGCGCGGGTCAGCGCCGCCTTCGAGCACGCCGTTATCACTACGCAGCATGATGATCGTCGGCGCGCTCGGATTGCCCCACGCCGATTGCATCTCGATTTTGTGGCCGCGCGCCGCAAGCTGGTCGGCGACTTCTTTGGCGATGCGCGATTCCAGGTTCAAGACGCCGGCGTTGAAGCGATGATCGTCGAACGAGCTTACCAGATGCAGCGTCTGAAAGCGCGGCGCTTCGACTGCTTCCTGCACGTTCATGCCGAATTCGATCACATTCAGCAGAACTTGAATCAACGATTGATCCTGGTTATCGCCGCCCGGCGTCGATAGCACCAGCAGCGGCTTGCCGTCTTTCATCACCAGCGTCGGCGTCAGCGTGATGCGCGGTCGCTTGCCTGGCGCGAGGACGTTCGGATGATTTTCTTCAAGTAAGAAAGATTGCATTCGCTGGCCGAGCAGCACGCCGGTGTCGCCTGCGACCACCGCCGGCAACCACGCGCCCGACGGCGTCGCGCTGAAGACATTGCCGTCTTTGTCCATTACATTGACGCACGTCGTATCGTTGGCGCGCTCGGCTTCAGGCACGCGCGACTGGCCAGTGAGCTTCGGCTGCGCGTGGCCGTTATCGACCGGTTTGACCTTCAACGGGTCGCCCGGTCGCTGGTCAAACGAGGCGTGCTCAGGGTCAATCAAGCGGCGGCGGGCGGCGGCATAATCTTTCGCGAGCAACTCTTTTGCCGGCACTTTCACGAAATCCGGATCACCGTAATATCGATCACGGTCGGCAAACGCCAGCTTCATTGCTTCCGCAAGCGTGTGGATGTAAACCGCCGAGTTCGGCTGCATCGCCCGCAGGTCGTAGCCTTCGAGCAGGTTGAGCATTTCCAACATCGCCGGCCCCTGCGCCCAGAAGCCTGTCTTGTAGACCTCATAGCCGCGATAGCTCACGTGTGTCGGCTCCTCGACTTTGGCATGAAACGCGGCAAAATCGGCAGCGCGCAACAAGCCGCCGTTGGCTTCCGAGAATTCCGCCATGCGGCGGGCGACAGGGCCTTTGTAAAAGTAATCACGCGCCGCCTGTAGGGCCGCGTGTCGCCCCTGCGATGCCGCAGCTTTTTCGGCTTTGACAATCTCGCGCAGGGTTCGCGCCAGATCGGGCTGCACGAACAGTTCGCCGACTTTGGGGACGCGACCGTTCGGCAAGAAGAGCCGCGCGCTCGTCGCCCACGGCTCAAAAATCTGGCGCGTGCGTTCGATGTAGCTGACGCGCATCTCGTCAATCGGGAAGCCGTCGGCAAGCTCAATCGCCGGCTGCATCACCTCGGCGAGCGAGCGGGTGCCAAATTGATCTAGCGCCGTCGTCACCGCATCGAGCACGCCGGGCACAGTCGCCGGCAGAATGCCCGACGACGGAATCATGCCGGGCCGTGCGCCGCCTTCACTGATGGAGACGTATTCGGGTGAGCCGCGATAGACCAGGCCCTTAACGTCTTTGTTCTGCTTCGCCCATTGGATGAAGAAGTCGCGTGTCGCCAGGCGTGGCGCGATGCCCTGGCCGTTGATCACCGCTGGCTTGCCGTTTGTAGTTTTAATGATAATCGGCACTTCGCCGCCAAATGAGAAGTGCGAAAACTCGATGACCGAAGCGGCCAGGATAGCGGCGCAGCCTGCATCAACAGCATTGCCGCCCTGCTGTAATAAACGCATCCCGGCTTCGGCTGAAAGCGGATGGCCGGCGGTGACGACGCCGCGCTTGCCGCGCACGACGGGCCGAAAGGTCTCGGCTTCGGGGATAATCGTCGCGGCGAAGAAAATAGCAGTGATCATTACAAACGACAGCAGAGCGGGCAGCATTTTCATGGCGACCTCCTGGCGATGTGCGGTGTGAAGGAAAGTTTCTGCCTTTGATTGTTACTTGTCAACGAGAGCACTGGCCAGCCGAGGCGGCGTGAGCCTCGATTTGAGGCGTGATGATCTGACATCAGACGCGCATATCTCTCCTGTGCGACAATTGTTCGATAGGTTCCTGCGGCGAGCCTGTTTGAAATTTCGCTTGCGGCGTGAGCCAGCGCCGCCGGGTTTGCCTTGCTTGCTTGCGGCGTCGGGCGCAGCTTATAATCGCAGGCGATTGCCAGAGCGCCAAACCCCTCACGGCTTGTGAATTCGCTCGTCGCGTATGCGAATCTTCACAAGCTGTCTGGAGCACAAATCATGAAACGCCTGTTTGTTTTGGCGCTCGTGGTTGCCGCCACCGGCGCTGCCTGGGTTATGCTGCAAAAAAAAGTCAACACGCCGGCTATCGCTGATGTCTCGCCTGTGACCGTCACGCCCAAGCCTGTATCTGATGAGCGCCGTCCTGACTCACGGTTGAAATTGCCGCTCGCCGATCCTCACGTCGTCGTCAAGAAGAGCAGGCGGCGGCTTATGCTGTTTGATGGCGACAAACAACTGCGCGCCTATCGCGTTGGTCTGGGTTATACGCCAGCCGGCGATAAGACGCGGCAGGGCGACGGGCGGACGCCCGAAGGCAGTTTCTATGTCTGCGTGAAGAATGCCGCCAGCAAGTTTTATCTGTCGCTCGGCTTGAGCTATCCAGACAAGGAGCACGCGGCGCGCGGATTGCGTGACGGCCTCATCAATCGAGCGCAGCACGATGAAATCATCAGTGCGCTCGCGCGCCAGCAACGACCGCCGTGGGATACGCGGCTGGGCGGCGAAATCTTCATTCACGGCAACGGCTCCGCAAGCGACTGGACATGGGGCTGCATCGCTCTGGACAACGAAGACATGAAAGAACTCTTCGAGGCGATGCCGAAAGGCGCGGCGGTCGTCATCGAGCCATGAGCTTATTCAACTGAGCCGAGAAAGGGCGATTCGGATGTTTGTTGTGATCTATCGTTGGAAGATCAAACCGGGCATGGAAGAACCCTTCCGCAGTGCCTGGAGCAAAGCGACGCGCGCCATCGCCTTTCGCTACGGGGCGCTCGGTTCGCGTCTGCACCAGGCTGACGATGGCAGTTGGCTGGCTTATGCGCAGTGGCCGGATCGCGCGCGATGGGAAGCGATGCGCAGCGGGCCGCCGGCTGACGCCGAAGCCGCGACCAGGATGCGCGATTGCATAGATGCCAGTGATGAATTCCCCACGCCGCTTTTCTGTTTGACCGTCACGGATGATTATCTCAAGCCGGTGAAGAATCCCAATTCATAACCCCCGCCGCCTGCTGTAGGAAGGCAAAAATAAAAAGGCAAAAGTGACGGAGCGCGTGCGGCGCTCCATCAACTTTTGCCTTTTGCTTTTCGCCTGCTTCCCAGACGCGGCGGCTATTGAACGGTTATAGCCGTGTCGTCAACCACAAACGAGGTTTGCAGGCTGCTGTCTTCCGTCGCGGTGAAGAAGAGTTGAATCGTCTGTCCCTTGAACGAAATCAGGTTGAAGGTTTTTAGACTATAACCGGCGGCCTTGTTCAGATTCGAATAGGTCGCCAGCGTCGATAACACAGTGCCTGAGGTATTGCGAATCTGCACTCGCATGGTATCGAACGCGGTTATGGTCGTGGTTTCGGCTGAATCGATGTGCAGCCAGAAGGTCAGCGTCGCCGAGGTTGCCGTCGACGGAATGGTGACGGTCTGCAACAACGTGTCGGTGTGCGTCGTGCCGTAACCATCGAGCCACGCCTTCCAGGTGCCGCCGTGCGCCGCCTGCCCTGTGCTGTTGGTGATCACCCCGGCGGTCGCCGTCCAATTGACGTTGCCGGATTCAAAGCCCGGATTGAGCAACAACTGCTGTGTGCCGCCGCCGCTCGAAACCGTTAGCGTCACCGGCACCGTCACCGGCGTATTGGTCGCGCCGGTCGCGCTGATGGTGATCGCGCCGTTGTAAGTTCCCGCCGCAAGCCCTGTGATGTTGACCGAAACGGTCGTCGTCGATGGCGCGGTGCCCGAAGTCGGGCTGACGCTCAACCATGTCTGGTTGGCGCTCGCCGTCCAATTGAGCGTGCCGCCGCCGGTGTTGCTGATCGTCAGCGACTGGCTCGCGGGATTGCTGCCGCCGGCGGTCGCCGAGAAGCTCATGCTCGACGGGTTGACGCCGATGGTCGGCTGCGTCGGCACGCCGGTGTTGGCGTTATAAGCGACGAGCGCGAAGTCCTGGTCGGTGGTGTCGCCGTTGCCCGGCACGCCGTCACCGGCGATGTTAGTCGCCTTGACGGTGATCGTGAAGCTGCCAGAGGTTCCGGCAGGCAGGAAGACCGATTCAGCGTTGTTCTTGGCGTCGGCGGTGCCGCCGCTCACCGAGTTGGCACCAGAGAAGACATTGCCTTTGTAAGTTACACCACCGACCGTCACTTCGAGGTCGAGGTTGTTAACCCACGGCGCACCGGTCGTCGGCCCCGGCGCATCCGTCCACGCCAGCGTCACGCGGAACGGTTTTGTGGTGTCGGCTACAGTGCCGGTAGTCTGAAAAGTCTGGCCGGTTGCGCCAAGCACCTGCGTCTGATCAACCAGGACGCGCGCCGTGCCGTCAAAGGCGCGGCCCAGATCCATGCGGCCCATGCCCTGGCTGTTCGACGGCAGGTTGCCGCCAGCGCCCGTGCCGCTCATATAAGCCGCTGAATTCATCAACGTCGCTTTGACCATCGCCGGGCTGGGCGCGGCAAGGCTATGGTTGAGGAAATCCTGATAGACGAGCGCCGCGCCGCCGGCGACTGCCGGTGTCGAATGCGAGGTGCCGCTCGACCAGCCGTAGAGCGTCTGGCCGGCAGGGAAGAACTGGTTGCAGACGCTGCTGCCATCATAGTTCGATTGCGGCACGCCGGCCTCGATGTGCGTGCCAGGAGCGACGATGTCGGGTTTGATGCGGCCATCGCCGCCGGCAGAGTTCACCGGCCCACGGCTTGAGAAGTTGATGATGTCGTTGGCGCTGTCAGCGCCGCTGTTGGCGACCCCGCAGCCGTCTGTGCCTGTCTGGCGGACGTTTTCACTGGCACCGACGCAGATGACATTCTTGGCGGTCGCCGGGCTGCTGACGGTGTTAGCGCCCGACCCATCGTTGCCGGCGGCGAAGACCACCGTGAGTTGTTGCAAGCCGGCGGCGGTCTGCGCATCGCGCACGATGGCGTCATAGGATTGCGCGCTCGCGTCGTAGACCGCTACAGGGCCGCCGGTCTGCGTCTGGAAGCCCCACGAGTTGCTCGAAATGCGCGAGCTTTGCCCGTAGGCCGTGCTCTCCCAGGTCGTGCCGGTTGCTGCCGTGTTGCCGAAGATGGCCGTGATGCCAACTCTGGCAAACGGCGCGATGCCGAGACCGTAGTTAAAACCACTGGCATCTTCGAAGGCCGAGCCGGTGCCGTTGTTGAAACCGCCGATGATGTGCGAATTCAAGAAGCCATGCCCGCCGAGCACACCCGTTTGATTCGTCGGGTTGTTGGTGAAGGCGACGCGGCTCGCCGGCAGATCAGGATGGCCGGCCAGCGTGTAGGTGTCGTCGGCGACGTTGACCGCAAACGAGGTGAACTGTGAACTGGTGAAGCCTTTCGACGCCAGCCAAGTGAGATAGCCGGGGCCCGTCGGTGAGTTGCCGCTCAGGTTGCCGGCGACGATCTGCCCCTGCGCTTCGTCCATGCGGCGGCGTGTGCCGCGCTCGCCGATGCCGAAGACATCATCGTACTGTGCCATCTGCGCCAGCCGCCCAGCCATGGCTTTCAATTCGACGTTGTGATAGTTGAGCACGCGATAAGACTGCACAAACTCTACCGCCAGCGCCTTGAGATTATTGATTGTCTGCTCAGCGCCGGCACCGTCAATCACTTGCACAGTAACATTGATTACTGCCGCATTGTCCTGCTCGCGCATGGCGCGCAAGTAAGGCGACAGGCGGAACCCTGGCTCGTAATCGCCGACGAACTGCACGATGGAGTTGTTCTGGCCGAACTTCATCAGCCGCCGGGCGGCTTTCGCATTGCTGCGCACGACGTAGGCGTTCGACGGCATATAGCTGACGATTTCCGCGCCGGTCGCCCGCAAGGTCTTGAGCCAGTCGTCTTGAATGGGGCCGGCGAACTGCACGAGATAGAGCCCGCCAGCCGGAGCCGTGCCATTGGCCGAGGCAATCGAGATGTCCGACTTGCGCAGATCGGCGGGGAGTTGATTATAGGTGGCGGCTGGATTTGTAGTATCCAATATATAGCCGTTGAGAGCGATCAGATTGAAATTATCCCGCACTGCGCCGGCAAGCGATTGCAGGGCGGCGCGTCCGCCCATCGCCTGTTCGTCAACGACGACCATGCGGAAACTGCCGTAGTTGATCTCGTCGTGGATGGCACCTTGCGCACGCAAGGTGTTGTAGGTCTCCTGCTCTTCTGCGCCGAGGATCACCTTGTGCAACGCAGAGTCGCTGATGTAGGCATCCGGGATGGCGGCGGGCCTGGCTGATTCCTGGTGAATGTCTTGCTGCATCATCGCGCTGGCTGTAAGAAAAAATACAGTCAGCACGAGCGCGAAAACGAAAACGGTTGAACGCTTCATTCGATCCTTCTCCTTATGCGGCCCGCAGGCCGGTTCTGTCGGGGAGGCGCCTTGGTTGAAACCCGGCGGGACGAGCGGTAGGGTGCCGCCGAGATGCGATAGTTGCGACCGGCGATGGCTCTAGGGTTCATTCTGAAAAGATGAATGAGATAGAAGACGCCCCTGTTTTTTTTATGCACCGGCGATTGCCCGGACGGATGCCTGATCTGTAGTTGTCTTCAGATACTTTTCAGCCCTTTAGCCATCCCCTGACTGATTGAACCACTTGGAAAAACCGGCAAAAGAAACGGGAGGATTTGCTCGAATCCTTCCTTATCTGCTTTTGAGAAGCAAGGCAAGATAAACCAGAGCGCGGCACCCTGTCAAGGCGAATTGGAAGGAATGCAGCTTACACTACAAAGTGGGAGATTAAACGGGGGCGGTTTGTTCAACTTCAGGCCATCGGCATTAAATGAGCGCGTCTTCGAGAATGCGCCGTGCCAGGCGTTCGCGGTCTTCGCGGCGGCGAATCTTGCGCCGGCGGTCAGTGCCTTCATTATCGATCCACGTCACCCCATCAATAATGACCAGGGTGTCGGCCGTATAGCGCATCGAGCGACGCCGCTCCGTGTTGCGGCGATCAATGACCGTGACGCGCCGATTTATGCCATTCCACACACTCATGTTGACCTCGATATGCGAGAAGAGCGCCTGTGGGACAGGACGGTTGAGTAGAGCCAGCACAACCCTCGCATCAATAAAATGACGATTGATGCAGGACTTTCAGTAAATCATCACCTTCGGATGTAAATTCCTGCCGCCGTTGCCGGGCGGCTATCCGAGGGCGTTATTTTTCAAATCACCATCAGCGCGACACATCGGCCATCTCGACGCGGCGAAAGTAGAGCGCCCGTGGCGCGGCGCTCTCAGCGGTCGCTTCGAGATCGCCCTGGCCCTGCGGCATCGCCAACTGGTCGGCGCGTTCGATGGCGGCAAGTACCCCGGCTTCTTCGTTGCAGTAGACTTCTTCGCGCAATGCCGTCGCTTCGTTGATGAGCGCGTTGATCTTTGCCAGCAGCGCGTCGCGGTCGGCGCGCTGCGCAATCAGTTTCAGCGACAGGCGATTGATTTCGGTCTGCCGTTCTTGGATCTCGTGCTCCAGCAAGAGATCTTCTTCTTCAAAAGTCGCGGCGCGGCGATACAGCCCGGCGGCTTCGTCTTCGAGCGCCTCGGCCATCTGCTCAAGCATGCGCATCTTGGCGCGCATGCGGGGCGCTGCGGGGGCGGTGCTATCTTCGATGTTAGTCAGCAATGTCATACGGGCTTCCTTCCTGTTGTAATCTAAACTTCATTTTGCCTTTCACAACCGTGTGTGCGTCGGAGACGCCGCGCGGGCGCTCGTCGTCAGGCCCAGCTTACGCACCGCTTTGTCTTCGTACATCCGTTGATCGGCGATTTCCATCAACTCGTCTATCGCCGTGCCGTCAGGCCCATAGGTCACATGGCCGATAGAGATGCCGACACGGGCGACCCGGCCAGGCCGCATTTCGTACGCGCAGTGGTCAATCGCCGCCTGTAATCTAGATTTCAAATCGCTGACGACTTCCGGCGTGGCGCGATGCAGGATGGCGACAAACTCGTCGCCGGCGTAGCGAATCAGGATGTCGCCGCTGCGCACCACGGCGCGGGCGGTCTGCGCGACGCGCCGCAGAATTTCGTCGCCGACGTGATGGCCATAGGTGTCGTTGATCTTCTTGAAACCGTCGAGATCCATCATCATCAACACCAGCGGGTAGCCGTGACGTTCGGCGCGGCTGCGCTCCTGATCGAAGAAGCTGTACATATAACGCGAATTCGGCAGGCCGGTCAGATTGTCCGTGAGCGCCGATTCCTGTGTGCGCTCAAAGGCCAGCGCGTTGTGAATGGCGGTTGCCGCATGCGCCGCGATGGTTTCAAGCAAGCGCAGTTCATCCGTCGAATAGCCGCTGTCTTCTTCGCAGTAGAGCGCCAGCGCCCCGACCGTCTCGCCCTCGTGCAGCAACGGAAAGATCGCCGTCGAACGATAGCTCGCTGCCAGTCCGCCCAGAGGATGTTCGAGGTCGGCAAGCGGCGAGCCGCCGATTAAAACCTGCTGGTGCTCGGCCACCCAGCCGGCCCCGCCTTCGCCAGCAGCCATCTGCCATCCTTTGAGCGATTCGGCGTTCTTGCCGATGGCGTAAGCCACGCGCAGACAGTTTTCTTCTGTGAGATAGATTACTTGTGTGGTGAAATTGGCGATGTGTTCGAGCTTGGCGGCGACAATCGGCAGCACTTCCGAGAGCTTCAAAGTCGAACCGAGCGTCTGGGCGATCTCATAAAGCGACAGCACTTCGCCTTGCGCGGCAGTGATGTCGCGCAGAGCTTTTTCGGCGCGGGTTCGCGGCGGAAAGCTCAACCCGTCATCAAGCAAGCGCCCGGTCGTCAACGGCTCGATGCCCAGGAACGACATGGTGCGCGCCGGCAACACCGGCAGGTGGTCTTCAAGCGTTTCGATGATGGCGAAGAACTGGTCGAGCAACGCCGGGTCGAACATGCCGCCGCGCTCGCCGCGCATAATGGTTAGCGCTTCCTCGCGCCCATAGCTCTGGCGGTAAGGCCGGTTCGTCGTCAGCGCATCGTAGCAGTCAACGACGGTCAGCAGGCGCGCGCCGAAGGGAATCTCTTCGCCTCTGAGGCCGCTCGGATAGCCGCCGCCGTCGTAGCGTTCATGATGATGTTTAACAATGGGCACGACTTCGTAGGGGAATTCGACATTACTCAAAATGTCAGCGCCGACAACCGGGTGAATCATGATCTTCGAGTATTCGGCAGGACTGAGCTTGCCCGGTTTGTTCAGGATGTGTTCGGGGACGGCGAGCTTGCCTATGTCATGCAGCAGGGCGGCGGCCTTGAGCCCTTCCATCTGGTCTTCGGGATAGCCGGCGGCGCGCGCCAGTCCCTCGGCCAGCCGGCGCACCCGCTGGATGTGGCCGCGCGTCAGCGGGTCTTTCGCGTCAATGGCCAGGGTCAGCGATTCGATAGTCGCCAGGTGCAGACGGGTGAGCTTGTCTGTGCGCTGGCGCGAAGCTTCGGCTTTACCGAGATAAGTCTTATAAGTTACATAACTCAGAGCCATCACCGGCAGGGTAATAAGCAGCGATGTGACTCCGCAAACCATAATGACTTTGGCAATGGCGGCGGCAAGGATCATTCCGACAATGAACGCCGCCCATGTCCATAGGTAATCCTCTCTCCAGATCTTGAGGATGGGCTGTTTGTTCCAGAGCCCCATACCGCAGGCCATGATAGCCGTATGCAGCAGGTAGTTGACGAATGCCACCATCGCCGCCGCGACGATGAACGGATAGAGGTGCTGATTGTCACTGAGCAGCGCCGGCAGCGGCCCGACCGTGCTCGTCGCCACGAGTAACGCGCCGAGCACGGATAAGGTCAAGGCTCCCAGGCTGATGCCAACGGTTGCCTTGCGCTTACGCGTGAAGCCGCGCGTCGAGCGCGCCAGCCCGTCAATCGCTGCAAGCACGGTTGCTGCCCACGGGCCGAGCAGCAAAGCGCTTGTGAAGATGAAGGTGTCGGTGAAGGTGATCTGACGATTAATGCCGGGAAGCCGTAGCTCTGCCTGCCAACTGACCAGGGCCAGGACGATCAGCAACAACAGCCAATCGAGGCGGATGGGTTCAAGCATCAGCCGATAAACCGCATAACCGAGCGCCGCCGCGCCCGCCGTGGCAACTGCCGAGGCGAATAGTTTGGCTCTGAGATTTACGATTTGCGACACCGTTACCCTTAACCTCAGATAGAATCGACGACGGCTGAATCACACAGAACAATGCGACGCCATGAGCAATGGCATGAAGTGAAGAAGAGAATCGAAGCCGGGAGCGCCGGCGTCTCGCCTGACGGCTTGCGAAGCCTGCACCTGGCAAATCCGCCAGGCGAGACGCCGGCGCTCCCAGCCGCTAACTTCAGGCCCTTGGTCGCCATGGGGCGTGTTGCTCAAAGCGCGACTCCAGGCGAACCAACGATAATGCTCATTGAGCGCTGCGAGCGATTGTGGGGACAGCCAGCGCGCTCTGACTCGTCAACCGGCGCGTAAGGCCAGGCCGCACAAGCCCGACCGGCGACGCGCCATTGATCAGGGCATTCCCTGATCAATCAACGCCCGTGCCGTACTTGGCAGCGACGCACACTTTTTTTTAGGCATTGTCTTCGGGGAGTTAGCGAGCGGCAGGCAGCAAGCGCCGCAACAGACCGTCACCACGACAGTCAAACTGGCAATCCGCGCCCGCCTGTTTCATTCACATTGACTGATGGATGGCAGTGGTCAGTGATCAGTGGTCAGTGCCGGCTGAGGATTGTAGGTCGTACTATACTAACTATCTTTTACGGCAGTCATCGTATGGAGGGCATTGCCAGCCTCTGATCACTGACCACTGCCTAGTGCTGGTAAGCGTCATAACGTTCGATGATTCGGCGGACATATTCGCGGGTGGCCGGGAACTGTATGCGGCTGAGAAATTCGTTGCGCGAAAGCTGGCCGCGCTCGCCCTCTGCCGTCCAGCGCTCAACGTTGGCCGGCCCGGCATTGTAAGCCGCCAGCGCCGCCTCAACGGCATTCGGTTTGTCGCGATAGCGGTTGAGCAAGGTGTGCAGATACCAGCAGCCGACGTGCAGGCTAGTGGCCGGGTCGCTCATGGCCTCTTCAAAAGAAGCCGCTGCCGGCGGCGCGCTGCCGGAGACCCCGGCAATGGCTTCGGCAAGCGTGCGCGAATGCGTCGCTTCGATCAATTCTTCGGCGACAACCGGCGTGACCTGCATTAAGCCGACGGCGTTTTGCGAACTGCGGGCGCGCGGGCTGAAGAACGATTCTTCATAAACGATGGCTTTGACGAGTCGCGGATCGAGATTGTGTTTGGCCGCAATGTCGGTGATCAGCTTGTCGTAGCGGTGCGTCCAGTATTGCCACGCGGCCAATGCGCCGAGCGCAGCAAGGAGGATCAAGATCAACAAAATCAGCAGCTTTTTGCGCATTGGAATCACAACGCTCAAATCAGGGACAGCGTGAGCGTGCCGATAGAGTATAACGGGACGGCCACCTGTGCGGCGCGCTGCCGTCCCGTCCGGTGCTTCATCGGATGCTGCCGCCAACGGCTTTGCCCGGTTTCTTGTGCCGCAAAAGCCGATGTGCTATGTTACGCGCGCCCTGTAGCAAACCGCAAAGCCGCACAGGAAGATGCCGCAAAAAAACGCCTCAAGCCGATCCACAAGGATCCAGGCGGACGGCTTCGAGCCGCGCCCGTACAGGGACTTCGCCACTTGATGCGAGTTGATTTGCAGACCTGAAGAATGGAGATAACCTGATGCTCAACGCCTTGCCGACTGGCCTCAGAAAACGCCTCGTCCTCGCGCTCATCCTCCTGCTGGCGACGATCTCGACAGCGCAGACGCGGCCCGCGCCCGCCTTCGACATCATCATCAAAGGCGGCACCGTGTATGACGGCACGGGCGGCCCGCCGCGTCGCGTCGATGTCGGCATACGCGGCGACCGCATCGCGGCCATTGGCAACCTGAAACCCGCCACTGCCGCGACTGTAATAGACGCCACAAATCTGGCAATCGCGCCCGGCTTCATCAACATGCTCTCATGGTCTACGGAATCGTTGATCATCGATGGCCGCTCGCAGGGCGAACTGCGGCAGGGCGTGACGACGCAGATCTTCGGCGAAGGCGAGTCTATGGGGCCGCTCAGTGCGGAGATGAAAAGGCGGATGCTCGCCGATCAGGGCGATCTGAAATACGATGTGCCGTGGACGACGCTTGCAGAATATCTCAGCTATCTCGAAAAGCGCGGCGTCTCGCAGAACGTCGCCTCATTCATCGGCGCGACAACGATCCGCGAATATGTCATTGGCCTCGAAGACAAACCGCCGACGCCCGCACAACTCGCGGAGATGCGCAATCTGGTGCGCCGCGAAATGCAGGCTGGCGCGCTCGGCATCGGCTCGTCGCTGATCTACGCGCCGGCGTTTTATGCGAAGACCGAAGAGTTGATCGAGATGTGTAAGGTAGCCTCGCAGTATAAAGGCAAGTACATTTCGCATATGCGCTCGGAAGGCAATCGCCTGATCGAAGCCGTCGAAGAACTGCTGCGCATTGCCCGCGAGGCGAACATCGCTGCGGAGATTTATCACCTGAAAGCCGCCGGCCAGGCGAACTGGGACAAGATGGACAAAGTCATCCAGATGGTCAACGATGCGCGCCGCCAAGGATTGAAGATAACCGCCGACATGTACACCTACCCGGCGGGCGCAACCGGACTCGATGCCTCGATGCCGCCCTGGGTGGAGGATGGCGGTTATGAAGCGATGTTCAAACGCCTGCAAGACCCCGCGACGCGCAAGAAGATCGCCGATGCGGTACGCACGCCGACCAACGAGTGGGAGAATCTCTACCTCGCCGCCGGCTCGCCCGACCGCATTCTGCTCACCGGTTTCAAATCCGCGAAGCTGAAGCCGCTGACCGGCAAGACGCTGGCGGAAGCCGCTCGATTGCGCGGCGAAGATCCGGTTGAAACAATCATGAATCTGATTCTCGAAGACCGCTCGCGCGTCGATACGGTTTATTTCATGATCAACGAAGAGAACATCAAGAAGCAGTTGCGCCTGCCCTGGGTATCGTTCGGCTCGGACGCGGCTTCGATGGCGACGGAAGGCGACTTTCTGAAATCGTCGACGCACCCGCGCGCTTACGGCAACTTCGCGCGCTTGCTCGGCAAGTATGTGCGCGACGAGAAAGTGCTGCCGCTGGAGGCGGCGATTCACCAGTTATCGGGATTGCCGGCGACCAATCTGGGCCTCGACCATCGCGGATTTTTGCAGCCGGGAATGTTTGCCGATGTCGTGGTGTTTGATCCGGCGACCATTGCCGACCGCGCGACCTTCGAGAAGCCGCATCAGTATGCCGTCGGCGTCAAACATGTATTCGTCAACGGCACACAGGTCATCAAAGATGGCGAGCATACCGGGGCAAAGCCGGGCCGCGCCCTCTGGGGGCCGGGCAAGGTGAAGTAGCGTGACAAGTGACATGAGGAAAGCAGGGGGAGTGGGGAAGAAAGGGAGAAGGGGAGCAGAGGAGACGGATGAGCCAAGGAGCAGAGGAGACGGATGACAAGTAAACCGAATCCGCTCTCCCTGTCTCCCCTTCTCCTCTTCTTCCTATTCCTTGTAGGTCGGGTCGAGGCGGTCGAGCTTGCGCAGCAGCGCCGGCCACACGAGGTTGCCGCCCAGTCCTTTGGTCACTTGCTCGACCTGCGCGCGGATGCCTTTGAGAATCGGCTCGGCAATGGAAACCAGTTCCGCGCCGCCCGATTGCGCCATGACCTGTATACGGCACGCCGCTTCGAGCGTGTACATCGCCAGGAAGGCTTCTGCCGCCGAGCGCCCGACCGTCAGCAAGCCGTGATTGCGCAGAATCAGCGCATGATTGGTTCCGAGATCGGCGACCAGGCGCGGCTTCTCTTCGGCGTTCAACGCCAGCCCTTCGTAATTGTGATAACCAATCGACGCCAGCGGGAAGAGCGAATGCTGCGAAATCGCCAGCAAGCCGAGCTTCTGCGCCGAGACGGCGACGCCTGAGAGCGTGTGCGTGTGATAGACGCAGAGCGCATCTTCGCGCGCTTCATGCACCGCGCTATGAATGGTGAAGCCCGCCGGGTTGATGAAGTACGGCGTCTCCATCACTGTGTCGCCTTTGAGGTCAACTTTAACCAGGCTTGACGCAGTGATCTCTTCAAACAGGAAGCCGTAAGGGTTGATGAGAAAATGATGCTCCGGGCCGGGCACGCGCATCGAGATGTGCGTGAAGACCAAATCATCCCAGTGATAGAGCGCCGTCAGGCGATAGAGCGCCGCCAGATCAACTCGCGCCTGCCACTCTTCCGCCGATACCTGTTCGCGAATATTCGTTGCTTTCGCTGCCTGCATAAAATTGTCCTCCTATGAATCTGCCGTTAGCCCGATTGGTTAAGCGAAATCTTTATAACATGACACCGGCACGCCTCACCAGATGGAAGGCAGGTAGAGCCTTGAGCCTGAGGAGTAAAGAATGCGCCACTAACATGCAATTCTAGAGCGGTGTTCAATTGAAGGTACGGGGTTGTGAGGATTCACCGCAGAGACGCAGAGAACGCAGAGAAGGCGCAGAGATAATTTATAGCGTTAAAGAAAAAGAAAATATCCACGAAGGACACGAAGGATCACGAAGAACCAGAAAGAGTTTGAACATCAGTTATTCTCCTGCCTGCCTTCGTGTTTCTTCGTGTCCTTCGTGGATAAATATTTTTCTTGATGTCTATAGATGCGCCAGGCTCTGCGCTCCCGCCGCGTGCGAAGCACATCTCCAGCCATCCTGAGTTCTCTGCGTCTCTGCGGTGAATCATTGCGCTTACCTTACACTCAATTGCAAACGGATCTAATGCTCAACTCACAAACAACTTGGCATCGCGCTTCACGTGTCACGCTCTTTTGAGCCGTAGATGACCGAACCGGGCGGCTCCTGGCGAGGAGCCGGAAAAGATCAGCGGCGCGCGAGCGGTTTCGCTCATATAGCGTTCTGCGATTTCCATTACACTCGATTGCGCATCGGCGCGTCCGAGCACGGCGACCGTTCCGCCGCTGCCGCCGCCGGTGATCTTGGCACCGTATAGGCCGCGCAAAGGGCCGGCTTCGCCTACCAGCTTCACTAGCAAATCGGTTCCTTCAGAGCCTAATCCGCAAGCTGAATAGCTCGCATGCGATTGGTACATCAATTCGCCGAGCAACTGGCGGCAGCGCTCGCTTGCCGGCTTCGTCAACAATTCGGCAAAAGCGCGAACCCGGAAATGCTCGTAGATCGGATGCGCTGTCGGCTGCCGCACTGCATAGATTCGCTCAGGCTCAATGCGGGTCACCGCGTCGGTCGTGCCGTTGAAGCGCGCCAGGAACTCGCTGCCGGCGAGGCGCTCAGGCAAGCGCGCTCGATAGTTCTGCTCGAATTCCGATGGTGTAACATTCGCCACATAACCATGCCAGCGGTCGTCGGCTATCTTTACGTGCTCCGAATCGGCTGTCGCTGCGGTGGAGAAACCGGCGATGTCAGCCATCATGCGATAGCCCATAAACGCGCCGACGCGCACCGAACCGTAATCGGCACCCGATACCGAATGGCGAATGCCGGAATCAATGCCCCATACCGCCAGGTCTTCAGGGATTTGCAGCGTTCCTTGCAACTCGGCAGGCTGACAAAGCAAGGCCAGCAGGCGCTGGGCTTCGCCGCAACCGGCGGTCATCTGATCCATCACGCCGCACGGTGCGCCGACAATCAGGTTTTCGACCTTTTGGCACAACAACGCGGTTTCGCGCGCCTCTATCGCGACATCAAAAGCAGCGGCGACCGCCTGCATCACGGCGACCTCAATTGCCGCCGACGAACTGACGCCTTTGCCCTCCGGCACGCTCGAATCAATCAGCAGGCGCGCGCCGCGATTGAAATGAATATTACATTCGCGCGCGAGCACTAAAAACGCCCCCGCCGCGTAAGCCGCCCAGCGCGTCGCCGGGTCGCGCGCGAAGTAAGCGCGCGCCGTCGGGTAATCCACCGGCTCGCCATCACGCTCGAAATCCGCGAGCGGCATCGCAAACGACGCAGCGCGATGATTCGCATCTGCGCCGAAGCTGACCATGCGGATCATGGGCTCTTTGACGGGCTGCACGGCGACCAGCGCCGCTTCACGAATCGGCAACTGTAAAACCAGTGAGCCGGAATAATCGGCGATGCCGCCCATCACATCGAGCCGGCCCGGCGCTCGCGCGACGATGATTTTCCCGTCGTCATCGAACAAGAGCCGCGCCGCCGCGACCTCGCTTTGCTTGAGCGTCTTGATCGTGTCGATAAATCGCTCAACGTCCGCCAGTCCCTGAGTTGAGCCGTGTATGATTTGTAACATAGGCTTCTTTTTATGGTTTCGCGGTGAGCGGCACGCGCTTGACCGCTCGCCTTACTCGTCAAGCAATCCGCGCGCATCGAGCGCCCGCCGCAGCAGCGGTTCGATTTGCGAGCGAATCGCGGCGTTCGCGTAACCCACCCATGCCACGTCGGTTTCGACATCCAGCGGCGCGGCAAGCTGATGGCCGCGCTCGGTTGTGACCATCACGCCAAGCTCGCGGGCGATCAGTTCCGTGCAGAGATCATACGGATGGCAGCAGATGCCCAGGGCCTGGCCGCGCCGGCCCAGCAGTTGTTCCATCAACGGTCGCAGGTCGGCGACGAAACGATCATGGCCAGCGATCAATTCGTAAAGCTGCCCCCCCGTACAGATGTACTGGTCTTCGAAGCAATGCGCCTTGCCATGAACTGGCGGGCCGAGCGCGCCGCGCACGATCTCCTCGTCAATCGCCGCCAGTTCTTCGCGCGCTCCGGGAAAGAATCGCGCCACCATCGCAAAGCCGTGGGCGATGGTTTTCGCGCGCGACGGCTGTAAAGTTAATTTGTAACGTTCGCCACTTAAACGATTGAAGCGCTCGCCCTGCGCCCCCTGCCCGCGCACCGCCCACAGGGTATCGCTCAGGTGTTGCTTGACCAGCGGTATCTCGGTTTGCACGGCCAACTCGATGTCGGCGAGGCTGGTCTGTTCGCCACGGTTGGGCGCTACCCCTGTGAGTATCCAGGCGCTGCGCTTCTGATACATCAAGCCGCGCGTGCCGTCTATCGGATCAACGATGATGCGCCACGCCGCGTCGTCGTCGCGCGCCGTGCGCGGCAGCACCATTTTGCCGCCATGCAATCCTTCGGCGATCAGCACGACCGGCGCTAGAACAGCGATCTCGCGGTCGATGAAATCGATCAACAACTCTTCGCTGACCCGGTCAACGGCGTAGATCGTATCGCCTTCCTCATCGCGGTCGATGCCGGCGAGTTCTTCGACCGCACCGCGCTCGGTTGCCGCGACCACCGCCTCGCGGATCATCCGCTGCAACCTCTGTATCGGCCCCAGCAACTCGCTTGTGTTCTTCATTACATTTTCTCCCGCCCGGCCTCTTTGTAATGTATATCTGATTGCTCACGTAACTCTGCCGCTTTCTCTTCGGCTGACGTATCGCTCAGAAAATTGCCCCCGCCGATCTCTGGCCCCGCCAGATACTTCATCAGCGCCGGCTTGCGTAGCGGCGGGTGGAACTCGATGTGGCTATGATAGCTCCCGTAGTCGCCTCCGTCGGTCGGCGCTTGATGCACCGCCATCACGTAGGGAAACGGCATCTCCCAGAGGTTGTCGTATTTCACCAGCACCCGCTTCAAAGCCTCAGCCAGATCCCGCAGTTCGTTGTCGGCTAACTCGGCCAAGCTCGCATGCCGCTGCTTCGGGGCAACGTAGACTTCGTAGGCGTAGCGCGCGAAATATGGCATGAAGGCAATCGCCGAATCGTTTTCGTAGATAATCCGCCGGCCATCCTGGCGTTCGGCCTTGAGGATCTCTTGAAACAACTGCCGCCCGGTTTCTTCAAAGTAGCGGCGGCAGGCGCGGGCTTCGGTTTCGATGGTTTTGAAGACAAAGTTGGTGGCGTAAATCTGGCAATGGGGATGCGGGTTGGAGACCCCGACGACCTCGCCCTTGTTCTCAAAGATGAGCACGTGATTGATCTCCGGGCGGCTGGCGAGATCGCGGTATTGGGCCTGCCAGACGGCGAGCAGGGTGTGGATTTCAGAGGGGCTCAATTCGGCCAGCGTGAGGTTATGACGAGGGCTGTAACAGACGACGCGGGCCAGGCCGCGAGCCGGGCGGCGGCGAAAGATGCCGGGCGGCGGATCAGTATCGAGAGGGGCGTCGAGGCCGACGCAAGGATGATCGTTGTCGAAAACGAAGGTCTGTTGGTAAAGCGGATTGACAGCGCCGCTGACGCGCGAGTTGCCTGGGCAGAGGTAGCAATCGCTGAGGTAAGACGGCAACGCGTCTTCAGCGAGACGGACGGTTTCGCCGATCCAGGGGCGATTCTGGCGGTGAGCGGCGACGATTACCCATTCCTCGCGCAGCGGATGCCATCGTTCTTCCCACACGGATTGTTCGCCTCCTGAAACCAAGGTTGTGAGATGACAGAGTACACCGAATGGACGGCTGACAAAAGCGGGACGCTGAAGACCGAGTCCAGGGCTTAGCCAATCAGTCTATGCCGGCGTTTCGCATCTCCTTGGTCGCGTCGCGGCAGAATGAATGTAGGCCAGTATTTCAAAGGCGGAAACAGTGAGAATCGGCTTCGCACCCTTGCGTCGATTGAAGCGATTTGCCCCTGTCGCCTCATGCCTTATGGGGGAAACATCTACAGCCATAATCGTATACGCAAGGCGGATTTGCCAGGAGGCGTTCAGCAGAGCCCGTGCGGTGTCTAACCGTGATTGGTAATTGAACGCCGTTTTTGGCAACTGCAAAGCCAAACCTGGCGCGCAGAAGATGTTTTCCCGGCGGACGCCGATGAACAAGCGCCTGGGTGTCGAGCGGTTTCATCCAATTGATTTTCTGGAATTGGAATTGCACAGAACCTACAGGGTCTGACCCCGTTGGATATGAAGCCATGAGGTACAGAAAACGCCATAAAGACCGGCTGCGGCTCAGGCTCGGCAGCAAGATCGAACATCTCAATGAGTTTGGAGACAATGATTCGACGGGCTTACAAGTACAGCCCAGCGTTCGCAGGCTATGGACGCCGAGCGCTCGCCAAACCGTTTGGAGGGCGATTTCGCCTGCCCTGAAAACACCAGCGAAAAACGATCCAGGTCTACGAGTCAATCTCGCGGCGCGCATCTTTCTGGTCGCCAAATTCAGCCGCAGCGTCCATGGAAAATTCGCCTGGCAGTTTTAGTGGATATAACCATGTCGATTAAGCTCTACCCTCAACGCTTGTCTGGACGGCGCGTCGCCGGCCCGCACCTGCTGATGAGGAAGGCGTGGGTTCTGCTGTTGCTGTTTGCGTCAATCAGCGGCAGGTGGTGTGTGCAGGCAGAGGCGCAGGCGTTGGATGAGTATCAGGTCAAGGCGGCCTTGCTGTTTAACTTCATCAAGTTCGTCGAATGGCCTGACGAAGCCTTCAGCGACGACAGCGCGCCAATCGTCGTCGGCGTGGTCGGCGATGATCCATTTGGCAATGCGCTCGATCAGGCGATCAATGGCAAATCCATACGTGGCCGGCAGGTGGTCGCCCGGCGCTTGCAGTGGGGCCAGGATCTGCGGGCCTGCCATCTGCTCTTCATCAGTCCGTCAGAGCGCAAGCGCCTGCCGCAGATCGTCGCCAGCCTCAGCGGCGCGAGCGTCTTAACCCTCAACGACACCGGGCAGGTGAATCAACCAGGCGGGATCATCAATTTCATCCTGGAAGCCAACAAGGTGCGCTTTGAAATCAATGCCAGTATGGCGGAGCAGGCGCGCCTGAAGATCAGTTCGAAACTGCTGGCGCTGGCAAAAACCGTCAGAAATTAGGCCGAGGCAGAGAGTAATGAAGATGCAAGCATTCCGAGACATTTCAATCAAACGCAAGCTGACGCTGATCATCATGTTGATCAGCATCGTCGCATTGCTAATCTCCTTCGCATCATTTATAGCCTATGACCAGGTCGTTTCGCGGCGTGCCATCATGAGCGACCTCGCAGTTGAGGCTGACATGATCGGGAGCACCAGCACCGCCGTGCTAACCTTTGATGATGAAAGTTCCGCCACAGAAACTCTGGCGGCGTTGCGGGCCGATCCGGATATCATCTCGGCTTGCATCTATACGAAGGACGGAACCCCGCTTGCCCAGTACCGGCGTTCTGACCAGCAGGGCGACTATTCGCCGCCGCCGCCGCAAGCGCCGGGCGGTCATTTTGAGAGTGATCATCTGACGATGTTTCGCCAGATCATTTTGGATGGCGAGGCGGTCGGCATCGTCTACCTGGAGTCGGATCTTGAGGAGTTGCAGGCTCGCCTGATGCGCTACCTCAGTATTATGGGGCTGATCATTTTGGCCACCATGTTCGTCACCTTCCTGCTCTCCGCCAAACTCCAGCGCATCATCTCCGAACCCATCGTCAATCTGGCGCAGACGGCGAAAACCGTCTCGGTCAATAAGAACTATGACCTGCGCGCCGCCAGGCGCGGCAATGATGAACTGGGCCTGCTGATCGACGGCTTTAACGAGATGCTGGCGCAAATTCAATTCCGCGATCAGGAGCTTCAGCGGCATCGCATCAATCTGGAAGAAGAGGTGGCGGCGCGCACTGCCGAACTCACCCTGGTGAATGCACAGTTAACTCTCGCCAAGGAGAAAGCCGAAGAGGCCAGTCGCGCCAAGAGCGAGTTCCTCGCCAACATGAGCCATGAGATACGCACGCCCATGAATGGCATTCTCGGCATGACCGAGCTCATGCTGGATACGAGTCTCACGGTTGAACAGCAAGAGTATCTGGGGATGATGAAGAGTTCAGCCAATTCGCTATTGACGGTGATCAACGACATTCTTGACTTCTCCAAGATCGAAGCAGGCAAGCTCGACTTAGATGCCATCCCTTTCAACTTGCGCGACAGCCTCGAAGACACCTTGCGGGCACTGGCGCTGCGAGCCCATCAGAAGCAATTGGAACTCGCCTGCGCCATCGCCCCGGATGTGCCGGATGAACTGCGGGGCGATCCCGGACGTTTGCGCCAGGTGATTGTTAACCTAGTGGGCAATGCCATCAAATTCACCGAGCATGGTGAAGTGGTGGTTAGCGTCAAAATCCAATCGCGGACGGCACAGGAGGTCAACCTGGAGTTCGCGGTCAAGGACACAGGCATCGGCATTCCGCTGAAGAAGCAGCAAGCCATATTTGAAGCGTTTACGCAAGCCGACGGGTCGATGACGCGCCGGTACGGCGGTACGGGGCTTGGCCTGACAATCTCCTCCCTGCTGGTCGACCTGATGAGCGGACAAATGACGGTAAGCAGCGAGCCGGGTAAAGGCAGCACCTTCTGCTTCACCGCGCGATTCGGCCTGGAAATCACGGCGGCAGCCAGGCCGATTCCGGCTGATCCGTTGACGCTGCAAAATATGCCTGTGCTGGTGGTGGATGATAATTTGACTAACCAGCGCATCCTGGAGGAGACGCTTATGGGCTGGCAGATGAAGCCTACTCTGGCCAGCAGCGGCCAGGCCGCGCTAGTCGCGATAGACCATGTAGCCCAGGCCGGAGAAACTTTCCCGCTGGTGCTGGTTGATGGCCACATGCCGGAGATGGACGGCTTTGATCTGGTGGAGCGGATCAGGCGCAATCCCATCTTCGACGGAGCCTTGATTATGATGCTCACCTCCGGCGGCCAGCGCGGCGATGCCAAGCGTTGCCGGGAACTCGGCCTGGCCGGATACTTGATCAAACCGGTCAAGCAATCAGAACTGCTAGGCGCGATCCTCAATGCTCTGGGTATGCAGTTGCCGGGCGGCAAACCTGCGCGCCTGATCACGCGTCACTTTCTGCGTGAAAACCGGCAGGGTCTCCGCGTCCTGCTGGCCGAAGATAATATCGTCAACCAGCGGCTGGCCGTGCGCATACTGGAGAAGCGCGGCCACACGGTCGTCGTCGTTGGCAACGGCCTGGAGGCGCTTTCCGCTTTGCGAGAGCAAGCCTTCGATCTAGTGCTGATGGACATACAGATGCCGGAGATGGACGGCTTCGAAGCGACGACGGCGATTCGCACAGAAGAGCGCCTGACGGGCGCGCATCTGCCGATCATTGCCATGACGGCGCATGCCATGAAAGGTGATCGCGAGCGCTGCTTGCAGGGCGGCATGGACGGCTACGTCTGCAAGCCTATACAGGCGAAAGAACTCCTGGATGCGATTGAGGGCCAGATCTCGATGCCGGCCCAACCGGAGTCCATTGATATAGGGGAATTAAACATGAGCGAAATCTTAGACACTGCGGAGTTGCTGCATAGATTTGACAACGATGTGGAATTTTTGCAGGAACTCGCCGAACAGTTTTTCAGCGATTGCCCGCGACTCTTGGCCGGGATGCGTGCGGCAGTCGCCGGCAGCGATCACCAGGCGCTCGAACAGGCGGCGCACAGTCTCAAAGGCGCAGTCGGCAACTTTGCGGCGGCGGCGGCCTTTGAAGCTGCCGCCGTGGTGGAGAAGATGGGCCGGGCGGGCAGCCTGGATCAAGCCGAAGAAGCCATTGCGCAATTGGAAGCGGAGCTTGAGCGCCTCAAACTGGCGCTTGCCGCCTGCGGGGAAGCGCTCTCTATCTCCTGATCGTTGGAACGCCGATAAAGACGGCTGGCGCACGTCTGATTGAAAGGCTGGAAATCGCGCCCGTGCGGACGACGACTATCCGTACCGTGCAGCTACTTCCTCAGCACACGATATTCAAACGCCTTCAGCGTGAAGCTCGCGGGCGACGGTTTTTCGGCAAGCATGTCAAAATAACCGTCGCCGAGGTTGAGCATCACCGGCTCGTTCGCGTGATTCAAAATGAAATAATAGTTGACGCCGGCTTTCGTGCGCCGTGTAACTTCAATATCTTTCGGGAGGCCGGTGAAGAGCGGCTGCAAGTTCTGCTCGATGGCGTAGCGCTTCAATAAATAACGCGCCGCATCGGTGTTGAAGAACGAGCCGTAATAAACCGCTTTGCCACGCCCCACCTTTCTTTCGGTCGCCGCCGTCCGGCCTTTCAAATAATCGCGATCCCAGGTGGCAATCACGTTGGCGGTTTTTGCTTGCAGCACGTCGGCAAAGACGTTCACCGGCACGATTGCGCCATCACTAAAGCGCACGTCGTTTTTGCCGCGCGCCGGCGGCTGGTAACAATTGAACTCATCGCGCTCGACGCCGAACAAATCATCAAGCAAGATCGGTACGAGCTTATCGGTCATCGCGTTATCGCGATCCTTGACGGCGCTGTGGGCCGAGATTACAAACACCCCGCCCTGCTCGACGAATCGTCTGATCTTTGCGGCAAGCCCGTCGTCCATCAAGATGAGTTGCGGGCCGAAGATGATCTTGTATTTACTGAAGTCCGCCGCCGGCGGAATGAAATCAATGTTATATTTCATCTCGGACGCCGCTTGAAAGAAGCAGCCGACCGCCGCATTGATATTGACTTCACTGGTGAAGTATTGATGATCGAAGACCCACTCGGCCTCATAATCTTTGATCACCGCAATATCGGAGATAATCTGCGAACCGAGAATCATTGGGCCGACGCGATTGATCTCCGCGCCTTCTTTCTTGAACTCCTGATAGCGGGCGCGCGGCACATTGTCGTGTTCGAGCACGCCCGACCAGTATTCTTCGGCACCACGGCGGGCGGTGCGCCAGCGAAAATGCAGCATTCCATCAGCGCCGTGGGCGATGGCTTGCCAGGCCCACAGATTCATCTCGCCCGGTCGCGGGCTGCGCAGCAAATAGGTCTGCCCGCCCGGCCCTGTCTGCTGTTCCATGATCATCCAGCGGCCATTGAAGCCGCGCGTCGCCGTGTAGCTCGCGCCGTTGCCATACTGCGGATGCTCGGAAAACGTCGGGTAGCTGTCATAGGCGTAGAGGTCGAGGTCGCGCGCGAACTGGTAATAGTCGATGTTTTTGAAGACGCCGTTGGTGGTGATGAAATCATTGGGCCGCTGGCGGCGAATGAGATCAACTTGCATGGATTTGTATGAGTTGACGGAATCCGAACTGAAGCGTTTGAAGTCGAGCATCAATCCGGGATTGTGAAACGACATGGTCTGGCGCGGCAGCTTGATCTGTTGCCAGTCGCTGTACCACTGGCTCCAAACGCGCGTACCCCAGCGCTGGTTGAGCGCATCGAGCGTGCCGTATTTGTTTTTCAACCATGTGCGAAAGGCGACGGCGCAAGGCTCGCTGTAGCATTCGTGATTTTCGCAGTTGAATTCGTTATCGATCTGCCAGCCGGCGACGTTCGGGTTGTCCTTAAAATGCGCCACCATCGCTTCGACGACGCGGCGCGTGTAGTCGCGATAGACGGTGCTGTTGTAGCAGATGTGGCGGCGCGATTGATCGTCGGCGGGCCGCCCGTCGGCATTGACGTGCAGGACTTCAGGGTATTTTTGCGTGAGCCACTTTGGCGGCGTGGCGGTCGGCGTGCCGAGTATGGTCTTGATGCCGTGACCGGCCAGCACCTTGATGGCTTTATCAAACAGCGAAAAGTCATAGGTGCCTTCTGTGGATTCCATGACGGCCCAGGCGAACTCGGCCATGCGCACGGTGTTGACGCCGCATTCCTGCATGCGTGTGGCGTCCTGCTCCCAGTAACTTTCCGGCCAGTGCTCAGGATAATAGGCGACCCCGAAGAGAAACGCGGGGTAGCGCTCGGCGGCGCGACCTGTTGGAACGATGAGCGCAACCAGCGCAATGATGATGGCTAAACTCAGTCTCTTTTTCATAAGCCTCCGATCAGGTGTCTACTCGGTATAAGAACTGCCGCCGCCAAAGTCAAGACGAATGCGCATCGCGGCTTCGGGCGGCTCGGCCCTTCAGAGAGAGAAGAAATCACAGATGAACACAGGTGAACACGGATGGAAAAGTGAGTAAGATTTCGTTCTGCTTTTATCCGTGTCCATGTGTGCTCATCTGTGATTTCATTTTTGCTGTTCTTGAAAGGCTCGGATGGCGGCGGCCAAATGTTAATCTGGCGAGCCGCCGCATTTGACAATCCGCGCCGGATTCGTCATAAATAACCGCGCATCGCACGGAAACTCCGCAGTGATACTCAGAATGGGGGGAACCATGAAACTCGCCTTTTACACAAAACTGCTTGTGTGCCTGCTCATCGCACTCTTATGGACGGGTTGCTCGACCGGCAGCAAAAAGAAAAAGGTAGCCTTCGTTACTAATAACGCCGCCGACTTCTGGACGATTGCGCGGCGCGGCTGCGAGAAAGCCGATCAGGAACTTGACGACATCGAGGTCGAATTCAAGATTCCCGGCGAAGGCACGGCTGCCGAACAGAAGCGCATCGTCGACGACCTGCTCGCCAAAGGCGTCGAAGGCATTGCCATCAGCCCGGTTGATCCCGCCAATCAAACGCAGATGCTCAACGACATCGCCAAACAGGCGCTCGTGCTGACGCAGGACAGCGACGCGCCGCAAAGCAACCGCGCCTGTTATCTCGGCACCGACAATCACGCCGCCGGCAAGCAGGCGGGCGAGTTGATCAAAGAAGCGCTGCCCAACGGCGGCAAGATCATGATCTTCGTCGGCAAGAGCGACGCGCAGAACGCCAAAGATCGTTACGAAGGCGTCCGCGAGGCGCTGCAAGGCTCAAAGGTTGAAATCATCGACCTGCGCACAGACGATACCGATCAGGTGCGTGCCAAAGCCAACGTCGCCGATACGCTGGTCAAGTATCCTGACATCGCCGGTCTGGTCGGCCTGTGGAGTTACAACGGCCCGGCCATTCTCAACGCCCTTAAAGACGCCGGCAAAGTCGGACAGGTCAAGATCGTCTGCTTTGATGAAGCCGATGAAACGCTCGCCGGCATCAAGTCGAACGGCATCTATGCGACGGTCGTGCAGCAGCCTTACGAGTTCGGTTATCGCTCGATTCAGATTATGGCGAAAGCCTTGCACGGCGATAAGTCGGCGATACCGGCCAACAAACAGCTTTTCATTCCGACGCTGGTGATCAAGAAAGACGGCGTCGACGCCTTCATTCAAAAGATCAATCAATTGCGAGGCCGTGGCTGAGATGACTGACGCAGTCCTTGAAATGCGCGGCGTCACCAAACGCTTTCCCGGCGTTGTCGCCCTCAACGCGGTCGACCTCGATGTCTATCGGGCGGAAGTGTTGGCGCTGATCGGCGAAAACGGCGCTGGCAAATCAACCTTGATGAAGATACTCGGCGGCGTCTATCAGCCGGACGCAGGCCAGGTGCGAATTGACGGCCAGCCGGTGGTGATTGCTTCGGTGAGCGACGCGATAGGCTTAGGGATCGGCTTCATTCATCAGGAACTGAATGTGCTGGACAACCTCGACATTGCCGGCAATATCTTTCTCGGTCGCGAGCCGGTGCGTGGCGGGCCGCTCCGCTTGATCGACCGGCGACGCATGGACAGCGACGCCGAGATCTACCTCGAACGTCTGGGCTTGAACGTCTCGCCGCGCACGCCGCTCACCCGGCTCTCCATCGCGCAGAAGCAACTGGTCGAAATCGCCAAGGCATTGTCGCAAAACGCCCGCATACTGATCATGGACGAGCCGACTTCGAGCCTGACGCTGACAGAAACCGGGCGTTTGCTCGCCGTCGTCAAGGAACTTCGGGCTCAGGGCGTCAGTGTAATCTACATCTCACACAGATTGGGCGAGATCGAAGAGATCGCCGACCGCGTCGCGGCGCTGCGCGACGGGCAGAACGCCGGGCGGCTGTCGCGCGAAGAGATCCATCACGACCAGATGGTGCGATTGATGGTCGGGCGCGAGTTGAAGAATTTTTACGTCCATTCGCCCGCCGAAAAACAGCCGGGCTATTTTGCAATCGACAACCTGCGCACCGCGCGTTACCCCGATTCGCAACTCTCGTTGGATGTCGCCAAAGGTGAAATCCTCGGCGTCGCGGGACTGGTCGGCGCAGGCCGCTCCGAGATGGCGCAGGCCGTCTTTGGTACGGATCGCGCCGTCGGCGGCACGCTCAGACTCGACCGCGAGCCGCTGGTCATCAAATCTGCTAAAGACGCCATCAAGCACGGCATCTATCTGATCCCCGAAGACCGGCGCAATTCGGGGCTGATCATCGATATGTCGATTCGCGAAAACATCACTCTGCCGGCGCTGACGCGCTACGCCACGGCGGGGCTGATTCAACCCGATAAAGAACGCGACACGGCGGCGGAGATGAGCCAGCGTTTGAACGTCAAAGCGCCGACGATTGAAGAGCGCGTCGGCAATCTGAGCGGCGGCAATCAACAGAAAGCCGTGCTCGCCAAATGGCTATCGCTGGGGCCGCGCGTGTTGATCTTCGACGAGCCGACGCGCGGCATTGATGTCGGCGCGAAGGCGGAGATTTACGCCCTGATGCGCAATCTGGCGCGCGAAGGCGTGGCCATCATGATGATCAGCAGCGACATGGAAGAAGTCCTGGGCGTCAGCGACCGCGTCGCCGTGATGCACGAAGGCCATCTGACCGGCATCCTCGAACGCGAGGCGTGCAGCGAAGAGGCGATCATGCGCCTGGCAGTCGGCAAGACCGATGATGCACGCGGCGCGAGTTCCGTATAAGGGCAACCCTCGTGGTTGCCCGCGACCCACCTTTGGTGGGTACCCCGGCAGGCGATGAATGGTCATCGAGCTTTGCTCGATTCGGGCAGGGACAAACCCTGCCCCTACAGCAACCAACAAACATCACATGAAAAAAGAGCTTGGCACCTTCATTTTGCTCGTCATCCTGTGCGTCGTTGTGGCGGTCATCAACCCGCGTTTTCTGAGCGCGGAAAATCTGCAAAACACGGCGCAGCAGGTTGGTATGTTTGGCATCTTCAGCATTGGCGTCGGCCTGGTAATCATCACCGGCGGCATCGACCTGTCGGTCGGCTCGGTCATTGCACTGCTCGGTATCTTGCTATCGCAGATGCTGATGGAATGGCACTGGCCTTCGATGCTGGCGGTGCTGGCGGTCATCGCACTGACCATGTTATTGGGCGCGCTGCATGGATTTCTCGTCACAAAAGTCAATATTCAGCCATTCATTGTGACGCTGTGCGGCCTGCTGGTTTATCGCGGCGCAGCGCGATTCATCGCTCACGACGCGACCAAAGGTTTCGGCGAGGCGAGTCGCTTTGAAACCCTGCGCGCACTGGCATCGGGGCGGGCCTTTGGCATCCCGGCGTCCTTCATTTTGCTGATCGTTATCAGCGCCCTCATGTGGGTGATTCTGCATCGCTCAATTTATGGCCGCTATCTCTATGCCGTCGGGCGCAACGAAGAAGCGGCGCGCTATTCGGGCATCAACTCGCGCCGGGTGATCGCCAGTGCTTACATCTTGTCGGGTCTGCTTGCGGGCGTGTCAGGCGTGCTGTTTGCGTTTTATACAAACTCGATAGCGCCGTCGTCGCACGGCAATTCTTATGAATTGTATGGCATCGCGGCAGCGGTGCTTGGCGGGTGCAGTCTCAGAGGCGGCGAAGGCTCGATCATCGGCATCTTGATCGGCGCGACGTTGTTACAGGTCTTACAGAATCTCGTCAACCTGCTCGGCATCGATAGCTCGTTGAACTTTGCGGTGATGGGCGCGGTAATTTTACTGGGCGTGGTCGCCGATCAAATCTTGAAACGCCGCGCCACCAAGAGCCGCGCTGCCAGAGCCTGAGGTCGCGATTGATTGCGCCGCATCCGCGTTCCTTGAGGTTTGATGGATCTTGCTCGACGGCGGCGCGCGGTTTCCCTCTATCGTGGTCTGCGAATGGCATAAGCCCTGGCCACCAAGTCACGAAGGCACGAAGATTCACCATGCCGATGGTGGCTCTTTGTGCCTTCGTGACTTGGTGGCTAACTGACCTGAAAATCGCTCTAAGCGTCGGGCGCGTCGGCGGATTTTTTATAAGGGCAGTGACGGCAGCCGGAGTCGCAGCAATAACCGCGCTTCAAATGATAGAGTGCGGTGAAGACCATCAACCCGCCTTCACTATAGTAATCCTGGCCCTCGATCAAAGCCGCCGATTGATTTCCCTTCGATGCATCGCGATCCTTCATGGCTTGCCTTTCACCTAAGAGTATAGCAAGCCCGAACCCTGCGGCGGTCGGCGGCGCGAAAAAAATCATTCGCCGGCGATGCAGTGCGCGTAAAGCGCCTCGGCGAAGCGGCGCTTGACCGTAAGCATGTCGCGAAGCGCGCCGTGCGACAGCGCGCGGGCGGTTCAGAAAACCGGCTCGGCCAGTTTGGCGAGCATCAAGGCCGACGCCTGCTCGACATCCTGGTGCAGCGAATTGCCGTGCGCGTCCATGGTGACGATGGCCGGAAAATCTTTGACGCGCAGATGCCACATCGCTTCGGGAATGCCGAACTCCAACAAATTCACGTCGAGCACCTCTTCGATGCAGCGCGCATAAACCTGTGCCGCGCCGCCAATGGCATTCAGATAAACCGCTCCGGCTTCCTGCATGGCTTCGAGCGTACGACGGCCCATGCCGCCTTTGCCGATGACGGCGCGCACGCCATAACGCCGGATGATGTCGCCTTGATAAGGTTCTTCGCGGATGCTGGTGGTCGGGCCGGCAGCGGTGATTTTGTAATGTCCATTATTTTTCATCACCACCGGGCCGCAGTGGTAAAGCACCGAGCCTTCGAGGTCGGCGGGCGGCGCGTGTTTCATCAAGTGCGAATGCACGGCGTCGCGCCCTGTGTACATCTCGCCGGAAATCAGCACCACGTCGCCAACTTTTAACTCGCGCACCTCGGCGTCGGTGAGCGGCGCGCGCAGCCGTTTTTCATCGCCCGTAAGCTGGAAGCCTTCGCCCGCACCCATCGGCGACGGGGCCTGCTCGTCTTTGTAGAGCCAGCGCTTGATCTCGCCCGTCCGCGCATCGACGACGACGCCCTGACGGCGGAACGCCCAGCAATCATAAGCGACCGAGACGAAAAAGCTGGCGGGCAGGCGATTGAGCGCGCCGATCTTGCAGCCGATCAGCGTCACGCCGCCGCCAAATCCCATGGTGCCGATGTTCAGAGTGTTTGCGGCATTCATTACATAATCTTCGAGCGCCGCGAGCCGCCCGTCAGGATTCATATCATCGAGCGTGCGGAAGAGTTGCTCTTTCGCATGCTGATAACCCGATGTGCGGTCGCCGCCGACCGAGACGCCGATAGCGCCGGCGCTGCATCCCTGCCCCTGCGCTTGCCACACCGCATGGAGGATGCATTTGCGCACGCCGTCAAGGTCGCGCCCGGCGCGTCCCAGATGCGGCAACTCCGCAGGCAGGGCATACTGTATGTTCTTGTTTTCGCAGCCGCCGCCTTTGAGCAATAACCTGATTTCGATCTCGTCAATGCTCTCCCATTGATCGAAGTGCATGACGGGCGTGCCGGGCCCGAGGTTATCGCCGGAGTTCGCACCCGTGATCGAATCCACCGAGTTGGGCCGCAGCTTGCCGCGCCGCGTCGCTTCGGCGATGGCTTCACGAATCTCGCGCTTCATCAATAGTTGATTAGCGCCGACCGGCGTTTTGATTTCAAAAGTCGGCATGCCGGTGTCCTGACAGATCGGCCCTTCGTCGGTGCACGCCATGTCAATGTTCGTCGCAATCACGGAAAGCGCCGTGCCGGCGCTGGTCGCGGGGTTTTCCGTTGCTAAGGCTGCGGCCATCGCGCGGCGCACATCGGGCGGCAAATTGGTTGACGTTTCGGTGATCAGTGTAATTAAGCTCTCTTTGAATGATTGCATCGCATCACCTCGGCAGAAAGTGCGTAGCTCCGGCTTCCTCGGCGAATGAATAACGGCGGCTGCGGGGCTACTTAACGGGTAGTTTATCGTTTCTTGCGGAGAAAGAAAAAGGGGAGCCAGCGCGGCTCCCCTGGTTTGCAACGATCTTCACATCTCGTGTTGCTCGCCTTCAACTAGACGAGGAACAGGGTCAGGAAGGTGAAGAGCACGAGCGTTTCGATGAGCGCCAGGCCCAACAGCAGCATCGTGAAGATGCGCCCGCCAGCGCCGGGATTGCGCGCCGTGCCTTCGCAAGCACCTGCAATCGCCCGGCCATCGCCGAGAGCGCCGCCGAACGCCGCAATGCCGACCGCAAACGGCGCGAGCAGCTTGAGGTTCGTGCCGCCTGTGGCTGGCGCGGGGCCGCCGGTCTGCGCCATCGCCGTGCCGACGACCAGCAGCATCATCAGCGCCGAGATCACAAACAGTCTGAATCGAATCATCGCTATCCTCCAACGACTCAAGCGAGCCGCAGTGCTATGAACGGCTCGTTTCGGCAAATGTGGCAAACGTCACACAAAATATAAACGGCGTATGAAACGGACGTTTGCGGCCACCTGGCCGACGGCGAGCTATTCAGGTTATCAACCGGAGAAGACCGTAGCAGCGCAGCCCGCTGATAATTTCCACGCGCCCGGTATACGCTTGCCATCCCCCAATTCGGCAAGGCTCCAGCAGCAACGTGCGATTCCTTCTATGAACTGCCCCGACGGCTCCTCATCAACAAACGGCTATAAAACCATCTTAATTTTGGATTTTAGATTTTAGATTTTGGATTGCGGAACTCACCGCTGAATGTGCAGCCCGCATCTGCCAATCCAAAATCTAAAATCTAAAATCCAAAATCGAATCAGTGTGCTTCGGCCATGCCTTCGCCCTCGCGTCCGTGGCCGTGATCTTCGTGGTCGTGTTCTTCGTGCGGCACGGTCTCCGACAGATAAACCATCGACAGCATGATGAAGATGAACGTCTGCACGAAAGCCACGAAGACGCCGAGCACGATAGTGAAGATCGGCACCAGCGGCGCGATCAGTCCGAGGAAAGCCTGGCCGATCTTCTGGTCGGCAAACATATTGACAAACAAGCGCAGCGACAATGTAACCGGCCTTACACTGTTTGAAACGATCTCGACGATGAAGATCATCCAGCCCATCGCCCAGAGCGTCGCTCCCGTCAAGCCGCCGGTGAAGTGCTTCAGATACCTGAAGCCCTGTTGCCGGAAGCCCATGCCGATGTAGTAGATAAACGAGGTGATGCCGAGCGCCCCGGTGACGTTGATGTTTTCGGTGGGCGCGCCGATTCCCGGTATCTGCCCCATCAGATTGCCGACCAGGATGAAGACCGCGAACCCGCCGATCACCGGCAGATAGCGCTGGCCGTATGGGCCGATGACTTGATTGAGCAATCCACGAAGCTGCTCGATGGTGACTTCAAGCAACTGCTGGCCGCGCGATGGGCGATCAACCGAAAGCTTGCGGCGCAGCGCGAGCACCAGCACGACGGCGATGATAAACGCCAATACTGCCCAGATGACGTGCTCAGGAATAATCATTTCGCCCGCCGCAGGCGGATGCCAGGTCTTGCCGAATAAGCCGTAGATCGGCGGCATGATCGCCTCTTCGATCTTGAGCACCGCTGGGCCAAGCAGATGATTAACCTGCTCGACGATCCAGGGTTCGGCGTGGCCGCTCGTATGGCCTGCGGCTTCGGTGGCGTGCTCTGTGGTTGCAGTGGCGCGCTCGGCGGCTTCGCCTGCCGCTTCGTGTCCTTCCTGTAGGAGTGCCAGTAGCGCAGTCAACATTAGTTATCGTTCTCCGTTGCGTCGCGCAAGTGTTTTATAAGTTACATAAATCGCTTCGAGCATCACGGCGGCTGCCGGGGCGAACAACCCCGCGAGGATGCCGACGGCGTCAAAGTAGCCGGTTCGATTTGCCGCCCATCCGAGGGTCGCAATCAGCAACCAGCGGACGATGAACTTCATAGAGGTTCCCGGCGGCGCGCTCAGGCTGCCGGTTCCGAGAATCGCCCGCAGCGACGAATGCAGCCATCGGTAGTTTAACAACGCCAGCCCGCCGCCCAAAATCAGGCCCAGTAAGAAGTGCAGGTCGGCAAAGATGGCGGCGGCCAGGATGGCGCATGCGAGTACCGCAAGCATGTCGCGCCAGATGCGGCGTTCGACGGCTTGCGAGTCGGTGAACGCCGCCTCAAGCTCTTCTACACGAGCACCGCCCGCCTCGCTTGCGTCGGTCGTCTGCCGGTCGTCTGCGTCCTGTGGTTCTCGGTCGCCTTTTTCGCCCATTGTCAAAGCTGAAAATTCTAGCAGCGCGCTTCTGGTCTTGTCCAGCAGGCTTCAGGGCTGTTTTTCGGGCTTTTTGTCGTCATTTGGTTTGCTCAACTCGTACTGGCTATCGATCTGCACCTTCTTATAATCGCTGTAGCGGGTGACGACGTTGCGGCTGAATTTGGCGACCAGAAAGATGCGCGCCGCGAGATTGGCTTCTGCATAAGACGGCATCCAGACTTCGCCATTGACCTTTTCCTGTTCCATCACGACTGCCGATTGCGACGACAGCGATGCGAGCAGGCCGCCGCCGATTTTGAATGAATCGCTCAAGCGCGCTTCGACGCGGACGATCTGCTGCGCCGCTTCGTCTACCCACATGGTGCCAATGAGTTTGCTGACCAGCGCTTCACCGCGATTGCGCGTCTTCACATTTTTCTTCGGCTCGAAATCGAAAGCGATGACTTCGTGGCCGCGAAAGCGTTCGCGCCGCATCGATGTCACTTCGCTCAGTTTCAGAAAGCTCAGAATCGTCATGCGATTTTCATCCTGGTCATCTTTTTCGTTCTTGCCGCGCCGCTCGCGTTCCTCTTCGCGCTGCTTGCGTTCCTCCGCGCGCTGCTTGCGCTGCTCTTTGGCTTTCAGCGCCATCTCGACATGCTTCTGCACGAAGCGGTCTTCTTTTTCCTGTTCGTCTTTTGAAAGCTCCTTGCCGTTGCGGCTGACCAGCCGGCGAACGAAGCGACCGGCGATGGGCGTGACTTCGTAAGCGCGCGCCTCTTTTTCTTTGATGCGGCCTTTGTCGTCAACTTCGCGGTCGGTTTCGAGTTCGCGGAAGGTATATTTCTCGCGCAGGTCTTCGATCTGTTCCTGATTGGCGACGATGGCTTTCATCAGCGTTTCAAGATCGGGGAGCGGCGGCGCGCCGTCGATCTGCGGATAACGAAACGCCGTCTGGTCGACCGTATTGTGAGTCACGCGATCAATGGTAATGAATATCTCACTCGCGCCGCGACGCAGACGTATGGCAAACGGCTCCATCACGCCGTCAATGGCGCGGTAATCGCTGAAGAAAATTTCTTCCAGGCCGTCGCCGGTGTCGCGTTCCTGTTTGCTGATGAGGTTGCTTTTGGCGTCGAAGAAGAGCCGCGTGCTGGCGCTATCTTTGACGAACTCGATGCGCAGGGCGTCGCGGCCATCGAGCGAGGTTTTTGCGGGAACCTGCGGTGCGACGCGATAACGCGACAGGTCTTGCAAATGCGAATTGACGATCACCGCTTCAAGGCGCAAGCGTTTGGCTTCGTCGCCAAGCAGCGTCCGCAGGCCGCGCCCGTCAAGCCGCCAGGCCGATTTGCCATTGAAGCATTCCGAGGATTTCAACTCGCCTGCGTCGATGTCAACGCGCCAGCTTTCCGGCGCGCTTGCTTGATAAGTGAAACGGCCAGTTGTGCCGTCACTGGTCTTGACGCTGCCGGTTAAGAGCGTGCTTTTGACGCGCTTGAGCGCATTGCCGCCGACGGCTTTTTTATATCGCTCAATGACCTTGGCCGCTGAAATGTCAGCCGCCCGTGATTCACCCGCCAGCGCGAGCAGGCAAATCAACAGCAAATAACCAGCACTTCGTTTCATGCAAACCTCTACCGCGATGCGTATGCTGCACGGTCAAGCAATCACTAAATCAGGCCACATCAGAATGACACAAAAAGAATGACACAAAAAGAGATTGGCCACCGCAGACACCGCAAGCACAGAGAAGACTATAAAAATCTCTGGTTTTTCTCAGTATTTTTGGTTTCCTCTCTGTGTCTCTATGGCTCTGTAGCCAATCTCCTGTCCCAATGTTGTGCGCTTCGATTTAGCGGTCATCAACCCCATTGCCATTCTAACGTCGCGCGCTACAGGCTCAAATACAAAGCCTGCGCGCCGCTGCCGCTTGCCGCTTGCTGTGCGGACGGGTTACCATCGCTGTCATCTTGAAATGCAACCAAGCGCGCCGCCGCGCACCGAAACCGCTATGAACGAAGTCATGCAGATCGAAGTCACGCGCACGTATTTGCAACTCACACACCCGGACGAACTCAACGCCGTGGGTCTCAATGAGGGCGACGCCGAAATCGTTCAAGTCCGCAACTGTCCGGCGTCGTTTTATCGCTATCTCTACGCCGAGGTCGGACGGCTTTATCACTGGACAGATCGTTTACCGTGGACGGATGACGAAACCCTGGCGCATCTGGCGCGGCCCGGCATCACGCTCTGGGTGATGTACGTCGAAGGCTCGCCGGCAGGTTATTTCGAGCTTGAGCGCCACGCGGACGGCGCAATCGAGATTGCTTATTTCGGATTGCTGCAAGAATTTTTAGGTCGTGGTCTTGGCAAACATCTGCTCACCCAAGCCGTCAGCCGCGCCTGGCAAGCGGGCGCGGTTCGCGTCTGGCTGCACACCTGCACGCTGGACGATCCGGCGGCCCTGCCCAATTATCTCAAGCGCGGCTTCAAACCATTCAAAGAAGAAAAATATTTCACGACCGTATCTGCCGAAGAAGCACAACACGGCAAGTGGCGAAAAACAGTGTGATGTTTGCCGAGTCGCTGCCGTCCAGCCGCGCTTCAGCCGCTCGAAGCCCTAGTTAGATGCCTGACCACTCAGTCCCATCAATCTCTGTAGTACAATGTCGGTGGAAGGAACTGGATATGACAACGAAAGAGTTGATTCATGCTGAGATTGACCGCATCAATGAGCAAGATTTGGACGAATTGTACAAGCTGGTCAAAGGCTTTACTCAATCTAAAGGAAGCCAGAAGCGGAGCCTAATGTCAAAGCTTCGCAGTATTCGCATAGATGCTCCAGAGGATTTTTCTACCAGCTTCGATCTCTATGCGAGCGGAGAAAAGCGTGCTGAACCGAATCTTCCTTGATACGTTATTTGTCATCGCTCTTATCAACCCACGCGATCAGTACCATGCTAAAGCTGCTGAGTTAGCAGCGAAATATGAAAGCCATCCCTGCTTGTAACCGATGCCGTCTTGCTTGAGATCGGCAACGGATTGGCTCGCAATTACAAACAAGAGGCCATAGAAGTCATTGAAGGTTTCTTCGATTCGGAGGATGTCGAGATCATTCACCTGACCCCAGAGCTGTTCCAAAGAGCATTTGAGTTGTATAAGAAGTATCAGGATAAAGATTGGGGATTGATCGATTGTATATCATTTGTGGTCATGACTAATGCAGGCGTGACAGAAGCATTAACTTTCGACCAGCATTTTCAGCAAGCCGAATTTAAGTCATTGATGGCTGACGACGGCGTCTAACAAGCCGGTGCAGCGGAGGCCATTATCCGAAAAGGCAAGAATTGAAGTTTATCTTCCTGCTAAAGCACAGTTGCGAGAACGGTCGCGTTATCTATATCAATTGCGGCACGATGTCGCGTCCGTAGACCTCTACGGTTGCTTCTTCGTCGCCGCTCATCAGGTAAATGTTGAATTGCGTTACGCCGACCTCCTGCAACTCGCGCAGGCGGCGCAGGTGTTCTTCAGCCGGGCCGACGATGCAGAAGCGGTCGACAATTTCGTCGGTCACAAACTCGGCGTTCGAACTGCCGACGGCGGCATGGTGCAAATAGTCATAGCCTTTGCGGTCGCGTATGTAGGCGGTCAACCCGTCGGGCAATTCTTCGGGCTTGTAACGCGACACCAGATCGACCACATGATTCGACACCAGCGCAGGGAACCAGCGCACCTGATCGCGGGCTTTCGCCAGATCATCCGACACCCAGACGGGCGCGGCGCTCATCACGCGAATTTGTGAGAAGTCGCGGCCTGCTTCCGTCGCGCCTTCGCGCACGAAGCCCAGACACCACTTGATCAACTCAGGGTCGGCGAATTGCAAGATCACGCCGTCGCCGATGCGTCCGGCGCAGCGCAGCGCCTTCGGCCCATAAGCGGCAATCCACACCGGCGGCACACCTGCATCGGCCCAGGTCATTTGAATGTCGCGGCCCTCGTATTCGATCTGCTTGCCGGCGCACAGGTCGCGCACCACTTGCACGGTTTCTTCCAACCGCGCAAGCGTCGTCGGTCGTTTGCCCATCACGCGGCGCGAACTGTCGCCGCGACCGATGCCGAGTTCCATGCGCCCGCCCGATATGCGATTGAGCGTCGCCAGCAAACTCGCCGTCACCGTCGCATCGCGCACCGCCGGATTGGTCACGCAGGTTCCCAAATGCATGCGCTCGGTGCCGGCGGCGACCAGCGTCATCAGCGGATAGGCATCCTGCCACAGGATATGCGAGTCGAAGAACCAGCTATAGGTAAAGCCCGCCGCTTCGGCCTGACGCGCCAGCGAGACGATGCGGGTATGCGGCATATCGGATTTGAAGGTAATCGCAAATTCGAGCATGGGTTTCCTCATCGGGGATTGGCCACAGAGGCACCGCAGACACAGAGACAAGGAAATGAAAAAACTCTGTGTCTGCGGTGCCTCTTGTGGCTATTCTTATTCACTGACAATCGGTTCGTAACTTTCGGGGCGGCGGTCGCGGTAAAATTGCCAGATGTTGCGCACCTCGCGAATCTCGTCGAGGTTCAGATCGGCAATCACCAGTTCATCGTTGTCGCGCGACGCCTGCGCAATGATCTTGCCGCGCGGGTTGCAGAAGTAACTCTTGCCGTAAAACTCGCCGATGTTCCATGGCTGTTCGTAGCCGACGCGATTGATCGCGCCGACGAAATAACCGTTCGCTACCGCATGAGCGGGCTGTTCAAGCTCCCACAAATACTCAGACAACCCGGCGACCGTCGCCGACGGGTTGAAGACGATCTCAGCGCCGTTCAAGCCCAGTATGCGCGCCCCTTCGGGAAAGTGGCGATCATAACAGATGTAAACGCCGAGGCGCGCGAACGCCGTCTCGAAGGTCGGATAGCCGAGATTGCCCGGCTTGAAATAGAACTTCTCCCAGAAGCCCGGCGCGGTGTGCGGAATGTGATTCTTGCGATACTTGCCGAGATAACGGCCATCGGCGTCAATCACTGCCGCCGTGTTGTAATAAACGCCGGTGATCTCTTCTTCGTAGATCGGCACGATAATTACCATGCCGTGCTGACGGGCGGTCTCCTGCATCAGCCGTACAGTCGGCCCGTCAGGGATGCGCTCGACCGATTCGTACCAGTGAGTGTTCTGTTCGGCGCAAAAGTAAGGCGTCGTGAAGACCTCTTGCATGCAGATGATCTTAACGCCCTGGCGCGCCGCCTCTTCGATAAACCGCAAATTGGTTTCGATGTTTGCCTGCTTGATCCGTTCAATCGGCTCGTCAATCGCGCAGGCATTCTTCGCTTGAATCAAACCGCAACGCACGATTCGTGGCATAGCTGCTCCTTGATGGGGATCGGAGGCCGGGGGCCGGGGGCCGGGGGCCGGGTGAAGAGGGGGAAAGTCGAAGAGTCGAAAAGGCTGACGATGTCTGGGTTCACTCTTGCACATTTCGATTTTCCACCTCCGGCACCGGCCCCCGGCCCCCGGCCCCTGACCCCTAGAACTTTACTTCCAACTCAACCCAGGTCGTTTGCGGCAGGCCGCCTTGCATTGCCGGCTCGAAGCGATATTGCAAAGCCGCTTCGACGGCGCGCTGATCTAGGCCGTAGCCTAATCGGCGAATCACGTAAACCCGCGCCGGTCGCCCATCGGCAGCCACCAGCAGGCGCAGCCCAACCGCGCCGCTGATCTTGGCGCGCAACGCTTTTTCGGTCGGCGCGGTGCTAACTGACTGGCGCAAGCGCGCCGGCTGCGTCGTGCTTGAGTAACGCAGCGGCTCAGGGATAACCCCTGTGGCGCGGCGCGGGCGCGAAGGCGAGCCGTGCTCTGTGGTGCGCAAATTGGTCAGCGCGTTCTCTACCGTCTGGCGATAGGGCGCGCGCCAGACTTCGGGCAGGCGGAGCGCGTCAATCGTCGCATCGGTAGCTCGCAGAGCGTTCTCGGCGTCCGGTTCGCCAATCTCGCCCAACGCCCAGGCAGCATCAAAGCGCGGATCGAAGTTAGCGTCGCCCAGCATCTCGACCAGTTCGTCAATCGCGTCGTCGTCCTGCATCAAACCGAGGGCGATGACCGCCGACGAGCGCACGTTTGTATCCGCATCGTCGAGCGCCCCGGCAATCGCCGAACTCGATTTGCGTTCGCCAATCATGCCGAGCGCAAAGACGGCGGCAGCGCGCACGCCCGGATCTTTGTCGGCAACCAGTCGCGTCAACGCATCGGCGGCCACGGGATTAGCGATCTGTCCGAGCGCGAAAGCCGCCGCTTCGCGCACGCCCGGATCTTTGTCTTTGAGCGCCTCGATCAACGGGCGCACGGCGTTTCGCGCCCGGAGTGCGCCGAGTTGATCGGCGGTCTCGCGCCGGGTCGAGGCATTGGCGTTTCGGAGTCCGGCCATCACGCGCTCCGGTGCAGGTTCGGGTTTCACCGCTACCTGTGCAGCCACTGATTGATGTGCCGAGGTGATCGACAGCGCCAGAATGAGCGCGATGCCGAGTGCGATGTCGAGCGCGACATTGAATGATGATTGATGAATGCTGATCCTCATAGATCTTCAATTATCCACGAAGCGCACAAAGAAACACGAAGTCATGATGATGACTTTGATCATGTTCTTCGTGGAATTCCTTGAAAATTTCAGTGTGCAGTATATCACGATTCCTGTGCCTGCGCTTCGGCGGCCTCAGCCGGAACCGCCGCTTTCATCAAGGCAAGATAAGCTACACCTGAGACGATGAAGCCAACGAACCAGGCATAATTATAGAGCGGCTTGAGCAAAGGGATCACCAGGCCGCCCCACGCCAGCCCGCAGCCCAGCAATGTCGCCAACACCGCGCGCCAGTTCCACCCCGCCGCGTAGCTATAGACGCCTTTGACTTTGTAGAGATCAGGCAAGACCAACTGCCTGCGGCGCACGAACCAGTAATCGGCAATCAAGACGCCGGCAATCGACCCCAGGCCCCCTGAATAGCCGAGCAGCCAATTGAAGATGTAACCCGACGGGTCGGCCAGCAAGCGCCAGGGTTGCATTGCCATGCCGATCAGCCCGGTAATCAACGCACCGACGCGAAACGAAATTCGCTTCGGAAAAGCATTCGCAAAATCGTTAGCGGGCGACACCACATTAGCGGCGATGTTGACCGACAATGTAGCGATCATCACCGTGAACATCGCTACCACGATGACGATGGGATTCTTGAATTCGCCGATCAGCAGCACAGGATCCCAGATGACTTTGCCATAGATGATCGTCGTCGCCGAGGTGATGATGACGCCCATGGCGGCGAAGACCGTCATCGTCGTCGGCAGCGCCACGACCTGACCGACCATCTGCTCGCGCTGGCTGCGCCCGAAGCGCGTGAAGTCCGGCATGTTCAAGGAGAGCGTCGCCCAGAAGCCTATCATTGCTGTGAGCGATGGAACGAAGACCGGAAAGAATTCCGCAAAGCTGTTGAACTTGCCGGGTTCCGCCAGCACAGCGCCAAGCCCTTTGGCACGCCACAACGCCCAGACCATCAACGCCAGCGCCATCACCAGCACGAACGGCGCGGCCCAGTTTTCAACCCGGCGCAGCAAATCCATGCCGCGCCAGACGATGCAGATGTTAAGAGTCCAGAAGAGCAAAAACGAAAGGTGCTCGGTCGGCGTGTAACCGGCGATGATTGCCGGCCATTGAATGGGGCCGCCCAGTAGCGTGTGCCAGTTGGGGATGAACGATTGCAGCAACACATTGATGGCTTGTCCGCCGATCCATGCCTGAATGCCGAACCAGCCGCAGGCCACCAGCGCCCGCATCAATGCCGGGAGATTAGACCCGAAAGTGCCAAAGCTGGCGCGCGCGAAGACCGGAAACGGAATGCCGTACTTGGTGCCCGGATGCGAGTTCAGCAAGATAGGCACGAGCACGATGAGATTGCCGAGCAGAATAGTGAAGAGCGCCTGCCACCAGTTCATGCCTGCGCCGATCAACCCGGAGGCCAGCATGTAAGTCGGGATACAATGCGCCATGCTGATCCACAGCGCCGCATAGTTGTAAGTCGTCCAGTTGCGGCGGGCGATAGGCACCGGAGCCAGGTCGGTGTTCCACAAAGGGCTTGCGGATAGGTCTTCGCCGAGTTCGACGAAATCGCCGTCGCCGGTTTGTGCAGGGTTAGTTAGAGCCGCCACGTCCGTCCCTCCGGCGCGAGATGGTAACAAAGCGGTCAGATAAACACAACATTAGATCAGTTTGCGAATCAATGTAGGGGAAAGATCCGCATGCCGATGCGCCACCAAGGCACAAAGACACAAAGTAGCACGAAGGCATGGTGTAGCTTGGTGCCCTCGTGTCTTTGTGGCTCTTCCCGTATGCGCAATTGCAAGCCGCTCTAGTCATTGAGAATCGCTACGCCACAGGCTCGTCGCGCGTCGGGCAATTACCTTTCGCAAGGGCTAAAAAATCTGCAATGTGTTCCCTGGATTTTACGTCTGTTAATTACAGGGCGGATAATTGGCGCTCCGTCCTATCTGAAACCAGACTGAATGCTTGTCGGAATGCCGCAAGCTTGAGATTAAGCCGGTAAAACAAAAAAAGCGCCGGCGCAGTCGCGTAATCGCCCTGCGCCTAACGAAAATCGGCTCAGGTAACGTGAAAATCGGTTCAGGCACTGCGAAAACGGACTGACGCGGCGCGAAAATTGATTCACGCGGCGGTCAAACGGCTTGCCGCCACAGTCAAACGGCTTGCCGCCGTGGTCAAATGACTTGCCGCCGTGGTCAAACGACTTGCCGTAGCGGTCAAATGGCTTGCCGCCGTAGTCAAATGGCCTGCCGCAGCGCGCAAATGACTTGCCGCGCTGCAAAAACAGGCCGGCGCAGTGCGAAAATCGATTCCTGCATCGCAAAAATTCCCCGACGTTCTGCAAAAACGGATTTCCGTGTAGCAAACCCTGGCCTGCGCCGCGTAACAGGCAGCTTGCGCAGGCAAATCATTCACTGCGAATCGGCCAGTTGGTTGCCGCCGCGTGACAGACACGCGCGGAAAGGAGAAAGCGTAATGGATAACTCTGAAATGCGTAGATTCGATATGTTCACCCGCCTCCGCGATTTCGGCGCGGAGCATGCGGATGCGTTTCCCGCTACGACGCTCGGCGGGCGCTCGTTTGCCGAAATCAATGCGGTCGTCGAGGCGTTGACCTCGCAGACCGTAGCCCAATCATCGGGGCTGGCGGCTGCCAGACAGAGCATCAGCGGCAAGGCGACGGCGCGCGCCGCGCTGCGCGATGAATTGGAAATGATCACCCGCACGGCGCGCGCCATGGCCATAGACACGCCGGGACTGGATGATAAATTCCGCCTGCCGCGCAGCGACGCCGGTCAAGCCCTGGTGACGGCGTCGCGGACGTTTCGCGCGGATGCCGAGCCGCTCAAGGCCGAGTTCATCGCCCACGACATGCCGGAAGATTTTCTGGAAACGCTGGACTCGCTGATTGGCGATTTCGAGCAGACGCTAGTCTCGCGTCATCAGAGCGCCGCCGCGCACGTGGCGGCAAGCGCGACGATAGACGCAGAGATCGAGCGCGGGATGAATGCGGCGCGGCGGCTGGATTCCATCGTGCGCAACAAATTCCACAACGACCCAGGCTTGCTGGCGGCGTGGGAGAGCGCCCGGCACATCGAGCGCGTGCCACACAAAGCAGCGAAGAAACCGGCTGGCCCGCCGCCGCCGTCTGACAAGCCATAGCATCAACAACCCGCCGCACTGCATCTCTTGTCTTCTTGCAGGGGATGCAGCGCGGTGATTGATTGCTGAGTGAAATAGTGATGAAAGGGCGTTGCCTTCGGCGCGCGACAGGCGTATGGTGTGCGCGTTCACAGAAGGTCGAATATTCTCGGCCTGATTTCACTCTTTAGCCAGAAAACCTATCGCCTGGATTGCGCCGCTCGCCGTACAGGGCATCGCCAGACATTGCCAGTCGCCTTCTCGCTCTCTGACCCAGACACCGGAAGCCGAATCCACCCCTAGCTGTTTGCCTTTGTACTCCCAGATCACCCATCGTTGATTATCGAGCAGGGCAAGATTTCGGGAAGGAAGATCGAGGCTGCGTTCTCGCAGTAGATTCCTGATGTGACTGACGGCTTCTGTCTGTGTGATTGGCTTCATAAATAAAGAGGGAGAACCTGCTTCCCCGGGGTAAACCCCTCAGGCTCCCCCTCAAGGGCTGCTATAAGGAGAAAAATCTATCTAACGTGAGTTCGATATAAGAAAAGGTCGAAGGGCAATGAATTTAAGCCGCGTCGCGGCGCAATGAATTTAGCCGTGTCTTTTAAGGCACGGCAACCTATGCCCTCCCAACCCCGCGTCGCGTCAGCGACGATTGCCGGTTGGGAGCAATCGTCGCCGACGCGACGCGGAATGATCGGTCGTCGCATGCAGGCCATAAATGACCTGCCTAAAGTCATGCGGCCCTACGGGCCGAAAGCCTCAGCCACTTCCCTCAACAGCCACTTACCTCAACGCCATTGCCCTTCCATGGCTGATTTCTCTTGCTTCTTCTTACGTCGAACTCACGTTATCTACCTTTCTTAGCTGATCGTTGCATAATCTCGGCAATCACCTGCCACTGCTTCTTGCCTATTGGACACATACAGAAATGTGACACCACAAGCAGGCAGTCGGTGCCATAGACGATTCCGCTTCCGTGGCAAAGAGTACACGTCACTATTGAGAGAATCCTTTTCCTTATGGTACAAAGTGGAACGATTGTGGAACTGAAGTATTGCACCACGACAGCTCCACAATTGTTATGGCTAATCCCAGCAATTGCGGGGAACGACACGATACTAATATGGCTACTGCTACATTGTCAATTAGTATTTTGTCGCTTCCTGCAAAAAGGAAGCTATGGAGAAATTAAGGGAGTTCTTGCGCAGTGTAGTGAAACTAAAAGGAAAGAAAACAGGGATACCCGTTGCGCAAATAGCCCGACAGAGTGGCGGCACGATAACTGATTCCTACATCTTCGATATTCTTTCAGGCAAAACCAAATACATCAGTGTGGACAAGCTCAACGCTCTGGCTAAAGGACTGGGAATGGATAGCGTAGAACTCTTCAAAATCACGATAGGCTATAAGCCCTCGCCCGATCCGGGCCGGGAGCTTACAACTATTCTCAGGATACTTGTCGATATGACCCCGAAAGAACGGACTACTCTGCTCGCATCGCTTCGCAAAAAGAAATGAACTGGGGATGTCGCGGCACCGGCACTCGCAGAGCCTGAATTCAGGGATAAAAGATCGGCAGGCATACAAAAGGCGGGCGAGAAATACCGATAGCCTGAAGGCGCGGACTGCCTGTTGTGGAGGTGGATATTTGTATGCCGGAAAACGGATTTGTGATTGACAATGGCAGTATTGATAGCGGATTGAAACTTTTCGGCTCTGGTGGGCCGACGGTGCAATGAGCGTGAACTTTGAATCGAAGACGCGATTGATAGCGGATTGAAACATTAGCCCGCCGTGCTGCATCCCCAATGTGAACATCGGGTGCAGCACGGCGATTGATTGTTAAGCGAAATAGTGATGAAAGGGCGTTGCCTTCGGCGCGCGACAGGCGTATGGTGTGCGCGCCCACATAAGATCAAATCCGTTGGCTTGATTTCACTCTTTAGCCAGAAAACCTATCGCCTGGATTGCGCCGCTCACCGTACAGGGCATCGCCAGACATTGCCAGTCACCTTCTCGCTCTCTGACCCAGACACCGGAAGCCGAATCCACCCCTAGCTGTTTGCCTTTGTACTCCCAGATCACCCATCGTTGATTATCGAGCAGGGCAAGATTTCGGGAAGGAAGATCGAGGCTGCGTTCTCGCAGTAGATTCCTGATGTGACTGACGGCTTCTGTCTGTGTGATTGCTCTCATAAAAAATAGGGAGAGCCTGCTTCTCCAGGCCGGCTCTCCCTCAAAGACTGCTAAAGGAGAAAAATCGATTATGCCGCCCGTACCTTCCCCAGAGTACGGGCTGCGATGCTGTCGATCAGGAGAGCGAACTTTTCCCCGTTATCGCCCTGATGACACCACCGCGAATTGATAAGGTTAGGATACTTATAGGAGAGGACAACCATGCCCGTACCTTTGCAGATGGGACAGACATTTGTTGTCTTCATCTTGAGTACCCTATGGTTAATGTGATACAAACTCGCTCCGAAGAGGACACACTTACAAGTTGGTAGCTAGCGGGTGTGTCTTCTCTGATGCAGAAGCAGGAAATTACGATTGTAATCGCCCGAACTTACAATTGTAAGTCGGGCGCAATACTAAACCACTGCATCCGGCCATGTCAACCACAAAGTGCGGGGTTTGGAGCGCGCATGAGCAAACTTGAATCGCTGCCTGAATATGTGCGACGGATCATGAAAGAGAAGGGCCTGAAGCCTAAAGATGTTGAAGTGCGAAGCGGCGGCAAGATTGACGCTGCGTATGTATTCAAGATACAGCGCGGTAACTTCAAATATCCGTCTGTGGTGAAACTTCAAGGATTAGCAGAAGGCTTGGGAGTAGACGAGGACGAACTGTTTAAGGTGGCGCGTGGCATCCCTATTCAGGAGAGCGGCAGTCGCGGCGGCGACCCTTGGCCTTCCAACATTCTGATTAAGACAATGGAAAGCATCACCTCAAGCCCAGAACTTACCCGCGCGGTTAAAGCCATGGTTGTGATGAAGCCTGCCAAGTTGAAAGCCTTCTTGAAACAGCTTGAGAAAGAATAGTCTCTGTGGATAGCGAGGTGCCACCGGCAATCACAGAGCCTGAATTCGGGAATAAAAGATCGGCAGGCCTACAATAAGCAAGCGAGAAATGCCGATAGCCTGAAGGCGCGGACTGCTTGTTGTGGAGGTGGATATTTGTACGCCAGAAAATGGGTTAGTGATTGACAACGGCAGCGGCACAGCATAAAGTAGGCGCACTTGGAAAACAGTTCCGGCTAACCCCATGAAAGCGAAAAATGGGGGGAGGTTAGCCGGAAAGACGTAACTGTTGAGATATTTGATAATAGAATAAAAAAACTCTTAATAAACGATGCCAAAGAGCGAGGATTTTGAGGTAAAACCGAGGGGTTAGCCGGAATGGGTACTTAAACCCGTGAAAATAAACGCCTCAAAATGGGGTCTCTTTGAATCGAAGACGCGATTGATAGCGGATTGAAACGATGCCATTTCTCTTGAGACAGCAAGAGAAAACTGTTCTTTGAATCGAAGACGCGATTGATAGCGGATTGAAACCTCCTGATTTGCTGGATACCCTTTTCTTTTTCGATATCTTTGAATCGAAGACGCGATTGATAGCGGATTGAAACGGCCGCTTGTCAGGATGAAAGCGGATGCACTGATTACTTTGAATCGAAGACGCGATTGATAGCGGATTGAAACATTCTCTCGATATGCGCTGGCAATCGTTCGGGCGTCTTTGAATCGAAGACGCGATTGATAGCGGATTGAAACTTCGGTAGCGGCTTCGATGTAACCAGCGGCGTATTTCTTTGAATCGAAGACGCGATTGATAGCGGATTGAAACAAAAGGAGAAAGGCAGAGGTGCCCAGAAAGTTCATCTTTGAATCGAAGACGCGATTGATAGCGGATTGAAACCCAGCGCTTTTTGGGTTGGTCTACCAGTCGTAGATCACTTTGAATCGAAGACGCGATTGATAGCGGATTGAAACACACGGGATGACTGGAGGGCAAAAATTAAAAAATTAAACTTTGAATCGAAGACGCGATTGATAGCGGATTGAAACGCATTCGCCAGCATCCGTGCCGTGTTCGATGTGGTGTCTTTGAATCGAAGACGCGATTGATAGCGGATTGAAACTGCAGGGGACTGGGATTTGCAACGTGGCCGTTTGTCTTTGAATCGAAGACGCGATTGATAGCGGATTGAAACGGCGAAGGAGAAGGAGAGGAGGCCTTTACACTTCCCCTTTGAATCGAAGACGCGATTGATAGCGGATTGAAACTTGGGGGAGGGCACTGCCCTCCCCCCACACGCCTCCCTTTGAATCGAAGACGCGATTGATAGCGGATTGAAACATGCAAAAAAATCCAATTCCAACTAACGTAATCGCTCTTTGAATCGAAGACGCGATTGATAGCGGATTGAAACGATGCTGAGCACCTCAATCCGTACCCCGTGCGTCACCTTTGAATCGAAGACGCGATTGATAGCGGATTGAAACATCACCGGAACCTCTTCCCGCTCGCCGTCCGGCTGTCTTTGAATCGAAGACGCGATTGATAGCGGATTGAAACGCGATTGGTTCACCCTTCTTCTCGTACCGGAATTTGCCTTTGAATCGAAGACGCGATTGATAGCGGATTGAAACGCAATAATCCGTCTGACCCAGACGGACACGGGACCGCTTTGAATCGAAGACGCGATTGATAGCGGATTGAAACAAAAACAGGCGAGCGTGGAGTAATCCAACGGCTCACCTTTGAATCGAAGACGCGATTGATAGCGGATTGAAACCTGGGTGGCCTTGAAGGTGCCGCTCGGTTCCGTCGGCTTTGAATCGAAGACGCGATTGATAGCGGATTGAAACGCTTCGAAGTGGGTCGCGCCAGCGGTGGCTGCCTTCCTTTGAATCGAAGACGCGATTGATAGCGGATTGAAACTTCTCTCTAGATTCTACTGCCGGGGGTATTTCCTTGACCTTTGAATCGAAGACGCGATTGATAGCGGATTGAAACTTACCCTGCCGCTTCATTATTTGACAATGGTTCTTCTTTGAATCGAAGACGCGATTGATAGCGGATTGAAACCTCTAAGCCCACGATCACCGTTAATGGTTTTCCTTCTTTGAATCGAAGACGCGATTGATAGCGGATTGAAACAGGAGAAAGACAGAGAGGGTCTCGAAACTTCATTCCTTTGAATCGAAGACGCGATTGATAGCGGATTGAAACCGCGCGTCGACTTGCTATACGCGACGCTGACAGAAGCTTTGAATCGAAGACGCGATTGATAGCGGATTGAAACCGGGGCATTAACCCGCACGGGCAAGCCGCACGAGCTTCTTTGAATCGAAGACGCGATTGATAGCGGATTGAAACCAACCGGGGCAAAAGTTGCAATCGGCGTCGGGCGGTCTTTGAATCGAAGACGCGATTGATAGCGGATTGAAACCTTGCCGTAGAGGGTTTCGCGCGCGTTACCCATAGCCTTTGAATCGAAGACGCGATTGATAGCGGATTGAAACATGACTGATGCCGGAGCGGTAGATGGCGATATTGTCTTTGAATCGAAGACGCGATTGATAGCGGATTGAAACGCAGAGGATCACGGGTAAAGATCATAAACATGTGGGCTTTGAATCGAAGACGCGATTGATAGCGGATTGAAACTTTGAATAAGTCAGCATTTGTTAGGTTTCTGTTTGCCTTTGAATCGAAGACGCGATTGATAGCGGATTGAAACACACGGCAATGAGGATGCCTGTCGCGAGCATCGCCACTTTGAATCGAAGACGCGATTGATAGCGGATTGAAACATCCTCAATGCTGAAACGGCGAAGAAGGTCACGGCTATCTTTGAATCGAAGACGCGATTGATAGCGGATTGAAACTTGCTTGAACCGCTCGACATGCAAAGGGGTTATCGCGGCTTTGAATCGAAGACGCGATTGATAGCGGATTGAAACTAGACTGTCCACAGACCGGGCATTTGCCGATTTTCATCTTTGAATCGAAGACGCGATTGATAGCGGATTGAAACTTAAACGGCATTGGGAAGACAATCTTCTTACAGTCAGCTTTGAATCGAAGACGCGATTGATAGCGGATTGAAACCCATTTCTCTTGAGAACAGCAAGAGATTACTGTTTCTTTGAATCGAAGACGCGATTGATAGCGGATTGAAACATAGTATTGTATGGTTCCGGGAATACCGAACCCCGCACTTTGAATCGAAGACGCGATTGATAGCGGATTGAAACCGCTTCATTGCGCAACGATTGTGTTTCATGGTTTCCTTTGAATCGAAGACGCGATTGATAGCGGATTGAAACGCGATTATAGAACCGCGACCAAGATCTTTCTCGAACCTTTGAATCGAAGACGCGATTGATAGCGGATTGAAACAGGAGGGCCCCATTCCAAGGACTCCCGGATAGAACTCTTTGAATCGAAGACGCGATTGATAGCGGATTGAAACATCCACCCCCTGCTCTCATAGAGTTCCCTTGCGCTCCCTTTGAATCGAAGACGCGATTGATAGCGGATTGAAACACTTACTTATTGTTTCAATCGCATCAATCAGGGCATCTTTGAATCGAAGACGCGATTGATAGCGGATTGAAACCTGATCTTAAACTCAGGCTTGGACATAATGTCCTTGGCTTTGAATCGAAGACGCGATTGATAGCGGATTGAAACGCCGGACTTGCTTCCTGGTCAGTGAACAGGTGATGCCTTGAATCGAAGACGCGATTGATAGCGGATTGAAACTCCATCGCTTGACGGGCAGTGTGGACAAAACCTGAAAACCTTGGAAGTTAAGACGCGGTTGATAGCGGGTTGACTTGGTCGCGCCAGACTATGGCAAAACTACCCTCGCGGCCATCCACTTACAGGCATCGTCTGAGCCGTAATCAACAACTTCTACTTTGGCAGGTGGCTTGACTCACTTTATGGTGCGTGATAGCATTCGCGCCGCTCGCTGGCTCCTCAACGAGCATGTCTAACGGGTGACTAATGTCCATCGAGCAGTTTCTTTGGTTCCTCAAGAAACGGTTTTCGCACCGGGCGGAGCGCTTCCGAGCTTGAAATGATGTCGTTATCTCTGGTTTGCGGTTAGTCTTTGTGATGCTCGGTCGAAGCGTCTGAAAGAGTTTTTATGCGGCCTGAGGATTTCGCGGCCATTGAACTCGCGCGCTACGAATTGCGCTTGCAGGCGTTCGATGCGGTCGGTCTGCCGTTTTACCTCGGCTCGACCCTGCGCGGCGCTTTCGGTCAGGCGTTGAAGAATGCGGTTTGCGTGATGCCGCATCGTAACTGCGAACGCTGCCTGGTCGCTGATCGTTGCGGCTATCCCTATATTTTCGAGACCCCGCCTCCACAAGACCTCTCACGGCTGCGCGGCCAGCAGCGCGTTCCGCATCCCTTCATTCTCACACCGCCGATTCCTAAATTCGTCCATCCCCGGAGTTCGCAAAAGTTAAATGCGCGACCTGAACCCGTCAGCCCCTTTCGGCTTGCCGATGGGCGAGCGGTTCGCCTTGTGCAATCGCCTGAACTCACTAGCGTCGAGCCGCGCCGAAATCTAAAGACCGGCGATCAACTGACCTTTGGCTTGATGTTGATGGGGCGGGCGACCGAGTACATGCCCTACGTGGTTTACGCGGTGAGCGAAATGGCCCGGCATGGATTGGGCGCTGACCGTGGGCGCTTTGAGTTGAGCGAAGTTGCGCTGATCGATGAACATGGCGCAGCGCAAAAGATCTACTCAGGAGAGACGCAACGCCTCGCCGTACCCGGACAGGCGACCAAGCGTCTCAGCGATTTGATCAGCCGACGCCTTGAGCAATTGGCGGCTACGGATGGGTTCAGCACAGGCACGATTGGATTGCGCTTTATGACGCCGACGCGCATCCGCGTCGAAGGCGACCTGCAAGTCGGGCTGAGTTTCGAGTTGCTGGCGCGCAATCTGCTTCGCCGGGTTTCATTGCTTGCCGCCGTGCATGGGCAGGCTCCGTTAGCCGTGGATTATCGTCGGCTGATCGACCTGGCAGGAAGCGTAAAGACCCATTCGTTGTCCTTGCGTTGGTGGGATTGGGAACGCTATTCCAACCGTCAGCAGACGAAAGTCAGTCTCGGCGGCTTTGTCGGCGAGATTTGCTTTGCAGGCGATGCCTTGGGGGAGTTTCTGCCGCTGATCGCCGCCGGTGAGATTCTCCATATTGGCACCGGGACAAGTTTCGGGCTGGGCAAGTATCGAATGATGATCCCGCAGGATAACGGTTCGGAGACGACGGAAGGCCCAGGTACTGAGCGCGCTGCGAACGGCATCAAACCCTGAGATGTGAATGGGTATAAGATGACCTCAGAGGAAAAGACAGTTCTGCTGGCCGTCTTGCTGCAAGGGCTGGTTGAATATTTTCAACCATCTGAGCCTGCGTTAGCGCCCGCGACTGAGCGAAAGCCGCAGACCGGCTTCGACTTTTTTGCCGCATGGCAGAACGATTTTGCTCGTTGCGTGGATGCCGACCTGTTGCAGACCCTGGTTCGTCTTTATCAGGAAAACCGCCTTTCGTCTGCGCCAACGCCGGAGAGCGCCAACCCGCATACTCGAAACCTATTGGCGCTGCTGCGTTCCGCAGATCATCTCGCCTCACCGGAACGCTCTGACGGTGCCGTCCATCAGGCATCTCGCGTAGCCGGACTCGCGCCGGTCTTCGACTGCATCGAACTTATCAACGCCCATTCACCCGTGCCGCGCTACTATCCTGCAAAACCGCTGAGGGCGACAGATGAGACGCCGCCCTTTTTCGCTATTGAAGGAAAATCAGCAGAGCCATCGGAAGCCGGCGTTCATCAACAACAATTCAAGCAGCGGCTGAGCGAGTTGCGCCGTTATGTCAATTGGGATGACTTCGACTGCGTTTATACGCACCTGCTGAGCTTGCTGCAAACCTACGCCTGGTGCATCCCTGCGGGCGCGCAAGGCGATGCGCCCGAAGTCTCTTTATATGACCGGCTGCGCAGCACCGCCGCAATCGCCGCATGCCTATATGAGTATCACTTGAAAGGCGACACGCTCACTGAGGAGGCAATAGCTGGCGAGAATCAAACGCGTTGTGTTTTATTAACCGGCGGCGTATCAGGAATCCAGGATTATATCTTTGGCATCTCGACGGTCGGCGCTGGAGGCGTCGCCAAACGGCTTCGGGCACGGTCGGTTTTTGTCCAGCTTCTCAGCGAGGCGGCCAGCCTTCGAGTGATGCGCGAATTTGGCTTGCCGCTAGCGAATCTCTTGATGGCATCGGGAGGCAAGTTCTACATCCTGCTGCCGAATCTGCCTGATACTGCCGACAGGTTGCAGCGCCTTCAACAAGAGTTTGATCAAACCTTATTAAGCCAATTTCATGGCGAATTAGCTGTCAATCTTGCGTCGGCGGGCATGGCCGACAGCGATTTTGCCGCCGGGCGATTCAGCAAGATACTGGCGCAGTTGAATGCCAAGCTACAAAGGCGCAAAGCGCAGCGATTGGCCAGCGCGCTTCAAGCCGAGGGCGCGTGGCGCTCTGTCGATGTTTTCGTGCGCGAGCCGTTTGCTGGCGCGAGCATCTGCCTGGCCTGTGGCCGCTTTGCCGCCAAACATTTCAGTGATGACAATGAATCGCCAGCGCCTGACATCTGCGATCAATGTCATAGCCAGCTTAACCTGGGCCGGCGGTTGACTCGCGCGCGATTCATCTCTTTTTATGCTTCCTATGATGGAGAGAAAGATCGAATCTCCTGCCTGGGACTTGGCGCGGCGGTCGATAATAAGCCACATCAAGGCGCTTTTCTGGTAGTGCGCATGAATGACCCTGATCTCAGTCGAGCAGGGCGATGGCCGGTGATGTTTCGTTACCTGGCGAATTACATCCCGCGCGACGACAACGGTGATCCCAAGCCATTCGACAAGATCGCCGGCAATGGCCTGCTCGGCATACTGAAAGCCGATGTCGACTACTTAGGCCAGGTTTTTCAGGAAGGCTTGCGCCGCGATTCGGCAACCGATGGCTTCGACACACTGCCTCGCGTAGCGGCGCTCAGTCGTGAACTGGACTGGTTCTTCTCCGGCTGGCTGGAATGGTTACTGAGCACGAAATACACGGATTGTTACACGGTCTATTCGGGCGGCGATGATTTACTGATCGTCGGGCCGCGCAAAGTCACGCTGACCCTTGCAAGAGAAATCTACGATGCATTCAAGGGCTACACCAGACACCCGGAAATCAATCTGTCGGCGGGCATCGCAGTCGTCAAGCCGAGATTACCGTTAGCCCATACCGTTAAGCTCGCAGATAGTGCGTTAGATCAAGCGAAGCAGCGGGGCCGTAATCGCCTCTGCGTTCTGGGTGACCTCGTGAAATGGCAGGACGCCGCGCATCTGGTCGGAGAAATCAACGCCCTGGCTAACTACAAGCCGAAATCGAGTTTTCTCTATCATCTTCTGCGCTGCGGAGAATTATGGAAAAACTATCAACAGAAAAAAGAAATACTCGGCTTACGCTATCGCCCGAGGCTGGCCTATCAGATGGCGCGCAATATTCAGAGGAATGAATCTGACCTGTATGAATGGGCAGAGCGGCTGCTTGAGTTTCCTCCATGCGAGGACACCCGAAGGGTTTTGGATCGTCTGCGGTTGATTGCGCAGTGGGTTTTGTTAGACAGGAGGGAGAAAGAAGATGGCGACAATAGGTGAACGGATGGGGCAGCGCACCTGTAAACAATGTGGAAAGCCTTTTGTGCCAAAGGAAGCCCGACATACCCTTTGCAGTAATTGCGCGAGCAAAGCTAAAGTCGGCGGCAATAAGCCTCAGAACCGCGAGCCGCAGCAGAACAGCTTACAAGGAAGATTCGCGAGCTATCTGGAGCAATTGGATCAGACTGGCTACTTTGACACCGATGGCCACCTGCGCGAGGAACTTATTGTTGATGACGCGGACATGGTGGCGCGGATACTGGCGAACGCAGGAATCACTACGAGCCAGTTGCGTCGATTCTTTACCATGTCGCGTAGCCTGGAACAGCAACTCGATAATACGAAGAACTTCAAGGCGGTAGCACCTGGCATTGCCAAGTTGCAGCCTTTTGCCGCAGCGGTGATTGGCAGAGAACAAAGTGAGTATAAACGTAAAAACCTGGGAGTGTTGCTGGATTTCATTGATGTAAACGCGAAAAGAGGGAGGGAGAGCGAACAGGCATTCCGCAAGGGATTCTTAGAACACTTTGAAAGTGTGATCGCATACTTCACGTTGTATAAACCAAAGTAGAGGTGATTGATCATGGCCTGGAAACTGGTGAAATACGTTCCGATTACTGGTGTGCTGACCTGCAAAAGTGGCTTGCGCATCGGCGGCAGTAAGGATGACATCGGCATCGGTGAAATGGATAATCCGATCATTCGCCATCCGATTACCAAGCATCCGTATATTCCCGGCTCTTCGCTGAAGGGCAAGCTGCGCACCTTAAGTGAGTACCGTTATAACAAGGTCGCCCCGGATGGTCAGCCACACGGCTGCAAGGAGCAGCACTGTTTGGTTTGTCGCGTCTTCGGCCCTCATAAAGTGACTGAGCATCAGCACGGACCAACACGCCTGATTGTGCGAGACGCGATGCTGGCTGCTGAATCACGAGATAAACTGGCGGAGGCTCAGGCGCAGGGGGTCAATTTTGCCGAGGTGAAATCAGAAAACTGGATCAATCGCAATACCGGCATTGCCGGACATGGGGGACTGCGAACGCAGGAGCGGGTTCCGGCTGATACGCAATTCGATTTTACTCTGTCGGTGCGTATCTTTGAGGAAGATGACGAAAAGGAGATCATCGATTTCATCAAGCAGGCTCTGGATTGGTTGCCGCAGGACACGCTCGGAAGTTCAGGCACGCGCGGCTACGGCTGGGTACAGTTGGACTACAAGATAAGCGGCGAGTAAGCGGCAATGCAAATCTACCGGGTTACTCTTACACTCCGCTCTTTCTCTGCCTCGCCGTGGCAGGCTGATACGCTGTTCGGGCATCTCTGCTGGTTCATCGTCCGCCGTGATGGCGCGGAGTCTTTAGGGAGATTCCTTCAGCGATATATGATCAGGCATGGCGACGGCGACCCGCCCGTTCTGCTCTCCGATGGGTTCCCCGCAGAGTATTTGCCGCGCCCCGTGCTGATTCGCGACTGGCCCTCGAACCCTTCCAAGCATCAGCGAATCGGCCAGCAGCGGGAGTTGAAGCGGCGCTACCAATCGCCCTGGCTTACACTTCCACAGTTCAATCAATGGCGACGCGGCGAAGATATGACAGGTGAAGTCCTGTCAGAGGAGAAGACTCAAGAGCTAATACACTTTCACGCGGCAATCAAGAATTGGGTGAACCGTGTGACCGATACGGCGGGCGATCCTTATGATATGAGTGAGATCCTCGTGCCACGCATCACGATCTACTGGCGCATTGAGGATGAGTCGGTTGCATTGGTGAAAGACTTCCTGGCAGATTTGCAAGCGGGCGGTTACGGGAAACGCAAATCCATCGGCTATGGCCAGATTGAAAGTTATACTCCTCCTGAAGCATTCACCGATTTCGATGACGTGGCCGATGCAAATGGGTTTGTAACGCTCTCACGCTTTGTACCGACCCCGGACGATCCTACAGATGGATTCTGGAACGCTGTCGTCAAGTATGGGAAATTAGGCGAAGAGTTCGCAACCGATGACAAGGTGTTTAAGAGACCTCTGGTTCAGCTTGAACGCGGCTCCTGCTTTCATGATCCCGCGCCCCGCCAGTGGTATGGACAACTGATCTCAGGATTATCCCGGCGCGATGAAGTCAAGCAGTATGCTTTTGCTTTCCCTCTGCCCATCCGCTTTCCAGATGAGATGTAGACTATGAAGAGCTTATTTCGTTCACTTCAAGATCAGCTAACCGCCAATTTAAAAGGAACGCGATCCATTCTTCATCCGGGAGCGAAGGGAGAGGCGTCTGAAGCTAACTGGATCGCCATGTTAGAGGCGCATCTGCCGAGACGGTATAGCGTCGATAAAGCCTTTGTCGTTGATTTCATGGGCGGTTGTAGTGAAGAGATCGATATCGTTGTTTATGATCGGCAATATACTCCGATTCTTTATAATCATAGTCGTCAACTATTCGTTCCCGCTGAAAGTGTTTATGCGGTGCTTGAAGTGAAACAGAACTTCAGTGAACGAAATTTTAAATATGCAGGTGCTAAGGCTGCATCGGTAAGAAAACTTAGGCGAACCAGTACCTCAATAACTCATGCAGGTGGAGTAGAGAAGCCACGCCAGTTGACTCCGATTTTGGCGGGTATTCTTGCTTATGGAACGGATTGGACTCCTGCGCTGGGAGATGCATTTGAGAAATCGCTTAAGAAACGATCAATAAACGAAAGACTTGATCTAGGGTGTGCAGTATTGAGCGGGTCTTTTGAAGTGCTTTATTCTGACAAAGGCGAGATTAAAATAAATAGAAGCGATAGCTCCTTGGCGCTCATTTGGTTCTTTCTTAATATGCTCAAGCACTTACAGAGTATCGGTACAGTGCCGGCAATAGATTATGATCAGTACTTGAGCAATCTAAACGGCAAAGCGTAACAGGAGCCTGTGAACTCTATGAAAATAGCGCCTTGGCTAATCCGTTATGGAATAATGGCAGTTTGAATCACAGACGCGATTGATAGCGGATTGAAACCTCAAGCTTCCGAAAGGGAGCCTTTCTTTTTGCTCTCGCAAATCCTACCGAAAATTCCTCTGTTCGCTGATTCACTCGCGTAATGCTAAAATGAAACGTCATCGTGCGAGGCTTTGGCGGCAGGACTGGCGCTCGCAATAAAGGTCGCCTTTTGAGAGAAGCCTATGGAGCTTAAAGTTGGCTTTGTTTGTGATCGTGGCTTGAACCCGAAACGTCCGGTCAATCAGGATCGCTATCTGGCGATGTCTGAGCGCGGGCTGTTTGCCGTCTTTGACGGCGTCGGCGGTCAGCGCGCCGGCGAGGTCGCCAGCGAAACCGCTGCCGAAACTATCGAAGAATCGCTCGCGCATATCACCGCCGCTTCGTCCGCCGAACTGATTCGCCGCGCCATTCAATTCGCCAACCGCGACATCTTCGAGATGGCTGAAAGCGATCCGGCTTACAAAACTATGGCGACTACCGTGGCGCTGCTTTACATTGACGGCGACCGCGCGACGATTGCTCACGTCGGCGACAGCCGCGTCTACCGCCTCGAAGAAGGCCGCTTCTCCCGCGAAACCATCGATCACACCGATTACCATGATGATTTGCGCGCCGGCATCAGTAGCGGCCCGCAATCGGGCCGCCGCAACGTGATCAATCGGGCGCTCGGCGTCGAGGCGGAAGTCGAGGTCGAGACCAAGACGATTCACCTGCGCGACGGCGTGCGCTTTTTGCTGTGCAGCGACGGCATCTATCGCCATCTGTCGGACGAAGAGATAGCGCGCGTGCTGGCGCAGTTCAAAGATCCGCAGCAGGCGGCGGATGAATTGAAGCGCATCGTTCACGAACGCGGCGCGGATGACAATTTGACGGCTATCGTCGTGCAGGTGGGCCGCGCTAAACAGAGCGCCGTGCTGGCCATCGAAGACCCGCTGTCGACGCGTGGCGGCGCGCCGGGCCGCAAAGCGCGCGTCGCCGAAGCGCAGCGCGGCGCGGCGCGCGGCAATCGCATCGAAGTGGATTTCGGCAGGCCCTCGCGCCCGCCTGCGGCATTTGACGACCGCCCGTTTGAACGTCGCGCCGAACGCGAAAGCGCGCCCGCCGTCGAGCCGCGCTCCGGGTCGCGCTGGCTGATCTGGTCGCTGATCGTCTTGCTGCTGATCGGCGGGGCGTTTTACGCCGGTCTGCGCGCCCCGGATTGGTGGAAACCGTTGCGAACGTCCGAGCCGCCGACGCCAAACGATCCGCTGAAAATGGGCCGCGCCGCATTCGATGCGGGTAACTATCAGGCGGCGATGACGCAGTTTGCCGCCGCCGTCGAACGCGACGCGCAGAATGCCGAGGCGCTCTACTGGCTGGGCCGCGCGCAGATGGAATCGGGCGATTACGCCAAGGCCGCTGCCAGTTTTGAAACCGCCGTGACGCGCCGCCCAACGCTTTTTGATGCATACACGCAGGCGGCGCAAGCGTATGAACTGACGGGCGAGAAGTCGAAGGCCGCGCAGATGCTGACGCGCGGCGCTGAAGAACGGCGCAAGCCGGCAGCCGCCGCCAGAGTCGAGAATGCCAATACGCCACGTTGAAAAGGTGAGTGGCTGGAGTGGGAAGAAATGATTGGCCACAGAAACACAAAGGCACAGAGGTTTAACCATTATCATCAATCACCCTGGTTTTGTTGCTCTGCGTCTTTGTGGCAATTTGAAAAGCCGTGCCTGAACTGAAACTCGAAAACAGCATTGTCGATGATCGCTACTTCGTGACCCGCCTGCTCGGTCGCGGCAGTTATGCCGAAGTCTTTGTCGCCTACGATCAACTGCACAAGGATGAGCCGGTGATCATCAAGGCGCTCAACGTGACGCTGCAAGGCACGCCCGATGCCGAGCTTGAACAGACGCTGATTGAAAACTTTCAGAACGAAGCCGTGGCGCTCGACAAAGTCCGCCACCCGAATATTATTCGCCGCCTCGGCCACGGCACGGCGGCTGATCTTGAAGGCACAGCCTTTCACTATCTGGTGCTCGAATACATGCCCGGCGGCGACCTGCTCGGTTTATGCAGCCGGCGACCGCTCACGCTTGACCAGGCGCTGCTCTACTTTCAACAGGTCTCGGAAGCGCTCGCCTTTGCGCACAGCCGGCAGGTGATTCACCGTGACTTGAAGCCGCAGAATTTGCTGCTCTCGGCTGACAAGAAAGTAATCAAAATCGCTGACTTCGGCGTCGCCAAGATGACCCACGACACTTCGGATGAGATCACCCGCGTCGGCACGAACGTCTATGCGCCGCCCGAACATCATCCCGACGCGCCGGATCAGCCGCGCGAACGATTGACGCCATCGGCGGACATCTATTCGCTGGCCAAGACGGTTTATACGGTGCTGACAGGCCGCGCGCCGCGCCGCTTTTCGCGCCAGCCCATCAGCGAGTTGCCGGCAGACTTGATGGCCGAGGACTGGGGCACGGGTTTGCTGGCCGTGCTCAAGCGCGCCACACAGGATCGCGCCGCCGAGCGTTACCGCTCGGTGCAGGAGTTCTGGGATGACTTTGCGCGGCTCAAACTCGGTGAAGCGGTTGCCGCAGAAACCGACGACGAAGCCACCGTCGTGCGCCGCCGCTTGAGCGGCACGAGCACGATTGAGCGCGCCGCGCCGCAGCCGAGCTTTCAAGCCATCACGACAGGTTCGGGCGAGGCGAGCCGCGCCCAGAAAGCGCGCATCGTAATCAATATTCCATTGCCGCAAAAGCCCGCGCCCGCCGCACCCGAACCCGGCAGCAACAGCGCGGCTTCGGCTGAGCTTCAGGCTTCGGCAGACGCCGTGCGCCGTTCGCACTATGCAACGGTCAGAGATCATCCGGCGCAGGCCGGGATAATCGAACCGGCAGAGCTCAAGCCGCAGGGCAAGGATGCTTTGCGGACGCGGCAGATGAAAGAGCGCGTTGCCGCACAGCGCAGCTTCTTCGAGACACTGCAAGCGGTGGTTCGTTCCGACTGGTTGCGCCGCGCCTTCATCGTGCTGTTGTTCGCGGCGCTCGTCGGCCTTGCCTCATCGATTTATTACCACTTTGCTGAGAAGCCATTGCCCGGCATCCCTGACACGGGCAGAGACGCGGTGATCGGCGGGGCGCTGAATGTCAATCTGCGCAGCGATCCGGGCGGCGCGGTGCTGACCATATTACCGGCAAACTCGCGTGTGCGAGTTTTGGAAGAGCGCCCCAACTGGGTGCGAGTTCGCATCTTGAGTTGGGCAGGCGGGACGCCCGCCAACGCTCCCGACAGCGGTTGGGTCAACAAACAATTCGTCAATACGGATTGAAAATAGGTTACTGGTTACTGGTTCCTGTTTCCCGGTTCATCGCTTCTGGAAACCGTCAGACAAACGAAATCCAGTAACCAGTAACCAGTAACCAGTAACCTGAGGAAACGTGATGAAATGGTTTGAGACGCTGCGCAAGTGGATCGACGGTGAAGAAGATTTGGACGAGCAGGGAGAGCCGCGCCCGCGCTCGAAGTGGGACGATTTTCTGGTCGCCGTGGCGCGCGAAATCGAAACCGTCATGCGGCGCGAGATGTTCACGCCGCCGGGCGGGCCGACTTACGTGCCGCGCGAATACATCGTCTTTCTGAGCACGGCAGATGATTCGGACTGGCAGGGCGAAAAGCGCGAAGGTTTGGAACGTGGTTTATATCACGTTTTGTTGGAGCGCGCGAAGGAACTGGCGGGCGAGAATGAATTTCAGACCAAAACCCTGGTCGTCGAGTTGCGCGTCGATCCGGCGCTCGATGAGAGCAAGTTTCGCGTCCAGCACGTCTGGGATGCCGAAGCCGAAAAAACCATGGTGACGCCGCGCAAGCGCGCCAAGCCCGCGCCCTCGTCTGTGGAGACGGTTGCCGAACAGCCTGACGAAGACGCCACCGTTGTGCGTCCGCGCAAGCCTGCGACGCCGGCTTTTTCCGTCCTCGTGCGCCGCAACGCCCCGAACGCCGACACCGCGCCGCCCGATGTGCGCCCGTTTTACAAAGACGAAATTTCTATCGGTCGCGGCTCGCGCCAGGTAGCGGTGGATTTAAGATTGGAAGGCGATCTCGAAGTCAGCCGCCAGCACGCCCAGATTGCGAAGACCGGCGACGGCGAGTTCCGGCTCACCTGCAAAGGCGCAAACTCCATCATGGTCAATGACGAAAAGGAAGTCTTGTCCAACGAAAGCGCCGCCGTGAAGCCCGGCGATAAGATAACCATTTGCAGCTACGAACTGGTGATTCAGTAAGCGCCATTCAGTCTTCGACGGGCGGGCGCTGCTTGTGCCAGTCGGTTGCCTGCTGATAGGCATGGGCAATCGCCAGCAACTTTGCTTCGCTCCACGCCCGCCCTGTGAATTGAATGCCTGTGGGCAGATGATTTGCGCCAAAACCATTGGGCACAGAGATGGCCGGCTGGCCTGCGATGTTGCCCGCAGGGATCACCGCCGGCGGAGTAACCGGCGGCGCTGAAGTCGCGGCTGACGGGCGCGCGCTCAATTCAGGATAAGCCTTGTCGAAGTCTACGCCGATTGGATAAGCGACGCTGCCGCGCGACGGCGCGACCAGCGCATCGTAGTTCGCATAGAGAGCGTCGAGTTCGCGCTGCATGCGCACGCGCACGCGCATGGCCTTCAGGTAATCGACGGCCAGCACCATCGAACTCGCGTAACCGCCCCAGCGGTCGTTTGCCGCCCGCAGCCGGGTCGCCGCGCCTGTGTGAATTAAATCACCAAAGGCGCTCGCGCCCTCGGCGCTGACGATCAAACTGACGACCGGCCCGTAAGGCAGATCGGGAAACCCCACGGCGTCATCAATGTCGCAGAACTCGCCCAGCACTTTCAGCGATGCTTCAAAATTGGTTTTCACCTCCGGTTGCACGACGGCGGTCGAATGCTTGATCACGCCGATGCGGAAGTGCTTGCCGCCCCGGCGCGTTGAGAGGTCGGGATAGGCGAATTTACGGCGCGCGCTCGTCGGGTCGAGCCGGTCATAGCCGGCTATACCCGCCAGCACCAGGCCGCAATCCATCGCCGTGCGGCACATGGGGCCGAGCTTGTCGAGCGTCCACGAAAGCGCCATCGCCCCGAAGCGGCTGACGCGCCCGTAAGTCGGGCGCAACCCCGAAAGGCCGCAGTAAGCCGACGGCGTGATGATCGAGCCTGATGTCTCTGAGCCGATGGCGAAAGCCACCAGCGCCCCGGCGGTTGCCGCTCCGGGCCCCGACGATGAGCCGCCCGACCAGTAATTTATATTCCACGGCGTGCGCCCCGGCCCGGTGAACGACGCATCCGCGTTATTGTAACCGAAACCACCGGCAAGCTCGACCATCGCCAGCTTGGCAATGAGCACTGCGCCCGCCGCGCGCAAACGCTTGACGACCGTCGCGTCGTAGTTAAAGACCTGCGCCTTGAGCGGCTCGGCACCCCAGGTCGTCGGAATGCCGGCGGTGGCCAGCAGGTCTTTCGCGCCGTAAGGGATGCCGTGCAGCGGCCCGCGATAGCGACCGGCGCGAATTTCCGTTTCGGCCTGGCGCGCTTCTTTTACGGCCTGCTCGCGCATCACGGTGACCACCGCGCCGAGCTTCGGGCCGAGCCGTTCAAGACGGTCGAGATAGCCTTCGGCCAGCGTGACCGGAGAGAGTTGCCGTGTGCGAATCAGCGCGGCCAACTCGTGCACGGATGAATATAGAATGTCGTCGGTGATCTCTTTCGGCATAGGCGTTTGGGTTGTATATGATCAGAGCTACAAAGATCAATTGCGGCGCGGTTGGCGTTTTTTCCGGCGTCGGCTTTCTTCCTGGTGTTCACGCGCCGCTCTGTCGCCGCCCGTGTGGTCAATTTCCGACTGCTTCGCTGCACCGGCAAACGCTTCCGGCAGATCGGCGCTGAAAGTGAAGGCTGGTTCGTCGCCGTTCGTGAGCGCGAATTTGTGCAGCGTGTCGCCGCCGCGCAGGGCGCGCTCGATGCTGCGCTTGACGGCTTCGAGTTGTTCGTCGTTGAGATATTGCCCGTAACGGCGGCGCACGACTTCGGTCAGCGCTTCGGCCTGCGGCGCGAATGGATTGGCCGTTGATTGCGGCGGCTGTTGGGCGGCTGCCCCGTCGGCTTCGAGCGCGCCGCCGGCTCTGGCCACGAGCGGCGTGGCGGCGGCGACGGCCAGCGATTTCGCAAATTCGCGCCGCGTCCGTCTGAACGATTTATCCTGGCTTTTGAGTTTCGTCACTGGCCCGACCTCCTCTGGCGCAAGCAGGGTTGCGCGGCGGATGGATATGTCGCTGCGATGTCGCGCTGCGCGACTTTAACGACCGCGCCGCCCGGTTGTCAAACTCACACCGCGATGTGGCTCAACCGGCAACCTGCGGGCTCTGGCTCGCGGCTTTTCTTTTAGTGATATGCTTTACAAAACTGACAAGGCCAGCGCCGATCACCACCCACGCCACCGCAGCAAAGACGAAAAGAAAATACTGCATCGGCAGCGTATAACGAAACTCTGTGTGCACCGCCGACTGAAAGATGAAATAGTAAAGCGGCACGATGGCGATAAACATCGCCCTGCGCCACGCGGCGATAAAACCAAGCAGCGCGCCGATGAAGATCATCGGCAGCATTGCTTCCTTCGTCAGGCGTTGAGCGGCGCGCGCCAGGGGCCGCAGCCAGAAGAAGCCCTTGCCAACAGCCGCTCCTGTCGCTTGCGCCGACAGCGTTTGCCACTCCGGCCTGATCGTCGCGGCATCCTGCGGCACTCCCGGTTGATTGAGTCGAAAAACGAGCGGCGCGTGCGCCGTGTAGTTGACCATCGCTTTCATGCGTTGGAGCATCAACCCGGCGTACCAGAACGGATGCTGTTTGATGATGGCCAGACTTTTTCTTATGCGCTCGCGGTCGCGGGGGATGCCGTCAGGCGTCGACCAGACGCCGCCGTAGCGCGGCTCGTTGTACAATTCGGCTTCCTGAAGGGCGACCTCGCCATCGGTGGCCACCGCGCCGAAACGGTCGCCGCTCGCTTCCCCTATGCCCTCCCAAAGATTCAAACCGGTGCCGAGGCTGATGGGCAGAAACTCATGATAGACGAGATAATTTCTGATGGTGATGGGCGAGATGACCAGCAGCGCGACGGCGGCGCTGATCAGGGCGCGCTTGGTCGCGGGCCAGCGCGGCCTGCTGATTATTGCCAGCATCAGGACGAGAAAAGGGCCCAGTATCATCGGCTGAGGCCGCAGCCAGGCCGCCGCCCCCACAAGCAATCCGGCCAGCGCGTATGCCAGATAAACCTGCCGCGCGCGCCGCGCCCGCAATAGTACATAAAACGCCGCCAGCACCGGCAGCGCGCAAAGCGCGTCGGGCAGAATGAAATTCGAGATGTGCGCCAGATGATGCGAGACCGCCGCAAGCCCGCCTGCGACCATGCCGACGCGCCAGCCAAAGAGCGAGCCGGCAATCAGAAAAAGCAAGACCGGTGCCAGCGCCGTCAGCGCGTTTTGCACTAACTGCACTTTGAAAAAGTCGCGGCCAGCGGTGGCGTAGATGGCGCTCAAATAAATCGCATAGCCCGGCGCTTCCGACAACCACTGCGTCTGCCAGGGCTTGCCGTAAGGCCCCAGCAGCCCGCCGCCTTCGACAATGTTCGCGGCCCGCTCGTCGTACAACATGGTCAAACCGTTGAATGGCTGATTGGTGGTATACATTACGGATTGCAGATCGACTGCCTGCAACGAACGAACCGCGAAGGCGACGGCGAAGAGCAACAGGCTGGCAATCAACTTCGCTCGCCGGCTCATCGGCGCGCGGGTCGCCAGCAGCCGCGCGAGCCGGCGGCGCAATCTGAGAGCGTGGCGTTCGAGATTCAAGCTAAGGTTTCCTCAAGCAATTGCCACGGCGGCACAAAGACACAGCGGAGAGTATAAAAACCTCTCGATTTCCTGGCTTTTTCATACTTCTTTGAGTCTGTGGCGACCTTGCGGCCAATTCCTTGTTCCAATGTCAGGCTGGTCGATTTAATCGACCAGGGCCCGGCGCTTCAACCAATTTGCTGACCGTTTCTGGAAGCCGGCGGCGATTATCAATTTCATTCAATCGTGCGATAGCCGCTGACAACCAGCCGCAGGTCGCGCCTCCTTTGTCAGTTTGTTCTTCATAACGATTTGCGGCTGCTCGCGGTTTAAGATCGGCGAGCAGCCGCTTGTTTTTTTGCCGCCGACAGCCAGCCCGCCAGCCGAAGACCGCTTGCCCTGCCAGCAGCCGAAGCGATTATGTGTTGAATCTTACTTTTTAAATTCCGCCGATTTGATGAACGCCATAAAGGCATCGTTCCATCGGGTGACGGTTTTATCTGGCCCCGTGAGCTTGATGTAATAATTGCCTTTGGGCGTTTCGATGACGGCGGCGCGCATTCTTGAATTCGGCTGCGGCGTTTGTGAGCCGCCCCTCATGTCGCCGCTGTAAGTGCCGCTGACATCGAGCAGCGTCACCGCCATGCCGTTGACCGTGAGGTTTTCGGTTTTGGCTTTATCTCTGGTCTGCTGCATCTGGCCGACCCAGCGATCAAAGTTATCTTCAACTTTGCCGCCCTGTCCCTGACCGAAATAGTAGATGACCAGGCTGGCATCGCCGGCGTCGCCCGGCAGCTTGTACTGCGCAACCCGCATTTTCGATGTCGGCGGCTCACTCGTCCAGCCTTCGGGCGTTTTGAAGCTCAGGTCGCCCGGCACGTTCGAGGTTGGCGGCGGTATGGTCTGCCCCGAAGCGGTCGGCGCGGCGTTGTTGCTATTCACCGTAGCGATGGTCGGGCCAGGCGCGTCGCAGGCTGCAAACAGGGCAGCGAGCGCCAGCAGAAAAAGCGCGTTGAGCAGAGAACGAATCATCGATGAATACCTCGCGAGAAGATTTAGTTTAGCGTGACGGAAGCCGGTGAAAGTATACCGCCGCTGCGGCGCATGACATAAGCGGCCATAGCGGTGCAGGCACCAGGAGGGCGTGAACCGCTATGGCCATTGACGCTCCTGACAGTCTGCGGTGGAACTTACAAATCTCGACGATGGCTTGAGGCCAATGGCCTTAGGCACCCTGGGCTTTCTCGCGGCGCGGCGCGGCAAAGAGGCGCTCGATCATCGGCTCGAAGTGCGTCAACGGCAGCGTCTCGTAGGCCGGATCGAACGCCGCCTGATCCCATTCATCGGTGAACTTACAAGCCATCGCGTACCACGCTTCGTTTTCATACTGGCGGCGCGCTTCGGGGTCTTTGCCCAACAGCGCGTAATAGTGCCGGCCCTGAAAATCCTGATGCGTGCGAATGATCTCGTAGGTCTCGCGCGCCACATAAGGCCGCAAAATCTCTGCGGCGATGGCCGGATGGTTTTCGACCGAGATGACTTTGCCGATGTCGTGGCAGAGCGCCGCGACGATTATCTCCTCGCTTGCGCCTTCGCGTTCGGCGCGCGTCGCCGTCTGCAAGCCGTGAATCAGTTGATTGACGGCAAAGCCGTCGACCTGCGCTTCCAGTTGCAGGAGCATGGCTTTGATGATCTGCGGCATCGTCGCCTGCCGCTCGCCAATGGCCTTGCCGATCACCATCCAGTCTTCGGTCTTTCCCTGATCCATTCTGGTAAATGACATAGCGGTTGTCTCCAATAAGCAAGGATGTGGTTGACGAGAAAAATATAAACGCTCGCCCGATAAATGACCAATCGAAGTTTTGACTCGGCCTCGCGTCACGGCCATCCCCATCCGCAACGGACGGTTGATCTGGCCGTGCAGGCGGCTCGGAAAGTCTTAATCGCGCTTCGGGCGATACACATCTGTGGCCTGGCCGAAGAAGACTTCCGCCGCTCCCATCAAGGTTTCCGACAGCGTCGGGTGCGGGTGAATGGTCAGGCTAAGATCAGAGGCGCGCGCCGCCATCTCGATGGCCAGCACGCCTTCCGCGATCAACTCGCCGGCCCCCGGCCCGCAGATGCCGACGCCCAGTACTCTTTCGGTCTCCGGATCGATGACCAGCTTGGTGACGCCGTCCGTGCGGTCAAGCGTCAGCGCCCGGCCTGAGGCCGCCCAGGGGTAGCGCGCGACCTTGATTTTGCGGCCCTGCTCTTTGGCCTCGGTTTCCGTCAATCCGCACCAGGCGATTTCCGGGTCGGTGAAGACGACCGCCGGAATGGCGGCTGGCTCGAAGGCGACTTTGTGGCCGGCGATCACTTCGGCGGCGACGCGGCCTTCGTGCGTCGCTTTATGCGCCAGCATCGGGTCGCCGGTGAGGTCGCCGATGGCAAAGATTGACGGATCAGCCGCGCGTCGCTGGGCGTCGACTTTGACAAAGCCGCGCGCGTCAATCTCGACCTTGGTGTTTTCCAGGCCAAGCCCGCCGGAGTTCGGCTTGCGGCCTACCGAGATCAACACTTTCTCGAAGACCTGTTCGGGCTGCTCAATAGCCGCGCCTTCGAGTTTGACACGGATGCCCTCGGCGGCTTCAGTAATGCTCGTTACTTTGGTGTTGAGCATCACGGCATGACATATAGCGTTGATGCGCCTGGCCAGAATGCTGACGAGATCGCGGTCAGCGCCGGGCAGCAGACCGGCGGTCATTTCGACGACCGACACTTCGGTGCCAAGCGCCGCGTAGACGGTGCCGAGTTCGAGGCCGATGTAGCCGCCGCCGATGACCAGCAAACTCTTCGGCACCTCTTCGATTTCGAGCGCCCCAGTCGAATCCATCAGGCGCGGGCTGTCGAGCGCGAGGCCCGGAATCGTCGCAGGCCGCGAGCCGGTGGCCAGGATGGCGTGTTCATAGCGCAATCGTTCTTCGCCGCCTTTGACCCGTTCGATCTTCAGGGTGTTGGAATCCAGAAACGTCGCGCGGCCTTGAATGTATTGAATCTTACGCTGCTTGCTGAGTTGCCCAAGGCCGCCGGTCAGTTTATCGACGACGCTGGTCTTCCACTGGCGCAGCTTGCCTACATCAATGTTCGGCGCGGCAAACTCAATGCCCCAGTGCGCCGCTTCGCGCGATTCGCTGATGACCCTGGCGACGTGCAGCAGGGCTTTCGAAGGAATGCAGCCGCGATAGAGGCAGACGCCGCCGGGGTTCAGTTCCATGTCGACAAGCGTCGTCTGCAATCCGAGATCGGCGGCCATAAAAGCGGCGGCATATCCGCCTGGCCCTCCCCCGATGACGACCACTTGCGTCGAATTCACGTTGTCACTCATTCATTGCTCCGTTATCCCTCAAGCGCCAGCAGGAACGGTTGTTCGAGCGCCTGCGCTACCCAGCGCACGAAGCGCGCCGCGTCAGCGCCGTCAATCAGCCGGTGATCGTAGGAAAGCGACAGCGGCAGCATCAAGCGTGGCTCAAATTCGCTCCCCTGGTAAACCGGCTGAAAACTCGCCCGCGACAATCCCAGTATAGCGACTTCCGGCGCATTGACGATGGGCGTGAAACTGGTGCCGCCGATGCCGCCGAGATTGGTGATCGTGAAGGTGCCGCCCTGCATCTCGTCAAGCGTCAGCTTCTTGTTGCGCGCACGCTCGGCCAGTTGATTCATCTCGACCGCCAAATCGCGAATGTTCTTCTGATCAACGTCGCGAATGACCGGCACGAGCAGACCGCGATCCGTATTAACGGCGACGCCGACGTGATAGTACTTCTTGAAAACGATCTCGTCGCGCGCCTGGTCGATGCTGGCGTTGAACTTCGGAAAGACTTTCAGCGCCGCGCCGATGACTTTCAATGTAATGGCGGTTACAGTGAGCTTGCCGCCCGCCGCTTCGACCTGTTTGCCGAATCGCTTGCGCAGTTGCTCAAGCTCGGTGATGTCTGCCAGATCGTGCTGCGTCACGTGCGGCACGGTGAGCCAGGCATTGCGCATGCTCTCGGCGGTCTTGCGGCGTATGCCGCTCATCGGCGTGCGCTCGGTCGCGCCCCATTTCGAGAAATCCGGCAGCGGCGCAAGACCCGGAAACCCGGCGGCGCTCGCCGCCCGCGCCGACGGCCCGCCGCTGACGAGCGACTTGGTATAAGCCTTCACATCCTCATCGGAGATGCGCCCACCCGGCCCTGTGCCCGGCACCGCGTAGATGTCGACGCCCAACTCGCGCGCCAGCCGTCGAACCGACGGCGAAGCGGGCACCGGCGCGCGTTTCGTCTCCGGCGCGGGCGGCGGCGCGACCGGCGGCGGCGGCGTTGAAGTCGGCGCGCCTGCGCCGCCAACCGGCAGGCTGCCGGCATATTGCGCCAGCGCCCGCTCGCCGAGGCGGCGCTCGTGTTCGAGTTCTGCTTGATCCTCTTCCGGTTCTGGAGGGCTCGCTTCCTGGCCGGTTGCTGGTAGCGCTTCCTGTGCAGGCGCGGCTTGCGGCGCGGCTTGCGGCGCTGATTTAGCCGGCGCGGCACCGCCGCCGTCAACCGCGTCGAGCGTCAAAATCGTTTGCCCGACTTTGACCCGCTCACCTTCTTTGACGAGGATCTCTTTGACGACGCCGTCGCTGAATGCAGGCACTTCAACCGTCGCTTTGTCGGTTTCGAGTTCAAGCACCGGCTGATCTTTTTTGACCGTCGCGCCCACCGTCACCAGCAAACGCGCCAGCACGCCCGAATCGACATTCTCGCCGAGTTGCGGCAGTTTCAGTTCAGTTGCCATAGATTCTGTTCCTTCCTGTTAAGCCAGCACCGGGTGCGCCTTGTCCGGGTTGATCTCCAGTTCCTTGATGGCGCGCTGCACGAGATCGGCCTTGATCTTCTTGTCGCGCAGCAAGGCGACGAGTGTGGCGAGCGTTACATAACGCGCATCCACTTCGAAGAAGTCGCGCAGCGCCGCGCGCCCTTCGCTGCGACCGAAGCCATCGGTGCCGAGCGAGATGAGCGGCCTGGGCAGCCATTGCGAAATCGAATCGGGCATCGCCTTGACGTAATCCGAGGCCGCGACGAAGACCCCCGGTGCCTGGCCGATGGCCTCGGTCACGAAAGGCACGCGCGGACGCTCACCCGGATGCAGCATATTCCAGCGCTCGGCGTCGTGGCCGTCGCGGTAGAGCTCTTTGTAACTTGTCACACTCCAGACATCTGCCGCGACATTGTAACGCTCGGCAAGAATTTGCTGCGCCTTGAGCACTTCGTTCAAGATCGCGCCGCTGCCGAACAGTTGCGCGCGCAGCTTGGCTTCGGTGTTTTCAGTCGGCTTGAACAGATACATGCCGCGCAGTATGCCTTCGCGCACGCCATCGCGGTCGGGCATCGCCGGGTGCTCGTAGTTCTCGTTCATCAGCGTGATGTAATAAAAAACATCTTCCTGCTTCTCATACATCCGCCGTATGCCGTCCTGTATGATCGTCGCCAACTCGAAGGCATAGGCCGGATCATAAGCCAGGAGGTTCGGCACAGGGTAAGCCAGCAGGTGGCTGTGGCCATCCTGATGCTGCAAGCCCTCGCCTGCAAGCGTCGTGCGCCCGGCGGTGCCGCCTAACAGAAAGCCGTGCGTGCGCGTGTCGCCTGCCGCCCACACCAGGTCGCCGATGCGCTGCATGCCGAACATCGAATAGTAAATGAAAAACGGAATCGTGTTGATGCTGTGCGTCGCATAGGCCGACCCTGCGGCGATGAACGACGACATCGAACCGGCTTCGGTGATGCCTTCTTCAAATATCTGGCCGTTTTTCGCCTCTTTGTAATAAAGCAGCGTCGCCGCATCGACGGGTTCGTAAAGCTGACCGACGTGCGAATAGATGCCGATCTGCCGGAAAAGCGGCTCCATGCCGAAGGTACGCGCTTCGTCCGGCACGATGGGCACGATCAGCTTGCCGATCTCCGGGTCGCGCAAGAGCTTGGCCAGTATGCGCACGAAGACCATGGTCGTCGACGCTTCGCGGCCTTCGGTGCCGCTGTTGAATTCCTCGAAGACTTCATCGCCGGGCGCTTTGATCGATTCGACGGCGACCGTGCGGTGCGGCACGTAACCGCCGAGGCGTTCGCGCTGGCGGTGGATGTATTGAATCTCCTGGCTATCGTCGGACGGGCGATAGAACGGCGCTTCCGCGATCTCTTCGTCGGAGACCGGAATGCCGAAGCGCGAACGGAAGCGGCGCAATTCGTCTTCGTTGAGCTTCTTCTGCTGGTGTGTGATGTTCTTGCCTTCGCCGGCTTCGCCTAGCCCGTAGCCTTTGATGGTGCGCGCCAGGATGACGGTCGGCGAGCCTTTATGCTCGACGGCGGCTTTGTATGCGGCATAGACCTTCTGCGGATCGTGGCCGCCGAGTCGGAGGCGTGCCAGTTGCTCATCCGACAGATGCTTCACCATATCGAGCAGGCGCGGGTCGCTGCCGAAGAAATGCTCGCGGAAGTAAGCCCCCGATTCGGCGCTGTACTTCTGCCACTGGCCGTCGACGATTTCGCCCATGCGCTTGACCAGCAAGCCTTCGTGATCGTTGGCGAGCAACGGATCCCAGTCGCTGCCCCATATAACTTTGATCACATTCCAGCCGGCACCGCGAAAGGCCGCTTCGAGTTCCTGAATGATATTGCCGTTGCCGCGCACCGGGCCGTCGAGGCGTTGCAGGTTGCAGTTAATGACAAAGATCAGGTTGTCCAGGCGCTCGCGCGAGGCCAGGGTGATGGCACCGAGGGTTTCCGGCTCGTCGGTTTCGCCGTCGCCGAGAAAGGCCCAGACGTTGCCGTTACACGGGACTTTCAAACCGCGATCTTCGAGATAGCGACAGAAGCGCGCCTGGTAAATGGCCATGATCGGGCCGAGTCCCATCGATACGGTCGGGAACTCCCAGAAGTCCGGCATCAGCCAAGGGTGCGGATACGACGAAAGGCTGGCTTCGGAGCGCAACTCGCGGCGAAAGTTTTGCAGATGTTCAATCGACAGCCGGCCTTCGAGAAAGGCGCGCGCATAAATGCCGGGCGCTGCGTGGCCCTGAAAATAGATGATGTCGCCGTTGCCGTCTTTATCGCGGGCGCGAAAGAAATGATTGAAGCCGACTTCGTAGAGCGTCGCTGCGGAAGCGTAAGTCGAGATGTGGCCGCCGATGCCGCTCTCTTCGCGGTTGGCGCGCACGACCATCGACAAGGCGTTCCAGCGCGCCAGGCTCTTGATGCGCCGCTCGATTTCGCGGCTGCCGGGAAACACCGGCTGCTGGCTCGCGGGGATGGAATTGAGATAGGGCGTGTTGGCCGTAAAGGGCAGGCTGATGCCCGCCTGCTGCGCGTGGATTTGCAGCTTGTGGAGCAGCCGCGTGACCTGCTCGGCACCGCCCTGTTGAATGACATAATCCAGGGACTCAAGCCATTCGCTTATTTCTACGTCGCTCAGTCGTTCGATAGCTTTCGCTTTGCTCGCCATTGCGTCGATCCTTTCTCAAATCGGTGGCTGTCGGGATAACCTGGTTTGACTCATGCTTCTGATTAACCGTGAATGCGGTCGCGGCGGCGCTCCGTGGCAGCCATTGAGCGCCGTTGACTCGCACGCAGCGCTCAATGAGTTGTTGGAAGCAAACCGCAAACTTCCATAATAGCGACCAACGGATGCTCACCTCAAGTTCTGAGCGACGGCGACGGCGCAACTCTGCAAATTTGAGATGTTTTTAACGCAGAGGCCGCAGAGGATACGCAGAGGAGAGCGAGTGCCCTCCGCGTATTCTCTGCGGCCTCTGCGTTGAAGTCTCTGGCCTTGCTTAAGGTATTAGAGGCGATTTTAGCTGTGGTTGCACAGCGACGCGCCGTTGGGCTACGATTGAATTTGCGAGTAATCGCGCCGGCGTTAGAACCATTGAAACGGAATGCCAGGGCGCGCAAAGGTGATCGGGCCAGGGATCGCTCCCTCCTTTTTTAGCATTTGCGAATCAACCAGAGCTTTCATGAACGCCAGCGGCGACCGCTTAGTTGGGTTGGCGCTTCCGGATGTGAAGGCGAGAGGCGAGCGCTGACGGATGCTTTCAATATGAGCGAGGCAGGGACAGAAGATGTGACGCAACTGCTGATCGAGCTATCCAAAGGCGACCGCGTCACGGTTGATCTTTTGCTGCCGCTCATCTACGACGAGTTGCGGCAACTGGCGATGAATTACCTGCGCCGCGAACGCCCGGATCACACGTTGCAGGCGACGGCGCTGGTGCATGAGGCTTATCTGCGGCTGATCGATCAGACGCGCGTCAACTGGCAGAACCGCGCGCACTTCTTTGGCATCGCCGCGCAGATCATGCGCCGTTTGCTTGTCGATTATGCGCGCCGGCACAACGCCGAAAAGCGCGGTGCCGATTTTCAGAAACTCACTCTGGATGAGAATATTGAATATGCGGTCGAGCGCAGCGACGAGATCGTTGCGCTTGACCGCGCGCTTGAGGCGCTGGCCGCAATCGACGAGCAAAAGGCGCGCATCGTCGAGTTGCGTTATTTCGGCGGCCTCACGGTCGAAGAGACCGCAGAGGTGATGGGAGTAACGCCCATTACAATCAAACGCCACTGGCGCATGGCAAAAGCCTGGCTTTATGGCCAGATGAATTAAGCAGTAGTCAGTGGTCGGTAGCCGGTGGCCGGTTGTTAATTTGTTGCAATAACGGTTTGCTAACACTTGATCAACCGACCACCGGCCACTGACCACCGGCTACCGATCACCGATTACTGATGACACCTGAACGCTGGCATCAAGTCGAAGACGTTTTTCAGACGGCGCTTGACCTTGCGCCCGAAGAGCGTGCGCGCTACATCACGCAAGCCTGCGCCGACGATGAGGAGTTGCAACACCAGGTCGCCTCGCTGCTGACGCAATACGAAAAGGCCGGCGACCTGCTGACCGAAACCCTGAGCGTGCCCGGCGGGCTGCACGCGCTGGCGGCGCTCCTTGATGACGAGAGCGACCCGATGATTGGTCGCCGTCTCGGCGCTTATCGCATCGAGCGCGAAATTGGGCGCGGCGGCATGGGGGCGGTTTATGCAGCCGTGCGCGCCGACAACGTCTTTCGCAAGCGCGTCGCCATCAAGCTGGTCAAACGCGGCATGGATACGGATTTCATCCTGCGCCGTTTTCGCAATGAGCGCCAGATACTGGCGGCGCTCGATCATCTGAACATCGCCCGCCTGCTCGACGGCGGCGCTACCGACGAAGGGCTGCCCTACTTCGTCATGGAGTACATCGAAGGGCAACCGCTATATGCTTACTGCGACGAGCACCGTTTGACGATTGCCGAGCGCTTGCGGCTTTTCCTTGCGGTCTGCGATGCCCTGCATTATGCACATCAAAAACAGATCATTCACCGCGACATCAAACCGTCAAACATTCTCGTCACCAGCGACGGGACGCCGAAACTTTTAGACTTCGGCATCGCCAAGCTCTTAGACCCGGAACTGGCCGCTGAAACCATGGACATCACCTTGACGGCGATGCGCTTGATGACGCCTGAATACGCCAGCCCGGAACAGGTGCGCGGCGACGCGGTGATGCCGGCAAGCGATATTTACAGTCTCGGCGTGCTGCTTTACGAATTGCTGTCGGGCCATCGCCCGTACCAACTGAAACATCGCGCCCTGCACGAAGTGGCGCGCATCATCTGCGAAGAAGAGCCGCCGGCGATTGCCGCGAGCCTGACGCGCGAAACCAATCTGGTGTCGAACTATGTCGAAAAAAGCCCGGCGCTGGCCGCGCTTTACCAGGCGCGCAACGCCAGCCTTGAAAGCCTGCGCCGCGAGCTTTCCGGCGATCTTGAGCGCATCATTATGAAGGCGCTCAGAAAAGAGCCGCAGGAGCGTTACCAGACGGCTGCCGAATTGCGCGACGACATCACCTGTTACCTTGAAGGCCATCCGGTGGCCGCGCCGCCTTATGTGCGGTCTGCCGCCAGGACGGCGCGTCTGGCCGCAAAAACCCGGGCCGATGAACTCTCGCTGGCCGTCTTGCCCTTCAAATTGATCGGGCCGCGCTACTCCAATGACACGGGCGACGACTACCTCGGCATTGGACTCGCCGACGCGCTGGTAACCCGCTTGAGCCAGGTTCGCCGCTTCGTCGTCAGGCCGACAAGCAGCGTCCTGGCTTACAGCGGCGGCGACACCGGCGACCCGCTGGCTGCCGGGTACGATCTGAATGTAAATTACATTATAGACGGCAATATCCGCCGCGCCGGCGAAACGCTCAGGGTCACCGTGCAGTTATTGCAGGTCAGCGAAGGCGCGGTGCGCTGGGCAGGGCAGTTCGATGAAAAACTGATCGATGTATTGCGGCTTGAAGATTCGATCTCTGAACAGGTCGCCGGCGCTTTGATCCCGCAATTGACCGGCGAAGAACAGCAACAACTTGCCAAACGCGGCACCGAGGACGCGCAGGCATTTGAAGCCTACCTGCGCGGGCGTTATCACTGGCACAGCCTCAGCGAAGAAGGCTTTGCCAAAGCGCTGCGCGAATATCATCGCGCCATCGCCCTGGATCCGAACTATGCGCTGGCCTATGCGGGCATCGCCGACTATTACATTTTCCTCGGCATCTTCGGCGTGCTGCCGTTTGCCGAATGCGCCGCGTCGGCTTACGAAGCCGCCGAGAAGGCGATTGCGATGGACGCGACGATTGCCGAAGCGCATGCGGCGCTCGGTTTCGCGACCGTCTGCCGCGACTTCGATTGGCAGGCGGCGGAAGCGCATCACCGGCGTGCCCTTGAACTGAATCCCAATAGCGCGGTGGCGCACAACTGGTACAACTTCATGCTGCTGCAAACGGGGCGTTTTGATGAGTCGCTCGCCGAAGTCAACCGCGCTGTCGAGTTGGATCCGATCACGCCGCTCACCTCGCTGGCCCTCGGCTGGTGTCACTATCATGCTCGCCGTTTCGACGAAGCGATTGCCGTCCACCTGAAGGTGATTCAATCCGAGCCGAACTTTGCTTATCAGCGAACCATCTATAGCTGGGTGCTGCGCTGCGCAGGGAGGTACGAGGAAGCCTTGGCGCAGGCCGAGAGGGCATTGCAACTCGCCGGTAACGGACAGCTTTATGTTGCCGGGCTGGGCATGGCTTACGCCGCTGCGGGCCGAATTGAAGAAGCGCGCGCCTGTGTCATGCAGTTGCAGGAGATGTCACAAACCCATTACGCCTCGCCGTATTTTCTCGCGGTCATCCATAGCTACCTCGGCGAGCCGGAAGCCGCGCTGGCGCAGATCGAAGAAGCCATACGCATAGGCGACGCATGGGTTTGCTGGTTGGTAGTTGATCCGCAGTTGGACGCGCTGCGTGCCGACCCGCGATTTGCCGAGATGGTCAGGCGAACGAATAACCCGGCGGCTTAAAGCGCGAGCCGTGGACTCAGCCAATCATCCCGGCTGACGATAAAGACGCGGCTGCCGCGCCAGACAGGTGTAGAAACCATAGACGGCCAGGCCGGTGGCGATGATGATGGCGAACTGGCCGCTGCCGGCATACCAGGCTGAAAAATCCATCGTCATTGGAAAATGCCACCACCAGGTGAAGAACTGCGCGATAATCCCTGCTAATAGCCCATAACGCATCAGCACTATCATGAATAGCGCCAATTGCACGCCGATTGACAACTGTTGGGCTAATGAAAAAGCGCCTTCTCCAAGCACGCGTACACTGACGAGCAGTAGCCACACCATCGCCACGGCCAGCCATTCGCGCCGCACACCCAGATAGCACAGGAGGATTAAAATCATCGTTCCGAACCCGGTGACCAGGCTTTCAGCCTGCATATGACAGACCTGTCCGAACAGGTGGCGCACGCCAAACAGCGTGTCGGGATTAATTGACCCCGGCGCGATAGGCGCTAGGCCCATCCATTTCGGCACGAGGAAGCTGGCATAATCGGTGAGAATGATGGCCAGGCCAAAGAGGCTGCCGATGAGCAGATCCCGCCCGACCAGAGGGTCGCGCAGTCTGCCGACCAGCAGCCGACTCCAGGAGACGATGCGGTGCGGCCAGCGCTGTCGCAGGTAAGGCTCCAGCGCAATGTAAAAAAGCCAGAGAAAACTCACCGTATATAGCGACCAGACGACGGGCGTCACCCAGGCGATTGGCGCGATCCCCTTAATCGGCGATGAGGTTGGCGCGTGATTGGCTCCGAAAACCCAGCCCAATATGGAGACCATAAAAATGAAAAGCCCCATGCGGAAAGCGCCTCGGCGGTCGCCGCGTCCGAGCCGCAGATTTCGCCGCGCCAGCAGCCCGCCGCCTATCCCACAGCCGATGATGATCGTGAGGATTAAAAACTGCAACACTCTTTCGCGGGCACCTGCTTCGCTTGCTCCCAGGCGAGCCGGTCGGCTCCAGGGGCCGAGCATTTCAAAGTAGACAGGCTTGCCGCGATAAGCGGCGGCTTCGATGTGCAAAGGGATCTGCGGCTGTTCGGGAAAGACGCCTTCCCAGGCGGCGCGCTGATCATAGGCCACCGGCGGCACCCACTGTGGTTCGGCAGACTTGAAGCTCGCCATGTCGAGTTCCGCCGCCGCAAACAAGGCTGACCAATCAAGCGGCGCTGGGGCTGACGCCGAGGCCGTGTCAATTGACGGCGGGAAGCAGAAGAAATCAATCAGCCGCCCGTTTGTATCTAACATTACGTTGACCATGCCCGATTCAGAGAGCGGCGGATCATTAAACGTCACATCCCAGTAATTCCCCGGTCGCAGCCGCTGCGGACTCTGGCGATACCAGTAGAGCATGCCCCAGGGACGGCCAGCGCCGAGCGTCTGCCAGCGCGTCGCCGATTTATTTTGCTCGATCACATACTGCAAGTAGCCGGAGTTGCGATCAAAGCCGTCGACGCGATCCTTCGCCGCATCCGTGTAGCCGAATCGTTGAATCATGGTGGCGGCGCGGTCGGCCAGCACATCGGCAGATTTATCGAACGGCACATAGCGATAGAGTTTCACTTTGTCCGACAAAAAGACGACCACTGTAAGGCCGATTACAAAGGCCGCCAGACAGGCGACCGCCACCGCCGGGCGTAAGGCCCCTGTCTCTTGCGCTGCGGCGACCATTTCGGGTGAAGGCGTTTCGCCTGCGGCCAGCGCCGCTTGCAAGGGATCGCCGCCGGGTAAGCTGGCCGCCACTTGCAAGGCCGAAGCGGGCCGGCTGCGCGGATCTTTCTCCAGGCAGCGCATGATGACCCGCTCGGCGAGCGGATCAATCTCTCTGACCAGCGACGAAGGCGTGAGGGGCTTGGTCTGCTCGCGCTTGCGCAGCAACTCAACGAGATTGCTGTCGTCAAAAGCGCGCTTGCCGGTGAAGATTTCGTAAAGCACCAGGCCAAGCGCATAGATGTCGCTCTGTGCGCTGACCTCTTTACCGGCCAGTTGTTCGGGGGCCATGTAAGCGGGCGTGCCGGCGAATAACTCGCCGTTGAACTGATCTCCGAGCACGGCGAGTCCGAAATCCATGATGCGTGCCCTGCCGCGCCCATCGATCATGACATTGGCAGGCTTCAGATCGCGATGCAGCACGCCGTTGTCGTGTGCGGCGGCAAGCCCTGCGCAGAGTTGGCGGGCAATCTCCAGGGCTTTGTCTTCAGGCAATCGCCCGATGCGCCGAAGCAGCGAGGCCAGGTCTTCGCCATCGATGTACTCCATAGACAGGAAGTGCAGTCCTTCGGCTTCGCCGATGTCGAAGACGCGACAGACGTTCGGGTGCGATACCTGGCGGGCGATGCGGACTTCGCGGTGAAAGCGCGCCAGCGCCGCGCCGTCACCCGCCAGGCGTTCGGGAAGCAGCTTGATGGCGACCGGCAGCGCGAGTTTCAGGTCATCGGCGCGGTAGACTTCGCCCATGCCGCCTCGGCCAAGCAAGCCGACGATGCGATAACGACCCGCGAGCACAGCGCCGGGAACGAAGTTCGCCTGATCCAACGACTCATCGGATGATAAAAATCGCGGTGACGTAGGGGCCGCTGGTCTCGCCTGCTCAATGGTTCTGCCCGGTGCGGGAGCCTGACCCTCTGGCTGTATCAGGGTTGGCGAATACGAAACGTCAAGCGCCGCGCCGCAGGAAAGGCAGAAACGGCTCTCAGCCGGAAGCTCGGTTGCGCATGTCTGGCATTTGCTCATTAGCGCGTTATTCTATCATTTATCCGCCTTTAATGAAGGTTGATCAAGCAGGCGCGCGACCACCCGGAAAAAAAAGTTTTTGACACCCTGATGCCATTGCTGCTAAATTCAAACACTTGTAGGCTTGCCTGTTTTCACAGCATGCAACAGATCGGCAGGGAAGGTCATAGATGAAAAATGTCACACTGGACGAGGTCGTGCAGACCTATGGTGTGGAGAACTGGGGGGCAGGATACTTTGAGGTAAACCGGAAAGGCCATCTGGCAGTTCGCCCTGCCGAAGGCGACCCGCGCTCCCTGGATGTCAAAGAACTCATCGATCACCTTGTCGACCAGCGTCGCGTGCAGCTTCCCATCCTGCTGCGCTTCCCGCAAATTCTCACGAATCAACTGAAGAAGTTACAACGCTCGTTTCATGACGCGGCGCGTGAGTTCAACTATACGGGCACGCACTTCGGCGTCTTCCCGATGAAGGTCAACCCGCGCCGCGAAGTCGTCGAAGAGTTCCTGCGCGAAGGCAGCAAATACAATTTCGGCGTCGAATGCGGCTCGAAGGCCGAACTCTACGCGGCGCTGTCGCTCGACCAAACGCCGGATTCTCTGCTCATCTGCAACGGCTTCAAGGACGAGACCTTCATCAGCCTGGCGCTCATGGGCGTCAAGATCGGCAAGCGCGTCATCCTCGTAGTCGAGAAGCTCAACGAGTTGAAGATGATCGTGCGGCTGGCGCAGGAGACCGGCGTGCGGCCAATGGTCGGTTTGCGCGCCAAGCTCTACGCCAAAGGTGCCGGCAAGTGGGCGTCGTCGGGCGGCGAATCGGCGAAGTTCGGATTGACGCCCTCAGAGATGCTCGAATGCATCCGCCTGTTGCGCGAGCACGGCATGATCGACACGCTCAAGCTGCTGCACTTTCACATCGGCTCGCAGATCACCGACATCAAGCGCGTCAAGGCGGCGATGAAAGAAGCGGCGCGCGTCTACTCGAAGATTCGCCAGATGAAGATCGATGTCGAATTCCTCGACATCGGCGGCGGCCAGGGCGTCGATTACGACGGCTCGAAAACCACCTTTGAATCCAGTGTGAACTACACTACACAGGAATTCGCCAACGATGTGATCTACACGATCAAGTCGGTTTGCGAAGACGAAAACGTCCCGGAGCCGAACATCGTCACCGAAAGCGGGCGCATGATGTCTGCCTATCACGCGGTCTTCGTCACCTCGATCCGCGACGAAATCGAGACCTTCGCCGACGACCTGCCGGAAGTCAACGTCACCGACGACGACCCGCAAGTGATCATCGAACTCAAGGCGCTCTACGACGACATCAACGCCAAGAATTATCGCGAGTATTATCATGACTCGCTCGATCACAAAGACGAGTTGCACACGCAGTTCAATCTCGGATTGATCAGCCTCGAAGATCGCGCCAAAGGCGAAGTCTTGTTCTGGGAAGTCTGCGCGCGGGCTTCGAAGTTCGCGCAGAACCTCAGGGTGCAGGAAGAAGAGTTCGACGATCTGAAGAAGATTCTCGCGTCGAAGTACCTGTGCAACTTTTCGGTCTTTCGCTCAGTGCCCGACCACTGGGCCATTGATCAATTATTCCCGATCATGCCGATTCACCGGCTGAACGAGAACCCGACCGATTACGCGACCTTCGTCGACATCACCTGCGATTCGGACGGCCATATAGACAAGTTCGTCGATCTCAAGGATGTCAAAGAGGTGTTAGAATTACACCCGTTCACCGGCGAACCGTATTACATCGCGATTTTTCTGGTCGGGGCCTATCAGGAAGTCATGGGCAGTAATCATAATCTTTTCGGCCAGACCAATGAGGCGCACGTCATCATCGACACGGATGGCCGCTATCACATCACGCGCATTGTTCAGGGCAGCCGCGTCGGCGACATGATCGCTTTTGCGCGCTACGACCGGAGCCAGGCGTGGGATAATTTTCAGCGCATGACGCGGGCGCGCGTCGCCGGGGGATTCCTCGGCGAAGAGGAAGCCGACGCTCTCGTCAGAGAGTACGAAAGCGACATCAATCGCTACACCTATCTTGAGTAAGGAGTAAAGAGTGATCTGTGAGGCGTGAAGCCTGATTGCCGCCGGTGCCGGCAATTTCGCAGCGCGTTGCGTCTTGCTCTTTAAGGAAGTTGATAACCGTTATGATGAGAAAGCAAAAAAGCGCAAAGTATCTGACCAATCCCACGCGACCTATACAGATAGATCGTGACCGCTCGGTGGCGGGGATTTTGATGAAGATGGAGGGCGCGGGCTTTCAAGCGCGCGCGCTGGCGGAATCTCACAACCTGTGGCTCGACATGCTGACGGACAACTCGACGGTCTTTCTGGGGCTGTCGGGCGCGCTGGTGGCTGCCGGCATGCGACGGCTGATCTCGTACTTGATTAAGAATCATTACGTTGATGTCGTCGTGTCGACGGGTGCCAACCTCTTCCACGACCTGCACGAAACCCTTGGACGTTACCATTATCAAGGATCGAGCGAATGGACGGATGACGAGTTGCAGGAAGCCCAGGTGGGCCGTTTCTACGACACCCTGGCGAGCGAACACGAATACCGCGAGGCCGACGAGTGGGTAGGCAATTTCGCCAACACGGTCGATCATTCGCGGCCTTATTCAACGCGCGAGTTCCTGCATCTGCTGGGCCGCGAGTTGTCCGAAATCGCCACCGAAGACGGCATACTGACCTCAGCTTACAAGGCCAAAGTGCCAGTCTTCTGCCCCGACGTTGCCGATTCGGCCATTGCCGTGGGCATCGCCACCTCGCGCGTCAATCGCAAGAACCCTTTCCAATTCGACATCATTCAGGACGTTGTCGAAGCGGCACAGGTGGTGGCGCGCTCTGTCAATACGTCGATTGTGCTGTTCGGCGGCGGCCCGCCCAAGAGCTTCGCGCATCAGGTCGAAGTGACCGCCTCGATGATGAAGCAGGGCCTGCGCGGTCACAAGTACGGCATTCAAATCGGCCTCGACCTGCCGGAATCGAGCGCCACTTCGACGCGCAGCTTTGAAGAGGCGCAGACCTGGGGCCGCATCGCCAAAGACGCCAAGACGGTTTCGGTTTTGTGCGACCCGACGATTGCCATGCCCATACTGGTGACGGCGCTGTCGCAGACCGGCACCAAGGCGCTCAAATCGCGCCGCCGCCCGCAGTTCAACTTCGGGCGCGACCTCTCGGTAACCTTCGGCGGCTGACCGCCGCGCCCGACCAAAGACATCTGGCGGCGCGTTGCTTCTCTGCGTTCATCGGCAGAGAAGCAACGCGCCGTTTGTCCTTTCTGAAGAATCTGCTCATTCAAAGCGCGGCGGTTGAAGCAATGAAGGCGATGGTTTATGCTGATTGCGCCGTTCAGGAAGCAAGCGTCCATCTGCAATCTCCAACATCAAAGATGAGCCGGAGGAACTATGCCGCTGTCGAAGAAAGTTCAGGAGTTGATTGGCGCAATCGCGCAGTACAGGCAAGCCTTGCTTGATGCGGTTTCGGGGTTGAACGACGCGCAACTGGCTTATCAAGCAAGTGACGGCGCGTGGACGATCAACGATATTCTGCATCACCTGGCGCTCACAGACGAGGCCAATTCAAAGCTCGCCTGGCGGGCGCTCAAGCACGCGCGGGAGCGCGGCCTGCCGGTTGACCCGACGCCTGACGCCTCCGTGCTCAATTGTCTTGATGAAGCCCTCGCGCCCATTCGCAACACCAGAGCGCCTGCGCCGGAATTCGTCACGCCGCACGAGCATCTTGCCGCTGAAGCATCGATCACGCGCCTGCATGCAACGCGCGCCCGCATGCTCGAAACCGTCGAACAGTTGGCGGAGTACGACCTGGCGCAACTCAAGTATCCGCATCCGCTGTTGGGCGAGCTCGATATGTATCAATGGATCTTGATCGCCGGCGGGCACGAAGGCCGCCACGTCGCGCAGATTGGCCGCATCAAAGCGGCGGCAGGATTTCCAAACAGTTAGCACTACAGTTGCAGATTGCCGGAAGCTCTTGAAAATATGATGCTGGTTGACATGGCCAATGACGAGAGCCGTGACCATGACTCTTATGTTTTCAGTGGCGGATTTCGGCATACACAAGCTACTTGGTTTAATTGCAACTTGCGCTTCTAAGACTTTGTGGAGCCCAAACCCCGCCCGGTGGACTCTTTGAGCCTCCCTGTCCTATAATCCGCGATGAGCAGATCACAGTGAATCACATTCCCAATAACTATAGTGGATCACCAACAGCAAAGGAGGGGGAACATACTAATGGAGAATCCAAATCGCAAGCCATTCATGTCACACGCCACCAGAATCCTGTTGCTGGCGCTGGCTACCGCGCTGTTAACCGTGACTGCCGATGCGGCAGCGCCCGTGGGGCAGACCATCTGGATACGGTCGTCCGGTACGGGTCTCATCGTATCAGCGGATCAGGGTCGCGGATCATGGGCACCGCTTGTCGCGGACCGTTCAACCGTCGCGGCGTGGGAGGAGTTCCAGGTGATCGACGCGGGCAGCGGGTTCATCGCCCTGAAGTCAATCGGAACCAACCTGTTCGTCTCGGCGGACCTGAATCGCGGGACGTTCGCTCCGCTGGTCGCCGACCGCACGGCAGTCGGGGGCTGGGAGCAGTTCACCTGGGCAGACCTTCCGGGCGGCGAGTTCACGCTCAAAGGGAGAACGACCAACAAGTTCGTCTCGGCGGACCAGAATCGCGGGACGTTCGCGCCCCTGGTCTCGGACCGCGCCGCCGCAAACACCTGGGAGCACTTCACCTGGGGAACGGTCGGCAGCACGCCGCCGGCAGGAGCGCCACCCGGTTTTTCCCAGTTGCTATGGTCCGATGAATTCGACGGGCCGGCGATCAACACCGCGAACTGGAACTTTGATCTCGGCAACAGCGGCTTTGGCAACAACGAGCTGGAAAACTACACCAACCGCTCTCAGAACGCGCGCATCGAAAACGGAATGTTGATCATCGAAGCGCGCCGCGAGAACCTCGGCGGGAGTTCCTACACGTCGGCCCGCATGAATACCGGCGGACACCAGGCGTTCGGCATCAACACCTGGATCGAAGCCCGAATCAAAGTGCCTCAGGGGCAGGGGATCTGGCCGGCGTTCTGGACTCTCGGTGCCAACATCGGCAGCATTGGATGGCCCGCCTGCGGCGAGATGGACATTATGGAGATGCAAGGACAGAATCCGTTCCGAAACTTCGGCACCATGCACTGGGCCGACGCGAATGGGAACCATGCATCGTTCGGAGGGATCTTCAATTCATCGACGTCGCTGGCTGCCGGGTTCCACACGTACGCAATCGCGCGCACGGCGACCTCAATTAAGTGGTATGTGGACCGAGTGCAGTACTTCGAAGGCAACATCGCTAACGGCGTGAACAGCACGTCGGAATTCCAGGGGCAGTTCTTCATCCTCCTGAACGTCGCGGTCGGCGGAAATTTTGTCGGGAGCCCGGACAGCACGACGGTGTTTCCGCAGCAGATGCAGGTCGACTGGGTGAGGGTGTGGGGGAACTGAGGCCGGTTGAATGAGTGCAGCCGGATTCGGGTATTGGGTATTGTCCATTGTTGTGCTGTGATAAGACAGCGCCTTTCCTGCGCAACAATGGATAATACCCAATGGCCTCACGCCGCAAACGCCTCTTCGCCAGTCACGGAGGGTAACTTTCCAAAGTCGTAAACTGGCCCGCTTTGCGCTACGATTGCCGCATGTTCAGTCCTGCAATTGTGCCAGAAAATACGCCAGATCTCTGCGGCATTTCTTTCTTTGTGACTTTCCTTACTTATTCGTCGCCTGCACAGTTTGCTCGTCGAGCGTGAAGCCGACGAAGCCGATCATCATCTCTTCCCACGTCTGCTGGCCCCAGCGCACCGGCTTGGTTGCATCGGGATTCCACTTGTTCTTCACAGAGTTGTCGAAATGCGCGACGCATTCCAGGCGGCTGCCACGCGGCGCGGCAACCGGGTCTTTCATTTCGTAGCGCGTCTGCCAGTTGAAATCGTAGCGCGGCACCCGCAGGATCGTCTTCGCCGTGCCATCCGGGTAAGTAAGCCGGTACTCGAAATCTTTGCCGCGCAGGTGCATGTGCGGCATCAGGTTGAGAATGTGCGCGTCGGCTTTGAAGGTATAGCTTGAGCGCACTTCGTAGTTGCCGTCGCCGGCAGGAATCTCGAACCCGCGATTGAGCGCCGCGCCGCCCGTGAGGGCCTGACGCACAGGCTTGCGGCTGAAGCGCAGGCCGATGCTCGTGCGGTCGGTCGCAGGCCGACCGTTCGGCGTGTAATGCATTTGTAATACAAGATACGAACCGGCCTTCACCAGCTTGCCGATGCCGTCGGCCAGTATCATAGGTTCTTCGCCGGGAGCCGTGCCGACGAGGCCCTCAAATCCGCCGTCGCGGCTGAACGCGCCTTGTCTGCGGCGTGCCGCTTCGGGGCCGACGACGAAGACGATGACGTGATGCACGACGGCGCGATTGCCGGGGCGCACTTCGGCTGCCTGTATCCATTTGTCTTCGGTGAAGCCCGTCGGCACAAAGAAGTATTGATAGCTCACCGTGCCTTCGGCGGGGACGCTGAACTCGTCGGTCATCGACAGCACGACATCGGGCTGACCGATCTGCCAGCCGTCGGTGAAGCGCGGCACCGCCGGCAGGTCGCGCGGGTTGCCTTCCACTGCGCCGCCGTCTACCCAGGCGCTGATCGTGGCGATCTCTTTATCGGATAAGCGGCGGTCATTTTTGAAAGCCCCATGCTGCGGATCTGCGTGCCACGGCGGCATGTCGCGGTTGACGACTTTTTCTTTAATCGCGCGGGCCCACGGGCGGGCGTCTTTGTAAGTCAGCAGCGACATCGGGGCGATTTCGCCGGGCCGGTGACATGCGGCGCACTTGCCGTAGAAGATCGGCGCGACATCTTTGGTAAACGTCACGGGCGCAGGCCCTGAGGCGCTCGCCTTGTCAAGTGATGCCATTGCCATTAGCAGCAACGCCGCGACTGCCGTGAAGCTCAATCTGAGATTTCGTTTCATGATTCTTGTCCGCCTTTCGGTCGAAAGAAAAGATCACACCTGCTAAGACGCACCGCGCCGCCCGCCGGTCGCAATTATATTGCAATGACCGGCAAAGCGAAAAGCGCCGATTACCAGCGCATCGCCGCCATCAGCCCGCCGCTCGCCCTGTGATACAATCATTGCCGCCAGCCCCATGAATGGAGAGATGAGCGCGTGAGCGAATTTGTGATGAAGATCACTGAAACCGTTCGAGCGGCGATGATCGATCATGCCTGCGGCGCTTTGCCTGCGGAATGCTGCGGGCTGTTGAGCGGCGGCGACGGCGTGATAACCGACTGGCACCCGCTGCGCAACGTGGCCGACAAGCCGGAGACGCGCTACTTCGCGACGCCCGAAGAGTTGTTCGCGGCCATGCGGCGCATACGCGACGCCAATCAGAGGCTGTTAGGCATTTATCATTCGCATCCGCGCACGCCGGCTTACCCGTCGGCATCGGATGTGGAGATGGCTTTCTATCCCGAAGCGGTTTACTTTATCATATCGCTTGAGCCGCAACTCGACATGCGCGCTTACCGCATCGAAGGCGCGCAGATCGAAAGCGTGCAAGTGGTCGTTGATTAGTGGCCAGTGGCCAGCGATCAGCGGCCTTTGTTTTTGGCTCAGCGGTGATGGTGATTCGTTCAGTGCATACACTTGACGAGGTGCCTATAACCACTGACCGCTGATTACTGACTAATGAGCACGACTATCAAAATCACCACACTGCTATTTGGCCAGGCGCGCGAAATGGTCGGCGCGGCCAGTCTTGATATAGAAGTTGCGTCGCCGGCGACCGTCGCCAGCGCCTTTGCTGCATTGACCGCCGAACACCCGAAACTCGCGGCGATGGAGCGCAGCCTGTTGTTCGCCGTCAATGAAGAGTATGCCGCACGCGAGCAAGCTCTAAACGACGGCGATCAACTGGCCGTGCTGCCGCCGGTGAGCGGCGGCGGCGGCAGTGATATTTATGAAATCACTTGCGAGCCGATTGACATCCATAATCTGCGCGATAGCTTGCTGGCGGGCGAATCGGGCGCGGTGGTCATCTTCGATGGCGTGGCGCGCAACCACACCAAGGGCCGCCGGACGCGCTTTCTCGAATATGAAGGCTACGAAGCCATGGCCTTAAAGACGATGGCGCAGATCATTGATGAAGTACACGAGAAGTGGCCCATCAATCGCGTCGGCATTATTCATCGCCTGGGTCACATAGGTATCAGCGAGTCGAGCGTCGTCATCGTCGTGACTTCCGCGCATCGCCGCGTCGCCTTTGAAGCTTGTCAGTATGCCATTGATCGTTTGAAGAAGATCGTGCCCATCTGGAAGAAAGAATACTTTGAAGACGGCGAAGTCTGGATCGAAAACCCTGAGGCCGCGCGACCCAGTTGATCAGCGCCGCAACCATTGCGTCCCGCCCGCGCCACACAACGCCGCATGTACGAGCTTCTCGCCCCACATTACCGACAGATTTCTGCGATGCGCGCCGCCTATCTTCGTGGCGTTGATCAGGTGATTCTTTCGCGCATACGGGCGGGGGCGCGGTCGCTGCTTGACGTTGGCGCTGGCGACGGCGTACGCGCCATGCGGCTTGCCAAAGCGGCTGGCATGGCCTCGGTCGTGCTGGTCGAGCCAAGTACGGCTATGGCCGAGTTATGTCGCGCCGCTCAGGCGACAGAGGTCTGGCAGGTGAAGGCCGAGGCGCTTACGGCGACGCCATCATTTGAAGTGGTGACCTGTTTGTGGAACGTGCTTGGGCACATCGCGACGCCGGCGTTCAGGCTTGAAGCGTTACGGCGCATGCGCGACGGGTTGACGCGCGGCGGGCAACTCTTCATCGATGTGAACAATCGCTATAATGCGCCGTCATACGGCTGGCTGAGAAGCTTTGGTAGGATAGCTTACGATGTTCTGAACCCGGCGGATGAGAACGGCGATGTCCAGTTCGTCTGGCGCATCGCCGATCAAGCGATTCCCGGACGCGGCCACGTCTTCACGCCGCGCGAGATCGAGCGGTTGATCGGTGATGCAGGGCTGCACGTCCAGCGCCGCTACGTGATTGATTATCAAACCGGCAGGCAACGACATCTTGGCATCGCGGGCCAGTTGCTCTACGAACTGGCGAGGCGCTGAGCTACGTCTTCGACGAAAGCAAAAGGCAAAAGGCAAATGTGTCAGAAGAGCAGCTTGAGCTTATGGGAATTTTCAAACTGCATGATTTCCCCCTATTTTTGCCTTTTGCCTTTTGCCTTTTGCCTTTTGCCTTGTTCTATGACATCCACGGCTCGCTTGATTAACAACTCGCTGCCGCGCGGCGCGCGCACGAGCACATCGGCGATGCGCTCGGCGGCGTGGCCGTCGCCATAAGGGTTCGCCATTCTTGTAAGTGATGTCACAAATTCCGGCGCGAGCGCCCGCTCGACCCGTTGGCTTATCTCAGCCGTGTCTGCCGCCGCATCGAGCACGTTGGCGGCGCGCTCGCGCCCGCGTTGCCGCGCGCCGATGTTGACGGTCGGCAATCTAAATGAGGGTGTTTCCATGATGCCGCTGCTTGAATTGCCGATGAACAGCGCCGCCTGGCCGAGCAGGCTGAGATAGGTCGTGTGCGGCAGATTGATAAAGAGTCGCGCTTGCGGGTTCGCCGCGCAGAACGCCTGAATGCGCCCGATGAGCGCGCGGCTGCCGGCGTCGGCATTGGGATAACAGAAGAGAATCTGCTGCGGCAACTCGGCCAGCGCCGCAAAGACCGCTTCGGCATCGCTCGCGTCGTTCATCGCCAGCGTCACCGGATGATAGGTGCAAACAATCATCGGCTTGCTGAAGGTCACGCCGAGCGCGGCTTCGAGTTCGTCAGCCGCCGGCAGTTGGCTGCGGCGCAAGTGGTCGAGCGACAGCGAACCAACCGTGTGAACGCGCCAGGCTTCTTCGCCCATCGCCAGGACGCGGCGGCCCGCCCTTTCGGTCGTCGTGAAATGCAGGTGACTCATCTTCGTCAGCGCGTTGCGCACCGCGTCATCAATCGCCCCTTCCGTCACGTCGCCGCCTTCAATGTGAGCTATCGGAATGCGCAGCGCCAGCGCCACCGCCGCCGCCGCCAGCATCTCGTAGCGGTCGGCGATGATCACCAGCAGGTCTGGACGCAGGCGACCGAGCGCATCGGCAAGGCTCAGGGTCGCCAGGCCGATAGTCTTTGCCATACCGATGTCGCTATCGGAACTGAGCAGGCATTCAATGCGCTCGTCGATGTGAAAGCCGTCGCCTTCAATCTCTGTGATGGTGTGGCCGAACTCTGGCGACAGATGCGGCCCGAAAGCGATGAGCCGCAGATCAATCTGCGGACGAGAAGACAACTCTTTGAGCAGCCAGTAAAGGTGACTGTAATCGGCGCGCGAGGTGGTAACGACGGCGATGCTTCGTTTCATCAGGGGTCGAGGTTCAGCGTTGCAATCCGCTGTGGGCCTGCGCCGCTTCGCGCTTCTGCTGTTCCAGTTCGGCGATGCGCTGCGCAATGTGAGATTGCTCACGTTCATCTTTGATGGCGCGCAGCGACTTGATCGCTTCATCGAATTGCGCTAACCCGGCGTAGCAATCAACCAGCCCGAACTGCGCGCGCATCTGCACCTGCGCATCCGAACTGTTGGCGGCCAGCTTCTGATAAGCGTCGAGCGCCAGTTGATACTGGCCGCGCGTGTTGTAGATCGACGCCTTGCGCAGATACGCCTGTTCCGCCAGATCGTCGTACTCTGTAGCATCAGTCACTTTTTGATATTCGGTGAGCGCCTGGCTGAAATTCTTCTGATCAAAATAGAGGTCGGCAATCTTCAAGCGAATGCGGCGACGTTCGCTCGTATCAGCCGGATTGAGGGTTTCGTACTCATTAATCGCTTCATAGGTGCGACCAAGCTCTGCGAGCACTTCGGCCAGGCGTTCGCGCGCTAACGCGGCATCCGTATGCGCGCTGTCCTGGCGCAGGAATTCCTGGTAATGAGCGCGCGCCTGCTCGTAATGGTGCAGGTTGAGATAGTAGATGTTCGCCAGTTTGAAGCGCGCGCTGAGCGACGGTTCGCCGGTCGGGTAATGTTCAAGAAAACGCTCGTATTCTTCCGCCGCCTGAGTGTAATTGCCTGCATCCCAGGCCGCCGTGGCGCGCTCCAGGGTGCTGGTCGCGTCGCGCTTGCACGCCACGGCGAAGGTGAGCGTCAACGCAACGATCAACATCAAGAAAAGGCGAAAAAGCGAAAAGGCGAAAAAGCGAAAAGGAAAAGGCGAACCGGAAAGCGCAGAATCGTTGCGCAATCCCTTTTCGCCTTTTCGCCTTTTCACCTTTTCGCCAGACCCCTTCATTGATTAAACGGCAATGGGTTCATCGGTGGCGATCTGCTGGCGTTCGATCAACGATGCCGACGAGACAATGTCGCCGTCCGACGTGTCTATCAATTTCACGCCTTGCGTCGAGCGCCCGGATACGCGGATCGTCCTGGCGTCAACGCGAATCAGCTTGCCCTGATTGGTAATGATGAGCACCTGGCTTTCATCATTAACCGGCAGCACGGCGACGACTAGTCCGTTGCGGTCGCTGGTCTTCATATTGATGACGCCTTTGCCGCCGCGCGACTGGAAGCGATACTCTTCAAGCTTGGTGCGCTTGCCGAAGCCGTTCTCGGAAATCGATAACATCTCGATGTCTTCCGGCACCGCCGCGACGCTGATCACATAATCGCCCTTGTCGAGTGTGATCCCGCGCACGCCGTAAGCCGGGCGGCCCATTGATCGTACATCGGTCTCCTCGAAGCAGATGGCCATGCCTTCGTGGGTCGCCAGAAAGATTTTCTTCTTGCCATCGGTTAATTCGATGGCAATCAGTTCATCGCCGTCGTCAATGCCCATCGCATTGATGCCGCTCGCCCGGATGTTGGCAAAATCTGAAAGCTCTGTCTTCTTGATCGTGCCTTTGCGCGTTGCCATCACGACGTACTTGCCGTCTTCAAAGGCGCGCACGGGGATGATGCCGGCGACCTTTTCGCCTTTCGGCATATTCAAGAGATTGACGATAGCTTTGCCCTTGCCAGCCGCCGCCGCGTCGGGTATCTCATGCACCTTCAGCTTATAGACCTGGCCGTTGTTGGTGAAGATCATTACATAACTGTGCGTCGAGGCGACGAACAGGTGATCGACCACGTCTTCGGTTTTAAGCGATGCCCCCTTGCGTCCCATGCCGCCGCGCCGCTGGGCGCGATAGACGGAAACCGGCGTGCGCTTGATGTAGCCCGAATGCGTCACGGTGATCGCCATATCTTCGTCGGCGATCAAATCTTCGAGCGTCAACTCAGCGCCCGCTTCAATGATCTGCGTGCGCCGCTCGTCGCCGTACTCGCGCTGCACTTCGCGCAGTTCTTTGATGATGACGTTGCGCAGCACCGATTCGTTCGACAGAATCTCTTGCAACTCGGCGATGCGCTGGATGATCTCCTTGTACTCGTCATTCAGCTTCTGCCGCTCAAGACCTGTGAGCCTCTGCAACTGCATTTCGAGAATCGCCCGCGCCTGCACCTCTGAGAACTTGAAGCGCAGCATCAAAGCCTCGCGCGCCTCGACCGTGATCTTCGATTTGCGAATGATCGCAATGACTTCGTCAAGGTGATCAAGCGCCTTCTTCAAGCCTTCGAGGATGTGGGCGCGGGCTTCGGCCTTCTTGAGTTCATAGCGGGTGCGGCGAGTCACCACTTCGCGACGATGCTCGATGAAGATGCCCAGCGTGTCAATGAGGTTCAGTTCGCGCGGCTGGCCGTTGACGATGGCCAGGTTGATGACGCCGAACGACTGCTGCATCGGCGTCATCTTGTAAAGATTATTGAGCACGATGTCGGGGATGGCGTCGCGCTTGAGTTCGATCATGATGCGCATGCCTTCGCGATCCGATTCATCGCGCAGGTCGCTGATGCCTTCGAGCTTCTTATCGTTGATCAACTCGGCGATGCGTTCAATGAGCTTGGCTTTGTTGACCTGATAGGGAATCTCTGTGACGACAATCGCCATGCGCTCGCCGCTGCGACCGACGCGATCAATCGACGCTTTGGCGCGCATGATGATGGAGCCGCGCCCGGTTTCATAAGCCTGTTTGATGCCTTCGCGCCCGTAGATGAACCCGCCGGTCGGGAAGTCCGGGCCGGGCACCATTCCCATCAGCGTCGTCAGCCGCGCATTGGGATTCTGTAGCAGGTAGACGGTCGCTTCGATGACCTCGGTCAAATTGTGCGGCGGGATGTTAGTCGCCATGCCGACGGCGATGCCGCCCGAACCGTTGACAAGGAGATTGGGAAAGCGCGTCGGCAAGACGGTCGGCTCGACGCGCGATTCGTCGTAGTTCGGCACGAAGTCCACCGTCTCTTTATCGATGTCGGCGAGCATCTCTGTACCAATGTGCGTCAGCCGCGCTTCGGTATATCTATAAGCCGCAGCCGCGTCGCCGTCGACTGAGCCAAAGTTGCCCTGACCTTTGACGAGCGGGTAGCGCAGGGAAAAATCCTGCGCCATACGCACCATCGCGTCATAGACGGCAGAGTCGCCGTGCGGGTGATATTTGCCGAGCACATCGCCGACGACCGTGGCGGATTTTTTGTACGGCTTGCTGGGGCTGAGTCCCATTTCATGCATGGCGTAGAGGATGCGCCGGTGCACGGGCTTCAACCCATCGCGCGCATCCGGGAGCGCGCGGCCTATGATGACGCTCATGGCGTAATCGAGATAACTACGCCGCATCTCTTCTTCGATATTGATCGGAATTTTCTGTGCTGCTTCAGCCATTCGTTTATCTCTTTCGTTGAATCTCGTCCTGATCGTTAAGGGGTTTCTTAGCCCGGCGAACCGCGCCAGCCTTCAACGGGGGCCGGGCATCGGGGGCCAGGGATAGATGATCTGAAATCTCAAATTGGAAATCTCAGATTCATCAACCCGACCCTGACTCTTGACCTCTGGCCCCTATTCTCGCTCCCGTGGCGACTGCACAAGACGAGCAAAGCGAGCCGCCGGCTCGACCGTCCTGCTGCCGTGTTGAGTGAGCCGCAAAGGAGGCGTGCGAGATGAATTTTGTCTTATCGGGCAAGTTAAATTTTACACCATTTCGAGCCGTTTCTGCAAACCCGAAGAGGGCGAAAATTCCGCGAAAAATCAGCCATTTTTGCAGTTTTTATGAGGCTCCGCCAGTGATCATTGCGAGATGCTCGCGGGCCTCTGCGAGCAGGCGCGTCAGTTCGCCGTTAAGATAGCGATTCGTGCGCCGGGCCATCGGCAAAAAGAAGATTTCCGTGGTGCGAATGTAGCGGCGAATCTTATCGACTTTCGGCGAGCGCGTCAGCGAACGCAGGTTGTCGAGCCGGTCGCAAAGCTTGACGAGCGGCGCACCTGTGGCGGCTGCCGCTTCGATGGCGGCAAGGTAAGCGGGCAGCGTTACGTGATCAAATTTGCTCAGCAGCCAGACGATTTCAGCGATCTCTTCACCAAACCAGCCGGCGATGTCGGCGCGCGTCACCGCGCCCTGTGCGTAGTGGATAGGGCTGTCTTCAATGACATCATGCAGCAGGGCCGAGCAGATGAGCGTCGGCTGTGTGATGGCGAGTTCATCGACCAGCGCCACGGCGACGCGCAACGGGTGCAGGATGTAGGGCGTGCCTTCGTCACGCATTTGCGTTGCGTGGACGGCGGCAGCGACTTCGTAAGCGCGACGGGTCAAGGCCATCTGATCAGCATTCAGGTGCGGGGCCAAAGCGGCGGCGAGATGCTCATAAGTTTGTTCGTAAATCATATTCGACTTTAGCAAGCGCGCGGCGCACGTTCAAGAAAGGCCGCCGCCTGGTGCCAGGGAGTCAGCTTGCGTGGGCAGCTAGCGACAGTGTTTAATTCTTTCGCCTCAGTTGCAGGCCAATCCCTGGATAGGTGAATGGATAGGTGAATGGATAGGTGAATGCGGTGATCATGAAATTCGTCATCAATCTGCTCAGGCCATTCGTCGGATGGCTGTGCCGCATCTGGTTCAAGGCCGAATTTCATGGCGTCGAAAACATCCCGGCGGCGGGTGCCTGTTTGATTACGCCGAATCACGCCAGCTATGCCGACCCGATCTGGATCACCGTGCCCATTCGCCGGCGCATTTACTACATGGCCTGGGATAAGCCGTTCAAGATTCCCGTGCTCGGCTTGATGATGCGCGTCTTCGGCGCGTTTCCGGTAAGCCTTGAGGCCGTCGACGCGGCGGCGCAACGTGCCGCGCACGAGGTGTTGCGCGCCGGGCGGGCGCTGGTGATTTTCCCCGAAGGCGGGCGCACGCGCACAGGCAAGCTGATGCCGTTCAAGATGGGCGCGTTTCGCTTTGCGCTGACTTATGGCGTACCCGTGGTGCCCGTGTCGATCAACGGCGGCGAAAAGATCTGGCCGGTTGGCCGCCTCTTCCCGCGCCCCGGCCATCTCATCATCACCTATCACCCGCCCATACCCGTCGAGCGTTTGCCGGAAGGCACGAGCCGCGTTGAAATGAAATCGCACGCCCGCCGGCTCGCACGCCAAACTTACGAAGTCGTCGCCAGCGCGCTGGCAACGGAAAGCCTGCCCCTAGACTTTCTGGCTGAAGCCTGCGACAACCCAACGGCGGTTGAAGGCAAGCCGACGCCAGCCGAAAGAGCCGTCTCCACCCATCCAGCCGATTAGCCAATCGGCATCACTTCGCCGACTTTCATTTCGCGCAGTTTCCTAGCGCTTTCGCCGGTGCGGAAATCTTCGAGCATCTGGGCGCGATGTTTGACTTGCGCGGCGGAACGCGCGTTGGCATTGAACAATCCTTCAAGCTCTTTGGTGCCGCGCTCCAACTCGCCGGCGTGTGCATAAGTAATCGCCAGCGCCAGCGATAACCCGACATACGCTTCATCAGAAAAATCATCCGCCGTGATGTCGGCTTTCGCTACGTCAATCGCCGCCCGCAAGCGGGTAATCTCGCTACGGTAAAATTCGCCGAAATCTTTTGCGGCATAAACGTAGCGCCCGCCGCGCCACCCATAGACCATCAAGGCCGTCGGCGAGGCGGCATGTGACAGATCGTCGTAAGATTCCCATCGCGTGTCGACGACAATCAACTCGCGCACGCCGTCGCCGTTCAGGTCGCTGATGCGTTGAATGGGGCCGGCAGCGATGAGTTCGCCCTTGTGATTGCGGACCTGATAAATTTCCGTCGGGTTGCAACTCCAGCAGTTGCCGCCGCTGGAACTCTGCACGATGATCTCTTTGACGCCGTCGCCGTTGATGTCTGTGCCGTTCAGTTTCTGCAATTCGCCGGTCGCCGCAAAGGAGAAGAAAAAGTCTGTGCGGCGAAAGATCGTCTTCGCCACGCGGCCATCGCTTTCGAGGATGCGGAATTCGTAACGCTGCGCCGGGTCTTTCGCGCCCGCGCGCTCGAAGGTCGCCGCAAGGTGTCGCGCGCTCGCCTCCAAATTGGCTTCCAGAGCCTCTTTCAATTGTAAGCCGTCGGCGGCAAGCTGGGCGATGGCTGCTTGAAATTCGCTGCCGACGGGCGGCGGCATTGAGGTTTGCTCAGGCGTATGATTACCCGCAGCGCCGGCGATCTGCTCGTGAACGACGGTGCCGCTGCACGCGCTGGCGGCGAGCGCGAAGGTGATCAAAAGAATGCAGACGCTGAAGCGCATCGGATGAACCTCTGGTGAAATAAGGAAGCGCCGGGCCTGTCTCTGCCCGAACGGCCAAAGACAATGATTGATCCGAAAGCCGATGTATTCTATCATCGCTTCGCGGTTCGCGCAGGGCTTATCCCTACAAATAGGGAAGCCCTGGGCGGCGGGTTGCTCCGGCAAATGCGCCATTGATCGCAGCAAATCTCCTTTGGCCACTCGTCGCGTAAAGCCTTTTCTATGGCGCTTGGCTGAGGCTTATTTATTATAGAAATCTTGCGGCGCGTGGTTTGCAGTTGCACGGCAAGCGGTTTGCGATTAGCATTAGAGGTTTAATTGTGGCCGTGATAGGTGACCGAGGGAAGTATGATAGGTAGGAGACAGGAACGCTTAGCCGAGCAGATCAAAGAAGAAGTCAGCATGATCATTGCCGGCGATGTCGAAGACCCGCGCGTCGGCACGGTCACGGTCACTGATGCCCGCCTGACGCCCGATCTCAGGTACGCAAAAATTTATGTCACGGTGCTTGGCAGCGAGGCTGAGATTGATGAATCGCTCGCCGCGCTCAAGCACGCAGCCGGCTTCATTCGCACGCAGCTAGGCGCTGTGCTGCGAATGAAACGCACGCCGGAACTGCATTTCGTTTACGACAACACGACCGAGACTGCCACGAGAATCGAAAGGATACTTAGCGAGGAGGGAGAAAAGGCGCGGGCCCGCGAACAGGCCGCTAACGCTTCAGAGTCTGGCCCCGATACAGAATGATTTTAGATTTTGGATTTTAGATTTTGGATTACCGCCGCATCCGAAGAGGCGGTTCAGCTAAACCGTTTCGCCAGTCGGAGGGATCGGCAATCTAGCGATCTGCCAATCCAAAATCCAAAATCTAAAATCCAAAATCCGCTTGTCCCGTTGCCTTTTGGGTGCATTATGCTTGGTCAGGTTGTACAACTTATCGAACAAAAGCAGCGATTCATGATCACGTCGCATATCCGGCCCGATGGCGATGGGCTCGGCTCCGGGTTGGCGCTCTACTGGATGCTGCAAAGTCTTGGCAAAGAAGCCGATGTCGTGTTGCATGACCGCGTGCCGCCGGCTTATCACATCTTGCCCGGTTCCGAGCGCGTGCTGGTGCAGCCGGACGTTGCTGAAATTTACGACGCTGCCTTCATCATCGAGTGCAGCGATGTTGACCGGCCCGGACTTCCCGGTTTGCATCGCCAGTTCGTCGTCAACATTGACCACCACTCGACGACGCTGCCCTTCGGCGATATCAACTGGATAGACCCGACCGCCGCCGCCGTCGGCGAGATGCTTTACAATCTCTGCAAAGCCCTCGGCGTCGAAGTCACCAAAGAGATCGCCGACTGCATCTATACCGCCTTGCTCACCGACACCGGCAGCTTTCATTTCTCGAACACCACCGAGCGCACCTTGAAGATCGCTTCGGAGTTGGTGCGCTGCGGCGTCGAGCCGGCAAAGATCTCGCAGGCGCTCTTTTATTCCTATCCTTTCTCAAAAGTGAAACTGCTCGGCCTGGTGCTTTCGGGCCTTGAGCGCGACGAATCGGGGCGCATCGGCTGGGTGACGATGGATCGCGACATGATGTATGAAGCCGGCGCTTGCGAAGAAGACGCCGACGGCATCGTCAATCACGCGCTGTCGGTCGGCGAAGTCGAAGCCGTGGCGTTTTTCAAGGAGCTTGCGCCGGGCGTCTATCGCATCAGCCTGCGCTCGAAGGGCCGCACCAACGTCGCGAAAGTCGCCGAGACATTTGGCGGCGGCGGCCATCGCAACGCCGCCGGTTGCCGCATCGAAGGCGGCTTTGACGATGTCAAGCGCCGCGTCATCGAAGGCTTGCAAATCGCCGCCGGCGTCGTGCCGGTCTCGGCTTAAAAACCTCGCTGGCCCGTGCCAAGCGCGAGGGCCCATGACGGGCTTCGCGCGGCGCGGGCTTATCCTTACAACCTCACGACCTGTCGCCCACGATTGTCAACCGCCACAGCAAAGCTGCGCGCCTGCACCTGGACGCGCGCCAGACGCTGCTTGAGCAAGGCGGCGATCTCGGCAAAACGATCATTAGCAAAAGCAATCAACGTCGAGCCTGCGCCGCTGATGGCGACGCCGAGCAAGCCTCTATGCCCGCCCGCTTCGTCGTTGAGCCCTAACCCTTCACTGAGGCCCGGCCCGTATGGCGCGCGATGCGGCTGATGCAGGCGGTCGCGCAAGGCTTCGCTGAGCAATTCAAAGCGCCGCTCGGAGATCAGCGCTTGCAAGAGCGCCGCGCGCTGCACATTGAACACGGCATCGGCGAGCGCCACCGTTTGCGGCAGGGCGCGGCGCATCTCGGCGGTGTTCATTTCGTAATCCGGCACGGCCAGCACGATCTTTACTTCATCAGGCCAGGCGCGTTTGACGGTCAACAGCGACGGCTGGGCATCCGTCGCCACGACACAGGCCACCACCAGCCCGCCTAACAGGCTCGGCGCGAGATTGTCGCCGTGGCCTTCAAAGTGCAGCGCGTAGCGAAAGATTTCTTCGTCGCTCAAGCGTTCGCCGGCGAGCGTTTCATAAACCGAGATGCCGGCGATGATGGCCGAACTGCTGCTGCCGAGGCCGCGCGCCAGCGGAATCTCGCTGGTGACTGTGAGCCGCGCGCCGCTGATCTCGCGTCCGCGACGTTCGGCGACAAAGCGGGCGACGCGGGCAATCAAATTGGCTTCACCGGGCTCGACCGTGCCAGCGCCTTCACCTGTGGCATGGATTACAAAATGCGCTGCCGGCTCTTCGACGGTCACGCGCAGGTAGAGCGCCAGCGCCAGCCCGACCGCATCGAAGCTGGCACCGAGATTTGAAGTCGAAGCCGGAACGGTGATCTCAGTCGGCTGCATCAAGGTTCACTCGTTAAGCGCCGCACGGTCATGATGGCGATGGATCGCTGTACGATGCGCGCCGCATCGGCTTACCGCCGTTGAAACGAAGCGCAAAGGGCATCTGCTCGCCACGCGCTATGATCGTGCGACAAGGCTCAAGCGCTCGGCTTTGCCAGCGCCAGCACCTGCATCATCGGCTGGTGAATCAAGCCGTTGCTGGCGAGCGTTTCAGGCTCGTAGTTTGAAAACGGCTGCCCCGAAAAATCGGTCACCAGCCCGCCGGCTTCTTCGACCATCAAAGCGCCGGCGGCGCTGTCCCAGGCACCCAGGTTCAGTTCCCAGAATCCGTCGAAGCGACCGCAAGCGACATAGCACAGATCGAGCGCCGCCGAGCCGATGCGCCGCAACGCCTGCGCGTTCATCGCAAAGTTTTTCCAGTGATCCAGGTTGTTCAGGCTCGACGTGCGAATGTCGTAGGGGAATCCAGTTGACAACAGACTGCGAGTCAATTCTGCGGTCTTCGATACACGAATCGGGCGGCGATTGAGCGTCGCGCCCGCGCCGCGTTCGGCAGCAAACAACTCATCGCGCATCGGGTCGTAGACGACTCCGAGAATCGTCTGGCTTTTGTATTCGAGGGCGATAGAAACCGCGAACATTGGAAAACCATGCGCAAAGTTGGTCGTGCCGTCGAGCGGATCAACCACCCATCTGTAATCCGAACCACTATCGGCCAGCCCGCCTTCTTCGCCGAGCACTTGATGGCGCGGATAATGCGAGGCGATGGCTTCACGAATCAAGCGCTCGCTCGCCAGATCAACGTCCGTGACAATATTGATGTCGCCCTTGAGCCCGATGTCAATGGTCGTGCCGACGCGGTCGCGCAACAGCCGCCCCGCCTCCTCAGCCACACGTATCGCAAAATCTAACATGCACCCCTCAATAATGATCGATCAAAAGGGAAACTATACTAGAGGCCAGAGGCCAGAGGCTAGAGGCTGGCGGCTTGAACGTAATGCGTTCACCTCGAAAGTGGCTCCCGAAGCCAAAAGCAGGGCACGCCGGTTTTCACCAAAGGCGACCAGCCCTAATCTCTAGTCGTTAGCCCCTAGCCTCTATTTAAGCTGTCCAAGACGCTTGAGCAATCGGTAGACATCGAAGGCGGTGGCGACCATGCCGATGACCAGGCCAACGATGAGCCACAACGGCGAGGTGCCATATTTACGGTCTATCCACCAGCCGACCAGCGCCGGAACAAAGAGCATGGAAGGAATCGCCAGCGCCAGGCCGATGGTCGCCGTCGCGGTGCGCCAACTGATGCCGTCGCGGTTGTCGTTTTCATCGTTCGTCGGCATATGGTTATTGAGCAACAGAACCGTGTGAAATGCAATAGCTCGGAAAAGCGCCGCAATGATTCACTTGATTGGAAATCATTGCGGCGCTCTGGTCGATGGCCGGTTCGTCGCACGGCTCCAGGCGACCGGGCTGGCTATCGCGGCGGCACGCTCATCGGATTATTCGTTTTGTCAGCCGGGGCAGATTTTGTCTTGCTGTCGGGCTGCGCGGATGGATTCGCCGGTTGATTGCTGACCGTGCGGAAGCCCGGCGAGGCAGCGGCGCGCTGTGTAAAGTTGATTACCGGCTGCGGGTAGACGCCGATGAAGATCACCAGCAGCGCGGCGGCGATCATGGCGACGCGCAGCGGCACCGCCATGCGCACGGGTTGCGGCTCGCTTTCGCCTTCGATGTACATCGCGCGGATGAAGCGGATGTAGTAATAAAGCGACACGACGCTCATGACCACCGCGAGGATCGCCAGGCGCACCAGCCAGGGGTTGCCGGTTTCGATCAGGCCGCCGAAAAGATAAAACTTGCCGATGAACCCGGCGGTCGCCGGAATGCCGCCGAGCGACAACAGAAAGATGGTCATCATCACCGTCAGGCCAGGGGCTTTTTTCATCAAACCGTTCAGGTCTTCCATGCGGTCGCCGATGATGCCGCGCCGCCTGAGCGCGATGATGCAGCCGAAAACGCCGATGTTCGTCAAGGTATAGACGACCATGTAGATGATGAATCCTATATAACCTGTCTCATTGCCGGCGACCAGCCCGGTCAGCGTGTAGCCCGCATGCGAAATTGACGAATAGGCCAGCAGCCGCTTGGTATTCTGCTGCGTCAGCGCCGCGAGGTTGCCCCAGACAATTGTAATGGCAGCTACAACGCCGAGCAGCAAGGCCCAGCCGGGTAGCGCCGGTACGTTGGTCGCCGGATCGCCGGCGATGGCGCTGCGCAGATCGGGCAGGCCATAAAGAAACAGGCGGCCAAACATGGCAAAGCTGGCGGCTTTGACGGCGACCGACATGAAGGCAGTCACGGAAGTCGGCGCGCCTTCGTAAGCGTCGGGAGCCCACATGTGAAACGGCACGGCGGCAATTTTGAAGAACATTCCGGCAGCCATCAGGATCATCGCCATCAACACCAGATAACGCATATCTGCAGCGACCGCCGTATTCATCGGATTGAAACTCGCGGTGGCGACGAACGGCAGGTTGGCGGCGATCTTCGCCAGATTGGTCGTGCCCGTCAGTCCGTAGATCAGCGAGATGCCGTACAACAAGACGCCCGACGAGAAAGCGCCGAGCAGAAAGTATTTCATCGCCGCTTCGTTCGAGCGCTTGTCGCGCCTGAGGTAGCCGACCAGTATGTAGACCGAGACCGCCATCAGTTCAAGCGAGATGAACAGCGACAGCAGGTCAACGCTGGACGCCATAAACATCATGCCGATGACCGAAAAGAGAATCAGCGCGTAATACTCGCCGCGTTGCTCGCCTTCGGTTTCCAGATACTTGATCGCCAGCAAAATCGACAGCGCCGCGCCGATCAGAAAAACGGCTTTGAACAAAACGGCGTAGTTGTCGAGCACGATCATGTCGAAGAAAGCGGTGCGCGGCGTGCCTTTGCGAACGATGTCTGTGTAAAGAATGCCGAGCGAGACGAAGGCGAAGCCCAGTCCCGCAAGGCAGGTCCAGGCTACCCATCGCTTGTGATGGCGCGGCACGAGGACATCCAGAACGAGCGCGCCGCAGGCGAAGATGATCAGAATCACTTCCGGCGCGATGTATTGCACGGTCTGCCGGGCGATGGCTTGAAAATCGGTCGTGGCTTGAAGTAATGCGAGCATAAAGGACAGTTCCTGGTTCCTGGTTCCTGGCTTTCGTTACGTTCGCTTCACGAACCAGGAACTCAATTGCTTATCGAGTTGCATCCGCCGGCGTGGTTTCGGCAGCGGGCGGTGATTTTTCTTCCGCGACCTTTTCGGTGAGCGGCGGCGCTTTAAAGAAATCGGGCTGCACCTGCGCGACTACCGAATTGGTCTGTGGCTGAATGTATGACAGCACGGTCTTCGGATAGATGCCGATCCAGAAAATAAGAAAGATCAGCGGCGCGAACTGCCAGGCTTCGCGGCGGTTCAAATCCGCGAGCTGGCGATTGGCCTCGTTGTGCGTCTGGCCGAAGAAGACGCGCTGATAAAGCCAGAGCATGTAAGCCGCGCCGAGGATGACGCCGACCGCACCGAAGACGGCCCAGATGGGCCGCGCTTGAAAAGCGCCGCCGAGCGCCAGAAATTCGCCGATGAAGTTGTTCATCAGCGGCAAGCCCAGGCTGGAGAGCGTGACGATAAGGAAGATCGTCGCATAGACCGGCATGACGTGCGCCAGGCCGCCGAACTCGGCGATCTCGTAGGTGTGACGGCGCTCGTAGAGAATGCCTGCGAGCATGAACAGAGCGCCCGTCGACACCCCATGATTGATCATTTGCAGCACCGCGCCGTTGATGCCGTTCGGGTTCAGCGCGAAGAGTCCCAGCATCACTAATCCGAGGTGCGAAACCGATGAATAAGCGATCAACTTCTTGACATCTTTTTGCGCCATCGCCACCAGCGCGCCGTAGATGATGCCGATGATGGCGAGCACGACCATCACGTTGCGCACCGTCGGATGCAGGACTGCGTCGGGGAAGATCGGTAATGAAAATCGCATGAAGCCATAAGTGCCCATCTTCAGCAGGATGCCCGCCAGAATGACCGAGCCGGCAGTCGGCGCATCGTAATGCGCGTCGGGCAGCCAGGTGTGGAAGGGGAACATCGGCACCTTGATGGCGAACGAGATGGCGAAGCCTATGAACAGCCAGATGACCACGCTCAAGCCATAAACCGCCTGGATGTGCGGGCCGATGGCCGTCAGCGCGGCAATGTTGAACGAACTGCGCGAGTATTCCGGTGCGAGCGGCTGGCCAGTCGCTTTGTCCTTGCCGTCAACACGCGCCAGCGCGTTGTCAATCAGGTTGAACATATCGCTGTTGAGGCGATTGGTCTCGGCGTTGGTCGCAAGCTGTCGCGCCGTGGTTTCGACGGCGGGGCGCTGGGCAGCGACGACGCCGGGGAAGATGAAGAAGAGTTTCAGCACCGCCAGCAGCATGATGACCGAACCGGCCAGCGTGTAAAGGAAAAACTTGATGGCTGAATAGAGGCGATTCTTACCGCCCCAGATGCCGATCAGAAAGTACATCGGCACGAGCATCACTTCCCAGAAGACGAAGAAGAGAAACAGGTCGGCGGCGACAAAGGCACCGAGCATGCCGGTCTGCAACAGCAGCAGCATGATGTAGTACTCTTTTTCGCGCCCCTTCTCGCGGATGTAAGCCCATGAACAGATCACCGAGACGACGCCAATCAAAGTGGTCAGTATTACAAGAACCAGTGAGAGGCCGTCTATGCCCAGTTGATAGCGCGCGCCGAGGAAGGGAATCCAGTCATGATCTTCGATGAACTGCAAGCCGCCCAGGCTTCGGTCGTAGCCAGGGCCTCTGCCGGGAAAGCCGGTGATCAGCGGCACGGAGATTAAAAAACAAACGACGATCCAGAGATTGGCAAACCAGCGGATGCGGTCGTTTCTCGTCTTATTGAAAAAAAGCAGAATGATTGCGCCGACCGCCGGCAGCCAGGTCACCCACGAAAGAATGCCAATCCCGAAAAACTGGATTTTGATTTCAGGCATACAAGAGCGTCTCCTTTGATTCACCTGTAGGGGCAATCCTCGTCGTTGCCCGCGCGAAGCCCGTCTGTGCCATCACCTATGGAAATCGTTACCTGCCAAGTAAACCTTTGATCGTCGTTGTGATCGCCGGATAGACATACCAGACGAAGACCAGGAACAGACCGATCACGAACAACAGCGCATAGTTTTGCCAGAGCCCGGTCTGTGCCGTGCGCAAGACAACCGAACCGGCGCGCGCTACCCAGCCGGTGGCGTTCACCAACCCGTCAACGATCCACTTGTCCCACCAGCCGCTGATGATCGCCCCTGTGCGCGTCATCCAGCCAGCGCCATTGACGCCGCCGTCAACGACATCGGCATCAACCCGCCACAGGGCGTTGTTGACGGCTTTGCCCGCCTGTACGCCTTTGATGTCGAGCAGCCAGTCCCAGTACCACTTGTTGAAGCTGAGTTGATAAAGCGGCTTGAGGCGTGCCGCCCACTGCTTCGGCAACTCTGGCCGCTTTTCATAAAAGAGTCTGCCAAGCATGATGCCGCCGATGGCAACCACGAGTGAAAGCCCCATCAGCAGGTATTCCATCGTCCGGCTCTGGTGGCTCGCTTCACCCGGCACACTCGTTGGGCTCGCACCGTTCGCTTCTGTAGATGGCGTGGAATGGGCTGCCGGGGCCGTTTCTGCGCCAGGAGCGCGATGTACGTCGACGATTACCGGCGCGAGCCAATGCTCGAACGCACTGTAATGCGGAATACCAACCAGGCCGACAACCACCGAGCCGACCGCCAGCACGATGAGCGGCAGCGTCATACTGCGCGGCGATTCTGTGGGCTCAAAGTGAGCGTGCGTGACGCCGCGCGCGTCGAGCCGATCAGAGGCGTCGTGAGCGCCGACGTGCTCGCCCGGTTGATGATGCGGGCGGTCGCCCGCCGAGGTGAGTAGCGCGTCATGCGGGACTAAACCTTTATCGTGCGCCGAAGCAAATGCTTCATCGGCTTCGCCCCCGGCGTGGACTTTGCGGAAACGTTCTTCGCCATGGAAAGTCAGCCACATCAACCGCGTCATGTAAAACGCTGTCATGCCGGCAGTAACTAACGCCACAAACCATAGAATCTTAGCGCCGCTGAACAAGCCTGTGTCGAAGGCGTTCCACAGGATCTCATCCTTCGACCAGAAGCCCGCGAATGGGATGATGCCGCAGATGGCCAGCCAGCCCGCGAGCATGGTTTTGTAAGTGATCGGCAGATACTTCTTCAAGCCGCCCATGCGCGGCATCTCCTGCTCGTGGTGCATGGCGTGAATTACCGAGCCAGAGCCTAAGAAGAGCAAGGCTTTGAAGAAGGCATGCGTGAAGACGTGAAAGATCGCCGCAATAAAAGCGCCGACGCCCGCGCCCAGGAACATATAACCGAGTTGCGAAACGGTCGAATAGGCGAGCACTTTCTTGATGTCGGTTTGCGTGATGCCGATGGTTGCCGCGATGAACGCCGTCAGGCAACCGACGAGCGCGACGATCATCATCATGGTCACTGAATGCTGAAAGATGAAATTCGTGCGCGTCACCATGAAGACGCCCGCCGTCACCATGGTTGCCGCATGAATCAAGGCAGATACCGGCGTCGGGCCGGCCATGGCATCGGGCAGCCAGATGTAGAGGGGAATCTGCGCGCTCTTGCCGGCTGCGCCGATGAACAATCCGAGGGCCAACCATGACATCAAGCCCCAGGCCCAGAGGTGCTCGACCGGATAAGCGGCGACAAGCGGGCGCAGGTCGGCAAAATTCAGCGTGCCGAATGTAGCGAATATTCCAAATATCGCCAGCGACAATCCGAAGTCGCCAATGCGGTTGACAATGAAGGCTTTCTTCGCGGCATCGCCGGCTTCTTTGCGGTCGAAGTAATAACCGATCAGCAGGTACGAGCACAGGCCGACGCCTTCCCAGCCAACGAACATAACGACGAAGTTTGACGCCATCACCAGCACCAGCATCATGAACATGAACAGGTTCAGGTAAGCGAAGAACCTGTAAAACCCCTTGTCGCCATGCATGTATCCGGTTGCAAAGATATGGATGCACAGGCCGACGAAGGTGACGATGAAGATCATCACGAGCGAAAGCTGATCGATCTGATAACTCCACTCAATCTTCAACTCTGCCAGCCTGCCTGCGGCCTGGCCGAGCGTCGTGTGCGCCGCGCCGCCGTGCAGAAACTCGAATGATTGCGGAAAGCCGCCGCTCGTCACATAAGGGTCATTGTTATGCGCCGGCGCATAGCTCGAAGCATATTCGTAAAACGCGCCAATCGTCAGCAGCAACGATAGCGCAATCACGCCGCAGCCGATCAGGCTCACGGCGCGCTCGCTGAGGCGCAGCTTGCGGCCAAGGATGAAATTGACGAGGAAGCCGAGAAGCGGGAAGACGGGAATGAGCCAGACGAGTTTAAGCATAAGCTTTCAGTGACAAGTGACAAATGACAAGTGACAAGTGGGATGCTGGAGAACCCAACTCGTCACTCATCCCTTGTCACTTGTCACGCCTGTTTACCATTTCAATAAATCGATCTCGTCAATCGCGATGGTTTCTCGGTTGCGAAACATGGCGATGACGATGCCTAACCCGACCGCCGCTTCGGCAGCCGCGACGACGATGATGAAGATCGTGAAGACCGGCCCGGTCAGCGGCTCGACGATGACCTTGGCATCAGCGAGCGCCTTCTGGTTGATCGCCAGATAGCGCGAGAAGGCGATCATGTTGAGATTGACCGCGTTGAGAATCAACTCGATAGACATGAAAATGATGATGATGTTGCGGCGCGACAGCACCCCGGCAACGCCGACGACGAACAACAGAAAGCTCAACATGAGAAAATTGACCAGCGTCGGCTCAAAGCGTTTGAGCGTCGGCGATTGCGCTTGCAACAGAGGGCTGATCAGAGTTAGCACGCCCAAAAGAAAACCGGTCACCGTGACCTCCACAAAGCAAATGATGAATGCAAAATGATGAATGATGAATTAAAAGGGCCGTTCTTCGGCAATTCATTATTCATCATTCATCGTTCATCATTTCAGATTGTCATTCGTAATACTTTTCTTGCTTCGTGCCGCGCGCCAGCAAGACGGCACCGACCATAGCAACCAGCAACAGCAGGGAAGCGATTTCAAAAGGCAACGCGGCTTTGCGGTAGAGCGCATCGCCGACATTCTCGGTGTCATCCGAGATGTAGAGGCCAGCGCCGGCATTGCTGCGCTCGCCGATCTCTGCCGCCGCCGGGGCCGTCGCCGCATTGGCATCGGCGGGTGGCCGAAAAGCCGATTGCGCCGGATTCATCGCAAAGTAAAACGACACGGCAAGCAGCAAGGCGACGATGACCGCCGGCCACGTCTGTTTGGTGTATAGCTCGACGCGGGCTTCTTCTTCGGCGCGCGTCTCGACCAGCATGATGACGAACAGGAAGAGCACCATCACGCCGCCGACGTAGACCAGTATCTGCACGCCGGCGACGAATTCGGCGCGCAGCAGAATGAACAACAGCGCGACGTTGACGAGCGTGGCAATCAAAAACAACGCCGAATGCACGGCAATGCGCGCCGTCACCACGAAGACCGCCATAAACAGCGTCATGATGGCCAGCACGTAAAACAGCACGCCTTCCCAACCGTGTAATTGCATAGCCCCCTTCAATTTTGGATTTTAGATTTTAGATTTTGGATTCGCAGAGACAGGCTGCACCATCCGCGCTGAGTTCAGTAATCCAAAATCTAAAATCTAAAATCCAAAATTCGTGCTTTACTTCGTATAACGAACATAATTGATGCCCTTTTCGAGCATCTCGCGATCCCAACGAAATCCTGAGCGATGATAAACGGCTAGCTCGAAGCTCTGCGTCAACTCAAGGCAATCGGTCGGGCAGGCTTCGACGCAAAGATTACAGAACATGCAGCGCGAGGTGTCGAAGATGAAAGTGGTCAGCACCTTTTTCTTATTCACCTTTTCGCCGTCGCGCACTTCGCGGCGAATCGAGCCGACCTCGATGCAATCGACCGGGCAGACTACTGCGCACAGGTCGCAGGCGATGCACAGCGAAGCGCCGTTTTCCGGATCGAGATTCAGGCGCGGCGCGCCGCGAAAGCGTTCCGAGATGCGCGCCGCCTCGCTCGGATACTGCTCGGTATAAATCGCCTGCAAGGGATTGCCGCCATCGCGCGGTTCGTAAAGCGCCCGCGCGTTGTAGCGAAACGTCAGCGCCAGTCCCTTGAATAGATCAACCAGCAACAGCCGCCTGATCATTTGTCCCAGAGTCCGTTTCTTTGCCGGTGTCGTCACTGCTGGCATAAGTCACCTTGAAACCTGTTATCGGCTTTCATTGTTCTGCGCTGCTTTTCTAACTTCAAGCGCCGCAACACGCCTTGCGTATCAATCAACGTCACAATGCGCTCAACCCTTTACTTGCTCAGACTTTTGCAACTGCTTTTCCAGGCGCTCGCGGCGCAAGCGCATCTGTAGCTGCCGCTGCTCGGCGAGATTGAAATCGCGTGTGCGGCGGTTGATGGTTGCCAGCAGAGCCCAGGTGAGGGGAATCGTCAGCACGAAGGCTGTGGCAATGAAATAAGCAATGCCTTTGCCGGTCGGCACCAGACGGCTCGCCTGTTCGTGCAGCAAACCGAAGACGCCTTGCGGTTTGGGCAGCGCCAGCACAAACCAGATGGCGGTCAACACAATGTTGACAAGCCCCGCCGGGATCATCCACTTCCAGCCGAGCGCCATGAGCTGGTCATAGCGATAACGCGGCCACGTCCAGCGGAACCACATATAGGCATAGATCAACGCGAGAAGCTTGCCGACGAAAACGCCGACGCTGAACAACACGCGCGCCCCTTGATCGCTGAACGGATGCGTAATGACCAGGACGACGGCAAGCAGAATGAAAACCGCTGCGAAGGCAATGCCGACCGTGCGAGTGATGCCAGGCGGTTCGTTGATCACGCTGCGCCAGGCGATCAACAGCGCCAGCAGCGCAAAGAGCAAGGCCAAGACGATGGAGAAGGCCAGCGGGGTGATGCGGCTTTCGAGTCCGAATAGCGTCCAGCCGCCTAAAAACAGCGTCACCGCGATGGCTGAAGTCACGATCACCGACGTGTATTCGGCCATGAAAAAAAGCGCCCAGCGAAAACCGGAATATTCGGTGTGGTAGCCGGCGACGAGTTCGGATTCGGCTTCTGGCAAATCGAAAGGCGCGCGATTGGTTTCGCCCAGAGCGCTGACGATATAAACCAGAAAGCCGACGGGCTGAAACAGCACATACCAGACGTGGTCGGCCTGCTGCGCTTCGATGATGCCGTTGAGCGACAGCGTGCGCGCGAACATCAGCGCGCCAATGATCGAAATCCCCATGCCGACTTCATAGCTCACCATCTGCGCCGCCGAGCGCAGCGCGCCCAACAGCGAATACTTGGAGTTCGACGACCAACCGGCCAGCACCAGCCCGAGGACGCCGACCGACGACACGGCGAGGACGAAGAGCAGGCCGATGTTGACATTGGCAATCGTCGCCCAGGTCGAGCCCCACGGCACTACTGCCAGCACAACGAGCGCCGCGACGACCGAGATGATCGGCGCGACCATGAAGACGCTCTGATCCGCCTTGAGCGGGATGATGTCTTCCTTGAGCAGCAGCTTCAAGCCATCAGCGGCAGGCTGCAACAGCCCCCACGGCCCGACGCGCATGGGGCCGAGGCGCGCCTGCATGAAGGCTGAGACTTTGCGCTCGACCCAGACCAGATAGGCGACCACGGTGAGCACGATGAACAGCACGATGAGGATTTGAATCAGCGGCCAGACAACGTATTCCGACCAGAAGACATTCGGCTGCTTTTCGCGCGTGATGGCCGTCCGCACCCACTCAGGCGCGGTGAACATAAGCGTTGTGATGAGTCCAGGCATAATCAATCTTGAGTGATGCGTCAGGAATGATGAGTAAACCAGAGCCCGTCAAACTCATCACCCCTGACGCATCACTGTTACCTATCTACCTCGCCGAGCACGATGTCGAGCGTGCCGATAATGGCAACGACGTCGGCAATCAGATGGCCGACGGCCATTTTCTTGAGCGATTGCAAATTGATGTATGACGCCGGGCGAATGCGCATGCGATAAGGCTTGCCCGTGCCATCGCTCACCAGATAAACCCCCAGTTCGCCCTTGGGCGCTTCGATTGTGTGATAAACATCACCAACCGGCGGTTTGATAATCTTTGGCACTTTGGCCATCACCGGGCCTTCCGGCAAACCGTCGAGCGCCTGCTCAATGATTAGCGCCGATTGCTTCAATTCTTCCATGCGGACGAGGTAGCGATCATAAGTGTCGCCGTTTTCGCCGATGGGAATCTCGAACTGGAAATCGCCATAAGCCGCATAAGGCGTCGCCTTGCGCACATCATACTTGACGCCCGAACCGCGCAGGCAAGGGCCGGTCAAGCTCAGGTCAATGGCATCTTCCGCCGAGATAATGCCGATGCCGACCGTGCGCTGTAGCCAGATGCGATTGGCATTCAGTAATGTTTCATACTCTTCGATGCGTTCGGGCAGAATCTTCAAGAAGGCGCGGACGCGCTGCTCAAATTCGGGATAGGCGTCCCACCAGAAGCCACCAATGCGAAACGCATGAGCCGTCAGCCGCGCGCCGATGAAGTCCTCAAAGATTTTCAATATCTCTTCGCGCTCGCGGAAACAATATAACAGCACGGTTACCGCGCCAATGTCCATCGCATGAGTGCCGAGCCAGAGCAGGTGCGAAGCGATGCGCTGTAGTTCGGTAAGAATGACGCGCAAGTACTGAGCGCGCTTCGGCACCTCGACCTGCAACAACTTCTCGACGGCCTCGACGTAGAGGAGATCGTTCGACACGGCGGAGACGTAATCGAGCCGGTCCCAGTAAGGCGTGATCATCGCATAAGTATCGTGCTCGGCGATCTTCTCGACGCCGCGATGCAAGTAGCCGATGTCACAATCCAGATCGGTGACGGTTTCGCCGTCGAGTTTGAGGATGACGCGCAAAACGCCATGCGTGCTGGGATGCTGCGGCCCCATGTTGAGTACCATCTCTTCGGTATCGAAGAGCGTCTCGTGATCTTTGACGACTTCCTGGTCTCGCATATCAGCCCTGAATGCGCGTGGCCGTCGGAAGGCTTGAATTTGAAACTTCAAATACAAGCCTGAACCGCTATCGGCGCTCGCGGTACTTCACATCAATCAAGCTCGTGTCGTAATCTACTTCAAGATAATCGAGATGCTTGTCTGTCCACTCATTGTCGCGGTATTCAATCGGATACTCTTTGCGCAGCGGATGGCCGGGCCAGTCAGACGGCAGCAGGATGCGCCGCAAATCGCCATGTCCGTCAAAGCGTATGCCGAACATATCATAGACCTCGCGTTCCATCCAATCTGCACCGCCCCAGATGGATGTCACGCTCGGACAGGCTTCGCCGTCGGCAAGCGCGACCTTGAGGCGCAGTCGGCGGTTCTTCGAGACGGAGTAGAGATTTACCACCAGATCGAACTCTTCGCCTTTGCGCTCCGGCCAGTGAACCGCCGTCAGGTCATTACACATATCGAAGCGCGCCTCAGTTGTATCACGCAGAAAGCGGCAAAGCGCAACATAGGAGGCTTTCTTAACGCGCAGAACCTGTTGGCCCAGAGTGGCAACGGCTTCGGTAATCGCTTCGCCAAATTGCTTTTTGAGACGGTCGATGAGCGGGTCGCCGATGATTTCCGTGGTGATCACAGGGCCTTTGCGCGGTGGCGGCGCAGGTTTGGTGCCGGCTGCGGGAGCCGCTTTCGGGGGAGCGCCCTTGTCTACGGCAGCCGGGCGCGGCGTGGCCTTTTGCGGCGTCGCCGGCTCACCACTTTCTGACGCGCCTTCGACTACAGGCGTTTTCGACGGCCTGGTCAAGCCCGGCAGCGCCACTTCATCTTTCGCCTCGGTCTTGGGCTTCTCTCCGGCAGATAACTCGGCTTTTAATTTCGCTTCGCCTTCGTTGGCGGGCGCAACCAAGCCCGCAACCGGCGGCAGCGGCTGCGCCTTTTCTGGGATGTCGGCACCGACCGTTTCAGACACCGCCTCTTGCGGGTTGCCTGCATTTTCAGGTAAGACGATGGCTGATTCGTTGCTGCTGGCTTGGTCAGGTTGATCGCCGCTCCGCTTGTTCAGGATGTCTTTCGGATCATCTGCCATTTGTACGCTCCGCTACAAATTACGCGAAGATATAGCTACTACGCACTGAAAGTATGGTCTGTCGGCAGTGGCTTGGAATGAGTTGCTGCTAGTTAAAGCTACTTTCGTAATTGCTTTTAGCATACGGCTACAGGGTTGTCAATCGAAGTTGCCACAATTGTTGCAGGCCGTATTCGAAATGTACGAGGGTATTGATGCTAAACCGCCGGTCGTTTTTCTGACGTGTCTCAGGCCGCCAAAGCTCTGGTACGATTTTGCGGGGATGAATGGTCGAGGATGGGAAAAAGGTTGGAAAGAGGCAAACCACACCAAAAGAAAAGCTTGACTAAAGCCGGGAAAATGAATATGATGTGGCGGTGCGCCAGGTCGTCTAATCGACAAGCCCCCTTGAACATCCAGTAGCCCCCTTGCTGAATGTTCCTAATCCCGACGCACCGCAGAAACAGTGCCGCTTTAAGGCAGGAACTCAAAGCGGCTTTGTTTACAGGGACTGTTTGTACCATAGCATTCAACAGGATGCAAGAAAAAAGTTAAAGTAATTCATTAAGAAAATTCGATAATTTCTCAACCCTCTACCTAAACTCTTTAACACCAGCAAGTTAGCTGGGATCAGTTAAACGAAAAAAAATCCACCCGATCTATCTTCACGGATACAGCTACTGTTAAACTAACAATTATGGAAAAATCGACTCTGGTCTACGGATTGCGGCTAATTGCTGAGGATGCAATCGCCGCGGTCGAGCACGGGCAAGTGCTGACGGAAAACGGCCAAACCCGGCAAGTTACCCTCCACACAATCGAAGGCACGCGCGAGCAGATTCGCCGGCAATTGCTTGAAAGCATAGATGCTTTCTTTGAATTGCAGGATTAGTCGAGCCAGCGTAGCGTGCCGGGAACCATCTCCAGTTCCCACGCGCCAAGCTTCTCATTGAACCATTTGCGGAAAATGGCGATATAGCGCCGCCCGTCGGTTTTGGCGGTTACCGTCATGTACTCCATATCCCGTCGCCGGGCGAGTGTATGTACACTGTCATGCGGAGTTTCAGTTCGCTCTTGAATGGTCGCCATAGTCTATAGCCTCGACTTGTTCGGGACGAAAGATATAGAGGCTGGCCGCGTCCTTTGACAGGGTTACGTAGAGAATTGCATCAATGTGGCTGATGGCAGTGATGATTCCGGAACCGAAACTGGTTTGAACTTTCTGGCCGAGGCTGAACGCTTCGACGCCGGTTACTATAGCTGACATTCCTAATACCTCCAACTTTACAGCCTTTTCATCAAGCATTCTACTCGGCAGCGGTTACGGCTGCGTTACGAGAAGGCGAACACGATCTGAAAAATCCGCACGCAAAGCAAGCCACAGGAATCGGTGCTGCCCCCGTAGCCCCGATCCCTGTGGCATCTTTTACTGCTTCTGTCGCTTCTCTCAGCTAATCGGCAAATGACGTTGCCCCTTAACCTCAATTGCCGTGCAGCTTTTCGAGCTACGTTGCGGATTTGAGCAATGCTTGTGCCATAGGCTCAGGCCCGTTCGGGGAATGCTAAGTTGTTGAAAATAGCTTGGCGGGTATCTGAGCCGATGAATGAAGTAACACAATCCGTGGCGTGACGATGACAAACACTGTCACCTGAATGGGTAATTCAGTCTGCGGCGCACGATGGCTAGCAAATCTTTTAAGGTTGCGATGATTTCTCTGCCGCGATTGTGCAACTGTAGACGAGGTCGCTCAAGAGCTATGGATCATCTTGAACTCCGCGAGCCGGGCGACGAATTCGCGTAGGAGCGGATAGGCGTGCAACTCGTCTACATCATACTTTTCACAGGCGTGGCGAACCAGGTCGTCAAACGTGCAGGCGGCGGCGCTGTCGATGGCTTGCCATAGCGCTGCTGCCGTACGGTTCAATCTGTAATATACCAGGGTATCAAGATTGAGCAGCACGCCGGAGCCATCCGCCAGCGGCGTGAAGACGGTTTGTGCGTTTTTCTCAATGCGCATTCGCGTAAAACATAAGCCTTGCCGGGCTTTTGCGCAAGCGCGCGCCACCATTCTGTTGTCGCAGCGGCGGTTTCTGGAACCGCAAATGATGATTTGGTTGGGGTGCGCCTTGTGGATTTGCCTCGGCGCGGCGTTTTACTCGCTCGGGCTGATCTATAGAGTTTTGCAGAAGGCGGGTTATCAGGTTTGCTCGACACCCATTTATGCGGCAGCCCGTGGGCGTTTGCCCCATCTTCGTTTGGCTGCCGCGTCGCTTTTATTATTTGTATGGAACATTACATCTACAGACTGCTGTCGAGCAGCCGCGAAGCCAGCTCGGCGCGACCGCGCACGTTGGCTTTCTGATAAACCTTATCGAGATGTTTGTTCACCGTTTCGACGCTGATGCGCAGGCGCTCAGCAATCTCCAGATTCTTGTTGCCTCTCAGACACTCGACGGCGACTTGTGCCTCGCGCTCCGTCAATCCCCACGTCTGCCGCAGATGCTCTTCGTAGCTCGACCATTTCGATGCCGTGCGCTTAACCAGGCACAACGCGTAGCTTTCCATACCAAGCATGCCTTCAGGCATCAGCGTGCAATGAATTTCATGCTCGATGCGCCCGACGCTGACATTGCGGGTCACCGATTCTTCACTGTCGCGGCCACTGCGTCGCGCGTCATGTAAATCGAGGTAAAAATCGCTTGCGAATTCGATAACCGCTGCCACCAACATATGCCCCTCGCGGTTTTCGACCAACAGCTTATCAAAGGCGCGATTATGCCAGATCAACTGACTTTCGGGATTCAGAAACACCGCACCTTCATTGATGTGGTCAAGCGCATCGGCAAGGCTATACATTCGGTCGTTGGCTTCCATCATAGGCGCTTCGAGGGGAGCGGTTGCGTAAGACCCTTGTGCTAGCATACAAAGATTCCTCTTATCATTTGCCATCAGGAGGCTGCAGAAGAATGCGGCAGTGAGTCACCCTTCTAACCATTCGGCAACGCAGTTTTTTTCGGTTCAGGGGCAGGGAGGCCGAACGGGCAACGAGGAGCAGGAGACTTCTGTAATTTACCCGTCCCCTTGGCAACCAACCTCTGGGAAAAGTCGGGCAAACTGTAGCTTCGGGTAAGGTTATAAGTGATGCAGTAGCCAGAGTCAACAGTTTAAATTTTCGCGTTTGTGCCTGCCAATTCGCCCACGAAATGCGAATGATTTCCGCCGGTTTAGAGTTCACCTGTTCGGGGAGCCAGGCCGCCATTCTTGATGTCTGGAATCAAGCTGCGATTCGCTCTTTTACCTCGATTGAGAGCGCGATCCGGCATCTCGCCCGCAGGTTGAAATTCAGATTCATCGGATCGAGAAGAGGCGAGCGAACATGAGTTCTCGCAGGCCCCGTAGACTAAGCGAATACTTGCGCGCTGCACGTTTCCGCAAGCTGTTCATTATCATGACGGCCCTGGTTTTCGCCGCCGCCGCCTGGCTGGCGCTTAAACGGCAGCCGGATCTTTACGAAGCCTCAACCCTTGTCACCATTGAATCGAAAAGCGGCCAAGCAATCGATGCGTCGCGCCGTCTCGCCACCTTTCAACAGCAACTGATCAGCCGCGCGCGGCTCGAAGCCATCATCGAAAAGCCAGGACTAGTTGACGAGACCATAGCCAAAGGCGCGAGCCAAGATGATCTCGTCGTTGAGATGCAGGCGAGGGCTCGTGCGAGCGAATGCGGCGACAATTGTTTGCGCATCAGTTATCGCGCCAGCGATCCCGCCACTGCGGCAAAGATGGCCGACGCGCTCGCCCATGAAATTGTAGCCAACAATACAAAGCAAGGATCACCGCCATCATCGGCGGAGACCGAAGCGTTGCGGCAACGCGCCATCGAACTTTCAGCGCGCCTGCGCATGCTTGAAGAGAAATCGCCCGGGCTGCTGGCGCTCAAAGACGCAGCGCCGGTTGTTGCTGCCGCGCCGCGCAGCGCTGTGCCATCTGCCGAAGCCGTGCGCGCCCAGCAACTGACGATTGAAAGCCTGAAGGATCGCCAGTACCTGATTCAGCAACAACTCGCCGACCTGGAGCAGCGCGTTGCTTCGGTGCGACAACTGGTCGAGCAGCAGAAGAATGGCTCAAGCCTGCGCGACAATCCGACTTATGCCGCGCTGATCGCCCGTCGCACGGAGTTGCAGGGCCAGCGCGATACGCTCATCAACCGCCAGGAATTGACCGAAAAGCACCCGCGCGTCGCTGCCATCATCGATCAGATTGCCGCCATCAATCGGCAGATCGAAGAGCTTCGTCAGCAAGACGCCAATCAAGCCAGTCAATCGCCCGAAGGCCGCGAGTTGCGCTCACTGGAAAGCGAGCGCAATCGGCTGAAGCTCGAACTGGAAATCAACAACCGCGAGTTGGCCCGCCGCTCGACGGTCGCCTCTGTGCCATCGGCGACGCCGGCGTCTGCTCCCACGCACGCTGCGGCGGCCACGCCCGCCGCTCGATCATACTTCGATCTCAAGCGCAGCTACGAAGACGTACTGGCACGGCTCGACAGTGCTGAAACCAAATTGTCTGCCGGGGCATCGGCAACCTCTGAAATGCTGCGCGTCGTCGAGCCGGCGACCGCGCCGCAGCGACCCGTTTGGCCGCATCGCTGGCTTTTGGTGCTTGGCGCGTTCGGCGCAGGACTGGCTCTGGGAGCCACTTTTGCAGTCATGGCTGAATTGCGCCGCTTTGCGACGGTGCAGGACGCTCGCGACGTCGATTTTTACACACGACTGCCGCTGCTTGCCGCCATACCGAAAACCTTTACGAATGACGAGCGCAAAAAACAGGCACGCCGCGCCACGATTCGCCTGGCGGTTGGCGCGGCTCTGGCCGTCGTGGCGACGGTGGCGCTCACCGCCATCTTTGTCGCCACCAATATCTTTTCGCTGATCAGCAGAGGCTAGTGTGGATAGCGCAGGCTAACCTCTTGGCGCGACATCCGGCGCGTCGGTTCATCCTGGACTGATTCTGTAGACCTGGGAATCTTCAGCCTATTCGACATTTCGCTTCAGTTGAGAGGAGCGAAAGATGTATCAGGAATTCTACGGACTGCGAGACATCCCCTTCAGCCTGGCACCCGACCCAAGGTATCTGTTTCAAACTGAAAGCCTGCTGGAAGTCTTTGCCAATCTCCAGTACGGCATAGAAAACGGCAAAGGCATCGTTGTCGTCACCGGCGAAGTCGGTTGCGGCAAGACGACCATCTTGCGCTCCATGCTGCAATCGCTCGACCGCTCCGTGCTCGCCGCCTACATCTTCAATCCGCTACTTTCTACCGAAGAGTTCTTCGACCTGCTGGCAGGTGAATTCCGTTTGAAGCCGCAAACCTCGAAAGCCGCCATGCTGCGCATGCTCGGTCACGTGTTGATGGCGCGCCACGCGCAAGGACTGCGCACCGTGCTGGTCGTTGACGAAGCCCACTTACTGCCGAAGCACCTGCTCGAAGAGATTCGGTTGCTCTCGAACTTCGAGACCAACCGCGACAAGCTATTGCAAATCATCCTCTGCGGCCAGCCTGAGCTTCACGACCTGATGGCACAAGCAGACCTGCGCCAGCTCAAGCAGCGCGTCAGCCTGAAATGCTCGATCAAGACGCTCACGGCGCACGAAACCTCGGAATACATCCGCTGGCGGTTGCGTATCGCCGGGGCGCGCAATGAAAGCTTATTCGAGCCGGCAGCCATTCAAACGGTGCATCGCTTTGCCGGCGGCATCCCGCGCATCATCAATAACATTTGTGATAACGCCCTGCTGACCGGCTTTGCGCATAGCAGCCCGCGCATTACGCCCTCGGTCATTGAAACGGTTGTCGAAGAACTCGACCTGGCGGCGATGGAGATCATCAGCGCGCCGACGGTTGCCGAAACGATCATCGAGCGTCACGCTCAAGCCACAACCCATTATGTAGCGAATCATACAAATCAGCAGGCCGCGCCGAACGTTCACTACATCCGCCGCGACGCCGCCGACAACAGCTTTCGACCGGCTGAACCCCCGCCCAACTTCGTTCGGCAATCGCCTGCCGACAGCGAAGCCGAAGCGCCATTGAAATTTTTCTCGCCCTTCCGCGTCACCCGACGCGCCTGAGAATTGAGTTATGGGAAGAGTCTACAATGCACTCGCCAAAGCCGACCGGCTAACCGATGGCCAGCACCCGATTGGCCGCCCGGATTCAGAGCCTGCGGCGGCGCGGCAACAAAACGCCGCCGCGACACGGCGACACGGCGACGCGGCGATGGTTCCCGCACCACCGCCAGCGCGCAGAGATTCGGCTCCGCCGCGCGGCTTCGATGTTAGTAACGAACATCACATTGCACGATCTGAAGGCGCAAGCGGTGCGGCGTCATCTGATTTCGATTACTTATTCACTCTGAGCGAAACCGCCGGCGCAAGACGAGCCGCTGAACCGGCGCTACCTTCAACCGAAGAGCGGGTTGCCGTGCCGCCGCCTCCCCGTGCCGCCGCGTCTCCGACCTTTGAGGAGCCGCGCCAGATCGTCAAACTTTTGAGCTTGACGATTGCCCCGCATGTCGCCGCCATTGCCGGTAGCGATGCGCTGGCTGCCGAACGTTACCGCACACTTGCCGTGCGCCTTTCGACGCTCGCGGCGCGGCGCAAGATCAAATCCCTCATCGTCACCAGCGCCGATGCCGGCGAAGGCAAAAGCACGGTTGCGGCCAATCTCGCCTGGACGCTTGCTCGTCCGGGCGTTCGCCGTGTGTTGCTGTTGGATGCGAACGTGTGCGCCGCTTCAATCGACCGGTTGCTGGGCATTCGGCCAGCGCGCGGCTGGCTCAGTCTGAGCGACGCGCCGACTGAATTGACCGACGCCATGCTGCGCATTGACCCGAACGGCCTCTGCGTGATGACGGCGCAGGGCGCGTCTGACGCAGCCTATGCGGACAATGGCGGGCTTGATGAAGCCTTGATGTCGTCGCGCTTCGAGAAGCTGCTGGCAAGGCTTGCGGCGCGGTTTGATCTCGTGGTGATTGACGCGCCGGCGATTTGCGATTCAGCCGCAGCGCAGCAGTTGGCCGCCATCGCCGATGGTTGTGTGCTGGTGGCGCGCGCCGGGCACACGTCTCACCGCCGCATCTCGGAAGCTACGGATCTGGTGCCGCAGGAACGGCGGCTCGGCGTCATCTTGAACGAATGCGAGATCGCCGAAGCGCCCGCCCGCCGTGGTAAGCGCTCTTTAATGGGCCGCCTTTTTCGCCAGTAGCGGAGACCGCGCTGCATTAAACATTTCATGAGATCGTGACCCGAAGATGTGAACGCCCCACCCCTGAGTTGTGGTTGTGTGATTGAGACAGCCAGGGAGGAAGAAAAAATGAGACGCATTTTGTTTGTTGTCATTGAATCCTCACTCTTATTGCTCTGCGGCTTTTTCGCTCTCTATGTTCGCGTGTTGGGCGACACGGCCTACGAGTTGATCGAGCGCCATGGCTGGATGAAGATCATCGTGGTGACATTGGTGATTCAATTGGCGTTTTATCTCTTCGATCTTTACGACCTGCCAGCAACTCGCAGCTATCGCCGTGTCGTCACCAACATGACGATTGCGCTCCTCGTCGCTGCCGTCCTGTTATCCTTTCTGTTTTACCTGGTGCCGGCGCTGTCGCTCGGTCGCGGCATCTTCCTGGTGATGATCGCCTTCAGTTTCGGCATCATTCCCAGTTGGCGTTTGTTGGTGGCGTGGAGCGCCGGGCATCCGCAATTCGGCGTCCGCGAGCGCGTGCTGATTCTCGGCAGCGGCACGCAAGCCATTGAAGTGGCGCGGGCAACGTTGGAGCGCCGCAACGCCGGCTTCCACATCGTCGGCTTTGCCGATAGCGATCCGGCGTTGATCGGCAAGAGCTTGATCAATCCGTCTGTAATCGGCCTTACAGTTGACGTTGCCGAACTCGTCGAACGTTTTCAGGTAGATCGCATCGTCGTTGCCGTCGAAGATCGGCGCGGCAAGTTCCCGACGGCGGAATTGCTCGATCTGACCTTGAGCGGGCGCGTCGCCGTTGAAGAGTGCGCGCAGTATTACGAACGCCTGACCGGCAAGATCGCCAGCGAAATGCTGCGCCCGTCGTGGTTGATCTTTTCGCGGGGTAACCGCTACTCGAACCTCTTGCATCACATTCGTCGCGTGCTGAATGCCGGGCTGGCGGTCACCGGTTTCATCCTGTCGCTGCCGCTGATGCTGATGACGGCAATTGCCGTGAAGCTGGATTCGCCCGGCCCCATCTTCTACACCCAGGAGCGCGTCGGCAAAAACGGGCGCACCTTCCGTATCATCAAGTTTCGCTCGATGGGCACCGACGCAGAAAAAGACGGCGCGGTCTGGGCGACCAAGTCCGACCCGCGCGTCACGCGCGTCGGGCGCATCATCCGCAAACTCCGCCTCGACGAACTGCCGCAATTCATCAATGTGATTCGCGGCGACATGAACTTCGTCGGGCCGCGACCTGAACGGCCAGTCTTCGTCGCCCAGCTTGAAAAAGAGATTCCTTACTATTCACAGCGCCATCTGGTGAAGCCGGGGCTGACCGGCTGGGCGCAGATCAAGTACCCCTACGGCGCGTCGGTCGAGGATGCCATGGAAAAGCTGCGTTATGATCTTTATTACATTAAGAATCAGAACCTGCTGCTCGACGCCGGGATCATCTTCGAAACGGTCAAGACCGTATTGTTCGGGCGCGGCAGCCGATGAGCCGTCTGCCCTTGGGCGCGTCGATTGCCCTTGAGGAGTTGAAAATGAAAAAGCGAATCGCCTTTGTAATCATCGCTACGATAATTGGACTGAACGCCATTGCCCCGGCGCAGGATTTGACGAAGCTGGTTTCTCCCAGTTCCGACGAAGCCCGCCCACGCAGCATCAAGAAACACGACAATAAAGAAGCCGTCACCGAAAAAGCCGCCACCAGCGACCGGCGGCCAGTCAATCCTGTGGAAACCGCGTCGCCGTCAGATGAAGCGGCGATCCAGGCGCAGATCAACGCAGTCTATCAGAGTTTTTACAGCGGCTACCGGCTCGGCCCCGGCGACATCATCGGTATTTATATTGACAAACACCCGGAAGATTCTGTAGATAAAGTTACAGTTTCGCCAGTCGGGCGCGTTTACTTTCCGCTGCTCGGCTCGCTCGTGGTTGTTGGCAAGACAGTGCCGCAGCTTCAGGAGTATCTGACGAATGCGGTGGCCGAATTTATCCGCGAGCCGCGCGTAACTCTGGTATTGCTCGAAGCGCAGAGCGCCAAATTCGGCGTCCTTGGCGACGTGAAGAATCCCGGCCTGATGGTGATGACCAGGCCGCTGCGCGTGCTCGACGCCATCGCCATGGCCGGCGGCATTCTCGACACCGGCAGTCAGCAGGTTTCGGTGCTGCGCCAGTACGAAGACGGACGCGTGCAGGTGATTTCAGCCGACGTGAAAAAGATTTTGAAAGGCAAAGCCAACCCGGAAGAGAATCTCTATCTGCGCGCCGGCGATACGGTGATCGTTCACGGCAATCTGTTCAAGACGCTCACCAAGCTATCGAACGTCGTCGGGGTGACGACGCTGGTGACCTTCCTGTCGCGCGGCGGGCGCTAAAGGATATAGCCGCACGCGGCGGATCGAACAAGCCAGCCGGTTTTCGGGTCAAGGGCAGTCAAAGCAAAGAAGAAAAAACAAACGATTCGAGGAAAAGACCATGCTCAAGCCAACCTATCAATTCGCTAAAGAGACCAGCGTCGCTTCGCCGGACGGCAACGGCTACGGGCGGCGCAGCCCGCTCGCAGAACTGGTCAGCGCGCATCTGAAGACCAAGGGAATGCGGCAGGTGGACTTCTGCCGCCAGACCGGGTTCGATCAAGGATTGTTGTCTAAAATACTTTCATCCGTCGTCCATACGCTCAACGTCGAAAGCGCGTTGAAGCTGGCCGAAGGCTTGCAGATTTCGCCAAGCATCATCTTTGAAGTGATCGGCAAGAAAGATGTCGACGAGATGCTGCGGCGCTTCTACTGCAACTCGAATCAACTCATGTAAAATGGCCCGGCGTCGTTAGCGGTTTTCGATGATGCTCGGCGGCCAGCCGCGCCGCCGGCGCTTTTGGGCAAACGCTTCTAACTCGCCAACGCCCGATGATCCTGGGCAATCAAGCGCTGCAAGGATTCAGAAAAGATCGCGCCGTCTTCCATGGTCAGCTTGAGCTTTTTCAATTCGTGCTCAATCAAGCGCCGGTTGTCGCTGACCAGCGAATCGGAAACCCCAAGCAGTTTGGCGATCTCCAGTTGCGACGGCCCCTGCGAATCGTAATAGCAATACCACAGCGTTGTCAGCAGCCGCCCGTAGCGGCGCTCGTTGTTATTGACGGCGTGGCGCAGCGACGCGAGAAACTCTTCGGCCATCCCGGCAATGCGCCTGTCCTGTTCGCCGCGCAGCAAGGCGCTTTCGGGCGTCTCGCGGGTGTCGGCGGTTTCGCGTTGAAAGGTGCCGCCGTTGTTGCCGACGCTCAACTGCTCATCGAGCGAAGCGATGTTGTAATCCTGCAAAGGAATCCTCGCCAGCACCAACTGGCGAATCGTCCGCACATCGGCGGGCGAATCTATCGCCTTAAAAATTTCCACCATCAAGGCTTCGAGATCGGGGTTCGACAAAATCAGTTGCGATGTGCCAGAGCGTCCGACGACGCGGGTATCGCGCCGCCGCATGGCAACGCTCTTGAGGGCGTCGGTGAAATGGCCTGCGTCTTTCAAGGGCTTCGAGCGCGGCCATTCGCGCAGGCCGAAGACCTGATTGACCATGCGCCCGCGTCGTGGCCGGGGTGCGGCTTCGTCTTCGTGCAAGTCTTCGAGTGCCTCGAAGCTGTCGTCTTCAAGATCTATCGGTACAGGCTTGGCTTCAGCCTGCCGAGCTTTCTTTGGTGGGCGACCGCGTTTGCGCGGCTGGCTGACGGGTTCGGCGACCGCCTCATTGCTGCCGCCGCTGCGGGCAAAGCGCGGGCTGGTTTTGAGCAGCGCGCTGATGCGCCGCGCCATGCGGAAGGATTCGGGATAACGTTTGCGCAGACGCGCGCCGACCAGATTCGGCAATTCGATGTGCGCCAGTTCGTTTTCGATCTCGGAGCTACTGTAGCGGTTCGCGGCGTAATGCTCGAATCGTTGCTTTTGAAACAACTCAAGGAAGAGTTCTTGCGCCAGGTCAGCATTGATTTCGGTTTGCGACGTAACCGCCGCGCCGTCGGTGGCGAAGTGCAGGGGACGCACTGCCGGATGGCGCGAGACGAGTTGATAAAGCCCGTTCCACAGACCTTCGACATCTTCCTGGTTGAGCAGGCTGGCCCAGTCAATCATCTGTGATTCTCCCACTTTCCTGAAAAGCATTCGCTACTGGCATCTCATCCCCTATGCCGGCGCGATCTGCTGTCGCGCTCATCGTTCCCATCGATTGGCTTACGCACACCGGCAAGCAAACAGATGGCCGGTTGGCTTCGCTAGCCTGGGCAACTCAACACGATGGAGGCAGGAGGTGAAATTCGCGAGCCTGAATCCGTGCTTTGAATGAAAGCAACGACGCCAGGCTCTGGATGGTGGAGATGCTCGAATCCACTTTGCACAGGAATCAAACAACCACTGCTGCTAAAAACGACGCGCTGGAGCGTCGCCTCCCGCAGACTTATACCACCAATCTGGAATCATTCAATAGGCAAGAAACCGTCAGGGGCAGTCTGCGCGGCGTTATTGTTATGCGTCGGCAGGACAAAGTCAATAGAAACCTGTGGCGATCAACCCTCCTGGTGCTGCTGATTGTTCGTTTGATAGTTGCTGGAACACCCGTGATGGCAAGTTGCAGGACACCATCTCACGAAGCACCGGCTTTATGATCTGATCAATATGCCGCACAGGCTAGCAGCGCGTATTAGAGCGGTTTGCAATAGGGTGTACGAGAAAAGCCACAAAGACACGAGGGCACCAAGCTACACCATTCCTTCGTGATACTTTGTGGCTTTGTGGCTCATCGGCATGACGATCTCTCCCATACACTGATCTAAGGCAGGGCATCGAGGATGGACTCTGCTACCCTGACAAAGAGTTCTTCTCTCTGGGTTCTATTCATTCCAGATAAAGGGAGGGACAAGTCATTCACGGCTTGAAAGCTTGACAGCTTGGACTGTTGATACATACAAGGACTAACGATGATCGGAATAATTTTCGTCCCGCGCTCTATAGAGGCCGTCAATAAAGGGAGCAACTCGTCTGTCTGTATGAAATCTGAAGCCAGAAAGCTGGCGCTGACAAGCAAGGTCGCCACCTTGGCAGAAGCGATGGCCGTCTCGATTTCTTGTCGCCACTTCGTGCCGGCTTTTATTCTCGTATCATCCCATAGGTCGATGATGCCTTCATGCTCTAACGGCTTTAAGTGAATGCGCAGGCGCTTCAACCATTCTCGATCTTCACGGCTGTAACTCACAAATACCTTGTTCTTTCGCGGCGGCGCTGTTGACGTGATCAGCCGCGTCATCGGCATGGCGTCCAGCAAGTTGACAGACGAATCCAGCAGGGCGGTTTCAACCGGCGGCAAAGCGGATGAAGCGCCTGGGCAGGATAGAGGTGTAGAGGTCAGTACCCCCGTTGCCGTTTGAGCATTTGTGTCATGACTTACAATCGGATCCTCGGCCTGAAGATGCCCGGACAAAGGGATCTGACTGTCTGTTGCCGCTTTCTTCTGCAAGAGCCCTGAGGCTTTTTCTTTCTGCCTAATTTTGACCTTGCGGTACTTCGGTTTCTTGTGTTTGCTCCATATCAGACGATACTCCTGACCATGCAGGCTGATGTAGCGGTTCCTAAGCAAGACGTAAAGCAAATTCTGAATACTCTCGACATTGATCTCCTGGTCATCAGAAATTGTGATGGGAAGCCTGCCGCTTACCTCAAGAATCGCCGATTCGGTGAAACGCGTTTTGTGCGATATCCAATCGAGCAAGTGGTATATGCCAACACGAGCGCGGTCGGTCTTCTCATCTTCGTCCCGGCCCCCAAAGAGGGTGGCCAGAATGGTATCCCAATTCAAGTCGAGGACATCTTGCAGCCAGGCATTATGCTGAACCTCGGCGCGTTCTGATAGCCTGTCAATATCAACGAAACTGAAGCGGTCGCCGTAAGTCGTGTTAATCGGATGTCGCAACTCTGCAATGATATTCCCCAATGAGCCGCGACCGATATACATCAGGTGGTTAAGGAAGAGTTGGAACCCTTTTTCATTTTGTGCGCTTTGCTCGGACACCAGTTGGAACTCTTTTTCATTTTGTGCGTTCTGCTCGGACACCAAGTCGAAGAGCGACTTCCCCCATTCAATTTCCCATAGAGAGGGCACATACCACTTGGAGAAGTCAATGGCTTCCAGCCGGGCGTCGGCATTTTGCCAGGAATCGAAATTTTCCTTACGCGCTACGGCGATCACGCGGATGCGTCGGTTACTGAACATCTCGGATTTGAACAAAGATTCAAGCGTCTCCAGATGTCTGACCCGGTCGATAATGAATACCACCCGCGAGGGTAAATATTCGCTTCTCACCAGGCGCAGCACGATTCGGCGAAGCGCTCTATCGGATTTGCGCTGCTTGAAAAAGGCATTGAGGTCAGCCAAAAACTGAGAGAACCCGTAATTCTTCTCCATCGGAGGATGCAAAACCTCGGTCTCGGCTAATGGCGCATCCTCGGGCGTATTGAAGAACGCCTTGCCCAATGGCTGCGATAACGGAAGGTTCATAACGGAATGCGAAGTCGAAGCTTTATTTCGATGGGCGCGCTCTTTCAACTCCTTCAAATCGGAGTTGTAGCTGAGGTCTTCCGGTTTTTGCAGGTGTCCCAAGCCAAAATCGGTCGCCTCAATTTCAAACCCCTGAGCCGTTTCGTTGGCAATGCGAAAGTAAAATACCAGAAGAGCGCCTTCGACTTGCCCCAGACGCTCCAATTCGGTGCGCGCTTTGGCAATGGCACACTGGACCAGCGAGGTGCCGCCAAAAGGCCCATATCCAGTTAATAAATTTCGCCCACCGCCAGCGTGGATAAAAGATCGCCACAGTCGTTCAAAATCTTGATGCAGGACCAACTCCTCAAAGACATGCCCTTCATCCTCACGAAAAACCTCCGCATGGCGCAATATGGCTGTGTGCCCCCGTGCGGGTTCAAAGCCAGTGAGATTTAAGTGAACCGTTCGTTGCCCTAATAGGACGTTATTTGGGCGGTTTTCCGGCTTTTTATCGAGCAACGGCGACGGCTGATTAGCGGTAGGGCCGGTTGTGATAGGCGGCGGAGCGCTCGGTTGAATGGCTTGCTCCGCCCATTTAGGCCGTGGGCTGAGCACCGTCCTGAAATTCGCTGAGGAATCTATCTCAAGGGCAAGGCGAAATTCTTCAGATAACTCTGTAGCATGTTGCTGACGGTTTTGCTTGTCCTTGGCGAGTGCGCGCAAAACCGCCTGTTCGACTGCTTCAGGAATGTCCGGGCGTAACTCCCTGAGGGGTTTGGGGGCCTCTGAATTGTGTTTTAACACCACCCCCAGCGGCGTCGGGGCGCGGAAGGGCACCTGCCCCGTTAGCATCTCGTAAAGAATCACCCCCAGGCTGTAAATATCCGAGCGCGGATCAAGCGTCTCTCCGCGACATTGCTCTGGCGACATATAGTAGGGCGTGCCGACGATCATTCCCGGTGATGTCAGGGTGTTGGCATCTGCCCGAAGGGTTGGCAGGGCAATGCCATAATCCAGTATTTTAACCACCTCGTGGCCGTCGGTTCCTTTTAAGAGCCAGATATTATCTGGTTTCAGATCGCGGTGAATGAAGCCTCTGACGTGTCCGGCTTGCACCGCAGCGCAGACTTGATTCAGGATAAAAAATGCCTCGTCATAAGCCAGTTGTTTCTTCTGATTAAGCCGCTCTCGCAGATCAGTGCCTTCAAGGAATTCCATTACAAAGTAGGCCAGGCCGGTCGCTTCTACCACACCAAAGTCCATAACGTTAACGACATTGGGATGGCGAATTTGCGCGGCGGCGCGAGCTTCACGGCGGAAACGCTCTATGGCGATATGATCGCTTGCCAGGTGGGAATGCAGGATTTTCACGGCAACGGTGATTTCCATTGCCAGGTGAGCGGCGCGATAGACCGTCCCCATTCCTCCTTTGCCGACCATCTCTTCCAAACGGTATTTCCCATCAATAAGGGAGCCGATTAGCGAATTCGATTGAGACGTTTCTACAATCGGATGGCCGTCGAATGGACAGAAAATAATGTGATCGGCAAATGTTCGTTTGCAAGTAGGGCAGTCCTTCATGACCCTTACCTCAGATAATTCTATAGACCATCATTGGTGTTTCGGTGATTCTTGTCAACAGAGGTTTAATCTCATCGTGCGAGGCGATGAGTGAAAAGATGATGTAACCCATTCATCGATAGCTCAGAGTCTTGTGAGTATGAGCAATCAGATCGCTTCCATTGTTCTTTCAGAGCGGAGATGGCCGTTCACGCGATCTTTAACAATGAAAGATTGGTCTACTGAGATCCGGCGCGGCACCCGAAGAATGTAATCCGAGACCGACTAGTTGTCAATTAGCATCAAGGAGGCGCTGTGCTGTTGTCATCACGACTCTTGCCCGTGATGTTGAGAATGGCATCTAACAAGTGGGGTATGGCTACGGGCTTTGCCAGATGGATTTGAAAGCCCTTCGACCGAATGCGGCTGCCTTCTTCCAAACCAGCGTATCCGGTCAGCGCGATGGCCGGCGTATCGCCTCCCTGTTCGGCGCGCAACTGCCTGACCTGTTGAATCAAGCTGTAGCCATCGGCTTCCGGCATGCCGATGTCGGAAATCAGTATGTCGGGTCGCCACTGCTGAAGTTCAATATAAGCCTCGTGGGCGGTTGCCGAGCGGCGCACCTCAGCGCCGTGCAGGTGGAGGACGGCGGCTAACATGTCGCGGGTGTCTTCGTTATCGTCGACCAGCAACAGCCGCAAGCCTGCGAGCGGCGTCTGGCTGACCGCATTGCTCTGGCTATCGTCGTTGCTGAAATCAGACTGCACCCCGGCGATCTCTTCGTCGATCAAAGCCAGCGGCAGGGTGATCTTGAAAGTGCTGCCCTGCGCGTCGCCGTCGCTTTGAGCCTCGATGCTGCCGCCGTGTAACTCGACGATATGGCGAACAATCGCCAGCCCCAGGCCAAGCCCCGTGTGTTTTCTGGTGTAAGAGCTATCGGCCTGGCGGAAGCGTTCAAAGATGTGCGGCAGCAAATCCGGGGTGATTCCCTGGCCGGTATCGCTGATGCGAATCTCTGCATTCGCGCCGACGCGCTCAACGCGAATGTCGATTCGACCTTGCCGTGGGGTGAACTTAATCGCATTCGAGAGCAGGTTCCAGATGACTTGCTGCAAACGCACAGGGTCGCCGGATACCTGGCCGATGGCCGGGTCGAAGAACTTGCTAATGGCAAGCTCTTTGGCTTCAGCCGCCGGCAGGATCGAATCAATGGCCGCTAGAATGATAGGCAGCAGTTCCAGACGATTGACCTTCAGACGGAACTTGCCGGCGATAATCCGCGACACATCAAGAATGTCTTCGATCAACCGAAGCTGCATTTTGCTGTTGCGGTGGATGACTTCGATGCCCTGTTGCAACAGCGGCCCGTCAAGCTGCCCACGGCGCAGCATTTCTGTCCAGCCGAGAATCGAATTCAGTGGGGTGCGCAGTTCGTGCGACAGTGTGGCGAGAAACTCATCCTTCATGCGATTGGTTCTCTCGGCCTCTTCGCGCACCTGCCGTTCGCGTTCAGCCGCTTCGCGCCGCAACCGCGCCATCTCTAAATGAGCGCCGACGCGGGCGATGAGTTCGCGAGCGCTGAACGGCTTGATCAGATAATCATCCGCACCGGCTTCCAGACCTTCGATGCGCGACTCTTCGCCGGCGCGCGCCGATAACAGGATGACCGGCACCTGTTTCAAATCTTCATCGGCTCTTAACTCGCGCAGCAGTTCAAAGCCATCGAGCGCCGGCATCATCACGTCGGTCAGAATCAAATCCGGGTGGCGCTCGCGTGCCGCACGCAGCGCTGCCAGGCCATCCGGCACCACGTCAACCGCCCAGCGCTGACTGAGCAGCCGCCGGACATAGTCGCGCATGTCTGCGTTATCATCAGCCACCAGCACCAGGGGCCGGGAGCCGGGAGCCGGGGAGCGGGCATCAGTGGTCGAGCCCTGATCGTCCGTCAAGAGTGCTGGGTTGCTGTCGATTGTTGCTTCCCCGGCCCCCGGCCCCCGGCCCCCGGCCCCCGGTTCGGGCAGCCAGTGCAACACCTCTTCGACAAAGGCAGTAGTGCCCGGCAAGGATGAAGCAAGCGCTTTCTGTGCGCCGATGCGCTCGGCGGGAAGATGCGACGTGCTCGCAGGGATGCGAATGATAAATGTCGTTCCCTGTCCGACGACGCTATCAACTTGAATGCTGCCGCCATGCAACCGCACGAGTTCCTGTACCAGTGCAAGACCGATGCCCGTGCCTTCGTGAGAGCGGCTGCGAGCGCCGCGAATGCGGTGAAAACGCTCGAATAGATGCGGCATTTCCGCTTCGGCGATGCCGATGCCGGTATCGCGTACGCTGAGTTCCGCGTGCTCGCCGGCCCATCGCAGGGCGACGACGATTTCGCCTGCAAAGGTGAACTTGAAGGCATTGGAGAGCAAGTTGAGAATGATCTTCTCCCACATCTCGCGATCAACATAAAGCGGCTCAGGCAGCCCTGGACAATCGACTGTGAACTGCAAGCCGGCGCGCTCGATGGCTGAACGAAAGACGCTGGCCAGTTCGGCGGTCAATTGCGCCAGGTCGGTCGCTTCATAAACCGCTTCGATGCGACCGGCCTCGATGCGCGAGAAATCGAGCAAGCTGTTGACGAGCTTCAGCAAGCGCAAACCGTTGCGCTGCACGACCGCAAGCGTTTCGCGCTGCGCCTCACTGAGCGGCCCACGCTCGCCCGCAAGCGTAAATTCGAGCGGCCCCAGCATCAAAGTCAGCGGCGTGCGGAATTCGTGACTTACATTACTGAAGAAGGCCGTCTTAGCGCGGTCGAGTTCGGCCAGCGCTTCGGCGCGTTGCCGTTCGGCTGCATAAGCCTGCGCCCTGGCGATGGCGGTTGCCACCTGTCCGGCAATCAGGTCAAAGAATCCTTGATAATCGTCATCGAATAGCCGTCGCGGGCTGATGCCGGCAATCAACAAGCCAATCGGTTGTTTCTGGCCGGCTTGCGCGATGGGCAGCACCATAGCCGATTGCACAGGCTCAGGCCAAGGGCCGCCAGGCAACTGTCCATATCGGGTTAGCACGTCCTGAAGTAGATAAGGATTGCCTGTGGCGACGACCGAACGGAGCGGGTTTGCGTGCCTGCCCCGGCGGGCGGGTTCAAGCTCAACGACCAGAGGGCTGGCGGGCCCGCCCGGCGTTATGCCGGTCGCGCCAGCCAGTCGCGCCTGTTTGCCGCTGTCGTTCAACAGGTAGATCAAAGCGAAGGGCAAGTCATGGGCATTGGTTGCCAGCGCCTCTATAGAAAGCGCGCAGGCTTGCTCGACGGTCTTGGCCGCCACCGTCCGCGCCGCCAGTTCACGCAGCGTGCGGAGCCGCCGCTCGCCGACGACGCGGCCTGTATTCTCCGTGCAAGCGCAGAAGACGCCACTCACGCTGCCATCGTCGTTCGTGATGGGGCCGTAGGAGAAAGTAAAATAGGTCTCTTCGATATAGCCATAGCGTTCCATCACCAGCAGCAAATCTTCGTTCCAGGTGACGGCGTGGTGGTTGAGCACCGCATCAGCCTGCGGGCCGACAACGTCCCAGATTTCTGTCCATACAGTTGCGGCGGGCTTGCTTAAGGCTTCAGGATGGCGTTTGCCGAGAAACGGAATATAGGCGTCGTTATAAAAGTTCGTCAGTTCGCGGCCCCACCAGACGAACATCGGGTAGCGCGAATTGAGGATAATGCGGATGGCGGTCTTCAAACTTTGCGGCCAGGCCGAAAGCGGCCCGACAGGCGTGCCGGCCCAATCAACGGCGCGCATGCGAGCGCCCATCTCGCCGGCGCTGGAGAAACAATCTTGGGGTGAAGAAAGATCAGAAGATGCGAGATGATTGGCCACAGATAATCCTTTATCGTGATCGCGTCCAACTCGATGCTTACGCCGACATGACGCTCAAGGGCTAGCGACTCAGAAGCCCAGCGGCAGGAACATCACCTGAGGCATTATACTCAAAATCGGGCAGCCCAAGTAAAGGAATAAAGTAAAAAAGCAAGCAATGAAGGAAAGCGACGGCGGGCCGTTTGTCGCTCCGCTTCCTGCCGGCCTTTGCCTTTTTACGGTTGCCTTCGCAGCGCCGGTGAGCGGCGCTGGAATTCGCGGCGCGTTCGTCATTTCATTGGCTTGAAAGAGTCGAGGCGCGCGATGTTGAGATTGCTCTACTGGTTTTCCATCCTGGCGATTATCTATACCTACCTGGGCTACCCGCTGGTGGTTTGGCTGATGGCGCGATGCCGCCGCCGCGCGGTGCACAAAAGTGCCATCACGCCGAAAGTCTCGGTCGTCATCGCCTGTCATAATGAAGCGCCCAACATCGAAGCGCGTCTGCGTAATCTGCTCGCATGCGATTATCCGCAGGGCGAGCTTGAAATCATCCTCATCTCGGACGGCTCGACCGACCTGACCGCAGAGGTCGCCCGCCGCTTCGCGTCCAAACGTGTGCGCGTCTTTGCTTACGAGCAGCAGATGGGCAAAGCCACCGCGCTCAACATCGGCGTCGAACTGGCAAGCGGCGAGGTAATCGTTTTCGCCGATGCGCGGCAACGCTTCGAGGCTCAGGCGATTCGTGAACTGGTCGCCAACTTCGCTGATTCGACGGTCGGCGCGGTGTCGGGCGAATTGCTGCTGGACGGCGGCGCGGGGGTCGGCGAATCAATCAGCCTCTACTGGAAATATGAAAAGTGGATTCGCAAAAACGAAAGCTGCTTCGATTCGGTGATCGGTGCGACGGGGGCGATTTACGCCATTCGCAAATCCCTGTGGCAGAGGCTACCGCCGATGACCATTCTTGATGATGTCTACACGCCGATGCAGATCGCCATGACCGGCCATCGCGTCGTCTTTGAAGACCGTGCCCGCGCTTACGACAAGGCCGCGAACTCGGCGCGGCGAGAATTCGCCCGCAAAGTGCGGACGCTGACCGGCAATTATCAACTCTGCCAACTGATGCCGCGATTGCTCGTGCCGACCAGCGCCTTGCGCCTGCAATTCTATTCGCACAAGCTGATGCGGCTGGCCGCGCCGATCTTCTTCCTGCTGCTGTTTGTGCTAAATGTAGCGATCATCACATCAGAAGGGACGACCTTGCTGTACAGCGCCATGCTTTTGGCGCAGATGATTTTTTATGCTTGCGTTGCTGCCGGTGCAGTCTTGCTCAAGCGGCAGCGCAAGGTGCGGTTGTTAAATTTCGCTTATGTCTTTTCGGTCATGAATGCCGCGGCGCTCGTCGGCCTGATCTATTTCATCGTCGGCAAGCGCGATGTCTGGGTTCGATAGCAGAGGCTAGCGGCCAGGGACTAGAGACTGGTAAATGATCTCTAGCCTCTAGCCTCTAAATCAGGCCACATTAGAATGGCACAAAAAGAGATTGCCACAGAGGCACAGAGGCACAGAGAAGAGGATAATAATCTTTGGTTTTCTCAGTATTTTTGGTTTCCTCTCTGTGGCTCTGTGACTCTGTGGCCAATCTTCTGTCCCCATGTCGTGCGCTTCGATTTAGCCTTTGACTTATGAGAATTCTGGTTCTCGATGGCAACGAAAATCAAGCAGTAGCCGCCGTGCGGTCGCTGGCGCAGGCAGGCCATGCGGTCGAGGTCGGGGCCAGCGCGTCGTGGTCGAAAGCCGGCTGGTCGCGCGCAGCGGTGCGCCGCTTCAGCTATCCCGCGCCGCAAGAAGACGCGCTGGCGTTTGTCCATTGCATCGCCGCCGTAGCCAGGCGTCAACCTGGCACGCTGGTGCTGCCGATGACTGAGCGAACGACGCTGCCGCTGTCGCTGCACCGAGATGTGATTTATGCCACAGGAGCGCGGATGGTCTTGCCGCCGCACGAAATCCTGCTGCGCGCCTTCGATAAACAGGAGACGACACGGCTGGCCGCCGCGCTCGGCGTCAGCGTGCCGGAAACTCTGGTCATCACCGGCCTCAACGAAGCCCGCCGCGTTGCCGCTTTGTTGCCTTATCCGGTGGTTCTCAAGCCGCGTTCTTCTGAAGAAGTCACCGCCGCAGGCAGAGTCACAGCGACCGGCGCACCGCTTTATGCGCGCAACGGCGATGAATTCATCACCGCCTACCTGTCCATCAGCCGGCGTTGCTCGGCAGTGCTCGTGCAGGAATTCATTGAAGGCGCGGGCACAGGTTATTTCGCCTTGATGAATCAGGGCGAGTTGCGAATGGAGTTCGCGCATCGCCGCATACGCGACGTGCGGCCAACGGGATCGGGCAGCGCCCTGCGCCAGAGCGTGCGCCCCGACGAGCGAGTGAAAACTGCGGCGCTGGCTATCCTGCGGGCTTTGCAGTGGCACGGCGTGGCGATGGTCGAATTCCGCCAGAAGGCCGACGGCACGCCGGTTTTTATGGAAGTCAACGGGCGCTTCTGGAATTCGCTGTCGCTGGCGGTTTACGCCGGCGCGGACTTTCCGGCGCGGCTGGCTGAACTGGCCGAGCGCGGCGAGGTTGAGGCCAAACTCGATTATCGAATCGGCGTCAAGTGCCGCTGGCTGCTTGGTGATTTTCGCCACTTTATCGAAGTGCTGCGCGGCGCGCCACGCGGCTATCCCGGCGCGTTCCCTTCGCGGCTCGGCACGCTTGCAAAGATTTGTATTCCAGCGCGCGGCACGCTGCACGATAATTTCACCCGCCGCGATCCGCTGCCGGAATTGGGCGACTGGCTGGACTTTTTGTTGCGGCGACTGCCGGCGGGTTTGAAGAAAAACGCCGCCCGCCGCGAAACCGGCAAAGACAACCGGACGGCTGACGCGCCGTCGGTGATTTGAATTGAGCGATAGGCTAATGCTAAAAGGCGCGATTCACGTTCATAGCACCTACTCGGACGGCGAGTTCACCCTGGCCGAATTGCGTGAAGTCTATCGGGCGCTCGGTTGCCGGTTTGTTTGTATGACCGATCACGCTGAATACTTCGACGCTGCCAGAGCTGCTAAATACGTTGACGAGTGTGCGCGGCTTTCGGATGAGCATTTCCAGTTCATCGCCGGGCTTGAGTTCAACTGTGATCAACGCATGCACGTGCTCGGCTTCGGCGTCACACGGCTTACTGAGGCGACTGACCCGCAAGCGGTCATCCGTCATATCAAAAGGCAAAGCGGGCTTGCGGTAATTGCGCATCCGCTGGACAGCGCCTTTCAGTGGATCGAATCCTTTGATGAACTGCCGCACGGCATCGAGACCTGGAACTCGAAATATGATGGCCGCTACGCGCCGCGCCCGCAGACGTTCGCCTTGCTGAGTCGCCTGCAACAGCGCGAGCCGCGTATGCGCGCCTTTTACGGCCAGGATTTGCATTGGAAACGCCAGCATCGCGGATTGTTAAATAGCTTACAAATCGCCCGCCCGGCGCGTGAAGCGGTCTTGACGGCTTTCGCGGGCGGCGACTATTGCGCCGTGAAGGGCAACATCGAACTGCCGTCAAGCGGCGTGCTGTCAGCCGAGCTAATGGCGAGCTTCGGCGACGCGAACGAGCGCTATGCCCGGCGGCGGCGGTTGATCAAGCGGGCGAAGAAGTTGATTGACCGCGTCGGGCTTCGAGTGCCCGCGCCATTGAAGGCGCAACTCAGAAGAATCTTCTAAAGAAGGCAAAAGATAAAAGGCAAAAATGCGGAGAATTGATTCAACTGCTACCGGCGTTGGCAAATCGCCGGGCGCTTCATGACTTTTGCCTTTTGCCTCTCCTCAGGGTGGGTGCTGTGATGAATGACCAAACGTTGTTTTTGATGTATCACGAAATCGCCGCCGCAGGCCGCAGGCTTTGCGAGCCGGAGCCGGGCTACGTTCGCTACGCCGTCAGCGAGGCGGCCTTTCGCCATCAACTGGCGCACTTGCAGGCCAGCGGCACAAGCGGCATCAGCGTCAGCCAGGCGCTGGCCACCGCCGATCAACACCAATCTGTGATCGTCATCACCTTCGATGACGGCTGCGAGACCGATGCGCTCATCGCCGCACCGCTGCTGGCGCAGTTCGCTTGCAAAGCGACTTTCTACGTCATCGCCGGGCGCGTCGGCCTGCGCGGTTATCTGTCGCCGGCGCAACTGCGCGAATTGAGCGCCGCAGGCTTCGAGATCGGCTGCCACTCGATGACCCACGGCTATCTGGATGATCTGAATGACGAGCAGTTGCGCATCGAGCTTGGCGAAGCCAAAGACCGGCTGGAGCAGATCATCTCGTCGCGCATCGCCCACTTTTCATGTCCCGGCGGGCGCTGGAGCCGCAGCCTGGCGCGTTCGGCTGCCAAGCTTGGTTATGAATCCATTGCCACCAGCCGCGTCGGCGTCAACACGTCGACGACCAGCCGCTTCAACCTGGCGCGCGTTGCCATCATGCGCGATACGGATAGCGCCGCCTTTGCCCGCATCGTGCGCGGCGAGGGGCTGGCCGCGCGGCGGGCTCGCGCCGGATTACTGAACGCCGCCAAAACGATTCTCGGAAACTCCGCCTATGAACGCGTTCGCGCCAGAGTCTTACCGCAAAGTTGATCATAGCGTTTGCCATCGTCATTATTGCCGCCGCTCGGCTGCTTTATCGCAAGCTCACTGCTGCGGCGCGTCGGCCTCGCACCGTGAACCGATTGCGCCTGGGCCTGGCTTTTGGTGTGCCATCTGCCAGCCCTGAGTGATTACCGAATTGCCAGCGCCGCTACTTTTGTGCCGTCAACATGGAAAGTCTGTTCCCAGTCGCCGCCCGCCATGTTGTAATACCCGCCGCAAAATCAACCTGGCCCGCCCGTCCGCCGGTTTCCAGGCGATGGCACACTATATGCAAGTTAGAATCGCCGGCATATGATTTAGAATCGCTTGTGCCCGTTCAATCAATTACTAGCACGCAGTGAAGCCGATTCCGTGGACTCTTAGGTTGGCAACCGAGCAACCGGCTTGCCGTCCGCTGCTCATCGTTACAGGCTGCTGGCTCATCATCGCGATCCGCCCGCCACATCGGTTGCCGTTCCATCAGAGCCGCCCTCTGATGCAAGGTGAGGTTATGAGATATCAATCACGTTTCGTCCCGGTCGTTGCTTTTGCAATGGCGATGATGTTTGTCCTGTTTGCGTCGTACTTGCCAAGCGCTTCAGCCACCGCCGTAGAGGATGTTTTCGCAGCCGCGACGCTGACCGAACTTTCCATCGATAATGCGTCGTCTGACAGCAATACCCTGACTTGCGCTTTCGGCCTCTCCGACACGCCGCAAACGCCGCGCGGCCAGGCGCAAGTCGGTTGGGCCAATAAGCTGACGCCGGCGACTTACCCGGCAACCCTGCGCGCCGTCACCATCGGTTTGAATCGGCTCGGCCCGGTCGGCAGCGAAGTCCTTCCCGATCAGCTTTATCGCATCGCCATTTATGTTGACCCGGAAAGCGATGGCCCGGCTGACGGTCAAGCGCCCGATGCGACCTTCATCGTGCGCGCACGCGGCAGAGAAAAGGTATTGACCTTCAATCTTGCCGTGCCGCTGACGATCACCGGCGGCAGCCTGGTCGTTGCCGTCATCGATGAATTCAAAATTGCCGCCTTTCCGGCGGTGTATGACGTGCCGGGCAAATCCATGCCGCCCGGTTCCGATTCCTTTCTCAGCCAGGATGCCGGTCAGCACTGGATCAAGGTATCTGATCTGCCATTTTCCGGGCAGACCCAGTGCAGCCATCCGGGCAGCTTCTTCATTCGCGCGACCATCGAAACCGGAACCGTCGACCCGCTGAACATCGCAAAGATCAAAGACCCGGCGGCGGTTGAACCCTGGGATGTCGGCATCGGCAATGGCTTCGCGCTGGTCACCAATTACGTTTCCGACAACCTGACCGTCATCTCTCCCCTGAACAAGACATTTCAAAATGTCGCGCTTGGCGATGGGCCGGGCGGCACCGCCGACGGGCCGTTCGGCGTCATCGGCCCGGTTGCTGCCCCGCCACAGGCCGGCATCGTGCAGGTCAAAGCCTTCGTCACGCTGTTCGGCTCGAACACCATCCCGTCAAAGGAATTCCCCATCGATTATGCGACGGTCGGCGAAGGCCGCGTCGTCGTGTTGTCTCAAGTGGGCAATAGTTTCGCGCCGTCTGTGACCATCAACGTCGGCAAAGGGCCGCGCTACCCGGCGCTCGTTAGAGTCGGAACCCAGAGGAAACTCTACGTGCCGTGCGGCGGCGCTAATCGTGTAGATGTCATCGACACGGCGACCAATACGAAGATCACTGAAATCCCGGTTGGCCTCGACCCGTCGAGTTGCACGCCGGGCCCCGGCGGCGCAAAGCTCTACGTCACCAACTTCGGCGACGGTACGATCTCGGTCATTGACACGAAGACCGATCACAAGATCAAAGACATCGCGGCACCGAGCGTGCCGGTTCCGCAGCCTTTCGGTTCGACGCCGCCAGCCGCCAACATCGGGCTGACGAATCCCTGGCGTGGTGCCATCTCGTCGACGAACGGCAATCTCTACGTCACCTACTGGGGAACCGCCGGCAACCTTTTCCCGAACGGCGCGATTGTTGAATTCGATACCTGCAAGGATGAATTCCTGCGCGCCATGCTTGACGATCAAACGCGCGGCACCCCTTCAGGCAGCCCCGGCGCGTCGGGCATTGCCGCGCCTGTTGCGCCGCTGGTGCGCGACAGCGCCACCGGCACGACGCTTAAAGCCGGCGGTGGCGGCGGCGGGCCGTTTGGCATCGCTTCCGGCGGGTCGGGATTCTATCCGCTGGTCTTCACCAATGACGGCGCGGGCCTTGTCGGCATGCTCGATACGCGCATCGATCAAGTGGTATCGGTGCCGCTTGACGGCTTGAAGATGTGCGTCAAACCGCGCGGCGTCGCGGTTGGCGACGACCCCAGCATCAGCTTGCCGATGCCGCCTCAAGGGCTTCCCAATCGCCTTGCGGTGGTTGCCTGCGGCCAGCCCGATAACCAAGTGATACTGGTCAACGTGCCGCCGGTGCAGGCCCAGCCCATCTCCAGTTTCCCGGTAATTACCAGCTTCAGCGTTGACACGCAGGTGCGACTGACCGGCAGCGGCTTCGTTAACGGCGACCGCCTGGAGGCGCTTGATCTCAGCAGTGGAATTTGCCTTACATTCAACAAAGCGATCAAGATTAAGAAAGGCGGCACGGTGCTGCTGCAACGCGGTCGGTTGAGCGACGGACGCACAATCAGCGAGGCTGAAGAAAACATCGTCATTCGTTTCATCCACCGCGACGGCACCACCATTTTGTTAACTTCTAACCAGGTGGCCGTGGCGTCCAGCAGATGACCGGCGACCGGCTCATTGACAAGTGGCGTGCCGGATGAATGATTGAGTTAATGAGCCAGGCATTTCAGTTTCATATTGCCGCCGAAGACGCGGGGCGTCGTCTCGATGAATTTCTCGCCTCGCGCTTCGGCGGTTTATCGCGCCTGCGCCTGGCAAATCTCGTCAAGGCGGGCGACTGTACGATCAATCGCGCGGTGATGCCTGCGGGCTGGCGACTTGCCGCAGGCGATGTGGTTGACATCACACTCAACGAAGCGCCGCCGACGGCGATGGAGCCGGAAGCCGTCGGGCTCGACATCCTCCACGAAGATCAACAGATCATCGTCGTCGTCAAGCCCGCAGGCTTGCTGGTGCATCCGAACCAGAGCGCCAAGCGCGGCACGCTCGCCAATGCGCTCGCCTATCATCTCAATCGCGACTACTACGACGGGCTTGCCCAACTGGCCGCGCCGGCACACGGCGAAGCGCACGGGCTCATCCGTCCCGGCATCATTCATCGTCTCGACCGCGCCACTTCCGGCGTCATGGTGATCGCTAAAACGCAAGGCGCGCTGAGTTTGCTGTCGCGCCACTTTCATCGCCGCCTGATTGAAAAGCGTTACCTGGCGCTGGTCGACGGCGCTATAAATGAGGCGGCGGGGCAGTGGCAAGCGCCGATTGATCGCCAGGCGGACAGGCAGCCGCACTGGTGGGTAAATGCCGGCGGCAAGCCTTCTGTAACGAACTTTACAGTGCGCGAGCGATGGCCGCAATCGACTCTTCTGGAGCTGGAGCCGGTCACAGGCCGGACGAATCAATTACGCATCCACGCGGCTTACTTCGGCCATGCGATCATCGGCGATGATTTATATGGCGAGGCGGCGAGGGCCCGTTCACAGGCGACGGCGGTCGCCGCGCCGCGCCTGTGTTTGCATGCCTGGCGGCTGGCGTTTCATCATCCGGCGACCGGGGAATGGATGGAATTTGCGGCCCCGCTGCCAGATGATTTCGCGCAACTGATTGAGGCGCGGCGCTCGTCGTCGGTGAGTTGAAAAGCCGGGATTATGACAGCAGCGTGCGCAGGGCGTTTTGAATCTCGAAGACGCGGAAAGGTTTATTGATGGTGGCATCGATGCAGTCGGACTCTGCGGCGCGCTCGCTGGCGCGCTCTGCGCCATAGCCGCTCATCAGCACGACCTTGGTTTGCGGGCGGCGCGTTTTGATCTCGGTGGCGGTGGCGATGCCGTCGGTTTTCGGCATGGCCAGATCCGTGAAGACGATGGTGAACTCGCGCTGGTCGATCAAGCGCAAGGCTTCTTCGGGGCTCGCCGCTATCGTCACCCGGTGGCCCATTTCGATCAGCAGAGATCCGAGCACGTTGCGGACATTTTCCTCGTCATCAATCACCAGCATCTCAACGCCGCGCCCCGGTGTTGAGGCCAGTGCGCTTGCCGAGTGGTAGTTCGGCATCTCGGCCACCGGCAAGAGAATGATGAATGCGGTTCCCTGTCGCGGCTGGCTTTCGACATCAATGCGGCCACCGTGCCGCTCGATGATGCGATAGGTTTCGCTCAATCCCATCCCCAGTCCCGACACCCCCTTGGTCGTGAAGAACGGCTCGAAGATGCGTCGCTTGATCTCTTCGGTCATGCCGCTGCCGGTGTCGGCAAAGCTCAGCTTGACATGCTGGTCATCCGCTGTGCCGTGAATCGCCAGCCGCCCGCCCATCGGCATGGCGTCGAGCGCGTTGAAGATGATGTTGACAAAGACTTCGCGTAACTCCGACGGCTCGCCGTTGACCATGATCTCTTCATCGGTCTGCCAGTTGAGTTGCACATCGTATTTGACGCCCAGCGCTTCGGCGTCGTGCCGCCAGCGCGGGCGCGTGATGTCTATGGCATCGTGGACGATGTCGTTGATGCATATGGGGAGAAAGTCGTCCGTACGCGAGCGCGCACGCGCGAAGTTCTGTATGCGTTCGACCATGCGGGCCGCGTCTTTGGCCGACTGTTCGACGACGCGCAGGTACTTTTCAACTTCGCTGCCTTTGACCTTCGGAATCGCTAGTTGGGTATAGCCGAGCACGGCGGCCAGGGCGTTGTTGAAGTTGTGGGCGACGCCGGAAGCCAGTTGGCCGAGCGCCCGAAGTTTATCCGCCTGTTGCGAGCGTTCCTGTTCGCGCTGCTGCTCGGTGATATCGCGCAACAGGGCGATTGCGCCGACCAGATGGTTTTGATCGTTGAACAGCGGCGAGGCCGTGACGGCCAAAAACACCCGCTTGTCGTCTAATCGCCTATACCAGAGTTGCGCTTCGACGACTCGCTGTTCGCGCAAGGCGGTTTGCACGGGCAAATTTTCCGGGGCCAGCCCCTTGCCGCGCTCATCTGTGAACTGGTTTATCGGGGCGTAATTGCTAATCAGGTCATGCGGATTTTCGGGCGGCCCGAACATGATGCGGGCGCGGCGGTTGGCGCGAATGACGCTTGCCCGCGCGTCAAAGACCATCAAGCCCTCGGCCATCTGTTCAATGGCGGCGTTGAGGCTGGCGCGCTCGCGTTCGGCCTCTTCGCGGGCGCGATAGAGTTCAGTCAAATCGCGCATAAGCTGCACGACGCCGGTCGTGTTGCCGGCTTCGTCGGTAATCGGATCGATGCTGACGGCGACCGGATAGGAGGTAATGACGCCCGCAGGCAGTTCGATGATGGCGCGCTCGGCTTTGCGGCGAAGATTACAAATCGGACATGAGGGCGCGGCGACGAAATCATTATTGCCGCGATGTGCCAGTTCGGCCACCGGGCGACCGATGGCCTGTTCCGGCGTCAGGTCATATCCTTCATAAAAAGCGCGGTTGGCGCGCACCAGACGATCCTCGCGGTCGGCGAGCAAGACGTGATCGGCCAGGGTGTCGAAGGTCGTCTGCCATTCGCGCCGCACGGTTTCGGCTTCCGTGCGCGCCACCTGTTCACGGTCGAAGAGCTTGGCATAAAGCTGGCCGATGTGCTCGGCCTCGATGCGCGCCGCTTTTTCGCGGGTCAGCACTTCGTCGCGCTCCTGTTCGGCGCGTTTGCGAGCCGTAATGTCGGCGATCATTGCCAGCGCGCCGATGAACTGGCCCTGGCTGTTGAACATCGGACTGATGGCGCAGATCGTCCAGATCATCGCTCCGTCCTTATGACGGAAGCGATAATCACGCTGCGCCTGGCCGCTTTCACAGAGGCTGGCAAAGCAGCTTTGAGCTTCCTGGTGATCGGCTTCGTCCATGAAGTCGTAGACCGAACGGCCAAGCATCTCTTCGACCGTGTAACCGACGATCTGCGCCATGCGTTGATTCAGGTAAGCGCCCTGCGCGTTCGCATTGATGACCCAGATGCCTTCCTGCGCCGCATCGACGATGGCGCGGTAACGCTGCTCGTTGTTGCGCAGGGCATCTTCGGTTTGCCGCTGCCGCGTCACATCGACCATGATGCCGCGCAGCTTGACGGCTTCGCCGTTTTCGATGACGACGGTGACAATATCGCGCAGCCAGACGATCCGCCCATCAGCGGCGATCATGCGATACTGGAAATCATGAGGCACCTGGCGTTGCGTCGCCTCGCGGCAGAAGGCCAGCGCCCAGTCGCGGTCTTCCGCGTGAATGTGTTGCGCCCAGAAGTCGGGCTCTTCAAGCCAGCGCGCCACCGTGTAGCCGAGCAGCCGTTCAGCCTGCGAACTGATGAAATGGAAACGTCCGGTGTGCACATCGCTTTCCCAGACGATGCCCCCGACTTGATGCACCATCTCTTCAAAGCGTCCTTGCGCGGCGCGCAACTCCGCTTCGGCGCGCTGGCGTTCGCCGCTGTCGCTGGCGGTGACCAGCACACAGGTCTCGCCGCCGAATTCGATCAGCACAGCGGAAAACCACATGACCAGGGCATCGCCGGTCTTCGTATACAGGGTGGCTCGCTGATCGCGCGCGGCGCGGCTTTCGCGCAGGAGGCGAGCCGTTCTCCGGCGTTCGTCAGCCGAGCGCCACAGCCAATCCGCCGCGCTTTTGCCGATCAATTCGTCGCGCCGGTAGCCGACGATCTGTAGAAAGGCGTCGTTGATCTTTAGAATACGCCCTTCCTGAAAGGTAATAATGCTGTTCGGATGTGGATTGGCGTTGAAAGCGATGGCGAATAGGTCTTCGGCCTCGTGCGGCTCTTCTTTCGGTTCGGATTCCATTCTCATACGAGCAACGTGTCCTCACCCATCGCGGAGTCGCCGAAGAGTGGTTTGCATCCGTGTGACCTAGATTACCTCATCAACCTCACTGAGAACTAAACAGCGCAGACGCGGTCAGCCGGTTGCTGGCGCGATTGTAACACGCCTTGAAAACCGCCTGCCAGACGCGCGACCGGCCTGACTTTCCGATGCGCCGCCGGTCGTGTACGATAAGAAGTTCAGGCCGGAGCGCCATTCGTATCGATGGACGGTGTCTCAACGGGCAATCAGCCGCTGGTTGTCTGGGGCCTGAGAGAATTTATCGATCATCTTCTGTTGAGGAGACCCGCTATGGGTGAAGAGTTTCAAAACGATCAGGATTTTGCGCTCGGCGCTGCTGACTTCGCGTCCGAGCGGGAATATAAAATACATTGCCTGCGGCATTCGACTTCGCACATCATGGCCGCCGCCGTGCAGCAGATCTTTCCCGACGCGAAATTCGGCATCGGCCCGCCGATCAAGAACGGCTTCTATTACGATATGCAGTTGCCGAGGGCGCTCGCGCCCGATGACCTCGAAGAGATCGAACGCCGCATGAAGCAGATCGTCAAAGAGGGCCGCGAGTTTCAACGCGAGACCTGGGAGAAACCACGGGCGCTCGACTTCTTCGGCGCGCATCATCAGGAGTTCAAGCTCGAATTGATCAACGGCATCGCCTCCGATACGGTGTCGATTTACAGCATCGGCGAGTTCACCGATCTGTGCGCCGGGCCGCACGTGCGCCGCACCAGCGAGTGCAAACATTTCAAGCTCACCTCGATAGCCGGGGCTTACTGGCGCGGCAACGAGAAGAACCCCATGCTGCAACGCATCTACGGCACCGTCTGGCCGACGAAAGACGAGCTTGAAGAGCACCTGCACAATATCGAAGAAGCCAAGCGGCGCGACCATCGCCGGTTGGGCCGCGAACTGGAACTGTTTATGCTGCACGAATGGGCACCGGGCGCGACCTTCTGGCTGCCTAAGGGAACTGTAGTTTATAATACGCTGCAAGCGAAGATGCGGCGACTGCTCAGGCGCAACGGCTATGTCGAGGTCAAAGCGCCGCTACTGGCCAACGAGCAGTTATTCAAAATGTCGGGACACTGGCAGCACTATAAAGAAGATATGTTCATCGTCGAGGACGAGGAGGCCAGGGCGGCGCACAAAGAGAATGCCGAATTCGCGCTCAAGCCGATGAACTGTCCTGAAGCCATGCTCATCTTCGGCGCGAAGCGGCGGAGTTATCGCGAACTGCCATTGCGTCTGGCAGAGCAGAGCGTGCTGCATCGCAACGAACGCGCCGGCGTCTTGTCGGGCTTAACCCGTGTGCGCCAGTTTCAGCAGGATGACGCCCACCTGTTCGTCACCGAAGCGCAGATCGGCGACGAAGTGAATCGCCTGTTGAACCTGGTTTCGCGAGTCTATAAAGCCTTCAACATGCCGTTTCGTTTCGTGCTGTCGACGCGCAACCCGGAGAAGTACATGGGCGAGGTGGCGGTCTGGGACAAGGCCGAAGCGATGTTGCGCGATATGCTTGAGCAAAGCCATCTCGAATACAGCATCGCGGCGGCTGACGCGGCGTTTTACGGCCCGAAGATCGACCAGTTGGTGATGGACTCGCTCAAGCGCGAGCATCAACTGGGGACGATTCAACTCGACTTTCAACAACCGCTCAACTTCGACCTGAGCTACGTCAACGAGCACAATGCCGAATCACGCCCGGTGGTGATTCATCGGGCGATCTATGGTTCGTTCGAGCGTTTCATCGGTATCTTGATCGAGCACTACGCCGGCGCATTTCCGGTGTGGCTCGCGCCGGTGCAGGTAAAAGTGCTGTCGATTTCCGAAAAGACCGCCGATTACGCGCGGCAGGTTTACGAGCGCTTGCTGAATGAAGATCTGCGCGTTGAACTCGACAACCGCGACGACAAGATCGGCGCTAAGATCCGCGACGCGCAGCTTGAGAAAGTGCCCTATATGATCGTCGTCGGTGCCAAAGAAGCCGAAGCTGGCGCGGTCGCCGTGCGCTCGCGCGAGAAAGGCGACGAAGGCGCGGTGCCGCTCGAACAGTTCGTTGCGCGCATCAAGAGCGAAGACAACTTTGATTATTAGAGGCCAGAGGCTAGAGGCTAGAGACTAGGGATTGGGAACCGGCATTGATACGGTCTTCTTGCTGCCAGCCTCTAGCCTCTAGCCTCTAGCCTCTATGACAAAAGTCATCCAGGTCAATCCCGATCATCCTGAGGTGCAGGCCATCGAGCAAGCCGCCGCCATAATCGGCCAGGGCGGTTTAGTAGCATTCCCTACAGAAACGGTTTACGGTCTTGGCGCGGATGCCATGAACGAACCAGCCGTCCGGCGCATCTTTGAGGCGAAAGGCCGGCCCACGGATAACCCGCTCATCATTCATATCAGCAACCGCGAAATGCTTGATCTGGTCGCCGCTGACCTGAGCGACCAGGCCGAAGCCTTGATCGACCGTTACTGGCCCGGCCCGCTGACCCTGGTGCTCAAGCGCCGGACGGCAGTCGCGTCATCGGTTTCAGCCGGCTTGCCTACGGTTGCCGTGCGTATGCCGGGCAATCCAATTGCGCTCGCTTTGATTGGCGCTGCCGAAACGCCGATTGCCGCGCCGAGCGCCAACCGTTCGGGGCGTCCAAGTCCGACGACCGCCGCGCACGTCCGGTTGGATCTTGAAGGGCGCATCGCCATGATTTTAGATGGCGGCGCGACTCGCATCGGCATCGAATCGACGGTGCTTGATCTGACCGGCGGCGTGCCGGTGATTTTGCGGCCCGGCTGGATTACCAAGGAGCAGATTGCCGCCGTGGTCGGCGCAATCGAGCCCGCCGCGTCGCTTGCCGAATTGCAACGCTCGCCGGGCACGCGCTATCGCCACTACAGCCCGCGCGCCCGCGTCCTTTTGATCGAACATGGCGCGACGGCCTCGGTCGAACAAATTTGTAAGGAACATCTCAAAACTGCAACGGTCGGTTTCATCGGCCACACGCCGCTGGCAATTGACGACGCGCGTTTTCAGGCGATGATCTTGCAGGCGAAGGCTGCGGATTACGCAAGCAAAATCTATTCGGCATTGCGCGAGATGGATGAACGCGGCGCAAGCCTCATCATCATTGAAGGCATCCTTGATGCGGGCGAAGGCGCTGCGGTAATGGATCGCCTGCGCCGCGCCGCGTCTGAAACGCTCCGCGAATAAAGTGATGACGGCGATCAAGACCATGCGGGCCGCGCTGGTTGCCGCGCTGGAATCGCCGGAGTTGAGTTATCATAGACGCATCGCCGGCGGCAGATGACGATACTCACGTCGCCAGGCAGATCCAGAGACATCAGGAGACCCTATGCAAGCACTCAAGAAGCCATCTCTCACCGAAGATGGATTGCAGTACGTCACCGACGCACCTGAACCCGCCATCGGCCACGCTGACGTGAAGATTCGCGTCGAAGCCGCGTCGATCTGCGGCACCGATCAGAGCATTTATCAGATCACCTCCCGCCAGGGCATGCGTGACGAGATGCTCACCTACAATGGCGGCGACGTGACCCATTATCAGCCGATTATTATCGGCCATGAATTCTGCGGCGAGGTCGTCGAACTGGGCGAAGACGTCGACCCCGGACTCGTTCGCTTAGGCGACTATGTGACTAGCGAAATGCATATCGCCTGCGGCCACTGCCAGCAGTGCCGCACCGGCCAGCGCCACATCTGCATGAACATTCGCGTCAAGGGGCTGCACCTGGACGGCGCGTTCGCACAGTATGTTGTGGTGCCGTGCGAGAACGTTATCGATCTTGAAGCATTCGGCGGGCGGGCGATGATCCCGCCGCGCTTCGGCGCTTTCCTCGACGCCCTTGGTAATGCCGTTCACACGGTTATGGAGGGCAACGTTGAAGGCAAAACGGTGGCGATCTTAGGCTGCGGCGCGCAAGGCTTGATGGCGACCGCCGTGGCGCGCACCCTGGGAGCGACGCGCATCTATATCACCGATTATTCAAGTCCGCAGGGACGTTTCGGCCCGCAACTTCTCGCCAGCCGCTTCGAGATGGCGCGCGAGCTTGGCGCTGATTTCTGTTTCGACACTAACGAAGAAGCCGCCCCCGGTCAGCGGCAAGAGTTATTTGAGCGCGCTCACCACGAACACGGCGGCGGCATCGATGTGATCTTGGAGATGAGCGGTGCCGAATCGGCTTACAACGACGCCGGCGGCCTGGTGAAAAACGGCGGCCAGATTTTGCTATTGGGAATTCCCGCGCGCCCGCTGCGTTCGTTCGACTTTGGCAAGTACGCTGTCTGGAAAGGCGTGACCATCAAAGGCATCTTCGGGCGGCGCATGTTCGAGACCTGGTACGCGATGCTTGATTTGTTGGCGTCCGAAAAATCGCAACTGAAAGCGCGACTCGATCAGATCATCACGCGTGAGATGGTGCCGCTCGTGGATTTCGAACGCGGCTTCGAGATGGTGCGCTCGCATCAGGCAGTCAAACTGCTGCTCGCGCCCAACAACCAGAAATGATGGATGATGAATTGCGGACCGGAGCCGGATTATTTAGAGCAGTTTTCAATTTAGTGTAATCTTTGCCACCAAGCCACCAAGCCACCAAGGGACACAATAAAATGGTGATTCTTGGTGGCTTGGTGGCTTCGTGGCTGATTCTCTGGCTAAACTGATCTGAAAACCGCTATAGATAATCCCCTGCCGTCATCATCCATCATTGTCGTTGAGCGGCTTCAACTCGCCGAGCATCGTCGGAATCAACTCGGTCACCGTCGGGTGAATGTGCATGGCACGTTGGATGACCGTATAGGGCGCGCGCGCATACATGACATCGAGAAGCGAATGAATCACCTCGTCGCACTCGATGCCCAGGAGCGACGCGCCGAGTAGCTCTTTGGTATCGGCATCAACCAGAATCTTCATGAAGCCTGCGGTCTCGCCCTTCTCGACGGCGCGACCGACGCGCGCCATTTCGCGCTTGCCGATGAGGGCCTTTCTTCCCGACTGCCGCACTTCGCCTTCGGTCAGGCCACAACGGCCAAGCGGCGGGTCGATGTAGAGCGCATAAGCCGTGATGCGATCCGAGACGCGACGCGGGTCGTTGTCGAGGAGATTCGCCGCGACGATCTCATAATCATTGTAAGCCGTGTGCGTGAAGGCTCCCTTGCCATTGCAATCGCCGAGCGCATAAATGCCGGCGACGTTGGTGCGCAGTTGATCGTCGACTTTGATATAGCCGTGCTGGTCGGTTTCAATGCCTGCCTTATCCAATCCCAGATCCTCTGTGTTCGGCGTGCGGCCCACGGCTAAGAGCAGGTGCGAGCCGACCGCGCGTTTATCCGGGCTGCTGCAATCGAGGTTGACCGCGACGCCGTCGCCGCTCGGCTCAACGCCGATGCAGGTGGCGTTGATCTGTATATCGATGCCGTCGTTTTCGAGAATCGTTTTGATGCCGTCCGACACGTCTTCGTCTTCGCGGGCGATCAATCGCGGCATCTTTTCGATGATCGTGACGCGGCTGCCGAAGCGCCGGTACATCTGTCCGAACTCCAGGCCGATGTAGCTGCCGCCAACGATGATGAGATGTTCGGGCAGAAAATCGACTTCCATCATGCTGGAGTTGTTCAGGTACTTGACTTGATCGAGCCCAGGCATCGGCGGCGTGTAAGCTCGGCCACCAACGTTGATGAAGATATGGTCGGCTTCGAGCAACTCATCGCCGACGCGCACGGTGTGCGCGGATTCAAAGCGGGCGTGATCCTGGTAAACCGTGATGTTCTCGGTCGTCTTCATCCACCGCTCGACGCCGGTATTCGAGCGGCGGACGATTTCGTCTTTGCGCGCCTTGACGCGCTGCATGTCAACTTTGACATCTTCGCCGATCATCACGCCGTATTCGGCAGCGTGGCGGGCAACGTGCGCGGTGCGGGCGCTGGCGATCAGCGTCTTGGTCGGGATGCAGCCATTATTGACGCAGGTGCCGCCGAAGCGTTTGCGTTCGGCGACGGCGACGCGCCAGCCTACGCCCGCCAGGCGTGCGGCCAGCGACGGCCCCGCCTGTCCCGTGCCGATGATGATCGCGTTATATTTTGCAGCCATCCGATCTGCCTCCTGTGGGTGAAGATGAGGGCTAAAGTATACACCGTCGCGCCTGGCTGAAAACCTTTTCGCGACTTCGCAAGCAAGGCGATTTATGCGAATTGCTCGCGGAAATAATCGCGCCAGCTTGCGGGCAAGGCTTCAAGCGCGGCGGCGCGGCGTAGCATGCCCTGGTCTTTGCCTTTGCTGATGTAGAGCTTGGTAATCTCGGTTACAGTGATGCCTGCCCGGTCGCGGCTGACGAGTTCAATCGCATCGTTTGCGCCAACCTCGCCTTCTTCGATGACAGAGAAATAAAAGCCTGTGCGTAGACTTTTCAGGAAGCGTTTGAGGATGTCGTCGCGCCGGAACTTCGCTGCCAGCTTATAACAGGGCATGCGCGGCTGCGTCACTTGAAATACGCTTGAGCCGATCAGGTAGCGGTCGCCGATGTTCACTTGATCTTCAAGCAAGCCTTCGCTGGTGAAGTTCTCGCCGAACATGCCCCAGGGCAACTCGATATCGGGCAACTCGTCGCGCCAGTAAGGGTAATGCTCTGCGGGGTAGACGTAAACGGCTTTTTCCGCGCCGCCGTGCACGGTGAGATCGGCCTGCCGGTCACCGTCAAGATTCAACCGCCGTGCACGGAGGCGTCCGGCAACCGGAGTTTTGAAAATGCCTGTGGTAATCGCGCCGCCTTTGTAAACAATTTCGCGCGGCAGCCCGACCTGGACGGAGATGAGTTTCATGGTTAGCCCCTTGGTCGACGCTTCATAATTACATGACAACGACGCCGTAGATTATTCCACAAAGCGCCGCTGATCTCATCTCGCGCCGTGCGCGTGCGCCCGCCCGCGCATTTGAACAAGCCGTGCCGCGCGAGTAAGCTAGATGATCGCCCGGTCACGTCAGGCCAGGTTTGCTGGAGCCTTGACGTAATCAAATGTCATCTTCAATACATCAGGAGCTTGCCATGAATCTCAAGGAACTTTATTCGACGCTCACCCACGAACTCGATCAGATCAAAGAAGCCAAGACGTTCAAGTACGAAGTACCGCTCGAAAGCGAGCAGGGCGGCACGGTGACTGTAGACCATCACGAGGTTGTCATGCTGGCCTCGAACAACTACCTGGGGCTATCGAACCATCCGCGCGTCAAAGAGGCGGCGCATCGCGGCCTGGATGAATGGGGTTACGGGATGGCGAGCGTGCGCTTTTTGTGCGGCACCGAACCCATACACCTTGAGCTTGAGCAGCGCATCGGGCGCTTTGTCGGTTGCGAAGCGGCGATCCTGCATTCGTCATGCTTTGCCGCCAACGAAGCCTTCTTTGCAGCGCTGCTGGCGAACGACTTTGGCCAGAGCGGCTATCAGGACGTGATTTATAGCGACATGCTGAATCACGCCAGCATCATTGACGGCGTGCGCTTGTGCCGGCAAATTGCCAAGCCAACCGTATCGCGGCTGTATCGCAACCGCGACCTCGATCACCTGCGCGAGATGCTCGCCGAAGATCACGATAAGAATTACCGCATCAAGATCATCGCCACCGACGGCGTCTTTTCGATGGAAGGCTTACTTGCGCCGCTCGCCGATCTGGTAGGGATTGCCAGAGAGCATAACGCGCTGTTGTTTGTTGACGAATCGCATGCGACCGGGGCGCTCGGCGCGACAGGGCGCGGCACGCCCGAAGAACTTGGCGTCTACGGCGAGATTGACATCATCACCGGCACCTTCGGTAAAGCGCTTGGCGGCGCGTCGGGCGGCTTCATCGCGGGCCGCGCGCCCTTGATTGAATTTCTGCGCCAGAAATCGCGGCCTTACACCTTCTCAAACACCATGCCGCCGTCGGTGGTCACCGGTTCCATCGAAGCGTTGAACTTGATTGAGAACGATCCGGCGATTGTCAACGCGCTGCATGAAAACACCGCCTATTTTCGCCGCGAGATCGTCGGTCTGGGATTTACGATCATCGAAGGCCGTCATCCGATTGTCCCGGTGATGGTCGGCGAAGCGGCGGTTGCCCAGGACATGAGCCGCGAATTGCTGGGCGAAGGGGTTTACATCAAGGGCCTATGGTATCCGGTCGTGCCGAAGGGCGAGGCGCGATTGCGGGCGCAGATTTCTGCCGCCCACACGCGCGGCGATTTAGACCGCGCGCTCGCCGCTTTCCAGAAAGTTGGCCGCCGCCTCGGCGTGATTTCCTAAACCGGCGATGATGGAGATGCGCCACCAGGACACCAAGGCACAAAGAAACACCAGGTTTTCTTCGTGTTTCTTTGTGCCTTTCTGCCTTCGTGGCGATTTGCTGTGCCGCTCATAAAAGCAATGACCTGAAGGACACAGGCGCTGGCGTGTCACAACCTTTCACATCTTTTGCGCGCCATTTACAACTTGTTACAAGGCCGGCGAAACCTGCCTCGACCCGCATGCGTTAATCGCATGTCAGCACTCAATTAATCCGCAGATCATCGCGCTCGTCGTGCCCCGATTGCGCGTAACTGTCAGACCAACCCACAAGGAGCAAGAGGATGAAGATGAGCAAGTTTCTCTTTCGCATCGCTGTCTGCATGGTCGTGGCCTGTGCGATTGCCGCAAGCGCATTTGCTGCTGGCAACGGCAAACGCTTCGAATTCACCACCAAGTCGAAAGAAGCCAAAGAGGCGGTCGCGCAGATCGTCTACAAGGTCGAAACCTTTCAAGGCGGCCCCGATGTGAATGCCATCGCCCGCAAAGCCGTCGAAGCCGATCCGAATTTCGCCTTCGGCTATTACCTGCTGGGCACCACCGCCGCGACGCCGCAGGAAGCCAAGGTGAGCATTGACAAAGCCATCGAACTGGCGAAGAGCGCCTCGGAAGGCGAACGCCGCTACATCGAAGCCGTGATGCTGGCGCGCTCGCCCAAGTTCGCTGATTCGGTGCCGATCTTTTTGGATCTTGCCAAGCAGTATCCCGAAGAGCGCATGGTGCAGATGCTGCTCGGCCAGGTCTATACCGGCATGAGCAAGCTCGACGAAGCCAAGGCTGCCTTCGAGCGCGCCGCGCAGCTTGACGGCAGCACGCCGCGCGTCTACACCTTTCTCGGTAACATCGCCTTGTTGAAAGGCGACTACAGCAAAGCGCACGAGTTGTTCAAGGTATCGCTCGCCAAGAAAGCCCCCAACAGCGCGCCCTTCGGCCCGAATTATGGCAATGCTTATCTCTACATCTACGAAGGCAACATCAAAGAAGCCATCAAGACGCTCGAAGCCTACGGCAACGAGTACGTGAAGACCGGGCAGGAGAAGGTTTTCCCATCGGTCTTCATCTGGAATTCCATCGCCCGCCTGTATCTCGAATACGGCGACGCCAACGAAGCCCTCAAGTATTACGAAAAAGGTTACGCGACCGTGCCGAACAGCACGATTGACGACATGCAAAAGAAGATCTGGCTGGGTCGCTTGCATCACGGCAAAGGCCGCGCCCTTGCCAAGCTCGGCAAGACTGATGACGCCTGGAAAGAAGCCGAGTTGATCAAGAAGATGATCGAAGAGGGCGGCGAAGACGGCAAGCAGTTCTGGCCCTCGTATCATTACATCGCCGGTTATCTGAAGCTCGAAGCCGGCGACACGACCGAGGCCATCGAGCACCTGAAGCAGCAGGATCTGACCGATCCCTTCCACAAATTGCTGCTGGCGCGGGCTTATGACAAAGCCGGCAATGCGGCGGAGGCGCAGAAGCTCTACAAAGAGATCACCGAGTTCTCTCAGGTGACGATTGAACGCGCCATTGCTTATCCCGAAGCCAAGAAGAAGCTGAAGGCGTAAAGCGCACAGCAACACCCAAAAGAACGAGAGGGCGGCTCGCGGGTCGCCCTCTCGCTTTTATGGGCGATTTGAAAATCCAATGTCCGCCGCATAGACTAATCGTTCGCATGAAAAAAAACTTCATCGCGCGGTTGATTGTGCTCGCCCTGTGCGCCACTGCGCCGCTATCGTCGGCGCAGTCGTTTCGTGTGCCCTTCAGCGAGTTTCAACTCGACAACGGTTTGCGCGTCGTGCTGTCCGTAGACCGTGCGGCACCGGTCGTCGCCGTCGCCGTCTATTACGATGTCGGCTCGCGCAATGAGGTCAAAGGCCGCACGGGCTTTGCCCACCTGTTCGAGCACATGATGTTTCAAGGGTCGGAAAACATCGGCAAGGGCGGGCATTTCAAATTCGTCGAAAGTAATGGCGGTTACTTGAACGGCTCGACGCATACGGACTTCACCAATTACTTCGAGTTCCTGCCGTCGAATCAGCTTGAACTGGCGCTGTGGCTCGAAAGCGACCGCATGCGGTCGCTGCGGATTACCACGGTCAATCTACAAAATCAGAAAGAAGCCGTTAAAGAAGAGAAGCGCTTGAACTACGATAATCAAGCCTACTGGCCAGCGCTTGAAAAGATGGACGAGATGGTCTTTCACAACTGGGCCAACGCGCATTCGACCATCGGCTCGATGGCCGACCTCGACGCCGCCAGCGTCGCCGACGTGCAGCAGTTCTTCGATACCTACTACACGCCGAACAATGCCGTGCTGGCGATTGCCGGCGACATCGATCCGGCGCAGACCGAAGCGCTGGTTCGCAAATACTTCGGCACGATACGTCGTCGGCCCGCGCCGCCGGCGGTTGATGTGTCCGAGCCTCCCGGTATTGTAAATCACAAAAATATCGTCGACGATGCGCACGCCGATACACCTGCCGTCGCCATCGCCTGGAAGACGCCCGACCGCCGCGCGCCCGACTTTTATGCCATCGCCCTGCTGAAAGCCATTCTCTTTGATGGCGACAGTTCGCGGCTCTATCAATCGCTGGTTAAAAAAGAAGCCGCCGCGCTCGACATTCGCGGCACGCTCGAAGAACGACGCGGGCCGGGCCAGCTTGCCGTCTTCGTCATTCACAAAGCCGACGTTAAAAGCGAAGAGGTGCAGGCCATCATCGAGGCCGAGATCGAGCGCGTCAAGCACGACGGCGTGACGGCGGACGAGTTGGCGAAGGTCAAAAATCAATACCGCCTGAGCCGCTTCACCTGTGAAAGCACGCTTGAATGCACGAGCCTGCAGACGGCGCTCGGTCGTGCGCTTGAACTGGCGGAGTTCAGCCTGTTCGATGGCGATCCTGCACTTATCAACACGGAGCTTGATCGTTACTACGGGGTCAACCCTGAACAGGTGCGTGAGGCCGCCCGTCGCCTGTTTATCGAATCGAACAAAGCCGTGCTCTTCATACGTCCCGCAAAACAGCCATGAACAGATTGCGAAAAGCTCAATCTCTGGTCATCACGCTGGCGCTGGCGCTGGCGGGTACAACAACGCTTGCACAAAGCGATTCATCGGAAAGCTGGCGACAGCGACCGCCCGCGCCTGGCCCTGCGCGACCGCTATTGCTGCCCGTCGCCCACGAAAGCAAACTCGACAACGGCTTGACGCTGGTGCTGGTTGAAGATCACCGCGCGCCGCTCGTCACCCTGGCTGCCGGGATCGCGCAAAAGGTCAGTTGGCGAAACATTGTAGCCGGCCTTACAAATCAGATGACGCTGGTTGAAGCGACGGCGGACTTGCTCACGGAAGGCGGCGGCGAAACCTTTGCCAGCGCCGTCGAATCCCTCGGCGCGCAGATGGATTCAAATGCCGGCGCGGATTATGCGATTGTCAGCGGCGTGGTGATTTCAGAGAACGCTGAACGGCTGCTGGAACTTTTCGCCGAGGCGCTTGTGCGGCCCAGGTTTCTCGCCAAAGAAGTCACGCTCTACAAAAACAGTCGTATCGACAAGCTCAACGTCGAGCGGCAGGAAGCCGCCTTTCTGGCGCGCGAGCATTTCAATCGCCTCGTCTACGGCGCGCACCCTTACGCCTTCAGCGCGCCGACGCCTGAGGCCGTGCGCGCCCTGTCGCGCGCACGGATTGAGCGGTTTTACAAAGCGGCTTACTCGCCTACTCGTACGGTCGTCATCCTGGTCGGCGACTTCGACGGGGCGGCGATGCAGACGAGAGCGCAAGCCACGCTTGGCCGCTGGCAAGCCGCCCCGCCATTATCAGCGAAAGGCTCGTCAAAACGCCCTGGCACGGCCCCTCAACTGCACCGCCTCGCCACCCGAACCGCTCGGCATGGTAATGTAGCAAATATCATAAAACCGTTTGAGACGATCAGCAGGCCGCGCTCGCCCGCTCCGGTGCAGAAGACGGCAGCGGCGCGGCGCATTTATCTGATCGACCGGCCCGGCTCCGAGCAAGCGAACTTTCGCATAGGCAATCTGGCGCTGGCGCGCGGCGATAGGGATTACTACGCCTTGCTGGTGGCGAATGCGATCTTAGGTGATGGCACAGGTTCACGCCTCTTTCAGGATCTTCGCGAGCAACAGGGCTTTGCTTACGACGTGGCGAGCGCCTTGAGCGCGATGAAAACCGGCGGCGCGTTTTTCGGCCTGGCGCAGTCGCGCAATGAGGTCACGGCGGCGGCGATTAAAGCGATGCTTGCGGAGTTCGAGCGCCTGCGAAACACCGAGGTCTCAGCCGAAGACTTGGAGAATGCCAAGCATTACCTGAGCGGCTTGTTTTCGCTATCGCTGGCGACGCAGGGCGGCATCGCTGATGAATTGTTGACGATGAAGCTGGTTGATCTGGGCGAGGATTACTTGAAGAATTATCGCGCCCGCATCGAGGCCGTCACCGCTGCCGACGTGCAGCGCGTCGCACGCCTATATGTCCACACAGACGAGGCGACGGTGGTCGTCGTTGGCGACGCCGCGCGGCTGCGTGCGGAGCTTGCGGCACTTGGCACGGTCGTTGAGGTCAAGACGAAAAGCCGCAGGAGAGAAGCGGCGCACGGACGCGCGGACACAGCGACGCGACAATGAAGCGGGATGGTGAGCCGTCGAGGCGAGGATGAGTTGTCGCATAAATTCTACTCATTTCACCTCGGCGCAAAGTGAATCGCTTCCGCTTAGCCGATGATTATCCCTTCAATTTGACTTTGATCGCATTCGAGCGCGCGCCTTTGCGGATGACGACGACCTGATTCTTGCTGTCGCGCAGGTTCAACTGCGCTTTGCTGCCGTGTACGATGATTTGATCCCGTTTCGGCTGAAAAGTCACTTCGCGATCAATCTGCACGCCGTTGATTTCAACCCGCGCCGCGCCCGTGAAGTCCGCGCCCGTAAGCGTCAGGTCTTCGGCGCTGCTGCGGTATTTTGCTTGAGTGAGTTGCGGCGGGCCGAGCGGCGCGGCGAAATAAACGTACACCTCGATACCGCCGATCAAAACGTCGGCAAGGCCATCGCCGTTGAAATCGCCGGCGTTGACCGGGCTGCCTGAGCTTCGCTGTTGCGGGCCGAAAATAATCGTCAGATCCTGTTGCTCTTTTTCAAGGCTGACGTTTCCGATGTCAGCCGACCCGAAGATGACGTGCGTGCGTCCCGGCGACAGCGTCTCTTCTTTCTTGCTGTCTTCGAAGCCTAGCGTACCGAGAACGATGTCGGCAAAGCCATCGCCATTGAGGTCGCTGGCGACGATGGACGCGCCCAGATGATTCAAAAGATCAGATTGCGTGACCGGCCCTATGAAGCTGGATAGCGGCAGGCCGCTGATGGTTGCATCCACGTGATCGATGCGCCCCTGTAGCGTGTGCGAACCGAAGATGACATCAACCCAGCCAGATGTCAGAGGCGGCCCGTCGTCGTAGCGTAGCGTGCGGCCAATCAGAATATCGGCATTGCCATCTCCGTTGATGTCGCCCGTCGCAAAGCCGCCGGTGATGAATCCCAAATCAACGGTCGCATCGGCCTGCCCGTCTGTAAGTGAAATCTCGCGGCTCGCAGGCAGGTCTGCCGTGCCGAAGACCATGTCGAGCACCTCTGGCCCGATGCCCGGCGGGGCGGCTGGCGCAAATCGCTGGACGAGAATGTCTGCACGGCCATCGCCATTGACATCGGCTAGCGCCAGCACCTTGGGGCGCGGCAGACTGGTGGCTTTAATCCTCAGGTCGGCGCTTTGCGAACGCAGATCGATGGTGCGCCCGGTAGCCAACGGGCCAAGGAAGCCGTAGAAACTGGTTCCAGAAGCCAGGTCATTCTCGGCCAGGATCAGGTCTTTCAGGCCGTCGCCGTTCAGGTCGGCTGCGCCGATCACGTCGGTCGAGTAGTGAGCCGGATCCTTGTTGATGATCCGCAGATCCGGCGTTTGTTGAGTCACGTCCAGGCGGCCCGGTTGCAGTCGCGTCGAGCCAAAGAGGATTTTGAAACCGCCGAACGCAACGCCATCAACCCGCTCGATGACCAGCAAATCATCTATGTGATCGCCATTGACATCGCCGATGGTGCTGATGAAGCTGACGAGCTTGAAATCGAGGTCAAGCGTCAAGTCGGGCGTCCGCTTATCAATATTGATACTGACCGGGGCGGACGGATTGGGCTTGCCGAAGAAGATGCCGTATCTGACCATATGCTGGCGGAACGTATCGTCGTCATCAAGAATGTCTTTCGAATAGCTCACCAGAAAGTCGCTGACGCGGTCGCCGTTAAAATCACCGATGCCGACCACCAGCCCCAGTTCGTCGTCTCTCGTCAGGCCGAGGGTGCGCGTCAAGGTGATGTCGGCGGGCGTGTCGCCGGCTTGCAGGCGCGTCGGCCATTGCCGCCCGGTCTGGGCGCTGGCGACGCGGTTGATCGGGGCTGGCGAACTGAGCAAAGCCAGCAGAGTAATAACGTATAGCGAAACGCTCTGGCGCAGGACGCGCTTCATCGCCATCACCTCTTGAAGGGAATCTCGCGGCCACGGGCCATGACACGCTCGACGGCGATGATTCTACCACCTTTGACGATCAATGCGTGATCAAAATTATTTACCGTCGGGCAGACGTGACGCGGCACGAGATAAAGCGCCTCGCCGATGGCGGGCAGCCCCGCGCCTTCCGCGACATCAATCGGTAGATGCTCTTCGCTCGGTTTCGCAGGCGCAAGTTCAGGACGGCCCATCGCTAAACAGGTTGGCGTGCCGGCGTCTGCCGAAACCGTTTTGTGGCCTGCATCACAAGTCACGCGGCGGGCTGACGGTTGCGAAACCACCGTTGAAACGACCACCGCCGCCAGGCGATAGCCGTATTCGGCGGGCAACTGCGCGAGGCTCGTGCAATCACCGTAAACCACCGTGCCCGGCGAAGCGCGATGCACAAACGATGCATGATTGAAGGCTTGATAAGAAAGCGTGCAGGGCAAGGTCGGCGTCCCGGCGGTGACCACTTCGGCAACCCTGAGGCCCGCCTGCTCTAGCGCCGCGACGATCTTGATCAAATGGTCGTAACCGCCATGCGCTAAGGGTTCGCGCTCGGCCATCGGATAGTTCGCCAGATGTCCGTCGTAGTAATGCAGGCCACGAAACGGCAGGCCGCTGGCCTCGATCTTGTGAGCCAGGCGAATGATTTCGTTGACGCTGTCTTGCTCGATGCCTGTGCGATCCATGCCGGGATTCACATCAATGAACAACCCGACGCGGCTCTCGCGCCATAAGTCAATCTGTTCGACGGCTTCGACCAGCGCCGAGATACGCACGGCGAAGAACTGCTCGGCCAGTTCGCGAATGCGCCGCGCGCCGGCACCGACCATCGGGTAAGCCAGCAGCACGTCATTAGCGCCGGCTTCGCAGACCGTTAATAGCTCAAGCGAGGTCGAGCATTTGAAATTCGTAATGCCGCGCGCCGTCCATTGGCGCATCACGGACAAGAGCTTCGCCGTCTTGACGTGTGGCCGCAAACGAGCGGGGTCGCCGCCTGCCAGCCGCAGCGTCGTTTGAATGTTGGCGTCAACCAGTTCGGGATATATCGCCAGCGCCGGCGTCATCACCTCATGGATTTCACCGATGCGATAGTCCTCGGTGTCGAAGTTGGCAATCACCGATGTGGGCGCGGGTTTGCTCATCAGCTTCGCAGGGCAAAAGTAAAAAGACAAAAATCAAGCAGGGGAATGAATGGATAGAACATACCGATCTATTCATCCGGCAACGACGCGCGCCGCGCATCTCCAGCCATCGCTTTTGCGTTTTTCCTTTTGCCTTTTTCCTTTCTTCAAGCTTTCGGGTGTGCTTTGTCGTAGACGTGCATGAGTTGTTCCATAGAGACCTGCGTGTAGATTTGCGTGGTTGACAGGCGCGCGTGGCCGAGCAGTTCCTGGATCGAGCGCAGGTCAGCGCCCGCCGACAACAGGTGCGTTGCAAACGAATGGCGCAGCGAGTGCGGGCTGATGCCATGCGCCAGAGCGCATTCCTTGACGTACTTGTCGAGCATGCGCGCCACCGAGCGCGTCGTGATGCGCGTGCCCTGATAATTTAAAAACAGCGCCATCACATCGCGCTCGATTTCGCTTGCTTCGATCAGCAGTTCGCCGCGTACGCTGAGGTATGCCTGCAAGGCTTCTTTGGCTTTCGAGCCAAACGGTACAATGCGCTCCTTGCGCCGCTTGCCGCGCAACCGCACGGTCTCGTTCCTAAAATCGACATCGTCGAGGTTCATTCCGGCAAGCTCGGCGACGCGGCATCCGGTGGCATAGAGCATCTCCAGAATGGCGCGATCACGTTTGCCCAGCACCGTATCGGTGTCGGGCGTTTCGATGAAGCGAATGACATCGTCTACGGGCAGCACCTTCGGCAGCTTCTTTTCGAGTCGCGGGCTGGAGACGAGCTTGGCCGGATTCATTTCGAGCACCTGTTCGCGACAAAGAAACTTGAAGAACGTGCGCAGCGTCGCCAGCTTCCTGGCGATGGAGGTCTTCTTACGCTTCTCCTGATAAAGCCGCGAGAGGTATTCGCGGATGGTGATGTGGTCAATCTGTTTGATGTCAACCTGGCGTCGATTGCCCGACTCGTCGAGCGGGCAGAGGAAATCAAGAAACTGTTCGAGATCGCTCATGTAATTGCGCAATGTATGTTCACTAACATTGCGCTCGTATTTCAGGTGATCGCCGAAACGAGAAATATAATCTTGCATTGTGGGACTCCCGGAACCGCTGTTCGCCAAAACGGGGATGGCTTCATTCTCATTGCTCGCCGCGCGCCCGTCAAGTCTATCGAGTCCAGAATGTCTAGACTCGGTAGACTCTCTGGACTCCCTGTACAGGTCACGCGGCGGAAATTTCCTGGCATTGGCAATATCGTCTGAGTGCCAGGCTGTGCCATGTGCAGCATCGCTCAACGGGCATGAAAACCGCGCCAACGTGGCGATGCCCCGCACAGGTGAGCAAACTATTCACGCGATGGGATATGACTTCTGCTATGCTCAAACTGATTATTGCGCTTCTCACCGTAACGTTGATTCTCCTGCCAACCCTTGCACCGCCGGCTGTCGGACAAGCCGGCAATGCGCCCCAGGAGATCACCTGGATCAATCAGGTCAACTGCACAGCGAGCGGCAGCAGCCTCACAAAGACCGGCGGTCGCGATGATACTGCGGACGCCGCCGCCAGATCGCAACAGACCATCACTGCCGGCGACGCTTATCTCGAATTCAGCGCCGCGCAGACGAATAAACTGCTCTATACCGGCCTGACGCACGCGGCGATTGGCACAGACTTCGCGGAGATTGATTTCGCTTTCAAGCTCACCGATTACAACATCGCTGAAGTGCGCGAGAACAACGTCTACAAAGGTGAAGCAGGTTACAATACCGGCGACACTTTCCGCATCGCCGATGAGGGCGGCATCGTCAAGTATTATCACAACGGCAGCCTGCTTTACGTCAGCCAGAAACAGCCGAGCTATCCGCTGATCGGCGACACGGTCTTCGTGGCGATGAGCGGGCGCATCAATAATGCCGTCATCGGCGCGCTGGCGATCAACGCCGCCGCCGAGTGGCCGATGTACCAGCACGATCCGGCACATACCGGTTACGCCAATGCCTCGCGGATTAATGCAACTAATGTCACAAATCTCAATCAATCGTGGAGCTATCAAACCGGCGACATTGTTACGGGCACGCCGATTGTTTCCGGCGGCATGGTTTATATTGGCTCGTGGGACGGCAAGATGTACGCGCTGCGCGAAGCGGATGGCCAACTGGTCTGGAGCCTGGCGACCGGGCGCGTCTCGGATAACTGCGGCCTGACTTACGGGATTGACAGCACGGCGGCGATTGTCGAGGGCCGCCTCTATTTCGGTGCCGCCAACTGCGCCCTCTACTCGGTCAATGCGGCGAACGGAAATGTAATCTGGCGTACACAACTAGCTGATGCAACGCAAGGCTGGCACCTGTGGTCATCGCCGCTGGTTTTCGACGGCAAGATTTATGTCGGCCTGGCATCGCATTGCGACCATCCTTGCGTGCGCGGCAGCGTCCTCTGTGTGAGCGCCGCCGACGGCTCCATTCTATGGCAAACCTACACCGCGCCCGCCGGCAGCACCGGCGCGGGCGTCTGGTCATCGTTCGCCTTAGACCCGCAGCGGCGCATGATCTATGTGGCGTCAGGCAATTTCTGCGAAGGCACCGATACCTATGGCGATTCGATCCTCGCCTTCAACGCCGACAGCGGCAGCATCGTCTGGCAGTTCAGAAACGAAGCCCGCGACCGCGATGTCGAAAACCTCGACTTCGGCGCATCACCCGTGTTGTTCGATGTATCAGGGACGCCGGCGCTGGCGGTCAGTTCGAAAGACGGCTACTGCTATGCCCTGAACCGCGACACCGGGGCGTTGCTGTGGGCGACGCAGGTGACCGATGGTTCATCAGCCGGCGGCGTCCTTGCATCAGCCGCTGCCGCCAACGGCAAAATTTTCCTGGGCGCGGTAGTCGGCGGATTCCAGGGGCCCGGAGTAAGCTCCGGCAAAGTCGTCGCGCTCGACCAGCGCCTCGGCCAGGTTCTCTGGGAGCAGCCGCAATCCAGATGGGTTATCGGCGCGGCGGCGGTCGCCAACGGCGTAGTCTTCATCGGCGGCGGCGACGGCACGCTCAGGGCTTACGATGCGGAGACCGGCGCGATGTTATGGAGCGCGCAACGCGACGCGATGTGGGGCGGTGTTTCCATATCCTCGGATCGTGTTTTCATCGGCTCCAACGACGGCTCAGTTTACTCGTTCCAGTTGAATGCCATCACGCCGCAGCCGCGAGCGACGATCACTGTGACCGCGCCAGCCGCCGACGTGAAGTGGCGCAAGGGGCAGAATTATAACGTCACCTGGTCAGTCAGCGGCGCGATCACACAGGTTGACCTTGCTCTCTCTCGCGACGGCGGCACCACCTGGACACCGCTTGCCACAGGCATTGACGCCAGCCTCGGCTCATTCAATGTGACCGCCAGGAAACCCAAGTCCACCAACGTCGTCGTGCGCGTGTCGAATGCAAACGACGCCAGCGTCTTCAGCCTGTCGGGCACGTTCCGCATCAAATGAGGATGGATGAATGATAATTGATGATTGAGCAGAAACGCTTCCGCCGTTCATCATTCATCATTCATCATTCATCGTTCGTCATTCCTGCCAGATTCCCGCCGCGCGCCATTGCGCGTCTACTTTCGACTCGGCAGCCCTCCTATCACTGAGGCGGGCGCGTGCAAAGATCAAACGGGTTGCGAGGCGCTGCGGCTTCGCTTCTGCGGATGTTATGATGTGCGGCGGGAGATCCATGATGTTCAGCATCGAAGACCTTGACCACATTGTCATTCGCGCCGCCGACCTTGAGCGCCTGGCGGCTTTCTATTGCGACGTGCTGGGTTGCCTGGTGGAACTCAGGCGGGATGATCTGGGGCTGGTACACTTGCGGGCTGGCCGTTCGTTGATAGACTTGATTGCCGTGGATGGCGAGCTTGGCCGGCGCGGCGGCGCGGCGGCAGGCTCGCAAGGCCGCAACCTGGATCACCTCTGTTTGCGCATCAAGCCCTTCGAGATCGACCGGCTGCGCGCGCATCTTAAAGCGCACGGCATTGAGACGAGCAGCCTTCAGCACAATTACGGCGCTGAAGGCTATGGCCCTTCCCTCTACCTGCAAGACCCGGAAGGCAACCTGGTCGAACTGAAAGGCCCCGCCGAGGCGCATTGATCGCTCAAGGGCGGGCGCATCCAGAAACCGCCTTCGCTCGACTGGCTTATCGTCGGCGACTTGCTGCGGCAGGCGGCACGCTGACCGAGTTGATGCCGTCGCCGCTCAGTTGCGCGGTTTGCGGGCTATTCGAAGCATTGTCTGTGAAGGTCACCGTGGCTTTCCTGCGCTCGTTTGCGGCGGGTGTAAAAACCACATCGATGACGCAGCTTTTTTGCGGGCCGATGGTTGCGCCGGTACAGGTATCGTGACTGAGCGTAAAGTCCTGCTGGTGATCGCCGCCGAGAACGACGCTGTTAATATACAGCGCCTTGCCGCCGATGTTGGTCACGGTAAGGCGTTTCGGTTTGCTGGCTCGTTTAACGACCTGATTGCCGAACTCAAGGCTCGCAGGCGTAATGTTGACGCCGGGCGCGGCCTCTGGTTGTTGCCGCTTATTTTGAGGATTTGCTTTTTGGGCAGGGACGTGTTGGACGAAGGCCAACAGGAAAACAAAAAGGAATATTCTTCTCATGGCTTACCCTCTCAGCAAATATTATATGGAATAAGTCAGGGGCAGGGAAACGGCAAACGCCCTCAGGAAAGCAGCCGCCGCAGCAGATCGAAAAAAACTAGAGGGTTGCCGGACAACAGACTGATTTATGGAAGGAACGCAACCCCCTAACCCAAGGGTCTGCTCGGATATTGCGCCCTTTCAGGGCTGGCGTGCTTAACCTGACTTCTCCCCGGCGCGTTGCGCCGGGCTATTGAATTACGCCTTTTCAAGGCTTTCACTGACTTTTCAGAAATGCTCTCTAATCGATAGACCTTACCTTAAATTGTTGTATATACTACACTAACCTTTCAGCCTGCCGCATATGGTTGCGGGCACTGTAAAATAAATTTCAGGGAATGAAAAATTCTTGCATGATCGCGCACTCCTTTGCGTCTATCCCTATTGAGAGATCAACCTCGATCTTTCAGAGCCGTTCATTGTGATGTCTCCATTACCAGCCTATGGAACTTCAGTAGCATTACAGTTCTATCAGGTGCGGTTTTCGGCGGGGAGATGCTGGGATAAGTCTTTCCCTGATTGTGCGTTCTCGCTCTCGCGTACTACCCTCAGGCGAGCGGCGAAGGTCTGCGTCTCTCCGCCACTTTGTTTCTGCACTCGTTCAACTCGCCAACCTGTGAGCGTTAAGTTTTCAAGCGCTCGGCTTCTTCGCGCACCAGCGGGTCGGGATCATCCAAAGCGCCTTCGACGAGCGGCGCGGCTTTATTGACATCCAGCCGCGCCAGAGCCCACAAGGCGTGTGCGCGGATGAGCGGCTCCGGGTCTTGCGCGACGCGCTCGACCAGCAAAGGGATGGCTGCCGTGCAGCCGACGTTTGCCGCTGCGATGGCGGCGTTGCGCAGCAATCCCCGCCGTTTGGGGCGCAAGAGCGGCGTGCCTTTGAAACGCTGACGAAAGGCGGCATCCGTGGTGAGCGATAGCGCTTCAAGCAAATCCAGGCGCGGGCCGACGCCCGCAGCCGGCGCGAACTCGCGCCAATCGGTTGGCCTGGCAAAACGGTTGAACGGGCAGACCAGTTCGGCTGGGCCGCGCTCGATGACCGGCAGCCTCGCGTAACGTGTGGCCCCAGGCTGCATCTCCTGGCAGACATCACAGCCGAAAACCCATTCGCCCATCGCCGCGCGCAACTCAAAGGGAATCGCTCCCTTGTGCTCAATCGTCAGATAAGAGATGCAGCGCCGCGCGTCCAACTGATACGGCCCGGCAAAAGCATCGGTCGGGCAGGCATCGAGACAGCGATGACAGGTGCCGCAATTGATTTTGATCGGCTTATCGTCAGCCGGGAGTTCGAGGTCAATGAGAATCTCTGACAAAAAAAACCATGAGCCGCGCTGCGGGTTCAGTAAATTTGTATTTTTTCCTACGAATCCCAGCCCGGCGCGCGCGGCGACGCTGCGTTCAAGCAAGGGCACCGCGTCAACGAAACATCGCGCATGCAAAGGCCGTCCGGCAAGGGCTTCGATTTTTGTAGTCAGCATTACCAGATGTGGTTTGATCACCTCGTGGTAATCCAGCCCCCAGGCATAGCGCGCCACGCGACCGAAACGGTTTTCGTGGCGAAACGGCGGTGCCTCGGCGTAATAATTCACTGCCAGGGTGATGATCGATTGGGCGTGCGGCGCGAGCGCACGGGGATGCGCCGGCAGTTCGGGCCGGCGCGTCATGTAAGCCATCTCGGCGGCAAAGCCGGCATCAATCCAGGCGCGATAATGTTCATCATCGCTTGTGAGCGGCGCGACCGAGGTAATGCCGGCGACTTCAAAGCCAAGCTGACGCGCCGCCTCTTTGATTTGCGCTACGAGATCGCTCACAGATACAAGCTACCGGAGCGTGAAGACAAAAGGCAAAAGGCAAGTGGCAAAAAGCCGAAGGCCAACCATCGGCGCGGGTCAATAAAGACCGCTGAAGCTGCTGCGGCGCAAGAACTGGCCGTCGCCCGCACGGCCCTGGAACTGGCCGTCTTCGATGACCACCTGGCCGCGCGAAAGCACGGTCTTGGCGACGCCTGTGACTTTCATGCCCTCATAACAACTGTAGTCGACATTCATGTGATGGGTCGCGGCAGAGATGGTCTGTTCCTGGTTGGGATCGAAGATGACAATGTCGGCGTCCGAGCCTACGGCAATCGTGCCTTTGCGCGGGAAGAGGCCGAAGAGTTTGGCGGCAGCCGTCGAGGTCAATTCGACGAAGCGGTTGACGCTGATCCTTTGGCCCACGACGCCGCCGTTGTAGATCAAGCTCATGCGATGCTCGACGCCGGGGCCGCCATTGGGGATCTTGGTGAAGTCATCAAGACCGAGTACCTTCTGTTCTTTGAAGCAGAACGGGCAGTGATCCGTCGACACGACTTGCAGGTCGTTGCCCGCCAGCCCCTGCCAGAGCTTCGCCTGATTCCACTTTTCCCTGAGCGGCGGCGTCATGACGTACTTCGCGCCCTCGAAGTCTTCCCGTTCATAATCGCTGTAATCGAGGAAGAGATATTGCGGGCAGGTTTCGGCGTAAGCGGGCAGCCCGAGGTCGCGCGCTTCGCGCACTTCTTCGAGCGCATCGTGACAACTCAGGTGGACGATGTAGACGGGCGAGCCCGCCATCTCGGCAATGGCGATGGCGCGATGCACGCCTTCGGCTTCGGCCTTCGTTGGCCGCGTCAGCGCATGATACTTCGGCGCAGTGTGGCCTTCGGCGAGCGCGTGGCGAATGATCTCGTTGATGACGATGCCGTTCTCGGCGTGCATGCAGATCAGCGCGCCGGCTGAACCGGCAACTTTCATGGCGCGAAAGATCGTCGCATCGTCAACCAGAAAAACTCCCGGATAAGCCATGAAGAGTTTGAAGCTCATCACGCCTTCGCGGATGAGTTGACGCATTTCAGGAATCTTTTCATCCGGAAGATCCGTGGTGATGAGATGAAAGCCGTAATCAATGACCGGCTTGCCTTCGGCCTTGCGGTGCCAGTTGTCGACGGCCTGGATCAACGATTCGCCTTTGTACTGTACGGCGAAATCGATGATCGTCGTCGTGCCGCCGTGCGCGGCAGCCCGCGTGCCGGTGTGAAAATCATCGGACGAAGCAGTACCGCCGAATGGCAACTCCATATGCGTGTGCGGATCGATGCCGCCGGGAATGACGAGCTTGCCCGTCGCATCAATCGTCTTATCGACTTCGCCGACAATGTTGGCGAGATTCTTACCGATGAGCGTGATGATTTCGCCTTCGACTAAGACATCTGCCGTATAATCATCCACCGCCGTCACGATGCGTCCGTTCTTGATCAATAATCTCATGGCCTGACCTCACAGAGAATTCGCCACAAAGACACCAAGGCACAAAGAATCACAAGGATTCATCTGATGAATCTTTTGATGCCGCTTTTCATGAGGGTCACTTTGAAGTTGATAAGATACCCTAATCGTTTGCCGGTGAGTTTGAGATGGCTGAGTATCTGCGCTTCCCAAACAGGATTGACCTGTTCAACGGCTTTCAATTCGCAAATGACCAACTCCTCTACAAGAACATCCAAACGAAGCCCCTCGTCGAAAACCATTCCGTCATAAACAATCGGTATATCAAGTTGCCTCTTGTAACTTACCCCACGCTTGCTTAACTCATGGCAAAAGCATATTTCGTAGACCTTTTCTAGTAAGCCGGGACCCGATTGTTGATGAACGGTATAAGCTGCGCCCACAATGGCTTTGCCGATAGCTTCTTCTTGTTGGGATAAGGGTACAAATCCCATAGTGTTTCTTTGTGTCTTGGTGCCTTTGTGGCAAAACACTTTACGCTGACGCAAACGCCGCGTCGAGCGCCGTAATCAATTCGTCAATGTCTGCCTTGCTGGCAATCAGCGGCGGGCCGAGACGGATGACGTTGCCATAAAGACCGCCTTTGCCGATCAGCACGCCGCGACGGCGCGTCTCCTCAAAGACGCGCGCGACCGATTCGGCGTCCGGCTGTTTGGTCGTGCGATCTTTGACGCATTCAATCGCCTGCATCAAGCCCATGCCGCGCACGTCGCCGATCACCGCGTATTTATCTTTCAACTCTTCGAGCCGGGCACGCAGGTAATCGCCAACTATACGGGCATTCTGCGGCAAGTCGTTTTCTTCGATGACGCGAATGGTTGCCAGCGCCGCCGCCGAAGTCACTGGATTGCCGCCGAAAGTCGAGAAGCTCAACGAGGGATACTTGTCGGCGATTTCGGGCGTCGCGGTTGTGCAACCAATTGGCGAACCGTTAGCCATGCCTTTGGCAAAGGTCATCACTTCCGGCTCGACTTCCCAATGCTCGATGCCGCACCAGCGGTCGCCTGTGCGGCCCCAGGCCGATTGCACTTCGTCGCAGATGAAGATGCCGCCGTAACGATGAATGATTTCCGTGACGACTTTGAAATAATCCTTCGGCGGAGTGATGAAGCCACCGACACCCAAAATAGGCTCGGCGATAAACGCGGCGATCTCTCCGGTAGTCGATGTTTGAATCAACTCTTCAACGTCGCGGGCGCATTCCAGGGCGCACGATTCGGGGTTGAGGTTGAACGGACAGCGATAACAGTACGGCGCATGTGCGTGGACGATGCCAGGCATCAGCGACGCGCCGTGCTTCCACGGCGCGTGGCCGGTTGCTGTCATGTTCATTACAGAACGCCCGTGATAGCCATGGCGCAGGGCGATGATTTCCGTGCGGCCCGTGTAGATGCGCGCCAGCACCATCGCGGTTTCGTCGGCTTCGGTGCCGCTGCTGGTGAAAAAACTTTTCTGCAAACGGCCCGGCGTAATCTCGGCTAATTTTGCGGCCAGTTCGATTTGCGGTCGGTTGATGTAAAGCGTTGAGGTGTGCGCGATGGCCGCGACTTGTTGGCTTACGGCTTCGACCACTTCCGGGCGCGCGTGGCCGACCGATGTGGTCAGCACGCCGCCGAAACAGTCGAGGTAGCGCTTGCCTTCGCTATCCCAGACGTACATCCCTTCGCCGCGTTCGAGCGCGATAGGTTCCTGATAATACGTCGCGGCGCACGGCCAGAGGAACTCTTTTTGTTTAGCGATGAGGTTGTCGGTTGCGGATTGCGTCGTTGGATTTTGTGCGGCCATCGAACCCTCCAGATGATCATTGATGCGATGCGAGAAAGCGTCAGTATTTAACAACACACCGTAGCGAGCGTCAATCTTGAGTCATAGCTTGTTGGCTTTCAACTCGGCGAGCGAATAGTGCGTATCGCGCCAGTTGATACCGCCGTTCATCAGCGTCTTGCGCGTCGAGTTCCACATCAGGTAAATGAACAGCAGCACCGACACAGGAAACAACACCGCATACCTGCGCCGCCCGCCGACCGTGGGCGCGCCCATTGCATAGCTGGCAAAGACAATCAACACGGCTGCCGCATTCAACCAGCGCGTCGCCCCGCTGGTCGCCAACACCGCGACGAAGGGCCAGACGAAAAAGACGAGTTGCAGCAGCGCCGCGCCAATCGCTGCCCAGAGGTTGTACTCAAGCCCCGAAAAGAAATTCTTCTCGGTGCCGTCAATCAATTCTCTGACCGACGCATACCACTCGACCGCGATCATGCCGACGCCATGCAGCAGTTCCTGGCGATAGCCGTTTTGCTTGATCAGCTTGCCGAGCTTGATGTCGTCGTCGGGCCGCATGCGAATGGCTTCGTGGCCGCCGATGCGCCGATAGACTGCCGCTCTCATGAGATTGAACGCGCCGATGCCGATGAAGCGACGGCTGCGCGGGTCGGCGGCTTTCCACGGCCTCGTGAACAGCGAGAAGAAGAGGCCGAAGACGCCAATGAAGGCATTCAACAGCACCCCCGGCATTCGGGCTTCCGGGCCGATGGCCAGGTGATCGCGCCGCTCGCGCTCGGCATAGCTGACAGCGCGACGGATGCTTGTAGGATTCATTACAATGTCAGCATCGGTGAAGAGCAGGAATTCGCCAGTCGCGTGACGCGCTGCCAGATGCTGAGCGTGATTCTTGCCGAGCCAGCCCGGCGGTAGCTCCTTGATGTGCAGGGGCCGCAGCCGCGCATCGCGCGCCGCCATACGATTGAGAATGTCGCCGGTGCGGTCAGTCGAGCGGTCGTCGGCGACGATGATCTCAAGCTGTGGATAATCCTGATTGAGAAGGGACTGCAAGGCTTCTTCGACGTGGCGCGCTTCATTGCGCGCGGCGATGATGACGGAAACCGTCGGCCATTGGGTTTGTTCAAGCGGCGCGATGTCTTTGAGCGAACGGATGCGATGATTGCCGCGCCACAGATCAAGCAGGATAACCACGTAAGCCATCACCGTGACGGCGGCCAGAGAGAACAAGAATTTCTCCATCGCCCTCAAGTCTAACCGCTGGCACATCCCTGCGGAAGACATAAAAGCAAAAGCCGGTTACTGATAGTTGATATAAACGGTTTTCGTTTCGGTATAGAAGTCGAGCACCGCATCGCCGACTTCGCGCCCGCCGTAGCCGCTCTCTTTGACGCCGCCAAACGGCGCGTGCGAATAACCGCCGATGCCCGGACGGTTGACGTGAACCATGCCTGATTCGATGCGCTCGGCGAACTGGAAGACGCGCCCGACATCGCGCGTGAAGATCGACGCCGTCAATCCATAACGCACCGCATTGGCAATCCGCAACGCTTCATCGAGATCCTGTGCGCGAATGACCGCGAGCACCGGCCCGAAGATCTCTTCGCGGGCGATCTCCATTTCGGGCTGCGCTTCAATGACGGTTGGCGAAAAGAAAAAGCCGCGCTCCAGGCCATCCGCCTGCATCATTTCGCCGCCGGCGCAGAACCGCGCCTGCTCCTGACGGCCCAATTCAATGTAGCGGGCGACGCCCGCCAGGGCGCGTTCATCGACGAGCGGCCCCATCTCAACGCCTGCCCGCGTTCCCGGCCCGACCACAAAGCCTGTGGCGCGCTCGACGACGCGCTCAAGAAATTTGTCATATACATTACCAACGACGATGGCGCGGCTGGTCGCCGTGCAGCGCTGGCCGGTCGAGCCGAAAGCGCCCGCCATCACCCCGGCGACCGCCAGATCGAGATCGGCGTCTTCCAGGATGATCTGCGGATTCTTGCCGCCGAGTTCCAATTGCAATTTCAATAAGCGGTCACTGGCCTCCCGTGCAATCAGCTTGCCGACTTTCGTCGAGCCAGTGAACGACACGCCGCGCACCATCTCATTCGCGATCAACTCAGCGCCCGGCTCCGAATCGCCGTGCACCAGATTGACGACCCCTGCGGGCAGGCCGACTTCTTCCAGACCGCGCACCAGCATGGCCGCCGTCATTGGCGTGAGCGGCGACGGTTTCAGCACGCAGGCATTTCCCGAAACCAGCGCCGGCGCGAGCTTCCACACGGGAATCGCCACAGGAAAATTCCACGGGCTGATCAAGCCGACGACGCCGAGCGGCTGGGCGTTTGTGTAACAAAACACACTTTCGTCTTCGCCAGGCAAAACGCGCCCGCCAAGTCGGCGTCCAAAACCAGCGGTATATTCGAGAATATCCAGCGAGCGGCGCACTTCGCCGAGCGATTCAGCAATCGTCTTGCCTTCTTCGCGAGTCAGCAGCATGGCGAGATGCTCCTGGTGTGCTTCAAGCCAGGCGAGCCAGTCGAACAGCAACTTGCCGCGACGGGGCGCGGGTCGTGCGCGCCAGGCGGCGGCGGCGCGCTGGGCGGCTTCGATGGCCTGCCGCGCGTCTTCTCGCGATGACGCGGGGGCGCGGCCCGCGAGCACGCTGCGGTCAGCCGGGTCGTAGCGCTCCGTCCATTTGCCGGCAGCGCCAGCCTGCCAGCGGCCATCGATGAAGTTCAAAACCGTGTCGCCGAGTTGTGGAACCGCATTCATTGCATCGAATCTCCTTCGCTTCGGGTCATCGGGCGGCATTATCTCGGATACGGCAACCAGATTGCAACAGCCCTGGTTGCCCTTACAGAGCTTTTCTTTTGGAACCGGGCAGCAATTTTTTGGTCATCTCGATCTGAGGATAAAGTACCCGATCACCTCCGGCGCGGCGCGAAGAAACTCCCTAATCAAAGGTGGCATTCCCGCACGCTGGCAGGCTTATTCCTGAACTCTCTTAAATCGTGCGATGGGATGATAGTTGCCCTGAATCTAAATCAAAGAGAGCAAAATACGAACAAGCCACCGAGCAATAGTTATTATTTACCCTATCCCTTATTACTGAACAGTTAGCACCTCCTGGGGGACGAGAAGGGGAATTTCCAGCCGGTCGGCCATCATTTGCATAGCCTCACTGCCGACATAATCCACTTCTCCGATGTAAAGCATGGTCGTGGCGATGTTCCGATGGCGCATGTATTCTTGAACCATCTTGGGATCGCGGCAAAGCTCATAAAGCAGCCTCGCGCCTGATCTCCTGAACAGGTGAAACCCGGTCAGGAAGGGGACTTGCTCGATGCCGGCGGCTACCAATGCAGGCTTGAGAATCTTGCGTACCGCCGTCCAGTGGGAGATGGCTTCGCCCGTTGAGCCGCAGAAGATATAGTTAGAGCCGCTGGTGTATGCTGACCTTGCCTTATGAACGCGCAAGGCAGCGACGACTGGCGGCGGAAGCTGCACGATCTTTTTGCTCTCCACGGTTTTTGCAAACTGGCGCTTCTTGTGCTTGGTCAGCGTGTAAGCCACATTCAACTCGCCTTTGCTCTCATCAAAGTCTGCCCACTGCAAAGCCAGGACTTCACCGATCCGCATTGACGTGACGGCGATCAACAGCGCCATTACCTTATAGTCGTCCTTAATGCTTCGCAGAACCGCCATGACCTGCTCGTCGGTGAGTCTCGGCTTTTTCACATCCCTTTTCTTTGGCCGGTGAATCTTCGGGCGCAAGGGGCTGACTTTGATGACCTCAAGGTCACAGGCGGCATCAAACAGTGATTTCCACATCGTCCAGATGGCAATGCGGTAGTTGTCGCTGTACTTGCCCTGTAGGTTAGCAAAGAACTCCGTCATGTCCATCACCGTGATTTCATTGAGCAACTTGTGACCAAAAGGCTTGACGACAAATCGCCGCGCCAAACTATCCTTGACCTCCCGTGACGTTTCTTTCAACTCCACGCCACTGCTTTTCAGGTAGAGACGCCAGCCGTGGTTTACGAACTCTTCAACGGTCGGCATAGACACGAGCGGCTTGTTATTCGCCTCGTTAATCTCCGCCATCTTCTTGCGTATCACTTCACGGATGCGCTTCGGCCTGCGGTCGCCGTTCAAAAGCTCGTCAAGGTAGAACCGGCGATGAACCCACTTGTCAGGCCCGACCCTTTCCCAAAAGCGCAATGTCGGCTTGTCGCGCTTCCATTCAAGCGTACCCTCTTGATAACTTCTACGAGCCATCGCATTTGCTCCTTTCTGCGATTGCTCGTGTCTTGCTGTGGGCGCGAGTCTATTCATTGGAAGTCCCCATGTCAACATTGCCAGCAGTCATCGTTGCGGCAATGCCCACCAAGTCGAGCGGGCCGAAGTTGCGCGTAACCCATTCTTGTAGCTTGGGGTCGTAGGGATTGAATCGGAGTTTGCCATAGCCCGGACACTTCGGCAGACGATCCTTTGCCGTTTTCTTTGTCCGCTTGTAGAGCCAGTCAACCCTCACGTTGAGGAGGGCGGCGAACTGAACGGGGTCTAAGATTAGATTGCGTGCGCTCATTTATGCTGCCCTCCTGCCGCTGACCATCTGCTCCAACGTCTTAACCGCACGCACAACCCGCCGCTTAGTGACGTACAGCCCCGGCCCGTGCATCTCACCGAGCCTCGCCGCTTCTATCTTGGCATCGGCTTCTATCTCATCAAGCGGCAATTCATCGTCACCATCTAGCCATGCCAGCGCCGAACGGTTGAAACACCAATAACCCTGACCACAGGAGCAATGACAAACAAACCATCCCAACATCATCTACTTAGCCTCCCCCCAATTGCTGACGATATGAGCATCAACCGTGAGCGGTATGGCGAACCCGTTTGGCGCAGTCGTCATCATCTGCACCATCAAGTCACGGACTTGCTCCGTATCGGCTTCCCTGCACTCAACGATAAATTCGTCATGCACCTGTGCAATGAGATAGGCATTGGCTGGCAGAGACTTGTAGAGCCTTACCATCGCATCTTTGGCAATGTCGGCAGCCGTCGCTTGAATGATGAAGTTTTGCGCTTGGCGCACTTGTCTTGGCGTCTTCCCTGGTAGCCTGCGCCGCCGCTCAAAGAGATTCATCACATAGCCGCGCTGACGGATGACTAATTCAGCCTTGCGCAGAAATGCGGCCACGCCGCTGTACGCCTTGAAGTAATCGCGGATGAACCGCTCGCACTCTTCGAGCGTCACCTGATGCCCTTCAGGACGCAGGCGGTTGAACAGGCCGAGCGGCGTGATGCCATAAGCAATCCCAAAGTTAATCATCTTGGCGACGGTGCGCTCTGCCTTGCTCACGTCCGCGACCACTCGGTTAAACATTCGGCTTGCGGTGAGCGTGTGCAGGTCTGTCTCGGTTTCTGACGTGTAGGCTTCGACCAGCAGCGGGTCGCGGCTGTAGTGCGCCAGCACGCGCAGTTCCATCTGCGAATAATCGGCAACAACCAGCTTGTTTCCATCTTCAGCGATGAAGGCTTGTCGTAACCTTTTCCCCAATGCTGACCTTGATGGCATCTGTTGAACATTCGGATCACTGCAACTGAAGCGGCCCGTCTTGGCACCCAACGCCTTGAACTCGGGATGAATGCGGCCATCAGAGTCAGCGAAAGTAGGAAGCACATTTATAAAGGTGCTGGCGAGCTTGTCTGTTTCTCGATAGCACAGGATGGCATTGACCGCAGGGTGATAGCCGCGCACGTCTTTCAATGCCTCTTTATCCACCGACCGCTTGCCGCCATCGGTCTGCTTTTGAGAGGGGACGCCAAGTTTGTCGTAAAGGATGGCCGCGACTTTGGCGGGCGAATGCAAATCAAACTTGCATCCGGCATGGCCGTAGATTTCCTGCTCGATGCGCGCGCATTCGGCAGAGACTTCACCTCGAAGCGTCCCTATCAAACTCAAGTCAATCTTCAGGCCGCGCCGTTCCATTGAGCAAACAACGGGTACTAGACTCTTTTCCAACTCATAGACTGGCCTCAAGCCTTCGGCTTCGATTCTCGGCTCGAATTGCTGCCATAGCCGAAAGGTGTACCTTGAATCATTGCGCGCGTACTCTTCAAACACCTGCGGGTCGAGCAAGCGCATCCGGTCAGCCTCTTCAAAGGTCAAGGGCTCGGCTACGCCTAGTTGCTGCTTTGCCAATTCCTTCAAACCGTGATCGCCGTTCTCATCTAGCAGATGCGCCGCAATCAACGTATCTTCCCAATTCTCCGGCATCGGCAAACCTGTCCGCTCCAATACGCCGAGGTCAAACTTGGCATTGTGGAAAACCACCGTTTGCTCAGGCTCAGGTATCATCAGCGGCCAGCTTGCCGCATCGGTGTGATAATCAGCCCGCCCACCGTCGTAGCAGAGCGCCAAGCCGATCATTTTGGCGTTGCGGGGTGTGATGCCGCGCTTCCGGTCAAAGACTTCAGTTTCGGTATCAAGAGCAACAAGCAGGCTAGAACCAGAGGCGGATTCTACTGGCTGGCTTTGACCGACGCCCAAAATCCTATGCGCCTCGGCGGGCTGCATCTCGTCAATCTCCGAACGCTTATACCCCAGGTCGCAAAGCTGTTGCCGCTGATCCCCGGTTATGAACATGGAGACTGCTGCGGCAGGGGATTCCCCGATTCCTATCTCTGCAAAAGCATTCTCCTCTGTTTCTGGGTTTTTTCTTCCGGTCGTTCCGGTCACTTCATCTAACCCTAACGATTCAAAGAAGTTATCCTGACCGGAAGAACTTTCAAAAAGGGTGCTGTTTAAGTTTTCTTCCGGTCGGCTTAACTCGTTTAATTCTGTGCAGTTATCGGCACTGACCGGAATGACCGGAAGAAAATCCGCCGGAAGTGGCAAAGAGTAATTCGAGAACACCCGAATGAAGGTCTGCCGGTCAAACACGAGAGCCGTTTTCTTCCAGTTCTCTGACTGGCGGCGGTTGATTTCCTTGCGCTTAAAACCGAGTTTGCCGACCTGCCTGCCGACCCATTTAGGGTCGTGCCGTCTCTTCTCCGGCAAGTCCTTATTCATCTCTTCAGTAATCATCTCGACGGTCGCCGCTTCGCACGGTTTATTCTCTTCGGGTTGCGGTTCGCTGCTTCGCAAAGAAACCGTGCCCTCGTCAGATACTTCAAAGAGCAACCCGTGTATGATGGTCGCAATCTGCCCGTCGAATGAATCGCGGCGTGCGGTCGTGTCATCTTCAGTACGGCCTTCGAGCAGTCGCGCGAAGTCGGCTTTTAAGATAGTGTCAGTGTCCAGCAGTCCATAAAGCGGTATGGCGATCTGCACAAAGCGCGGCTCGATGGCGTACTGTTTCAATTCCGCCTCTGCCGCATCAAGTAACTGCTCATAATCGCGTTTCCAGTTCCGCAAGCGCCACAGGTAGAGCTTGGCCCGAAGAGTGGCAAAATCATTCAGCATCCGTTCGGTGAGGCGAAAGGGGATGTCTTTTCGGGAAGTCTTTTGCAAAGCGACAGCCACACAACGCGACTCAAACGCGGCGCTGTCGGATAGCTTCAGACTGCCGATCAGCTTGGGGCCGATAGAGGCTGGCGGCGCTGGGGCTGGTGACGAGTACAGGGCGCAGGCAGAGCATTCCGACCACGCCAATAAAACGGCTCTTGCCGCAGCCGCGCTCGCCGGTGGCGCGAAAGTATGAAATTTCGTTAAGGCGGTCGGCAACGTAACTGAGGCGAGCATACTTCGCGGCCAGCTTCAATTCGCGCTCTGGCGCGTCGCAGTAACGCCGGATGCAAGTCTCTATCTCGGCATCTAGAGAACGTTCGTCAAGGTATTCAATCAACCTGTCAGGCAGTTGCAGCCCGCCCCGCAGAATGAAATCATCGTCCAATGGCCGGTAAGCAACGCCTTCGCATTCCACTTCGCCTGCATAAGTGACATCCTTCGTCGCCGGGTCGTAGATGGCAAAAACACCGCCAGCGACCTGTTCAATGATTCGGTCATCAGGCAGCGCCTTAGAGATGACGTGCTCAATGTTCGATTCGTGATCCTTCTCATCTTCAACCGCTGCCTGTGCGCGGTCAAAGCGGTCAGTTAGTTGAATCAATGTAGTCGTGACTACATTGCGCTCATCATCGGCGAGTGAGGGTAGAGAGGCAACGAACTTTGCACGGTCGGCTTGGCGGTCAAGGTAAAATTCGTCAAGGGCAAGAAGGCTATTACAGTTTCTTGCGGCGACCCGGACGCGCCCACGCGCTGCGGGCGAGAGTTCAAGCGAGAGCTTGCCGCCAAACAAGCTCTCGCTAATAAAGGATGAAACTGGCTCGTCAAAGCCAGAGGCAGCGTAAACTTCTTTGACGTGCTTGCCGTGCTCACCATTGCCCACACCGGTAAAGCGGTAACAAACAGCCGTGCCATCAGCAAACACCTTGAGCTTGCCTTTGCCCTTGTCGTTGCAAACCGGACAATCGGCAACGGCGCTGCCATCGCTCTCCATGCGTATACCCTCTAATTTTGACAGAAGGGCTTGCTGGTTAGGCCGCATCATCAATCTCCTGAGCGCAGCGAGCGCGAGTATCAATGCCGACAGCCACGATGTCATCCGGGCGCAGTGAGGTCTGACATGATGGGCAATGGGTCAGTCCCTGCACCTGTACAGCCTTCGCGGGCTGGCCGATAAATAACTTGCCGTCTTCATCCGATTTGCAGACGGCGCAGCCGATGACTTCAGTGATGTTGTAGGTCTGTTGAACCGTCACGCCGCGCGCCTCCTGTTCGTGCGTTCGTCAGCAGAAATGATGAAAAGTTGCGCGTCCGGGGCATGTTCATCAAGCCATGTGCAGATGTGTTGATAGCCCATTAGCCATGCTCGTTCTGCGTTCAGGCATTGACCTGGCTTTAGCAAGATGAAGTCGCGTACGGTTGGCTGGCTGGCGCGATAGATAACCACGCCAACGCCGAAGCTATCGCCGTGTGAAGAAACTGTGATCCGCGCCTGGACGCAGGAGTTGCGGCGCGGTGCGCGCCATTGCGGTTGGCTGCGATAGACGCGGCGCTCAGAACGCGCCACTTTTGTTGCGGCAGAAATGTGTGTTATATTTTGCATCGTCAGTTCCTTATCAAACACGTTAGAGTTAACAAGAAACCCGGCGCGGTGTTGGTCGCACTCGCCGGGTTCGCCATTTTCAAGCTGCGCGTGCAGCGTGCGATTCCTTTTTTCGTTCGCGTTCGGTGGCGAGACGTTCGACATCTTCAACAGTGAAGACGCGTTGACCACTCGCCATTCTCTCGGCAGATAATTTTCCCTCGCGCTCAAGCTGGCGCACTCGTTCAGCAGAACATCCCAATCGGAGAGCAACGTCCGTTGTGCCAAGTAACCTCGCCGTCATATCCCGTGCCTCCTGTCGCCGAGTTATTGCCTAATCAAGCCACAAGAAGGTTGTACAGCGGCTTGATTTCGCGCGAAATGCGAAAGATTTCCTGGCCGGTTTATTCGCATACGAATAATAGGGACGGACAATTATTCGTACCTCTGCGACCGTATATCATGCTTTATCAGAAAGAGAGTAGCGGGTCGAGAAACTGCATTAGGGGATTATCGGCGGAGGCGGGTGAGGCCGATCCAGCCAGCCTCTTTGGGAGTTGCGATCTGCACAGCGCGTACCCTAACTCCGTATTTCCTTGCAATTGCGTTCTTAGGCATTCCTTGTACGTGGAAGCGAATCAGCCATTCAAAGTGAAGGCGTTCCTTTTGCTGTTTTCTACGAAACCCTCCAGGAACGGGAGAGATGTTGTTCTTACGGCACACTTCTTCCATTTCATTAAGATACGTTTCAAGATGCGCTTTGAATTCGTTCGTTAGTCTTTCTGCAGCGTCAGACCTTGCTTCTTCAAAAGGATTCCATCCATTACTTGCAAATGTTAGATTGGGCCACAGTTGAGTATACCTCACAAAGCCATCCGTATCTTCGATAAAATCATTCAAAAACTCGTTGCGGCTATCTGACAACCCGTAAGCTCTACGAAGTTCTTCTTGAATTTTCTTTATATGCTTCTTTGGATGGTTGTATTCCTCATATAGCGCCTTCAATTCGGGATTCAAATTCGCCTCTAAATATCTCCTTGCCTCAACCAAGACCCATTCAGGGTCTTCACTCCAATATGTTTCGTCTAATCGGTGGGCTTTCGCCCATTCCCTTAAACTTGCATCATAGGCTTCATATTGAACAATAGCTGGACCTGTGCGGGATTGCTCTGTTTCAATAAATGCACGGCAAAATTCAGTGAATAAAACTGCGGACTTTTGATTTAAATCGTCTATCACTTCGGGGGCTACTTGTTTGAGGTCAGAAAAGAATTGCGGGCGCGTCAACTCATATAGGTGGCCCGGAGGGTATTCACCAGTCTTTGATTCCATTGCACCCCTCCTGAAAGGGCTATCCTGATTTTCAAATCAGCCCGGTCAACCGCATCAGGAACACGGCTGTCTGATGGATTGCAAGCCCACCATAAGACCGGGCCGAACTTTCAACGCGACCCATGCCGCGCAAACTAAAGAGCAGTAAACAGGGCGGTGAGAAGGCCGCCGCAGGCCATCAAATGAACAAAGCCACCGGCAGGTAGAAATACTCGGCCAGCTTCTTCGCCTGGTTCTTATTGATCTCGCGCTTGCCGTTGAGGACTTCCGATGTGACGCCCTGCGAGCCGAATATGGGGGCGAGGTCTTTCTGTTTTAGCCCGCGATCCGCCATGAGTTCTTTTAATAATTCAACAGGCGGCAGTGGTTCAATCGCATGATGTTTGTCTTCATAAGCCTCCACGAGAGATGACACAAGCAAAAATAATTCATCCTCTTCAGGCGTGCGCTTTTTCGACATGAGTCGGTTGACAACCTCCAGCGCCGTATCGAGTTCCTTATCGTTTCGGATAACACGGGGCGTGACCTGTGCGAGAAGTTCACCGTATTTTCGCGCGTTGATCCTTTTAGCAGTTGCAATCATTCTTCCAGCCCCCTTTGTCGTAGTCCTTATGCGCCAGCACGAAGCGAACATAGACTTTCTTAAACCTGTAGTCGATCTTGGTAATCAGCCGGTACTTGTTGCCGCCGATATCGAACACCACGCAAATACCAACCACATCAGCGGTACGAAAATCGTTGCGCACATCGGAGAAGTTGTCCCAATTCGCCTTGTCCGTGACGCTGTACCAATAGCGCAAAGGCTTTTCGGCGTCCGGGTGTTTCACCCAGAACTCACGAAGCGCCTTTTTGCTGATTATCCTCACCGTTCGCGATTATCTCAAATTGAGATATAGGAATCAAGTTGAAGCTACGGTCTATTAGGCGGGTTGCCAGTCGCGCAACCACTTGCTTGAAGCGATCCACGCCAAGAAGTTGAAGGTCCGCATCATTGGCCGAGGCTGGAGAAGCAAGCGCACCGACCTTGACACCTACCTGCGGAAGCTCTGAGAGCAGACATTTGAAGGCATTAATCGTTTCCCGCTTGCCGTTCACCCAGACAGTAACAGAGCCCGTCTGGGGCGACTACGAAGAAGACCTTGTAAGAGGTGTCTCCATGTCGGTCGATTCGGAAGCCAGTCACTTCTTTTTCTAACCCATTCGCCTTCAGTTCTGCGAATGCTGCCTCGACATCCTCAACCTCAAAGAAGCATCCGTCCTGAGCCGGGTCGCCTCCATTTTCGGCTAGCCCTATCTGAATGTGGTCTTTACTCAGGACAGCAGACTTACAGGGAGAATCTTTTCGTGATATAACCTGGAAACCCATTCTTGTTTCATAGAAAGGAAGTGCGGCTTCCAAGTTCTGGACGGGAAGGTTCATTTTGTCTTGTTGATAAGGCCAGGCGTTTTTGAATACTGCTTTCACTTTGGTCTCCTTGCTTACGTTATTACCGATAAGGTAATCGTCAAAACACTAGGCAAGCGATCAGTGTATCGCGGCAAATAGAGCGGATTCTTGCCCGTCAACATCATGCGCCTATCACTTCCCCGCTTTCGCGCCCTTGCCACGCTTTACCTTTGACTCGCCGGGCAATTCGCCCTCACCCGGCACATGCTGAATGAGCAGTCCGGCAGGTACGTTGAGAAATTCACAGAGCCGGTCAAACGTCGCCCGCGACCATAGCTTTGCCTCATCGTTCCACAGAGGATAAATGGTCGTATAAGAGACGCCCACGCCAAAATGCTCGCTCATTGCATCAGCTAAAGCCTTAGCGTTGCGGTATCCCTTGGCCGTCGCCACCTCTTTTATATAAAGTTTCATCATGTACCCCGCATAGTATCCGAGCCTCACACCTACTTCAATCTGAAGTTTACAACCTTTTGCAACTAGTTACAAGAGGGGCAAACAAATCATACTAGACTATTTTAGACTGTTGCAATATAACCCCTGCCCCAATCAGAAAAAGCCCGACAAACTGACTAGAATGCGAAACCTTACTTAAAATTAATTACAAGAAATTGTAAATTCCTCTTGTAATTAATTACAAGAAATTGTAATATTCTCTTAGGTTGATTGAAAACAGAGCGGACAGAATCAAAGCCATAGCTTTAGACGCGCTCAAATGCAAAGGCTGAAATCTTCCGCAGACGCGGACGGAGAGACATCATTGCGGTAGGCCGAAGCGAGGACTAAGACTCCTGACAACATAACCAACGCACACGAAACGATCCTATAAAAAGTAAAGGCTCGAATGCTTAGAACATCCGAGCCGACCAACTGAGAGCCGCGCGAACGGCTCACGAAAGCGAGTCATCAATGATTGAACTAAACCCAACGCGATTCGTCAATGCTACCGCGAAAGCGAAGCAGGTTAAATTGTATATCCGAATGTTCGCCTGGCGGCAGTATCAAGTCAGAACCCCACAAGGCCACGTTTACACGGTTCGATTTGAAACCAAATCGAGCAGCACTTACGCCTCGTGCAACTGTGCGGCTGGCGCGAAGAATCTGCCCTGTTATCACATTGCTGCCGTTTTTTCGGTTGATGTAGCCGTGACCACAATGCGGCAAGCGCACGTTGAGCAGTTAGAGGCCCAACGGAATGCGAAGCGATGTGCGATCTGCGGGCAGTCGCACCCGAACAAGCCGACCTGCGACGTGCGCGATGTACCAGGAATTCTTTTGAAGCCACAGCCGAAGTCATTAGGCCGCGAGCGAGGCATCGAGCTATGACCTGCGCGCTCTGCACTCAGCCAATCGCCCCGGATGGTGCGCTCGACAGACATCATCCGGTTTATCGCAGCAACGGCGGCACCGAGACAGAGCCGATGCACAAGGCTTGTCACATCGCCTTGCATAGCTCGCGTAATGACTTCCGCACATGGGGCAGGCGAGGCGGACAGGTGAGCGCGCTGTCACGCCAATGGGCATATAATCTGCGCAACGTCCGCAGCGACCCCCGCCACGACATCGACCGCCAGTTCTACTGCGCGATGTATGCCCAATAACGGTAGAGGCTGGGCCGCGACAAGAAAGGCTACCTATCTTTAATCGCGCAGAAAGGATGATGGAGATGCACACAAATCCAGTATGCAAGCATTGCGGCGGCGAACAAAAAAAGAATGGTCATTACGACGACGGTCGCCAGATTTATCGCTGCCTAGCCCTTTGTCAAGGCGTCCAGCGCCGTAAGAGCCGCAGCCTCGTCACGCCGGACCGCTGTCCTTATTGCGATGGACGAACAATAATGCATGGTCGCCAGTGTGGGAGGCAGCGTTATCGATGCATACGCTGTGGCAGTGTATGCATCGGAGATTTTCATGTGAAGCCAGAGCCGCTATCGCGTGAAATCGGTGAGTGCCGCAAGGCCCGTTGTATAAAGCCCCGAAAGTCCATCGCCCCTGTTGCGGTGTCGCCCGAACTCAGGCAAGCACGTCAGCTTGAGGCACTAATGATAGGTGCAGCACTGTCTACAATGGTGAACGCAGTTGTGCCGAGTTACTTATCCGCCGACGTGAAAGATGACCTGAGGCAAGAGATGACACTGGCAGCGCTCGAAGGCGACTTTGATCTATCCGACCTCGCCCGCATGGTGCCTTACTACCAGCGCCGCATTTACCGACTGAGCGCCAACCGCTTCAAGTTCGTCTCGCTCAGTTCAGTAATCCCAGGTACGACCAACCTAACCTATGCCGACACCTTAGTCGGCTGACAATCAGCGCGTCGTGTGGCCACACCCTAGACGGGGTTTCTATCGGCCATGCGGCGCGACTGAGAAAGAATCAGCACACGGCAGCGGCAACGATCTGTGTAAATGCCACCCGCTGCCGTGCTGCTGAGAATCAGGAGAGCCATGAAGAAAGCTACGAAGAAGAAGGCAAAGAAGGCCCGCCAGCCGACCACGCCGCATGTCTATCGCCAGCCGCACACCGCCGCCGAACTCGGCATTGATTGCAGCGTCTGTCACGCGCCTGCCGAATGGTTCGACTACCGGCGCGGCCAGCGTGACCACCGTAGCGGCTTCATCTGTTCGGTGCACCCGCGCAGCCCGAACAGTTCAAAGCTACTGATTAAACCGAGCGAGCAAGCCGTAACCGCCGCTTGACGGTTCGGCCCGCGCCAGGGAGTGCGCGCACCTGATGGGGCATCCTGAGCTTTCAACTTAAATGCCCCACAAGCGCGGGCCGAGTTATTTATGGCGCATCATGCGAAGCGCGAAGCCAGCGCCGAGCAGCACGATCATTGCCCCTGCGCCACCATCACCGGATTGTGCCGTCAGCGGCTCATCAGGTGGGCAAGGTCCGGCTTCTTCGCCAGGATCACAAACGCAGTTTGAATGTGAGCAGCCGCACGGATGGCATTCTTCGCCCGTAGGTTGACCGCCGACATTGACATGACCAGCGACGGCCACGAACGAACCGCCGCACGACAATTCCGCCACAACAGGCAGAGAAAGAGTGAGGACCACGATGCAAAGCAATCTTTTCATTGTTGGGAATACTCCGAAGGTTAGTTACGCGCTGCCTGTGAAGGCAGGCGGGCGAGCTTTCGAGAGTATTCTACAACGAATTTCGACCGCTAACGAATCCTTCGAGCAGGCAACCCGCCGCCTTGTTCAGTTGGCAGACCTCGCCTATGGCCAGCGTGATTATGATGCGTTGACGGAGATCGTAGGCGCACTGCAAGCCGTTCCATTCCGACCCGCACAGCGCGCGGCCACCTACTACAGCGCCGTCATTCTCAAGCGTCAGGGCGAGCTTGATAGAGCAGCAACGATGCTCGAATCATTGTCCGCGCCACGCGCTTTATTGACTCTCGGCACCATCGAAGAATGTAGAGGAAACTGGACGGAAGCTGCGCGCCTGCACCTTGAGGCGATGAAGGCAGCGCATCACCTTGACCCGTTCACGGTCGCAGGCGCAGCCATTCAGCTTGCGTCCTTCCAGCGCATCGAGCCGCTTGTCAGACTCGCGGCCCATACTCAGCCATTCATCTATCCCGCGTGGTTTAACTCCATTGCTGTTGAACTGGCAGCAACCGGACGGACGGACGAAGCGCGGCAGGCTATCGCCATCGCCCTAGCTTCGCCGATTGCCCATGCATATCCTGAGTTTGAAGCGACCGCCAGAGAAGTAGCCCAGGCCGAACGTGTGACGGTCGCCGTATCTGGGAACAATGCCCAGATAGAGCAGGGAAGCGACGCCGCGCCGCCACTGGCGTTTTCCGTCAGTGAGCCGCCGCCGCTACCATCTTCACCATTCACCGACCGCCAAATCAGGTGCGCGCTTAACATTCGAGCGGGACCGCGCGCGCCCCCTCTGTCATAGTGCCAACGCCAATAAGGAAACCCGTATATTGATGTACAGGTTTTACCAAAACGGCGAAGGGCAGGGGAGAGAATTGGAACCCTAACCCCTGCCCCCGTTCCCGCGTGCCTTACGACACGCCAGGAGACGAAAGCACTATGACTGAAGTAACAAACCCGACGCAAGACAAGCAACAACAGATAGCGAAATACTGCGATCTGATTGCCCAATTAAACGAGCTTCCGATTGTCAACGAGATCGACAATGGTTTTGCAAATCTCGTTATGGAAGTTGCGCAGGACTTGACTACTGAGAGCGGCAGAGACGTATTCGCCGACGCTTTACGGTTTAACAAGGCGCGCATCGTTGAGCGGCTATCAAAAGAACCAGAGGCCGCAAGCGAGAAGAACGCGCAAGACGAAGAAGCCTATAGCCTGTTGTGTTGGCTTTTAGGCTACCTGCTACCAGAAGAACTGAAAGGTGGCCTCAAGAGGCAATGGAAAGCCGTTTTCAAGGCGTACAATGACGGCACACCTTACGAGTTCAGCTACTTGCTTTTCCGGCTCCGCGATCTGAAAGAGGCAATGGGGAACTTTGCGCCGCTGGCAGGCGAGCGCACGAAAACGGCCAGCAAAGCCGCACAGCCAGCAGCCGCCCATGTGCAACCCGACCCCGACGACAGGGAAGCATTTGAGGCTTACCACGAAGACCTTAACAACCGGCCAGCCATTGCCATCATGGATGTTGTACCCGGCGACGAGTTCAAGTTTTTAGACAAAGCAGGAAACCCGATTGCCCATCTTGAATCCGTTGAGGACAGCGGCATCCTTTCGCTCAAGCTGTCCGTGTGGTCGGTTGAAAGCGGCAATCGCCTTGCCTTCACATCAATTGATTATGACACCGCGCCGTCGAGTGCAGAACCGACAGCCCACGACGCCTACAAACCAAAAGACGAGATAGAAGCAGCGATGGCCGCGCTATACGATTTCAATCTCCCTGGAATAGTCGCTGAAAAACTTGATGCTGCGATTTTAGCATATACAGACATCAGGGACAGCAAGCCAGTAAGCGGAGATGAACCGACGCCCATGATCGATGAGAAAAGCGTCACCGAGGCAGTTGCGCATCTGATGAGCTTGCCCATGCCGCAATTACTCAATGACGCTTTGAGTCAGGCACTCTGCGGTCTCACCAGTAGTACAGTTGGCGATGCTACGCGCGACCCTGACTTGATCCGTGTGTGGCTGCCGGGCTTGATCCTCGAATAGGCCGCGCAGGAGAAGAACTAACCGGGCGATAGGGGAAAGGGCAAAAGAGGAAGGGTCAATTGGCCCCTCCTCCTTCCCCTTTTGCTCATAGGAGATCGAACTATGAAAAAAGAAAAAGACACACGCCTGGTTGCCCTTAACGACTTCACGGGGCTGTTTGAAGATGAAGATTGCCGCCGCCACGTCATTGAAAATCTTGTTGAGGCGAAAGGCGAAGGAGAGAGGGCCGAGAAGCTGGCCGAATTTCTGATGCAGATGCGTAATGCGATCAGAAAAGAAAGCCCGTCGAATGCTGACCTTTACAGAGAGTTTAACGGCTTTCTCGCCATCACCTTTGAGCGGTCAGAGTTTTACCATCTGGCGTTTGATCTATACACCAACCCTGAGTTTTTAGACGAAGGCAAAGACAGCGCCATAGAACGATTCCGCTGCTACGTCTCAAGCGAACTAGGCGACTATGAAAAAGAGGCACGGCAATCGCCAGGTAAAGCCGAAAGGCAGGTGAAGCCATGACTAAAGCAGAACGCGCCCTCATCGCCAAGATGAAAAGCGAGCCCTATTCGTTCAGCATTGACGAATACGCCGGAAGAATCGAGGCGCTTGTATTCTCCGTTGTTTTCAACGTCCATCAAGACGCTGTTGATGATTTCGTTCGGCTGATCGACTTAATTGAAAAGTTAGTTGAAGCCGCAACGGACGAAGCGCCTAACGGACTTGGCGACCTTTTTGACGGCATTCGTCGCTACACGTTCCTTCGATGCAATAGGGGCAATGACGCATTCAATGAGTGGGTCAAATCGCTGGAGGTGAAGCCATGATCCCGCTTAACGCGCAAGACCTCGCCGAACTGTTCGATTTCAATGAAACAAGCCCGGTAGCCGCCGCGAAAGTGACGGAGGCGCTTTCAGGCGACCAAAACAACACCGACAACTTGCTCATGCTGCTGGCAGTCATCTCCCAAAAGGCGAACACGGCCACAACAGGAACAGGTAAGGAAAGATCACACGCAACCGATGATCTGTTATTGGGCTTAGACAATTTGCTTAATGCGGTATTCAGATGGTCGTCAGCCCACCAAGAAAGTAGGGACAGCTTCATCAAGCAACTGCTCAACCCGAAGCGGAAAGGCAGTGGCGCATGATCACCCAACCCCTGCGCGAACTCATCAACCGGGCGAAGTCTGACGAGCTTGGCTATGCCGCCGACTACAGCCCGCTTGAGAGCCTGATAGCGCCAATTCTCGACTACGGCAATCACGAAGCAAAAAGCCTCATTCAATGGCAAACAGGCGATGATGACTTATCTTCGCAGCCTGGAAGGTGACGTATGACGCCGCGCCGATGGCTTGTGTTTCGCAACCGCAGACGCGACTGGCACCAGCATCACCACAAGCGCAAACCGCCTTAACTGGTCAGCCGGGCCGTGTGGTGCGATGCCATGCGGCCCGCTGGACTTCTAGTTTTGGAAGTGATATATCTCACCTGACAAGCGGGTGTACGAATAGGCCGTTCAGGATTGTGCCTTATAAGTAAGTCATTTTTTCAGTCAGATATTGAAAAATCAGTAAGGTAGAGAGAGCCATGTCTTTTACTATGGGTAAAAAGACGTTTGACCCTGCCGCTATCTACTTAATAGTCTGCTGGGAAATTCATATCGATCCCAATATCCAATGTAGGAGGATATGGCTATGTCAGCGCCTTCCCCTGATGTTCTAAAACTACAGGATTTCGTGGTTTTTGCTCGCTCTCGGCCTGAAAATTTCCCATTTATAAGTGTGTGCCTTGAGATCCTCTACTGGATTCTCTTGCCCTCTTTCTTGCTGATCACTGTTGTGTATGTACTAGAAAACGGATTGCTCGTATTACTTTCCATACGCTATGCAGTTTTTTTTGCAATAGTGGAAACGATTGGAAGACGCCGCAAGCGGTTTCGAGTTAATCCTCCCGAATTGCTAAAGGAAACCTCGCTAATGCCCGTTCTCTATTTGCGCTCTTTCTATTATGAGAGTGCTGATAGGGAGGTGCCAATAGGACCCTTTGGTCAGAAGGAAAAGTGGTATGAAAAAGAAAATGATGATGAAGTGTTAGCCTTTGCATTAAGAAATGTCAGCCAATTGATAGCAGTTGGAAGCCACAGCGATAAACTTCCGCCTCTGGGCGCGGTCCGGTTGTATTTTAAAGATGATGAGTGGCAAGAAAAGATCAAGCAGTTAATATCAATTGCTCAGATTGTTATCATACAACCTGGCTACACAATCGGAACAGATTGGGAAATTAACACTCTGAAGGAAATGAATATCCCGCCTGAAAAGATCATTTTTTCGTTTCTGGCCTGGCAGCACCTAAGCAAGAGTGATAGGGAGATTCAATATGGAGACTTTGCAATGCAAATCAAAAGAATCTATGGTCTCCAATTGCCCGACCATATTAAGAACTCTTACTTTCTTTATTTGGATCAAGATTGGCAACCCCACTTAGTTGGGCTGAGAGGCTGGAAAGCTGTTTTCTTTTGGTTATCCTCCAGGCCAAGCCTTCTATGGCGAGTGATCACTTTCAAGTTTCCTTCATTTGGCTTTCCAGACTGGAATCAGAAGTTCTTGCGTCGCCTCCCAACACCTCGCGTATTTAGAAGATATTCTGTTCCCAGTGTGAGAGAAGCAATTAGACCGATTTTGAAGCAACGTGGTGTTAAACTACCTATCAGGAGAACCGCTTCATATGTTATGGCATGGATTGGCGCTGTAATCTTTTTTTCTCTGGTGATTGGGGGAGGAGGAATAAAAATGATAAATATACCCCCTCCCCCTTCTATAGCAGTATCTCAACCCATACCGTCAACTGCTGACTGGCCTTTGCAACCGCTCGTGGCGGGCGATTGGACAACAGTAGATAACCAAGCATCACAAGAACTGCGTAGTCGGTTAATGCAAAATGCCCCTCCTCAATGGAGGGAAGCCGCTCGTAACATCACCCAATTCAGGACAAAACAACTTACATGCTATTCGGGAGCAAAACTGTGCGAAGGCTTAGTGCCTCGTGCGGGCTCTAGTGAAGCTGGAATCCTAACTTGTATACTAATTCGTGATGGAGCTATGACATTGTTGAGTGGAAAGTCGTCTACGATTCATGATCTAAACAAGAGTGTTCCAATCAAACTCAACACCCAAGAATATGCGGAAGATTATCTTCGATTTTTTTGCGCTGCAATTACCGCTGAGCTTGGTAATTTCCACATCTTTGAAAGGGTGGAGGATCTTGCTTGGGAGCGAGATGCCCCTGAATCTAAAAAACAACAGGTGGCCAAAGGTATTAAGCCACTAGTGATAGAGCGGCTAGATGATGGCCGGTGGAAAGCAAGCGCAACCATACAATATGGCCCATCTGTATTTAATGCAACACTTTACTTAGATATTACTGGCAATGTGGATATGACGGATGATCTAGCTATTGCGTCAAATCTACCTCTTCAGCAGGAATCATTCAATGGGCCATTACGTTACAGGCATGGGCCGAAAAAATAGCTTTAGTTATTGCTTGCGCAGGAAATTGTGGATGGCTGGAGGCTTGCCCCCTCCGTAACTGGCCTAACAGTATGTTGAAAAGGCGCAGCCCCTGTATGGTAGCTTGGAACCACTTAAGCGCCCCGCCGCAATCATATCGTGGTGACTCATTCGAGCCGATGCCCTTTGCCAGGTGTCGGCTTTTTTTTTGCGCCGGGCTAATGCGGCGCAGCCCACGATGGGCGTGCTTTTTGCTTTTTTTGCCCTTTCAATTGTGATATATCTTGCGCCCCAACTGAGCGCATGAGCACAGCTTACGTAGCCATTGCCGTTCAGCGGCCCGCTGAACACAAGCGTTAGTCATCTGAATAGCATCAACGGGTTAGCGCTAATGTTCACAGCAGACGCTAAGAGCCAAGTAACCCTTTGTAAGCGTAAGAGGCAAGAATTATGGATTCACCGCAAATTATAATCATCATCTCAGCCGTCATGATTTTATTTCTTATATATTTGTATGCGTCTGCTACCCAACGAGTAAAAGCAAATCAGGCATTGATTTCCCAGCTACAGAAGCAAGTTACGATGTCTGATCGACATGCTGGGGCAAATCAAACCACAATCTCTCAACTACAATCTAAAGTCGGAACATTGCAACAACAGATGAATACACAAGCACTTCAACTTCACGAAGAATGGCGAAAGAACGATTGCGAGGCTATCCGAGTAGAGCAAAGGAATTTGGCACTTATGGAGGCTAAAAACTACCTTCAACAGTGGATAACTGAAAAAGAGATTGCAATCAGGCAAGATGCAATTCAGAGAAGTCAAGCAGTTATAACGGGAAGAGTCACAGAACACTTGATGCCATACATGGCTACCTTTCCATACAATCCCAAGGATACTAGATTTATTGGTAGCCCTGTTGATCTGATAGTTTTCGATGGGCTAGACGAAGGGAATCTGAGGAATATAGTTTTCATCGAAGTTAAAACGGGAGGTGCAACCTTGAGTGCGCGCCAAAGACAAATTAGGGATGCCATATCCAACGATAAAGTCCAATGGAGGGTTTTACAGATGAACTCCTGACGGTGCGTCTAATAACCCGTTGCAGCGGTAGCCTCGCGCGCGCATGGGGAGGACATTCTTGCCCCCTCCGCTTGTCCCGCATTGTCCCGCAGGGAATTGGTCAGAGCAGTGCCGGTAAACAATCAACTTGCTTGAACTTACTACAAAGCCAAGATGCTCAAGCGTAGGTGGGACAGTGGGCCTTTGCTCTTATCTTGTCCCGCGACGGAGCGGACATCTGCACAGCCCAATCGTACACCATCAACCACGCCTTTTCATACTGTGCGCCAAACTGCGCCGCTATGCGCCGTTTCAGGGCGGAAATCTTAGCTTTTCTTAGCATTCGCCACTGGCGGATTATTCGCCACCCCTGCCTGACGGATCATTCGTCGGTTTGATTTCCTTTGATTATTCAAGTCGGCACATAATCAGCCAGGGCCGGCTGCTCGACCTTGGCCAGCCGGGTACTCATATTTCTCATTAAGCCCCCCTCAACCCATTCGGCGATCAGCGGCGCATGCTCTCTTGCCAGCACTAGGGCATCACTGCGAGTCAGCTTAAACTCTGCCATAACTTCCGCAAGTTGCTGCTTTGCCCATTCCCGGTTTTCAGCATCGGTAGAGATTCGCGGCGGCAATTTCTCAACCCCTTGCGCCGCTTTATCGAGCCGTTGTTGAAACGATTTATTCATAGGCTGCCTCATAATAATTCTGAAACTGCGCTGGCTCAAAAACGACACACAGAACAACCCGGCGACCGCCACAGGCCGGGCAAATGTTCGACGGTTTGACCTCGCCTCTGTCCGGGTAGTAGGCTGCAAGACGCCGAGCGCAGGAACAACCGCCGCGCGCGCCAGTCAATTTTTCCACCTTATCGAGCCGACTATCAATGCGCCCCATGCGATACACTTCTCCAATCTTCGACATAGACGATTTGCAGAATCATCACGATCCCGCCGCAGACCTCGCAGGCATCAGGCGGGCGAACGTTTGATTGCCAGGGGAAGACGGCGCGCGCGTAGTAAGTACGGATATTGCTGCGGCAGACACACGCGCCGCGCTTGCCCACAAGCCGTTCCGCTTTGCTCAATCGCTGTTCAATGCCCATGCGCTCCATCTCGATAGCGGAAATATTTAGCAGCGGCAGCCGATTCAGACACCGGCACCCCAGCCAGCATGTCGGCTTCGACCTTTTTCATTAGACCGTAATAAAAGGTACAGAAAGCCCGCATGCCCTCAATGGTCGTATTCGCGCCGCGACCGTTCACAGCCACACACAACCGCCTTATCATCGCCTCTGCACGAGTGCAGCCAGTCGCCAGCATCTCGCAGGCGTCGGCTTGTTCACTTCGCCTTGAATGCTCGACATAATCAGCCAGCGAACAAGTAGACTCGCCCAGGTAGGCACGGATTCTATCGGAATGCTCATGGCGGCGCACTATCTCATCACTCGATGCTGGCGGCAAGACCTTGCTGATACGGTTATCAAAGGCGCGCTCAACGCGAGCGAGTCTATTTTCATTCCTTCCCATCATTTCTGCCCCGATGCAATTATCTTCGCCTCTATTTCCTTGAGCCGTTGCTCGTGGTCGTCAAATTCGATGCCGCGAGTTGCGAAGTCCATGATGGTCTTCGCCGCGCTCACCCGTTCACTGCCTTTTGACTTCTCATCATCCATCACCTCACAGAGCGCCTTCATCGCATCGCTGACCTTGCGTTGAGCATAGGCAACGCCCTGCTGGTAGGACTCCCGCCGCGCCACCAGATAGGCTGAATTAAAAGCATCTTCTTTCAGCCATCGGTGAATTGTTTGCTCTGTTACGCCAGCCTGTGCAGCCGCATCTTTTATGCTTGGAGCCGCCAGCAGCGCCACAATGGTTTTTTCCTGTTTTGAGGTAATTTCAGCCATACGACTAACATTTACTAACATTCACTAACATTCATCTCGTGTTTTGCGCCTTCTTCAAGCTTCACGGATCAACTCGCCGCGATCACCCATCAAGTCGCGGAAGCGTTCAGACGCCGCAGAGATGCGAGCGCCTTATTGCCGCGCCGCATACTGCCGCGCCCGTTGCCTCAGTTGCTGCGCCTTCAGAGCAGGCAGGTTATCAAGCCCGCTGTCATCGAGTAGAGGCACGAGCAACCGCCGCTCATCGGGAGATGCTTTATCCAGCACGTTCAATTTTTGCTCATACGTCAACCGCTTGAACCCTGCCTCCAGTGGCGACATATCCGCGTGATCAATCGCCCGGTCAACATCGTCATCAGTGAGGATTCCCCCTCTCACCATCTCATCGGCGCGCTTGCCCACCGGCACCTTATTGCGGATTGCCTTTTCCAATTCTCTTACAGCTTGCCGTTTAGCCATCTGCTCTTTGGTTATGACCCCATTCGGCGACCTCTCGCCCATGTATTGCCGGGTGAGAGCAAGAGCCGGAGAAACGTCAATGTCAGATGGGGCATTCTTCAAACCGAACACGCCCGCAACCTGTCTGCCCAGCCCTTGCCCCGCCTCGCGTGACTTCTGCACCGACTGCACCGAGATAGGCAGGATTTGCTTGCCCAGGTAGCCAGCCACATCTTTGGCTTGCTGGCCGAACGAGTCTTGCGGATTGCGGATTTGTACGTTTTGAAAATCGGCGTTTCTCACCACCAGATCATTGAACAGGTGAATAGCTGGCGAGATTTTATGCGTTGCCGTCTGCCCTGGCTTTGTTGACCAATTGTAGAACTCGTTTATGTAACTTGGAAAACTGACACGCTCTGGCGTGCCGTCGTCGTTAGTCCCACCAGTACGAGGATAGAAATAATCTTTAGCCTCTTTTGGACGCTCGCCAGTCATCAGGTAGTTAGCAATGCCGCCTGTGATTCCAGCTATCACAGTCAAGCCCAACGCATAACCCATGCGGTCAGTGATTGGCTCATTGCCAGCAGTCGAGCGAGCCTTGACCGCTCGTACAATCCTTGCAGGGGTCGCAGCCGTATCAACAGCCGCGCCGGTCCCGGCCCGCAGTGTGCCGTACTGCCACCCAAAGCGCCCGATTGTGGTTTTCAGTACATCCTTCACCGCGTTGTGAGCGAATGAGTTGTCATAGACGAATTGACCATAATAGTCATCGCCCACATCCCATGCTTTCGTGAGCGCCGCGCGTTGCGCATCCTCTGAAGCATTCGGGCCGAGCCGGTCAAGCGCCAGTTCTGCACGTCGAGCAAACGCCGCCGCTTTCATGCGCGGCACGTACCAGCCGAGTATAGGAGCCGTGCCAGCTTCGAGCGCCGCGCCGAGGCTGTTCTTGATTACTTTCGGATAGTCTCCACTTCTCACCCCATCCATAAGTTGCTGGCGAAAGTTTGTCTTATAAATCGAATCTTCGCCGATGCGCCCACCTGCTTTCGTAAGGGCATCAACCATCCGCGCAATCTCCGGCGGCTGCGTTCCCGGCCTGCTGTACTCTTTTATAAGAGAGTCGCCCAGCTTGAGACTTAACGGCAAGGCCACAGGAATTTTCGCCGCGTCAATCGTAGCTTGTCCCACTTTGCCCGCCTGGAGATATTGCAAAGCGGTGTTGAACTGCGTAGCCATTGAGTTAAAGCCGGTCAGCGTGCCATGAAATGCACTCCACCCCAACGTGAACATATTGGCCCATCCGTTGACCCTGTTTAATCCCCTGAAGCCCATGCCGAGAATGTCATCGCGCCCTTTCAGATCAGGTGAGAGCCACGCATTGACCACCCGCGCGCCATCCTCTGGCATGTAGTAGCTTCCGGTTTGATTCCCTGTCTTGCTCTGGATTGCTTCATCCACTTTCACCCAATCGGCATGACGCGCCGACTTGCCCGGCGCAACATACTCGGCCATGCCTTTCGCCTGCATCTCGCCCATGAAGGATTGCCCGAACTCGTAACGGCGCGCGGTGTCGAAGTGCCACATAGCCACGTCAACCGGATTCGTTGACTTTGGCTTTAAGCCAGCGGCCAGCCCATCTTTTATCGTCGGCGGATCACTCGGCGGGTGTGATTGATACCACTTTGAATAAAAGTCCTTTGCCGCCGCCGCATCCTTCCAGAAGGCCGAGAGGTAATCAGTAGCGAGCCGCACTTGTTGACGCGGAGCCAAGCGCCGCACTTGTCCGTCATAGACATTTCGGAGCGCATCTTGCGCGGCTTGCAGTTCTGCCGTTGGTTGTGGCTGGCGGTTTTGCAGGCGGTCTAAGAAATCAACTTGCTCTGCCTCTGGCATCTTCAGGAAAGAGTTTCGCAAGCTATGCAGCCCTTCGTTAGCGGCTGCAACGTCTCTTTCAAAAGCCCCACGATTCGCTCGTATCGCGTTGCCTGTCAGATTGGCTTGCTTGCTTATGCTGTCAGGCGCGAACAGCTTGCGGACGCCTGCGCTTACCTCACGCACCACAGGAGCCACGCCAAGGGTGAGCAAATCCAGGCTCACGGCCCCCCGTTGGTTCTGCATTGCGGTTGCCGTCTTATCACGCAAGTGGTCGAGATCATCAGCCGTTATGTCCTCACCGTCTTTTAGCCCTCTCACCGAATCCCACAGACTGCGAAGCATCGGCTTTACACGTTCGCCGAGGCGCGAGAGCATTTGCTGTGACCAATCGGCAAACCCTTTGGCCGACCTTGCCAAGTCATAACCCAGAACCGCCGCCGATTTCATCGCGCGATCCGCATTCACGCCGAAAGATAAATCATGGCTGTGTTCGCCCAGGTCGTTTCGCCAGTCAACGATTTGCGGCGCGTCATCAGCACGGCCACCGAGTTGCACGTTACGAGATACTTTTTCTTTTGCCGCCTGGTGAGCGGAATCAAGTTTCGCTATTACCTCATCGGGCAAATCGCGCGAGATTGCCCATTCTCTCAAGTCATCGGGCGACACGCGGCTAAGGCTAGGGCGTTCGCCAGGGATGTCAGGCGCAAGGGCATCACGGAGTTTATTATGGACTTCGCTGGATTTTGCCGACTCAGGCAGGCCGAGCGCAGTTTTCACGCTCGCATCATCGAAAAACTTTCCGCCCTCTGCTTTATGTAAGAAGTGATGGAAGTAGCCATGCTCTGTACCCTTCGGAGGTTCGGCAGGCTTGAGCGTGTAGTCAGGCGGGCCATCAAAGGTGCCATCATCGGCGCGTGGCTGAAAGTTGCTATGGTGTTCTACATTACCTTGCTGCTGATCGGCTTGGCTCGCTTCACTACGCGCCGCTGCTGCTCCAGACTCTTGAGCACTTCGAGCGTTCCCTTGCGCGCTTGCGGACTCAGCGCGGCTAGTGGATGCGAAGTCGAGACTTTTCTTTGTGAAGGCTTCCGGGAGTCCGAGGCGTTGCGCTTGTTCATTGAATGCCCTTTCATCTGCCGCCGTTGCGTCTGCTTCATACAGACGGTTCAGCGCCGCCGTGAATTGCGGATCATTTGCGGCCTGCTCGATTCTATCATACTCGCCGCGCCCTTCATCACCGGCAGCGTCGTAGTATTCATCATACGCGGCCAGGTCGTTATCAAATTCTTGCTGGCGCTCCCGCTCAAGCCTATCTGCGTCCTGTTGCGTGTAGGCTTTCTCGCCATTCACGTCGCGCTCAAGCAGATCATACATATCAGAGATCGTGGCATCTTCGGGAAGGTAGCCGGATTCGACAAGCACCTCCCTTGCGCCGTCAGGCGGCAGGCCGCGCGTTTTACTTCTCGACACCAGTCCGGTTGTCTCTGATTCCTTTGCGGTCAACCGTCGCGTTTCGCCAGGGTACATTTCATCGTACTGGATGCCACCCTTCGAGCGAATGAACTGCGAAGCCGAGAGCGGCCCGCCATCATCGCCGACCGTCAGCCCCCGCGCCCTTGCCTGCTTACGAAGGTCAGCAAGGACGGTGCGCCCTTCCGTACTCGACAACTCAGCCAAACTCTTGCCGTACTGCTGCGCGACGGACTGCTCAATTCTCGCCCGGCCCAACGCATCGGCATGAGCGTACACAGCGCGCCGTTGCTCATCAGTCATTCGCGGCGCAGAGGCCCGCGCCAGGTCATCGGGTGATGAGAGCGGCGATTGACTTGGCCGCACGGCATCAGGTTCGAGCGTTATCAATTTCCCATCGGCGAGTTGTACGCGAACCTTGCCGAATGGCGTACTGCTCACCGCGCCGGTCACTGTGCGCCCATTTATCTCAAACTCAACCCGCTTGCCATTGTAGAGCGACGATTCGCGCGCATCAACCGCTTGCCGGGTGCGCGAAGTGAAAGTGGGTACATTCAAGCAGCCCTTGCCCAATCCAGACTAACCATTGGTTTTGGACACATCTCATCTAGCCGCTCATTGAGGACAAAACTTCGCAACGCCAGAATCGCATC
>Ga0307468_100000014_pt1 | contig 199365 bp, 147 predicted proteins | sample atmdna_FD_203085 | JGI IMG/M metagenome (GOLD analysis project Ga0307468, IMG submission 203085) | Hardwood forest soil microbial communities from Morgan-Monroe State Forest, Indiana, United States - atmos_gases AM2C_05 | ecosystem: Environmental > Terrestrial > Soil > Temperate forest >...
GGTGACGCTGTGGCTGTTATGGCGATTGTCCTTCACAGCCCAACTTCTAACATCGGTTGAGATGGGTAGCAACTAAAGTCTTGCGCTGAAAGCGCATAGTTTTGCACTAGCGCGCTGGAACAATAAAGCCGCCCCAAAGCAGGCGGCAGATGTGATTTGAAAGGATTACACAATACAGCAGCTAAAAGAATTGACCATATCGGAGGCACGCGAGCAGTTGACTTCTTTACCGGAAGAACTCGACCGGCATCCGGGGCGGTAGCGGTCACCCGGCGCGGCAAGCCTGTGTTGGCGGTGTTGCCCTGAGATGTTTACGAGGCGATTGTCGAAACGCTGGAGATCATGGGAGAGGATGAATTGATGATTGATCTTCGGCAGGCGATACAAGAGGTTTCAGCCGGCCAGGCGATTGACTGGGAGCTTGCCTTAAAGGAGCTATAACCTTGAGGCACCAGATTTCGATTGCGCCAACTGCATTGCGGCAGTTGAAAAAGATCAGTGACCAGAGGGTCAGAGCGAAGATCATCGACGCCATCAACCGGCTCGCTGAGAATCCCGAAAAGCATGGCCAAACAAATCTACACTGCCGAATGGGTCTTGCCTATCACCTCGCCGCCGATGCGCGATGCAGCGGTGGTGGTCGAAGATGATCGCATCGTTTTTGTCGGCCCGCGCTCTGGCGTCGAATCGCGTGCTGAATTCAACGCCATCGAGCGCAGGGATTTTGGCCGCGCCGCCATCCTTCCCGGTTTCGTCAACACCCACAGCCATCTTGAACTGACCCTGATGCGCGGCTTTCTCGAAGACCTGGCGTTTCGCGACTGGATCGTCAAGCTCACGACGACGAAGTACGAACGCCTGACGGCTGACGAGATACAGGCGAGCGCTTTGCTGGGCACCGCAGAAGCGATTCGCGCCGGCATCACCACGCTCGCCGACACCGGCGACACGCGCGCCGCCTTCGGCGCGTTGCTGGCAAGCGGGCTTCGTGGCATTGCTTACAGAGAGTGTTTTGGCCCGGACGTGCAGGTTGCCGAACAGAGCCTTGCCGAGTTGCAGGCCAAGGTCGTCGAGATGCGCGAACACGAAACTGATCTGGTGCGCGTCGGCATCTCGCCGCACGCGCCCTACACAGTATCCGGGCGGCTGTTTCAACTGGCGACTGAATATGCGCAGCGCGAATCGCTCGACATCTGCATTCACGCGGCGGAATCACAATCAGAGCAGGATATGCTGCTGGCGGGTACGGGCGAATTCGCCGAAGGCTTACGCAAGCGCGGCATCAATTGGCAGTCCCCTGGAGTGTCAACGATCAGGTATTTCGCGGCGCTCGGCGTGCTCGAAGCCGCGCCGCTGCTGGTGCATTGCGTGCGCGCCGATGACCAAGACATCGCGCTGCTGGCGCGCTACCGGGCGCGCGTCGCGCATTGTCCGAAGTCGAACGCCAAGCTCGGTCACGGCATCGCGCCGCTTTCGGCCATGATCGAGGCCGGCGTCACAGTCGGCCTGGGCAGCGACGGCGTTGCCTCGAACAACCGCTGTGACTTGATCAGCGAAGCGCGTTTCTGCGCCTTGCTGCATCGCGCCGCCGCGAAAGATTTTCAACACCCGTCAGCCGACCGTCTTCTTCGTCTAGCGACGATTGACGGCGCGCGGGCGTTGCGGCTTGATGATCGCACGGGGTCGCTCGAAGCCGGCAAGCAAGCCGACCTGATTGCCATTGATCTTTCCAGTACTCACAACACGCCGGTGCATGATCCGGCAGCGGCCATCATCTTCAGCGCCACGATAAGTGATGTGCGTTACACTGTCGTCGCGGGCCGCGTCCTGTTTGATGGCCGCGAACTGAAGACGCTTGACGAAGCCGCCTTGCAGACGCGCATGCAGGCAGCGCTCGCTCGCATGCAACCGGCCTGATTTTTTTGCGACCATTGCTCTCCCGCTCTCACTCACCCGTGTAGAACATACGGCCATCGCGTTGATAAAACTACCGCACCCTGGCGTGCGCCGGCGTGCGTATTTTTGAATGACCGGTCTGGCGATGACCACGGTCACAACTTTTTCTAACCGCCGGCTCACTGACACAAGGGAGCGAAACCTGCATCGTGGTGATGCGCGATACGAGTCATCGGCTTGCGAGAAATCGGGAACACGAATATATGCACTGCCGTATGAGTCGGTGGACAGTAATCATCTGAAATCCGCTGCATTATGAGGATTATCATGGCGAGAAAGAGATCGCGGAAGTGGATTTATGTCTTGGCGGCGCTGCTCATTGTCGCCTTGCTTGGCGGCTTTGGCCTGACGCGCATGACCGGCGCTAAAGCCGAGATTGATCCATCGAAACTGGCGACCGTTTTGCGCGGCGACCTGGCGCGCTCAGTCGTTGCCACGGGCCGCATCGAACCAATTTCCAAAGTCGAAATCAAGTCGAAAGCCAACGGCATTATTAAAGAACTCAAAGTCAACATCGGCGATCTGGTCGACACCGGGCAGGTGCTTGCGGAACTCGACAAAGACAACCTCGCGGCTCGCCTGCGCGAAGCCCGCGCCGCGTTGATGAACGCCGAATCGAACCTCACCGCCGCCGAAGCCGAATATCGCAAGAACCAGATCGAAGCCGACAGCCCGGATGTCGGCTTCGCGCGCCGCAACGTCGAGCGCGTTGAAAAGCTCTATAAAAACGGGCTGATCTCGCAGCAAGACCTCGACGACGCGCACCGCCCGCTCGAACAGGCGGAAAATCGCCAGCACATCGCGCATTCGCAATTGAGCGTCAGCCAGGCGCGCATCGCCCAGGCCCAGGCCATGGTCGGCCAATCGAAAGCCGCCGTCGAGCGTGCCGAAGAAGAGTTCAACAACGCCACCATCCGCTCGCCCATCAAAGCCGTCGTGCTGTCGCGCGATATTGAAATCGGCAGCCCGGTTTCATCCATCCTCAATATGGGCGCGGCGGCAACCCTGGTGATGGTGCTGGGCGACATCAGTCAGGTCTATGTGAAAGGCAAAGTCGACGAAGCCGACATCGGTCTGGTTCGGCTCAATCAACCGGCGCGCATTAAAGTAGAAACCTTCAAAGACAAAATCTTTGAAGGCCACGTCACGCAGATTTCGCCGATGGGTGCTGAGAAAGACAATGTCGTCAGCTTTGAGGTGCGCGTGTCGATCAATAATCCCGGCGGCGAGTTGCGCGCTAATATGACGGCCAATGCCGAGATCATCCTCGAAGAACGCAAGAACACCCTGATCATTCCTGAAAGCGCCATTGCTTACGACGCGCAACGCAACCCGTCGGTCGAAGTTCCCGCGCCCAGCACGCCCACGGGCCGCGAGCGCCGCCAGATCAAGGCCGGCGTCAGCAACGGCACGAAAACCGAAGTGCTCGACGGCCTGACGGAGAATCAACAAGTGATTTTGCAGTAGTCAGTAATCAGTTGTCAGTTCCCAGTTGAGAGAATTGGCAACTATAGACATCAAGAAAAATATTTATCCACGAAGGACACGAAGAAACACGAAGGCAGGCAGGAGAATAACTGATTTCACAGGCTTTCCGGTTCTTCGTGATCCTTCGTGTCCTTCGTGGATAAATTCTTTTTCTTTAACGCTATAGCTGAAATTAAGCTGGCGACTGACAACTGGCGACTGGTAACTGCTCATGCGCGAATTGTTTCGACAAACCCTGGCCAATCTCGCGGCGAACAAGCTGCGCAGCTTCTTGACCATGTTCGGCATCACCTGGGGCATTATCTCTATCGTGATCCTGTCGGCGGTCGGTGAAGGCTTTCAACGCGGCAATCAAAAAGTGATGCGCGAGCTTGGCAAGAACATCATCATCGTTCGCAACGGTCGTACAAGTATGCAGGCCGGCGGCGAGCGCGCCGGGCGCATCATTCGTCTCGATATCAATGATGTCCACGCGCTCAAGCAACAGTCGAAGCTATTGCAGTACATCACCCCGGAACTCATGGGCGGCGTCAAAATCAAGAGCGCCTTCAATGCCGCTTCGGCAGGGATCAGCGGCGTCTGGCCGGTTTACCAGCAGATTCGCACCATCGAGCTTGAGCGCGGACGATTGATGAATGAAGCAGACAGCCTTGAAGCCCGCCGCGTCGTGATTATGGGCTACGACGTGTGCAAGCAACTGTTCGCCGACCGCGACCCGATTGGCAGCGACGTGACGCTCAACGGCGTGCCCTACTCGGTCATCGGCAAGATTCGCAAGAAGACGCAGGATTCCAATTACACCGGCCCGGATAACAATCGTTTGTTCATTCCCTACGAAGCCATGCGCAAGGATTTCCCGCTCGGCGGCGAGATGTACACCGCCGATTCGCTGTCGACCATCATCGCTTCGCCGTTTGACGAAGTCGCCGAAGAACTGACGCATCGTTCGGGCAAAGAAGGCAAAGGGCTGTTCGACAATACCGGGCCGGTCGAAACCGAAATTCGCCAGATTATCGCGCCGCGCCATGGCTTCGACCCGCAAGACCGCGAGGCCCTGTCGATGTGGAACACCGCCATTGCTTCGGTGATGTTCACCAAGATCATGGGCAGCATGAAAGAGTTCTTTATTGCTGTAAGCATCATTACATTGGGCCTGGGCGGCATCGGCGTGATGAATATCATGCTCATCGCCGTCAAAGAGCGCACCAAAGAGATCGGCGTGAGAAAGGCTCTGGGAGCCACTTCCAGCAACATTCACCGGCAGTTCCTGAGCGAAGGCTTGCTGCTGACGCTGTTGAGCGGGGCAATCGGTTTGGCGCTGGGCATCGGCTTATGCAAGCTCATCAACCTGGCACCGATGCCTGACCGCTTCGCGGGAATGATTCTGACGTGGCAGATTGCCGCCTTTGCCATCGTCGTGCTGGTGTTGATCGGCGCGCTGGCGTCGCTCTATCCGGCGCGCCGCGCCGCCGAATTGCCGCCGATTGAAGCATTGCGATTCGAGTTCTAGGAGGCCGGGGCCATGCTGATCAAAGAAGTCTTTATACAAGCCCTTTACGCGCTCTTTCACAATCGCTTTCGCGCCTCGCTCACCTTGCTGGGCATTGCCTGGGGCATCGTCACGGTAGTCATCCTGATGGCTTACGGTAACGGCTTTCACAACGCCTTGGTTATCGGCTTCAAAGGCGCGTTCTCGGATGGCACGGTGGTCGTCTGGCCGGGTCAAACCAGCCTTCAGGCCGGCGGCGAGCGCGCCGGTCGTCGCATACTGCTCAAAGAAGAAGACGTTGACGCCATCAAAGAACTCGGCACGATCAAGCACGTCAGCCCCGAATATGTACAGGGGCAGCAACTGACTTACGGCAACCGCTCAACCTCTGCGACCGTGCGCGGCGTCTCGCCCGAATACGGGTTGATGCGTGCGGAGATTCCCGACGGCGGGCGCTTCATCAATGCCGAAGACGTCGACAAGCGACGGCGCGTCGCTTTTTTGGGCCACGAAGTCATGCGCAAGCTGTTCGGCAACAGCCCGGCGGTCGGCGAGACGGTTCGCATCGGCGGGCTGTCGTTTGAAGTCGTCGGCGTCCTGGCCGACAAGGTGCAGATGTCGAGCTATTACTCACCCGACAAGTATTGCGTTTTCATTCCCTACTCAACCGTCGGCCAACTGTGGGACACGACCTACCTGAGCAACATCGTCTTTCAGACCATAGACCCGGCGCAGCAGCCGGTCGCCTTGAAGCAGGTGCGCGAAACGCTCGCCGCTCGCTATCACTACGACGCCCGCGACGAGCGCGCCGTGAACCTCATGGATTCGGTTGAGAATAATAAAGTGCTGAGCGGCATCACCGGCGGCTTGAAGCTCATACTGGGATTCATCGGCACGCTGACCTTGATGATCGGCGGCGTCGGCGTGATGAACATCATGCTGGTGAGCGTCACCGAACGCACGCGCGAAGTCGGCGTGCGCAAGGCGCTGGGCGCACGCCGCCGCCACATCCTGTTTCAGTTTTTGCTTGAAGGCATGGTGATTACTTTCCTGGGCGGACTGCTCGGCATCATTCTGTCATACGTGCTGGCGCTGGTGATCGGCTCGCGCCCGTTTCTCGCCGAACTGCTCGAAGACGCTTCGCGGCAGACAGACATACATCTGCTGCTATCGGCAGACGTGTTGATCGCGGCGACCAGCATTCTCGTCTTCGTCGGCCTGGCGAGCGGCCTGTGGCCGGCGTTGCGCGCCTCGCGCATGGATCCGATTCAATCGCTGCGGTATGAATGAGAAAAGTCGTTGTCTGATTACGACTGATAGTTGGATTCACTGAGTTCGTTTCTTCGGTCGTTTATAGGTTTTCAACCAAGAAACTATCTGTCTCATGATCACAGGCTTATCTGACTCAAGGACGATCATTGGCAGAGCGAAATGAGCAAACTCCTTATCCTTCTCGACTGCCTGTAGATATCGTGAATGTTCAACACGCTGTACGCGAGAGATGAACTCTTCTTTGGATGTCATTTCGCCTATGCTAGGAGCTGACCTCTTAAATCTAACGAAAAGATCTTTCGCCGCTTCATAAAGCCATTCATATTTTGGTGAAAGGACATTATTCAAAGCTTTGTCGAGACTGTCCAGAAATCCTATATGCTCGTCAAGCTTGTAGCGAATAATCTCATGATGGCTCAGGTTAAAGGGAATGGGGGTTTCAGAATCACTGGCTATCAGAATGACTTTCCTATTGAGCGCATGTGCCAAACCAATTTCATAAAATACATTGGCATTGCTGCCAGAACAGTCAGCAATCATCACGTCGGCCTTTTGAAGGTATTCATTGATTTTATCCGGGATTGGTTTCGATAGATATTGCGCATCAGCACGTTCACATCGAAAGCCAGGCCGACGGCTTTGGATATGCTGTTTGATGTAAAGATAGAAGTAATACAACTCAGGCTCAAAAGGCATGATCACGAAGCAAAGAAGCTCCTTTTCGCTCATCGTAGCGTTCCCTCTTGCCTCCATCTATGACGATTGCTCAAGCTTCTTCGCTTTGAATCGTGCTTGAGCCCGCTCGGCAAGCGACCTGGGTTGCGTTTCGGTTTGCTTCCCTTTAGGCCGATTCCTTAAGGCCCAATACTGAATCTCCTCATTTAAACCATCAAGGTTTTCAGGATCATAGACTAGATAGATATATCCGGCAATAACGTAAGGGACTTTACTGACTTTGCGATTAACTATTGGCAAGACTGGTTTTCTCAAAGCGTGTGCGAATCCCACTTCGTACATCACATTCGAATTCTCATCAGTAATATCAGCGATAATGAAGTCGGCACGTTCAATGGTTCGTTGAATATTCACAATCCACAAAGAGCCGGCAGGGATTTCGTCGTCAATCACGGTCAGTTCAATGCCATGCTTTTTTAGAGCCTTGGCGATTGCTTTGCCAATCTTCTCAAATTTTTCTTTGTGTGGAGCAATAAAGACCCCTTGAGTTTGCTCTATGCTACTCATCACCATACTCTTTACTTCCTTTCAAGCAATTGCTCTTGATGCCATCCGACATCCTGATGATATTCTACGCCTCATTATACGCCAAACACCGTTTGAAGCGAATATGCTGGTGGCGTCGCCGGTTATCTCATCAATCTCTCACACATTCCTCACCCTTCTCATCAAGTGCTGAGCGCAAGCGGTGGCATCCTGCCTGTATAAGTCGGCATCAGAGCAGTCCGACAAACGCCAATCGAGCGCGCACGATTTGCGATTGATTCTTTCACCGGGAGGCATCTCATGGTTCGAAGGATTACTGCCATCGCATTCGTCTATCTAATCGCTGTCGCCGGCTGGGTCTTTCTGGCCGGCACCATCACTTACCGCACGGGCAATCAGGACGAGTCGCTCAAACGCGAGGTCAACCAGTTGTGGGGCGCGCCGCTCGAACAGCGCGCGCCTACAGCAAAGCTGAATGTCGAACGCAAAACCGATGTCGAAGTCACCGACCCGAAGACGCAACAGCATTCGATCAACCACGCGACGACGACCGATGAATATGACTTGCCCATCGTCCAGAACGATCTCCGCACACGCTTTGAACTCGACCAGCGCCAGAAAGGTTTGCTGTGGTATTCAACCTACCGCGTACATTTCGCGGGCCGTTACGTCTTTGAAAATCAGCAGGACAAGCGCGGCGAGATGGTCGTCAACCTCGCCTTTCCGGCGGCTAACGGCCAGTACGATGAATTCAAGTTTGAAGTCGACGGCAGCCCTGTGCCCTTCACGCGCGGAAAGAACGACTTGATCATGGCGCGCATTGCCTGCGAGCCGAAATCGCGCCACGAACTGTTTGTCACTTATGTCACACAGGGACTTGATCGCTTCGTTTATCGCTTCGGCGACGGCATTACCGAAGTGCGCAACTTTCAGTTAGTCGCCACAACTGAAAACTTCGATAGCTATAACCATCCCGACATGACCATGTCGCCGACGACCAAAGAGCGCGCCGGCGGCGGCTGGGAATTGACCTGGAAGTACGCTGATCTGATTTCCGGCAACGGCATTGGCCTGGAGATGCCGCAGAAGATCAATCCCGGCCCGATGGCCGCGCGCATCTCGTTTTTTGCGCCCGTGTCCTTAGGCTTCTTCTTCTTTCTGATCTTCATCATCTCGGTGCTCAAAAAGATCGAACTGCACCCGATGAATTACTTCTTCCTGGCGGCGTCGTTCTTCGCCTTTCATTTGTTGTTAGCTTATCTGGTAGATCACATCTCGATCCATTCGGCCTTTGTGGTCTGCTCGATGGTGTCGCTGATTCTCGTCGTCTCGTATATGCGGCTGGTAGCCGGCAACCGCTTCGCGTTCCTGGAGACAGGACTGGCGCAGATGGTTTACCTGGTCGGCTTCTCCTATGCGTTCTTCTTCGAGGGCTTCACGGGTCTTGCCGTGACTGTCGGCGTCATCAGCACACTGTTCGTCGTCATGCAGATGACCGCGAAGATCAACTGGTCGGGGAAGTTTCAACTCGCCGGCGCGGGCGTCAAAGAGTTGGACAAGCCATAACTAGATCGGTTTGCAATTGAGTGTAAGGTAAGCGCAATGATTCACCGCAGAGACGCAGAGGACTCAGGATGGCTGGAGATGTGCTTCGCACGCGGCGGGAGCGCAGAGAATGGCGCATTTGGCGTATCTCTGCGCCTGCTCTGAGTTCTCTGCGTCTCTGCGGTGAACACTCTCAATCCCCGTACATTCAATTGAAAACCGCTCACCAACTAATCGCGATAGATGCCCCAATGCATGATGGCGCTATAGTGAGTGTCGCAAATCAGCTTGAGTTCCTTATCGGTTATCCGGTCGCGCAATACCAGCTTGATGATTAACCCAAGCATCTGTATTGGGGTGAGGTTGAATAGTACCTCTATGGCCTGCCGGTATTCTGGAGGACAGTCAGCTAACAACTCCGCGCGGGTCGTTGTGGAGTTGGAGCGGCGCGGGGTGCTTGTGCGGCGGGCGCGCTTTGACTTGCGGGCGGGCCGACTCTCTTCACTATCATTTGGCGGACGAGGCATGATTGGTGTAACCTCTTGCATGTTGTAAGTAGTTTAAGAGAAACGGGCCGTTCATCCTTGGCCGGAACCCGGCCCGCTTCTCTTCGGATGTCAGGCGGACTTTCTTTGTCGCCTGACTAGCGCGCCATCACTTTGGCGCGTTTTCATTATTACAAAACTGTTTGCATACTTGCAAGAGCTTTTCTCGCAGATGAAAATCGAGCTGAGTGAAGTAGTATCTATAAAGGAAGCATCTGAAATGCGCGGGGTCAGCACTCAAGCTGTCTATGACCTGATCAAACGCGGCAGGTTGACTATTGTCAAAGTGAGCGGAAGGAAGTTTCTTTTAAGAAAAGAGGTCGAAGCCTTCGAGCCAAATATCACCGGCAGGCCGCGCAAGGACTCAGCCGCTGCCAAATCGCCGCAAGCTTCAAAGGCCGCTAAACGTGGCAGCGCGTCAAAAACCAGGTCCGGTAAAAAGAAGAAGTCGCGTTAGCCACCCCTTTCCTGCGGGCGAGATCGGCGCAGCTATCACTGCAAGGTATTTTTTTCATAGATGAAAATTGACATAAGCGAATTGGTATCTATAAAGGAAGCATCTGAAATACGCGGGGTCAGCGCTCAGTCTATCCAGCAGTTAATGCAACGCGGCAGGCTTACCGTCATCGAGGTGAGCGGAAAGAAATTTCTTTTAAGAAAAGAGATCGAAGGCTTTGAGCCACTTCCCGTCGGCAGGCCGCGCAAGGACTCAGCCGCTGACCAATCATCGCGAAGTTCAAAAGCCGCTAAACGTGGCAGCGCGTCAACGACCAAATCCGCTAAAAAGAAGAGGTCGCGTTAGCCACCCCGTTCCCGCCTTCCGCATCTGCCAGAGCCTTTCAATCTCTTCTGAAGCAAAACTCCTATAGCAGTTTTCATTTCTTGATGCCCCGCAAGCGCGCCGCTACAATACAGGAGGTGAAAAGCATAATCGTCGGAATCAGCGGCGCAAGCGGTGTCATCTATGCGCAGCGATTGTTGGTGCAACTCGAAGCCAGCCCTGAGGTGCGGCAGATCAACCTGGTCATCAGCGGCCCGGCCCGCCGCGTGATGGCGGACGAATTGGACATCGCGGCAACCGCCGACACCGAGCAGATGGTCGCCGAACTGATCGGTCGCCCGTCAGCCAAAACCGTCTTCTTTCATGCGGGCGACATCGGCGCGGCCATCGCTTCGGGGTCTTATCCTGTCGATGCCATGGCGATCATCCCGTGCTCGGCTTCGACGCTCGGCGTGCTGGCCTCTGGAGCGGCGCGCAACCTGTTGCACCGCGCTGCCGATGTTTGCTTGAAGGAAGGCCGCCGACTGGTGATTGTGCCGCGCGAGACGCCGCTGTCGACCATTCACCTTGAAAATATGCTGCGGCTGCGGCAGGCGGGCGCTATGATCGTGCCGGCGATGCCGGCCTTTTATCACCGACCGGCGAACATCATCGAGATGGCCGATCATTTCGTTTATCGCGTGATGGATCATCTCGGCGTCGCACACTCACAGGAGACCGTCTGGCACGGCGATGTCAGCAAAGTCGGATAAGAACAACCCTACAACTATGTCAAACGCTCCTGCCAGAAAGATGCCTTTGATCGAGCGGCTGCGCGTGACCCTCGAAATGATCAAGATCGAGCACACGCTGTTCGCCCTGCCGTTTGCTTTCCTGGGCGCAACGCTCGCCGCCCGCGAAGTCGCGGCGCAACCGACGGGCTTCTGGATTTCCAAGCTCATCTGGATCACGCTGGCGATGGTCGGCGCGCGCTCTGCGGCGATGACCTTCAATCGTCTCGCCGACCGCAGGATTGATGCCGCCAATCCGCGCACGGCGACGCGCGCTCTGCCCGCAGGGTTGCTCGACGTGCGCTTCGCGTGGGCCTTCACGATTGCCGCGTCGCTGCTCTTTCTGCTCGCGGCATCCGAACTCAATCGCTTGACGTTGATCCTCTCGCCGGTGGCGCTCGGTTCAGTCTTTTTGTATTCCTACACCAAACGTTTCACCTCGCTGTCACACCTGGTTCTCGGCTGGTGCCTGGCGATAGCGCCATCGGGCGCGTGGATCGCCATCAAAGGCGAGTTGGATCTTTTGCCTGTGCTGCTGTCGCTGGCCGTGATGCTGTGGACTGCCGGGTTTGATGTGTTGTACGCCTGCCAGGATTACGACTTTGACCGCCGCAGCCGCCTGCATTCGATTCCGCAACGCTTCGGCATCGCTAAAGCGCTGTGGATCGCCCGCGCTATTCACGCGCTGATGTTCATCACGCTGATCGTCTTTTTCACCCTGGCACACCTGAGCTGGCTCGGACTGATCGGCGTGGCGCTGACCGGCGCGCTGCTGGTTTATCAGCACAGCATCGTCCATGCCAATAATCTATCGCGCCTGAACGCGGCTTTCTTTACGACCAATGCTTTCGTCAGCGTGATTCTCTTCGTCACTATCGCCAGCGACGTTTTCCTGCTTCGCTGAATCGCCAGCCGAGTTCCGCACACACCATCGACTATCCGGGCTTATGACACTTGTAAGAAGTGTCACAATAGGGATGGCATCCACCCGCTTCACCGCTTATGTTGCAAGCTGCATCGAAAAATAATTCAGGGAAGGGGTGTACGGATGAAACCTGCTGCTTTTATCCTTCTTCTCATGCTGACCTGTAACGCGACGCCGCGCCTGCTGGCGCAGGAAAAGAGCGCGAACGTCGCAGAAGTCTTTGAAAAAATTGACATGCTGATGGTTCGCGGCGACAAGACCGATACCAGAGCGGTTCGCTTGCGGTTGGCCGAAGATTCGCTGATCGTTGAATCACGCAATGACGGTAGCGTCCTCAAAAGCATCAAGTACGCTGATATCAAAAGCGCCGAATATTCTTATTCAAAACATCCTCGCTGGAAAGCTGGAGCCGGTGTGGCCGCTGGCTCGCTGGTCTTTGCGCCGCTGCTAATCCTGGCTTTGCCAATTGCCATTCCGCTGGCTTTCTCCAAAGCCAGGCGGCACTGGCTCACCATCAGAAGCGAGCAGGATTATGTGGTGCTGAGGCTCGATAAAAATAATCGCAAAGTCCTGCTTCCGGCTTTCGAGGTTCACAGCCATATCAAGGTAGAGGCATTGGGAGAGAATAAGTGATGATCCCCTGATTGGCCGGGAACCGGTAAAAGTTGCGGTCTCGAAGAAATCCTGTTTGCCTGTCCGATGCCTCCTGCTTAGATCAGTTTGCGAATCCATGTACGGGAAAGATCGACAGGCCGATGAGCCACCAAGGCACCAAGCTACACCATGCCTTTGTGCTACTTGGTGTCTTTGTGCCTTGGTGGCTCTTCCCGTATACGCAATTGCACACCGCTCTAAGTGACGGTCAGCTTGGAGAGTGATCGCCCGCGCCCCTATAATCAAAGCGGCGCGGGCCTTGCGGTCGTCGCGCCACGGAGTTTAGCTATGTGCGGAATCTGCGGCGTTGCCGGCCAGGCTGATGAATCATTGATGAAAGCGATGCTCTCGCGCATCGCGCATCGCGGGCCGGATGATGAAGGGATCTATCTGACGACGCTCGCAACCGGCGAGCGCCTGGGGCTAGGCCATCGGCGGCTGTCGATCATCGATCTGTCGCCCGCCGGCCACGAGCCCATGAGTGATGCGAGCGGCGAAATCTGGCTCACTTATAACGGCGAAATCTACAATTTCAAAAGCCTGCGCCGCCAGCTTGAAGCCGCCGGCCATCGCTTTCGCTCGGAGAGCGATGCCGAAGTCCTGATCTACGCTTACCGCGAGTGGGGTCGCGATTGTCTCTCTCGGCTAAACGGCATGTTCGCCTTTGCCATCTGGGACGCGCGCGACGAGACCCTGTTGCTGGCGCGCGACCGCCTGGGCATCAAGCCGCTCTATTATGCGGAGACGCCCGCCGGTTTCGCTTTCGCTTCCGAGATCAAAGCGCTGCTGGCGATTCCCGACATCGAGCGCCGCGTTGATCTGGCGGCGCTCGATCAGTTCATGAGCTTTTTGTGGACGCCCGATCCGCGAACCATTTTTCAGGGCATCCATAAATTGCCGCCGGCGCATTATCTGGTTTATCGCGACGGTCGCGCTGAAACCTTCGAGTACTGGGACGTTGATTTCAACGAAGACGATTCGCTGACCGAGAGTCAATGGGTCGAACGTCTGCGCGAACAGATCACCCGCAGCGCCGAGATGCAGATGATCAGCGACGTGCCGCTCGGCGCTTTCCTGTCGGGCGGCGTCGATTCGTCCAGCCTGGTTGCGCTGATGAGCGCCGCGACCGACCGCAAGATCACCACCTACACGGTCGGCTTCAAACCTGAAGACTTGCGTTACGACATCCTCGAAGATGATGTGAAGTATGCGCGCCTCGTGGGCCGCGAGTTCAACACGGATTATCACGAAGCCTTGCTTGAACCGCAGGTGATCGACCTGTTGCCCAAGCTCGTCTATCACATGGACGAACCCATCGCCGACCCGGCCATCATCACCAGCTACCTGATCTGCCGAGCGGCGCGCGAGCGCTTGACGGTGTTGATCTCCGGCATGGGCGGCGATGAAGTGTTCGCCGGTTATCCGCGCCACGCGGCGGTTAAAGTCGCTGACGCTTATAACCTGATTCCGTCGTTCATCTCGCGCCCGGTCGTCGGGGCGTTGCCCGGCGCGCGGCCTGGGCGTTTCACTGCGCTGTTCAGAAACACCAAGAAGCTGGCGCGCTCGGCCCGGCTGCCCGAACGCGAACGCTATCTCGGTTTTGGAACTTACTTTACAGAAGACGACAAAGCCGATTTGTATACCGGCGAGTTGAGCGCGGCGGCGCGCGGCTTTGACGCTTATAGCGAGCATCGCCGCTACTTTGATCGGGTTGCCGGCCTGGACTTCATCAATCAGATGCTCTATCTCGATCTGAAAACCTTCCTGCCGTGTTTGAACCTGACCTATACGGACAAGACGAGCATGGCGACATCTATGGAAGTGCGCGTGCCGTTGCTCGATCATGAACTGGTCGAGATGGCGGCGCGCATCCCTGGGCGATTGAAGTTGAGAGGGCTGACGCGCAAATATATCCTGAAGCGCGCCGCCGAAAAATGGCTGCCGCGCGACATCGTTTATCGCAAGAAAGCGGGATTCAGCGCGCCGGTTCGCGCATGGTTGGTGAATGATCTGCGCGAGATGGTTGAAGACTTGTTGTCGGAAGTCAACATCCGGCAGCGCGGCTATTTCGATTATCGCTTGGTGCGGCAATTGATTGACGACAATCAGTCGGGCCGCGAAGATAACAACTTGAAAATATTTCAACTGCTGACGCTCGAACTATGGCATCGGGAGTTTATAGATTGATGGTAAGGGCAGAGCTTGTCCTTGTCCCTATAATCTGGTGTATGGCTCAAGACCTCAAAACGCGAGTTCACGATTTCTGGCAGGCGAATCCTTGCGGCGTAAAATTCACCGACGCGGAAATCGGCTCGCGCGAATTCTTCGATGCCGTCGAGCGGCATCGCTATGCGACCGAATCGCACATCCCTGCGGTCGTCGATTTTCCGCGTTGGCGTGACAAAGATGTGATCGAAGTCGGTTGCGGGCTGGGCACCGACGCCATCAACTTTGCCCGCCAGGGCGCGCACTATACCGGCGTTGATCTGACGGAAGCGTCGATTGCGCTGGTCGAGAAGCGGTTCGCACTGGAAAACTTGAGCGCCCGTTTGCGCGTCGCCGATGCCGAAGCCTTGCCGTTTGCTGATGCGAGCTTCGATCTGTTTTATTCGCACGGCGTCCTGCATCACACGCCCGACACCGAGCGCACGATTGACGAAGCGCATCGCGTGCTCAGGCCCGGCGGCACGGCGATGGTGATGCTCTATCACAAGAACTCGTACAACTATCACATCAACATCATGGCGATCAGACGACTGGGCGTGCGCCTGCTCGGTTTTGATTGGGGGCCGAAGCTGGTGCAGCGACTGACGGGCGAAGACGAGGCGCGCTTGTTGAAACTTCAGGAAGCCTACCGGCGCGATCCGCAGCGGTTGCTATCACCCGACGAATTTTTGAATCAAAACACCGATGGCGCAGGCAATCCGCTGGCGCGCGCCTATACGCGGCATCAGGCGGCGGCGATGTTCGGGCGCTTCCATCAAGTGCGCACGGAAGTTCATTTCTTGAATAAGCGCTGGATTCCACTCATTGGCCGCTACCTTCCGCAGGCGGTTGAGCGTAAATTGGCTAGCCACATGGGCTGGCATCTCTGGATTATCGCGAAAAAGTGAAGCAGGGATTCAGGGTTCAGGCAGCCGGAAGCAGACTGCCGCGCACCTTGTAACTGGCTCTGGAAGCCTGTTTCCTGAGAGCGACAATCCTGAACCTGAATCCTGAATCCTGAACCCTATGCAGAATCTTCTCATCACCGGCGGCGCGGGGTTCATCGGCAGCCATCTGGTCGATTACCTGATGAGCGATGCGGCGCGCGCCGCTTTCAACTGGCATGAAGCGCCGCGCCTCGCAGTCGTTGATAACTTCAATGATTTTTATGATCCGGCGGTGAAGCGCGCCAATATCGCGCATCATCTGGAATGCGACCGCTTCGAGCTGATTGTGGCCGACATTACAGATGCCACGGCGATGAATCAATTGTTCGCGCGACGGCGGTTCGATGCAGTCGTGCATCTGGCGGCGCGCGCCGGCGTCAGGCCATCGCTCAACGACCCGCTGGCTTATGAAACCACCAATGTACGCGGCACCTATGTGCTGCTTGAAGCGGCGCGACAAAGCGGCGTGCGGCAGTTCGTCTTTGGCTCGTCAAGCTCGGTCTACGGCATCAACGCGCGGGTGCCTTTCTCTGAAGACGATCCCATCAGCCGGCCCATCTCGCCATATGCGGCGACGAAGATTGCCGGCGAAGCGGCGTGTCAGGTTTACAGCCACCTCTACGCAATGCGCGCGGTTTGCCTGCGATTCTTTACCGTCTATGGCGCGCGCCAGCGGCCCGATCTGGCGATTCATAAATTCGCGCGCTTAATTGATGCGGGCCGAATGATTCCGGTCTACGGCGATGGGCGAACCGAGCGCGATTATACTTACATTGACGATATTATCGCCGGAGTGGTCGCGGCGCTGCGTTACAAAGCGAGCGATTTTGAGATCATCAATCTCGGCGAATCTGCCGCCGTTGAATTGCGGCGGCTCGTCGAGTTGCTCGAACAGGCGCTCGGTAAGCGCGCGATTCTCAATCATCAACCGCAACAACCGGGCGATGTGCCCATCACTTATGCCAATATTGAAAAAGCGCGCCGCCTGCTCGGTTACGATCCACAAACGCCGATTGAGGCGGGCATCGAAAAATTTGTCGCCTGGTTTAAGAATAGTAAGTAGTAGGCAGGAAGCAATAAGTCATGGGCGGAGGAACCGGCAGCCGCCGAACTTCTCCGCCCATGACGCTCTGCTCTGAAAAGGCTCACGCGGCGCTGTGCGCCGACGCCGGCTGGTAGCTGCCCGACACGGTACGGAAAGCAATGTTCAGGCGGTTCCACCCATTGATCGTTACGACGGCCAGCGTCAGGTTCACCAATTCCTCTTCGCTGAACTGCGCCCGCGCCTGCTCGTAGACTTCATCGGGGACGTGCCCCTCGGTGACCAGCGTCACGGCCTCGGCCCACGCCAGCGCCGCGCGCTCGCGCTCCGTGTAGAAAGGCGCTTCGCGCCAGGCTTCGAGCACGTAGAGCCGCTGCTCGGTCTCGCCGCCGGCCCGCAAGTCCTTCGAATGCATGTCGAGGCAGTAGGCGCAGCCGTTGATCTGCGACACACGGAAATCCAGGAGTTGGAGCAGCGACGGCTCCAGCCCGCTCTTTGCCAGATACGCCCCCAGGCCGTACATCGCCTTCATCGCGCCCTGTCCGACTTCCAGGTTGTTCAATCTCGGTTTCATAGCTTACTCCTTTTCAAGAAATAAACGGCAGAGCCCGTACCGCGCCGGTGGCCCCGCGCCCGATTGCGCTTAGAGCCGCCGATGCAGCCGTCCTGCCTCTAATACGAAGACGGACGTGATGCCTTTCTGTGACAGTTCGACTCTCAGTCGGTCGAGCTTTCGAGTCGGCTGATGCCTTTCAGTTTTTCCGGGTTGAGGATGCTGTAGAGAGCCAGGATGGAGCGGCCATCTGTCTCGAACGAGGTGGCTGAGAATGGCACCCCGTCGATGAAGGTGACAAGGCCGGGTTCGCCATTAATGGGTAGGATGGTCTGGGTGAGCCGCTCACCGCGCCGGCGCGTGAGGGTGAGGAAGAGGCGGGCGATGAGTCCACGACCGCGAACGATCTTGCGCGCGGCGTGAACCACGCCGCCGCCGTCGCTCGTCAGCGTCGCATCTTCGGCAAAAAGTGAGAGCAGCGTCGCTTCGTCACTGGCGCTGGCGGCCTCCATAAACTTCTCAATCAGCCTGCGGTGATCTTCTTCGTCGACCCTGAATCGCGGGTGATTGCGCCGCGCACGTTCCCTTGCACGGTGTACTATCTGGCGACAGGCTGATTCGCTCTTGCCCAGGATGTGAGCAATCTCTGGGTAGGCGCAATCGAAGACATCGTGTAGCAGGAAGGCCGCTCGCTCGACGGGCGCGAGACGCTCAAGAAGAACCATGAAGGCCATCGAGAGGTCGGAAGCGAGTTCCAGTTGCTCCTCAGGCGACCGCGAGGGGCTGCCCAAGAGCGGCTCCGGCAGCCATGGCCCCGTGTACGCCGCGCGCTCGACGGAAGCCTTGCGCAAGCGGTCGATGGAAAGCCTGGTGACTACACTGACGAGCCAGGCTTCCGGAGAACGAACATCGCCTGTATCCGCTCGGTGCCACCGGATGTAGGCTTCCTGGACGATGTCCTCGGCATCGGCCCTCGTCCCCATCATCCGGTAGGCGACAGCGAAGAGGCGTCCCTGGAACTGCTCGAACACCGTGCTGCTGCTGCCTGCGTACTCCGTAGCCATCACCAGAATTATCCTCTCTCCTGCGTAGACAGACAACCCTTCACCCTTGTGACACCACATCAACATTCAATCAGCCTTGCGCAAAATATTCAGTTGGAATGAATAAACCTGCAATTCCCTGGAACCCAGAGTTCAACGCTATCGAAGACCACTAGAAGACACCGTGCAATAAGAAGACACCGTGCAATTTTTTCACTCCCCGCTGCCTATTACTTACTTCTTCCTTCGGGTCAGTTTGAGAAAAAACGCCTCAGGGAATCCCCTAACCTGTCCCACTGGCCGTGGCTCCGGTGGCCTGGGCAGGCATTGAGCAGGGGAATGGTTATTGCTTCTAATCGGGATGAACGCGCTTAGACGCGGCGCGGGAAGCTATATCCGTAAACGCCCTGCCCTGTTGTTAAAAAATGCTTCCGCTAGGAGTGGGATGTGAATAACAAAGAGGTTTGCATTCTCGTCGTTGACGACGATGCCGACATAACCACAATGCTGTGTCGGCTGCTGGGGATCACGCTCTCCGCACAGCACCATTGCTTAACGGCCAAGAACGTTGAAGAAGCGTCAATGCTGCTTGATGCGACCTTCTTTCACCTCGTCATCACAGACATCAACATGCCTGGCGGGACAGGGCTTTCGTTATGCCAGCGAGTTTATGAGAACCACCCGACCACGGTGGTCATCATGATGTCGGCCATGACCGACATCAGCTACGCCATCGAAGCGATGCGCGCCGGCGCGTTCGATTATCTGGTCAAGCCGATTCAACTTTCACAACTCACGGCGACCATTGAGCGCGCTTTGAACTATCAGGAAACCCTGATGAAGAAACATTATTGCGAGCAATCACTCGAAGAGGAAGTGCGCGATCTGTTCACGCTCAATACGCGCATCCGCACGACGCGCAACCAGAAAGCCGAAGGCGACACGCTGCGCAGGAACGCGGCGGGCAACGAAGGGTGATGGCTTGCCGCTCGATTACATGTTCGCTTACTAACCCGAATGCGTAAACGCAAGGGGCGTCAAGGCGCTGTCGCAGATCATCAATGTTGCGCGACACTGTGACGCCCCGCGCCTATCCTTGCCTATCGCCACCCGCCAGTCTACTATCCTTGCTCGGCGATTGCTCGCGGCAATGGCCGGCAAGTTATGAAGGAATATCGCGTAAACTCGGTCCGTGAAATTGACGGCGCGAGGCCGGAATTGTCGATCTTTCTGCCGGTCTATAACGAAGAAGAGAACCTTCTGCCGCTGCACGCCAATCTTGCTCATGCGCTCGAAGAGTTGGGCCGCAGTTACGAGATTCTTTACATTGACGATGGCTCAACCGATGGCAGCCTGGCGCGGTTGCGCGAGCTTGCATTGCTCGATAAGCGGGTTCGCGTCATCGCCTTTCGCCGCAACTACGGCCAGACGGCGGCGATGAGCGCCGGCATAGATCACGCGCGCGGCGACATACTCATTCCGATGGATGCCGATCTGCAAAACGATCCGGCAGACATCCCGCGTTTGCTGGCCAAGCTCGATGAAGGTTATGAGGTCGTGTCGGGCTGGCGCAAAGCGCGCAAAGATAGATGGCTGACGCGGCGGCTGCCGTCGATGCTGGCGAATCGCCTGGTCTCACGCATCGCCGGCGTCACCCTGCATGATTATGGCTGCTCGCTGAAGGCTTATCGCCGCGACGCGCTCATGGACGTGAAGCTCTACGGCGAGATGCATCGTTTCATTCCGATCTATGCCGCATGGGCCGGTGCGCGCGTCGCCGAGATTCCGGTCACCCATCATGCGCGTCAGGCCGGCCAGTCGAAGTATGGCCTGTCACGCACCGGCAAGGTGATATTGGATCTGATCACCATCAAGTTCATGTCGAGTTATATGACGAAGCCGCTCTACCTGTTCGGCTGGGCCGGGGCGCTTTGTTTAATTGCGAGTTTCACCGCCTTCGCCTTTGCGCTCTATTTTCGCTTCGTCGAAGGCGTCCATTTGAATCGCATGCCGCTGGCGACTCTCGCCATGATCATGTTTGCCATGGGCGTGCAATTCATCTTCATGGGTCTGCTGGCAGAGATGATCGTCCGCACCTATCACGAATCGCAGAACAAGCCGACTTACCTGATCCGCGAACGCATCAACATCGAAGACGACGCTGAAGAGGAGCAGAAGTGATGCCGAGAAAGGGAGAAAGAGAGAAAGGGAGATGGGGAGACGTGGAGACGGGAAGTCGAGGAAATGTGAAACAACCAGGTTTCTCCCCGTCTCTCCCACTCCCCGTCTCCCCCACTCCCCGTCTCCCCCACTCCCCGTCTCCCCCACTCCCCATCTCTCCCGACGCCAGGCCGCGCGTCAATGTGGCGGGCATCGACGTTGACAACCTGACCGAGGAGGAGACCATCGCCGCGATTGCGCGCCTGATGGAAAGTGATGGGCCGCATTATCTTTGTGTAATTAATGCCGCAAAAGCCGTCGCCGCCAGTCGTGACGCCCGGCTGCGCGAGGCGCTAGGCCAGGCGGCGCTGGTGACGGCGGACGGCATGTCTGTGGTGTGGGCCGCGCGCTTGCTCGGCAAGCGACTCAAAGAGCGCGTTACCGGCATAGACTTATTCACGCAATTGCTGGCGCAGGCGGCGGCGCGCGGCTGGTCGGTCTTTTTCTTCGGGGCGCGCGAGGAATCGGTGCGCGGCGTTGTCGAACGCTTCACCCGCGAGCATCCCGGCTTGCGGGTTGCCGGATGGCGCAACGGCTACGTCGACCAGGCGGAATCAAACGCCGTTATCGAGATGATAGGGGGCAGCGGCGCTGAGGTGTTGTTCGTCGCCATGGGATCGCCGGCCCAGGAGTATTGGATCGCCGCCAATCTGCAACGCACCGGAGCGCGGTTTGCCATGGGCGTCGGCGGCAGTTTCGATCATCTGAGCGGCCACAAGCGCCGCGCCCCGCGCTGGATGCAGCGCGCCGGACTCGAATGGCTTTATCGCCTGCTGCTTGAGCCGCGCCGTTTGTGGCGGCGCTATCTCGTCGGCAATGCGCAGTTCATTCGCCTGGTCATCCGGCAGTGGCGTTCGACGCGCCAGCTTTGATAGGCCGCTGCTGTCGGCGGCTGGCGCAATCCCGATTGATCATTAACTATTCTCTTGCGTGCTTGAGGGTTCGCCGGCAATCTTCTGCTTCATCACCTCTGCGTAAACCGACACGGCATAGCTCAACTCTTCGTCAATGTAGAGATCGATCAGCCGCGCCACGGCGAGGTAATTTTCTATGGTTACCGCCAGCGCACGGCTCATCAGCAATTCACCCAGATGGTCGAGCAGCGTGACGCGCAGCAGCGACAACTCGCGCACCAGTTCGCGGGCGCGATAACCTTGTCGAAAGCGCACGTAAGCGTGGACGCGGGCTTCGCGCGTGTTGATGATGGCGGGCTGCTGGCCGGCGCGCAGCAGTTCGCAGATTTCGTCAATGACTGCCGGAATGTGATTGCGCAGGCCATCGTCGGAGAGTTCGGCATCCGACTGAATGCGCGGCTCCTGCCGCACCGTGGTAACCCAGATCCCGGTGATGGCTTCGTTGCGCTCTGCAATCCAATTCGCTAATTCTGAGTAAGCCATGTAACAATCCGAACGACACGCAGCCCGAAGGCGGGCCGGGCTGCGCGCGCGGTTCCGCCGTTGTTAAGGTCAAGGGCTGCCAATGCGTATGCATTTGACGGGCACGCCCTCCAGGATTACCTGCTCGAATGCCTTGCCCTGTGTCTGCTGCACGAATTCGAGAAACTTGTAGATCTTGGCGATTTCGTCGGCGTCGAAGCCGAGGCTGGCGAGCAATTCGTCACTACCGCGAAAGGTCAGCGGGTACGGCACGATGCGAAACTCCAGCGCCAGCGTATCGTGCAGTTTGAGGATCACGTCGTACAAATCTTTCAGCACGGTGAAAGACGAAATTAAACACGTATAGTCGCCATGACTGGCCCTGATGAGCAAATTAGAGTAATCCTCATTATAGCTTTCAACAAACCGGTCGAACTCATTCTGCTGAAGCATGAATTTGCATTGCCCTTCCCTGTTTTCTCACAAGATGCGCCTGATCGGTGAGGCTGCGAAAAATCATGCATGGGTTTTTGCAGCCTTCCTGATGGTATCCCCTTCCACAGTAAAGGGTCCGGGCAGCAGCCGGTTTCGTGCTCGTTCAATCCTGCGATGCTGCATTGTGGAATGCCGGTTGTTTTGTGTCAAGCTGCCGACACTGGCTGGCGACGCGCCCGCTGGCCTGCGGCGCTTGCGCGCGCCGCAAGCTAGGGGCAGAATGGCTGAATCAGTTTCCGCAAGACAGGAGGGAGGAGCCCGACATGTCCAGAGAGCGAAAACCACTAGCCGATGTGAGCGCCAAAAACGATGTGCGGCCAATGAGCAAAGCGGCTGAGATGGCGGCGCTGTTGGAACAGCATCGCGGCGAGCGCCACGCCATCGTCATGCAGGATTACCCCGACCCGGACGCCATCTCGTCAGGATGGGCGCACAAGATGATCGCTGCCCGTTTCAATATCGATTCGGACATCATTTACGATGGCCGCATCAGTCATCAGGAAAACCTCGCGCTCGTGCAACTCACCGACATCGAACTGGTGCGTTACAGCGAGGGCGACGATTTGAGCAGCTATCAGGGGACGGTCTTCGTAGACAATCAAGGCACCACTTCGGCGCTGACTGATCGCTTCACGGCGGCGGGCGTCAAGCCTCTGGTCATCGTCGATCATCACGAGCGCCAGGATCGCATCGAAGCCGAGTTCACAGACATTCGCAAGATCGGCGCGACCGCGACGATCTACACACAATATATGCGCGAAGGTCTGCTCGAATTGAACAAGAGCGATATCAATCACGTGCGGTTGGCGACCGCCTTGATGCACGGCGTTCGCAGCGAAACCCTGGGGCTGATCCGCGCCCGCGAAGAAGAATTGGAAGCGGCGACTTACTTGACGCGCTTCACCGATTTTTCGCTGCTCGAAAACATCCTCTCGGTGAAACGTTCCAAGCAGGTGATGGACGTTATTCGCCAGGCGCTTGAGAATCGCGAAATCCGCGAGAGCTATTCGATCTCCGGCGTCGGCTTCCTGCGCATGGAAGACCGCGATTCGATCCCGCAAGCGGCGGACTTTCTGCTCACCGAAGAGAACGTCCATACGGCCATCGTCTACGGCATCATCGTCAAAGGCGACCGCGAGATGGTCGTCGGTTCGATGCGCACCAGCAAAGTAACTTTAAATCCAGACGAATTCCTGAAAGAAGCGCTCGGCGCGACCGAGACCGGACGCTACTATGGCGGCGGGCGGCGCGGCGCTGGAGGCTTCGAGATTCCCATAGGCTTCCTGGCGTCAATCAAAGATGATGAACTGGTACGCATGAAATGGCGGCTTTACGACGAGTTGATCAAGCGCAAGCTGTTTGCCAAAATCGGCGTGCCGCCGACGATGCGCAGCGATTCATCCCGCGACACAGGGGCGCTGCCCGGCAACTCCCTGCGCGTCGAAGAAGTGTAAAGACCATGACAAGTGACAAGCGACAAGAAAAATCAGGAGGCGATCTGGTCACTTGTCACTTGTCACGTCTTTAGTACCTGCGGTGTCTGTGCTTCTTGTGGCGATAGACCAGGTAGCCGGTGCCTGCGCCCGCGCCCGCGCCGATCAGCGCGCCTTTCTTGCCGCCGATCAACGCACCGCCGACGGCACCGATGGCGGTGCCGACCGCAATGTGCTTCGTCTTGCTTGGGCCTCGTCGATAATAGCGGTGATGGCGGTGATAATGCTGCGCCGAGCTAACTGGGGCAATCGTCAGAACCAGGAAGATGACGGCCAGCAGCAGCGCCACGACGTTTCGTTTTTGAACAACACGTATCATTTTCACTCCTCCCAAGACTGAAATTCTGCTCAATAATCAATTCTTTCAACTGCTGTTCCACACCCGACTGGGCGGCTACGAAAGGCGACGAGTCAGGCGATTTGCCGTGCAAGTATTGGTGCGCGCGGCAAGCTGAAATTCGCTACTGTTGCAAAGCGCATGCAGTCGCTGTAGCATAGTTGGCGAAATCCGAACACGGGAGAAGCTATGCCGAACCAGGTCAATCGCCGCGATTTCATCAAAGAATTCAGTCTCAGCCTCGCCGCGCTGGCGCTCGCGCCGAATATAGCCAGGGCTACAAAACGCGGCGGCCTCGTGTTGCAGGGCGCGCCGCAAAACATCGTCATACTGGGCGGCGGACTGGCCGGGCTGGCAGCCGGTTACGAATTGAAGCAAGCCGGCCATCACATCACCATCCTCGAAGCCCGCAAATTTCCCGGCGGGCGCGTGCAAACCCTACGCGATTTCGCCAACAGCCAGTATGCTGAAGCAGGCGCATTGAGCTTTCCGCAAGAGCACGGCTTCACGTTCGGCTACGCCACAGACTTCGGCTTGCCGCTGCGGCCTATCGCCGCATTCGGAGTGGATTCCATCGGCCACATTCGCGGCAACCGCTTTCGCATTGACGGCGCGGGCAGCGCCAACGTGCCTTTCTCGTTGAAATCGAGCGAGCGCGCTGCCGGCGTCTATGGCTTGATTCCTATGTACCTCAACCAATACATCAGCGCCGTCGGCAACCCGCGCAAGGCAGGCTGGCCGTCGGATGACCTGCGCGCCATTGACGCGATGTCGCTCAGGGCGCTGCTGGAGTCGCAGGGCGCTTCTGATGGTGCTATAGACATTATCGGCGCGACGCAACTGGGCATACTCGGCTATGGCATCGATTCGGTGTCGGCGATGGATGGCGTGGTCACCGAAGCGATTGCCCCATCGGGGGTTGCTTATGAGATTGCCGGCGGCAATGATCAACTGGCATCGGCGCTCAAGAAGAAAGTCAAAAAGTTCTTCCGCAAGCAGGCCATCGTCACGCGCATCGAACAGAACGAGACGAGCGTGACTGTGACCTACGATAGTCCCGACGGCCCGCAGACGATCACCGCCGACCGGCTCATCTGCACACTGCCGTTTCCGATTCTCAAGAACATAGAGATCGCGCCGGCGCTTTCCCCGGACAAGCAGCAGGCAATCAATGATCTCAAGCTGACGCCGGTGACCCGCACCTATCAACAGTTCAACCGGCGTGTCTGGGAACAGGATAGATTGAGCGGTTACGGGATCACTGATTTATCGATTCAAAACACCTATTCGCCGACGCTGACGCAGACCGGCAAGAGCGGCATTCTGGTGTCATACACCGGCGGCCAGCGGGCGCTGGATATGGGGGCGATGAGCGAAAAAGATCGGCAGAATCTCGTGCTGCGGCGCATGGGCGATCTGTTCAACAACCTGAACGCGCAGTATGTTTCGGGCACCAGCGTCATCTGGCACGAAGACCGCTTTGCTGGCGGCGGCTTCGCTTACTTCGAGCCGGGACAGATGGCGACGCTGCTGCCGGTTGCCCAGCGCAGCGAAGGCCGCATACACTTTGCCGGCGAGCACACTTCGGCATGGCATGGCTGGATGAACGGGGCGCTGGAATCGGGCAACCGCGCCGCCGCCGAAGTCAACAGTGCCGGCGCGGCAACGACGATTGAAGCGCGCGCCGCCAGATAGATGCCCGCTTCATCAAGTTAAGGTGTGCAGGATTGATTACAAACGAATGTCGTCACGGTTGCTCCCGTCGAATCTTTAAGCACGATATTGCCCGGCAGACCATTACAAACTTTCTTTTTGGCAACAATGCGCTGATACATTCCTGTGTCCGAGTTCTTATCTTGCAGCTTCACTTTCTTGGGCGTCACGCCGCCAATCGTCATGGTTAGATTTGCCGGGTACTTGCCGCCGCTGATGACCAGCGAAAAATTGCCGGCAGCGTCACGTTGCAATTCGCAGCGATCTGCCAGAGGCTCAATCGGCGGCGTATCACCGGAACCGCCGCCGCCGGCTGCCGGTTTGCACGCCACCGCCACCTGCACGCCTTGCTCGTTGCCAAGCGGGCAGGGCGTCGGCGTGCCCTGCGGCAACGCCGTCAGGTTGCGGCTCGTGCCGTTCGGGCCGGTCGCATAAATCAAGAAGGTCTTGCCCGCATTGGCAGCGCCGAAGTCGAACAGCGCGTCAATCAGGTTCGTGTTAATAATTACAAACGCTTTCGACTGGATCACCGTGGCCGGATTGCTGCGGTCGATAGCAAACACCGAGGTGACGTTCGGCTTGCCGTCGGCGAGCAGAAAACAGGAGCCCGGAATGATCAGGTCTTGCGGCACCGCGCAATCGGCGGTTGAAGGCGAAACTGAGACAATCACCGGGGCGCGCTGGCCTAGATCAATCTCAAGGGTCTCGGTCAGCGTGAAGGTGCCGAAGATGTTGTTATCGCCTTCGGTGACCGTCAGGCTCAAGACGACATTCGCCTTGCCGCCGCAACAGGCGAGCGGAAAAGGTGTGCCCGGCAGCCCTGGCCCAAGCGCCGGCAGCGTCGCCCGCGTCAGCAACGGATTGATGAGCGTAACGTCTTTGAGCGGAATGATCAGTTCGGGCACGCCATCGGCATTGGCGTCGCAGACGATTTGGATAGAGGCTGGCTGGAAGCTGCAACTGACGAAGTTCAAGGTCACATCGCACAGGGCGTTGATGATGCCGACGGTCGAGCGCGGTTCCGGAACCAGTTGACCAGGCGCGACCGTAAAGGCATCGGGAATGATGACCGTCGGGGTTCCCTGCGGCGCGGCGGCTGCCGCCACGGCGCTGGCAACCAGCGGATTCGCATAGCCGGCGGCGTGCGCTTGCCACTTCACGAGCGGCACGAGCCCGGTCGCCATCGCCAATGAAAGCAGAACTAGTAAGAGCCTCTTCATACTTTTCCCCTTCTTCTCCGCAACCTTCGTTCGCCAATCTTCTGGAGCCCTGATGCGCGATATTATTGCCGCGCGACGCTGCTCGACGCAAGCGGCCCGGTTGATCATGAACAGAAAACCGCGCAAGCAATGACAAACAAATCGCAGGCGAAGAAAGCGTGACCAGTGACAGGCGGCAAGTGACAAGAGCAAGTTGCTGGCGCTTGCCGTCAGCTTTTGCGATTAACGATGAATAGGTCATCGTTCGATTCTTTCACTTGTCACTGGTCACGCTTTTCTTCTATGGCCCCATTTTTCTTATCGTTTAACCGGAATAGATGGCCAGGCGACACCAGCCGCCTGAAGGCAATTTTCCAGGCGCGCTGTGGCAAGGCGTGCGCCAGTATGCTATTGATTATCCATTGCGCGTTGCGGCGCAGGCCGGTTTTGCGGATCATCATAAGGACTTATCCCGCTTGGATGGCAGATGCTAAAACTCACATTCATCAAGCCGCTGACAAAACCTCTACAATCGGTTATCGCCTTCGCACAGGAGACCGCTGCGGCGACTGCCGGCGCGGCCTCGGCGTTATGGACATTTCCTGCGGTGCTCGGTTCGGCGATGCTGATCGCCTGGGCCGCCGAAGCGGCGCAGTTTCTCGTCTCGCAGGGCCTGGCGCTGGCCATCCTGGCATGGCTGCAAACGCTGCCCGAATTTGCCGTCGAGGCGGTCATCGCCTGGCAGGCGGGCGAGACCATTCGCACCTCCACAAACGCCTTCGAGATTCAGCACGCGACCTCGCTGATGACCGCCAACTTCACCGGCAGCCTGCGTTTACTGGTCGGCCTCGGCTGGCCAATGATCTATGTGACTGCCGCTACATTTCATCGTCGGCAGAATCGCACACGGCTGCGCGAGATCAACCTTGAGCCGGAGCACGCCGTCGAAGTCGTCTTCCTGTTCATCTGCATTGCTTACTTCTGCATCGTCTGGTGGAAGGGCACGCTGACGATCCTCGACACCGCGCTGCTGTCGATCATCTATGGCGTCTACCTCTTCTTCCTCAACAAGATTCCGCCGCAGGGAGAAGAGAAGATCGAGGACATGGATCGCATTCCGCGTTTCATCCTGCGGCAGCGGCGGGCCTTCAGAAACGCCATCATTGTCGGCCTGTTCGTCGGCGGCGGCATGATCTTATATTTCACGGCGCATCCGTTTCTCGACAGCCTGAAAGCCATTGCGGTCGGGCTTGGGCTATCGACCTTCGTCTTCGTGCAATGGGTCGCGCCTTTTCTCTCGGAGTTTCCCGAAAAAGTTTCGGCGTTCAACTGGGCGCGGCGCGTGACCATGGCACCGCTGGCGTTGATGAACATGGTCAGTTCGAACATCAATCAATGGACAATGCTGGTAGCCATGCTGCCGGTTGCTTATGCGCTGGCGCTTGGGCGATTGGGCGTCATCACCTTTGACGAGCATCAGCGGCTGGAGATTCTGCTGACCATCGGCCAGTCGCTGCTGGGCGCGGTGCTGCTGGCGAACATGCGCTTCTCGTGGTGGGAAGCCTTGCTGTTATTCATACTCTGGCTGGCGCAGTTCGGGCTTTCGGGATTTGAAAAACCGGCAATCGTGATGGACGGCTTTAGCGCGCATAACAGCCTGGCAACGCATCTGGCGGCATGGCTATCCATAGGCGTCGAGCAAGTCGAAACCGTAGCGCATTGGGGCAAGCTGCTGATTACGGCGACCTACTTCGCCTGGACGGGCATCACCGTCGCCTCAGCCTTCAAGCGCCGCAACGTCTTTGCCGCTTTTACCATCTTTCCCCGTCTGATGCGCGAGCACTGGTAAGCACAGAAATGATCAATGATGAATGAGGAGCGCCTCTTTCAATTCATCATTCATCACTCATCATTCATCACTTCCCTTTGGGGTTTCGTTATGAGTATCAACACGATTTTGGTTTCGACGGATTTCAGCGAAAACGCGCAGGTGGCGAGCGAGAAGGCTTGCGAGTTAGCCGGGTTACTCAAGGCCCGGCTGCACGTGCTGCATGTTCAAGATGAAAGCTCGCTGCGCGTCGCCATCAAGGAAGGCTTGCTCGATACCTGCGAGACGGATGAAGCGATTCGCACGGCAGTCGAGCGACTCATCGAAGAGCGATTCGCGCGGCTGCTGGCGAAGACGGATTGTGCCGGAGTCGAGATCACTCATCTATCGCGGCGCGGCGATGCAGCGGCGCAGACGCTCGCTTACGCAAAAGAGATCCACGCCGATATGATCGTCATTGGCCGGCATGGCGAAGGCGTGTTGAGCAATCTCATCAGCGCCGTGCTCGGTTCGGTCGCCGAGGTGATCATCCGCAAATCGCCCTGCCCGGTGCTCGTCGTCCGGCGCGACCATCGACAGAAATGATGAATGATGAACTGCGGCGCTGTCAGGTATGCAGGAAATGCGCCAGCAAGTTATTGGCGATGTGCACGGCGACGGCTGGCCATAGCGAGTTCGTCATCTTCACAATGTAGCCGAGCAAGATGGCCATCAGAAAGATGCCTGCGGATGCCTGGATGATCCAGCCTTGAAAGCCATTGTGCCATATCCAGAATGGCCAGTGAATCAAGGTGAATAAGCCGGCGGTGAGCAGATTGGCCGTCCAAAACTTCAGTCGTTCGGCGAACTGGTGCAGAACAAATCCACGGAACAGTATCTCCTCCGAAATCGGCGAGAAAAAGATAAAGGCAAATGCTTTTAACCACTCCGCAAGGCTTGCGGCATACAAGTCATGCAGGTTCTTTCCACCAGCGCGGGTTTCAAACAGGATGGTTGCCGCGAAGTAAAGCGCGCTGAGGAGGATGGCATAAACGAGCCCTTTTTTGTTGATCGGCGTCGTCAGCTTAAGATAGCGGAGGGCCGGTTGCCGATCATGCTTGCGCAAGTAGATGACGGCGGGCATGACCCAGAGGAGAAACTTGACGGCATTCGAGTAGACCGAGCGCCCGGCTTCGGATTGAATGCGCTCATCGATGAAGAACAGCACGGTGGCGCGCACCACCCAGACCGCAAAGAATAAAAGAATGAAGATGAGCAGATGTTTGAATGACGATGATCGTTCGCTTGCCGATTGTTCAGTTTTGCCTGGTTCTGCTTGCATATCAAATCATCTTTACGAAATATGACGGTTCTGCTTTTGCTTCATGTAGGCCCAGACGGACAGCGAAGCCAGCACCGCCAGGAAGACACTGTTGACCCAGAGAGGATAGGTAGGTTTCGGCTGGAGAGCAACAAAATAGGATAGAATTGCCCCGCTAAGCCAAACCGTTAACAGGGACAGCAATCTCCTTTGCTGAGTTCTGAGTTCCGGCTTCTTGCAGTAAAGAACGATCAAACAGACGCCAATAGCCACAAACCAGGCAAGGCTCACGGCCCACGGCTTCGGAATCCATTTTAAAAGTATTTCTCTCAGAAAGGCGTTCGCACCCACTGCAAGTAAGATATACCACAGTGAATCGTTATTATCGTTTTGCGGCTCATTGGCTTGCATCTGTTTATCCATACCGCTTCAAGCACCCTGTCAGGTTAATGTCGAAAGCCGGTCATTTATATATCGTAGATTACGTTCACAGGAAAGCGGTTTTTGTAACGCTTGCCGCGCTAACTCAGTAAGTGGCTTGTGGGCTGAATGGATAAAAGTCTTAATTTGACAGCGGGGGTCGGCTAATATACTTTTTGGGCAGCAGGCAAATCAGGCAAGCGGCCCGATCAAGGAGAGGATTGGATGAGAAAGTTCTTCATTGTAGCGGTGATCGTCTCGTTGATGACCATCGCCGCCTGCAAACCCGGCGGCGGCGGCGCGCCCAGCGGCACGCCTAACCCGCCGTTCGCAGGCGAGGTGCCGCAAGATGCTTATATCTTCCAGGGCGAACCAGGGGTTTATGGCGGCCAGCTTGTGCTCGATCTCAAGAATGATCCGGCGACCTTCAATATCATCACCGCAAACGACGAGAATAGCGCTTACCTGCTCTACTACCATGTCTTTCGCTGGCTCATCGATTTTCGCAACGGCGGCGACCCGCCGGATTTCGATCCCGGTCTCTGCACCAAATGGGAGACCTCGCCCGACGTTAAGCAATGGACGTTTCATCTGCGGCGCGGGGTGCGCTGGTCGGACGGCGAACCCTTTGATGCCGACGACGTGATGTTTGCCTGGGATGTCATGCGCGATCCTACAATCGTCAACTCGCTGTGCGATGTCTTCAAGGAAGGCGCAGAGGCCGACGGCAAGCCGATCTATCCATTGCTTGAAAAGCTCGATGATTACACCGTGCGGTTTACATTACATAGGCCGAACGCCATGTTCCTTGACCAGATCGTCAACTTTTTCCCCATCCCGAAGCACAAATGGGAAAGCGCCTGGCGTGCCGGCAGGTTCAACGAGGTGATGAAGCTGACGGCTAACCCCGAAGATATCGTTTCCCTCGGCCCATTCCGTTTGAAAGAGTACGTCGCTGGCCAGCGCATCGTCCTGGAGCGCAACCCTTACTTTTGGAAGGTCGACAAGAAGGGCCAGCGGCTGCCTTATCTGGATCGCCTCATCTTCATCATCGCCAAAGATTTCAATACGATTCAGGCGAAATTCGAGGCTGGCGAAATCGATATGGTGGCGCGCGTGCGCGCTGAAGATTACGCGCAGATCAAGAAACTCGAAAGCGCCGAGATCGGCACGCAGGATCTCGGCGTCGTCACCGATACGCAATGGATCATCTTCAATCAGAATACCAGCGACAATCCGCAAACTCACAAGCCTTATCTGGCACCGTGGAAGCAACGGCTCTTCCGCGATGTGCGATTCCGCCAGGCCGTCTCTTACGCGATTGACCGCGAAGGATTGGCCAACACGGTTTATACAGGTCGCGCCGAGCCGCTCTATTCATTCGTCACCCCGGCAGACAAATACTGGTACACGGATGACGTGATGAAATACCCTTATGACCTGGCGCGCGCCCGGCAGCTTTTGGCTGACATCGGCTTGAAAGACACAGACGGCGACGGCATCCTCGAAGACGCAGAAGGCCACAAACTCGAATTCAACGTCTACACCAACTCGACCAATTCGCAGCGCGTGCGCACGGCGGCTTTTCTGACGCGCAATCTCCAGGACGTTGGCATACAGTTGAATACCCAGACGGTGACGCTCAGCGCCATCAATGACCTGATGACCAAATTCTACAGCTTCGACGCCATGGTTCTCGGCTGGCAAGGCGGCGTGCCGCCCGGCCCGACCAACTCGAAGAATACGCTGCTGTCTTCGGGCATGAGCCATGCGTGTTTTCCCAACCAGACCAAGCCGTCAACCGACTGGGAAGCGCGCATCGATCAGTTGATCCATGAAATAGACGCCGAGCCGGAAGCCGCCGTGCGCAAGCAGAAGTACGCCGAGGTACAACGCCTCTATTCGGAACAACTGCCTGAAATCAACCTCGTCGTGCAGAAAGAATCCGTCGCCTTCAAAAAGAAATTCGGCAATCTGCTGCCATCCATTCTAGCTCCGCGCGTCAGTTGGAACGCGGAAGAGATTTACATGAAGAGGTGAAGCCAGGGGTCAGGGGTCAGGGGCCAGGGGTCGGGAATTAGCGACCTCTTACAACTGGCCCCAGGCTCCCGGCCCCCGACCCCTAATCCGATGCGCACCTTTCTCATCAGACGGTTGCTGGCGGCGATCCCGCTGATCATCTTTGTGACGTTTTTCACAAAGGCGATGCTGGTCTTGTCGCCCGGCAACTTCCTCGACGAGTTGCGACTCAGGCCGAACATCTCGCGCGATTACTTAGAGCGCATGGAGCAGAAGTATCATCTCGACAGCAAAAACGTCTTCGAGCGCTACTGGTACTGGCTGAAGCCTGCGATGGGCGGCGATCTCGGCGATTCGTTCATCACCGCCGCGCCGGTGACGACGCTGATCGGTCAGCGTCTGTTGAACACGCTGATGCTGACGGGCGCGGCGCTCGTCTTTTCGTGGGCCCTGGCGATTCCTCTGGGCGTGCTCGCGGGAGTCTATCGCAATCGCTGGGTTGATAAGCTGTGCAGCTTCATTTCGTTCTTCGGTCTATCGATTCCGGGAGTTTTCTTTTCACTGCTGCTCATCTTGTTTGCGGCAAAGACCGGCTGGTTTCCGGTGGGCGGCATTCACGATCAAATCAACTGGGATTATATGAACGGCTGGCAGCGCCTCATGGATACGCTGTGGCATCTGGTGCTGCCGACGATTGTGCTGGGGACGCTCGGCATGGCGCAATACATGCGGCAAATGCGCAGCGAGATGATCGAGACGCTGTCGCAGGATTACATCCGCACGGCGCGCGCCAAAGGCTTGAGCCAGCGGCGCATCATCTTTCGCCACGCCCTCGGCAATGCCATCAATCCGCTGGTGACGCTGTTCGGTTTGTCGCTGGCTTATCTGCTGGCCGGGGCGCTGGTGACCGAATACATCTTTGCGTGGCCGGGTCTGGGCACGCTGGTCTATGAAGCATTACGCGATAAAGACGAACCGTTGGTGATGGCGGCGGTGACGATGCTCGTCTGTATGCTGGTCATCGGCAACTTGATTGCCGATCTGCTGCTGGCCATCATTGACCCGCGCATACGCCTCGAATAATTGCCATGCCTGACCGCCGCACACTTGAAGAGGCCAGCCGCGAAGTGACCGCCGAGCGCGCCCACGATGCCCAACCCATCGTCATGGAGCGCGCACCGGGCGAAGCCGTCGTCGAAACCCTGCCGCCTGCCGCGCCTGCTCTTGCCACGCCGTTCAACGAAGCCGCGCTCGCTCTGGCGGCGCGCGGGCGGTCGCCTTCCGAGATCATCTGGCTGAAGTTGCGACGCAATCGCACGGCGATGCTTGGCCTCTATATTCTCATCGCGCTTTATCTGGCCGCCGTGCTGGCGGGCTTCATCGCGCCGTACAAGTATGATGATGCCGACCACGACCTGCCGTTTCATCCGCCGATGATAACCCGCATACACCTGGTTGATGAGCAGGGAAAATTCTCGCGCCCGTTCGTTTACGGCATCTCGCCGGTCAGCGGCGAACACGCCACCTACAACGAAGACCGCACGAAAAAGTACCCGCTTCGCCTTTTCATCAAAGGTAGCCGTTATCACATTCTCTGGCTGATTCACTCGGATGTGCATCTGTTCGGCGTCGATGAGCCGGGGCGCTTGTTTCTCTTCGGTTCGGACATCGTCGGGCAAGACATCTTCTCGCGCATTCTTTACGGCGCGCAGGTGTCGCTGTCGATTGGCATCTTTGGCATAATCATCTCGATGCTCATCGGCATGACGGTCGGCGGCATCGCCGGTTACTTCGGCGGCGTCACCGATTTTCTGCTCATGCGCGGCGTCGAAGCCTTGCTTGCGGTGCCGAGCCTTTACTTTATTCTCATCCTACGCCAGATGTTCGGCACCGGCCTGAGTTCGATGCAGCTTTACCTGATCATCGTCATCATTCTGGCATTCATCGGCTGGGCGACCGAAGCGCGCGTCATACGCGGCATGGTGCTGTCGCTTAAAGAGCAGGAGTATGTGCTGGCGGCGCGGGCTCTCGGATTTACCGACGCCCGCATCATCATCCGCCACATTCTGCCGAACACGCTTTCGTTTGTCATCGTCACCGCGTCGCTGTCCGTGCCGTTTTATATTCTCGGCGAGGTAGTGCTCTCCTTCCTGGGCGTCGGCATTCAAGAGCCGGAAGCCAGTTGGGGTAATATGTTGAGCGCCGCGCAGAATCCACGTTACCTGAGCGATTTTCCCTGGGTGCTGGCACCCGGCGTCTTCATCTTCATCGCCGTCATGGCGTGGAATTTTTTAGGCGACGGCCTGCGCGATGCCACTGATCCGCGAACATTAAGTTAGCGCCTTGATATCAATGGCAAACGGTAGCTCTCGCAACCTTCAGTCTATGACTTTTTGAAATTGCTTGAGAATAGAGCCATAAAGCCATATACTGAAGACGTTGGCGACTTAGTTCGTTAAATCGTGTAATTGAAAGAATAAGGGCGATGGCCATGAGTAAAAAGAAGGCTAATAAACAATCGCAGCGAGAACCGAAGTCTACAACCGCTTCCTCATCGAAAAAGGATGACGGGACTGTAGAGATAGATTCAAAGTATAGGTTGATGCTCCTGGCAGCGAGGCGGGCAAAGCAAATTCAAAAAGGCGCAAAGTCACACATTAGATATAGAAAGAATGAAAGAGGGATTAAATCGCTAGGGCGTCCCGGCTCGATTGGAATCTCGCGGATACGATCAGCCGTGCAGGAAGTTGCAGAGGAAACGTTCGAAGGAGAATAAGCATGAAGCCTTAGTCACTACCTGCTATGACAATGAATTATGAAGATAATGTTTTCATAAATTGTCCCTTTGATGATAGCTATAAATCCGTATTCAATGTAATGGTCTTCGCAATACACGATGCAGGATTTGTTGCCCGATGTGCTCTTGAGGTTGATAATACAGCGCAATTTCGGCTTCAGAAAATACTGTATATAATTTCAGAATCTAAGTACGGTATTCATGATATATCCCGCACAGAACTTGATCCCATAAATTCACTTCCCCGGTTCAATATGCCACTTGAGCTTGGAATCTTTCTTGGTTGTAGAGAGTTTGGCGGCAAGAAACATAAAGCCAAAACCTGCTTAGTGGTAGACACGGAGCCTTATCGCTATCAACAGTTTATTTCTGATATAGCGGGCCAAGATATTTTTGCTTACAACCATGATCGTAAGAAGCTCATAGATGGTATTCGAAGCTGGCTCAGGACATCATCTAAACGCACCAACATACCTGGTGGTGCCACTATATACCTGCGTTATTCTCTGTTCGAGGAAGAGCTTCCACGCATCTGTGGGAAGTTAAATATCGACATTTCCGAACTCACGTTTCTAGATTTTACTCAGATCGTCACTGAGTGGCTATCCATCCACCCCTTACGCTAGCGAGACGCCGGCTTGCGCAGCAGCATTGAACTTCATTACTTTGTCTTTACCCATGCAAGAACGACGAATTAACATCAGCAACCGGCTCGGCCTGCACGCGCGGGCTTCGGCAAGGCTCGTGCGGCGCGCCACCCAGTTCACCAGTCGCATTGAACTGATTCGCGAAGATACGCGGCAGAGCGCCGACGGCAAATCCATCTTGAGCGTCCTTTTGCTTGCCGCAGCGCGCGGCACCTGGCTTATAATCAGGGCGGACGGCGAAGACGAAGAGCGCGCCGCGAACGCGCTCGCAGAATTGGTGGAACAGAAATTCGGAGAGGAGCTTTCGGATGGCGTCTTCTAGCGCGCGCGACCTCAGACTGCGCGGCGTCGGGGCCTCGCCCGGCGTCGCCGTCGGCAGCGTGCTCCGCCTCGACGAACGCGGGCGGTATCAATTCTACTACCTCGATGTTTCTCCCGCACAGGTACGCCGCGAAGCCCGCCGCCTGCACGAAGCCTTCGAGCAGGCGCGCACCGAGATTCAGGAGATCAAGGCGCGGCTGACGCGCGAACTCGGCTACGAGCATTCCTTCATCCTCGACGCACATCTGTTGATGCTCGAAGACGAGCGCCTGATGGCCGAAATCGATAATGAAATCCGCACCCGTCGAGTCAATGCCGAATGGGCGGTGCGCTCGGTCATTGATCGCGTCGAAGAAGCCTACCGCCAGGTCAACGACACCTATCTGCGCGAGCGCACCAGTGACCTCGAAGACGTTGCAACGCGGTTGCTGACGATCCTTTCGGGGCGCGACAAATTCGACCTCTCCGCCCTTGAAGAAAATGTAATTCTGGTTGCAAAAGACATCTGGCCGTCGACGGTTGCGGAACTTGACTTCAATCACGTGCTCGGCTTTGCGACGAATTCCGGCGGCATCACCTCGCACGCCGCCATCATCGCGCGGGCGCTGGGCATCCCGGCAGTCGTCGGCCTGCACGACGTGACCCGCCGCGCCCGTACCGGCACGGCCATGATCATTGACGGCCAGGCGGGCGAGGTCATCCTCAGGCCGAACAAAACCCTGGCGCGCGAATACGCCCGGCGACAGAAACAAGACCGCGCCCGCCTGGCTCGTGTAATCCAGCCTACAGAAGCGGCGGAAACCCTGGACGGCGTACGCATCACCTTACGCGCCAATGTCGAATTGCCGACTGAGATCGAATCCCTCGCCCGCTTCGGCGCTGAAGGCATCGGCTTGTTTCGCTCGGAGTTCATCTTTCTGGCGGGGCTCCCAGCGCTGCCGGGCGAAGACGAGCAGTACCAGCTTTATCGGCGGCTGGCGGAAGCTGCTGGCGACGGGGGCGCGAGCATTCGCGTCTTTGATCTGGGCGGCGACAAGCTGACCCTCAAAGGGTACGAAGAAGAGATGAACCCGGCGCTCGGGCTGCGCGCCATCCGCCTGTCTTTGCGAGTCGAAGGGATCTTTCGCACGCAACTGCGCGCCATCCTGCGCGCCAACATGCATGGCAAGCTGCGCGTCGTGCTGCCGCTCATCAGCACGATTTCCGAGTTGCGCGAAGCCAAGCGCATCATCGCCGAGGTGAAACAGGAGATGGCCGAAGCCGGCGTCGAACACAATGCCAGCCTGCCAATCGGTGTGATGATCGAAGTGCCGGCAGCCGCCTTGATGGCCGACCTGTTCGCCCGCGAAGCCGATTACCTGAGCGTCGGCACCAACGATCTGACGCAGTATATGCTGGCCGTTGACCGCGCCAACGAGAATGTCGCGCATTTGTATCAGCCATTACATCCGGCGATCCTGCGCGCCCTGGCGCATCTGGTGCGCGTCGCGGCGGCGGCCAAAGTGCCGCTCGAAGTCTGCGGCGAGATGGCCGGCGACCCTTTCCAGGCCATCGCCCTGATCGGCCTCGGCGTGCGTGTGTTGAGCCTGGTTCCCGCCTCGATTCCGGTGGTCAAGAACGCCGTGCGCGCCGTCAGCGCCACGCGCATCAAGGCGCTGATGAAAGAAGCGCTGAAGCTGGCAACGGCAAGCGAAGTCGAGCAGTTGCTGGCGCGCGAACTGCCGCGCCACGCGCCGCAATTCTTTGACGCCTGGGCGACGCCGCTCTGAAGGGCGACGAAATAGATCGGCTCGATGCGTTGCCAGCGATCAAGCGTCATCGTTTGCTTTCTTGCTCAACTCTCGATAAAGCCAGGCTTGCGCCAGGCTCCATTCGCGCTGCACCGTGCGCGGCGAGATCTGTAGCGCTTCGGCAATCTCTGTCTCGCTCAAGCCGCCGAAGAAGCGCAGTTCGACAATGCGGCTCTTGCGCTCATCGAACTGCGCCAGAGCGTTAAGCGCATCATCAAGGGCGATCACATCGATGCTCCGTTCCTCGGCAATGTTCTCGGCCTGCGCCAGCGACACCTGTATGGCGTCACCACCGCGTTTCTGAAAATGCCTGCGGCGGGCGTAATCGACCAAAATGCGCCGCATCATCTGCGCTGCCATGCCGAAGAAATGCGCGCGATTCTGCCAGCGCACCGACCGCCAGTCAATCAATCGCAGGTAGGCTTCATTGACCAAATCTGTGGCCTGTAAGCTGTGCCCGCGCCTTTCGTTATTTAGATAATGTTGCGCCAGCCGATGCAACTGGCGCTCAACCAGCGGTGCCAGTTGATCGAGGGCTGCCTGATCGCCATCGTTCCAAGCAAGCAACAGTTGGGTGACTTCATGGGAGTTTGAATTCATGGTCGCGCCTGCTTTCAGAATGAGTTGAATCTGGAGTGGCGCAAATCTATCACACACGCCCTCGTCTCGCTACTAAAAATCCATTGACCAATTTTTTTCAACCCGCGTGGCGGGTTTCCGACCGCTTTCGCGCCTTCTTTAATGGAACGTAGTGAAAGTAACAACCTAGCGCTTTAGACGATGCCGGCCTGATTGGAAAGCCAAAGTTTTCCGGCAACCGGCGTCGTCGAGCGCGTCCCGAATTGAATAATTTCAAATAGGAGAAATCCAATAGTGACCATGTCGCTGAAGAACTACAACGAGTTCGTCTTCAGGTGGAAGGTCAAGGAGAGGCTTCCTTCGGGCCGTTGAAGCTGAAAGCCAGTGCCAGGTTTGTCAAAGCAGGTATAAACAATACCGACAGCACGGCGAAACTCTTTTACGAAGGCAGTACGGAAGTACCCATCAACGTCGGCGTGTTTTCGGAAATCCACGAAGCGACCTAGAAGCGCCGTATGCCTTGCGCGGCGGCGAGCAGGTGTGACAGAGATTACTCAATTATATCGCCTCATCCATCCTGTCAAATTTGCTTTGCCCCTTGACGCCCGCCTGGTCAACGGAATCGCTGGGGCCGCTCACCGATCAAGATTGACGCCTCTCAGACAAGTCAGTCATTGCCCCCCTCTTTCCCCCCTCATCAGGCTGTGCTGTAGCAAATAGGTGCAGCACAGCCTCCTACGATTACCACGGCTGCCTTCAAGCAAACCGCGCATGCAGCAGGTCGCGGGGTTATCGCTACTTCATCCTTCATCGTTTCCGCAACTGACTTGCCTGACTGCGCCGGTGACGCTAGAGTTTGTAAACGAGCCGGAAACAGGCTCGGTCAACAGTCAGCCGGATCAGTTGAGGTAATCTTGATGCAGCTGCCACGCACTCTTGGCGAATTGAAATCATCGGAATACAACGAAGCGCGCGTCCGCCGTTCGTCGGTTAAAGACGAGATGCGCCGCAATCTCATCGGCAAGCTCGAACATAATGAAGCGGTCTTTCCCGGCATCGTCGGTTACGAGGATTCGGTCATTCCGCAGATCGTCAACGCCATTTTGTCGCGCCATAACTTCATTCTGCTGGGGCTGCGCGGCCAGGCCAAGAGCCGCATCCTGCGCGAACTGGCCAACCTGCTCGACGCGGCGATGCCGACCATCGAAGGCTGCGAGATCAATGACAACCCTTATCAGCCGCTCTGCAAATCATGTCGCCTGTTGAGCGAAGAACGCGGCGAGCAGACGCCCATCACCTTTGTGCCGCGCAGCAATCGCTACGTCGAAAAGCTGGCAACCCCGGATGTGACGATTGCCGATCTGATCGGCGACCTCGATCCCATCAAAGCGGCGCGCGGCGGCCATCTGCTTTCCGACGAGTTGACGATTCATTACGGATTGCTGCCCCGCGCCAATCGCGGCATCTTCGCCATCAACGAGTTGCCTGACCTCGCCAGTAAAGTGCAGGTCGGTCTGTTCAACATCATGCAGGAGGGCGACGTACAGATTAAAGGTTACCCGATCCGCCTGCCGCTCGATGTCATGCTGGTCTTTTCGGCGAATCCCGAAGATTACACGGCGCGCGGCAAAATCATCACGCCGCTCAAAGACCGCATCGGCTCCGAAATCATCACGCACTATCCGGCCTCCGTTGAAGAAGGAATCGAAATTACTAAACAGGAAGCCTGGACGGCGCGCGACAACCAGAGCGTCCTGGTGCCGGAATTCATCCGCCGCGCCGTCGAGCAGGTGGCTTTCGAGGCGCGCGACGATCAGCGCGTCGATAGGCGTTCGGGCGTCAGCCAGCGATTGCCGATTTCGGTCATCGAAAACGTCGTCTCGAATGCCGAACGCCGCCGCTTGCTGACCAGAGAAACGCGCGCCGTGCCGCGCATCAGCGACATCTACGCGGCCTTGCCGTCGATCACCGGCAAGTTGGAACTCGAATACGAAGGCGAGCAAAAGGGAGCCGCCGCCGTCGCCCGCGATCTGGTGCGCGTCGCCGTCGGCAAAGTCTTTGAAGCTTACTGCGGCCACCTGGATTGTACAGAGATCATCGCCTGGTTCAACGACGGCGGCAACCTGCGCGTCGGCGACGCGGACAGCGCGGCGCTTTGCCTGAAAGGCTTTCGCACGATTGATGGACTGCTCGCGGCTGCCACCGCATCGCATCTCGCCGAGGCGTCGCAAGCGGACGTGTTAGTCGCCGCATGCGAGTTGATCCTTGAAGGCTTGCACGCCCAGAAGAAGATCAGCCGCAGCGAAGAGCGCGGCTATACGGCAGTCAAACCCGAACCGCGCAGCTACGGCTACGAGAGCTTCAGCCGCTCGCGAAAAATTAATTAGTGGTTGGTGGCCGGTGGTCAGTAGAAAGTAATCAATGGCCATTTTCTCAGATGTAGCAAAGCACGAATGGAGTATTAGCGACGATTACTGACCACTGCCAGGAAAGGAACTGCAACGCATGGGAATCGCATGGCACGCACCTTATGAGTTACTGAAGCCGGAGACGCGCGACATGGCGCGCGCCCTTCATTCGCTGATGGAAGAGCTTGAAGCTATTGACTGGTATGGCCAGCGCGCCGACGTTTGTGATGATGAAGCCTTGCGCCGCACGCTGCAACATAACCAGGACGAAGAAAAGGAACACGCGGCGATGGTGCTTGAATGGATTCGTCGTCACGACCCGGCGTTCGACCGTGTCTTGCGAGAATACCTGTTCACGGTCGGCGACGTGCTCGCCATCGAAAAGAGCGCCGAGCAGGAAGATAGATCAGCCGGTCACGCTGCGCCATCTGTGGCATCGGTGCCGGCAGCCGCCGCGCCCGCATCGGCGACGACCGTGGACGAGTTTCCACACACTTTTACCGTCGGCAGCCTGAGACAGAAAAGATCATAGCTATTTTGGATTTTAGATTTTGGATTGCAGAAAACTGCGATCCCGACACGCTTAAGAAGCTCGGTGCGCAAATCTAAAATCCAAAATCCAAAATCCAAAATCGAGATGCCTTTTACAAAGTACAGCAAATGGGATGGCGTTGATTGGCAGTCGTTGAGCCTCGAAGATTTGCTCGCGCGGATCAGCGATTTTCTGCTCGAAAGCGGTTTTGACGATCCGTATTTCATGTACGGTGATGAGCGCGATGAATCGCTCGACGGGTTGCGCGAAGCGATTATGCGGGCGCTGATCGATGGCTTGTTGTCTGACGAAGAACTGCAAGCCTTGAGCGACGACCGTGGCCGCATCAATACGGAAGCCATGCAAGAGTTGATTGACCGCTTGATCGAGCGCCTGATCGAAGAAGGCTACATCAATGTCAGACAGGAGCCGACCGAACAGCCGCAAGCCGCCTCATTCAACAAAGCGCAAGGCAAGACCGGCAAGCCCATTGAGAAGAGCGTCAAGTTCGAGTTGCGCGACAAGGGGTTGGACTTTCTCGGCTTCAAGTCGCTCAGGGATTTGCTCGCCTCGCTCGGCAAGTCGTCGTTCGGACGGCACGACACGAATCATCTGTCGACCGGCATTGAAGCCAGCAATGCATCGAAGCCTTACGAGTTCGGCGACACGCTGAACCTCGATGTCAACGCGACGCTGAAGTCCGCCATTCAACGCGAAGGTCTCGGCGTGCCGCTCAACCTTGAGTATAGGGATTTGATGGTGCATCAGACCGAATATCAAAGCTCGTGCGCGACGGTGTTGATGCTTGATTGTTCGCATTCGATGATCCTCTATGGCGAAGACCGCTTCACGCCGGCCAAGCGCGTGGCGTTGGCGCTGACCCACCTGATGCGCACGCAGTTTCCCGGCGATAGCCTGCGCGTCGTCTTGTTTCACGATTCCGCCGAAGAGATCCCGCTGTCGCAAATTGCCAAAGCCCAGGTCGGCCCCTATCACACGAACACCCGCGAAGGTCTCAGGCTGGCGCGGCGCATCCTCATGTCACAGCGCAAAGACATGCGGCAAATCATCATGATTACGGACGGCAAACCCTCGGCGATGACGCTAGAGGATGGGCGAATTTATAAGAATCCCATGGGCCTTGACCCGCGCATCTTGCAAGAGACTTTCAGAGAAGTGGCGCAGTGCCGCCGCAGCGGCATCATGATCAACACCTTCATGCTGGCAGATGATTACTATCTGGTTGACTTTGTAAAAAAGATCACAGAAATCTGCCAGGGCAAAGCCTACTTCACGACGACCATGACGCTCGGCCAGTATATCCTGATGGACTTCATGCGCCGCCGCACCAAGCGGATTCATTGAGTCTTCGTTTTAACTTATCTTGATGTTACGGATTTATCTCGATTACAACGGCTTTCAGAGAGGGTTCGACGATCCAAATCAAGTGCGCATTCAAATCGAAGCGCTCGCTTGCCAGGAAATTTTTAATCGAGCAGAGCGTGGCGAAATCGAGCTAGTCTGGTCATTCATGCACCAGGATGAAAGCCTGCTGTGTCCTTTCCCTGACCGACAGCTTGAGGCGCTGCGTTTGGCAACACTATGCCGCGCGCGGGCCGGTCCAGAGCAAGCGATTTACAATCTGGCTCAGTCCTATATTCAACAGAGTGCTTTGTCCGCCAAAGATGCGATCCATCTGGCTTGCGCGATCTACGTCGGCGCAGATGTTTTCTTGACCTGCGATGATAAACTATTGAAGCAGGCCATTCGGCTGGGGATAGCGATAGGCGTGCTGAATCCAGTAGATTTCATTAGACAATGAGGCGAAAGATGGCAAGCTCTGACCCAGTGAGCGACACGGAACTGCGAATCATCGGTATCGATGCTTTGAACAAGGCGCTTGGTCCGGCGGCAGCTCTGCGTTTTCTTTCTCTGCTGCACCGTGAGCCAACCGATTACGTTGAAATCTCGCGGCGTTTGTACGAAGCGCAGTCCATTGATGATATATTCGAGCGCGCTAAAGAGAATTGGAAAGAATAGACGATAATCTTCTCATCAAATCGCTCGGCCAGTACATCCTGATGGACTTCATGCGCCGCCGCACCAAGCGGATTCATTAGAGCTATCTGCGCACGCACGACAATCAACGGGCGTTGAAGCAAACCCGTCACCCGGAACGTCAGCCGAGGGGCGCAAACCGGCAATAAGCCATCATCAGGCCGCAAGGCTTTTCAGTCGTCCGCTGCAATCCTGCGCTTCCCCGCAACTACACAAGGAGGTTTCGCCATGTCTTTTGCCGATCAAGCGCTCAATCAGAGCCGCCCTGAAAGCGTTCGTAACAACGTCGCCCTGCCGCGCCGCCAGAGCTATCATCCGTCGCCGGCGGATTGGCGCGACGAGGTCATCTATTTTCTCCTCGTCGACCGTTTCAGCGACGGCCAGGAAGCGACCCGCCCGCTTCTGGATCGCGACCATCGCGCTGCCGCACGCCCGGCGCTGGCAAACGGCGAAGCCTGGCGCTGGGACGCCTGGGCCGAATCGGGCGCGCACCGCTGGCAAGGCGGCACGCTCGGCGGCGTCCGCTCCAAACTCGCCTACTTGAAAAATCTTGGCGTTACCACCGTCTGGCTCAGCCCTGTATTCAAGCAGCGCGGCCACGAAGAGTCCTACCACGGTTATGGCATTCAGGATTTTCTCGACGTAGACCCGCGCTTCGGCAATCGCGGTGATCTGGTCGATATGGTGGCTGAAGCGCACGGCCTCGGACTGCGGGTTATTCTTGACGTGATCTTCAATCACTCAGGCCCCAACTGGCTCTACAAACCGGAAACCCCTGGCGGCGCGTTTACCCCCATTTACACGTCGGGCCATTATGATTTTGGTTCCTGGCGCGGTGATGAGGGCCAGCCCATCCCGGTGATTCAGGGAAGCGAAGACGGCGTCTGGCCCAGAGAATTGCAGGGTGCGGATGATTACACGCGCGCAGGCAACGGCGATCTCGGCGCAGGCGACATCAACGACGACGAGGCCGAACACAAGCGCACGGATTTTTTCTCGCTCAGAGATTTTCAACTCTCCGGTGGTCAGGTGCTAGACGATCTGGCGCGCTGCTACAAGTACTGGATCGCTCTGAGCGATTGCGACGGCTTCCGCATGGATACGCTCAAGCACGTGTCGTTTGAGGAGGCGCGCAATTTCTGCGGTGCCATCAAGGAATTTGCGGCCAATCTCGGCAAAGCCGATTTCTTTCTCGTCGGCGAGGTCGCCGGCGGCGATATCAACGAGAATCGTTACCTCGACGTGCTCGACCGCAATCTGAATGCGGCGCTCGACATCGGCGAAATGCGGCTGGCGTTGAACGGCGTCGCCAAAGGCGAAAGGCCGCCGCAAGACTATTTCGCTGGCTTTGACCCTGGCAATGCCGTCATGGGGTCGCATCGCAATCTCGGCAAGCGGCACGTTTCCGTTCTCGATGATCACGATCACGTCTTCGGCACCAAGATACGTTTCTCCAGCGAAGCCGCTTCGCCGCATCAGGTAGTCGCCGGCGTCGCCTTGCAGCTTCTGACGTTGGGCATTCCCTGCATCTACTATGGCACCGAACAATCGTTGGCCGGGCCCGAACCTTCTGAAAGACAATTCCTGCCGAGTTGGAAAGGCAATGATTTCGGCGAGCGTTACTTGCGCGAAGCCATGTTTGGCCCGGAACATCCGCGCAAGAGCGGGCGCGCCAGCCTCGCAGCCGGCGCTGCTGGCCGGGATACGAACCTGCCGGGCTTCGGGCCGTTCGGCACCGCCGGGCATCATTGTTTTGATGAACAGAGCCCGGCTTATCTGCGCATTGCCGCGCTGGCGGCAATGCGGAAAGCGCATCCGGTGGCGCGCTACGGACGGCAATACCTGCGGCCCGTTTCAATTTTTGAGCGGCCTTTCGCCATCCTTGGGCCAGGAGAGATCATCGCCTGGTCGCGCATCCTCGATGACGAAGAGATGCTGTGCGTGATCAATGGGAACGGCAACGACGAGCGCGGCGCTGACATTTTAGTCGATCCTAATCTCAATCCGCCCGGCTCATCATTGATTGTAGTGTTAAATACAACGCAGGCGGCGACCGCGCACTTCTCCGGGTCGCACCCGACAGGCTCCGGTCTGCCTGTGCTCAGAAAACCCGACGGCACGGCCTATGTCGAAATTCGCAAGGTTGCGGCATCCGAGGTCATTGTGCTCGTCAACCATGCGAATCCGGATGCTGGCGAGATTCTCGTTTAAAGATGAAGGACGATAGGGCTGACGCGACAAGCGCAGGCCATCGGGCTTTACGCGGTTTCAAGTCGCCGGCCTTATGATCACGGCTTTGTTGTTGAACGAGCGCAGCCGCCGCGCCAGGGCCATGATCGCCATGCGCTCGGCGTGATCTTTGTCGCGCCCACGGTCACTTCCCTGCCGCTTGCCTGTAGAGTGCCTCAATAAGTTTGGGATGGGCGCTCAATCGTCGGCGCAGCCATCGGCAAATCAACCGCGTCGGCGAGATGTTTCTCAATGCAGGCCAGCAATTCAGCCGTCTTGACCGGCTTGATGAGCAGATCATCTGCGCCATAATGCTCTTTGACTTCCCAACGGTAATTCACCTTGGTATAGACGCCTGTGAGCATGATGACTTTCGGCGGCGCAGCCAGTTCCTTGATGGCTTTGCAGGCATGAAAGCCATGTATACCGGGCAGCAATCCGTCGATCAGCACCAGGGCGGGCCGTTCGGTGTGTGCCTTCCTGACTCCGCTGTGACCATCTTCGGCTAACAATACCTGATAACCGGCTCGCGCCAGAATCAGATTGAGCGTTTCGCGCAGTAAAGGGTCGTCGTCCACCACCAGGATTCGTTTTTTCATCCGTCAGGTTCTCCTGTCAGACTTACACTCGGACACTGCCATCTGGGCAAAAGCTATGCCGCTGCCGCCGGCTTTGCAACAAACAACCTGAGGTGTGTAATTTCATCAGTTGCCAGTATGCCACTGCCTGGCTCTGCTTTGACCAAGGGGATTCTTACCGCATCGGGCCGGACAGAATGGGGAGCAAAAGAACAGGGCAAAAAGCAAAAGGCAAAAGGCAAAAGTGAAGGAGCCGGATCAATAGATAGGCATACATTATCTATTCAATCCCCTGCCTTACTTTTGCCTTTTGCCTTTTGCCTTTTGCCTCTTCCTCTTTATCAACTGTAGCGCAGCCAGCGGCCCAGTTCGGCGAGGCTCGGTCGCTTGCCGTACATCAAGATGCCGACGCGATAAATCTTCGCCGCCAGCCAGACCGCGCCGACAATCGTCACGACCATAATCGCCATCGACAACAGCACCTGCCAGAGCGGCGGATTGATGACCGCAATGCGCAACATCATCAAGGTCGGCGCAAAGAACGGAATCATCGACAGCGTCACCGCCAGCGGGCCGTTCGGATTCGCCATCACCGTCGTGAAGATCATCATCGGGATGACCACGAGAATCGTCACCGGGAACTGCGCCTGCTGCGCTTCTTCTTCGCTGCCGACCGTCGCGCCGACAATGGCATAGAGCGTCGCGAAGAGGAAATAACCGAGCACAAAGAAAAGCACGAAGAAGATCAGCATGCTCATTGGAATGTGCGGCAACGACACGCCGCGCGCGGCGAAGATCGACAGGCCAATCGTCGACAGCAAGGCGACGCTGGTGACCCAGATGCCGATCTGCGTCAGGGCGACCAGGCCGATGCCGATCAGCTTGCCCATCATCATCTCAAACGGCTTCACCGACGACACGACGATCTCGACGATGCGCGATTGCTTCTCTTCGATGACGCCGCGCATCATGAAGAGTCCGTAGAACAACACCGTCATGTACATGAAAAAGAGCATGACGAAGGCGATAATAAAGCCCATGCCGCCGTCATCTTGCGCGCCGCCTTCGGCTGTCAACTTCTTGGTGTCGAGCTCGACGCGGCGAGTGAAGTCTTTAATCTTGTCACCGGTCAGACCGGCGCGTTCGAGCTTGCGCGCCGTGACGGCCTGGCTGATGGCCGATTCCAGCGAGCGTATGCCGAAATCGCTGGTGTTCTTCGAGCGATATTCCGGCTTCGCGCCGTCGAAGATGCCGGCGGGCAAGATCAGATAGGCTTTATCCTGATCCGCCTTGCCGCCGGCAGTGTAATCGTTGTTGATGACCTTTTGGATGTCTTCATCCGCCTGCACGATCCGGCGCTCCAGCACGTAGCGCGTCAGTTGCGGCTGGTTGTCGCCGGCTTCATCGCTACCGGCGTCGTGCGGCTCCAGGCGATTTTTAATGAGGTCGAACAACTGCGGATCGCCGCTTTGATCGAGCACCGTGACGTGCCGCTCGCCGCCGCCGCGTGCGGCCAGCAGACCGGGCAACAGCGCCAGCGCCAGCAGCAGCAGCGGGCTGGCAATCGTACTGATGACAAAGGCGCGCGTGCGGACGCGCACGATGTATTCGCGTTTGATGATGGCCCAGACTTTTTTCATACGATCAGGCTCCGACTTCGACGCGCTGGCTGGCCAGCGCTTTAGTGCCGGTCACACATTCGATGAAGATTTCGTTGAGCGACGGCTCTACCAGTTCGAAACGATTGATGCGGACGCCGGCGGCAACCGCGCGCCGCAGAATCTCCTGCGCGTCAGCGCCATCCTGCAACAAAATCTCACTGTAGCTTGCATTACGATTATGGCGCTTGACGAGATCCGGCGTGAGAAAGTCGTCCGGCCCGGCATAATCGAGGATGACGGTGTTGCGGCCATAGCGGCCCTTGACCTCTTTAAGACTGCCGCCCAGCACTTTCGTCGCGTGATTGATCAAGCAGATGTCGTCGCACATCTGTTCGACCTGTTCCATCTGGTGTGTCGAAAAGATGACGGTCTTGCCCTGCTTCTTCAAATCCGTAATGGCCTGCTTGAGGACGTTGACACTGACCGGGTCGAGGCCGGAAAACGGCTCGTCCAGAATCAAGATGTCAGGGTCGTGAATGACGGTGGCGATGAACTGCACTTTCTGCTGCATGCCTTTTGAGAGATCGGGCGGCTTCTTGCCTCTCCAATCGGAAAGTTCAAGGCGGGCGAGCCATTCGTCGGCGTGGCGGGCGGCGGTGCGCGAATCAAGTCCCTTGATGTTGCCGAAGAAGACCAGTTGATCGTGGATGGTCATCTTTTTGTAGAGGCCGCGCTCTTCCGGCAGATAACCGATGTGCGGTTGCAAATCAGCGCTCATGTGGCGGCCCATCACCAGCACTTCGCCGTCGTCAGGAGCCGTGATATTGACGATCATGCGAATCGACGTGGTCTTGCCAGCGCCGTTCGGGCCGAGCAATCCGAAGACGCTGCCCTGCCGAACCGTAAACGATAAGTCGCGAACCGCCACAAACTCATTAAAGCGTTTGGTCGCATTTTTCAGTTCAATCACATTCATCAATTATCCTCCGAGTTATGGCCAGGCAACCTGAATGCGGCCCCCCAGACGCAGGTGAGAAGGATCGTCTGACGCTTGCTAAAAGGCGCGCGCCTTCATACTTCCTTGGTGTCGCGGCTCGCCTGGCGGGCGCGCATGGTCTTTTCATATTCATCGAAATTGCGCGTCGTGTGTTCGGTGACGCTGCCGATTGCCGCCGGCGGCGCGTTGAGTTGCGGCGGCGCAAAATCTCCTGGCCTCAGATGGCGTGAAGACTGCGGCTGAGATATTGCGCCGGGCTGATGATAAATCTTCACCAGCCGCAGCAGCAGCCAGATCAATAGCCCGTCCATGCCGAGCGCCACCAACGGTCCAAGCAGCATCACCGGCAGGAAATGATTCGGCGCTATGCCACGGATGGACATATCCGATGCCATGGCAAACGGGCCGATGATGCCGGTGATCGAGATGATGCTGATGATCACCAGAAAGATGACCGTCAACGCCATAGGGAACTTCCCTGGCGGCATCTCGCCGGTGAAATTCAAATTCGCGCCGCACTGCTTGCAGTAACGAAGCCCTTGAATTGATTCAGCGCCACAAGATGGACAGTACATATTCGCCTCGATAATTGCGCAGCCTGGTTGCTGCTGGTTGATGCAAGCAAGGCTCGCTTGCCGGTGCACGCGCCGCGCGCGGCAGCGCCAATCTCGCCGGGCAATCTACGGCTCACGGCAGGAGCAGTGATCGCCGCGCTGATTCATTGATGCTCGCCGGCGTCGCGATACGCCGCTTCGAAGTTGCGCGTCGTGTGCTCGGTGACGCTGCGAAAGGTTGGCGGCGGCGCGGCGATCTGCGGCGGATTGGGTGCTGCCGTGCGCGGCATGGGTCGCGATGCGCGGCGGTCATTTTCCATCATGGTGATCAGCCGCGCGATCTGCTTGATGAGCATTCCCGCAATCACCACCACCGCCGCCGTGCCGAACATATAAAGCGGAATCATCACCTGTCGCGACGCATTGAATACGGTCAGCGGCACCGAAAGGCCGAACAAGACAATGAGCGAGATCATGCTGAAAACGGCAACCGCCCAGAACAGGCCGCTCAGTCTTTTAATGCTGATTCCTGGCGCTTCGATCTTTTCGATATCCCAGCCGTGCTCGGTCTGGCGCATCCGTTCGACATCGGCGACGGGCGCGGATTGTAGCAGATTGCCGCCGCAGCGCGTGCAGTAGCGCAGCCCCGTGGTGTTGCCTGCGCCGCATAATGGACAAGTCATGATAATCTCCAATTCCCCAGGTAATCTTCCTTACAATTGCCGTCGCGCGCGGTTGGCTGACGGCGCTCTGCGGCTACTCGCGAGCGCGCAGCTTATCATAAACGCCCGGCTCGAAGTTACGCGTCGTGTGTTCGGTGACACTGCCTATGGCTGACGGCGGCGCGGGTAATTGCACAAGCGGCGGCGCGCTGCTGACGGCTTTGCCGGCTTGCGCCAAGGGCGCGGCCTGGTGGTGTCGCGGCGAGATCAAGTGACTGAGCAGGCGCACGAGCAAACCAACGATGCCGAAGACGGTCATCGTGCCGAAGACGATCATCACAATAGCTACCGGCGTCGGGTTGCCGATACGCGCTTCGCCGGGAACCGACCGCATCAATTCAAAGGCGTTGGTAAAGACAATTCCTAGCCCACCGAGGACAATGGCTATTGTCGCCAGCGCCAGCGCCCATGCCGCGCCGGTGGCTTTCGGCGGCGGCGGCGGCACGAACGTCGAAGTCTGTGGGTTTTCGCCGAGGTTGGTGCCGCATTGTTTGCAGAATCTTAAACCGTAGCTGTACGCCGCAGCGCAATTCGGACAATACATGATGCCTCCGTGATGCGAACTCGTTTTGGCGGCTTCAGGGGGTCAGCCGCTGGCTTTTCATTCATTTGCATTATAACTGATTCTACAGAAGAACTCAGTCTGACTACGACACACGGCGCTCGCAGGTTCGCAATGGTTTCTAAGCGCCAGGGGGCTAAAGACCTCGCCCACGAAAGTGGTATTCACTCGATGGCGCTTGATCGAAACCTGTTGATGCTACCGAGTATTGTAGGTCAAAACGCGCTTATTTCATGGTAAACTAGGCGCGAATTGTAAGTCACCGGCCAAAATGGAATCGCCCTGCTAAGGAATTGGACGGAATCGCTAAACGAAGACAGACGCTCTCAGGTCTAGAAGTCATAACGCCGGTCTGAAGATTTGCTACAGAACAATCCAGCCATTCATTCGGGAGGTGGCCCTTGAACGAGAAAATTTTTTTATGCTACGCCCGTGAAGATAAAGAACAGGTAGACGAATTATACCAGAGGCTGTTGGCCGCAGGCTTCAGCCCCTGGCAGGATAAAGAAAGCCTCTTACCAGGACAAGAGTGGACGGCTGAAATCGAGCAGGCCATTCGAGAGTCCGATTTCTTCCTGGCTTGCCTGTCGCGGAATTCAATTGATAAAGCGGGCGTCATCCAGCGCGAAATCAAGTTCGCCCTGAAGACTCAACAAAAAAAGTTCAAAGGAAAGGTCTATCTTATCCCTGTCCGGCTGGAAGATTGTCGCCTCCCAGAAGACCTTCAGCAATTTCAGTGGGTTGACTGGTTCGAAGAAAAAGCTTGGGAAAAGCTTTTCAAAACAATCCGCAGGGGAATTGAACAGCGGAGTGTTTGGCCAAAGCGCCTGGTAAACCTCTTCATCTATGAAAGACATTGGCCGGTGATTTTGCCGCTGGTGATCCCGCTGCTGTATGTTTTGTTGCGCGAGGGTTGCCAGGATTCAATTCGAGCGCTCACGGCAATGACCGGGCTGCAAGTGTTTGCCTCGGCGACGTTGATTATTTCAGGAGTCCTTTACTGGGCAGTCTCGCGTCACGAGCGCCGCCGCCTCTGGCTTACCGGCCTGGGAGCCGCCCTTGGAATCCTCATCCTTCTTCTCCTGGTCTTGAAAAGCGCCAGCGAGCCCAAAGCCCCGCCCAATGTGCTGGTGGTTTCTGTCGCAGACTTTACCGGCGCTGATGCGCAAACTTCCAAAGACGATTGCGCCAACGCCAACGGCTTTTTTACAAGGCTCACAGAAACACTGGCTGGTTTTCCCGTGTATATGCAAAGGTGTTACAAAAAAGTCGTCTATGATACCGGGATGAAGCCAGAGGAAAAAAAAGGGCAGGCTGAATCAATCGCCAAGAGCGGCAATGTTTCTGCGAATCTAGTAATTTGGGGTGAAACCACCAGGTCCTCCAGTGGGGATGAATTTTCGGTCCACCTCCTTGTTGTACAGCTACCCCTATCGGGAGATGAGCAGTTTGCTGATTTAGCTTTTCCGAATGAGGGGGATATGAAATTCACTAGGCACGAGCTTGCCAAGGACACAATCTTTGATGATATCGCTGGTGCCCTAATGATCATTTCTGGCCTGTCACACCCTGACACAAGGTTAGATCAAGAGTCAGATCAGACGTTAGATCAACTGATAAACGACATGAAGCGTATTCAGTCCCCCGCAATGGCCTTCTATAAGGGGTTGTGGTTGATTAATAGAGCGCGACGCGGTTCAAACCCGGAATACAATTTACAAAGTGCGATAACGACTTTCGAGCCCATATGGAAAAATCAGCCGGCGACGACTGATCCAGACGAACTAGATCTGGAGTGGAAAGCCAAAATGAATCAGGCGGTGGCACAAACGCTTCTCGGCAGATATAAGAAAACCGACGCGCGTGAAAGTTTTGAAAGGGCGGTGAACTTGTATGCAGAGCTTAAAAAGTCGCCCCCAACAGACGATGAATTTGAGACCTGCTGGATAGATATTAATCATGGGGTTGCTTTGTTTGAATTAGGACAACGAACGCCTGGCGAACAAGAGCTTCGCCAAGCACGTGAAATGTTTGAGAAGGCTCTAACCGACACGAATGAAAAACCCGATAAAGAATGGCAGCTTGCCAGGGCAATTACGAATCAGTATCTAGGGAGCGTCTTAGCAGTCTTGGGCGGACGGACGCAGAACAAGGACAATTTGATTGTAGCTATTCGCAAGTATGATTCTGCCTTGGAAGTATTAAACGAGGCTGACACGCCAGAGGCATGGGTTAGAGCAAAGCGAAACCGGGCCGATGCACGGGCGATTCTGGCTAATTGGGAAGACGAACCTGAGCCGATTTCAAAGCTCAAGGAAGCGGTATCCGACTACAGAGCTATTTCTGATAGCGATGCTTTTAAAACCGCGTGCTCTAATGCCGAGCAAGCCAGGGTCTACCACGACTGGGGCAATGCGCTGCTGCTTTTAGCAAAGCGCGTAGATGATTCACAAAAAATGAGTAGTTTCGATGAAGCGCGGGCCTGTTTTGAACAAGCCCGATCTATACGCGAACGTGCCGGAAATCCCGCAGAGTTGGCCAATACGCAAGATGATCTGGGAAAGGCGCTGCTGGAGCTAGGAAAGAGCGCGCGCGGCCAGGTCAGCACCGATCAGTTGAAACAGGCGGTTAACATGTTTTGTAAAGCGAAGGAGTATTATAATGCGCAATATTTTCCGCAACGTTACAGTAAGATTATCTCTGCGCTAAATCAATTACGGGGCCTGCTGCCGGGAACAGTTTATGACCAGGCCTGCACACAATACTGAGTGAGTTTATCCATCACAACCCTTCAAAATGGAACGCCTGACATGGGACTGCCACGAGCGGGGTCGCGCGGATCGCAGCTTATCGCCTAAATCAAGGGATAATCTCCGGCGGAGGAATTGGTTTTGTATCTTTCTTCGACTTCCAGATCGGGTAAGTGGCGATAGTGGCGATAGCGGCTGCCGCTCCCATAATAATCAAGTTCCTGGATCTGAAGAATCCTGGACCGCTAACCTTGATGTCCCAGGATACTTCCTCTGGCGTACAGGTTTCGCCCGGTCCGGTTATGACGTTGCCTTTAACCTGGGTCACGCCTTTGCTTTCACCTACGAAGGTGACAGTGGCGATGCCGGTCGGGTCGGTAGTGGCAAAAACCTGGTCAGTTTGGCCATTGAGTGTGCCGATGGGAAGGGTCAGCCGGAATCTCACCACCTTGCCAGCAGCGGGCTTCCAGTCATCTTGAGTTTGAGGGATTGCAAAGTTGCCGACCGTCGACAATCCTTGAACCATACTCGTCACTCTAGTCTTCTGCCGCTGTTTAACCCGCAGGGCCAATTGCAAGCGCTGGCGACGATTTACGCTTAACTGTGCCTGCGCCGGTCTAGGGACGCGGGTTTGCCGGCTTAGGTAAAGGGGTTCGGCAGTGAATTCAAAATCAAAGTATTTCGGAGCAGACTCGACCAGGCCGCGCTCCGACTCGACAAACGGATTGCCTTCTCTGATGCGGATGCGAAAGATGGCTCCATCGGATGACGTAAACACACGTCCGCAGGCTTCGATGTAGGCGCTGGCATCTTCATTGAGTCTCACCGCCAGGTCGCCGCTGAGAAGCGCGGCGACAAGAACCAAATGATTAGCCTTATCGTCGAGGCTGTTCGAGTTCAGCGAGAGCCGCACCCTTGCATTGCTCATCAGGTTAAGCTGACCGATGGAGTCAATTAATACCTGACTGTTACCGCCTGATGCCGTCTCAAGAAAATCGCCGTTCCAGACCAGTTGCTCAGCTTCAGCCAGGCGGCCATTAATCTTTACCTGACCGTTGGACTTAATCATGCCGATTGGGCTTGATGAGTGAACGCTTACATTATACCGCTGGTTGGTTTGCGCGTAGATCAACACAGGCTCCAGTGTCAGGGCAACGACAAGGCCGATGACGGCAGTCCAGCAAGCCGGCGAGCGCTTGTGCCTGTACATGCGATTAGTCCTCCAGCCTCCCGCAAGCCCAGCGGCGCTCTTTGATGCCAATCATGGGTTGCGTTTCTGATTCGCCATTTTGCATGACGATTCAAGGCCAACCGATTTTATCTCGACTGTGGTGATCCGCGAATTCTTTGCGGATTGGGGAACGGCTGTAGCAGATGAGGAAGATGCCGAGCCTGACGAAGGGCTGCCGCCAACGACCGTGACGAGCACGTTCGTAGCGATTTTCTTACTCAGAACCGGAAGCCCCCTTTGCCTGATCTTAAAACTCTGGCCGCGTATCAATTCGCCGCGTTGAAGCGCTTGAGAAATCGCCCCTTCGACATCAACTTCACAATTCTCGATGACGGTTGAGCCATTGCGAAATGTGTATATGACTTTCTTAACATCTTCAGGCGCGGAATCGTAGACCGCGCCTACAACCGTATATTCATTCCCTGCATGCTCTAACGTCACAACCGGATCGATCAGGCGAGCTCTGGGCTCAATCTGAGCGGTCAGGGTGACTGATTTTGAAGTCGTTCGATTTAACGAGAGATTGAGCACAGACTTCATGTCTTTGGGCAGTACCATATCTGAGGACAGGCAGATTTTCTGGTCCGAACGTGGGGTGTCGCAAGCGGTTTGATCGGTGAATGCCGGAATGACCGGTTTAAACATGACATCATAGATTTGCATCTTCCCGGCAGGCACCATCAGACTGGCGGCTCCGATGGTAATTTTTTTAACCGGTTCGTCGGGATCCGTAATGGTAAAGAATTTACAATCTCCGGGATTAGGCAGGCCCTCATTCTTGCTACAGTCGCCGAAGTTAGGGGTAGTAATCCTTTTGCTGTCGACATCGCTGCCCGTGCGTAAAAGCAATTCAAACGTTACCGGCTGCGGACACAAGCCCGTGTTCGTGATCATCAATGACTGAGTTGTGAACCCCAGCTTTCTCCGCGCGCGACCTTTGAACGTGCCGAAATCAAGCTCCGACCGCTCAAGTCTAAGCGTCGTCGGCGCACTAATCATGGTGCTGTCCACACGCACATTATCAGCCATCGGGTCAGGGGTGAGTGAGTTGACGGCTACCTGAATAGCAAGCTCCGAGCCATCGGCAACGGCGCAGTCCACGCTGGCTCGAACCCTGAGCATGACAGAGGCTCCCGGCGGTAATGACCCAAGCGGCGCGATTTGTTTGCCGCCGGTTCCGCTGCAAGCTTCAGGAGGATCGCATGAAATCAGGCCGACCAGCGGATTGAATTTGATGATTGCTTCCGCCTGCGTTGCGGTATTGGGGCCTTGGTTGGTTATCGTAATTGAATAGGTTATCGTCGAGCCGGCCTGTACTGGATTAGGTAACGCAGAACTGCTGATAGACAGGTTGGCCAGGGTCACTTTATCCGCAATAATGATCTTCTCGTCAGGCTGGCCAGAGGCTAAAGGGTTAAGCTGGTCAGGCGCTAAACCCGGCGCGGTCCCAAGTGTTTGGAGGGTTGAAAAATCTCCTTTAAATGAGTTGTGCCAGGGCTTGGCAAAGCCGAGTTCGGCATCAGACAAGTTCGGCAGAGCATGCCTTCCCTCTTCAGTCGGTACGATGGCAGTCTCGATTCCCTGATCATGAAAATCCGTGACCTTAATACCAGGCAAGAGCGTGAAGAGCCAATCCCATGCGCCTTCTCCTGATTCTCCCATTGCGAATAACGCGCCTTTGCCGTCTTGACCATTAACCCCATTGCAAAATCTGTCTATAGCCTGGGCGTGCGCGTTAATCTTCGCCATCTCTTCTGGGGTGAGATCGCCTTTCAGCAAGCCGAAGGTCGGAATGTATAAGATGCTGGTGTTCTCTACTGAAATCTGAGTCAGCCACGAATCGATTTCCTGTTCGCTGTTCAAGTGTTTAATCGTCCAACCGTCGCGGTTGAGCGAGGACAGATCGAAAGCCGACTGGATGGCAGTGCGTGCAGGGCCGAGACGAGTGGTTAAGTCGACAACAAGATGAACACCGTCGGCAGGAACTCGTGCCGCCAGCGCTTCCAGCGCCCTTTGCATGTATAGCCAGCCGCCATGATTGCCGTCACTTAAAACGTAGCCATGCTCATTGGCGTCGGTTCCGTCAATAATGATGGCTCCTGCGTATGCCGGGGCCGGGGCGGCAATCATCAGAAAAACCAGCAATAATCCTTGCTTGATCTTCATTTCAACTCCTTAAGCCGGCTATAGAAAGATACCTGGCTCTGGGCTGACTTAGATTCTGCTAGAATGGCTTCCGGGTGCCTTGGCCTGTGTAGTCATCTTATCACTAACAATATATGTAAAACTAGAAAAATAATTTCAGAATCGAGAAACCGATAGCCCTTAGACCAGCGCCGTCCGCCCTCCGCTTCCGAAGCCAAGGCCGCTACGCGCGCCACGCGCCGCCAGCCGAGTGAGCGTTGCGAGGTAGATGGACAACCTTGCGATGCGCAAAATGCGCGTGCTAGATTGAAACTCAGCGTCATACTTCGATCTTTTCGTCTGGGAGAATAAATCATGTCACATCCTGCTACCGCTTCCGATACCGCGCCGCGCGCGCTGACTTCATTAACTGATGAAGAGCAGTTATTCCGTCAGTCTGTCCGCGAATTCGCTTACAGTCAGGTTCGCCCGCTCGCCGCCGAGATGGACGAAAAGGCCAAGTTTTCGCCTGATCTCATCAAGCAATTTTTCGAGCTTGGGTTGATGGGAATTGCCATCCCCGAAGAATATGGCGGCCAGGGCGGCAGCTTCTTCAATTCGATTGTCGCCGTCGAAGAACTGTCGCGCGCCGACGCTTCTGCCGGTGTGGTGGTCGACGTACAGAACACGCTGGTCAACAACGCAGTTCTCATCTGGGCTAACGAAGAACAGAAGCGCCGCTACCTGCCGCGCCTGGCCACCGATACGGTCGGCGCTTACGCGCTGTCAGAAGCCGGGTCGGGGAGCGACGCTTTCGCGCTGGCCACAAAAGCCGAAGACAAGGGCGATCATTACCTGCTCAACGGGCGCAAGCTGTGGATCACCAACGGCGCTGAAGCTGGACTCTTCATCCTCTTTGCCAATGTTGCGCCTGACAAAGGCTATCGCGGCATCACCGCTTTCCTGGTTGAAAGAGAGTTTCCCGGCTTCGCAGTCGGCAAGAAAGAGAACAAGCTCGGCATTCGCGCCAGCTCGACCTGCGAATTGATTCTCGAAGATTGCGCCGTCAAAAAAGAGAATGTTCTGGGCGAAGTCGGCAAGGGTTACAAAATCGCCATCGAGACCTTGAACGAAGGGCGCATAGGCATCGGCGCGCAGATGGTCGGCCTCTCGGCAGGGGCGCTCGAATACGGCATCAATTACGTGAAAGAGCGTCGCCAGTTTGGTCGCAGCATTGGCGCGTTTCAGGGCGTGCAGTTCCAGGTCGCGCAGATCGCCGCCGAGCTTGAAGCGGCACGCTTGATGGTCTACAACGCCGCCCGCCTGAAAGACACCGGCGAGAACTTCGTCCTCCAGGCGGCGATGGCAAAGTTATTCACATCACAGGTCGCCGAGCGCGTCACTTCGCAGGTGGTCGAGTTGTACGGCGGCTATGGTTATACGAAAGATTATCCGGCTGAGAAGTATTACCGCGATGCGAAGATCGGCAAGATTTATGAAGGCACGTCAAATATGCAACTGCAAACCATCGCCAAGCTGATCCTCGGCGACGTGTAGGTTGAACTACCAGGCAAGTTTAACGGCGCGAGGCAACCGGCTTCGCGCCGTTTTCTTTTGCGCATCGCTTTAACGCAATAAGGCGACTGGAAAATCCATGCCCTTTGAAGAACTGACCGGATACTGCGCTTCGGCTTTGTACTTCTTTGAGACTTCCGGCAAACGGTCTTCGATGTAAGCCAGCAGGCCGCGCACCGTGACGCTGCGGTTGGCAGCGCCGACTACCGCTTCACCTTTCAGGCCGGCGAGCAGCACATAAGTGAACAGCCCGTGATGCAATTCGTCGATCTCTGCTGCCAACTGGCTTGCGCCCGATGCGGCGATGACGTGGACGCCTGCCGAGCGCGCCAGTTGCGATAGCGATTTGCGGTCTTCAAAACCGCGAAACGACACCACCGCGCCGCCCGAACGACAGGCGTCTAACAACAACAGCACTTTCTGCGAGCGAATCTTCACCAGTTCTTCAGAGATCATCGCCGACGAGATGCCGCCTGCCGTCAGTTGCTCGTCGCGCTCCGGCTGAGTGATTTCGTGAGGGATGAAGTACCACTGATCGAGGCGGCTGTCGCCATGCCCGGCAAAATAGATAATCACCACGTCTTCGGGCCGCGCCGTTTCGTTCAACCGCGCGAAGGCTTTCAGAATGTTGGCGCGGGTGGCGTCGGCGTCGTAAAGCCGGTTGATATCGATTTCACGGAACAGCCGCGAGCCGCTCTGCTGAAAGTAGCTTTCAATACTTTCGGCATCCTGCCTGGCGAAGTTCAAGTTCAGTCCGGGATTTTGATAGCGGCTGATGCCGACGACCAGCAGGCGCAGCGCCGCCGCTTTTTCAGGCGCTGCCAATTGCACGTTGATTTCATCAGCGCGGCTCTCTGTGCGGTCGCGGCTGAAGGCGACGGCGCGAAACGTGTTGCTGCCTTCCGTCAGCAGCACGTGATAGGTCGCCGCAACCAGGCTGTGAGCGGTCGCTTTCAAGCCCCGCCCGCCGGGATTGACGAGCTTGCCATTTTGATAAAGCCGCAGGTCTTCAGCGCCGCCGCCGGTGTCGCGCGCTTCAACCGTCACCTCGACTTCCTCCGCCGTGAAGCGCTCATCTTTGCGCGGCGTCAGGATGCGGACTTCGGGCGGCGACGCAAAACCTTTGGCGATGGTGTCGACAGGTTTAGGCGCTTGCTCCTGCAAGCTCTGCGGCACGACCTGCGGCTTGAAGAAGCGGTCGAAGAGTTGATCGAAATCAAAGATCGTGTTGCCGACGCGCCAGGCGACGTACTGGCCGCCTTTGTCCGAGCCGTCGTAATAGCCTTCCGGCGTGAAGGCGACCCAGTTGCCGTCTTTGAATGCCAGCAAGGTCACCAGCGGCGTGCTCAGATCGAGCGACCAGATTTTTGTCGTCGTGTCCCAGCTTCCCGACAACAACCATTTACGATTCGGGCTGAAGGCCAGCGACGACACAGGGCTTGAATGGCCCGTGAGCGTGCGTATAAGCGCGCCGCTTTCGGCATCCCATAGCTTGATCGTTTTATCGTAGCCGCCCGATGCCAGTATTTTGCCATCACTGCTGAACGCCAGACACAGCACGTCATAGGTGTGGCCTTCAACGGTGCGCAACAGCGCGCCGCTTTCGGCATCCCACAAGCGAATCGTCTTGTCGGCGCTGCCCGAAGCGATGATGCGGCCATCGGGACTGAAGGCGACGGCGTGTACCTGCGAGCCGTGACCTTCGAGCGTGCGCAGCGCTTTGCCGCTGTCGACATCCCACAGCCGCACGGTCGTATCGACGCTGCCGGAGACCAGCCGGCGGCCATCCGGGCTGAAGGCGATTGTCGGCACAACGCTGTAATGCCCGGCAAAGGTGCGCAGCAGTTTGCCTGTGCCGGCATCCCATAAACGTATGCTGCGATCTTCGCCGCCCGCCGCAACCAGCTTGCCGTCGGGGCTGTAAGCGACAGAGCTGGCCTCTGAGGTGTGGCCCGTAAGCGTGCGCAGCAGACGACCGCTCTCGGCCTCCCACAGCTTGACCGTCTTATCCCAGCTTGACGAGGCGAGGGTTTTGCCGTCCGGGCTGAAAGCGACGGCGCTGACTTCGGACGTATGGCCCGTGAGCGTCCGCATCAGGCGCACGTTCGGCGCGTCCCACAATTTGACGGTCGAGCCGCTGGTCGAAACCAGCGTCCGCCCGTCGGTGCTAAAAGCGATGCGGCGGACTTCCGACGAGCGGCCTTCGAGGGCGCGCAACTGCTTGCCGCTGGCGGTCTCCCAGAGCGTGATGGCGCGGTAGTTGGCGGCAGCGATGATTGCGCCGTCGTTGCTCAGGGCAATCGAACTGATCGAGTTGGCGTGACCGGCAAAGGTGCGCAGCGGTTTGCCGCTCTCGCTGTCCCACAGGATGACGCTCTTGTCCTGACTGCCGGACGCCAGCATTTTGCCGTCTGTATGAAATGCTACAGATACCACACCGCTGCTGTGGCCGGTGAGCGTCTGGCGTAATTGACCGCTTTCGGTGTCCCAGAGCTTGACGGTTTTATCGAGACTTGCCGAAGCGAGCACACGGCCATCGCGGCTGAAGGCGACGGATCGAACTTCGGCAGAATGATCTTGCAGCGTGCGAACGAGCGCGCCGCTTTCCGCGTTCCAGAGCCTGACGACGTTATCCGTGCAGCCGGCGATGGTCTGGCCATCGGGGCTGAAGGCGACGGCGCGAACCGGCGACCGGGCATCGATAGTGAGCAGCAATTCGCCGCTCTTCGCGTCCCAGATATTGACGCTCGTATCGCGGCTTGCAGAGGCCAGTTCGCGGCCATCCGCGCTGAAAGCAACGCCGTTGACTTCAGCTTCATGGCCCGACAGCGTGCGCACCAGGCGACCGGTCTCGACCTCCCAGAGCTTGATGCTCTTATCAAGGCTCCCCGAAGCGAGCACCCGACCATCGGGAGCAAAAGTAAGGCAAGCTACATCATCAAAATGGCCTTCGAGGGTGCGCACAAGACGGCCTGTGCCGGCTTCCCAGAGGCGGATGGTTTGATCCGCGCCGCCCGACGCAATCAGCCGTCCGTCGGGGCTGAAGGCGACGGCGCGGATGTTGTCGAAGTGGCCGTTTTGAATGACCAGTTCAGGTTTTGGGGGTTGCAGGGCGGGCGGCTGCGGGCGCACGGGCGGTTTGCGCTGGCGTTGTGCCGCTAGTGCTCCGGCAAATAAAAAGGCGATTGTGACAACCGCAAAAAACAGCCACATCGATTGTGGCCGAGGTCTCTTGATCATCCAGGGCTCCATTGGGGAGAAGATGAACTGGCGAGCATCCAGATAATGCCTTGCATATCGCTGGTCATGGGATTCGGCATCGCGACACCGTTCGGGAAGACTAGCGGGCACAACCTTGCTTGTCAATCAAGCGATCTCCTCGACACTGCCGACGGGTTTGCTGATTGATCAGCCTGAGATTGATCTTATGTGAGACCTCATTTACAATACGGTTTGATTTCGCCGCGTTCGTTATAAGCACACCTCGTCCGGACTCGACAGTGACTTCAATCTCTGTGCGAGGGCTTCTCTGGAAAGCCTCTTCACCTATCAGCGAGGTCGTATGATGCATCAAGCCCCCATCCCTGCTATCGCCTGGGCACTCCTGTTTGTTCTGAATTTGACGGTTTCCCCTGCGGGCCGGAAAGCCACTGAGGCACAGGCTGCCGTGTTGCCGCAGAGCCCCGGTAATCGTTCCGCATGGGCGGGGCCGTACACCCTGGGCGCTTTCGTGCAGCGGATGGTTGACGGGCAAATCGTCTGTTTTGAAGCCAGCACAGAGCAAGCTCGCCGAATCAAAGACCGCGATCCGAACCTGCCATTGAGTGAACTTGCCGCCGATGCAGATCAACCAGCCGGTTTAAAAATCCGCCTGCGCGGCACCTCGCAATTGCAGAGTTTCCCGCAGGCGCGAGATGCCTTCAGGCGCGCTGCCGCCCAGTGGGAAACCCTGATTCAAACGAATGTAACGATTATTATAGATGTTGATTTCGGCCCAACTCTATTCGGTAAGCCGTTCGATGCCGACGATGTCTGCATCAGCGATGCGCAGGTGCTCGCAGGCAATGCGCTGTATCCGGCGGGACGCGCCGGGTTGATCGCTGCTGGCGACGCTCCTGAAAAAATATCACTGTATAGCTCACTGCCCGCGAAAGCCGTGCCTACCGATAGAGGAGAATCCCAGGGACTGGCGGCCTCATCGGCAACGCTTCGCGCTCTGGGCCTGCTCAATCAGGTCGCCGAACCTGACGGCGAGATGAATCGCTTCGGGCCGCCGCCGGCCATCGGTCTGAACTCAACCTTCAGTTTTGATTTTGAACCCGGCGACGGCATTGCGCCGGGTCAATTGGATTTTCAAGCCATCGCGCTGCACGAGATCGGCCATGTGCTCGGCTTCATCTCGTCTGTCGGTCAGCAAGAGATGGATGCAGCGATAGACACGCAGCCGGCGATCTGGGATCTGTTCCGGTTTCGCCCCGATGCGCTCAAGAGCGGCTTCGCAGCGGCCACACGCAGCTTATCTTCAGGCGGCGAGCAGCGCTTTTATGCGGGCGACACAACGCTGGCCCTGTCAACCGGGCGGCCAGACGGCAAAGGCGGTGATGGCCAATCGCCATCGCACTGGAAAGATGATCATCTCACGGGCCAATACCTCGGCGTTATGAGTCCGGCGATGGCGATTGGCGAACATCAATTCATTACCGACAATGATCTCACGGTGCTTGAGGCCATCGGCTATCGAGTCAAAAGTGTAACGGATCCTACAACTGTTATTCCTTTGACCTCCGGACAGCCGCAAACCGGAGGCATGATCGCGCCGCCGGTGAATCTAGGGGTTCTCAGTCACACGCAGTATGCGATTATCGTCCCGCCCGGCGCTACCCAGTTGAGGATCGATTTGCAGGGCGATCAGGACGTCGACCTGTATGCGCGCTTCGGGCAGCCGGTATTTCTTCAAGGCCACAATCCGAAGACCGATTATATGTCGACAACCGATTCCAGTTCCGAAACCATCACCGTCACCTCATCCAGTTCGCCGCCGCTGCGCGCCGGGATTTATTACATGGCCATAGCGAACTATGGGCCGGGCGATGCCAGTTTTACGGTTACAGCAACCGTCGCCGGCGGCACGGCGAGCGCTGCCAACAATCATGCGCCGGCCATCTTCAGCCTCCAGGCGCATCTCGAAGGCGACGGCTTGGCGCTTGAATATGCCGCCATAGATCGCGATGGCGATTTGGCAACGGCTGAGGTCAGCATTCTTGATGAAGCGGGGCGCACGCTGCGCCCGGCGTCAAGCCTGGCGGTCGACTCTGGAAACCTGGCGCAGGTTGAATCCGGGCTAGCGATCAACGGACTGAGCGGCCTGCCGACGGCCTGGCAGGCGCTGGTTGTTCTGATTGATCGCTCAGGCAATCACAGCCCGGAAGCAACCGTGGAATTCAGCAAGGCCGATCATGGCGGGCTGACCGTAACCGGCGCTTCATTCACGGGTGCGAAGCTCACCTTAAAGGCGCGCGGACTCGCCGATGGTCTAGAGGTAGAAATCAATGGTCAGGTGGTCGCGCCGCCGCAAAAAATCAAGATCAAGGGAGCCGGCAACAAGATCATGATCACCGGCAACGCGGGCCAGTTGGCTCTGCGGTCAGGAGCCAATCGCATTCGCGTGAAGAACATTAATGGCTGGTCGAATATTCTCCTATTCAATATGTGAGCACATTGAGGAAGAAGGGTACTCCTCGGCAGCGCGGAGAATTTCAATTCCCATTAATGCCGCGACGCATCGCGGGGTTAATGAAACTCTTTCCTGCATCGCTTGTTTTATTGCCGGCTTGCCATTCGTTGATTGAATCTCATCACAACCGGCTTTTGTCAAACTGCGCGGCAAGAGTTAAAATAAAGTTTGCAGTCAGATGAGCCTTTTCAATCACTCGCTGCAAGGGTTTCATATCTCATCGAGGTGTAACGGATGATTGAGAGCTTGCTTCACCGGCAGGTCGAGAAGCGCCCCGACCGAGTTCAACTCGAAGGCCGTATCTTCTTCCTTGCCGAAGACGCCGCCATCGTTAGATCGCAACTTGAAGGCAACGATTTAGACCCAGGCAATATTCCGCCGCTGCGCAACGACATCTCGACCGACGAGATCACTCCCGCTTACATCTGCTATCACTTCGACGAGAAGATCGGCGAGTTCGTCTACATTGGCTTGAAGTGCGGCAACGAGTTTCCTATTAAGCAGGGCGATGTTAAGCGCGGCGGCTTTATCGTCAGCGTCTCTGGCAAACGGCGCGGCAAAGGTTCGAGCCGCGAGCAGTCGCCTTATGCCGAAATCGCCGCCGGCATTCGTTGCGTCATCGCCGAAAACATCGAGCGCATCTACCGTCAGAACTGCCAGAATCTCGGATTGCTGACCTCGACCAATTTCGACCTGATCTCGCGCATTAAAGCGGGTGAAGAAATCCCTCTCGAAGAGTTCACGCGCGGCGAAGACGAGATCACCCGCCAGATCATCGAATATGGCGGCTTGTTTCCCTTCAATGTCGCGCGGCTGCAAGGCAAAGTGCAGATTCCGCCAGTCACCACCGAGCGCCGCCCGATGACCATTGGCGAAAAAATCTTCGCCCGGCATTTTGTAACTGATCTCTCAAAAGATAAAATTGGCGTCGAGGCGGTCAAGCCCGGCGATGCCGGCTTCGTGCGCACAGACATACGTTTCAGCCACGAATACGTCACGCCGATGGCGGCCATCTTTTACGAGCAACTCGTCGGCGACGAGCCGGTCAACGATCCGTCATCGATCTACTTCTTTCAGGATCACCTGACCTTCCTTGATGACGTGATGCCGCCGGAGCGCAAGGCGATGGGACTGCTCGACCTGGCGCACGAGTTGATTCGCAAACAGGCGGAATTCGCCGGCCATCAGGGCATACGGCTGCACGGCGCGCTGGCGGATCGCAAAGGCTCTGAAGCCATCTGCCACAGCCTGATACTGCAAAACTACGCGCTGCCCGGCCAGATCATCATCGGCAGCGATTCGCACACGCCGCATGCCGGGGCCATCGGCGCAGTCGCCTTCGGCGTCGGCACGACCGACGTGTTCAATTCGTGGATCACTAAAGACGTGCGCGTGCGCGTGCCCGAACAAGTTCGCGTGCGCGTCCGTGGCCGCCGCCCCGATAACGTGACGGCCAAAGATTTCATGCTCGAAATCCTGCGCACAGATTTTGTTCGCAACGGCCAGGCGATTGGCAAGATCATTGAGTACACCGGCGAAGCGGTTGCCGAATTGAGCATCGATGAACGCGCTACCATGACAAACATGGCCGCAGAAGTCGGCGGCTTCACCGGCATCGTCGCCGCTGATGAAAAGGCGGTGGCGTTTTTGGTCGAACGCGGCCTGCCGCGCCGAGAAGCCGAAGCCTTGTGCGCCGGAATGCAGAGCGACCACGAAGCCGAGTACGCGCTGACGATTGATATTGACGCGAGCGGCTTGCGCCCGATGATCGCCACGCCCGGCGATCCTGGCAATGGCATGTTCATTGATGAACTGGCCGAGCCAGTGAAGATTGACATTGCCTACGGCGGCTCGTGCACCGCCGGCAAGAAAGAGGACATGGATATGTACGCTCGCGTCTTCCGCGAAGCCCTAGCGCAAGGCCGCCGCGTGCACCCCGACGTACAATGCTTCATCCAATACGGTTCGCAGGAAGTGCGCCAGTATGCCGAACAGCAAGGCTACGTTGAAGTCTTCAAAGCGGTCGGCGCGCAGATCATCGAACCGAGTTGCGGCGCTTGCATCAACGCCGGGCCGGGCGTCAGCACGCTGAAGGCGCAGGTAGTCATCAGCGCGCAAAACCGCAATTTTCCAGGTCGCAGCGGCCCTGGGCAAATGTATCTTGCATCACCTTACACGGTTGCCGCTTCCGCCATCGCCGGACAGATCACAGAGTATCGCCCGGCATCGACAGCAACAATGAAATGATTTTGGATTTTAGATTTTGGATTTCGGATTGGGGCAACGCGGGTTTGAGCTCCTGTCCTTCAATCTAAAATCTAAAATCCAAAATCTAAAATCGAGAGGTATTATGGCTGTTCAGCCGCAGATTGAAAAATATAACGGGCTTGACCGCGAAGCGATGGTTCGCATTTTTCGCTTGATGTACATGTCGCGGCGCGTCGATGATAAAGAGATTCAGCTCAAGGCACAGAACAAAATCTTCTTTCAAATTTCCGGCGCTGGCCACGAAGCGATTCTCGTGGCTGCGGGGCTGGCGTTGAAGCCGAGCTATGATTGGTTTTATCCGTATTACCGCGACCGCGCTTTGTGTTTGGCGCTCGGCGTCACGGCGGAAGAGATGTTGAAGGGAGCGACGGGCGCAGCCGATGACCCGGCATCAGGCGGACGGCAGATGCCGAGTCACTGGGGCAGCAAGCCGCTCAACATCGTCAGCCGCTCGTCGCCCACCGGGACGCAGTTTCTGCAAGCCGTCGGTTGCGCCGAAGCCGAGATGCGCGCCGAACTCATCGGTGACACCAACCTCATTCAAAATTATCATGCCGACGGCGTCGTCTATGTTTCCGCAGGCGACGGCACGACCAGCCAGGGCGAGTTTTTTGAATCGCTCAACTCGGCTTGCAATCTCAAGCTGCCGGTTCTTTACCTCATCGAAGATAACGGCTATGCCATCTCTGTGCCCATCGAAGTGCAGACCGCCGGCGGCAAGATTTCCGAGTTGGTGAAAAACTTTCCGCATCTCTACATCGAAGAAGTCGACGGCTGCGATCCGGTGGCCAGCTACGCGACGATGAAGCGCGCTGTCGCTTACTGTCGCGAGCGGCGCGGCCCGGCGCTCGTCCACGCGCATGTGATCCGGCCATATTCGCACTCGCTCTCGGATGACGAACGGCTCTATCGCCCCGCAGAAGAGCGCACCGCCGAAGCCGAGCGCGACCCGCTGCGCACCTTTGCCCGTTACCTGATTGATGAAGAACTGGTGACTGAAGACGATCTCAAGCACATCGCTCAGGAGGTCGACGCAGAGATCAACGCAGCGGCTGAGGCGGCGGTGCAAGCACCTGCGCCTGCCAAAGAATCGGTGACCCTCTATGTTTATTCGCCCGACGTTGATCCAACATCTGCGGAGTTCGACAGCGAAGGGACGGAAGCGCACGGCGATCCAAAAACCATGCTCGATTTGATCAACGCCTGTCTGCACGACGAGATGGCGCGTGACCAGGGCATCGTCCTCTTCGGCGAAGATGTGGCCGACGCCAGCCGCGAGCAATACCTCGAACAGGTCAAAGGCAAAGGCGGCGTTTTCAAAGTCACTTACAATTTGCAGCGCAAGTATGGCAGCGCCCGTGTCTTCAATTCGCCGCTTGCCGAAGCCAGCATCATCGGTCGCGCCCTGGGCATGGCGACGCGCGGGCTGAAGCCTGTGCCGGAAATACAGTTCTTTGATTACATCTGGCCGGCGATGCATCAACTGCGCAATGAAGTCGCCGTGCTGCGCTGGCGCTCGAACAATATGTTCAAATGCCCTATGGTGATTCGCGTCGCCATCGGCGGTTACTTGAAGGGCGGGGCGATCTATCACAGCCAGTGCAGCGAAGTGATGTTCACGCACACGCCGGGCATTCGCGTCGTGATGCCGTCAAACGCGCTCGATGCCAATGGCCTGCTGCGCACGGCGATTCGCTCGGACGACCCGGTGATGTTTCTCGAACACAAACACCTCTACAGGCAAACCCACAACAAGGGCGCTTATCCCGGCCCGGATTACATGGTACCGTTCGGCAAAGCCAGAGTTGTGCGCGAGGGCACAGATGTAACCATCATCACTTATGGCGCAACCGTCTTCCGGTCGGTCGTCGCCGCCAAGAAAGTCGAAGAAGAGAACGGCATCCACGCCGAAGTGATCGACCTGCGCAGTTTGAGTCCGTTCGACATGGAAGCCATCAGCCGGTCGGTGAAGAAGACCAACAAGGTCGTGGTCGTTTATGAAGACGCGCTGTCGTGGGGCTACGGCGCGGAGATCGCGGCGCGCATTGCCGACGAGTTGTTCGAATATCTCGACGCGCCGGTACGGCGCATCGCCGCGACCGATACGTTTGTCGCTTATCATCCCGATCTGGAGGACGAGATCCTGCCGCAGGTCGATGATGTCGTCTCAGAGATTTTGCATCTGGCGCGATATTGAATCGAGTTCAGACTCGAAAAAGCTGAGAGGCGCGGGGTCTGATGATCTCGCGCCTTGGTCTTCTTAGAGCAGTTTGCAATTGCGTATACGGGAAAAGCCACAAAGACACGAGGGCACCAAGCTACACCATGCCTTCGTGCTACTTTGTGTCTTTGCGCCTTTGTGGCTCATCGGCATGCCCATCTTTCTCGTACATTGATTCGCAAACGGATCTAATAAGGATTACTTTCGGAGAGCCGTATCATGATGAACTGGCAACAGAACATTCTCGACAGCAGTGAGCAAATCGGCGAATTGCTATTAACTATACGGCGCATCGCCGTGCTGGGAATAAAAACCGAGCGGCAGGCAGGCCAGCCCGCTTTCTATGTGCCGGAGTACCTGGCCTCAGCCGGCTTTGAAATTATTCCTGTGCCGGTCTACTACCCGGAGGTCACCGAGATTCTCGGACAAAAAGTTTACCGGCGACTGTCGGAGATCCCGGCGGCTGTCGACCTCGTCAACGTCTTCCGGCGCAGCGAAGATATCGATCAGCATGTCGAAGACCTGCTGACGAAAGCGCCAAAGGCCGTGTGGTTTCAACTCGGCATCCGCAACAATCAGGCTGCCGAGCGACTGGCAAAGGCGGGCATTCAGGTGGTGCAAAATCGCTGCATTATGGTCGACCATCGCCGCATTGCCAGATAATTGCTCATCTGGCAATGCGGGCCTTTTGACAAACGACGATCAATACTTGGAGGATCGATGGCAAATCGTTGGCTCTTGAAGACTGACCCTGAGGATTACACCTATGATGACCTTGAGCGCGATGGCCGCGCCGTCTGGGATGGTGTGGCCAACAACATGGCGCTGCAAAACATCCGCAAGATCAGGAAAGGCGACGCGCTGATCATCTACCACACAGGCGACCAGAAGGCGATTGTCGGACTGGCCGTCGCCACGAGCGACGCTTATCCCGATCCGAGTGAGAAGAATGAAAAACTCGCCGTGATTGATGTGAAGCCCAGGCGTCGCGCGAAGGCGGCGGTCACGCTTGCGGCGATCAAAGCGGTGCCCGAATTCGCAAGCTTTCCGCTCGTGCGCCTGCCGCGCCTTTCGGTGATGCCGATTACAGAAGATGAATGGCAGCGGCTTCGCCAGATGGCCGGCTGGTAATTAGCGTTTAAACATGAAGCCCGCATCGCGATAGACGGCTTTTCCCTCTAACAGTGTGAGCAACACTTTGGCCGTGTGAATCTCCTGCGCCGGAATCTCGAAAAGGTTGCGATCCAAAACAATCAGGTCAGCGGCTTTGCCGGTCTCAATCGAACCGGTCTCGGTCTCTTCAAAATTCACGTAAGCGCCGTTGATCGTATAGCCCGCAAGCATCTGGGCAAGGTCAACCGTTTCTTCCGGAATCCACGCCGGCCCCTGTCCTTCATCAAGCCCTCGGCGGGTGATTGCCACTTGAATGGCTTCGAGCGGGTTCATTGAAGTGACTGACCAGTCGCTGCCGCAAGCGATCACCGCGCCCGTCGCTGCAAGGCTGTGAATCGGGTAGAGCCATCGCGAACGCTCCGGGCCAAGCACCGGAATTGTAAGCTTGACTATATAAGGATCAGCAAATGCCCACAGCGGTTGAAAGTTGGCAATCACGCCGAGCCGGCGAAATCGCGGTATATCTTGCGGGCTGAAAAGCTCCAGGTGGGCGATGTGATGACGAGAATCACGGCTGCCGTTTTTGGTGCGCGCGAACTCGAAGGCATCGAGGGCATTGCGGATGGCGCGGTCGCCAATGGCGTGAATGTGAACTTGAAAGCCTGCGCGGTCGAGCGCCGCCACCAGCGGCTTGAATACCTCAGGCTCAAGCTTGGCTTTGCCGCGATCTGCGTTAGTTCCCAGATAAGGCTCAAGCAACGCGGCGGTGTGCGATTCGATCACGCCATCGGCGAAAATCTTTGTGGCGGTTGCGCGCAACCGGCGGCCTTGATACTTCCGGCGCAATGCTCTCAGGCGGGGAATCTGCGACTCGCCTTGAGACGGTTCGACGTACAACGCCGCGACGACGCGCGCCGTCAATTCGCCACGCCGGTCGAGCGCTGCATAAGCGTTCAGAAGGAGTTCATTGACATCCGCATCCTGTAGCGAGGTGATGCCAAAGCGGTTCGCCATCGCAAGGGCGCGGCGCAGACCTATGAGATAATCTTCCGGCGTGTATGTGGGAAGGTAACGGGCGACTAGATCCACAGCAGCTTCGCGCAGCGTCCCCGTAGGCTCGCCGGTCACGGGGTCGCGCTCGATGCGCCCGGTTTTCGGGTCGAGCGTCGCTTTAGTAATTTTGGCCACTTCAAGAGCGCGCGAGTTTACCCAGACGGAATGGCCATCGGCGGCGGCGAGATAGACGGGGCGATCAGGAACGATTTTGTCGAGCAGCGATTTGTGCGGATTGGCGTCGGCAAACAGCGGCAGTTGCCAGCCCGTGCCGCGAATCCACGGCTTCTGCGGATTCTGCTCGGCATACCGGCGCACCGCTTCGAGTATCTGGTCGACGGAGGTCATCTCGCCGAGCAGGCATTCGCCCATCTCTATGCCGCTCGATACCGGGTGGACGTGCGAATCGTGAAAGCTCGGCAACAGCATCTTGCCTTGCAGATCGATAACCACGGTCTGCGGCCCTATCCACGACGCCGCGCCGCGATCCGTGCCGACGTAAACAATGCGGCCAGCTTTGACCGCAACTGCTTCGGCCCACCGGCGTGCCGCATCGAGGGTGTATACCGCGCCGTTGCGAAAGACCAGATCGGCAGCTTGCGCCGCCGCCTTCCGCGCCCAAACAACCGGCGACACAGAGGCCAGAACAACTATGGCTAACAGCGCGCAAGAGAAGATTCGCCGCATCAACAGCCTCCCGCGAAGTGTATAATCTTGGGTCTATGGCTAAGGGCCAGACATATGGGTCGACAGCATACTAAACCTTTTTCTGCGCGGCGCAAAACCGAAACTCCCGGTCACTGAAAAGGCAAACACCGCCGGCCCGCGACCGCCAGCAAACGAATGGGGGACGGCTTGCGCCGGATTCATGAACCAATTCGATCTGTGTAGGATGGGTTACACGAGGCTGGCTGATTTCTGCCGGCTCAGAAAGACACCCCGGCTCGGCCAGGCGATAACGATAGGCTTTGACGTAGGCGCTGCGGTTTGTGATAAACTAGGCAACCTTATTGATAGGGTTGTACCTTTTCTCGATTCTCAAAATCATGGACGCGGAGCGAAAGTCATGGATTGACGGCAGGCAGCGATGAATAACCAGTCTGCTGACGACGAAAAGGAGACACGAGCATGCAAGCGGCAGCCACCATTCGTGAAGACAAACGCGACTTGATTGCACAGGGCTGGATCATCAATCGGAAAGACGACCTCGTCTGGTTCATCGGCAGCGTCGTGGCGAGCTACCTGTTTCTGGCAGCGAACCTGGCGCTGGTGAAGCTGGGCATGTCGGTGATGTTGATGGTGTGGATTTGGGCGCTCGGCTTTGACGGGCCGCATGTCTTCGGCACCATCTCGCGGACCTATGCCGACACCGAGGAGCGCCGCAAGCGCGCCCGTTTGTATTACGGCACCCTGTCGCTGTTTCTGCTCGGCCCTTCGATGCTGTTGCTCGATGTGGTTTTGCATACAAACATCTTCGGCCCGGCCTTTTTCTTCTTTGCTTCGATGTGGGCCTATTACCATCTCGTGAAGCAGCATTATGGCTTCATGATTTTATACAAGAAGAAGAACAACGATCTGGCGGAGATCGATAACCTCATTGACCGGGCCTTCATTCTGCTCGGCATGACCTATCCTTTTGTGAGGTTCCTCACACACAGCTACGCCGCCAAAGAACGGCTTGAGGCCATGCGCGTGGCTGTCGATTCGGGCCCGGCCTGGTGGATCGAAACCTTCGTCTTCTCGGCTTTTCTGATTTCCCTGTTGTTGTTTATCGGGCGGCAGGCACAGCGGCTCTACGAGCGCCAGCCGGTCAATGCGCCGAAGCTGCTGCTGCTGCTGGCGTGCTTGCCGATGCACTGGATCGTGCTGCGCTTACTTGAGCCTGTGCAACCGGCGGCGGCGGCAGCCCTGGCGGCGGTCGCGACACTGACGATCTATCACAACCTCCAGTACCATCGCATCATCTGGTTTCATAACCGCAACAAGTACGCGCGCCAGGGCTCGGCCAACTACGGCGCGGCATCCCTCATCAGCAAGAACGTCTGGACCTACATTGCATGTGCGGTGCTGTTCGGCGCGGCCTATCACATCCCGCATTACACCATCGTCAAACCCGATAGCTTCTGGATGGCGTTCATCTGGGGCGGGGCGTTCACGCACTATTATCTCGACAGCAAGATCTGGCGCGTACGCCGCGACCAACAGTTGACCAACAATTTGCAGATGAACGACGCCAAAGCAAGCGCCTGACATCTGAAGAAATAGCCACAAAGGCACAGAGACACAGAGCACTTGAAAGATTTTTATGCCGATTCTCTGTGCCTTTGTGCCTCTGTAGCATGTCCCTTTTTACACGATGAAATGCTTCAACCATGACACGACGGACGCCGTGGCAATTTGTAAGAATTGCAACAAAGCGATCTGTCATGCCTGCGCCGTCGATGTCGGCAACGGCATCGCCTGTCGCGACAGTTGCGAAGACGAGGTGCGCGCCGTCAACGCTCTGATTCAGCGCAACAAGTCGACGTCGCAAAAGACCGGTTACGCCTATCAACGCAACGCCATCATCTGCGCGCTGTTGGGAGCGATCTTCGCTTATCTCAGCGTTGATGCGTATCACGCGAATCACTCGCCGCTGCTGGTCGTCACCGCCGGCTCTGCGTTAATATTTTTTCTCGCGGCTTTCTTCAATTATTCGACGAGCCGGAAATTCATGCGAGGAGGCAACTGAGGGCGGCGATGAAAATCTTTTTGAGCGTTCTGTTCAGCGCCATCGTATTGGTGGCGTATTCGATGATCGAAAAGCGCCTTAATCAGCAAGCCTGCGCGGTCTGCGGCTTCAGCGTTTCAGCCGATGCCGTCAACCAGTCATGCCCGCGCTGCGATGCGCTGATCGATGCATCGGAAAGCGATTGAAGCCGCGACTGCCAGCCAGGCATTGCCGATGATCACCATACGACGTTTTCTTGATAAGTGGCCGAAGATTGCCTTTGTTTACCTGCCGCTGCTCATCGTTGTCGCGGCGGCAAGCGTGCGGGTGCGTGAACAGCGTCAGCCCGATACCAGCAAAGCCATTCGCCTGGTGCGCGAGAGCAATTCGCGCAAAGAGAATTTCACCGTGCAGCAGTATCTCTATTCAACGGTCTTCTATCGCCAGCGCCAGGGCGAAGCCATACAGATTGATGGCTGGCACGCCAACCCCTCACCTGACCCGGCTAGCGCGATCATCGTCCAGTTCAGCTATAGCGACAGCAGCGGCCCACACATAGCAACATGGGAAGCCAACGTGAAAGCCGGCCAGGCGACGCCGCTCAACGACGCGGCGCGCGATCTTTCGTGGCATTAACTATCGCTGTGCCGGAAGCGGCTGGCGCACAGGCGATTTGGTTTACGCCCAACTGTCTCTACCTGGCTGGCGCATGATTGAACGGCGAAGAGAATGGCAGCGGCAGCGATAAACGGCGCGCAGGTGTACTAACTTTGTGTGATGAGCAGGCTATAAGCAATGAGTGGAAATAACAGGAAAGCGATAACCCCAGGCATGAAGGTCGACATCGTCTTAAAGCAAGACCAGCGAAGCGGCAGGACGACGCGCGGCATCGTTAAAGATATTTTAACGAGATCGGCTAATCACCCGCACGGTATAAAGGTTCGCCTCGAAACCGGCGAGGTGGGGAGAGTCAAGGAGATTGTCGATGAAGGTTAAAGAAGGACAGCCTAGAAAGGCGTCAAATGGCAATGGCGGCTGACGCAAAAAACGCCGCAAGGCAATCGGCAATGATCTCTCAGAGGTGAAAAGATGCAGGTAGGTGATGTGCTATCGTGGCAGCGAACGTTTACGGAAGAAGACATTCGTTTGTTCAGCCGTCTATCAGGCGACGCAGGCGCGCACCATATCGAATACGATGCGCAGGGCCGCTTGATGGCGCACGGGTTACTCACGGCGACGTTGCCGACGAAGATCGGCGGCGATATGAACTTCATCGCCCGCGAGTTGTGCTTTCAATTCCTGCGCCCAGTCTTTGCGGGCGACACGGTAACCTGCGACGTAACGATTACTGAATGGCAGGCGGAAGAAAACTTCATGCGGCAGTCATCAACCTGGGTGTGCCGCAACCAGCACGGCAAGGAAGTCATGACCGGCCACGCACACGGCATCGTCCGCCGCCAGGATGGAAGATGATTCACGCAACTACTCATTCGTCAACATAGGTGACTATAGAGCGTTTCTGAAAAGCCCCGAAGGGGCATAATTCAATAGCTTGGGGCATCGCCCCAAGATCAGCAGCAGCAACCGGGTAAGCCCTGAAAGGGCGCGATAACCCAGGGGCGGCTCCGATATTGCGCCCTTTCAGGGCTTGCGTGCTTAACCTGACTTCTACCCGGCGCGTTGCGCCGGGCTATTGAATTACGCCTTTTCAAGGCTTTCTCTGACTTTTCAGCAATGCTCTATACCTTTCGCTTCTTCTGCTATCTAGTTTCAGACGAATGAAAACAAATCATGACTCAATCACAAGATGAGCGCGCCGGCAATTCCCTGCCCGGCGCGCTCGTAAGGTTGATTACTAAAAAATCAGGCGTGCGCTTCGCCGCTCTCGAAGGTGGCCTCGGTGCCGGCACCGACGGTTTCGGTTTCGGGCCGGGCTTGCGGCGTGCCCTCGGTCGGCGGCGTGAGCGTCTGCGGCAGCACTTCGTCAATGCGTTCGACGAAGATGACTTCCAGATCGCGCAAGGCTTCTTCGGGCACATCTTTCAGATCGGGCCGGTTGCGCTTCGGCAAGACGACGCGCTTCATGCCTGCACGACGCGCCGCCAGCACTTTGCCCTTGATGCCGCCGACCGGAAAGACCAGGCCGCTCAAGGTAATCTCGCCGGTCATGGCGGTATCGCTACGCACAGGGCGACCCGCGCACAAAGACGCCAGCGCCGAAACAATCGCCACGCCAGCCGACGGGCCATCTTTCGGAATCGCCCCCGCCGGAACGTGAATGTGTATGCCGTTCTTATCGAAGATTTCGCGCGCGTTGATCCCCAGTTCTTCGCCGTGCGACCACAAATAGCTATGCGCCGCACGCGCCGATTCCTGCATCACCTCGCCGAGTTGGCCGGTCATCGTCAATCCCTTTGAGCCAGGCAGCAAGGTCGCTTCGATGAACAGGACTTCGCCGCCCATATCGGTGACTGCCAGGCCGGTGGCGACGCCCGGAGGCAGCTTCTCGCGGCCCATCTCGCGGAAAAAGCGTTCGGGGCCGAGAAACTCTTCAACGTCTTCGGGCTTGATCGTAAAGACATCGCCTTTGCCCTGCGCCACCAGCAACGCCACCTTGCGCCCCAGACGGCCAATCGTCCGCTCAAGCTGGCGCACCCCGGCTTCGCGCGTGTAACGCTCGATCATCAACTGCATCGCCGCGTCGGTGATTTGCAGTTGTTCGACCGCCAGGCCGGCTTCCTTGATCTGGCGCGGTGCCAGATAGCGCTTGGCGATATGTAGTTTTTCTTCCTCGCTGTAGCCCGCCAGTTGAATGATCTCCATGCGGTCGCGCAAGGCCGGCGGAATCGGCGCTAGTGAATTGGCCGTGGCGATGAACATGACTTTCGAGAGATCGAACGGCAGATCGAGATAATGATCGCGGAACGAAAAGTTCTGTGCCGGATCCAGAACCTCTAGCAGCGCCGACGCCGGGTCGCCGCGAAAATCCATGCCGAGCTTATCGACTTCGTCCAACATCATCACCGGGTTGTTGACCCCTGCACGGCGCAAGGCTTGAATGATGCGGCCAGGCATAGCGCCGATATAGGTGCGGCGATGGCCGCGCAACTCGGCTTCATCACGCATGCCGCCCAGCGACATGCGCTCGAACTTGCGTCCCATGGCACGGGCGATTGATTGGCCTAGACTGGTTTTGCCGACGCCCGGCGGGCCGACAAAGCAGAGGATGGGCGCTTTAGTTTTCGGGTTCAGCTTGATGACCGCAAGGTGTTCAAGGATGCGCTCCTTGATGTCTTCGAGGTCATAGTGATCTTCGTCTAAAAAGGTCTTCGCCTTATTCAAATCCAGATCGTCTTCCGTGCTCTTGTTCCAGGGCAGATCGAGTATCCATTCGAGATAAGTGCGAATGACATGATAATCGGGGGCGGCAGCGGGCAAGCGTTCGAGCCGTTTCAATTCGCGGTCGACTTCCTTGCGCACCTCTTCAGGCAAATCGGCCTTCTCGACGCGCTCGCGCAGCAAGGCGGCTTCGGCCTGTTCCGGTTCGCTTTCGCCAAGCTCTTTTTGAATCTGCTTCATCTGCTCGCGCAGGATGTAATCGCGTTGCGCCTTGCCCAGTTCTTCCTGCGCCTGATTACTGATCTTGCTGCGAATGTCGAGGACTTCGACCTCGTGCGACAGATACGAATGCATCAGCCGCAGCAATTCGCTTTCGGTATTGGCTTCGAGCAATGCCTGCTCTTGTTCAACCCCAAGATCGAGCATGGAGCCGAGAAAGTAGGCCAGCCGCACGGCATCGTCGGATTGCACGATGATGTTGCGAATCTCCGGCGGCACGTTCGGCAACAACGTCAGCGCCTTCTGAATCAGCGCCTGAATATTGCGCTGCAAGGCTTCGACTTCCGGCGTCTGCTCGCGGATGGGTTCCGGCAATATCTCGACGCGGGCTTTGAAGTACGGCGATTGTTCTGTAAAGCCGATTACACGAAAGCGCTCCTGCCCCTGAACGATCAAGTGCAATACATCTTCCTGGCCCGGCGAGCGCATCATGCGATTGATGACGACGAGCGTGCCAAACTGATAGAGGCTGCTGGCGGTCGGCTCGGCATCCTGATCGCCGCGCTGGGCAATGACGCCGAGCAGTTTTTCTTCTGTAGCGAGCGCCGCTTCCGCCGCCTTCAGCGATAGGGGTCGCCCGACCGTCAACGGCGAGATGCCCGACGGAAACACGACCGTGCCGCGCAGCGGCAGTATCGGCAATTCGAGGGTTTGCGATTCTTGTTCTCTTCCGATGTTCTGTGACATTCCTGGTTCCTCTGGAACAGGGGTTGGGGGCCGGGGGCCAGGGTTCGGTGAGGAAATACAGCAATCCGTCGCTCACCGGCCCCGGCCCCCGGCCCCTGGCCCCTAGTTGTTGCAATCCACGTGTAATATGATCCAGCCGTCAAGGGCCTCGCTGCGAATCTCGGCCTGCGACAGGTCGCAGGGAATCTTGATGATGCGCTCGAAGCGGCTATAGGTAATTTCGAGCTGGTAGTAACTCCAACCTTCGGTCAATACGGAGTCACGTCTGACGCCGCGAACAATCAAGGTGTCGTCGGCCTGCAACACCTGAACGTCTTCAGGGCGGACACCTGCCAGGTCGAACTTGATCTTCCAGCCTTCAGGGGTTTTGTAGATGTCGACCGATGGCTGCCACAAGGGCCCGCTCGGTCGGCGATAGCTGCCTTCTTCCCTGATGCGTTCGATGAAAATTTTTCCGGTCTTTGCCATTATGAGCCTGCTTTAACAATCAATTCATTGGTTGGTTGGTCGCGCGAACTCAGCACCGCATCAATCAAGCCATATTCGACGGCTTGCTGCGGGCCGAGAATGAAATCGCGTTCGACATCTTCGTCAATCTTCTCAAAAGGCTGTCCCGTCGCGTCGGCGAGAATCTGCGACAACAAGACGCGCATGCGCAGCATCTCTTCAGCCTGGATTCTTATGTCGGTGGCCTGCCCGCCGATGCGCCCGACGGACGGTTGATGAATCAGTATGCGGGCGTTTGGTAATGAAAACCGCTTTCCCTTGGTGCCCGCCGCCAGCAACAAAGCGGCCATCGAAGCCGCCTGTCCCATGCAGATCGTCACCAGGTCAGGCTTGATGAATCGCATGGTGTCGTAAATCGCCAGCCCTCCGGAAACCGAGCCGCCCGGACTATTGATGTAGATCGAGATGTCGCGGTCGGGGTCTTCCGATTCCAGAAACAGCAACTCGGCGACAACCAGATTGGCGATCTCTTCGACAATCGGCGTGCCGATGAAAATGATATGTTCCTTGAGCAGCCGCGAGTAGATGTCATAATGCCGCTCGCCTCTGCTCGATGTCTCAATAACGGTTGGTACTAGTGCCATAGTTCTCCAGGGCCGGGGGTCAGGAGCCGGGAGTCGGGCATCGGAGATTTCCGATTGGAACGCTCCGATTCACCGGCCCCCGGCCCCTGGCCCCGATTTCAAAATCTGAGCACGGCTCCGACTCCTGTGCCGGCGAGTTTGTCGGCTGCCGCGCCCGAAACGATTTGCACCTTGCCCGACTGTTCGATGACGCGATGCGAGGCGCGGTTGATCAGATCGGGTGCCGGTTGGAGGCTGCCGCCGCAGAACGAACACTGCGCATCCCCGTCGACAACCAGAATGTGGCAGGAATCACATTCCTTGCCTGCAAGGCGATAATCGCGCGCGACGATCAGGCGATAAACGCGCTGCTGCTGGATGGCAGAAAGCGTCTCGCCGATCCCCAAAACCGCGCGGTCGCCTTTCATGGCTGCCGTGATCATCGCTTCCACCATGCGCGCTTCATCTTCATGTTCGGACAACTGCTGAACTTTATTCAGTTCATTCGACAGCCGCTCGTAGTTAGCATCTATCGGCACGGCAATCGTGCCGATAATCATCTGTTGGAATCGCTTCGGCAACTCGTTGACGAGCACCGAGGTGGCTTCGACCGGCCCGCCGATGACGATGCGCGACAGATTCAGGCGATCCACCAAGGTCGTCAGTTCGTCAATGACGCGATGTATGTGCGCTTTGACGTGCTGGGTGTGATCGCGCTGCATCTGCGTCTGCGACATGATGTGATCCGTGCCGGTCGTCGCGTGTTTGTTCGGCACGTCCGACGAGATTTCGGCGTGCTGCTCCATGCCGGTCGCATCCACCCTCAGCAAGCGTGCGCGCTGCTTATCCGTCAACACGACGACGAAGGTGTCGTGATCTTCTAGCAGTTCAAGCAGCGGGCGCACCCAGGGCTTTGGCGACCAACGCCCGTCGGTCGGCACCTCGACCTGAAGATCGCGCTGCCACCAGAAGTCCTGCTTCGAGTCGCTGAAGATGACCAGCCCTTTGCCCTTCGCCGCGTAATCATTCAAAAATGCCAGCGCACGTTTGCATTCAACGTCGAGCCGTTCGCGATGGTTCGTGTTCTGGTCTTCGGCCATGCGGCGAAAGAGATTTTCAACCTGCGTTATAAAGCCGCGATTCAAATTAACTGCGTTCGATTGGTCAACGTTGACATACAGACTGAGAATGCAGGAATCGGGGCCAGATGGATACTGCTGCAACTGGCGTATGTCGTTGTAAGAGATCATGCCCATCCTCCTCCTTGTCCTTCGTCGGACTCACATGCACGGGCGGCGCGCGGGCATTCGCAAGATGACGCTCGCGCGCCTCGCCGTTGGTGAGGCGATGTTGCTCATCAGCAAGAGTTCATCCAGAGAGATTAATCTTCCCCGGTTGAGATAAGCGTCCGGCGCGTCCTCTGACATGAAAGAGAAAGTTGTGTATCTCTTCCTGCTTCGGTTGCTGGCAATCCGCTTGATCAACGAATTGTCCAGACGCGCAGGCAAGTAAGTCAGGAGTTCGGGATTGCGCTCTCGATAACGGGCTACGGCGGCGCGGCTTGACCAGGCCGGAATGCATGGCCGCCCGTTGATTTCTTCGGTGAAGAGGTCGCCGTTTGCGCGTTGCGTCACAAGCATCTCAGCCATACGAGTCAGACCTCCTTCTATTCAATTGTCAACCGCGTGTGCTCCAATCATAGCACAGCGAATGGCCGTAGTCAGTAGCCACTGAGCCACGGTCACTGACCACTGACTACGGATTCGGCTTCAGCGGCGAGGGGCTTGCTCTGGAACTTGATCGCCCCGTCCGACAGGTCAGCCACGACAACCGAGTTGTCCTTGACCTCGCCCTTCAAGATCGCCCGCGAAAGCGGCGTTTCGATCTCACGCTGAATCGCCCGCTTCAAGGGGCGCGCGCCATAGACCGGATCAAAGCCGGCTTCGGCCAGGTGATCTTTCGCCCTGTCCGTCAGTTTCAGCTTGATGCGCCGCTCGCCCAGCCGCAGGCGCAAGCGTTCGAGTTGAATGTCGATGATCTTCTTCAAGTCGGCTTTCGTCAGCGCGTGGAAGACGATAATTTCATCGACGCGATTCAAAAACTCTGGACGGAAGTGGTGCCGCAGCGAATCGAGCACGCTCTCTTTCATCTCCTCGTACTGCTCGCCTGCGAGCCTGCCGCTGTATTCGAGAATCAGGTGGCTGCCGACATTCGAGGTCATGATGATGATGGCATTCTTGAAATTCACCACCCGCCCCTGGCCATCCGTCAGCCGCCCGTCGTCGAGAATTTGCAGCAGCACGTTGAAAACGTCGGCGTGCGCCTTCTCGATTTCATCAAACAGGATCACCGAGTAAGGCCGGCGGCGTGCCGCCTCGGTCAATTGCCCGCCTTCTTCATAACCGACGTATCCCGGCGGTGCGCCAATCAAGCGCGCCACCGTATGCTTCTCTTGATACTCAGACATGTCTATGCGAATCATGGCGTGCTCGTCATCAAATAGAAAGCCGGCCAGCGCCCGCGCCAGTTCGGTTTTGCCTACGCCTGTCGGCCCTAAGAAGATGAACGAACCGATGGGCCGGTTCGGGTCTTTGAGTCCCGAACGCGCGCGAATCACCGCATCGGCAACGGCGCTGACGGCTTCGTCCTGGCCGACCACGCGCTCGTGCAGATGCTCTTCGAGCACGAGCAGTTTTTGTAGTTCGCCTTCCAGAAGCTTCGACACCGGAATACCTGTCCAGCGACTCACGACTGCGGCGATGTCTTCCTCGTCGACATCTTCTTTCAACAATCTGCCGTGCGCTTGCTTGCTGTCGAGGCCATCTTCGTATTCGCGCAATTGCTTGTCTAGCTGTGTCAGCTTGCCGTATTGCAACTCGGCGGCGCGGTTCAGATCGTATTCGCGCTGCGCCTTATCGATTTCGACTTTCGTCTGCTCGATCTCTTCGCGGATGGCGCGAATCTTCTGGACGCTTTCTTTCTCGGCCTGCCACTGGGCCTTCAACTGATCGGCGTCGGCGCGCAGATTGGCCAACTCTTTTTCGAGCTTCTCAAGCCGCAGCCGCGAGGCCGCGTCGGTCTCTTTCTTCAGCGCCTCGCGCTCAATCTCAAGCTGCATGATGCGCCGCGATTTCTCGTCCAACTCGGCGGGCATCGAATCGATCTCGGTGCGCAGCTTGGCCGCTGCTTCGTCAACCAGGTCAATCGCCTTGTCGGGCAGGAAGCGATCCGAAATATAGCGATGCGACAAGACCGCCGCCGAGACCAGCGCCGAATCCTTGATGCGCACGCCGTGATGCACCTCGTAGCGCTCGCGCAGGCCGCGCAAAATCGAAATCGTATCCTCGACCGTCGGCTGATCGACCGTCACCGGCTGAAAGCGGCGTTCGAGCGCCGCGTCTTTTTCGACGTGCTTGCGGTACTCGTCCAACGTCGTCGCGCCGATGCAATGCAACTCGCCGCGCGCCAGCATCGGCTTGAGCAGATTCGACGCATCCATCGAGCCTTCCGCCGCGCCCGCGCCGACAATCGTGTGCATTTCATCTATGAAGAGGATGACCTCGCCCGCGCTCGCCTGTATCTCTTTGAGCACGGCTTTCAAGCGCTCTTCAAACTCGCCGCGATACTTCGCGCCGGCCACCAGCGCGCCCATGTCGAGCGCGACGATGCGCTTGTTCTTCAAGCTCTCCGGCACATCGCCGCGAATGATGCGCTGCGCCAGCCCTTCGACAATAGCCGTCTTGCCGACGCCCGGCTCGCCGATCAGCACAGGGTTGTTCTTGGTGCGCCTTGAGAGCACTTGAATGACGCGGCGAATCTCGTCGTCGCGCCCGATCACCGGATCGAGCTTGCCCTGCGCGGCGGCTTTCGTCAGGTCGCGCCCGTAACGTTCAAGCGCTTCATAGGTCGCCTCAGGGTTCTGCGTAGTGATGCGCTGATGGCCGCGCACCTCGACCAGGGCTTTCTCTATGCGGTCGCGCGTCGCGCCGGCAGTCTTCAAAGTACGCGACGCCGGCCCGCCTTCATCGATGATGGCAAGCAAGAGATGTTCGACCGAAGTGTAATCGTCCTTAAGCTTCTTCGCTTCGTCTTCGGCGGCGACGAACACCTTGTTCAAGCGTGCAGTGATGTAGACCTGATCGACAGGCCCCGATGGGCCTGTGACTTTCGGCAGCCTATCGACATCGCGTTCGATGGCGGCGCGCAGCGGTTCGGTGTTGACGCCGGCGCGCGTCAGAATAGAAGGCACCAGCCCGCCTTGCTGTTCGAGCAGGGCCAATAACAGATGCTCAACTTCAATTTGCTGATTGCTGTAGCGCGTCGCCAGGGTCTGCGCGGCGCGCACTCCCTCCGCCGCTTTCTCTGTAAATTTATTGATGTCCATTCTGCTCACCCCCCGTTTCCGGTTCCTGGTTTCCGGTTTCTGGTTCGCTGCCCGTGAGACGAACCAGAAACGAGGAACCAGGAACCAGAAGCCTGATTAACTCGTTCTCGGCTTGAACTGGCTGGCCGACGCCAACTCTTCATAAAGCTGTTTCTCGCGTTCGGTCGGTTGCGTCGGCACGACGATCTTCAATCTGAGATAGAGGTCGCCGCGCCCGCTGCCGCGCTTGTTTAAGCCCTGGCCGCGCAGCCGCAAGCGTTGACCGCCTTGCGACCCTGCGGGCACTTTCATTTCCGCTTTGCCATCAATCGTCGGCACTTCGATGGTCGCACCGAGCACGGCTTCCGATGGCGTGACGGGAACGTCCGCCGTTAAATCGTCGCCCGCTACGGTGAAATTCGGGTGCGGCTTTAGTTGTAATTTGACAAACAAATCGCCCGCTTCAGCGCCGCCTGCTCCCGGCTGTCCCTGTTTGGGAATTTTGATTACCGAACCGGCGCGCGCCCCCGGCGGGATGTTCACCTCGATGGTCTTCGGGCTGATCACTTGCCCCGTGCCTCTACAGGTCGTGCAGACGACGCCGTTGGACATGCCTGTGCCGTTGCAAGTTGGGCAGGCGCGCACGGCTTGTAAAGTGATGCGATGCCGCCCGCCGCGATGTGCATCTTCAAGGGCAATCTCCATTTCGGCTTCGGCATCTTGCCCTTTGGCGCGCGTCCGCGACCGCGCGCGGCGCGGCTCTGCCGCATCGGCGCGGCTGCCGCCAAAGAGCATTTCAAAGAAATCGCTGAAGGCGCTGCCGCCTGCCGCCCCGGCAGTAGCCCCTGAGGCTGCACCGGGCCCGCCGCTGCCAAAAATATCGCGCAGGTCGCCGAAATCAACATTCACACGGCCCCAGCCCGGCGGCGGCGTAAACTCTGCGCCGTCACGCCAATTCGCCCCCAACTGATCGTAACGTTTGCGCTTTTCCGCATCCGAAAGCACTTCGTTGGCTTCGTTGATCTCTTTGAATCTTTCCTCGGCGGCCTTGTCTCCAGGGTTCAAATCCGGATGGTGCTTGCGCGCCAACTTGCGATACGCCTGGCGAATCTGCCCTTCGCTGGCATCGCGTTTGACCCCCAGAATTTCATAGTAATCTTTGAATTTCACCGCTCTCTCGCCTCAATCCCTCACCCAAACTCAGCTTCTATGGCTTATTTCAATCTCACGCTTTACTGAAATTTGCAGCAATATGAGCATAAAATATGAGTCTATCATTGTCAAGTTTCTCAAGAAGAAAAGCCCTGGTGGTAGGAAAATTTCTCATCCCGGTCTCTCGATTATGGTTTGAGAGCAAGCAGAGTTCCGCGCCTCCCTGTCGCCAGAGGAGGCAAGCGCGCGGCGGCGGTCTGAGGTGCCGGGTTTACACAAAATTACGGATGGGCGAATTGACTTTCGAAGCAAACGGGGGCAAGCTGATTTTTTTAATTGACCGGCTAAGGGGGTGAGAGTATTCCCAAAGACGATATGATTCCCGTCGAGGGAGTCGTAGTTGATTCCCTGCCGAATGCTACCTTCAGGGTGCAGGTTGCTGAAGGCCATGAAATCCTCGCTCATCTGTCGGGCAAAATGCGCAAGAATTTCATCAAGGTATTGGCGGGCGACAGGGTGACGGTCGAGTTGTCGCCTTATGATCTGACCAAAGGCCGCATCACCTACAGGCATCGCAGTTGATCCGTGCGACCTGGGTCTGCGCCTGACAATCAACTGCGGCGACGCGGCGACGGCTTGACGCAAAAAAAGGGCTGACCCATTGAGTCAGCCCGTCTGGTCAATCATTGGTCTACGGCTTCAACGCAAAGCGATCTGGCGTATGCGTTGATTCTCTGTATCGACGACGTAGAGGAGGCCGCGCTGGCGGTCTATGGCCAGGCCGCGCGGCTGGCTAAAGCGCGCGATAGCCCCCGCGCCGTCGCGGAATTTGTTCGCGCCTGTGCCGGCAAGCGTCGTCACATTGCCTAACAGGTCAACCCGGCGAACGTCGCTGTTGCTCACTTCCGAAACATACAGGATGCCGTCTGAATCAACCGCCAGGCCGATGGGTTGATTGAAAGCCGACTCGCCCGGCGGCCCGTCATCCATGCCTGAGACGCCGCTGCCCGCCAGTGTGCTGACGCGATTAGTGGCCAGGTCAATGCGGCGTATGCGTTGGTTGTTGGTGTCGGCGACATACAGCAACTGACCGTTCAGCGACAGCGCCAGGCCCGTCGGCGTGTTGAAGCGAACGTTCGGCCCTATGCCATCGGCAAAGCCCGGCACGCCGTTGCCGGCAAGCGTTTCGACAACGCCGTTGCGTATGCGGCGTATCGCGTGATTGGCCGCGTCAGCAACGTATATCGATCCATCCGCAGCAATCACCATATCGTCAGGCAGGCGGAACGCCGCGCCATTGGTCAGCGGGCCGTCGCGGAAGCCGTCCAGGCCCTGTTTCGTGCTGTTGAGAGCTTGCTGTTTATCGGCGCTGTCAATCAGTCGGAAGTTGCCGGCAAACGTGTCGACGGTGATCGTAGTTCCAGAGCGGCGAATGCGGCGAATGACGTTGTTGCCGTTCTCGCTGACGTAGATCGTGCCATCGCCGTCAACGACGACGCCGTTCGGGTAGGAAAAGACCGGCGCATCCGTGCTGTCAGCCGAATCCTTATAACCTTCGGCACCGGTGCCGGCGACGGTGCAGACTTCGCCGGTCGCCGGGTTGAGCGTGCGTATCGCATGATTCTGCTGATCCGTGATGTAGAGCAGGCCGTCCGGGCCAAGCGAAATGCGGCGCGGGCGGCGAAACATCGCTGTTGCCGTCGTCGCACACGCCTCGTTGAAGCCTTCGCGCGACAGTCCGGCAAATGTAGTCACCACTACATCCGGCACCACTTCAAAGTTAAAGGTGCTGGTCACAACATCGCCCTTCTTGACCTGCACGGTGTGGGTGCCGGGGGTGCTGAGAAGATCGCCGGTGATCACGATGGTCAGGCGGCGTTTCGTCAGCCCTTTGATCTTGGCTTCCTGCCCATCGATCAGCGCCGTCGTGCCGTCGCCGAAATTGTCGCCGACAATGTCAATCGTCGCGCGGTCTTCGCCGACGCGAACGCGCAGCGGCGCAACTGTGAAGATAAACGGATCGTCACTTGGGCTGACCGGCAGAATCTGATCATCTGATTGCACGCCTTCCTGCTCAACACGGATGATCAACTCGCCGGGTTGCGCCAGCAGACTGGCCGGGATGGTGGCTTCGAGGTGGCCTTTCTTGATGGTTGTCGGCAGCGGCGTGCCGTTGATGACAATCTGCGCATTATCATCGAAGTTGCCGAACACTTTCAGGAGCACATCTTCGGTGCCGATATTCAGACGGAGGGGATCGGTCGAATTGATCTTTGGCGCACGCGCCACAATAAAGAAGATTTCCGTGTTCGAATAATGGCCTTGCTTATCGACTGCGGTTATGGGAATGCGCGCCGGCACGTCGTTGAATTTCGTGGGGATTTGCAGTTGAATGCGGCGGTCGGTCTGAAGGTCGAAGGTTGCCGACTTGCCGCCGACGAAGATTTTGTGAACATGGCTGAGTCCTTCGCCGGTAACGAATGGCGCAAGGATATTGGCCTCGCCCTGCTGAACGGCGTTTTGCGGCAGGCGTATGAAAAAGTCTGCGGTCGGATCGACGACCGTCAGCGTCTCCGTCGCGCTCTGCTGGCCGTCCGGGTTTTGCACGCTGACGCTGTGCGTGCCGGGGGCGGCAACTACCGAGGCGTCAACGTCGGCGACCAGGACTCGCTTGCTTATGAAGCGCGTGGCGAGCGGCTGGCTATCGAATACAATGACCGCCCCTTCGACGAACGCCCGCCCATCAATGCGTACCGTAAAAGTCGGCGACCCGGTGGTGATGATGTCAGGCCCAAGTTTGGCTAATATCGGCGGGTCGGCGGCATGGACGATGGCGCGGCGACTGAGTTCAGGCAATAACATCAGCGACAGTGTCGCGATGATTGCCAGCGAATAGGTGACTGCTTTTCTCATTCTCCAAATCTCCTTACTACGTTGGCGCAAGCCGACCGAATCACCGAAACGATAGACATCTGACGGATTCGATAGAGACACAGGCTGCGCTTATAACCCCATTACCCGATTGCTCGATGGTTTGTTCTCCCTACGATAGAAGTCGCGGCGGGCGAAATCTTGCAACGGAAAACCCGCAAAGACCGGCAGGCAAAATTTACATCACATTGGTTCATCAGTGCGCCTTGAGAGGTCTGGTAGCGACTACAAATTATACCGACCGTCGCGCAGATTCCACAAGCGCAATGTCAAACGGCGTCGAACCGGCTTGGCGCACGGGGGCGCGTGCTGGTTAGAATGCTCTTATCGATAAAGGAGGCTCACAGCAATGCAGCTCAAGCGATTGGGACGAACCGGGCTAAAAGTCACCGAAGTCTGTCTCGGCACGATGACCTTCGGCCATCAATCGGACGAGCCAACGGCCTTTGCCATCATGGATGAGGCGCTGGCGCGCGGCATCAATTTCATTGATACGGCAGATGTTTATCCGGTGCCGGTGGCTCTTGAAACCGTCGGGCGCAGCGAAGAGATCGTCGGGCGCTGGCTCGTCGGCAAGCGCGACGACATCATTTTGGCCAGCAAGTGCCGCCACCCCATGGGCCGCCGCCCGAACGATGCCGGCTTGTCGCGCAAGCACATCTTCGAAGCCATTAATGCGAGCCTGCGGCGATTACAGACCGATTACCTTGACCTCTATCAAGTGCATGCGCCCGACCCCGACACGCCGATAGACGAAACGCTCAGTGCCTTAGAGACCATCGTGCAAAGCGGCAAAGCGCGCTATGTCGGCTGCTCGAACTTTAAGGCGTGGGAGTTGGCCAAAGCCCTGTGGACGAGCGATAAACTGGGGTTGGCGCGCTTCGATTCCGTGCAGCCGCGCTACAATCTCTTAGCGCGCGACATCGAGGCCGAAATGCTGCCGCTGTGTCTGGATCAAGGCGTTGGTGTGATAGCTTACAATCCGCTCGCCGGCGGCTTGCTGACCGGCAAGCATCAGCGCGATCAACCGCCAGCCGAAAACACGCGCTTTGCGATTGCCGGCAAACCTTACCGCGAACGTTACTGGAACGATGCCAACTTTGCGGCAGTCGAGCGTCTGAAAGAATTTTTTGCGGCGCGCGGCAAAGCGCTCACGCACGTGGCGATTGCCTGGATCTTGCGCCAACCAGCCGTCACCTCGGCCATCCTCGGCGCGACCAGTGCGGCGCAACTTAACGACTCTTTGAAGGCCGTCGACACAGCAATCGATGACGAAGAGATGGCTCAATTAAACCGCGTCTGGTACGACCTGCCGAAAGCAAGGCCAAGGTAAAGAAGGGGAGTAGAGGAGTGGGGGAGAAAAAAGCGGCGGATGCAACACGGTGCTGCCCTTTTCCATCCCCTACTCCCCTACTCCCCTTCTTTACTAATCGCCGCTGTCGGCAGCTTCTTTCAGCTTGCGCTTGGCGAGTTGTTGGCGCACGCCTTGGGTGTAGAGCTTGACGAATTCGAGGATAGAAAGTTTTTGCGGCGCACCTTCGTAATAAAACGTGCAGGCATTGCCGACTTCGCGTTGCAGCAGTTTCAAATCCATCGGGTCAAGCGGGAATTTCAAACATGCCTGCGGCGCAGCCGGCGTCGTGTAGATGGCACAGCGCGTGTTGAAGGGCCCCTCGTCAACGAAAAACGGGCACTGGAATTGAATCTTGCAGCACAGGCCGCAGCGATTGCACTCGCCGCGCTGGTAAGCTTTATAACGATAAGCCAGATTGTCTGGGAGGATGTTGGAAAGAATCGTGCGCCGCAATGCCGCCCAGGTGTGGATCGAAAACGGCGCGCGGATGACTTTTTTGGCGACCGCGCGGAACATCTGTCCGTACATCCAGCGGCGCGACGGCACTTCGGGCGGCAGGTCAAATTCCTTTGACGAGGGCGAAAAGATGTTCGTGAAAACGTGAAGCACTCGCCCGCCCTGCTGTTTTTCCTGGGCCATTATAAATCCTCATGATTGGGGGAAAATGATTAAATAGGCGTCCAGCTTGTCGTGCAAGATTAAAATTCTTGGGAGCCTTGCCCATACATGAATCTGCAATCCTTGTTCCGACAGAAGGGCCATACTAGCATCAAGGCTCAGGCGCGAGCAAACATAAGTCAACGCTCTGCCAGGGCGAGCGGCGGCACGCCACCAGATAGCTTGTTCGATTTTCACTTCGCGTCTATGCTGATTCGGTACACTAGCGCCTTGGAGAAATTGTTGATGCAACCAGCGAAGTTTTGCAGTGAATGCGGGGAGACATTGAAAGCGGCTCGCAGCCGTTTTGCGCCAGGGCGAGTCGCTTGTGAACGGTGTGCGCCGCGCTATCGCGGGCGGCGATTCCTGCAAATCGCCAGCCTTTTGCTGCTCATCAGCATCGCTTTTGCCATCGGTCGCTACGGTACGCCGCCACGGACGGTTTATCTGATCGGCACGCCCATTGAGCCGATTGCGACTGCCGAGCCAGGCGCGGCATCAGCGGCCAATGCTTCATCAGCAGCCCACGAAACACGGGCAACTGACGCTGCCGATGCGGTCGTCACTATCTGCGGAGCGCCGACGAAATCGGGCAGACCATGTCAGCGTAAGGTGAAAGGCGGCGGCTATTGCTATCAGCATCGCGACAAGTACGCGCCGAAGAACGCCAACCGCGCGGCGCGATAAATGGACAGAGCCACTTTTTAAAGCGACTCGACGCGCCGGCGAAGTTCACGGGCAATGGTCGCCGGGTCGGCATCACGCGCAAACTCGACCGGCTCGCCTATGGTCACCTGCACCTGGCCGGAACGAGCGAAATAACGGCGCGAGACTTTCATTTCGTACAGGCCGTCCAGTCTGACCGGCACCACCGGCACGCCGAGATTTGTAGCCAAAATACCAATGCCTTCCATAAACGGTTTCATCTCTCCATCCGGCGAGCGGCGGCCTTCGGGAAAGACCAGCACGCTTGCGCCGCGATCCATTGTTTCGCCGGCGAAGGCGAAGCTGCGCCGGAAGCCGCTCTTCTGCGGCAACGGAAAGACGTTGAACAACGCCATGACTAAAATGTATTGCAGATAACCAAGCAATCGCCGCCGGAGCGGTGTGCCGCGTGGCGGGCGTCGCCAGTTGCGCAGCTTCTCGCCCTCCATAGCAATACATAGCTTCAGCCGGTAACGCGACGGCAAGGCGTATTGAATCAATGACTGATCGACCATCGAGACGTGATTCGCCACGAACAGCAAAGGCCCCTGAGCATCGCGCAATTGCGCTTTGCCGATAACCCGCGCGCGGCTCATCAGCCAGGTGATCGGCAGCATAACCAGATAAAAGATCAGCCCGCGAATCCACGTCACAGGGAATCGTCTTGGCCATTGCGGGTAAGGATAGTTGACCGCTTCGGCGCGTCCGCCTTCGCCGATCATGCGTTCGATGTCGCCGACCGTGGTTGCTGCTGTAAACGCCGCTTCATCGAGATCAACCTGATAATGATCTTCAAGCGCGCTTAACAACTCGACGCGGCCAAGCGAATCGAGCTTCAAATCAGCCGCGAGATTTGCTGTCTTATCCACCTGCTCAGGCGCTTCGCCGCTGACCCGCGCCACTTGTTGCAGGATGAAAGTGGGGGCCGGGGGCCGTGGGTCAGAGGTCGTGGTTCGCTTTGCACCGCCTATGCCTATCTCGATTACTCCGCGCGGTTCACCGGCCCCCGGCCCCTGGCCCCCGGCCCCCAGTTTCTCGATGATCGCTGGTTTGCGAATCTTCTTGGTCGGCGTCAGCGGAAATTCCGGCTCAGGCCAAACCGCCCAGCGGCGTAGACGCTGATGTTGGGCAAGTCGCGCGTTGGCACGCCCGACGGCGGTTCCCGGATCGCCGTTTTCGCTCTTTAAGATCAACACCGCCAGCGGCTCAGGCCCTTGCGGCGTGTCTATGCCGACGACGGCGCTGTCGCGAATCTCCGGCTGCGCGTTCAACGCGGCTTCGAGATCTTCGGGATAGATATTCAAGCCGGCAGCCGTGACGATGACATCTTTCTTGCGGCCTTTGAAATAGAGATTGCCTGCCGCGTCCATCTCGCCGACATCGCCAGTGCGCAGCCAGCCTTCTTCGTTTGTAATCAACTTTACATCGTTGCGCCAGTAACCGGGCGAGACATTGTCGCCGCGCACGAGAATTTCGCCGTTCTCATCGAGCTTCATCTGCTGGCCGGGCAGCGTCTTGCCAATCGAGCCGTGGCCGATCTTGAAGGGATGATTGACGCTGATGAGCGCCGCCGTCTCGGTCATCCCGTAGCCCTGAACGACCGCATAGCCAAGCCGCCGCCAAAAGCTTTCGGTCGGCTGACTCAAGGCCGCGCCGCCGGCGACAAAGGCCCAGAACTTCCAGCCGAACTCGCCGTGGATGCGGCGAAACAGCCACCAACGTTTCAGATAGTGTAGAGGCTCGGCGGCTTCGAGTTTTTTGTAAAGCGCATCACTTTTGCCGCGCGCCGCGTAGTCGCGCTCGATCTTCTGGCGCAGCGAATCGAGAAAGCGCGGCACCGTGATGACCACAGAGATGCGCTGCTTCTTGATGGCGGCGATGATCTCGGACGGATTGTGCGAATCCTGAAAGTAAACTTCGCCGCCGAGAATCTGCGGCACGAAGATGCCCATAAACTGGCCGAAGACGTGGCTGAGCGGCAGCAGATCGAGAAAGCGCACCGGATGAAATGGCCGCTCCCACTTGCGGTACTTGTTGATTTCGCGTTCCAGGGGACGGAGGTTCGCCAACAGATTGCGGTGCGTGATGACGACGCCCTTGGGCTCGGCGGTCGTCCCCGATGTGAAGATGATCTCGGCGATGTCGCTTTCGGAAATCTCTTCGTGTGCAAAGGCTGCGGTTGAATGAGGCGCGATGGCGTCGGCCAGTTCATCGAGCCTGAGTCGCGGCAGATCGAGCAGGCAATCCGTGCTGTACACGAGCAGCTTGGCATTGACTTGCTGTTGAACGCGGGCAACAAAGTCGGGGGCGCTTTCGACATCGAGCGGCACGACGATGACACCGCGCGCCAGGCATCCGAAGAAAGCCGCGACCCACTCGGCGCAGTTCTCGCCCCACAGCAAGACGCGCTCGCCTTTGCCTATGCCGCGACGGTCAAGTTCGCGCGCGAATTGAAATGCCGTATCGCGCAGCCGCTGGTAAGACCAGCGCTCCATACGCAAACCGCGCCGGTGCGCGAAAGCGGTTTGGCCCCGGCGGGCTGCCGTCGTATCGAGAAAGCTGATGAGATTGGTTCGCATTGACTTTTGTAATGCAACTGACTTTTGTAATGCAATTGGCTTTTGTGACGCAAGCGGTCAACCTGCGGTCGCTTCATCCCTATTTATGATAAGGCTCGCGCCGCCTCGCGGCCATCGCAGTTGTGACACTTGCTGACAGTGTACTGCGGCAAGTTTGTCGCGCCTTCACGCGCTGGTGTAAGATGAACGCGAGGGCAGCCGACGCCCCGAATGCTCGCCGCATTGTTCAATCATCAACTGGTTCCGGCTTCGTTTCAATAGGGCAATCGAATGATGCGGGCGAACGTGTGCCAATGAAAAAATCGCTTCTGAAATGGCTGCAAATCGTTTCGTTCGTGGCGGGCCTGGCGCTGTTTGCTTATCTCATCAAGCAGACCGGCCTCGGCAACATCATGGATTACCTGGCGATGATGGGCTGGGGCTTTGCGGTCATCCTCGCGCTGTCAGCCGTGCGCAACCTGATGCGCGCCGCCTCGTGGTATTACGCCATTGATCCGCCGCACCGGCTCGTCACCTTCTGGTCGCTCGCGAATGTGATGCTGGCGGGCGAAGCAATCAAGTACCTGACCGCCACCGGGCCGCTGTTGGGCGAGCCGGCGAAAGCGGCGATGGTGCGCCGCCACGTGCCGCTGGTCGAAGGCTTCTCGTCGGTGGTCGTTGAAAATCTGATCTACAACCTCACCGTCTTTCTCGTCATGCTGGCTGGCCTGCCGGCGCTTGCCTGGTTGATCGATGTGCCGCAGCGATTGCGTATCGTCGCTTACGGGTTTGCCGCCGCCCTGATTTTCGTCATGGGATTCGTCTGGCTGACGGTGCGCGGACGCTGGTTCATTCTGGCGCGCGTGCTCGAACAACTGCGGCGTTTGACCGCGCGACGAGCGATTGATCAAGAGAAGCCGCCGCGTTTGGTGCAACTCATCGCCCGCGTCCGCCAGGTCGAAGCCAACATCTATGCGTTTTATGAACACCGGCGCAGCGCCTTCTTCGGCATCTTTGCCATTAATCTGCTGGCGCATCTGATTAACGTGATTGAAGTCTGTTTGATCCTCAGGCTGATGCAGTTGCCGGCATCGCTTGCCACAGGCTTTGTCGTCGAAGCGGTGACCAAAGTGATCAACGGCGCGTTCTTCTTTGTGCCGACGCGCGCCGGCGTTTATGAGAGCGGCAACGCGCTGACGCTCGACGCCATTGGCCTGGGCACAGGCGCAGGCGTAGCACTGGCCATCATTCGTAAGCTGCGCGCCTTCGTCTGGGTAGCCTATGGGCTTGGCGCGATTGCGGTGATTGCCTTCAAAGATCGCCACCGGAATTTTGGATTTTAGATTTTGGATTTTGGAGGGCGCGCGCGTCGAGCACATAAACGCCTTTTCAATCCAAAATCCAAAATCTAAAATCTACAATTGAATTATGGATAATCTGGTCATCTCGAATCTGCTCTATCGCAAGACGCGCACGGCGACGACGATGGCGGGCGTGGCGCTCGGCGTCGTGCTCGTCGTGCTGACGGTCGGCATCGCGCACGGCTTTCTCAACGAACAGGGACGGCGCAACGGCGCGCTCACGGCAGAGATTTTGTTTGGCCCGCCGGGCACCGTCTTCGGCCTGAGCCTCAACCCGACGCTGTCGATGAACGTCCAGGTCGCCGATCAACTGCGCGCCATAGACGGCGTCGCCGATGCTGTGCCGATTGGCCAGAACCTGCAAGGGCGAATGATTGACGGCATCGACTATGATCGCTTCACACGGGTATCAGATATACGCATGATCGCCGGGCGTCCCGTCAGCGCGCCCGATGAAGTGATGATTGATCGCATTCAGCAGCGGCAGCGGCAGACGAAGCTTGGTGATGAAATGGAACTGCTCGACGGCAAGTTCCGCGTCGTCGGCATCTACGAGCCGGAATCGCTGGGCCGCATCAAGATTCCGCTCTCCAGGCTGCAAATCTATTTGAATCGCCCGAATCTTTGCTCGACGATTCTCATCAAAGTCAGCGACCCCGCAAGTCAGGACGAAGTCGCCGAGCGCATCAAAGCACGCTTTAAAGATTACAGTGTGACGATGACGCGCGATTTGCCGCTGATCTATTCGCAGGGCACGCCGGCGCTGCAAACCTTTTTGAAAGTCGTCATCGCGCTATCGATCATCATCAGTTCGCTGGTAATCTTGCTTACTATGTACACGACGGTCACCGAGCGCACACGGCAGATCGGCGTGTTGAAAAGTCTGGGCGCGTCGAAAACCTTTATTGCCGGCGAGATCGAAAAAGAGGCGTTGCTGATCAGCGCGCTCGGCGTGCTGGTCGGCTTCGGCATGTCGGCATTGGGCAAGCTGTTGATCACCCGGCTGACAACCATGAACGTTGAGCTTGAGCCGATGTGGCTGCTGTATGCGCTGGTGTTTGGTATGCTGGCTGGCCTGCTCGGCGCGCTGTATCCGGCCTTGCGTGCCGCCCATCAAGACCCGGTCAAGGCGCTCGCTTACGAATGATGCGGCGGCGCAATGGTAATGATTATGAGTTCAACCGAAGATCTACAGACCAACACAGCGGAACAGATTGCCCGGCTCTGCGAACAGATCGTCCGCGAATTTCATCCACAAAGAGTCATTCTGTTCGGCTCACATGCTTATGGCCAGCCGTCACTCGATTCCGATGTTGATCTTCTCGTGGTGATGCCGTTCGAAGGAAGCTCACGCGAGCAGGCAGCAAAGATTCGCAGCCGCATTGATACGCCAGTAGCGCTTGATCTCCTGGTGCGTACCCCCGAACAGCTATCCGAGCGACTGGCGATGGATGATTTCTTCATGCAGGAAATCACCCAACAAGGCAAAGTATTATATGAAGCCAATCATTCTTGAATGGATTCACAAAGCAGAAGGTGATTGGTTTTCGGCGCAGCGAGAAGCGCGTGCCCGCACGCATCCCAATTACGACGCCGCTTGTTTTCATGCACAACAATGCGCAGAGAAGTATTTGAAAGCCGAGTTGCAGGAAGCCGGACTCGCATTCAAAAAAACTCATGATCTTGTGAGCTTGCTCAACATGATTCTATCGATTAAGCCAACTTGGAGCGCGTTGCGAGCAGACCTGATCGTCCTTACAGCTTTTGCAGTGGATTATCGTTATCCGGGCGATGCGGCGACAAAAGCTGAGGCTCAAGATGCGGTCAAACGCTGCCGCCGGGTTCGCCGCCTTATTCGGCAGTCTTTCGGGCTTCCGCTCTGAGAATAGCTTGCACGGTTCACACATTGAAAGGCTACATCGCAACCCTGTAAGATGATTGTTTACCGATGCCAAAAAGAACCGACCTAAAGAAAATTCTCATCCTCGGCTCCGGGCCAATCGTCATCGGCCAGGCTTGTGAGTTTGATTACAGTGGCACGCAAGCCTGCAAGTCGCTGCGCTCGGAAGGCTTCGAGGTCGTGTTGATCAACTCGAATCCGGCGACGATCATGACCGACCCGGAACTCGCTGACCGCACTTATGTCGAGCCGCTCACCCCGGAAGCCGTCCGCAAGGTGATCGAACGCGAGCAGCCCGACGCGCTGTTGCCGACGGTCGGCGGGCAGACGGCCTTGAACCTTGCGGTGGCGCTCGCCGAAGACGGCACGCTTGCAGAGTACGGCGTTGAATTGATCGGCGCTAAGCTCGACGCCATCAAAGTCGCCGAAGACCGCAATCTGTTCAAGCGCGCCATGGAAGAGATCGGCCTGCGGATGCCGCGCTCCGGTTTCGCCAAGACCATTGAGGAGGCGCGCGAGTTGATCGAGATGGTCGGCTTCCCGGCCATCATTCGCCCGTCGTTCACGCTCGGCGGCACCGGCGGCGGCATCGCTTACAACGCCGAAGAATATGAAGAGATCGTCACACGGGCGCTTGCGGCGTCGCCGATTCACGAGACCATGATCGAGCAATCGATCATCGGCTGGAAAGAGTATGAGCTTGAAGTGATGCGCGACCTCGCCGACAATGTCGTCATCATCTGCTCGATTGAGAACTTCGACCCGATGGGCGTTCACACAGGCGATTCGATCACCGTCGCTCCCGCGCAGACGCTTACCGACCGCGAATATCAGGTGATGCGCGACGCGGCGATTCAGGTGATTCGCAAAGTCGGCGTTGAGACCGGCGGCTCCAATATTCAGTTTGCGCTGAACCCGACGAACGGCGATTTGATCATCATCGAGATGAACCCGCGCGTCTCGCGCTCGTCGGCACTGGCGTCGAAAGCCACCGGCTTCCCGATTGCCAAGATCGCCGCCAAGCTCGCCGTCGGCTACACTCTAGACGAAATCCCCAACGACATCACCCGCAAGACGCCGGCGAGCTTCGAGCCGACAATCGATTACTGTGTAGTGAAGATTCCCAAGTGGGCCTTTGAGAAATTCCCGGCCTCGGATCCGACGCTCGGCACACAGATGAAATCCGTCGGCGAAGCCATGGCCATCGGGCGCACCTTCAAAGAAGCCTTTCAGAAAGGGCTGCGCTCGCTCGAAGTACGCAGCTCGTTTCGCGTGCCGGACAACATTGACGAGATCGAGTTGCGCCGCCGGCTGGTGGTGCCGTCGGCAGAGCGCGTTTATTTCGTGATGCACGCCCTGGCGCACGGCTATCGTCTGGAAGAACTGCACGAACTGACGAAGATCGACCCCTGGTTCCTCGACAACCTGCAACAGATCAGTGAGCATGAAGAGGCATTGAAGCAGACGCCGCTCGACCAGCTTACCAGCGATCAGTTGCGCGAATCCAAGCGCATGGGATTTTCCGATCAACGGCTCGCGGTTCTCTTACACACCACCGAAGATGAAGTTCGCCGCGCGCGAAAAGAGATGAAGATTACACCGATCTTCAAGCGCGTCGATACCTGCGGCGCGGAGTTCGAATCGTTCACGCCCTATCTTTACTCGACCTACGAAGACGAAGACGAAGCCGCGACGACGACGCGCCGGAAGGTGATGATCTTAGGTTCCGGGCCGAACCGCATCGGCCAGGGCATCGAGTTCGATTATTGCTGCTGCCACGCGGCGTTCGCGCTGAAAGAAGAAGATTATGAATCGATCATGGTCAACTGCAACCCGGAGACGGTGTCTACGGATTACGATACCTCGGATCGTTTGTACTTCGAGCCGATCACCTTTGAAGACGTGATGGAGATTGTCGAGCGCGAACGGCCCGTCGGGGTCATTGTGCAGTTCGGCGGGCAGACGCCATTGAATCTGGCAATGCGGCTGTTCAAAGCCGGGGTGCCGATTGTCGGCACCTCGCCGGAAGCCATTGACCTGGCCGAAGACCGCAAGCGCTTCGGGCGGCTGCTGGTCGACCTCGGCATTCCGCAGCCGCCCAACGGCACCGCCACGTCGAATGAAGAAGCGCGCGAGGTCGCGGCGCGCATCGGTTATCCGGTGCTCGTGCGTCCGAGCTACGTGTTGGGCGGGCGGGCGATGCAGATTGTTTATGACGAAACCACCCTCGACAATTACATGACTTATGCCGTCGAAGCATCGCCGGAGCATCCCGTGCTGATCGATTCGTTTTTGGAAAGCGCCAGCGAGATTGATGTGGACGCGCTGGCCGACGGCGAGCGCGTGGTTATCGCGGGCATTCAGCAGCACATCGAAGAAGCGGGCATTCATTCGGGCGATTCGTCGTGCGTGCTGCCGCCTTATGAAGTGAAGCCGGAACATCTGGAGGCAATGCGCCGCTACACACGCGAACTAGCGCAGGCCCTGCACGTTGTCGGGTTGATGAACATCCAGTTTGCCATTGCGGACGACACAGTCTACGTCCTGGAAGTGAACCCACGGGCCTCGCGCACTGTGCCATTTGTATCGAAAGCTACAGGCGTGCCGCTGGCGAAGATTGCCGCCAAGCTGATGCTGGGCCGCAAGCTCGCGGAGTTCCAGTTGCCGGATGAGTTGATGGTTGATCGCTTCTATGTCAAAACGCCGGTATTCCCTTTTACGAAATTTCCCGGCGTTGATCCGATCCTCGGCCCCGAAATGCGGTCGACAGGTGAAGTGATGGGCGTCGCGGAAACCTTCGGCGGCGCGTTTCTGAAGGCGCAGCAGGGAGCGGGACTGCGCTTGCCGCGCAGCGGTGCGGTCTTCATCAGCGTCAACGATCAGGACAAGCGCGAGGTCATCGATCTGGCGCGGCAGCTTCACGAGATGGGGTTTCGGCTGGTGGCGACACGCGGCACCGGGCGGCGGCTGAAAGGCGCAGGGCTGTCGTGTAATTTCGTTTACAAAGTCAACGAAGGCCGCCCGAACATCACCGACCTGATCAAAAGCAAGCAGATTGATTTAATCATCAACACGCCGCTCGGACGTATGTCGTTTTACGACGAGCGCGCCATTCGCCGCGCTGCCATGCAATATGCGGTGCCGTGCATCACCACGGTGACCGGCGCTAAGGCCATCATTGCCGCCATTCGCGCCTTGCGTGACGAAGAGTTGCAGGTGCGCTCGCTTCAGGATTACCACGCCCAGGCCGCCAGCCAGTAGAAAAAGTCCGACGGGTGACGCATAATAAACTCCCGGTCCTGCGATGAACCAGTTAAGCAGGCTCAGGCACGATGAGGTATCTCGACCTATGGAAAGTGCGCGCAAAGCGTATGACGAGATTGTCGATCTATTTGCTCGCGGCACAACCTCAGCCGACATTCTCGCCTTTCGCCCGTCAAAGCAAGCCCAGGAGCGCGTGCGCGATTTGCTTGCGCGCAACCAGGCAGGCGAACTCAGCGAAGCAGAGGCTGCCGAGTTGGAACGCTTCAGCGAGTTGGAGCACTTGATGCAGTTAGTCAAAGCGCGCGCGCATCTCTATGCGGAGAAGCAAGCGTGAGTCGCAAGCGCGTTCCAGCGGCATTGCGGCGGCTGGTGCATAAGCGGGCTGGTGAACATTGCGAATACTGCTTGCTTGCCGAAGCGCACGCCTTCTTTTCTCACGAACCTGATCATATTATTGCATTGCAGGTTGCGCTCGCTTCAGGATTACCACGCCCAGGCCGCCAGCCAGTGACGCGCCTTTCAGACAAACTCACTTGACCAAAACTTTATTGCAGGAGTGCGCTGACGGCTGCCTTCTTGTGCAGTTTGTGTGCTACATTGCTGCTTATGCGTGCGGTCGTTCAACGAGTCACCTCATCGACAGTTGAAGTGGATAACCAGCGGGTCAGCGAAATCGCCGCCGGCCTGCTCGTGCTGCTCGGCGTCGGGCGCGACGACGACCAGAGCGATGCCGATTATCTGGCAGATAAAATTATTAACCTGCGCATCTTTCGCGACGAAGCCGGCAAGATGAATCGCGGGCTCGCAGAGGCGGGCGGCGCGCTGCTGGTGATTTCGCAGTTCACGCTCTACGGCGATACGCGCAAAGGCCGCAGGCCCTCTTACATCGCGGCGGCGGAGCCTGAGCGAGCCAACGCGCTTTACGAATATTTTGTCCAGCGCCTGCGCGCTCAAGGAATCAAAGTTGAAACCGGCGTCTTTCAAGCCATGATGCAAGTCGGCCTGGTAAACGATGGCCCGGTGACGATTCTGCTCGACAGCCGCAAGCTATTTTGATGCTGCAAAGATCAACCTATTCGACACGACAATTCCCTGTGACAAGGACACACTGATGAAAACCGAAGAAGAAGAATCCAGAATCTACCAGCACACGCTGGACATCTTCAGAGCCCATGAACCGCTGTTGAGCGACGCGGCTAGAAACCGGGCTTTTTACGCGGCGCTAAAAAAGCATATCTCGCCTGGCGCGACGGTTCTCGACATCGGCTCAGGAACCGGGGTGTGGGCGATTGCCGCGGCGCGGCTTGGCGCGAGCAAGGTGGTCGCCATTGAAAGAAACAGCTTGCTCATTCCCATCATCCGAACGCTGGCGCGCGAAAACCAGGTCGCCGATAAGATTGAAATCGTCGAATGCGATTCGCGCGAATTCAGATCGCGCCATCGGTTCGATGTCGTCGTCAGCGAGACCATCGGCAACGAGGGTTTCGATGAAGAGATCGTGCCGATTATGATTGATGCCAGGAAGCGGCTGCTGAAGAAGGGTGGCCTTTTGATTCCGCGCTCGCTGGCAATCATTGCCGCCGCAGCGCATCTCAGATCACCGAAGTTGCCCGCCGTCGCGCCCGTGCAATGCGATTACTTTGCCTCTCTCAACCTGAACATCCCCGTGGTGTTGAACAATAAGAAAAGCTTGCGGCTGCTGTCGGAGCCGGCTCAATTAGTCAGCGTCGATTTGACGACCGTACAGCGCCCGCCCAGGCTCGACCGGCTGACGGCGCGTTGGAAAATGAGCGATCTGCCGTCAGTCAACTGCTTTGTGATCTGGGCCGAAGCGACCATCGGCGAAGCCGTCAACTTAAAGACGATTGCCACTTCCTCATGGAATCCTATCGTCTATCGCATCAAGCCGTTTGCCACGGCGCGCGGCGAAGTCGAGTTAAAGCTGTCGATCTCCGGCAAAGATTATCACTGGAGCGCGAGCTTGCCATCGCACCCAGACGAGCCGGAGCGCGCCTATGCGCCGATGTTCGCTTATACCGCGATACAGACTCAGATTCAGATGGCGGCGACGCTCAGCCCGCGTTAGCGCCGCCGTGCCCGGACGAAGAAAAAGCCCCGAATGCCGAAGCACTCGGGGCGACTATTTAAACTTCTGCAACGCACTCGTCAGGCGCGCGCGTCGCCGGGAACCGGCAGGATCGGATTGAGCACCGAGGACCGCGGCTCGCTCTTGGGTTTGTCTGTGCGCGTCGGCGTCGGCTCGTCGTCGTCCAGCGGCAAGCCCGCAACCAGACGGCGAATCTGCACCGCATCCAACGACTCGCGTTCGAGCAAAGCCTCGGCCAGGCGAATCATCGCTTCCTTGTTTTCAAAGATGATTTGCCGCGCGCGATTGTATTGCTCGGTGACGATGCGATTGACTTCCTGGTCAATCTTGATCGCCGTGTCTTCGCTGTAATCCTGGTGCTGGGCGATCTCGCGGCCCAGGAAGATCTGCTCTTCCTTCTTGCCGTAGGTGATCGGGCCGAGCGTTGACATGCCGAACTCGCAGACCATCTTGCGCGACAGTTCCGTGGCGCGCTCAATGTCGTTGGAGGCTCCCGTCGTCATGTGATTCAAGAAGATCTCTTCGGCGATGCGCCCGCCCATCAGGATGGCGATCTGGCCTTCGAGATAATCCTTGGTGTGCGAATAACGGTCGGCTTCCGGCAACTGCATGGTGACGCCCAGCGCCATACCGCGCGGGATGATCGATACTTTGTGAATCGGGTCGGCGTTCGGCACCTTGATGCCGACCAGGGTATGGCCGGCTTCGTGATAAGCGGTGTTGCGCTTCTCTTCGTTCGACATGACGATGGAGCGGCGCTCTGTGCCCATCAGCACTTTGTCTTTTGCCCACTCGAAGTCGAGCATGGCGACGGTCTTGCGATTGTAGCGCGCCGCGTTGAGCGCCGCTTCGTTGACCAGGTTCGCCAGATCAGCGCCCGTAAAGCCCGGCGTACCGCGAGCGATCACGTTGATATCGACATCGTCGCCGAGCGGAATCTTGCGCGTGTGTACCAGGAGGATGCCTTCGCGGCCCTTCACGTCAGGGCGATTAACGACGACGCGACGATCAAAGCGGCCCGGTCGCAGCAGGGCCGGATCGAGCACGTCCGGGCGGTTCGTCGATGCCATCAGGATGACGCCGTCGTTTGATTCAAAGCCGTCCATTTCGACCAGCAACTGATTGAGCGTTTGCTCGCGCTCGTCGTGGCCGCCGCCAAGCCCAGCGCCGCGATGCCGGCCAACCGCATCGATTTCATCAATGAAGATGATGCACGGCGCGTTCTTCTTGCCTTGCTCGAACAGGTCGCGCACGCGCGATGCGCCGACGCCGACGAACATCTCGACAAAGTCTGAGCCGGAGATTGAGAAGAACGGCACGTTGGCTTCGCCGGCCACGGCGCGCGCCAGCAAAGTCTTGCCGGTGCCCGGAGGGCCCATCATCAGCACGCCTTTGGGAATGCGCCCGCCGAGTTTCTGAAATTTCTGCGGCTCTTTCAGGAACTCGATGATCTCCTGCAACTCTTCTTTCGCTTCATCAACGCCGGCGACATCCTTGAAGGTGACGCGCTTCTGTTGATTGCTGAGCAGCTTTGCACGAGACTTGCCGAACGACAGCGCCTTGTTGCCGCCCGACTGCATCTGCCGCATCATGAAGATCCACAAGCCGATGAAGACCAGCAACGGCGCATAGCTCAACAGACCGATGAGCCATTGGCTCGACGACGAATTTTTGAACGAATAATCCACGCCGGTCTCATTGAATTTCTTGGCAAGATCAGCCTGGATGAATTCGTTGGTAAGTTGGATGTTAAAGGTTTCGCCGGTGGTCAATTCACCGCGCACACCGCTGCCTTCTTCAATAACGGCTTTGCGAATCTGCTTGTCCTGCGCCTTTTGCAGCAGTTGCGGATAATTGAGGTTGGCATCCTTCGGATTGCTCCGGCCATTAAAGACCTGATAGAGAAGAAATGCGCCGCCAATGATCAGCACCCAAAAAATTATCTGTCTAACGGTTGAGTTCACCTAGTACCTCCACGAAAACCACGCAGTCCGCGCGTAATCTCATTCTAACCGACTCCATTTTGATGCGCAATAATTTGCAGCCGCAGCCTTTATTGTAGATTTCTTGCGAAATCTACGGTTGCCGGTTGTCAGTCGCCAGGTGTCAGCTATCCGAACCGCAATGCTTGCCTTAAAGCGCAAGGGTCAAACCTCGCAACCCATAACTACCCACGGCTCATTTCGTCACAGCCAAATACGGTAGCTGGCGAAATTGGTTCTGTAATCCTAAGCCGTAGCCGAAAACGAATCGGTCATCACTTTGAAAGGCGGCAAAATCGGGCTGAATGTCGACGCGCCGCTCGCCAGGTTTGTCTACGAGCATGCAGGTGCGCAAAGATTTGATGGCGCGGTCGGCCAAATGTTTGGTCACATAATCGAGCGTCACGCCGGTGGCGACGACGCCGCCAACCAGCAAGATGTCGCGCCCGCGCGGGTCGAATTCGCTGGTGAAGAGCACTTCGGTCTGGCCGCCGTGACGGTGGCGGCTGACTTTCATGAAGCAGCAACTGAGCGGCAGGTCGAGGGCGCGAATCAAATCGGCTAAGAAGACAAAGGCGTCGTCGAGCATGCCGACGACCGTAAGATCGCGCACTGCAACATTGCCGCGAATTTCGACGGCTAGTTGACGTATGCGGTCTTGAATTTCCTGTTCGGTGCGAATGATCTGAAGGTTATTGTCCATCGGTGCTCCTGCGATAAAATCAGAGGTTCAGGGCGCGCACGATGGCAAGAGTGCGAGTCTCGCTGCGCGCGGCGAAGTCAACGGCTGGGGGCAGTCCCGGCGACCATACATAGCAATCATCAGTTGTCATCACAACAGGCCATGCGGTCCTGCGGCTGGCTGGGATTGTATGGTCAATCATCAGCTTTTTCAACTTAATTGTTTTGCGGTGCCCTGAAACCCGCACACGCTCGCCGCGACGGCGCGGACGAACGATCAAGGCCGCAGACAGCGCATCGTCATCGAGAACCGCCATGAGCCAGTCGCGCCCGTGCTTTTCTTTCCAGTGCTGCGCTTGCTTGAAAAGCGATGGCAACTGACTGGCAGGCAGGCCGCGCTCCAGCGTGAGCATCAATCCGCCGGCTTCCGCCTGTGGCCTGGCAGCACTCAACTCAAGAGTGTAACCGCTCGCCCGCAGTTCGCTCGCAGCCTTATCGATTCGCTTGAAAATGATCGCCTCGAATTCGCGCCAGACTTCCAGGCCGCCGGGAAGCTGTAGGCGTTTGCCGCTCGCCTGTTCCTCAAGCAACCAACTGACGGCGGCAACGTGCCTGGCAGTGATTTCCCTGTGTGCGCCGCTATCGGCGACCCCGCACATACGCCGAATCGCTTCGATTAACATACGCCGCTGCAAGCCTGCGGGCGGCTCGCGCAACATCGCGATGCGGTAGGCAGCAATTGAGCGCCGCGCTTCGTCGCCGGCTTTACCGAGCGGCTCGATGTGCGCCGCATCAAGCAAAGTTTTCGCCAGCGCGTCGAGCGCCTGCTCGTCGGCGGCAAGGTGTTCGGCGGCGCGCGCAATGGCTTCGACCGCCTGCGAATTAATCGCGCGCAATGCCGGCAGCACATCGCGGCGCAGGCGATTGCGCGTGAACTCTCCGGCGATGTTGGTCGCATCAATTTTGTAATTCAAACCGCGCTCGCCGCAGTAGGCTTCGACTTCCTGGCGCGTGATGACAAGCAGCGGACGGATGAGCAGGGGTCGGGGGTCGGGGGTCGGGGGTCGGGGTATTGCGTGAGCGGCATCCTCTCGCTGTTGTAGGCACACTGCTTTGATAACCGGCCCCTGGCCCCTGGCCTCTGGCCCCCGACTCGCGAACTCGTGAGCCAGACAGACCGGGCGCATCGCCGCAAGGCCGCGCGCGCCCGCGCCGCGCACCAGGCGCATCAGGAAGGTTTCGGCTTGATCGCTCATCGTGTGGCCGGTGGCGATACGATCTGCGCCGGTCGCGCGCGCGACGCGCAGCAGGAAATCATAACGAATCTCGCGCGCCGACTCTTCAATGCCGCGCCGCGAGCCTGCGGCGGCAGCGCGCACGTCGGCGCATTCAGTCGTCACCGGCAAGTTCAGGCTTTCGGCCAGTCGCCGCACAAACTCGGCATCTGCATCCGAATCCACGCCGCGCAGTTGATGATTGAGATGCGCTACGTGCAACTGGTGACCGAGGGTCGGAGGCCGAGGGTCGGTGAATGATTGCGAATCTGCGGAGTCCGCAAGCGATTGCCCGGCGTCAGCGATCTTTTCAATCTCCTGTCCGGCCCCTGGCCCCTGGCCCCCGGCCCTCGCCGTCAGGCGCACGAGCATATCGAGCAACGCGACAGAGTCTGGCCCGCCCGACACGGCGACCACAATGCCGCGCGCGTCTTTGAGCATGCGGTGTTGCTCAATGTAGCGCTGGACTTTGGCAAATGCCTTCATCTTTTCGCCCGATGGCCACAAGCATCGCACGCCGACCAGGAGCGCGCAATGTCAAACGAAAAAGGCAAAAGCGAGGCGCAAGCGTGCGCCATCACTTTTGCCTTTTGCCTTTTGCCTTTTGCCTTTTGCCTTACTTCCCGACGTATTCCCAGTGCCAGGGTTCGTAAAAATATGGGCGGAAGCCGAAGCGCGCGGCGTTCTTCGTCAGCCAGCGATAGGCTTTCGTCTGGGTCTGCAAAGCGCGGTTGTCGTCTTTCGTGCTGACCGGTTCGCCGCCGACGTAAAGGTCGAGCGCCCGCCCGGTGAAGTGCGGGCTGTTGACCGCGAGCCCGGCGCGCCCGCTGTTGGGCGACTGCGCACGCAATTGCGCCTGGTATTCGCGCGAGCGAAATGCCGAGACGACTTTGAAATATTTTTCACTTTCGGCCAGCCCGCCGTCGCGCGTCACTTGCAGGCCGAGCGCCGCATCGGCTGTGGCGGCGGCGATCATTTGCTTATAAGCGGCGTAGGTCGCGCGCTCGACTTGGCGAAGCTCTTCGGGGCGCGACGGGTCGTAGCATTCCGAAGGCGGAATCGTCACCAGTTCATCAGGCGTCGGATAGCTGTGATCTTTAATACGGTTCGCCTGCCAATCGGTAATCATCTGCGACCATGTGGTCTGGTCAAGGATACCGTTTGCCGCCACTCCGCGCTGCTGCTGCCAGCGCGATAACTGCGCCGCAAAGCCGCCCGTCGTCTGGTCGCCTTCCGCGCCGATGAGGCTGCCGACCAGCGGCGCGTATAGCCGCCAGCCGCGTTGCGATTTGCCGCCGAATGCCCAGTTCAAATTGTCCTGCAATTCGGTATTGCGCAACGCCGCCGCAGTGAACAGCGAAGCCGCCGCAGAACTGGCTTCCACAGCCGGTTTCGCCGACGCCGACAAGCGCTCGACAGTAAGCGACGAAGCCGGCGAATTGCTGTCGCCCGCCGCTGCTTTGGCCGTCTTGATTTGCGCCGACTGGCCGGCGACTTTCCACTCTGAGCCGAAAACCGCAACCACAACGGCGAGCATAACCGCCAGCCCGATGGTCAACCCTGTGCGTGATGTCATCTGCTAAAACCCCTTGAAGAAAACTACATGAACTATTTTACCTGATGCGCCATTGACGGCTCAATAACTTTATCCGGACGCAATGAAAACGAAACAAATGCGTCAGGCGGGCGGTGCCCGGTCAAATCTTGTGAAACTTGTCAAAGAGATGTTAAAAGCATCTCATAGCATTCGAGGCAACGCGCCGGGTGCTGTATATTAGATCACGCGGAAGGAACCGCTGAGATGGAGAGGCTGAAGACGTTCTTAAAAAAACGCGCTCTCTTAATGGGCACACTCGCGGTGGCCGTTCCGCTCGTCTTCATCATTTTCTGGCAATACCACTCGCTGAAATCACTTGAAAAGACGCTGCCCATTTATCGCAAAGAAGTGATGCGCGATTACCTGCGCGCCGTCAGCGAAAGCGTCGCCAGTTTTTATTTCTCCAACGCGAAGGAGGCCCTGAGCGTGTCGCCCGATGCCATCAGTAATCGCGTTGGCGGTCAGATTCAGGTTAAAGACAGCAGCGCCCTGGCTGCGGCTCTCAAGCGGGTCGGCGAGCACTTCGCGCAGCACCCCATTCCAGGCGCGCGACGCTTCTTCATCGTCGTTAACACCCAACAAAACAGCGCCGATCAGGGCGCTGTGCTGTTTTATAATCCGACGACCCGCGCCATGCAACTGGAGCCGGCAGCGTCGGAACTGCAAGCCATCAACGTCGCCTGCGCCGCCTATCTCATCTATATCCGTGGCGGCTCACAGGTGCTGTCCATGCCGATGGGCAATGACCGCAATCCGTGGCATCCGCTCATCGTCAATCCGGTGGTCGATGCGGCAGGGAAAATCATCGCGGTCACCGGCATGGTGGTCGATGAAAAATACTTTCTCAAAGAGGTGCTGCCGACGGCGATTGATAAACCGTTGCGCGAGACTTTCACGACCGACTACCAGGAGGTGATCGTTGCCGTCAACGACGAAAATGATGACCACATATTCGGCGACGAACCTCTGACCCGCGAGACGGCGGAAGCTTATCAACGCTTCTCTTTCATCTTTACACGCTGGTTTCTGGAGACGCGCATGCGCGGCATGACCGAAGCGCAATGGGCGCGGCGCAATTTTCTCGTCAATCTATCGCTCGGCGCGGTGATGACTCTGTTTCTGATCGGCGGCATTGCGCTGACCTTGCGCACGGCGGCGCGCGCCATGAAGTTGTCGCAGATGAAATCGGATTTTGTAAGCAATGTCTCACACGAGTTGCGCACGCCGCTAGCTTCGATTCGCGTCTTCGGCGAGTTCCTGAAACTGGGCCGCGTCAAAGACACCGCGAAGATGCGCGAGTACGGCGAATACATCGAAACCGAAAGCCGCCGGTTGACGCAGTTGATCAATAACATCCTCGATTTTTCGCGCATCGAATCGGGGCAGAAGAGTTACCACTTTTATTCGACAGACATCCGTGAGTTGGTCGCTGACACCTTGAAAGTCTTCGATGTGCGCTTGAAACAGGATGAGTTCACGATTCACTTCGAATCAGCGGCCAACTTGCCGCGCGTCGCGGTCGATGCCGACGCCATGACGCAGGCGCTGGTCAACCTGCTCGACAACGCCGTGAAGTATTCCGGCGCATCTCGCGACATCACCCTCAGGCTCGATTACCGCGACGAGTTGGTGACCATCGCCGTCAGCGACAAAGGCGTCGGCATTCCCGAAGAAGATCAGGAAAAAGTCTTCGAACGCTTTCATCGCGTCAGCACAGGTCTCGTGCATGACGTAAAGGGGAGCGGCCTGGGGCTGGCTATCGTCAAGCACATCGTCGAGGCGCACGGCGGCAAGGTGGCCGTAGACAGCCGCCCAGGTCGCGGCGCTACGTTTACCATACATCTGCCGGCGATCACCGACACCGGCATTGAACGCGATGCGAATGCTCCAACAATGACGACCGGCGATGAATCGCTGGCGCGCGGCTGAATAGGAGAAAGAGATTCATGCCTATGGCAAGAGTGCTAGTGGTCGAAGACGATAACGCGATGGCGGTCGCGCTCAACGACGGCTTTCAATACGAAGGTCACGACGTGACGCTCGCCAGAGACGGCGCGCAGGGGCTGGCGCTGGCTACACATGACCAGTTCGACATCATGATTTTGGATGTCATGCTGCCGAAGATGAGCGGCCTAGATGTTTGCCGCCAACTGCGCAGCGCCGGCAATCAGATTCCCATCATCATGCTGACGGCGCGCGGCCAGGAGATCGACAAGGTGCTCGGATTGAAGATCGGCGCTGATGATTACGTCACCAAGCCGTTCAGCTTCATGGAACTGGCGGCGCGCGTCGAAGCCGTGTTGCGACGGGCCACCAAGAACCGAGAATCGATAGATATGCTACGCTTCGGCGACGTGCTGGTCGATTTCAAAAAGAATACGGCGACGAAAAATCAAGCGCCGATGGAGCTATCGCCGCGCGAATTCCGCATCCTGAAATACTTCGCCGAGCACATGGGCGAAGTCGTCACCCGCGATCAACTGCTCGACCACGTCTGGGGCTACGACAGTTTTCCGCTGACGCGCACCGTCGACACACACATCGCCAAGCTGCGGCAGAAGATCGAAGAGAATCCCGGTGATCCACATTACATCGTCACCGTGCACCGAGCCGGCTACAAGTTCGTCGGGTGATCGGCATGCCAATCTGGAGTCGCGGATCGAAGAGACGCGAAGGAGAATGAAAGATTATGAGATTAACCTATGTGATCAAATACGTCGGCGATATGGAGCGAGCCGTTAAGTTTTACAAGGACCAGCTTGGGCTCGCTTTGAGATTTCAATCTCCTGGCTGGAGCGAATTTGAAACTGGAGAAACCACTCTCGCGTTGCATTTAGCTTCACCTGAAAAACCTGCGGGTACGTCCCAACTAGGGTTTGGTGTACCAGATATTGATCGCTTCTATGTGGAAAAGAAGGAAGATGGCTTAGAGTTTACATCTGCTCCGACTGAATCATTCGGAAGCCGGATAGCGAGGTTTATGGATTCAGAAGGGGTTGAGTGTAGTGTGAGCGGGAAGTAGCAATCTGAGTGGATACAGATGATTGGCTTGAAGGATTGAAGCAGCGTGCCGTTTGCTCTTGTCAGAGCACTTCCCGTTCGGTGATCCACATTACATCGTCACCATACACCGAGCCGCCTACAAGTTCAGCGGATGAAGCCGCCTGTCGCCAGCAACACACAAAAGCCATGAGCGCCCCGCCCGCCATCATTCAAGCCGACTTTGATCGCATTGCGCGGTTGCCTGATTATAGCCGCTCATTGTAGTCCAGTTGAATTCCTGTTAGGCTTTCGCCCGATCTACTAAAACAATGGCTCTGCACCTAACGGCGGCGCGGTGAGCCTGGGCATAGAGAGCTTTCCACTATGCCGTAAATGCAATGATCAGGGTCAAGATTACAAGCTAGTAGCTGCACGAACGATCCAGGCAACTCTCTGCACAACAACGCATCGAAGCGAACTCCAATTTGGCTCGCGAGGTAACCAGGCACCGCCGATTATTCGCTCGAATTGGAGGTGCCTTGACGCGCCGCTCGCACCCAAACGCCGAGGGAGATTGATATATGAATCGCATTCTGACAGTCATATTGTTGCTGACCCTTACCGCCTGTTCGGCGGCGCAGATCGCTTCTGTTGCGAACCAGTCGGATCACAACGGCAACGCAAACCACCCGCCCCGTGTTGCGGCTCGAACATCTGGCACCGGACCAGGAGGGCTCCCGCTTGCCAGCTTAGAGTTTGAGACAGTGACCGTGAATTTGCGCGGCGATGTCACAGATCGTCGAAAAGCGCAGGCCAGCTATTACATTGAAGACCCAAACGGCGTTGGCATGGAGATGGTTCAAATCCCTGCCGGCTCATTTATGATGGGGTCGTCCGCCAAGGACTCGGTGAAGCCTAGGCACCTGGTCAACGTGGCTTCGTTTTATCTCGGCAAGTATGAGGTCACCCAGGCCCAGTGGAGGGCGGTGGCAAGCTTACCGAAAGTGAGCCGCGATTTGAATCCTGATCCTTCTTATTTCAAAGGTGACAGTTTGCCCGTGGAACAGGTGTCGTGGAAAGCGGCAATCGAGTTTTGCGCGCGACTCTCGCAGGCGACCGGCAGGGCCTATCGCCTTCCGAGTGAAGCTGAATGGGAATATGCGTGCAGGGCGGGAACAACCACCGCCTATGGGTTTGGCGACACCATCACTTCGGAGTTGGCGATCCACCACAGGGGATACCCATTCGATGCAGAGCCGACACGGTTCAATCAGAAGGGAACCGCGCCGGTCGGTTCCCTGGGCATCGCCAATAAATTTGGCTTGTATGATATGCACGGTAATGTGAGCGAGTGGTGCCTGGACGGCTCGCACCTGAGCTATAGAGGCGCGCCGGTAAATGGCGATCCCTGGAAGCCGGAGCACCGCGATGTAAGCCGCATGATACGCGGCGGTTCGTGGGCCGATTTCCCTCAAGATTGCAGTTCAGCGGCCCGCTATTCGGCGATTCTGGAATCAGGAATCAGCCACATCGGGTTTCGTATTGTTGAGCAGGAGGGTAAGCCGAAGCCTGCGTTTAATGAGATTGCCACGGCGCAGATAGTTAGTGGAAAAGCGGTCAGCCTAGTGGAAGGTTTCCTCGCTGCACACCCGGACGAGCATCTCCTGGCCCTCGACGATATTCCCAGGCCGGCGCTGGAAGAGGCTCAGCGGCCACGGCAACCCCCCCACCAGATAGCCGCGCTCGACCTCCAGCAACCGGATATGCTGGACCTTGCCATCAGGGAACGCGACGCTAACGGTGACGGCATAGAGGATGTCGTTGCGATCATCGCAAGAGAGGACAAAGGTCACAAACTCTATAGCGTGATCTGTTTCAACGGGGGAAAAACAGCCGGATACTCCCGCGTTCCATTTTGGGTCGTGAAAGATTCAAGCCGATTCATTGGCGGCTTTGATGTTGAGGAAGCGGCACTGTTCAAAAAGTTCCGCTATCCCAGTCCGTCAACCATCGAGCTTCACTACGACGGTCTTTATCCTTTAGGGGAATTCAAAGATGAGTTTTTCAGATGGAACGGCTCGCAATATGAACAAACGTACTTTGTTGCCGATGAATATGTCATGTGGCCAGAAGACCTCAAAATCTTCTCACTTCCTCATCCAGACTCCAGAGTCGTCACGGTATTGAAACGAAAAGACGGAGAAGACGCGCCAAAGTTGCGTGTCTTGTACCCGGTGCCAGATAAGCTCGAAGGAGTTCGATGGTATAAAGTCCAAGTATACAAGGGCAACCGTCGCACCAGTATAACCGGGTTCATCTCTGGGGCGAATCTTCATCGTTGTTTTGATGATTGCTAGAGAAGCGGCAAAAGGAGAGCTGCACTGGGGTTGCGGATTTCGCGAAGTCGGGCGGCGCGAGCGGCTCGGCAAGCTGCACGGCGTGTGGCGCGACGTGGTGATCTTGGAACGGCGCAGCCAGCGAGTTGGCATAGAGTAATGTCGAGGGACGCCGGGCCGGATTGATAAATCGTGACGAGAGATTGATCACTCTTGCCTCGTAGACGGCATCGGCTCACTTCTGAGCGCTGTAGAGTGCGGCGGTTTCCGATGTAGTCGCGTTCTGTCCCGCTACGTTGGCGGGAGCCGTCAAAAGGATGAGCAAAATGGCGACCAGCAGGATAGGATGTGGCATCCTTAGAACCCCTCCCACTGGTAGTCGAGAAACTCTTTGAACTTGCTCTGTGTGTCAGGAGGGATTCTACGGCGCGGCGATGTAAATGTGGCGATGCAGATGTAAAAAGCTGTAAAAGCTGTCGGCGAATTGCAAAAATCCAGCGGCTTGCCTTCTGCGTGAATAGGAGAGAAGACCGCAGGTTGATCAGCCAGCGTGGCCACGAATGACACAGATCACACAAAGGCTCACGAATAGCGATCAATCATTCGTGTCATTCGTGTCATTCGTGGCTTCTTCCTCCTCTTTACTGCGATTGCTGCCAGCGCCCGCGCGTGAAATCGGGAAACTTCATCGGCAGGCTGCCCTGCGCAACCGACATATCGCTCAGCGGGCCGGGGGCGCTCCACGCCGCCGCGTCGTAGACATTCAGGTCCGGCGCTAATCCTTTGCGAAGGCATTCAATCAGGCGGTAAACCATGATGAAATCCATGCCGCCGTGGCCGCCGCGCTTGCGGGCAATCTCGCCAATGTTCTTCCACAACGGATGCTCGTATTGCGCTTTGTATTGATCAATCGCCATCCACTTCTCGCCGCCTTCCTGACCGTCAACGTAGAGACGCGGCGGATAATCGCGGAACGCGCCCTTCGTGCCAGAGATCAGATTCAAACGATCATACGGGCGCGGCGTCGTCACCGTGTGTTGCAACATAATGGTGCGGCCTCTTGCGGTCTTGATGATGCTGGTATTCATATCGCCGCATTTGTATTTTTCCTTACGTTTCGGACTGTCCGCCGGAATGTGCGCTTCGCGAAAAGCGGCAAGGCTGACGGACAGCGAACTCATCGACACCATGTAATCGAAACGGTCGCCGTGATGAATCTCCAGGTATTGCGCCACCGGGCCGAGGCCGTGCGTCGGATAGAGATTGCCATCGCGCGTGATGTGCGGGAAGCGCCGCCATAAGCCTTCGCTTTCGTCTTGGAACAACAGTTCGCGCAGGTCGTGAATGTAGGCCGCTTCCGCATGCACCAGATCGCCAAACAAACCGGCGCGCACCATGTTTAACACAGTCATTTCGTTATCACCGTAACAACAATTTTCCATGATCATGCAATGGCGGCGCGTCTTCTCCGACGCATCAACGAGCTTCCAGCAATCTTCGAGGGTGGTGGCTACCGGCACTTCGACGCCGGCGTGTTTGCCATTGTTCATCGCCGCCAGCGCCATCGGCACATGCCAGTCCCAGGGCGTAGCGATGTAGATGAAATCGAGGTCGGCGCGCTTGCAGAGGTTTTCAAAATCATGATCGCCGTTGGCATAACCGGCGGGCGTCTTCTGGCCGGCTTTTTCAATGATACGCTGGGCGGCGGTGACCTTATCTTTGACGATGTCGCACACGGCGGTGATCTCGACGCCGTCAACGCCGAGGAACTCATCAAGCATGCTCGCGCCGCGCGCGCCGACGCCGATGACCCCTAGGCGAATACGGTCGCGCGGCTCGAACTTCATGTCGATCACGCTTTTATTTGTGGTCTTCGGCCCGATCAGCCATTCGCTGATAGATTTGTTAGATTCATTACCAAATGCCCATCCGGAAACGCCGAGGCTCGCTCCGGCGACGGTCGCCGATTTGAGCAGTTCGCGGCGCGACAGCTTCGTCTCTTTTTTGCTCATGATTTCTTCTCCGCTCAGTTAAGATAAAGGACTGCGGGCAAGCATAGCACCAATGAGCGAACCAACGAATCACCCGGCCATCATTTTGGAAGTCATCGCCTGTTCGGTCGATGATGCCTTAGCTGCCCAGCGGGGCGGCGCTAGGCGCATCGAACTCATCAGCCGCTTTGATCTGGGCGGCCTGACGCCGCCACTTGAACTCGTGCGCGACGTGGTCAGAAGCGTCAGCATCCCTGTGCGCGTAATGCTGCGCGAAAGCGAAAACTTCGACGTGTGCGACGTAAGCGAACGCGCCAGGCTCTGCGCGACGGCGCGCGAGATGGCCGAGACCGGCATTGACGGCCTCGTGTGCGGCTTCCTGTGCGACCGTGATATAGATCACAAGTTGTTGGCGTGTGTGCTCGACAGCGCGTCGAACCTGCGCGTTACTTTTCATCGCGCCTTCGAGCAATTGCGCGACCCGATGGCGGCCATTCAGCGGCTCAAACCATACCGGCAGATTGACCGCATATTGACGAGCGGCACGGGCGCGACACGGGCGCAGCGCATCGCCCAGCTTGGCGCGTGTGAGCGCGCTGCCGGGCCAGAAATGACTATCCTTGCGGGCGGCGGCATGGATGCCGCAACCGTCAAAGCAATTCGCCGCCAGACGCCAGTTCGCGAATTCCACGTCGGCAGAGGCGTGCGCCGTCCGGCAACTGTTGACGGAGCGGTTGACGCCGCTCTCGTTAAAGAATGGCTTGGCTATCTCGAAGATTGACCGAGCACGTCGCGGCCTTCGGCCTCCGGCAGTTTGACGCCCAGGAAAGTAGCCAGGGTCGGCGCGATGTCGCGCATATCTATGCGACCGAGATCGCGGCGGGCCGCAATGCCCGGCCCGGCGATGAAAAACGACGAATCCATTTCATGAAGCTCAGGGAAATAGCCGTGCGTGCCGCCGGGTTTTATAGCGCCGGTTACAGTCCCTTCAAGGCTCGTGCTGATGGCGTATCCCGGTCGCGCGCAGACGACGAAAGCGGCTTCGGGGAATCCGCCCATCTTCTGCGCTTCAGTAGTTTCGACTACACGCAGCACGCTGCCTGCCGGATCAGCGGCGAGTTGCGCGAGCAGGGCTCGCACCTTTTGCCGCGCCTGCGAATCAGCCGCGTCTTTCAACATGATTGCCGACGAGCCGCCGCCGTTCCAGGCGATTGCCCGCCACGATTTCACGTTGCCTTTCGGATCAGTCTCGATCAATCCCGCGTCACGTAGCGCGACGTTCAAACGCAAGGCTTTGTCTATGCGAATGAATCCATGATCGGAAACCACGCAAAACACGACGTTGCGATTACTGGCGCGCTCTGCCGCCTGCCACACTTGCCCAATGAGCGCGTCAAGCGCTTCGAGCGTCTGAAAGGCTTTGGCGCTGTAAGGGCCGGCTTCGTGCTCGTCGGTATCGAGCGCGCCGAAATAACAGGTCAGAAATTGCGGCTTCTTGTTTTCAAGCAGCCAAACGATGAAGGCGGCGCGACGCCGGTCGCCGTCAACCGTGTAGTCGTTGCCTTCGGCAAAAGGCCCGACGGCGCGCTCGGCTTCGGCGACCAGGCCGGGCGTCGACAGCGCGCGAATCAGCTTGCGGTCGTCAGGCGTCGATGCGCGCCAGACCTGCGCGATGTTGTAGGTGACTGGCGCGCCGACGTTCACCGGCCAGTCTATACTGGCGGTGATGAGTCCGGCTTTCGTCGCCACGCCCCAGAGAGTCGGGACGCGGATGTCTTCGGCGTACCAGTACCAGCCGTCGTAATTCTTGTGCAGCGGATCGAAGGTCGTGTTGTAGAAAATGCCGTGACGCGCCGGCGCGACGCCCGTGAGCATCGTCGTGTGACTCGGATAGGTGACCGTCGGCAACACGCCTTGAACGCCGCTGGCGTGCGCGCCGTCCGCAAATAATCTTTTGAGATTCGGAATCTTCAGTCCGTGTTTGTCGGCTTCGATGACATAATCGGGCTTCAGCCCATCAATGGACAACAGCACGACCAACGGCAATGGTTTATTCGCCGTTGATTGAGACAACGCCGCAGAGGCGATCAGCAGCAGAGTCAGCAGCCCAACCGCAATTCGTCGCATTCATCCTCCATTTCAGAACCGAAATCGAAGCGCACAACATTGGGACAGGAGATTGCCACAGAGACACCGCAAGCACAGAGAAGAGGGTAAAAAACTTTGGTGTTCCTCAGTACTTTTAGTTCCCTCTCTGTGGCTCTGTGATTCTGTGGCCAATCTCTTTTTGTGCCATTCTGATGTATTTAAAGTGTCATGACGATCTAATGAACTCTTCTGACCGCCGCTCTACGATTCGTCATCAATAAGAGAGAGACCATCACCCGGCGTTGACACCATCACCGCGCCTTCGTCGAGATAGTCGCGCCCGCGCGGGCCGTAAAACTCTGCCTGTATGCGTTCGATTAATTGTGTAACATTGCTCACTTTTGTCAGCGCCAGCAGGTTGCCGCCGAAACCGCCGCCCATCAGGCGTGCGCCATATACCTTGGCATCGACGCGCAGAATGCTCATCAACTCCTCGACCTGCGGCGTACTCACATCGTAAAGATCGCGCAGGCTTGCGTGTGAAGCGTTGATGAGCGCGCCCAGTTCGCGCACGCACGTATCGACCGGCGCTATACGGCGCACAGCATCTTCGTCAAACGTCGCGCGCAACAAACGCACGCCCGCAGCGACGCGCCGGGTTTCGCTGACGTGATGCCGTGCGCGGCTGCGCAGCTTCAAAGGCCGCTCGCGTCGCGCCGCGACCAGCGTTGGAAAAGCCTGTTCGCACTCGGCAAAAACCTTTGGGTTGCGCTGCGCGACTTCGGCCAGGGTGATCTGTGCAGGCAACTCTGCCAGCAATCGTTCAAGCTGATCGAGCGCCGCCTGTGGCGCATCGTTCATCTGATTCAAGGCGTCTGCCCAGGCTTGGGCAAGCGCCGGACGGTCACCTCGCCAATCGTCAATCATCGCCGGAATGAGCAGGCGCGACACGGCAGCGCGCTCGTTATATTCGAGCATCACTTCGCGCCCTTTGTCGGCGGCGTGTGTGAAGAAAGTTACCCAGCGAAAATCATCATCCGGCAACGGCGCGAGTTCGCTGCGACGGCTCGCATAACCGATATGCACGGCGCAGCGACGGCGTGCCAGGCAAATCGTCAGATGATCCATCGCGCCGCCGCGCGTGCCCAGGAACCATTCCGCCTGCGCGGAGTCGCGTGCCAGTTCGTCCGCATGGATGCGAATGTGATTGACTTCACGCAACGCCGCGCCCGCCAACACCGCGAGCGCCGATGACGAAGACGCGCCGCCGCTCGGCGGGATGTTGGAATCTATCAGGAAATCGATGCCGTGACGGATTTGCTCGCCATATTTCAAACCAGCGAAGAACGCCGCGCCTTTAACATAATTACTCCAGTGCGGCGCGGGCAACGGAGAGTTGATCACATAGGCGAGCCACGCCGGCTCTGTGGCATCAGCGGGCGGCGGCGCATCCACAAAATCAAAGGCGAACGGCGCGTAAGCTTCGTGTGTTGATGCGCCGCGCACCCGGCGGTCAGGCGCGGCGCGGTAGAGCATCAGCATTTCATGTTCGCGGCTGGCAAATGGCAGCGACGCCGTCGGCAGATAAGCGACATAATCGACGTGCTCGCCGAGAATGTTGATCCGCGCCGGCGCACGCCACACACTGACCGGGCCGTCGCCATACTGCGCGCGAAAGCGATGGCGCAACTGATCGAGCCGCGCGCGGCGAGAGGCGCGCAGCAGATCATCGTTGATAACGTCCGCTTGATTCATCGCCTCAGCCAGACAATTGGCAATCATTTCCAAGACAGAAAGGAACCACAGATGAACCCGGATAAACACAGATTCTCAAAGAGGCGTGGGACTTCTGTTCTTCTCTATCCGTGTTTATCCGGGTTCATCTGTGGTTTCATCTTTCCGTATCACTATTTCAGTCAGCCGCGACGGAGGTGGCGAGCCGGCTGACTTCGCGCTGTCCCACAAGATGACCCCGCATCGCGTAATAGAGGATGTACAGGTAGCACGGCAGCATGCTCCAGAAGAATGCCGACGACGGCGACATGACATCCTTCAGCCGTGCATAGACCTGCGGCACGATGGCACCGCCGGCAATTCCCATGATGAGCAGCGCCGCGCCGATCTTGGTGAACCGCCCCAATCCGCGAATCGCCATTGGAAAGATGGCCGGCCACATTAGCGAGTTGGCTAATCCCAGCAGAGCGACGAACAGAATGCTGACGTAGCCATGGGTGATGAAAGCCAGCAGGGTAAAAATCAGGCCGATCACCGCAGAAAGCTTCAGCGCCGTTTCCTGCTTGATGTACTTCGGAATCGTCGCCACGCCGATGATGTAGCCCACCACCATCGACCACAGCGTATAGGCGGTAAGGTTCTTCGTGACATCGAGGCTCAAGCCGAGCGCCTTGCCATAGATGCCGATCACGTCGCCGGCCATGACCTCTACGCCCACATAAACGAAGATGCAAATGACGCCCAGCAGCAAATGCGGAAACTGTAGGATGCTGGTCTTGGCGACGCCTGCGGCATCGCTTGCCGCGTCGCCGTCGGCGTCGATCTCAGGCAGCGGCGACAGCCGAATCATCAGCGCCAGCAGCATCAGCACGACGGCCATCGCCGCATACGGCGCAATCACTCTGTGCGATAGTTGCTGCAAAAGATCAGCGCGCATCAGCGGATCAGCCGAGGCGATTTGCGCTTCAATCTCGCTCGCCCCTTTGAGGACAATCGAGCTTAAAATCACAGGGCTCAACGCGCCTGCCACTTTATTGCAGATGCCCATGATGGAGATGCGCTTGGCCGCCGATTCAATCGGGCCGATGATGGTGATGTAAGGATTGGAAGCGGTCTGCAACAACGCCAGCCCCATGCCGAGAATGAAGAGCGCGCCGAGAAAGAGCCAGAAGTTGCGCGCCATGGCTGCCGGAATGAACATGAGTGCGCCCCCTGCCATGATGAGCAGCCCTAACGACATTCCCCGCTTATAGCCGGTCTTGCCCAAAATGAATGACGACGGAATGGCAAGGAAAAAATAGGCGATATAAAAGGCGAAGGTCACCAGCAGCGCCTGGGCGTCGGAGTGAAGATCACAGGCCAGCTTGAGAAACGGGATGAGCGTTCCATTCAGCCAGGTGACAAATCCAAAGATGAAAAACAAGATGCCGATGATGGTGATCGAAAGAACGTATCGGCTGCTTTGATTCTGCGCCACAAGATGCTCCTCTCAATCGGATCTGCGCTCGGCAATTCGAGCCGCCAATCGCCGGCGGCCTCTTCGAGCCAGATCCGCTTCATGGTTCACAATACTTTTCTATGCCGCCAGCTCAGAGGTGCAATGCGGGCAGCGTTTGGCCGCCAGCGGGATGTCGGTCGCGCACATTGGGCAGGCTTTCGTCATCGGCGCGGGAGCCTCTTTGGGCCGCTCGATGCGATTGACTACTCGGATGAGCATGAAGATCACAAAAGCGATGATGATAAAGTTGATGACATCGTTAATGAACTGGCCATAGGCGATGACCGGAATGGCTTTCACTTTGGCGTCGGCCAGTGATGCCGGCTCGCCGTTCGCGTGAGAAAGCACAATGTAAAGGTTGGTGAAATCGACTTTGCCGAGCAGCATGCCGATGGGCGGCATGATCAAGCCTTCGACCAGCGAGGTGACGATCTTGCCGAAGGCCGCGCCGATGATGACGCCGACAGCCAGGTCGATGACGTTTCCGCGAGCGATAAACGTTTTGAATTCTTTCAGCATTCTCTTCGCTCCTTTTCCGGCAGAAAATATTGCGGCGCTGAATCAAATCATCGCGCCGCCCACACAAACCGGCAGTAAGAGGTTGCCGGCGCTGATCAATCGATAGGTGGCAGGAGATGCTAAGACAGCCGCCATCTTATGCGCGAGACGCGCGGGCGGTCAAGACAAGGCAAAGGTAAAAAGTAGAAAGGCAAAAGTTGCTGGAATGCCTCGTCGCATTCGCTGCGCCGCTTTTGCCTTCTTACTTTTTAGTTTCCGCTACAGGTGGGCTTATCCGGCCAGCGCCGGGTGCGCGAGTCCGAGATGGCGTTCGATGCACTTGAGCAGGTTGGCGACTTCAAACGGCTTGGTTAGCAGTTCATCTGCGCCGTAGCGGTCGCGCGCTTCGAAGCGGTAATTCAACTTCGTGTAAACCGCAGTGAGCATGATGACTTTCGGTGCCGGTCGCAATTCTTTGAGGGCTTTGCAGACCAGAAAGCCATGCATCTTCGGCATCAGGCCGTCGGTAATGACGAGATCGGGCTTCACCTCGGCGGCTTTCTCGATGGCCGCTTTGCCATCTTCGACGAGAATCGCCTCGTACCCGGCGGCGGTTAAAATCTTGCCGAGCACACGGCGTAGCGACAGGTCATCGTCGGCGACGAGGATGCATTTGCCACGGCCTGGCTCGTGAGCTATCGCTGGCGTCGCCGCCAGGACATCGCGCGCCGGCAGCAAGGCGGCGGCCTGCTCGTGGACAGTGGACATCTGTGCGTCAGAGGCCGAGCGCTCAACGCTCAAGACCTCATAATGCGACGCCGAACGTTCGATCTGCCGCAATAAGCCATCAAGCGCGCCGAGTTCGGCGCTCCTCAGTTCGTCAGTAGATTGCTTCATTATTGGATTATCCTGTCCTTTGGATCAAAACGCCGGGCTTGCTCAAACCCGCTGCCTCGGCTTGACGGCGCAGGCGCGCGCCAGGTCATGTCGTGTCGGCGGTGACTTTCGATTTCATGGCAAAATCCCACAGATGATAAGGGCATCAATCAATTTGCATTATAAGACCAGGAGATTCTACAGACCTCCAGTCTGACTAGGACAGCAAGTAAGGGGCCAGTGAGACAGCAACTCATGGCGACAATACGATGACTGTTCGGCAGGCAGTTAGCCGTTACGAAAGCGATCAAAATGGCATCCACCTTTCAGTATGAATGAATACCTTGACGGGTTTCGAGCAAGATAGAGCAGTGGCCAGTAGTCAGTGATCAGTTGCCCGTTGGCAGGAGGCGAGTCTCTAACAATGACCAGCGCGAATTGCCAGCGCGAATTGAATGAAGGATGACTAAATCGAAACTTACGAGATTAGAAGAGGGGATTGGCCACAGAGGCACAAAGACACAGAGGAAAATATTGAGAAAACCTGGAGAGGTTTAAGATTTTCTTTGTGCCTCGGTGTCTGCGGTGGCCATTTCTTTTGTCCCCTTCTTATGCGGCCTGATTTAGCTGACGGGTTCGTTCTGTCCACTGACCACGACCACTGCTCACTGACCACCGCTTTCAACTGGCAACCGCTATGGCCGCCGTGCTAGTTTGTCTGCCAATGACGATCACCGAGGCCATCAAGCAGATTGTTGACCGCCGCAACCTGAGCGTTGATGAAGCCGAAGCCGTGCTTGAGCAGATCATGACGGGCGGATGTAGCGATGCGCAGATTGCCGCGTTGCTCACGGCGCTCAGAATGAAGGGCGAAACCGTAGACGAGATCATCGGCTTTGCGCGCGTCATGCGCCGCAAGGCGGTCGCCGTCCGCCCGCAGCGTTTCGTCAGTTCCGAAATCGCCGGCACCGAGCGCGAAGCCTTGATCGACACCTGCGGCACGGGCGGTGATGTCAGCGGCAGCTTCAATGTCTCGACGGCGACCGCCTTTGTCGTCGCCGGCTGCGGCGTGCGCGTTGCCAAACACGGCAATCGCTCGGTGTCGAGCCAGTGCGGCAGCGCCGATGTCGTCGAAGCGCTCGGCATCAAGATCGAGTTGGCACCGGCGATGATCGCTGCTTGCATCGACCAGGTCGGCATCGGCTTTCTGCACGCGCCGCTGCTGCACGAGGCCATGAAGTTCGTCGCCCCGGCCCGCCGGCAGATGGCCATTCGCACGATCTTTAATATGCTGGGGCCGCTTACGAACCCGGCGGGCGCGAATACGCAGGTGATCGGCGTCTATGCCGCGCCGTTGACCGAGATGCTGGCCGAAGCCTTGCGCGTCCTCGGCTCAAAGCGCGCCCTCGTCGTTCACGGCAGCGACGGCCTTGACGAAATCAGCATCAGCGCCGAGAGCAAAATAACCGAGCTTGCCAAGGGCGAATTGCAGACTTACACCGTGACGCCGGAAGATTTCGGACTCCGGCGCGCGCCGCTCGAAGCGATTCGCGGCGGCGATGCCCAGCAAAACAGCCGCATGATTTTAGAGGTCTTAAATGGCGGGCGCGGGCCGCGCCGCGACATCGTCTTGCTGAACGGGGCGGCGGCGCTGGTCGCCAGCAGTCGTGTAAGCGACTTCACAGAAGGCGTCGGCCTCGCAGCCGAAGCGATTGACAGCGGCGCGGCGCTGGCGAAGCTTGAGCGCTTGATCGAATTCACCAATCAGGCATAAGTCGTCGGGCTGGGCTTTCCGCCTCAGCCGAAAACCTGCCACCACTTTTTCTTCTTCGGCAGAATGGGCGTCGGGCGCGTCGGGATAGCGCGGCCTTCGATGACCGCCAGCGGATTGTCTTTGGCGTAGGCCAAGGCGTACTCTTCGCCGATCAATTCAGCGACCGCCTTGACGGCTTCGCTCATGCCGGGCAAGCGATTGCGCGTATTGTGACAGTCGCTGGCAATGAAATGGATCAAGCCGTGTTCCAACATCACGCGCGCCGCCTGCGCGACGCGCTTGCCGAACTGGCCGGTGATCGAGCCGGTGTCAAGCTGGCCGAGCGCTCCCATCTCCACCAGTTCATAGAATTTTTCCGGTTCGGCCATCAGCATCTGATTGCGCTCCGGGTGGGCGATGATGGGACGAATCTGATGGCTCATCAAATCAAACAGGGCGCGTTCTGAGCCGAGCGGCACGACCTGATGCGGAAACTCGATCAGCGCATACGGGCCGTCGTTGATGGTCGGCGCGCTCTTCGCTTTGCAAAGCTGATTGACGACATCGTGCGTGAAGCGCAGTTCGCAGCCCAGGACAATGCGCGGGCGGCCCTGAAGCTCGGCATTCAGTTCATCAACTTTCTGGCGCAGAAAAGCCGGATCGTGCGTCGTGTGAACATGGTCGTGAGCGTGCGGCGTGGCGACGATGACCTGAATGCCGTCGTCCGCCGAGCGGCGGCACATGTCGAGCGACTCATCGAGGCTGTGCGAGCCGTCATCGATTTGCGGCAGAATATGGCTGTGAATATCAATCATCAGTTTCACGTAATCGAGCGGCCTGCAATCTCAACTCGCCAATTTAAAATCGCCAATACTCCGGCAGATTTCTCGGCGAATCGCTGCAAAATGTCCTCTTGATACTACGCCAGAAGGCGGCGCGCGACAAAGCTAATCGCGCGCCGTTGACCACCAACTCGCGCGCCGTTGGCCGCTTAAATTTGCCGGCGTGCGTTTGTTGTGATTGTGATGTGCCATGAGGGAAGTCTTGACACTCGAAAAAAGCCACAGCTATGATCAATCTGAGCTTTCCAAATGCAACCCGTGGCTTATATCGGCGTTCTATCAAATGCAGGGAACGCAATCTATTGTGACCAGATGGGCAAGTGTAAAGTGGTAACTTCTATGAGACGTATTTTCGCCGCGCTGTGTTTCATCGCCATTCTCACCATGGTGGCGCTGGCTTCCGACCCGGACGCAAATGCCAAATTCATGCCGGTCAGCGAGGTCAAGCCGGGCATGAAAGGCTACGGCATGTCGGTCTTTCAAGGCACCAAACCCGAACGCTTCGAGGTTGAAATCCTCGGCACGCTCGAAGGCTTTCAAAATCCCCGGCAAAGCATCATCATCGCGCGCTTGAGCGGGCCGCTGGTTGATCGCACAAGCGTCTTTGCGGGCATGAGCGGCAGCCCCGTCTACATTGACGGTCGGCTGGTCGGCGCGGTCGCTTATGCGTTTCCGTTCGAGAAAGAGCCGATTGCCGGCATCCAGCCCATCAGCAACATGATCCAGGTCATCGAGGAAGGCCGCAAAGAAGAACCGCGCTCTTCGTCAAGCCCTGTCAGTTTCAATACGCTGGTCACGCAGACAGCGCGCACGAACTTCCCCGGAGCAGCGACTGAGCAATCCGCCGCGCAGATCGGGCCGCGCGCCGCGACCAATCCTCAGCTTGCGCCCTTCGTCGGCCACACCATCATGCCGATTGCCACGCCGGTGACTTTCTCAGGCTTTTCGCAGACGGCGATTGAAACCTTCGGCGAAGACCTCAAGAAGATCGGCATTCAACCGATTGCCGGGGTCGGCGGCTCGTCAAGCATCACGCCGATGATGCCGGCCAACGAAAACACCCTGGCACCCGGTACCTCCGTCAGCGTGCAACTGGTGCGCGGCGACTTCACGATTGACGCTTCGGGCACCGTGACCTATCGCGATGGCGATAAGATTTATGCCTTCGGGCATCCCTGGCTCAGTTCGGGCCGCACCTCCTGGCCGATGGCCGAATCCAGCGTCGTTACAGTCGTGCCGAACGTCAACAACTCGTTCAAGCTGGCGGCTGGCGGCAACCTGGTTGGGTCGATCAATCAGGATCGCTCGACCGGCGTGGCCGGTCAGCTTGGCGATGCGCCGCGCATGATTCCCGTCAAGCTCACCGTACACACGAGCCGCAACAAGACCGAGACCTATAATTTTGAGATGGTATCGGATTCGCTGTTAACGCCTGTGCTGGCGCGCATTGCCTTCTTTTCGGCAATTGCTGCGACCGAGCGCCAGGTCGGCAACCAGACGATCATCCTCAAAGGCCGCATCGCGCTTAACGGCCAGCCGGACATCGTCATCGACAACAGTTTCTCTTCGGCCAACGGCACGGCGCTGTTTGCCGTCAACGACATCGCACGTCCGCTGGCGATGCTCTACAACAGCGGCTTCGACGCCCTCGATGTGCGCGGCATCGAGGCCGAGGTGACCTCGACAGATAATCGCTCGAACGGCGCGCTGACACGTTTATGGATCGATAAGAACGAAGTGCAGCGCGGCGAGAGCGTCGAGATTCAACTCTTCGCGCGCCACGACAACGGCAGCGAATTCGTTGAGCGCATTCCGCTGACGGTGCCTGCCGATGCGCCGGTCGGCCCGCTGGTCATTATGGTCGGCGACGGCGCGTCGATGAACCAGGCGGACGCGCATCAACCGTCGGGCGATTTCACGCCCAAAGATTTGAGTCAACTGGTGCGCTCGATGAACAAGATGAAGCGCAACAACCGGCTGTACGTGAAAGTGCTGCGCGCCAGCACCGGCGCAATCGTCAATAACGAAGAGATGCCGACGCTGCCGCCATCGGTGTTGGCAACTCTGGGGTCGCAGCGCACCTCAGGCGGCTTCACACCGCTGTCTGTAGCAACGCTCGCCGAGCAGGAACTGGCACCTTCGCGCTTCCTGATCAGCGGCCAGCAGACCATCGTGATCAACGTCGTTCGTTAGCCTGCGATCAAGACGGTCGTTAAGTTTGCAGGATTCGCTTATTAGCTCAGCACTGCAAGAGGCCCGCGCTGGTTGCGGGCTTTTTGCTTGAGCCGTTCATCCTGCGAGCCTTACATTTTAATAGGCGAAAGGATTTTTTGTAATGTATCTTCCCCCTGTTTTACGAAAGATATTCCTCACCTCGCTCGCCCTGCTGGTGCTCGGCGGGTTAGCCCTGGCCAGCGGGCCGATCTTCTGGGAAACCTCCAAGCAGGAGGATGTCGTCAAAGGCGATGCGCGCGGCGTGTCGATTGCCGAAAACGGCGCGGTGACCCTGGCCCCTGCCTATTCACTGGTCTACGACACCAAAGAAGCCTACATCTGGTCGAGCACGGCTGACGCCGCCGGCAATATCTATCTCGGTACGGGCCACGACGGCAAGATCTTCAAAGTCGATCAGACAGGCGCGGGCCGCCTGCTTTACGACGCGCCGGAACTCGATGTCACGGCGCTGGCTACCGACGCGCAGGGGAATCTTTATGCCGGCACGTCGCCCGAAGGTAAAATCTACAAGATTACGCCGGCGGGCCAGCAGACGGTCTTCTACGATCCGCCGGACAAATATATCTGGTCGCTCCTCTACGATGCCAATACCGCGACTCTCTATGCCGGCACGGGCGACAAAGGCATCATCTATAAAATTGATGCGGCAGGCAAAGCCACCGTGTTTGCCGATACGAACGAGACCAACATTGTCGCGCTGGCCATGGACAAACAGGGCAACCTGATCGCCGGCACAGACCCTTCGGGGCTGGTGTTACGAATCTCACAAAATGGCAAGCTCTTCGCGCTGTTCGATTCGCCGACGCAGGAGATTCACAGGCTGACGATTGCCGACGACGGCTCGATCTACGGGCTCGGCATCAATCAATCGGGCGCTGCCACAACCAAGGCGGCGAGCCTCGGCAGTTCGACAACGACCTCGCTTTCGGGCGAGGGCACCATCACCATCTCGGCGAGCGACGACCAGGACGCGCCGGTCGTCTTGCAATCGAGCGACGCTTCCTCGACTCTCAGTTCCACATTGAAGGGCAGCAAAGCCGAAGGCTCGCGCAGCGCCGTCTTTCATATCTTGCCTGACGGCGGCAGTGAAGTGCTCTGGCACTCGAACGATACGGTAGGCTTCGGCCTGCTGCCGCTTGGCGACGGGCGTGTGCTGGTCGGCACAGGCAGCAAAGGGCGCATCTATCAGATCGCCCGCGACCGTTCCTACACCCTGCTGATTCAATCGCCCGACGATCAGACCTCGACCATCTTCACCCTCGGCGAGCAGTTGTATGCCACGTCGAGCAATCTCGGTCGCTTGTACAAAATCAACCGCGAAAACGTCAGTGAAGGAACCTACACTTCGCCGGTGCGCGATACAAAGTTCGCCGGTCAATGGGGCGTCATCACCTGGCGCGGCGCGGGCAATGTCGAGTTGCAGACGCGCAGCGGCAATACCGAAAGACCGGATGCCACCTGGAGCGAATGGTCTGCGCCGTATCGTGTCGCGACCGGCGATCAGATCACCAGCCCGCGCGCCCGCTTCATTCAATGGCGGGCCGTGCTGCGCAACAGCGCCGCGCCATCTGATGCCGCCAACAATCGCCCGGCGACAACCAATCGGGCGGCCAGCGCCAGTTCGTCGGCGCGATTGCAAGCCGTCGTTGTGGCTTACTTGCCGCGCAATCAAGCGCCTGACATTACCGCTGTCAGCGTGCTGCCGCAGGGCATCGCGCTGGCCGAGCAGCCGCTGGCGATTGATCCGTCGATTGCTTCGTCGGGGCTCGATCCGCAGTTATTCGGCCTGGTCTCATCGGTGCCGCCGCGCCGTTTTTTCCAGAAGGGCGCACGCACTCTCACCTGGCAGGCGAGCGATCCCAACGACGACACGCTGAATTACAAAGTGATGTACCGAACAATCGGCGATAACGAATGGCATCTGCTTGCCGAAAACCTGACGCAGCCTTATTACACGATTGACGGCAACCGTCTGCCGGATGGCACCTATCTTTTCAAGGTCATTGCCACCGATGCGCCGGGCAACCCGTTGGAAGCGGCGCTGACCAGCGAAGAGACCACCGATGCCACAGAGATAGACAATACGCCGCCGACGATTAAAGTCAGCGGCCCGGTGATCAACGGACAGACGGCGGAAGTGACGTTTGATACCAGCGACACGACCAGCCGCATCGTGCGCGGCGAATACAGCGTCGACGGCGGCGCATGGCAGTTGATATATCCAACGGACGGCGTAGCCGATTCGGCGCACGAAACCTATAAGGTGCGCGTCAGCTTCGACAAGCCGGGCGAACATCTCATCGCCTTCCGTTGCGCCGACTCGTCCGCCAACGTCGGCACCAGCAAGGTCACCGCTACCGTTCGTTGAACGAAGGCAAAAGGCAAAAGGCAAAAACCAAAAGGCAAAAGTGGCAGAGACAAGACGGTAACTTGTCGCGCACCTTTTGCCTTTTATTTTTGCCTTTTGCCTTGCGAATGGAAACCATTCGCAGACTGCACGACCCGCAGACAACCCGCCACCGAAATCCGCATCTCATAGGCCGACAAAATGCTGGCGTTCAAGTTGCTTGCCTGAGAGAGGGCAGGTATTGCCAGCGACAAGGAGACTTATGAAATCACTTGCTTTGAAACACGCCGCGCGACTGATCATCTTCGCGCTCACGCTTGGCGTCGCCGTGGCGACGGCCAATGCTCAAACGACGCATCAACCATCTGCCGCCGGCAAGAAAGTAAAAACGGCGGCGCTCACCAAACAGGATATTCTCGAAGCCGAGCAGTTGCTTTCGAGTCTCGGCTACTGGACAGGGCCGGTTGACGGACGGTTCGACGCCGCGTCGCGTTACGCGCTCGTGGCTTTTCAAAAAGTCGAAGGCCGCGAACGCAGCGGACGCCTGACCGCCGCCGAGCTTCAGGCGTTGCGCTCGGCAAGCCGTCCGACGCCGATGGAGACCGGATACGCCCACGTCGAAGCCGATCTAACCCGCCAGGTATTGTTCGTTGTTGATGACAGCGGCACCGTGACACGGGTGCTGCCGATCTCTTCAGGCAGCGGCGAAGAGTTCACCTCCGAAGGCTGGACGCGGCGCGCCGTGACGCCGACGGGTCGCTTCAAGGTATATCGCAAAGTCGAAGGCTGGCGCAAAGCGCCGCTCGGTTCAATTTATTATCCAAATTACTTTTTGAGCGGCGTGGCGATTCACGGCAGTCCGTCAATCCCCGCCAAACCGGCAAGTCACGGCTGCATTCGCATTCCGGTTTACGCGGCAAAGGAGTTCAGCGAGATAACCCCAACGGGAACCGTCGTCATCGTTCACGACGGCGCGGCGCTGGCGCAGACGAAGAATAACACGGTTAAAGCTCAGTAAATTTGATTACGCTAAGAAAAGCAGCGAACGTTACAAAAGAATAGCCAGGCGCGACGGGCGCGAAGTTGCAATCCAGCTTCGCGCCCGTCGCCCGTGTAGGCTGGCTGCTGTCGGTTCAGTTACGCGGCGAGGAAAAGCCCGGCAGTTCGCGAAGTATCTTCGAGCGCTTCGGGATGGGGCGCAAGCCGAACTTCTCAATGGCGTGCTTTTGAATGTGCGCCATGGCTTCGTCAATCGAATCGGTCACCATCACAAGATTCAAATCTTCGGCGCTGATGGTTGCCGCCTCGACCATGCGCTTCAACAAATCAATCAGCGGCTGCCAGTATTCCACCCCCATCAGCACGACCGGAAAATCCAATATCTTGCGCGTCTGAATCAACGTCAGCGCTTCAAACAATTCGTCCATCGTGCCGACGCCGCCCGGCATGACGACGAAGGCATACGAGTACTTGATGAGCATGACTTTGCGTACAAAGAAGTAGCGGAACGTCACCACGAAATCGAGGTAAGGGTTGGCCGCCTGCTCGTGCGGCAACATGATGTTGCAGCCGACAGAGATGCCGCCGGCTTCTTTAGCGCCGCGATTGGCGGCTTCCATAATGCCCGGCCCGCCGCCGGTCATTACCGTGAAACCGATCTCGGCAAGCTTACTGCCCACTTGACGCGCCATCGCGTAGAACGGATGCTCCTGTTTGAATCGCGCCGAGCCGAAGACCGTCACGCATGGGCCGACGAAATGCAGCACGCGGAAGCCGCGAATAAATTCCCACATGATGCGCAGCACGGAACAGAATTCCCATTTGCGGGTTTGCGGGCCTTCGAGAAAAACGCGCTCTTCACGGTGCGCGGCGGGCGCGGCAGGGATGGTTGATGCGTCTGTGCTCATAGGGCAATGCTACAGCAAAAGACCAACGCCATCAGCGTCGAGGCAGCAGCTTACTGGATGCGCAGGATGATGCATTTGAGGTAATAGGTTTCCGGCATCGACACGAGCACCGGATGATCGCGCGACTGGCCGCGTTTTTCGATGATCTGCGCCGCGCGACCGGCATCCGCCGCCGCATCGGCGATGACGTTCAGAAAAGCGTCTTCGCTCATGTGATAAGAGCAGGTCGAAGTGATCAGCGTGCCGCCCGGTCTGAGCAACTTCATCGCCCGCAGGTTGATCTCTTTATAACCGCGCGTCGCCGCCGCAACCGCCGGGCGATTCTTGGCGAACGCCGGCGGGTCGAGGTTGATACAATCGAAGCGCGCGCCCGTAAGCTCTATCTCGCGCAGGTAATCGAATACATTGGCCTCGACGCATTCGACATTCGTAGCCGTATTCAACGCCGCGTTGCGTTGGGCTTGCTGAATGGCAGCGCCGGAAATATCGACTGCCGTGACTCGTTCAGCGTGACGCGCCAGGTGCAGCGCAAAGCCGCCCTGAAACGTGAAGCAGTCGAGCGCCTGGCCCTGCCCGTAGACGGCGGCGGCGATACGATTCTCGCGTTGATCGAGAAACGCGCCGGTCTTCTGGCCGGCCAGCAGATTCACTTCAAAGCGCACGCCGCTTTCTTCAATGATGAACTCGCCGGGGTCTGCGCCGTAAAGCACACCGGCGATGCGCGGCAAGCCTTCAAGGTCGCGCACCCGTGCTTCGTTGCGCTCGATGATGGCGCGCGGACGGTAGCGTTCAATCAGTAACTCAAGCCACATTGACTTGAGCGCCTCCATGCCTTGCGACAGGGTCTGCACGACCAGGCAATCGGCGAAGCGGTCAACGATGAGCGACGGCAGCAGATCGCTTTCGCCATAAACGAGCCGGTAAGCATCCGTAGCGCGCACCACCTGTCGGCGCAGGCTTTCAGCCGCCGCGAGCCGCGCCAACCAGAAGGCGCTATCGGTTTCCAGGTCATCGAAAGCGATCATGCGCAGGGCAATCTGCGAGCGCGAACTGTAGAGCGCCCGCCCCAGCAGGCGACCGCGCCCGTCCGTGACGCGCACGACTTCGCCGGGCTGCGCTTGTGCCGTGTCGCTCACATCGCTGCGATAAATCCACAGGTGGCGGGCGCGCAGGCGCTCCGCTCCGCGTTTACTGATGATAACGGTTGTTGCCATAGCGATTGAAGAACTATCATAACTGTCGCAATGACAAGCCGCGAAGCCGATTGCGATAAAAGCCCGGCGCATCAGCAAACTGAGGGGCGCGCGGCGACCGTCTATCTGGCGCTCGGCACCAATCTCGGCGACCGCGAAGCGAACCTGCGCGAAGCCGCGCAGCGCATCAAGGCGCTTGGGCTTATACTGACGCGCCGGTCATCAATTTATGAAACCGAGCCGGTCGGCTTTGTCGCACAGGATTGGTTTTTGAATCAGGTCATCGAGGCGCAGATGCCGTGCCGGTTGATGTTTGATCGCCCGGAACTGGATGCCGCACGGCTCAAGCGCGGCTTCGATGTGACTGCGCCGGTGGATGCGCCGTCGGCGCTCGCCGAGCAATTGGTTTTACTGCTCAAGGCGCTGCTCAAGATCGAAGACGCCATGGGCCGCCGCCGCCATATGGTGAACGGCCCCCGCGTGATCGATATAGACATCCTGCTTTGTGGAGAAATCAAAGGCGTGTTCGGCAAGCCCCGTGAAGGCGGCGCGCCTGACGCGGAGTCCATTCAACGAACCGGCGAGGGATTGCCGGAACTGATCCTGCCGCATCCGCGCATGCACCTGCGGCGCTTCGTGCTTGCGCCGCTCTGCGAGATCGCGCCTAGTATAATTCATCCTACATTACAAAAAACCTGTAGAGAACTGCTCGCCGCGCTTGATGATCCGGCAATGATTCGCCTTTATCGAGAGCGCGCCTAAGGCGTTCAAGCTGGATCGGTTTTGACATTCATCACTTCAAGTCGCAGCATCAAGTCGTTTTGTATGGCGCGTGGCAACGGGATGCGCGCGGCGCGGCGGTCAGTTGCAGCTTCATCCACTTCATATTTGTCACCCATCACAATCTGGAACCAGCGCTCACGATCTCGAACCACACGGTACATCTTTTCATCCTGGGTTGCCGCAACGTAAGGCAGATAAATTTGGATCGCTTGGCAAACGCGCTCTGCCCAGGAACCAATGCGATCAACGCGCCCGGTGCGTTGTTCAAGCGTCGAAGGATTCCAGCACAAATCGTGATGAATGATGTAGCGGCAATTCAAATGCAAATCTACGCCTTCGGCCAACACACTGCTGGCAATCAGTATCTCCGGGAAGAACGGCGTATTGAACGCCAGCAGCAGGCGGCGGCGTGTGCCGTCTTTGACATCGCCGTTGGCCAGCCGCACATTCGGCAGCGGGCGGCGGTGCTGCAATTCCTCGACGCCTTCGCTGGCTTCGAAGGCGTCGGCGGCTTCGCGCCCGGCGAGACTGCCGGTCTGTATACGGCTCAGTGCGTCCAGATAATCCAGGCGTTCGCTCGCGGCGCAGCGTTCAGCAAGGAACCGGCAGAACTCTTCAATGCGCCGCCGCAGCGACAAGCCGCCTACATCCTGTCGCTCGATGGCAGCGGCGAAGGCTTCGGCCCGATTCGTTTGCGAAAGATCGAAATAGCGCACGAGGAACGAGGGCGTGCGCAAAAAGCGCCGCACGATTTCAACGATTCGCTCGCGTTGCTCGGCATCGACAGCGGCGGCAAATTGATTAACGACCTGCCGCAGTGCTTCGGTTACTTCAAGCCGCAGCGCGCCGTCCACATCAAGGAAGCGGTCACCGAGGCGTTCCAGTTCGTCACGCACGGCGTCGTCATCCATATGCGATAACTGTTGCCGGCCTCGGCGGATGATCTCGGCATCCAGTTGCGCCGAGACGTGCCGCCGCAAGGCCCGCCCGGTGGCGCGATAATGGCAGAAGATCAGCACCTTTTCGCCGGCACCCCACAACTGCACGGCGCGCGTGGCGGTGGCGCGAATTTTGGGATGCGCCTGCCAGGCGGCTTCGCCGTCTTGCGGCAAAGCCTGATTCAGATGTTCGAGATACCAGTTGATCTCTTCGGGTACTGCCGTCTCATCCAGGTCGGCGTCTTCTTCGGGAGTGTGATTGGCGCGGGTCTCGCGGTAAGCCTCAAACGATGAGGCCAGCCCTTCGGCAAACAGGGCGCGACCGCGCGAGGTTGCGGCCAGCATCGCCTGTGCGCGCCCGGCAAGCAGGAATGGAAAGAGCGCTTCGCCGTCGATTTCAAGCCCGCTTTCCGTCATCGTTTCATCGCGAATCGCCGCGCCGGGCAACAGCCGCCGCCGTTCAATGTTTGGTATTGAGATTACATTTTGCGGCCTGGGCAAATATTTTGATTTACGATGGCGCAAGACCCACGGGCGCAATCGCGCTTCCGCCCGGCGCATCGCTGCGCCTGCCGCGCCGACCTGCTCAACCACCTCTGCGGCGACGCCTTCGCCAGGATTCGATGGTAATCGATTCCACCAATCGTCAACCTCCAGAGGATTGCCGTCACCGTCGAGCAGATGCATAGGGGTCAGGCGACCCCAGGCTCTATCGAGTCGCAAGGCGGCGGCCTGCGCGTCATCAAGCGATTGCTCAAGCGTTGCGATTTCATCGCGAAACGCCTGGCGATCCAGTTGCGGTCGCTGCCCGCTGTCCCAGGCAATGCCGTTAAATCGTCGCAAGACGTTGATCAATTCGTGATGGCCGAGTTGAAAGGGCGTCGCCGTCAGAAATAGCATGCGCTCGAACTTGCCGCCGAGCGCGCCGCCGCGCTCAAAGTAAGCGGACTCGCGCGCCGCTTCATCATCAACGAACAGCGATGCCAGCCGCGTCGCCGGATTCTTCAAGTGATGCGCTTCATCAAAAATCAACAGTGGCGAACGAAAGCGCGCGCGGCGCAGAGCCAGCGCCCAGATGTCGTTCATCAACGCCGCCAGCGCCCGGCGAATCTCTTTCAAACGCTCGTCAACGCGCGTCGATTCGCGCAGCGGCAAGCGGCGCAACTCTTCAACCAGCGGCTCGAAGCGCGCGCTCTCCATCGCTTCAAGCGCTTCGCGCAGATGCAGCGGCACAGGATCATCCGTCACCTTTTCTTTAAACTCCGGGTGGGCACGTTGAATCGCGCGCAGCCAGCTTTCCGTGGGTCGTTCGAGCAAATCACCAAGCAAGCCGTTGGCGAGCCGCTCATAGCTGGTTTGCATTTGCAACAAGCGCCCGGCGAACTTCCCAAAGTTGCGCCGTTGCTCGGCCAGCGAGCCGCGCCCTTTGAAGGCGCGTTTGATGACCGCCAGGCGCGCAAAGCCATCGGTGAGCGCCCGATGCAGCGCGCCGTGTGTGAGAAAGATGATTTGCGCACGGCGCGCTGGCGGGTCGTCGAGCAGGCGCAGGAACTCAATTCCCGAAGCCGCCGTGGCGCAACGAGATTGCGGTCGCGCCGCTGTTGAGAGGCATTTTTCGCTGAAGATTTGCCAGTCTTTCGGCCATTTCTGTCTGAGGCTCGGCGGCGACATCACGACGACCGGGCCATCGGCGGCGCGCTGCAAGATAATTGACGCCGCGACCGCCATCGCCACGAACGTCTTGCCCATGCCGACCTCATCGGCAAGGACGACGCCCGGCTGGCGTGCCAGGCGATGCAGAATCTCTTCAGCGCTGCGCTGCTGCCGCACGGCGTCTTCGGGCGAAATGCGATCCGTGCGCAAGGTGATATGCGACGCCGCGAACGGCGCAAAGGTCATGCGAGGGCCTCCTCAAATGCCTCTTTGACATAGCGCGCGATGGCGGCGCTTTCGGCGGGCGCAAGCTGCCGCGTGAACTGCTCAATCTCTTCTATAATCTCGCGAATGCGTTTGCGGATGCCGCTGGCTGACAACGTGCCAGCGGCGGCTCGCGCCGCACGCACGCGACCGAGCGTCAGCCCTAGTTCGGCCAGAAAGAATTGCGCTTCATCCGCCGTGCGGGCTTCTTTGCCAAACGATTCGGCCAGCGCCAGCGCGCCGACCGGGCCGCGCAATCGCCAGTCGAGCGCATCCGCATTTAACACAGGCCGCTCTAATCGCTCACGCAATCGTTCGAGCGCCAGCGCCACTCGTTTCGTCCGGCGCAACAGGTATTCGCGCGTGTCGACGCGCTTGTGCGGATCGAGTTGTAGGTCATCAGCCCGGCGCTGCGTCCGGCGCTTGAGCGCCTGTGCAATGGCGATGTGCAATGGGCGCGTCGAGCTGAGTATCTCAATCAAATCTTCAAGCGCCAGATGGCGCAAGGCTTCGGGCGGCGGCAGCGTCGCCGGGCTGACGACGTTCACCGGCCAGTCTGCTGCATATGACCCGCTCTCAGTCGTCCAGGCTACGCCGAGCAGAAACGGCGTGTAAGATTCCATCCATTCAAGTCGAATTTCGCTCACGCCGTTCCAATCATCAGAACCGAGCAATGCCTGACCAGCGCCGACCGTGATGCGCCAGTCTGCGGGCAAGTTATCGCCAAAAGACAGCCGTAAGCACGGCGGCTGGCTGCCGGTATCAAAAAGCGCTTCACGAAACCCTGTGGGAAGCATAGCGATGCCAGCGCCTTCACCAGCCGTGTCGAAAGCAGCTTCCCACACAATCGCATCACTGTTGAGATCGACCTCATCATCTTCGAGTTCCGGCAGGACTTGCCGGAGCGTTCGCGATTCTGTGGCATTGCGGCGCACGATATAAGCGAGGTTAGCTTCGAGGTTCGCGGCCATCGCATTGACGCTGCAACCGGCGCGCGTGAAATTGCTTGAGCCAATCATCCAGGCTTCCCAGCCCTCATTGGCAAAGACCATCAGCTTGGCGTGCAGCGGGCGAGGTTCGCCATCCTGCACCAGCTTGATTTTGCACACCCGTAGGTCAGCCGCTCGCAACGCTTCGTCAACCATCGCGCGCGGCGCGAACAATCGCACGCGACCATCGGGTGAATCTTCATACGGCACATAAAAATTCACCTGTCGGGGCCGCCGCTTCGCCATCGCCGCAAGCAACGTCTCGACGGTTGTCGTGCGCCGGTTGTTCGACCCGCTTTCATCATCGTCAAGGCTTCGATCAAAGAATGGCGACACCACATCAACATTGCGCGCCGGGCCGCCGGGCAGCATGTGGCTCAACTGCTCAAACACCGAGTTGCCAATGCCGCCGAAAATCGGTTTGACTTGAACGTTGCGATTCACACGACGCGGCCAGTCCTGAATGTGCTGGCGTAGTAAGGCAAGCGATTCCGCCACGCGCCGCTTCGGGCCGCTGTGCGTCGAATCGCCGAGCGCGCGATACGCTACCTGTTCAAGGAAATCGATCACGGCAAGCGTCTCGTCCACCGCGCCGCCTTCATTGCGCGTGGCTTCGAGCGTGCCGAAGACTTCGAGGTTTTTGCGATACCCCGGTTCGGTGAGATTGCCCGATCCAACAATGACACGAACACAGCCGGCCCAGCAGAGGACAGTCACTTTGGCATGCTGCGCGGCGCGCGGCACGATGACCGGCAACACATCCCATCGCATGCTGGCTTTCGATTGGGCGTGGCGGCGATCAATCATCACCGCGACGCGCGACGCGGCCAGCTTTTCTTCGCGTTCAATCAAGTAGCTGATGGCTGCATCTTCGTCGGGGTCTGTGTCCATTTGCAGGAAGCGGCCCAGACACTCTTTCTCGAAGAAGGCAGCGTCAAAGGTAAAACTGGTGGCGAGGCAGACGAGCGGCTCGCCGGCCTGCGCGGGCGCTTGCCATAGATCGAGCGCTTTGGCGCGCTGTTGTTTTGCAGATGCTTTGCGTGCAGACATCCTTTGATCCGGCGTATGTGATGACAATGACGCGCACGGAAGACGGTTCAACCGGCGTTTTGCAAGTCTCGACAAAATGACATGACTGTGTGCATACGGTAAGGCCGCGACCAATCATCGCGCTCGCGTGGCGGCTCATCTAGCCTGTACAGCGGACGCACGAAGAGGCTGCCATCGGCGGCGCGCTCGAACCATTCGCGCTTGCCTTCAGGCGGTTTGGCGCGCTGGATGTGCGCGTGACGCGCCAGCAAGGCTTCAAACAGCGATTCGCCAGAGTCGGCATCATCGAAGAAACGCGCCAGCGCGGCAAACTCACGTTGCGCCTGTGGCGGTGCATCATCGAGAAGCGCGCCGGCGACGCGCCAGCCTTTCGGCATCACTTCAGCAATCTCGCTTACGCCATGATGGCTGGCAAAATCATCGCGCCGCAGGGCACGCGTGCCGGCTTGCGAAGAAAGATAACGCAGCCAATCGAAAGCGTCTTCGATCAACCCACAAACCTGCTCATAAGCTTTGATCGTTTCAAATCGCCGCGCCAGTTCGTGCGAGGCGTGCGGCAGCAATCGTTCAACGATAGCCGCTTCGCTCGACTCACTAGCGCCAGCCACGCCGCTGAGTTGTTCCATAAGTTGGAAAATTTCTTCGCGCCGGTCGCCGCCCGGATCACACAGTAGTTGACGAATGAAAGCGGCTTCGCGCTTGCCGATGCGGGCTGGCGTAAGATGCCCGGCGAAGAACGCCCAGCCCTGCCAGGTCGTCGAGCGCTTGCTGTAGCCGGCTTGCAACCCGTCTTCGACCGCCGCGCGCAGGGCTTGGCGACTGCCGCTGGACGTGCCACGCGACAGCGCGGCAATGAAGCCGTCAAGTTGTTCCTCCTGTTCCCAAATCTTTACCAGTTCATAGCCGCTGTCGCGCAGGCGGTACGCCTCATCAAGCAGCCCCAGGTGCCGCGCCAACCGGCTGTAGACGCCGTGAAAACCGAAGACGCCCGGAGTCTTCAAATAATGGGTCGCGCTCATCGGCAGTTGCGCGGCGACGGTGGCGCGCGCTTTATCAATGCCGGGAGTGCGCTTGATTGCATCAGGTTTGCCGCAACGCGCGAAGCCTTCTACCAGCAGCCACTCGAAAACGATGCAAGCGGGCGTCAGGTGATCGCTGGCGGTTTCTTCTTCAAGCCCGTCGCACACGGCTGAAGCGACCGCCATCGCCGTGAGAAAGCGCGGCCTGCTCATGCGCGCTGTCAGTCCAGGCAGAATCCAATTCGCCAGCCGGTCGCCGGTCGTCGCCAGACCGAGCGGGTCAAGCGCGCCTTCGGTCTTATCGCCCGCATCGAAGAGAGTCAGGAATGGTAGTGTAATGGCGGTCATAAAGCAGCAACGATTGTAATGCGCTGCACAATCTATCACGAGGCCGGCGGCGGGCAAAGACAAAATCTCCGCCCTCGCTACCAGTGGGCCAGTCGTCGATAGGGCTGGCTACCTTTCCCACGGCGGGAGTTGGGCTGAGTGGAAGACATCAATGACCTGGATTTGTTGCTCAGTTACGCGATATACGATTCGATATGGTGATTCAATCAATTCTCGAATGCCTGGACGTTTGTAGCGCTCGACCATCTTGCCTGACAAGGGAAATCGGGCTGGGGGTTCAGTTGATTTTGGCTTGCGCCAACTGGTTCAATCGTCAGCGACGCTTTCGCTCATCATGCGCTTGGCATCTTGATAGAACTGCAACTGGTAAAGCCGCCAGTAGAAGCCGCGCACGGCCAGCAAGTCCTGATGCGTGCCGACCTCGCGGATTTCGCCCTTGTGCATGACGATGATCTTATCTACCGATTGAATCGTCGACAGACGGTGGGCGATGACCAGCGATGTGCGCCCTTCCATCAATCGCTCGACGGCATCGCGGATGAGGATTTCGGTCTCCGTATCAATCGAACTGGTCGCTTCATCGAGTATCAAGACGCGCGGGTCGAAAGCCAGTGCGCGGGCAAAGCTGATCAACTGCTTCTGCCCGACCGACAGGCCAGCGCCGCGCTCGCGCAACTCCGCGTGATAGCCTTCGGGCAAGCGTTCGATGAAATCCGCTGCGTGGACTTCGCGCGCCGCGTGCTGCAACTGCTGGTCGCTCACCCTGGTGTTGCCTAGCCGTATGTTCGAGGCGATGTCGCCGGAAAACAGGAAGACATCTTGCAGGACGATGCTGAAATTGGCGCGCAACTCTTCGAGATCGAGATCGCGGATATTGACGCCGTCTAAGAGAATCTCGCCGCGCTGAATGTCATAGAAGCGCAATAGCAGATTGGTGATCGTCGTCTTCCCTGCTCCGGTATGGCCGACGAAAGCGAGGCGCTCGCCGGGCGCGGCGACGAACGATACGTCTTTCAAAATCCAATCTTCGTCTTTGTAAGCGAACCAGACGTTGCGGAATTCGATGTGCCCGCGCGCCCGGCCCAGCCGGATCGGCTGATCAGGCGATTCAATCGTCACCGGCTCATCCAGCAGCTTGAAGATGCGCTCTGACGATGCCATTGCCGATTGTAAGATATTATACTTTTCGCTGATGTCAGAGATTGGCTCGTAGAAATTCCTCGCCAGTTGAATGAAGGCGACGAGCGTGCCGATGGTCGCCACGCCGCGCACCACCTGGCCGCCGCCGTACCAGATGATCAAGCCGATGCCGAGCGCGCCGATGATTTCGACTGCCGGGTAGAAGACCGCATAGTAAAAGATGGTGTCGATGTTGGCCTGGCGATGCGCGTTGTTGATCTCGTCGAACTGGCGCATCTCTTTGGCCTCGCGGTTGAACAACTGGACGACCGGCATGCCGGTGATGTGCTCTTGCAGGAAAGCGTTGATGCGGGCGATGCGGACGCGTACCTGGCGGAACGACGAGCGCGCCCCTAAGCGGAACCACGTCGTCAACACCGCAAGCAGTGGCAGGATGGCAAACGACACGAACGCCAGTTGCCAGTTGACCTCAAACATAAAGATGACAATGTAGAAGATCATTGCCACGTCGCCAAAGATCGAGATGACGCCGGCGGTGAACATTTCGTTGAGCGCATCGACATCCGTAGTCAACCGAGTCATCAGCCGGCCCACAGGATTGTGATCGTAATAGCGCACGGGCAGGCGCTGGAGGTGCGCGAAGATTTCTTTGCGCAGGTCATACATGATGTACTGCCCCATGGCCTGCATGACGATGGCCTGCGTGTACTGCACGGCAAAGGCGGCGACATTGGCGAGCAAATAAACAATGGCGATGAAGGCGAGGCCCTGATAAGCACTGCCGCCAAAACCGAATTGCTCAGCCGTGTGCTTGAGGAATTTCGTAAAGCCGGTGATCTTCGCGGGGTCGCGATTGGGATCCATGAAAAGATCAATCGCGGCTTTGATCAGCGGCGGCCCGGCAAGCACCAGCGGCGCGCTCAGGATGGTCAGCACCAGGGCAACCAGCGCGTGCCCTTTGTACGGCCACAGGTATCTGAGCAAGCGCCGCATCAGGCGCGTGTCGTAGGCTTTGCCTAATACTTCTTCTTCGTTCTGCGAGTCTGCCATTTGTCAGTTGTCAGTGGTCAACGGCGCTTTGTCTCAAGCGACGCCGACGCTAGATTGCGGTTGCTGCTGGGAGCGGCCCGGCGGCAACCAGCCGTTTGCGCCTTGGATCGACGGTCAGGTTCAGTCCTTCAAGTGTTCGCGCGCCGAGCAGCGCCAGATCGCCTTTTTCTGCAAACACGACTTCGTCAACGGTGAAAAACCTGTCGAGGCGGATGATGGCAAAGCCGACATTGCGCGTCACCTGCTGGCCGTTTGCCATCACAAACGGCACGTCCTTTTTCTCGCGGTCAATGCCAAGCTTGTCAAGCGTCGCCGCCGGAATCCATGTGAATTCGCTGCCGGTGTCGACCAGGAGCTTCGGAACAATGACGGACTTCTGGCGATCAACAATATTCTCGATCTTGCATCGCGTATGAAATGTTCCCATCGGAGATTCCATTGTTATACTGGCAACTCAAGCGCGCATGATCAACTCGGCATCAACTCGCCGCCAGTTCTTCTTCGAGCAATTGCTTCTCATACAACTCGGCATACAATCCGCCGCGCTCGATCAACTCGTCGTGCGTGCCGCGCTCGGCGATGCGCCCGTCGTCGAGCACGACGATCAAGTCGGCGTCCTTTACCGTCGACACGCGATGCGACACGATCAGGCTCGTCCGCCCGCGCATGATGCCCCGCAGGTGCGTGAGAATCTGTTCTTCGGTGTAGGTGTCGACGGCGGAGAGCGCATCATCGAGAATTAGAATCTTCGGACGGCGAATTAAGGCGCGCGCAATCGCCGTGCGCTGCTTCTGACCGCCCGATAGCGTGATGCCGCGCTCGCCGACAAAGGTGTCGAAGCCTTTCGGAAATTCCCGAATATCGTCGGCGATGCCGGCTTTGGTCGCCGCCTCCTCGATCTCTTCGCGGGTTGCGCTGTCGACGCCGAAGGCGATGTTTCCGGCAATCGTTTCGCTGAACAAAAAGGTCTCCTGCGGGACGTAGCCAATCGAGGCGCGCAAGACGCTGAGCGGTAGCTCACGAATCGGGTGGCCATCAATTAAAATCATTCCCGGCTCGGCATCGAGCAGGCGGGTGACGAGATTCATCAGCGTCGATTTGCCCGAACCGACCGCGCCGACAAAGGCCACCGTCATGCCCGGAGCGATGCGTAGGTCGATGTCTTTCAACGACGGCGCGGCGGCACCTTCATAGGTGAACGTCAAATGACGAAATTCGATTTCGCCGCCGATCTCACGAATGTCGTGCGTCTCTTCGCTGTCGCGAATCAACGGTTCGGTCAGGAGAATCTGATTCATGCGGCCCATCGAGGCCATGCCGCGCTGAAAGATGTTGATCACCCAGCCGAGGGCGATCATCGGCCAGATGAGATAGCCGAGGTACAGGGTGAACTGCACGAACTGGCCTATGGAGATGCCGCTGCCGGGTGCCCCGTTCTCGCGGATGACCAGCGTGCCGCCGTACCACAGCACAGCAATGAAGCCGAGCCCGATGAAGAACTGCAAAATCGGATGAAAGATGCCCGACAGTTTAATCAGGCTCAGGTTGCGATTGACCGATTCACGGTTGACTTCGCGGAAGCGTTCGATCTCGGTGCGCTCCTGCGTGTAGGCGCGAATGACGCGCACGCCGGCTAAGGCTTCCTGGGCGCGATTCGACACCGTGCCGAAATAATCCTGCACCTGCTCGAAGCGGTCGTGAATGCGTCGCGAAAAATAATGTGTAGCCGTAGCTACAAGCGGCATGGACATGAAGGCCAGCAGCGTCAGCCGCCAGTCGATCCTCGCCATCAACGGCACCAGCAAAGCCATCGCAAAGACGGTGTTCAACGAATACATCAGCGCCGGGCCGACGATCATGCGCACAGCGCTGAGGTCGTTGGTAGCGCGCGCCATCAAATCACCTGTGCGATGCGTTTGATAAAACGCGAACGGCAGCCGTTGCAGATGTTCGTAAAAATCGTTGCGCAAATCGAACTCGATGTGGCGCGACATGTTGATCAGCAGGCGACGCTGCGTGAATAAAAAGACGCCCTGCATGAGCGTCGCCAGCACGATCAGCGCACCATACTGCAACAGGTTGGCGTTTGCGCCTTGCGCTTTGATGTCATCCGTAGCTCGGCGCACGAAATCCGGCGTGACGAGCCTGAAGACATTCGTCAGCAAAACGCACACCGTACCGTAGAGGATCGTGCGCCTATAGGGTTTGAAATAGCTTACGAGCTTGCGAAACGGCGTCATAACTGGTCAATCCATCGTCTTCGACGAAGGCAAAAGCAAAAGGCAAAAAGCAAAAGTAAAGCGAAGGCATGCGGTTCGAGAATTTGGGCGGTGCTTAGATCAAGCCTCTGCATTTTTGCCTTTTGCCTTTTGCCTTCCGACCGCCGGTCGGCGGCTCCCGCCACATTGAGATTCTAACGACTGCCGCCGCCTTACGAAAGCGCGCCGCAGAGAGTGAGGCAGCGACACGGTGATGCGGAGATAAAAACGCGCCGCGATGTCTCTCATCGCCGCGCCGCCGCGTCAGCCCTTCTTTGCATCGCTATCCTTGCTTTCGCTCTCATTCAAGCGAATATACGTCAGCAGCCCCTTGGCGGCCATGCGGCCTTTGTCATCGAAGACATCGCATTCGGCGACGATGATGCGGCGACCGTCGCGGAGCAGCCGCGCCTCGGCAGTGACCCGGCCCTCGCGAATCGCTGAGAGATAGTTGATCTTCATCTCGACCGTCGTGAAGCGGGCTTCCGGCTCAGACGCGCCGACGATGGCAAACGCCACCGCCGTGTCGATCAGCGAAGCGATTGCGCCACCGTGCATCACGCCTTGCAATTGCTTCAATTCTTTGCGCACCTCGACGCTCAAGACGGCGCGGCCCTCCTCTATGGAATCGATCTCGATGCCGAGCAGGCGCGGGAAGTGATTGGTTTCGAATTTTTCGTGAATCAGTCGCTCGCGTTCTGGTGTAATCTTCATCTCATTTGCTCGCTTTGGCCTTCTTTGCGGCCTGAGCCCGTTTTGGCGCAGCCTTCTTTGTCTGCTTGGATGATGGCCGGCTCGCAACGCTGGCCGGGGCGGTAATCTTTTTGGTGCTGCCGACGGCGCGCGCCGTCTTGCGCGGCGGCTTCAGGGATTCGCCTTGGGTTTTTCGCTTCACCGGTGACCATTGATAAACGCTCAGGTCGCAGTGGCCGCGCGCGTCAAAGACGACGCCTTCGGCTTCGAGCAGGTAGCGTTGCAGTTGTGGCTCCTGAATGATGATGCGCCCGGTTGAGATGCTGCCCTTTGAATTGATGACCCGATGCCAGGGAATATTGCGCTCGTCACGGGGAGTCGCGTGCATCGCCCAGCCGACCAGTCGCGGACTGTAGCGGTCGTCCATCAGCCGGGCAATCTGCCCATAAGTCATCACCCGCCCGCGCGGGATTTTCAGAACGATGCGGTAGATTGTTTCAAACGCCTGCTCGTAACCGGCGCGTGCTTTCGTCGACGCAACCGTCGTTGGTGTGCCGGTGGAGCGAGCGCGATTTGTAGCATGATTCGCTTTTGCCTTACGCCTCAAGGTTGCCATCGTTTATTATTTTTCTCACCGGCGGTTTGCCACCAGGCACGCCACTGGGCAATGCCTTTCGCCTGTTCATCGAGCGAACTGCCCAATTGATAGGTCATTCAGAGGCCCGCATGCTCGCGCAGCCGCATCTCGGCGACGAAGCGGATGGCGAGTTGCCGGCTCTCCAACAACTCGATCAACTCAGGCACCGCCAACATTGCAACCTGCCGGCGTGCAGCTTGAAATTGCGCTTTCGTCTGGTCGTCAATCACCTTGGGCCTGTGCTGTCATGCGTAGAGCTTCGGCGGCTCGATGCCGACCAGCCGATAGTAAGTGTACAACTGGCCGCGATGATGAATCTCGTGCTCGGTCAGGCCCCAGAGCAAGACGATGCGGTGCATCTTTCTGCCAAAGGCTTCGATGTCTTCATTCAATTGCTCGCGCGTCAGCTTCGCTACTTCAGCCACCAGCCGCTCGTGACTCGCTTTGTAAGCGCTGACGATCTCTTCGACTGTGGCCGATGACAGATCGAGGTCGCCTTTATGCATCGTGCCGGCAAGCGCCGTGCGAACGATGGCCGATTCGGTTTCGGGGATGTGGCGAACCAACTCGCGCAAGGTGAACATGCCTTCCGCCGGTCGCCAATCCAATTTGTCGTCGGGCGCGGCGGCAAGCGCCCGTGCTGACTGTTTGTGAATGCGGTTCCAGTTACTAATGAAATGCTCGGTCTCTGGACAACTCATAGCCTGCTCCTTTTCAAATATGAATTCTGACGCGCTCCGCTGGCTATTATCCGTTGCCGGCGCGCGCGCTGCAACCGAAGCAGTGGTCAGTTGCCAGTTGTCAATCGTCAGTTAGCCATAGTCAAGCAATGTTGGTCGCATTCGTTAAGCGGATCATTAATACCAAAAACTGACAACTGGTAACTGGCAACCGCCGCCGACTACTGACAAACTGTCACATTTTCGTGGCAAATTATGTCCGCGCCTTTAAAGTGATGCAAATCACTTTAGGCGATTTCCGGGCGTTGCGGTGAAGCGCTACTACTTTGGGGCAGGTATTATCAAATTGGATGACACAATTTGTTAGCGCAAGGTGCCGGATTTTGTTAGCCGGTCGCGCCATAAATCGCTCGAAAGTGAAAGTAATTCTTTAAGCAATCAGCGATAAGCTGACAGATGAAAAGCCCATCTCTGTACCGCTGAGAAATCGCTTGAGGGTTGGCACAGTCGTTGCTCAAGGGAACAGCGGTTCTAGCAGTTCGACAGTTTGAAAGAAACCTCTTCTGCTCAGAGCAACTGCGGGATGCAGAACTAAATGCGGCGGATGGAAGGGAGGATGGGGGCCCTGCCTTCCATTCAAAGCAATCTCACGAGAGGCGAGCAGGCCGCTCGGAGCGAAGTAGCAATACTGAGAGAAGCGACAGACAATTGAGTGTTCAGGGTGTAGAGGCACAAGGGGGCGTGGCTCTACATCGTGAATCGAAAGGCCGCCGGTGGCAAAAACCACCGGCGGCTAATATTTTTTGTGCTTGCTTGCGCCTGCAACATGCGGTCTGTGCGGTCTTGCCGGTTCGCGTTATACTGAAATCACTATGGCGTTGATCGATTTGCGCCGAGAGGAAAACGTCGGCGGCGATTTCTTCGTTGACTCGTCCTGCATCGATTGCGACCTGTGTCGACAGATTGCGCCGGCGTCGTTCAAAGCCATTGGCGAACAAGCAGCCGTCTATCGCCAGCCGCAGACGCCCGATGAAGAGATGGCGGCGCTCAAAGCGCTGGTCACCTGCCCAACCGCATCCATTGGCACGACCACGAGGCTTAACGCGAAAGCGGCTGTGAGAGCCTATCCTGAGGTGATTGCCGATGAAGTTTGCTTCTGTGGTTTCGCTGCGGAATCCAGCTTCGGCGCGGCAAGTTATCTCATTCGCAGGCCCGCAGGCAATGTGCTGGTTGATTCGCCGCGATTCGCGCGCCCGCTCGTGCGGCAGATCGAAGCGATGGGCGGCGTGCGCTGGATCTTCTTGACGCACCGCGACGACATCGCCGATCACCAGCAGTGGGCGGCGCACTTCAAAGCCGAGCGCATCATGCACCGCGAAGACCTCACGCGGCAGACGGCAAGCGTCGAGCGCGTCGTGAGCGGAGATCGGGCAACGCCGCTTGCTGATGATTTAGTAATGATCCCGACGCCAGGCCACACGCGCGGCCACATGGGGCTGCTTTACCAGAATCGCTTTCTCTTCTCCGGCGATCATTTGTGGTGGTCGCCTGCCTATCATTCACTTTATGCTTCGCCGAACGTCTGCTGGTACTCGTGGACAGAGCAGACGCGCTCGGTTGAACGGCTGCTCGATTACGAATTTGAGTGGGTCTTGCCGGGTCACGGGCGGCGCGCCCACGCCAGCCCTACAGAGATGCGCCAGCAGTTGCTCGACTGTGTTGCGCGAATGCGGGCACGCCACAGCGCCGTCGCCGAATGGTATGCCTGAGCCGCGCGTTCAGGCGCAAGCAGCATGTTGAGCCAATATAGCAATGTTCAGTTCATTGACTCAGCTTCATGCCGCCGAGCAGGATGGCGTTGAACAGGAACTTGAACGTGCCCCAGGTCTGCGCGCGGTGCTGCGTGCGAAAGCCAAAGAGCACGACGCGGCCTTTACCCATCGATACATCGACCAGCGCCGACTTGCCGGCGATCAGTTGCGGGCCGAGCAGCCACCCGGAACGCAAAGGATTGCCGTCAACATAACGCGCTACGGAACGCGCCCGCTGCGGGTCTGTAATCTCAAATGCAAAAGCGCTGACGAGATTACTGGCACCGTCGGGGGCTGCTTGCCGGCGCAGGGCATCGGGCACCGCCGGGTCTACGCGGGCTTGATCGGTGCGCGCCTTTTCCGGCGGCGGCTCAGGGTCGCTTCCGCGACCGCGCCGCGTGCCGCTGACAAAATACAGATCGGCTTCCGGCGGCATCCCGTAAGCAATCGGATTGCCGGTATCGACTACGGCGCGGAAGATCGAGCCGGGGGCGTAAAACTGATCGCGGCGCACGCCGTCAAGCGCGTTCTTCACCGGCAGATCGAAGCGCTTCAAGGCAAGCTCGGACGCCGAATCCAAACAGATCAACACGCCGCCCGCTTCGACGAAACTGCGAAGCGCCGCGACGCCCGCCTCGCCGATGCCGCCGGTATTTTCTTCGGGATAAGTGCCGGGGCGATTGCCGGCGAGGATCTGCTGCATGGATTGATCGGGCAGGATGACGACATCGAACTTGTCTTTGAGATGGCCGGCGCGCATCTCGGCGTCATAGATATTTTTGTAATCGAAGTTAAATTGTTCGAGCACCCATCGCGTCCAGCCTTCATCCATCGACGGCGACCAACTGCGATAGAGCGCCAGGCGCGGCTTGGTGAAAGGCGTTGCCACAACAGACCAATTTATTTGGGATTCTTTATTGGGTACTCGCTCCAAGTCAATGCCTCGTGTCAAAGCAAGCGATGAAATACGGGTCGTGCTAGTCTTACTTTTTGAGCCCGCTTGCGCGGCTTTGGACATGCGGTTCTGGCGGCCTGGTGATTCATCTTTCACAACGAAGGTTCCCACTGGATAATCTTTGCCATTAGCGCTGACCGACTGATTGAGCCTTGAAACCGAGACATTATCCAATGAAGTGAAGAGCGCATTGATAAATTCAAAGTCATTGTTCTGATTGGATGACACAAAGAACGTTGTAGATTGATCCAGCCCAGAAACTATGAGTTTTAGATTGAAAAAATCAGGATTAATTCGTTGCAACTCAGTATTAAATCGCTTGCCAGCTTCGGCATAATTCACGCCCATCTGCATCGGCAGCGTCCAGCCGGCCACGTCATAAGGTTGTTCAGCCGGGCCGCCCGGATAAATTCTTCTATCGGGATAATGCTGCGCTTCAAACAGACACTTGACGTTGGCACGGTAAGGTTGTGCGAGGAAAATTACATAACTGCCCGCCGCATACGTCTTGCCGTCAATCGTGAAGTCAGCCTTGGCGCGATGCACTTCGACGCCCTGCTGAAGCAATATATCGATCATCTTATCGGCGGTCGGTCGGTCGTGCTGTTCGGCAGGGACGATGTAAGCATAGGGCGATTCTGTCTTCCCTGCCTCGATGGCGCGCTCGGCGACCGTCACAAAATTGCGCACGACTTCATCGTGATGCAGCGCCGCTTCTTCGAGCGCCGTGCGCGTCGTCACCAACTCCATATTCATTATGTCGCGCATCGTCCAAGCGCCGCCCGGCCACGGATCTGGATAATTGGTCGCCGCCACCAGCGGGTCGGCAAGGCCGCGCGTCGGCGAGCGCAACTGTTCACGCTTGATCCGCATCGGCGAGGCGATCTCCGCCGACGCCGCTTCTGTAAGAATGCCTACAGAGTTGTGATAGTACGGCGCGGTGCGCAAGCCGCCGTGCCACCACGTATCGTAAGTTGAATTCGTGACGATGCCTTTGAAGCCCGCCGCCTGGAGATTCAACGCCATCTTCATGCCGAGCGCGCCGACCGTGCGCAAAATCGTCGGATCAATATTCGGATTCGACGGATCGAAGAACGGCGGCACGCACATGCGCGAGCCGAACTGTCCCTGTTGATGCACGTCGTAAACGATCTCCGGGAACCACTCGCGCCAGAATAAATTTGAAACGATCTGCGTCTCCACCTGCGTCAGCATGAACCAGTCGCGGTTGTTGTCGTGGCCGCTGTAGTGGTGATAAAGCATCAGCGGGTTGCTGCCTTCGTAAGGAGTACCGAGCGTCTTGCGATACCAGTTGGTGACAATATCGATGCCGTCAGGATTGACCGACGGCACCAGCACCAGAACCGTATTGCGCAGAATCTCTTTCATCGCCGGCGAATCATCGCTCGCCAGCCGATAGGCAAGCTCCATCGCCATCTGCGAGGCGACGATTTCCGTCGAATGAATCGAGCAGGTGATGGCGACGACCGCAGGCGTCGTGCGGATGAGGCGTTCGCGCTCTTCAGGGCTGGCGATCAAGCGCGGGTCGGCGAGTTGGCGCTGCGCTTCGCGGATGCGCGGCAGGTTCTGTATGTTTTCTTCCGACGAGATGATGGCGACGATGAATGGCCGCCGCTCGGTCGTCAGTCCCGGCTGATGCACCGAGACGCGCTCGGAGGCGCTGTCGAGCCGCTTGAAGTAATCAACGATCTGCGACCAGTCGGCAAGCTGCCGATCCTCGCCCGGCGCGAATCCCAACACCTCGCGCGGCGACGGCACAGCCGCCGCGCTCGCCGTTTGTGTAGCAGAAACCACATGCGAATTGATCGCCGGCGGATTATCGGCTTGTAAAGCCAGCGCCTTTGCCGCAGGCAAACCAATCAGCAGCCAACAAACCAGCAAAGCGGAAAGCTGATGAGAGCGCGCCATCATCGCTGTCGATAAACCTCAATGTTGGATTGGTCGGGCGCGGACTCCACTGACATGCTTTCCTGTTGCAACCCGCCGTACAAGATGGAAAGAGCGTAGCACATCTGTTAGGCTTGCGCTAATTCGCGTGGCGCGGACGGGCGCGCAAGACTTGAATTCATCCAGGCAAGGAGCATTTAAAAACGATGGCGCGCTTACGCGGAATCTTCCTGCTGACCTTCTGGTTCACCTGCATCGGCGTGCTCGCGCCTTTTTTGATCCTCCTGCGCCTGCTGACCGGCAACGACAACATGATCTATTCGCCGGCCCGCCTGTTCATACGGCTGGGGCTGGCGCTGGTCGGCGTCAAAGTCGAAGTCACAGGCCGCGACAAGCTTGACCCGGCGCAGCCTTATATCTTCACGCCGAACCATCAGAGCTTGATTGAAGTGCCGCTGTTCGTCACTTATCTTGGACGTAATCCAGCTTACTTAGCCAAAAAAGAGGTCTTCAAGTATCCGATCTTCGGCTACGGCATCGGCTTGATGGGCGTCGTGCCGGTAGATCGCAGCAACAGCCCGGCAGCCGTCGAGAGCGCCAAAGCCGCCACCGAAATGCTGCGCAACGGCAAGTCATATGTGGTCTATCCCGAAGGCACGCGCTCGCCTGATGGCCGCATGCTGCCGTTCAAGAAAGGCGCGTTTATGATGGCGATTGACGCAGGGGTTCCGGTCGTTCCGGTGACGGTCTCAGGCGCGACCCGGATTATGCCGAAAGCCAAGATCGAAGTGTACCCGTCAACCGTGCGGCTGACGATTCACGAGCCCATCCCGACGACCGGCTATTCAAGAGAAAACATCGGCCAGCTAGTTGAGCGCGCCCGCCGGCAAGTGCTTGCATCACTCGAAGAGTGACCGCAGTCAACAATGATGAATGATGAATATAGAACAACACATCGCTGGCCGGCGAATCCTCCGCAGTTCATCATTCACCATTCGTCATTTCTCTAAAGAAAGCCGACATCTTCAAAGTCGCGGCCCAGCACCTGCCGCGCATCGCCCCGCAGCCATTTGTTGAGGATGGTCGCGTAGACCGAGCGAAAATCGACGGCGAACTTCATGTTTTCAGCGTCGTCCAGGTCGGTCGGCGCAAGCGACGGTTGTTGGCCATACAAGCCGCCGCTGACGGCGTCGCCAATCACCAGCAGCGGCGCGGCGGTTCCGTGATCGGTGCCAAACGAGTTGTTCTCATTGGGCCGCCTGCCGAACTCTGACCATTGCAGCATGAGCACTTTGTCTGCGAGATCGTGCTCGATCAGATCGCGATAGAAGGCGTCGATGGCATCGGAAAATTCCTGCAACAGCCCGGCCTGCTGGCCCGCAAGTTTGTTGTTGCTGTCGATCTGATCCGAGTGCGTATCGAAGCCGCCCATCTGCAAGTAGAGCAGGCTGACATCAGGAATCGTCGTGATGACCTGTGCCAGCATTCTCAACCCATCGGCCAAGCCGTTGTTAGCCGGGTACGTTACAGTCGAGCTATAGCCGCCGAGCGCCGCGCGAAACTGGATCGCCCCGTTGATGGCGTCAAAACCGATGCGCGCTTCGTTGCCGACGAAGCTGCCAACGTCGAAGCCGCGCTGGTGCAGCGCCAGCAGGGCGTTCAGTTTATTGGCGCGATTATCAGGATAATTATCATCCGTCTGCACGCCATAATCTTCAAAGTTGGGCACGCTCGGCACCACCACTTTTGTCGAGAGCAGCGTCTTCGGCAAACGGTCATCAACCGCAATCGCCGTCAATCCCGGCCTGCCCAGCAGCGCCTGATCGGCGTAGCGGCCCAGCCACCCGTCTATACGCACATCGTCCCTTTTGCCGGCGTGCCAGATGTCTGCCGATTCAAAATGCGAGCCGCTCGGATCAGGGTAACCGGCACCGAGCACGACAGCGACTTTGCCCGCGTCGTACATCTGCTTGAGCTTGCCCATCGCCGGATGCAGGCCGAGTTCGTTTGAGATGATCGTCGAATTGCCTTGCGCATCTTTAAGCTCGGTGTCTTTGATTCCCAGCGTCGGGCGCAGTTTGAAATAGTTCGCGTCTGTATACGGGACGACCATGTTGAGCCCATCGTTGCCGCCCGATAGCTCGATGATGACGAGCACGCGGCGGCTGCCGGCGGGTTGCGACGAATCAGCACGGGCGGTGCTGAAAAAGATTCGCGGCAGAACAAGGCTGGCGCTCACGGCGGTCAGCGATTGCTTGATGAATTGTCTTCGATTGGTTGGCATCGCTTCTCTCCTCAGTTCATTTGAAACTCCGGCAGGCACATCAGCAGATAGACCAGCCCGCGCACCTGCTTATCAATGATGTCGTCGTTGACGGCGAACGTGACCGGCGTGCCGTCGTCGTCGGTTTGCAGATAATCGACCAGCAGGCCGATGGTCTGGGCGCTCACCGCGAGCGGGCCGAGCAGTTCAAGAAAATTCCGCACCGTCTTTTCGGCGCTCGCGTCGGTGTGGGCTTTGAGGGTTTCGCTGCGAACCCGCGCGCCAATCGCATGCTTGCTGTCATCGCGATTGCTCAACAGGGCGTTGGCGAAGTTATAGCGCTCCAGCACGGTCGCGGTATTGAGCCAGCCAAGATTCAGTTTCCAGCCCGACACATCAAACGGGTTCAGCAGGTCGAGCCCCATGCGGCGAAACTGGTTATAAAGATCGTAGTCGCCGTTTTCGATATTACCCGGATTGTAATCCTCAGCCAGCAGGCGAATCGCCCCGGCGATGAGTTCTGCGGGGCTTTTGACCAGAGCAAACCGCGCCCGCGCGCTGAAAAATTCGTCTGACGTGAAGATGGCGCGCAGTAGCTCTTTGATCGAATGATTATTGCTGAAATAAACATTCGCGAATTTCTCTATGGTCGCCCGGTCTTCGGCGCTGTCGGCAAGCGGGTAGACGAAGAACTCGAAGAGTTTCTTGACCAGAAAGCGCGCCGTCGCGCGCCGCGCGCAGATGACCGTGATCACGTCTTCGCCGCTGAAGTTGGCCTGCTGGCCATAGATTTCTTTCACCGTAGTGTCGTGTTCGTTTTCTTCGACGAAGAAATTGACGCGCACCTTCTTGTCGCCTTTCTGTCGGAACTTCCAGCCGGTGAAAGCTCGTGCAATCTCTTTCACATCGCGCTCGCTGTAGTTGGCATCACCTGTGACCACGTCGCGTATGCCCATGGTGAAGAGTTCCTGTAATTCGCGGGCGAAATTTTCGTTGGGATTGCCGAGCACATTGGTGATCCCGTCTAACCAGACGAGCATCGCCGGGTCTTGCGCCACCTTGAGCAGCAGCGCGTCGAAGCGGTCGAGCGCCGCAGCCCGCAGGGTTTGATTCTGTAGGTACATTAGCGGGTAAGGCACTTTGTCGAGCGCCGAAGCAAAATGGTTGTGCCAGAAGAAGGTCATCTTCTCTTCAAAGGGGCGGGCGGTTAAAACCATGCGGATGACCCACCACAATTGCAGATCGTCGTTCGGCGTAAAGCGCTTCGGATTGAAGCTCTTTTGCAGACGGCTTTCCAGCGCCGAATTATCGATGGCCTCGTAATTGAGCAGCGCGTCGACGGCGCGCTCGCGGCTCTTGAGCGGCAGCGCCTTGATCTCGTCGGGCGAGCCGCCGAAGGCCATGCGGCGCAGCAAGTGCGCAGCATCGTCATAAGTCAGGGCAGGCATACTCGGAATCCTCCTTTTGCCACTATTGGGCTGGCGGCAGCAACATGTCGGTGGTGTTCAGGTGAGGTCGAAGCTACGGCAGCCTAATCGCCGATTGGGGGCGGACGATCTGCCTGATCATGAGGATTGCCGGCCTACTCTGGGCCTGGCAGGGGCGCGTCGTTGTTTTTATGGCTTGGCCTACGGCTTACCAATTACGGCGGCCACTATAGCATACTTTATAGATGGATTGAAGCGTTGTTTGCAGGTAAGCGAGGCTGGGAAACAATGCTCACAGTCACCCGCAACATCGTCTGTCAGCGTTCGGAGTCGCAAAGGCACACAGCCAGAAAAGGGATATTAATATTGGCCCTTTCATTGCCTATGGGCGGATTTATGGCGAGCTAAAAAACTTGCTCATCAACTTCTTAATCGCTATGATACACGCTCAAATCGATAGCAACCGGGAAGCAACCTTATGGGAGGTGATCACGTTGGCTGAAACCATCCAACCTGAAACTTGTGAGTTAAAAAAGGTAGTCAGCAACCTGCAAGAGGTAGATGTCAGTAAAATTCCGAGCCCTGTGCTTGCCATGTTGATTGAAGAAGTTCGCAATGAAGAATCCTTGAATGCGCAAGCATACAACCGGATGCATAACCGACATAACCGTTCCAGGTAGCTGATGGCTTTATGTGAGCCGCACTGTGATTGAGCTTGACACCGTTTTGATAAAGATTGCCAGCCGCTGCAACATCAATTGCACCTATTGCTACGTCTATAATATGGGAGATAGGGGTTGGCGTGAGATGCCCGGTCAGATTTCTTATAAGACGATACAGGCGGTTGCAAATTCTTTGGGTGAGTTGTCGCGCACACAAAACCGTCCTTTTGCCGTTGTACTTCATGGAGGAGAGCCGCTACTACTTGGTGCGGCAAAACTGAAACACCTCATTATGCAACTACGCAGTGCATTACCAGATGACTGCGCCATTGGCCTTCAAACGAACGGCTTGCTGATTACGGAAGAAATTCTCGACATCTGTTCCGAGACCCGTACAACCATTTCTGTCAGTCTTGATGGTCCGCGACACATTCACGACCGGCACCGCGTTGGACACCAGGGGCAAGGTACTTACGACAGGGTTTTGCAGGGGATTGATCTCTTGCGCAACCATGTCGATTCGAGCTTCATCTTTTCCGGCCTGCTAGCGGTAATTGATCCTGAATCCGACCCTGAAGAAATATATGTTTTTTTCAAGCAGTTGGGCGCACCGGGCGTCGACTTTCTTTACATGGATGGAAACCACTCCCGCTTGCCACGCGGCAAGGCGTCGCTTCAATCTACTGAGTATGGGCGCTGGCTTGCCCGGTTATTAGACATCTATCTGTTTGATCAGAAGCCCCTGCGCATTCGCTTTCTCGATGATTTGATGAAAGTGATTCTCGGCGGCAGTGGGACGAAGGATGGCGTCGGCCTCACGGACTTCGGAGTTTTGATCATTGAGACGGACGGCTCCATAACCAAGAATGATACGCTGAAAAGCTCATTCAACGGCGCAGATCGTTTTATGCAGCCCTGGTCTGTTCATACTCATAAATTGAGCGAAGTTCTCAGCTCTCCCGAGTTCGCTGAGTACCACGCCTCACAGCGCCCCAGCAGTACAATTTGCCGGGACTGCCCGGAACTGAAGATATGCGGCGGCGGCATGACGCTGCACCGATGGCGTGATGACAACGAGTACGATAATCCTTCGGTTTATTGTGCCGATCAGAAGCTATTGATCGAGCACATTTGGGAGCAGTTATCCCGCATTCAAACATGGTCTTGATTTCTGCCAATGCTTTGACGCTTTTGTCATGCGAATGCTTCGGTGAACCATTCCCGTATTTTGTTTCACCTGAAGGCTTCGGCCCTGAAGTGAGCCTGAAAATATTAGAGTGGCTCGAACGCGATGCGCCCTGGAAACTGGTGGAAACAGGCTTTTATGAGCAATACGAATTTAACTTTCTAGACGCCCGGCTGCCTGCTCATCTTGCTTTCCTTCAGGAAGAATTCTTCCTGGCTGAAGTACAAACGAGGGCAGCAGAGATTTTTCAAGCTGAGTTGAGCGAGCGGGTTGATTTTAACGCTCACAAACTTATTGCCAAACAACGCATCCGACTACATAACGATTTCATCCCCGGACGGGAAACTCACCGTTTACTCATTCAGTTAAATCGTGGCTGGCAGGATGAACAGGGCGGGCTGTTGATCTTTTTCAACAGCCCAGAGCCTGCCGATATTCACAAGGTCTTCCGGCCTTTCCACGACAGCGCCGTCGGCTTTGCGATTTCGCCAAAGTCTAACCATGCCGTTTCGACTGTACATGACGGCGAGCGATTCACTCTTGTCTTTTCCTTCTACGAAAAAAACGGTCATGCCTGATTTGATCGCTCACATCGAATCGGCGCTTGCAGGGGTCACCGGTCCGCTCTGGTTTCCCGATTTGACCGATGCCTTGGTGCAAGCGAAACGGCAGGAGCTAACCCACGCCACCGGCCTCACGCCCGGTGATTATGGAACCTCGCGAGTTGTATCAGCCGATAAAAATGCGCCCCGTGAAGTCGTGATGCATATTCCCGCTTTGCTTGATGGCGGTGAGGTGAAACAGACTATTGCAATTGAATTGATTACCGGAGACCTGCTTCGACAATATGAAAGCAAGGGCATTAGATTTTATAGCGGTGCAGAAATTGCCAGGACTTCGGTTTTAGATTGCGTCAAAGAGGCCCTCGCCATCTTGCGCATGGTGCCAAGCCTGCAATTCAGCGTGGCGGCTCTGGTGAGAGCATTGCACATTATCAAGCCGGAAAACGAAGATTACGACATTAGCTTCAGTGAGCCGCACATACCATTTTCCATATTCCTGTCCGTCCCAGAAAAGCGAGTCCGAACCGATGCGCTACGTGTGGCCGAAGCGATTGTCCACGAAGCTATGCACCTTCAGCTTACGTTGATCGAACAGGTCATTCCTCTTGTCGGGCCAGCAGGCGAGCTATATTTTTCCCCCTGGCGCGACGAGTACCGCACCGCGCAAGGCGTCCTGCACGCCCTGTATGTCTTTCGAGTGATCGATTCCTATTTGCGAGAGCTACTGTCGAGAGACGCTTTGCCTACAGAATCTCTTGACTACATCAAGGGGCGGCGTTCACAAACTGCCAGCCAGATACGTGAGATTAATAGTTTCAAGGATTGCTCAGATTTAACTACATCTGGAGCTAAACTCGTAAGTCGCCTTCTTAGTTGACGTCATTCAAAGATTCAAACCTGTAAGCCTTCGAGAAAGTCTCGTGCCATTGAACTGAACTCAGCATCCGAGCGTACTGCGGAATTGAGCAATTTTCTTGCCCGACTAGCTGCTGCTTGTAACTCGGTATCTTGAGGATACCGCTTTGCAAATTCAATAATTTCAAGAGCACTCTTAAGCTGTTTTATTCTCTCCAACCTTTTTTGTACTAGCATGTCATTCTTTAGCAACCCAAGTTCTTCTATAGTTACCCGCCCAATTCTAGTCCGGCCTATTGGCCTATCCTTGCGGAAGCGGATATGATCACGAGGATCTTGTTCAGCGGGATTGACAAATAAAGGACGTTCCTCGCTTGTTTCATCGTGATGAGAGCAAGCACGTTTATTAGGGTTTGATAAAGGAAAAAGAACCTGTTTGTAGGTGCTATTGCAGACATCGCAACTAAGCAACAGGTTATCCCAGTCGTTGACAAGCCAGTAATAACCAAGGCATTTGGCCTTCTCATTTCGCCCTTGTTTCACCCCATTTTTAGGACGGAAGTGCTCTATTGCTAGATTACGTTGCGGATATCGCATCTCGCAATAGCAGCACTTGCTATGGTGGACCTGCATCAGCGCCTCTTTTACTGATGGCGCATTGTAAGGACTACGATCTTTAAACTTAAAGTTCTTTTTTCCTGCCTTATAGTCATCGGGACAAGAATCATAATCGTCACAATTTTTCTTAGTTTGCGTTTTACCCTTTGTCATGAGGACATCGGGGGCTTTCCTCGGCCTTTTGATTCGAATCATCGCTTATGTCCTTTGTATTTCTTCAGAATTGCTGCCGCATCCCGGATAATATCCATTGCTTCTTGATCTTTAGGATCTGATGCCGTGGGCCAGTTCATTATTTCTTCCTCCAACTGTTGTAGCCGGGCTTCATCAGCAGCGGTTCGCTTGGATTTATGCAACAATTTATCTCTCTGCTGAAAGAGCTGCTGGAACTGTTTTGGGCGCGCAGAAGGCACGCCGAATAACTGGCTCGTTAGGATCTGATCCACACGCCAATTTCTCACAACCGTTGGGTCATTATGAATCTCTACCTGATTTTTACCCTTTCCTACGACCACTAAGTTTGCACTGGAGGCAACTTGAACAATCAGCGGACTATGAGCGGTAGCAATAAATTGTGTGCGGCGAAAGATAGAAGTCAGATCATCAATGATTGTAAGCTGCCAGAGCGGGTGCAGATGCAGATCAATTTCATCGATCAGAACGATAGCGGGTTCGGCCAAAGGATTCGAACTTTTCGGATAGCGGCGGAAAAGCCGCAACGCCAGATCCACAGTCCACGCCAATGTAGTTTGATAACCAAAGCTCAACGCTGATAGGGGAACGAGACCAGAGAAGGTTTCAAAGCATACTCCGCTTGGCTCTGTAGTATCTCCAAAAATATTTGGGGGAAGAACCTTAATAGCATTTGGTTTTTGAATACCAGGTAGAATTTTGGCGAGGAGTTGCTTGACTTCTTTTAGTCGCTTACGCTCATCGCTGCCAGCTTTCTTTATTCTGGCTGCATGATCAAGATCGTTTAGGATCTCTTCGGCGTCGTAGAGTTCCGTTACTCCTGATAGTCGAGAAGCAATGGGATCATCGAGTTCACTCAGGGAAAGATTTTGCGATCCGAGTTGGCGGTTTGCTCCATAGGCGATTATAAATGGTTCGTAGTACTTCGCGCCTTGTCGGATTATGGTATTGCCAGTTCGTAGATCGATATCCTTTAATTCTCTCTTCGGGCTGTAAAGTAACTTGATGCCAGTCCTGATCTTCTTGACAGTTTGCTCTAACAGTTCACCCCTATTTTGATTATTGATGCTGCGAAAATTCTCGCCCTGGCACAGTTCGGCCCTAAGATCGAGATGCTGTTCGCGTCCAACTCTCAGCAATTTCTCCAAAACATCGTTCTGCTCAGCAGATAATCCTGGCCGGATGGGAGAAACTAGCAGCGGTGTTGACTTATCCGTTTTCTCATCAACCGGTACAGTGGTTCTTTTGGGTTCAGACGTAGGGCTCATCCACGCCAGACACTGTAGTAAGGTAGTCTTTCCGGTTCCATTCTCACCCAATATCAATGTCCATCGCGCGGGCTTTCCAACTTCATCAGTTAAATCTAGTTGTTGCCTTTCCCCAAAACACCTTACGTTCTTTAATTCCAGAGAAGTAAAGTAGACCGGAATCGCCCCCTTATGATTCGTCATACGGCGCTCCTCCTCACCAATGAAATTCAGAATATACTTTGCCTTGCGTGATGAAGGTAAAATGATAAATCATCGTTCAGATTAACGCATCTCACTCAAGGGCATCTTTGCACCCATCCTGCGACTTGCCATAGTTTCCCCTTGACAATCTACAAGAGCCGTTTTATGATCGCGTCCTGTAGATAATCTAGGGGAGATTCATGGCCAAGCAAAAGTCCGACCTGTTGCAGGGAACGCTCGACATGTTGATTCTGAAGACGCTGGCGCTTGAGCCGGAGCACGGCTGGGGCATCGCGCAACGCATTCAACAGATCTCTGACGGCGTACTCAACATCAACCAAGGCTCGCTCTACCCGGCGCTCTACCGGCTCGAAGAGCAGGGCTGGATCGCCGCAGAATGGGGCAGTTCCGACAACAATCGCCAGGCGAAGTATTATTCGCTCACCCGTGCCGGGCGCACACAACTTGCCGAAGAAGAGGAAAACTGGAGGCGGCTCTCGACGGCGATCACGCAAGTGCTCCAAGCATCTTAGCCGGAGGTAGGTCCGATGTTCAGAAATCTTTCGCGTATCGCGCAGGCCGTCTTTCGCAGAAACCAGAGGGAACGCGAGATGGACGCCGAACTGCGCTTTCATCTTGATATGGAAACCCGGAAAAACATGCAACGCGGCATGAGTCCTAAAGAGGCTCGTCTGCTGGCGCTGCGCAACTTCGGAGGAGTCGAGTTGACCAAAGAACAATGCCGCGATGCGCGCGGCGGACGCTTCATTGAAACCCTGTGGCAAGACCTGCGCTATGGGGCGCGCGTGCTCAAGCGCAATCCCGGTTTCACGCTCGTCGCCCTGCTGACGCTGACCTTAGGCATCGGCGCGAATACGGCGATCTTCAGCGTCATCTATGGCGTGCTGATGCGCCCGCTGCCTTACGCGGATGGCAACCGGCTGGTCATCATCCATCAACAAGCACCGCTGGCCCGCATCGATGACATGGGATTTTCCGTCAAAGAGATCAATGATTATCGCGAGCAATCGCAAACCCTTGATGAAGTCGTCGAGCACCATTCGATGTCGTTCCTCCTGTTGGACGGCAAAGAAGCGCAGCGCGTCTCAACGGCAGTGGTTTCTGCCAACTTTTTCGATGTGCTGGGCGTCAAGATGCTCATGGGCCGCTCGTTCTTGCCGAGCGATGATGTAAAAGGCGCGGACGCCGTCCTCGTCCTCAGCTACAATTACTGGCTGCAACAATACAAAGGCGATCCGAACATCATTGGCCGCGTCTTTCGCATGAACGACAAGCCGCACACCGTCATCGGCGTGCTGCCGCCCATCCCGCAATATCCTAGCGAAAGTGATGTCTATATGCCGACGGTCGCTTGCCCGACCCGCTCGTCAGATCGCTTCATCGCCAATCGCACGTTTCGCATGATGAACGTCTTCGGCAAGCTGAAGGCGGGCGCGACGGTCGCGCAGGCCCGCGCCGATCTGTCGGCCATCGCCGGCAACTTGCAGAAAGCTTATCCTGAGGCTTATCCCGAAAATCGCGGTTACGCAGCAACCATTGCACCCTTGCAGGAAGAGTTGACCCGGCAGGCGAAACCTACCTTCTTGATTCTAATCGGCACCGCCGGATTGGTGCTGTTGATCGCCTGCGCCAATGTAGCAAACCTTACGCTGGCAAGATTGATGCGCCGCGAGCGCGAGATGGCCATTCGCGCCGCGATGGGCGCGGGGCGCGGGCGGCTCATCCGCCAGATGCTCACCGAAAGCACGATGCTGGCACTGGCCGGCGGCGCGCTCGGATTGCTGGTCGCCGCCTGGGGCTTGCGGTTGCTGATCACCTTCGCGGCGCGCTTCACGCCGCGCGCCCACGAAATCAGCATTGACGCGTTTGTATTATTATTCACACTTGTGGTTTCGCTCGGCACCGGCCTGGTATTCGGTTTGATGCCCGTGCTCGGTTCGGATAAAAACCTTGCCGGGGCGCTCAAAGAGAACAGCCGCACGACGGCGGGTGTGGCCCGCCACCGGGCGCGCAGCCTGTTGGTCGTCGCGCAAGTGGCATTGTCATTTATGCTACTGATCGGCGCGGGGCTGATGCTGCGCAGCCTGCTCAAGTTGCAACGCGTCAATCCCGGCTTCAATCCCGAAAACGTACTGACCTTGCGGATCAGCCCGAACTCGTCGCGTTACAACACGAACGAGCAGTTCCGCGACTTCATGTTGCGGGTGCTTGATCGCGTCAAATCGCAACCCGGCGTTTTGTCTGCCGCGCTCGGTTCAACCTACCCGATGAATGCGACAAGCATTCGCTTCGGGCCGAACACGCAGATCTTTGAAATCGAAGGCCGGCAGCAAGAAACCGGCGCGCCGCCGCTCACCGCCGACAGACGCTCGGTGACGCCTGCTTATTTCGAGACGATCCAAATGCCGCTCGTCAAAGGCCGGGCGCTCGCCGAAAGCGACAACGACAAAGCGCTACCCGTCGCTGTCATCAATCAATCGTTGGCGCGGCATTACTGGGGCGATGAAGACCCCATTGGCCGGCGCGTCACCTTTGATCGCGGCGAGCATTGGCTAACTCTCGTTGGCATCGTCGGCGATGTGAAGCAGTACGGCTTAGACCACGATGCGACTGATGAACTCTATCTGTCACACGCGCAGAATCCGAGTGCCACGCAATTGCTGGTTCGCACCGCAACCACGCCGATGGCGATGGCGCAGGTGATGCGCCAGACGGTCTACGATCTCGACCAGGAAACCGCCGTCGATAATGTGCAGACGCTTGAGCGCGTGCGCGATGAATCGCTCGCCTCACCACGCCTGACCGCCTTGCTGCTCGGACTGTTTGCGGCGCTGGCGATGGTCATCACTGCGGCAGGCATTGCTGGCGTGATGGCGCTGACGGTTACGCAACGGACGCATGAGATCGGCGTCAGAATGGCTCTGGGAGCCAGTTCCGCGAACGTTATGGCCATGGTCATGCGGCAGGGCATGACGCTTGTCGTGATCGGCCTGGCGGTCGGCGCAGCCGGGGCCTTCGCATTGGCGCGGATGATGTCGGCGCTGCTGTTTTCGGTCGCGCCGGGCGATCCGCTGACCTTCGGCGCGGTGGCAGCCGTGTTGATCCTCGTGGCGGCGCTATCGTGTTTGGTGCCGGCCCGGCGCGTGACGACGATTGATCCGATGCTGGCGCTCAGGGCCGAGTAAATTAGCGGTCAACCTGGTAAGGCGGGCGGCGCAGAACGCGGCTTGCTCGCCTTCATCATTCAGCGTAAAGGGATTTGTATGAAAAATCATAAATTCGTCATGGCCGCGCTCCTGCTGGCAGCGTTTGCGGCGTTCGGGTTTGCCTATTGCGAGCCATCAGCCATCTACGCCATTCAGCCTGACAATAAGAAAGCCTATGTCTGCCCTCCGTGTAGCTGCGATAAAGACAATGAGGTTTTTGACAAGCCTGGCTCCTGCCCTACCTGTGGAATGGCGCTGGTTGAAAAAGGCAGCGCCGCAAGCCGGCCAGGGCCGCCGGATGTAGACCGCAAAAAGGTCGCCATACTGATTTTCGACGGCGTGCAGATCATCGACTACACAGGGCCGTGGGAAGTCTTCGGGCAGGCGGGCTTCGAGGTTTTCACCATCGCGCAGAAACCTGATCCGATCACCACCGCCTTCGGCATGAAGGTGATGCCGAACCGCGTCTTTGCCGATAATCCGAAGCCTGACATTCTGCTCATCCCCGGCGGCAACGTCCTCGCAGCGCAAAAAGATCCGCAAACCCTGCAATGGCTTCGAGAGTCCGCTGAAAAAGCCGAGGTCGTGCTTTCTGTTTGTAATGGCGCTTACATACTGGCGAAAGCCGGCCTGCTCAACGGCCTCACGGCGACGACCACCGCGCCCTTGATTGATGGCCTCGCGGCGGCAGCCCCCAACATCAAGGTCGTTCATGACAAACGCTACGTAGACAACGGCAAAGTCATCACCTCGGCAGGACTATCGGCAGGCATAGACGGCTCGCTACATGTTATCTCCAGGCTTCTCGGCAAGGGTCGGGCGCAGGCCATCGCCCTCGGTATGGAGTATGACTGGCAACCCGACGCCGGCTTTGCTCGCGCGGCTCTCGCGGATAAACGCCTGCGCTTCGCTTTGAATGGTTTCGCCCGCATTCCCCTGAATAACGCAGGCGGCACCGAGCGCTGGGAGAGCCTCTATTTAATCAAAGGCGTTTCGTCTATGGCTGATGCCTTCGAGCACATCAACCAAACGTTAGCGACCGAGGGCAAATGGACAAGGCTGACCGCTGTGCCTGCCAATGACATGACCAGTATCTGGAAATTCACCGACGAGGACGGCAGGCAATGGAATGGCCTGCTCAATATTCAACCGGCCATCGGCGATAAAGACAGGCTTCTGGTGAGCCTGAAGATCGATCTCAATGGCGAGAGGTTGAGGGCCACCGCAAACGCGGCTGACCCAAACAAGATCGTCATCAAGGATGCCTGGATACCGGAAGGGCCGCCTTCGCAAAAGGTCGCCGCCGCTTTTCTGGTGATCGAGAATCAGGACGCCGCTGATATTTCGCTGCTGTCAGTGAAAACCGATGCGGCGCGCGCCGTCGAATTGCACAAGATAGAAACCGTCGACGAGGTGATGAAGATGCGCCGCCTGGATTTGATTTCCGTTCCCGCAGGGAGCCGCGCAGAGTTGCAGCCTGCCGGCTTGCATCTGATGCTGGTCGGTTTGAGCAAGCCGCTCAGGCAGGGCGATGAAGTGTCGGTTACATTACAATTCTCCAACTCGGTGCAGAAAACCTTTCGCGTGCCGGTTAAGCGGCGTGACACAGCCGCCAACTGAACGGGCGCGGGGGAAATCATGATGATCAAGCGGTTTTCAGGCTTGTCGCATCTGCTCGTGGCGATGACTGCGATTGTATACGGATGCCCGCTTGCGGCGACTGCCGATGAGCCCGCCATTCAAAAGACGGTCGCCGGCAATGACTTTGCGTTGACTGATCAGACGGGCAGCCGTTTCCAGTTGCGCGAACAGCGCGGCAAAGTCGTGCTGTTGTTTTTCGGATATACGACTTGCCCCGACGCTTGTCCGACGATGCTGGCGAAGCTGGCGGGCGTTTATAAATCGCTGGGCGAGAAAAAGCGCCAGGTGCTGACCGTGTTTGTTAGCGTTGACCCGGCGCGCGATACTCCCGAAGCGTTGAAGAAATATCTGGCTTACTTTCCCATCGACGCGGTCGGGTTGACGGGAACCAAAGAAGAGATAGACGCGGTGGTCAAACAGTACGGCGCTTATTACGAGATTGAAAAATCCGATTCCGCAATCGGCTATCACATCAATCACTCGACCTATCTTTACGTGATAGACAAAAGCGGCGCGGTCAGCTCTCGGTTCAAGCACACGGATAAACCTGATCTGATTGCTGCGGCGTTGCGGCAGTTGATCGAGTGAACGCATGCGGCAGCCGAGATGCGGAGAAGCGCTGATCTTTGGCGGGCCGCGACAAGCCGCCGTTTTGTTCGATCACGCAGACGCAAAGCGGTGACCGCTCACCGCATTCCACCTAAATCGAAACTTACGAGATTAGAACAGAGGATTGGCCACAGAGGCACTAAGACACAGAGGAAAATATTGAGAAACCCAGGAGAATTTATGATTTTCTCGGTGTCTCGGTGTCTCTGTGGCCATTTCTTTTGTCCCCTTCTTATGCCGTCTGATTTAGCTGCCGAGTGATGCGATCAAGTCACCGCTGAACATCAATAGCGGTTGAACGGAGGAGGCAATGCTGAAGAAATTACTTTTCACGTTGGCTATCCTGGCCCTGGTTGCCATGATCGGCTTCACTTCATTTCTAATGGTCGGGGCTCTGGATTCTCCGGCTGCCGGGGCAGGCGAATTGAAGGCAGCCACGCCAACCGGCGAAGCGGCAAAAATGAAAGGCAAACGCAAGGTCGCGATTTTCATTCACGAAGGCGTCGAACTGCTCGACTTTGCCGGGCCGGGTGAAGTCTTCGCATCCACGGATCGTCGTCAGGCGTTCGATGTCTTCACGGTTGCGGCGTCACCCGGCGAGATCCTCAGCCAGGGATTCGTGACGATCAAGCCGCAGTACACCTTTGCCAATTGTCCGACGCCGGACGTAGTGATTTTGCCGGGCGGCAGAACCGAGGTTCCGTTGACCGATCCGGCAGTGATCAACTGGATCAAGGATTCGTCGCAAAAAGCCGAGGTGGTTCTGTCGGTTTGCACGGGCGCATTTCTGCTGGCGAAAGCCGGATTGCTGGACGGGCGCGAAGCGACGACGCACTGGAGCGCGATTGCTGCCTTGCGACAGGAAGCGCCGAAGGCGACCGTGCGCGAGAATCGCCGCTTCGTCGACAATGGCAAAATCATCACCGCAGCCGGCGTGTCGGCAGGCATTGACGCTTCACTGCATGTCGTCGATAAGCTCTTAGGGCGCGAGGTCGCCGGGAACACCGCACATTATATGGAATACAAGTGGCAGCCTGAGCAATAAGCAATTGCTTAGATCAGTTTGCGAATCAATGTACGGGAAAGATCGGCAGGCCGATGAGCCACCAAGGCACAAAGACACCAAGTAGCACGAAGGCATGGTGTAGCTTGGTGCCCTCGTGTCTTTGTGGCTCTTCTCGTATACGCAATTGCACACCGCTCTAATGAAGGGAGCGTTTATCCAGCCAGAGATTTCAGCCGCTCTGTGAAATCGCGCAGGCGGTAAACGCCGGTGGCGAGTTGTTCGGCGTAGCCTTCTTTGACGAGCGCTTGATTGCCAAGACCTGCATCGGGGCGCGACAGGCCGGTGATGCGCGCTAGTTCGCCGCGCACCGTCAGGCCAGCGCCGTTCAGAAAAGCCCGCGCCACCTCAGTGAGCGCCACTTCGCGTTTTACTTTCACAGCCAGTTCTTCGGCAAATCGGCTTTCGGCCAGCATCCAGATATAAGTGAACCAGGGTTCATACAAGACTTCGGCGGGAATGACTTTCAGGGCACGTTGCAATTCGTCCATGGCGCGGGTAAAGCGCGGGCGCTCGGTCACCCCCGATTCCGTGCGCAGGTCGCAGGTCGCCATCTCCCATTCGCGGCGCAGCACTTTCAAGATGGCGCGCGCCTCTGCCGATAGCGCTTCGGCTTCCTTGCGGCGCGGCACGCCCCACAGCGCGTTGAAGTGCGGCACCAGGCGGCGAGCCACGAAGGTCGCGCGTCCCTTCCCCAGCTTAGCGTAATATACCTTACCACGCCGCATCACTTCATCTTTGGTAATCCAGGCGAGGCTGCTTTCCGGGTCTTTCTGCACGTTGCGCGGCATGAAGGCGTCGCGCCTGCCGCACACGGCAACGTAGAGCGACGGCCCGCCACGCCGCGCATCGATCAGGGCCGAGCAGAAGCCGGCGGCTTCGACCAGTTGCTCGGCATCCACAGCGGTTTCGATACGCAGGTCTGCCGCCCGCCGCCACATCTGGTCGCGGTAGGCTTCGACTTCTTCAGGGATCTCCGGGATTTTCAAAGCCCGATGATTTTACACCGACGATTGGCGAAGGCAATAGCAAATGCGCGCCCCGGCGCATTTCACTGAAAGACAGTTGGCTTTCGCCTGGTTCGGCGGGCAACGCTTCCCTGAATGAATGAATGAAACGCGCCCAGAGCGATAGCCGCCAGAAGGAATCGGCCCGACCGTTTGCCAGGTCTTGACGGAGATGACAAACGATCAGGCCGATTTAGCGATCTATACTACTTTTCGCGCCTCAAGCGATTCTTAGAAGGTAATGCCCATCTGCGCTTGAAACGCGCGCGGCGTCACGAAGTGCGTACCGCTGAAGGTCGACAGGAAATTGTACAACGCTTCTTTGTTCGTCAGGTTGATGCCCGTCAGCCGCAAGGTGACGCGCGCATGCTCTGTGCGAAACAGGTTGTCTGTGCCGACACTGAGATCAAACAGGTTGCGCGGTGCGATGCGCGGCGGATTGTGATCGTCGTTTTCAGTGCCGTCAGCCGGAATGAGGACTCGCGTTGCGCCGCGATGGGCATCTGTACAATCGGTCAGCCCAGCGGTCGGCGTGGCAAATACATTCCCGCAAAACAGGCCGATCTGCGCTTGCTGATCCGGGGTCAAGCCGAGCGCCGTTGCAAAATCGGGCACCGAGCCGGCGACTAACCCGCTATCGTAACGCCAGGTGAAGGCGACGTAGGGCATCAGCCTTTTAAGCTGATTGAACTGATACTGCACCTGCGTGGTTTGCTGAAACGCCTGATCGTGGTCTATGCGGAAGACGCCCGCCGGCAGATCCGAGTTGAAGAACAGCCCGCCGCTTTCCGGCGGGAAGTAACGCGCCCGCGTGTGCCCGGCGACGAAGAATGCCGACAGTCCTTTGTAGTTGGCGAGATTCACACGCACCGAGACGCCGTCAATCTTCGATTTATCCCAGGAGATCGGAAACGTGATCGGTGTATTTAAGATCACATTGAAGTCGTAAGCGTTGCGCGTGTCTTTCAAGAAATAATCGACGTCAACGATGATGTAGCGCCCGATTCCCTGTTGCAGGCCGACGTTGAATTGATTGCGGCGACCGGGTTTCAGCGGCGCAGCCGTGGCATCGCCGAGTATGCCATCGGCGAGACCGCCGGCACCGGTGGCGCTCGACAGGATCAAGTTCTCGTTGTACGGCGTCTCGAAATTGCGCGTGTAAGCGAAGCGCAGCACGGTACTGGTCGGCTTGATGTTATAGGAGACGCCCAATCTCGGTTGCAGCAGGCTGCCGTGACTGATGCCATCGTAGTTGTCATAGCGCAAGCCGAGATTCAGCGCCAGGTTGTGCAGAGTGATCAGGTCTTGCGCGTAGACGGCTTCCTGCTTGATGTCTGTGTGGCCATGGAAAGCGAACAAACTGCCGCCGCGCGTCAGGTCGAAGGGTGCCAGGCCCGGCAGAAAATCAGGGCTTATCGGATCGTTGAAGACCGGATCGGTGATGCCGAACTGGAAGTTCTCTGTCAAGAAAGTGTGCTGAAGCTGCACGCCGACTTTCGCGTTATGGATGCCGTGATTGTAAGCGACATCCATCTTGATGCCGACGTTGTTCAAGCGGCGCTGCTGACCGATGGTCTGGGTTTCGTCTGCGAAGGGATCGCTGCTCGGAAAGTACTTGACCGTATCGAGCCTGTAGAAAGGGTTGATGGTCAGCAGCGTCGATTGGCTGAACGTATGCACGTAGCCGGGCGCGATGTTGATCGTGCGCACCAACTGCCGCTGATTCTGGCCGAGGGCTTCCTGGTCAAAGGTGTTGGGAATCTGAAAAAAGTTGCGCGCCAGATAGAGATTCAGGTGCAGCGCATCCTGCGATGTGGGATTGTAGTCGAGCCGGTCAAAGAGGCCGGCGGTTCTTCCCTTGTCGTGCAAGACGCTGAACTCCGGCGGGTCGAGGAAGCGCCCGGAACGCTCGAAGTTGAACGCCGTGAAATTACCGGCCTGCGCGCCGCCGAAGCCAAAGGTGGCTTCTTCCTGCGTCGTGCCAAACGTACCGTAGAGCGCTGATAAACTGCCGGTTGGTTTGTGCAGGCCGAGACCTGATTTGGTGATGGCATTGACCACCAGGCTGGTCTTGTCGCCGTATTCTGCCGGCACAGAGCCGGTGATGACTTCCATAGATTGAATCGCATTAATAGGGATTTGCGTCGAAAACGCCTTGCTCTGCTGGTCGGCGATGGGCTGGTTATCGAGCGACATGGAAACTTCCGCATGATCGCCGAGCGGATGGACAAAGCCGTTTGAGTCGGCAGCGACGCCGGGCGCGGCGAACGTCAGCACATCGCTCAACCCCGATCCCGGTGACCGTATAGGCATCCTGGCGATCAAAGATTGATCAACGTCGGTATGCGTCGTCGGAATGTTTTCAATGACATCAACCGTCCCGGAGACCTCAACGCTCGCCGTCGCGCCGCCGACAGCAAGCGGGATCTTTAAGCTCAATGGAACCGATGAGCGAACCTCAAGTCGCTGTTGCGCCGTGCTGAAGCCGTTCGCCGAGACGCTCAGGCGATAGGTATTGGGCGGCACGTTGTTGATGCGGAATGCGCCCGTCTCATCCGTTGTCGCGGTGCGCTTGTATCCGGTGGCGGGATTTTCGAGTACCACCGTAGCGCCAGGGATGACGGCTGCGCTGGGGTCGGTGACAACGCCCTCAATGGTTCCTGCGGTGCCAAGCGATTGCGCCAGCACCGGCAGCAGGCTGCCCGTAGAACTCGCGGCAAAGATGAAGAGCACGGCGAGGGCCGTGCCGCTCTGCAATCGAGCGCGTGAGCGAATGAACGAAAATATGTCGAAGACGATGGCGCGCGCTGGCCGCAGTGATCCGGCCATAAAAGTATTTAACCCTTGCATAAACAATCTCTCCTTATTCCTGAGCAGCAGGTTAGAGCGGTTGGCAATTGCGCATACGGGAAGAGCCACAAAGACACGCGGGCACCAAGCTACACCATGCCTTCGTGGGACTTGGTGGCTTTATGCCTTGGTGGCGCTTCGGCATGTCGATCTTTCCCGTACATGGATTCGCAAACCGATCTAAGCTCAAGGTGGTTTCGCTGATCTTGCGGCCAGCGAGCGCCAACGGCGTGCCAAAGATTAGCGCCGTTGCAAGAGAGCTTGCGCGTCGTTCCACTGAAAGCGAGTGCGCAAGTCAGGTCTTTGAGGATGGGCGCAAGTCTTGCGCAACCGCCTCAAAAAACGAGTTGTAGAGTTTGGGATTAAACGAGCGGTGGGGCGCGACCGAAAAGCGACGTGGCCAATCGTTGCGTGTGCGGATTGGCGAGCGTCACCTCGCAAGGGAGGGTTTCGGCGAGGGGTTCAACGACAAAGGTTGCCGTATGCGGATCGGCAACGAAGTTGCGCTGCAAGCGGCACGACAGACAAGCCGCATCGCTGCCGGTATCTTTCGTCGCCGGCGAATCGCTGTCGCTTGCGTTGATGATGGTAGTGTGCGAGAGCCGCGCGGTGTCGTGATGATGCGTCAGACAGACAAACAACGCATGCATCATCAAACAAAGGAAGAGGAGCGCCGAGAGGCGCGCGCGCCTGTCGTATTTCGTTGTGAGGTTGCCGCGCTGCTTCACAGGCCGCTCTCTTTGCGATGCGAAATCAGAGAATAATTTAACACCAGCATCAGCGGCAGTGTCAATGCCTCGATTGGCGGGCGCAAGCCGTGGTTCTGTGCATTGCTCAGGCCGCCGCCGTTTGCGCTCGCGCCTGTTTATGCAGGCTGATTTCACGGCGAGCAAAACGCCAGGGCTTGCGCCGCCAGAGGCCCGGCATCACTATACGAAGCCCGCGCCGGTCGCAGGTGATTTTCAGATTTGCGGCAACGAAAATCCAGGCGGCAACGGCGCATTTCCAATTTTTCGTAAAATTCTCCAGAAACATGGAAAGCAGAAAGTCTGCGGGTTTCACGCCTTGAAGGCTAAGTGCCTATTAGACTGAATTTGACCTGAAGGCCGGATCACGGTATCGGGATTGCTTAGAGTAAAGCTGCACATCCTTAGAATCTCTACCATTCTGTTCTGAACTTGGGGTGAGGTCGCTACTCGGGCACGGTGGCGACCTCCAATTTTTTTCCCACACCATCTATCGCACCTGTTGAACTTAGGTCAGTGAAGGTAAGTATAGACTCGCCCATTGTGCCGTGAATTGTGCTATAACCTCACTGGCATCCTGTTTGACAAGACATCAAGCGCACTCCTCTTTGCTTCCATTCTAATGTGGCTGTAACGGTCTAGCATCTTGCGTGAGACGTGCCCGGCAATGGACATGATCATCTGGTCACTCGCCCCTGAGATAGCAGCCATTCAATCTTTGGTTCAAGCGCCGACAGCCGCCTTCTCGCCTATCATGTCAGGCAGTTCATCTTCGACCAATCGCAGGCGGGGATAGAGAAAACCAAATATTGGCGCTACCAAAGTGAGCAACCCCATGATGATCAGCAGCAAAGCAATGCCGCGTCCGGGGCCCGCGCCGATTAGGCGACCGATACTTCCTTGGAGCGGCCCCCCGACCGCCATCAGCGGCTCGAACACCTTGTCACATAGCGGGCCGGCGATCAAATATGACAGCGGGGCAGAAATCTGCGCCAGCATCAACCTTACGGCAAACACACGCCCTTGCACATCAGGCGCGACTTTGCTCTGCCAGATAGCCTGGCTGGAACCATTGATGATGGGAACACCCAACATCAAGATGAATACCGCAAAGGAGATGAGCGCCGTATTCGCGCTCAATCCGGTTACGACCATGGTGACGGCTTGCAGCAGCCCGAACCCAAGCACTCCGTAGACGCGCCGCTTTGGCCCTCCCCACACGCCCATTACGAAGCTGCCGACTAACATGCCTGCGCCAAAAAAAGCCATTACGGTTCCCAGCGCCACCGCAGAGGCAAAGCTCAACATCAGCGGGGTGAGCAAAACATCGAGCATCGCAACGGTAAAGTTAATGAGGGAGAAAAACAGCAAGAGCCCCATCAATCCCGGTCGGGCGGCGATATAGGTCCATCCATATCCGGCCTCGCGTAGAAGCGACCCCTTGCCTTCTTCACCTTCGGCAGTCGTTTCGGGACGCGGTATATGAACCAGCAGCAAGGTGCTGACGGCGATCAGGTAGGTTAGAAAGTCTATCAGGACGACCCCCCATACACCGATGGTTACGACTAGCACGCCGGCCAGTAGGGGAGAGAGAATTTGCGCGGCTGCCTGGGCTCCCTGTATCAAGCCGCTAGCGCGGCCCAGATGTTCCTTTGGCACCAGCAGCGAAATCGCCGCAGAATAGGCTGGCCATTGGAAGGCTCCGAAAATGGAGATGATCCCCACGGCAATACAGAGTTCCCAGATTTCAAGATTGCCGCGCCAGAAAACCACCGCGATCAGCACTGTGCCGAGGCTCGCACCGGTATCGGCCAGGATCATCGCCTTGCGGCGATCCCAGCGATCAACTAACGCGCCCGCCAGCGGCGATATTAACAGCCCCGGAAGCGAGGCGCACAAAACAATCAGCGTGAGGTAGGTAACTGATTTGGTTTGCTGGTACACCCATACGCCAACCACGAAGCCCGTGAGACCAGAACCGACCAGCGAAACCAACTGCCCGGCCCAGATGAGTATGAAGCTACGCATTCCATGTTCTGCTGTACGTTGCGCCATTTAATCCTCCCTCCTTCATGTCCAACCGGAAATCCTTAGCCGGGGCTGACCCTTGATTTCCAGCGCCCGGTCTGAAGTTTTGCTAGATCATTTAATCTGCCGCAGTAACTCTCCAAGAGTGTGGTGCGGATTACTGACGATAATTCCCAATAGGGTTTGCAGGTCGCCAAGCAATCGAGTGATCGCGCGGCTTTCAAAGTACCTGCGATAATAAGCCATGCTCACGCCGATCTTTGATGAGGGGAAGACCTCTATTCTCAAATGGTGCTCAGTTTGAACCAGCGAACTGCCGACACCCAGCGCCATATTTTTGGAATGCTGATTTAGAGAGCGGTCCACAGGAAAGTTCTCAAACACAAGATAGCTTTCAAAGAGCGGCAACTCAGGCGGCACATCGCACCATTGTTTGATCTTCAGAGGCGGGCTGTATTCATACTGCCGGAGTTCGACCCGTCGCGCCTGGATCTCTCTCAGCCACGGCAGCAAAGGGCTGTCGAGAGTCAGCCTTGCCCGCGCAGGCAGTATGGTGTTGAAGAATCCGACCATCTCTTCAATGCCGGAGATTTCCGGCGGACGCCCGGAATGAATTAGCCCATAGACCACGTCCTCTTCACCCGTATAGTGGCGAAGCAGCAACGCCCAGGCCCCTTGCACCAACACACTCAGCGTCAGTTGATGCTGTCTTGCCAGCGAGCGCAACGCGGTCGAGATCGCCACAGATAGCTGCGCCGATAGCTTCACGTAGCGGTCCTCAACCACAGGCAAGCCGTCCGGGTTGAGCGCGGCGACGAGCGGTGTCGGTTTTGAAAACCCTTTGAGCGCGCCTCTCCAGTACGATTCGGCAATGCCCAGGTCTTGCTTTTGCAGCCAGCCGATGTAATCGCGGAAGGGTCTGCGCGCCGGCATTTCAATTCTTTGCTCGTGACTGAGGGCTTCATAAAGCGTGAAGAACTCTTTCATAAATATCGGGAAGCTCCAGCCATCCTGCAACATGTAATTAAAGCACCAGACGTAGCGGTATGATTTGTCGCCCATCCTGAAGAGGGCGACGCGCATGTGAGGCGCTTGGGTCAAATCAAAACTACGACGGCGAAGCTCACAAATATAAGCCTCTAATCTCTCCTCCTGATCGTCTTGAGACAGCCCTCGCAAATCTTGCTGATGCAGGGGCACGTCCGTATGCTTGCGGACGACTTGAAGCGGCTCATCGAGTCCCTCCCAAACGAAAGAGGTTCGCAGCACGGGATGACGGTCGAGCAGGTGTTGCCATGCCTGCTCAAAGGCCAGCGCATCGACGTTCGTGTTAACCGGATCAGTTATGTGTATGGTGTAAAGCCCCGACTCAGGTCTGTGGAGGCGGTGAAAAAGCATGTGCTGCTGCATGGGCGTCAGAGGATAGAGGTCTTCGATCTGTGGGTAAAGCTGGGCCAGTTCGTCCAGTTTTCGCTGGGTAAGTTTTGCCAGCCGGAAATCTGAGGGGGTGCTGCCGCCGACGCCAGGCGACTGGCAGTGGGCGATAATCTTCTCTAGCTCCTCTATAAAAGTCTGCGCAACATGCTCGACCGTGGCGCGCGCCAGTAAGCCTTCGCGGTATGTCCAGGCGATTTGTAGCCTGCCGTCAATTACTCGAACATTAACCTGCATCAGATATGGCCCGCTTGCAGCCGGGCTCGGTTCGGGCTCGAAGAATGCACGGGCAGCACTGAACGAAGGCGTCTCGGCGGCCTGGTCGAAGTGGTCAAAGTAATTAAAACTCAATTCGGCTTGCGGTAAAGCGCTGAGCGACTTTGCGACATTATCGCCTTCGCTCTTATAACGCAGCAGGCCGTAGCCTGCGCCTTCATTCGGGATTAATCGAAGCTGTTCCTTAACGGCTTTGATCACGTCAGCGGTTGCCCAGGCTTCCGTCAGATCCAGCAATGCCGGGAAGACGGTGCTGAAAAAGCCCACCGTTCGAGATAAGTCGGCTTCCTTGACCACACCCCGTCGGCCATTGCCTTCGAGATCAACTATCAGCGTTCGCTGACCGCTCCAGCCTGAAATGGCTAAGGCCAGCGCCGCAAGCAACAAGTCAGACGCGCAAGTGTTATATGCTGAATGAACTTCGCCGAGCAGCGCGCTAGTCGCGTCTGTAGTTAATGATACGATCACGGTCTGCGACCTCTGCCCATCCTCAGATGCTTTGGCGGGTTCGACAGGTAGCCGTTGAATGCGTCTGCGTGGCTCGCTCAGCCAATAGCTCAACTCATCGAGTTCTGGACGCGCCCCGTTGAAGAGGTGGCTCGCCCAACTCGCAAATGACGTGGTCTTCGCCGGTAAGCGCAGCGATCTGCCCTGGCTGAGTTGCCGGTAAGCGTCCTCTAAGTCCTCAAGTAGAATCCGCCAGGATGCGCCGTCGGCCACGAGTCGGTGGGCGACAACCAGGAGTTGACTCGGCCTGTCATCCCCCAGGGTAAAGGTGGCTATCTGCATCAGCGGCCCTTCAGATGGATCAAGGCTTCGCATCATCTCACCCACCTTCGCATCGATAAGATCGTTTTGCTGCAACTCAGGCAACGCTGAGAAATCGAACTCGGTGATGGGCACTCGTTCGTCCGGAGCGCAGATGACTTGCTGCCAGGCCGTGCCCGCGCGCGAGAATCTCATTCGCAGCGCATCATGGTGGGTGAACAGATGCCTTACGGTCTGCGCGAGAAGCTCTGGCTTTACAGGCTCCTGTAACTGAAGCAGAACGCCTTGATTGCACAGGTGAGATCCTTGGAAGCATTCTTCAAGGAGCCATCGTTGCGCCGGTGTCAGAGGCACAGGGCCGAGCACCAGATCCTGTTCAACCTCAAGCGTCGAATCAAAGCCGACCACTTCGGCCAGTTCGGCAATCGTCTGGTGCTGGAACATTTGCTTAGTAGTAAGCCGCAGACCTAGCTGATGTGCTCGTGCGACTACCTGTATGGTATGGATAGAATCCCCGCCGAGTGCGAAAAAATTATTATTGACGCCCACCTTATCCAGGCTCAGAACCGCAGCCCATATCTCGGCCAGTCCTTCTTCAACCGGAGTGCGAGGGGCGACAAAGTCTGCCTCTAATTCGGGCGTCGCCTGAGCCGGCGGCGGCAGCGCCTTACGATCTACCTTGCCGTTGGTCGTCAGCGGCAGAGTATCCATAATTACAAAAGCCGAGGGCACCATGTAATCAGGGAGCCTGTCTTTAAGATAGCTCCTTACTTCCGGCACGATCTTCTGGGCGAGCTTCTCTGCCAGCGGGTAATTCGCATATGAATGCAGGGGTCGGGCCGCGAACGCCTTCTCGCTCACGGATCGAGCCATGCCCGCAGCAACACTGACCGGCGCAGAGTTGCGTGCAAACATCACATCGTAACAATGATTCTCTTTCGAGCTTGACCAGGTGATCTCGACCTTGTAACCGAGTTCGTCGCCGATGCGCCAAAGGTCTTCAGGATCAACCTGCCCTTCCAGGCGCAGCCCGGCCACCATCTCTTTCAACTCACCGACGGTTTCTGGTCGCTGCTCGCCTTTCAGCAATTGCAAGGTCAGAACATCTACGAGCAGGCGCGCGTTCGGAACCCGCTCGAAGGCGAGAATTGCGGGCTCGGATTGCTTGATCAGTTCGCGTAATGCCGCAGTGCTGAATCCTTCCTTCTGCCAATCTCTGCTGACGTAGTCGACCGGCGGTTGAGCAAGTTTGTCTGTATGAAGAATCACGTCATAGCGGTAGCGTGATAACTCATTGTTGTAGCTGCCGCGCTTGAGCAGGATCTGCGCATAGCTGATCTGCGGTACGTGCTGTTTCAAGGCGGCGAAAAACTCCGGGTCGATTACAAGCTCGATGTCCTGAGCCATACGTTTGCTGACGAGCCGCATCAGCTTCTCTGCGGATAGAGAGTCCGGCGCACTGTAAAGCTCAACGGAAGTGTGCAAGGTCTCAAGCAAAGGGAGGCTGCGGACATCGCCCACAAATATGTGGCCACCCGGCTCGACCGCCGCCGCCGCGCGTTCAAGTACACGCAGAAGGTAATCGATGCTAGGGAAATATTGAACAACCGAATTGAGGATAATGGTGTCGAAGGCCCCCGCGTCTATACCGGTGAAGTCATCCGCGCCTCGCTCCAGTAAAGTCACCTGCGGAAGTCGCGGCTCGACCGCCTTCAGCTTCCCGCGAAGATCACGCAAAGCGGTAACGGAGAAATCTGTTCCCAGGTATTGCTGGCAGTGCCGCGCCAGGGGAAAGAGCAGAAGTCCTGTCCCGCAGCCGATCTCTAAGACCCTGCGCGGCCTGAGCGAAAGTATCGAATCAGTCGTGCGGGTTACCCACTCGCCCATCTCCTCTGCCGGGATCGGCAACCCATCATAGCTGCTGTTCCACCCCGCCGTATTAAACGCCGGGTCAGCATGCGGGGCAACCTGTGTGTAAGTGTCATCGAAGACTAATTGCCATTCTAGTACCTGCTCGGCGTACAGTTGCGCCGCAGTTGAATTGCCGTCATCAGCCGAGTTTGCGGCTTGCGGGACGATATAAGCGACGAGTCGCTTGTGCCCCGATTCATCCTCTCTTGCCAGGACGGTGGCACCCATCAGAGACGGGTGCAAACTGAGAACCGCTTCGACCTCGCCCAACTCTATACGATACCCTCTCACTTTCACTTGATCGTCTATCCGACCCAGGAACTCTATGTTTCCATCCTTCAGGTATCGCGCCAGGTCGCCGCTCCTGTACAACCTTCCTCCCGCTTCCCGGCTCAACCAGTCGGGTACGAACTTCTCTGCGGTCAGGTCTGCACGTTTCAAATACCCTCGTGCTACTCCCACTCCAGCGATGCGCAGTTCCCCTGCCACGCCCACAGGCACCACCTGCATCGCTTCATCCAGCATGTACATTCGCAGGTTGGCTATCGGCCTGCCTATCGGCACACTGCGGTTGTCAGCCGCCGGCTCGCATCTCCAGTAGGTCACGTCAACCGATGCTTCGGTCGGGCCGTACAGGTTGTACAACTCGGCTCCTATCTTTTCATAGAACCGCTGCACGGTTTGCGCTTCCAGCGCCTCGCCGCTACAGACGACCAGCCGCAGGCTGCTGCAACTGCCCGCCTCCGCCTCTTGTAAGAACGCCTGCAACATTGATGGCACGAAGTGCAGCAATGTCACTTGCTGCTCGTCGATCAACTTCATCAGGTACTGCGCGTCCTTGTGGCCGCCCGGCTCAGCCATCACCAGTTTCGCTCCGTTCAGCAGCGGCCAGAACAACTCCCACACCGACACGTCAAAGCTGTAGGGCGTCTTCTGCAACACCGCGTCGCCTGGCTCTAGATCGAACTGCTGTTGCATCCAATCAAGCCGGTTGCAGATGCCGCTTTGAGAGATCATCGCTCCCTTTGGCTTGCCCGTGCTCCCCGACGTGTAGATGACGTAAGCCAGATTATCTCCTGCGGCCCTGGCCGGGAGGTTGTCACAACTGTGGCTTTCGATTAGCTGCGGCTCGTCGAGGCAGATCACCCCGCGCGCCTGCTCAGGCAGTAAGCCTCTCAGACGCTCAATCGTAACGATTGCCTTCGGGTCGGCGTCGCTCAACATGAACGCTATGCGCTGCCTCGGCAAATCAGGGTCGAGCGGCAGGTAGGCCCCGCCCGCTTTCAGCACTGCCAGCAGTGAGATGACCATCTCTGCCGACCGCTCGATACACACTGCGACGATCTCCTCCGGCCCCACTCCCTGCTGCTTCAGCAGGTGCGCGAGTTGATTGGCTCGGCGGTTAAGCTCGTGATAAGTCAATAGCTGATGCCGGAAAACTACGGCGGCTGAATGCGGGTTGCGTTCGGCCTGAGACTCCACACGCGCGGCCAGGCTGTAGGGGCCGGGGTAGTGTTCGTTCGTGCTGTTCCACTCAACTAGCAACTGGTAGCGTTCGCCTGATGTCAGCATCCCGAATTCGCTTATCGAGCGCTGCGGGGCCGTTGCGGCTTCCTCCAACAGAGCCAGAAAGTGACCGGCCATTCTCTCTATAGTGCCTGCCTCAAACAGGTCAGTGCTGTATTCGATCACACCTGACAGTTCGTCACCCGAATCGCTCAACGACAGCCATAGCTCGAACTTGGCGGTGGCATCTTCAACCGGAAAGTGGGCCAGCGTTAGCCCTGACAGCTTGAACTGCTGCACTGGGGTGTTCTGCAAAACGAACATCACCTGGAAAAGCGGCGAGTGGCTGAGATCGCGCTCCGGGCGTAACTCCTCAACCAGTTTCTCGAAAGGCATGTCCTGGTGAGCGTAGGCGGCCAGCGCCATCTCCTTGACCCTCAGCAGCAACTCGGCAAACGTCGGATTGCCGCTGAGGTCTGTGCGCAGCACCAGCGTGTTGGCGAAGAAGCCAAACACCGGCTCAAGCTCAAGACGATTGCGATTGGCGATAGGAGTGCCGACAAGGATGTCTTGCTGAGCCGAGTAGCGCGACAACAACAGGTTGAAGGTCGCTTCCAAAATCATAAAGAGACTGACCCCATGAGAAGCGCTCAGCGCCTTCACAGAGTCTGCCAGAGGCTTGGCGATGGTGAAGGCGACGCTTGCGCCCGCGAACGATAGCATCGCCGGGCGCGGGTAATCTGTCGGCAACTCCAGCACCCCTGGCGCTTGCTCTAGTTGCTGCTTCCAGAATCTCAGCAACTCGGCCATCCTCTCGCCTTCAAGCAGGCTTCTCTGCCAGTGCGCGAAGTCCGCAAACTGTATAGCTAACTCCGGCAGCGCCGCTGGCTTGTCCAGCACAAATGCGTCATAGAACGAGGTCAGTTCGCCGACAAAGATGTCAATCGACCAACCGTCACAGATGATATGGTGGAAGGTCATCAGCAAGATATGATCGTCCGGGGCGAGGCGGATCAAGCGAGCGCGCAGCAGCGGCGTCTCATAGAGGTTGAAGGCCAGCAGCGTCTCCTCAGCGGCGAGACGGCGTGCCTCCGAGACGGCCTCAGAAAGCGGGCGGTCAGATAGATCCATCAACGGTAAATGAAAATCAACGTGAGGCGAGATGATCTGAACGGGCTGATCATCGAGGACGGCAATCGATGTGCGAAGCGCCTCGTGGCGATCAATGATGGCAGAGATGGCGCGGTCTAAAGCCTGAAGATGAAGCGCGCCAGAGAGGCGGACGGCAGACGAGAGGTTGTAAGCCGGGTTGAACGGCGCGAGTTGATCGAGGAACCATAGACGAAGCTGCGAAAATGAAAGCGGCGGCGCGACAGAATCTGGGCGACGCGCTATCTGATCAACAGAGGAAGACGCAGCGAAGTCTCCGACGAGGAACTTTTCGAGCAAAGCCTTCTTAACACCGGAGAGCTTGGAGCGACGTATCGAGAGTGTGTCGTTATTTTTCATAGTGAGTTGTAAGGTTGGAAATCCGACTTGATTTGGTAATTATGACCAGGAAGCGCTAATCCCATTCGAGTCCACTGTTAAGTTATTAGCCTTCTGTCTGGATGAGATCGGCAAGTCGAAGAGGCGTTGTTCCGGGTCGGCGGCGACGGTCTCCAGCAGGGTTTGATAACATTGCAGCATCCTTCTGATGGTGACAGCGTCGAACAAATCCACGTTATACTCGGCGAACCCTGCGAGACCTTCTCCGGTTTCGCTCAAAACCAGCGCCAGATCGAAGTCAGACTTGCGCCGGTCGACATCCAGCAGGTCAAGACTCAAGCCTCCGAGCTTTACCGCCGGAGTACGGTCATTCTCAAGGTTGAACATCGCCTGAAAAAGCGGAGAGTGATTTTTATTACGATCAAGCTGCCATTGCTCTACAAGCAGATCAAAAGGGATTTCCTGATGGGCATAAGCGTCCAGCGCCGTTTGGCGCACACGGCCCAGCAATTCTCGAAAGCTCGGATTACCGGCCAGGTCTGTGCGCAGAGCCAAAATGTTGGTGAGCGGCCCCATTACCCTGTCGAGGTTAGCCCGCGTGCGATTGGCAACCACCGACCCGACAACGATGTCAGGCTGATCCGTATACTGGAACAGTATGACTTTGAAGGCAGAGAGCAGGGTCATAAACATCGTGACCTTTTCCTGCCGGTTCAGCGCCTTGAGCGACTCCGAAAGGGCTTTGGGCAATCTCAAGTGTTCACGCGTGCCTCTATAAGTCTGCACTGCGGGCCGTGGCCGGTCGGTCGGTAATTCAAGCAGCGCCGGCGTGCCTTCGAGTCGTTGCCGCCAATAGGAAAGCTCGGCTTCGAGTGCCTGGTCGCGCAGCCATTGGCGCTGCCAGTGCGCAAAGTCTGCGAACTGGAGAGGCAACTCAGCAAGCGGCGAGGGCTCGCCCTTGCAGCGGGCTTCGTAGAGCGCGCCCATTTCGGAGCAGAAGATTGCTATAGACCATCCGTCTGCAAGCAGATAGTGAATGTTCAGCAGCAACACATGATCTTGCTGACCGAGCCTCAGCAAGCTGGCCCGCAGCAATGAGGCGTGCGCTGATAGCTTGAAGGGCCGCAGGGCATCTTGAGAAGCCCGCCGCTGAAGCTCCGCTTCCCTCTCGGCTTCAGGGATTTCAGAGAGGTCGACGACTGGCAGGCTCAAAAAGGGCGCTCCATCGCGGCTCGCTGAAGCGATACGCTGAACGAGTTGCCCGTCTCGTTTAGCGAATGTGGTGCGCAAGATTTCATGGCGATTGATGAGTTCATTGATCGCCCATAAGAGCGACTCAACGTTGAGTGCGCCCTTGAGGCGCAGCGCCACAGGGGCGCTGAATCGAGCGCTGTCAGGCTCTGACTCGGCCAGAGACCAAAACCGCCGCTGAAGGAATGAGGGCATTAAGGTTTCGTCTCTTGGCACAGGCAGCATGGGCGGGGCTTGTAGACGCGGCTCAGCGCGATGCGCCTGTTCGATCATCTCGCTCAGCAGCGCTACAGTCGGGGACTCAAACAAGCGGCGCAGCGGTATTTCAATCTGGAACGCCTCGCGGATGTTGGAAACCACAAGAATCCCTAACAGAGAGTGACCGCCCAACTCGAAAAAGTCATCGTGTATGCCCACCTGCTCGATACCCAGCGAAGTTTGAAAAAAGCCTGCAATGGTCCGCTCCAATTCATTACGCGGAGCGAAAAAGCCGCTCTGCAAATCGGGTCGCGGGTGGGCTGAAGAAAAAGCCGCCGTCTTCAGTTGCTCGGTGGATTGTGAAAGTTCGAGATCATCCCATTGGTTGAAACCGGCTTGCAGGTCTCTGGGTGTAACCATCAATTGAGCGACCCCATCGAGCGATAACATGTGTTGAATAACCTCTGCGCTCTCCTTTTCATTGCCTTGCCTTACGTCCAGCGCAATGCTCGTCCAGGGTGTGGGGTTCGCCTTGTTGTGAGAGTGGGTAAAAGCCTTCCTGTAATCATCAGCGGCAGAATAAGCACAAAGCCTGAGGTTTGTGAAAACCCATGAGGGTGAGGATAAAAGCAAACAAAAACCGACATCTTTACCCTGCAAGACACTTTCTAACGTCAGCAGTTCTTGCGCGCACGATTGGAAAATGTATTCGCAATCACTTTTGCTGGTTTCTCGAATCGAGCGCGATGATTCTTCGACGGCTAACTCTGCCGCGTGGATTACACCATCGATGCAGCCGAATCGCTGATAGACCTGAGTGATTGCCGCTTGCAGGTTTTGCGCGTCGGCAAAACTTGCGCTCACGGAAATCACTTGCGCCCCCAGGCCCTCAAGCGCCAGGGCATTTTGAATTTTACGGCTTATTGCATCTTCATCTTGGTGCTGGCTCAGCCACTGCGGCCATTCGTCTTGCGGAGGAATTGCCGAGCTATCGATCAAAATCAACCGGGCTTGCAGGCTTGCGGCCAGATATTTTGCAATCGTCAAGCCGATGCCTTCCATCCCGCCTGTGATGAGGTAAACTCCTCCCTGCTTTAACCGCGCCTGGCATTCGAATGCTTCGGTTAAGCTAATCTGCTCAAAGGTCGGTATCCATCGGTAGCCTTTGCGATAGCAGACAATCACATCGGGCGGTTCCAGAACGAGTTCCGAAATGATGCGGTTCACCAGTGTAGGCGCTTGTTCATAATCTGCGTCCGAAAGATCTATGTCGATGCTCCGGCAAGTGATGTTCGAGTAGTCGCGTGCGAGTCGCTTACATATTTCAAGCAGGGCGACTTTCTCTGGACACACAAGGTCATCGCCGGTTACTTCATGGAGGCGATTTGATATGATGCCGATCTTAATCGGGCAAGTGATTTTCTGGGCATCAAGCGCCTGAGCTAGAAACAGCAGGCTATAGAAGCCTAGATCCTTGCACCGATCAAACCACTCCATGCCGGATTCTATAGGATCGTATGTCGTGACCGTCCATAGATGAACAATCATGCGCGGCGTCTTACCCAATCTGCTCAACTCCGCGAGTAAGTGATCATAATCACTTTTTTCTTGAGGATTGATAGTAAACAACCAATCAGCCAGGCGTGTAAATTCCGTCCCTTCGATTACCGTAATGACATTTTGCCCTTCCCTTATAAGTCGCTGGATGAGTTGAGGGCCCGGATTGCGCGCCTCGGAAAACACCAGCCAGCATGTCCCTTGATCCGGCATCTCTGCTGGCTTCAAGAGCCTGGGTAGCGTCGCTCGTTTCCAGGAAGGCGTGTAAAACCACTCGCGAATATCCGGCTTTTTGGATAACCCCTTTTGATTGGTTCCGCCGGGCGCTCGTCGCTCGATCCAGTAGCGTTGCCGCTCGAACGGATATGTAGGCAGTACTACTCTTCGCCTCATCTCTCCCTCGTACACTGCTCCCCACTTCACGGCTGCCCCGCTCAGCCATAGCTCTCCTAGGGCTTGCTTCAGCTTCTCTTCTCCTCCCACCTCCTCGCTCGTCCCTCTCATCGTTGTTATTACTTTCTCTCTTCCGCCTTTCTTGATTACTCCCTTTACCATATTGCTCAACGCCTGCCCTGGCCCTACCTCCACATAGACCCGGCCTTCTTCCTTCTCCAACTCCTCTATCCCTTCCCAATACCTTACCGTCTCCCTCAGATGCCTTCCCCAGTACCTCGCATCCATGGTTTCTTCTTCCTTTATCCATCTTCCTGTCACATTCGATATGTAACTTATCCCCGGCTTATTCAATTTCACTTTCTTCATCTCCTCCACAAACGCTTCCTCCACTCCCGCCATCATCTCTGAGTGGAATGCTTGACTGGTTCTCACCCGCTTGCTGGCTACGCCTTTCCTCCTCAACTCTTCTTCTACCTGCTTGATGGCCTCTTCACTACCAGACAACGTGCATAGCCTCGGCCCGTTCACCGCAGCCACGGACAGGCTTCTTCCGATTATCTGCTTCAGTTCTGCTTCTCCCACTGCCACGCTCAGCATCGCTCCGCTTCCGGTTCGCTGCATCAGCTTGCCTCGCATCGCCACTACCCTCAACCCGTCTTCCAGGCTGTATACCCCTGACAGACAAGCCGCCACGTACTCTCCTATGCTATGGCCGATCATTGCCTCTGGCCGCACTCCCCACTTCATCAGCAGCCTGGCCATCGCATACTCGATGACGAACACCGCTGGCTGTGTGATGTAAGTCTCAGTGATCTGCTGCTCGGCTCGTTTGGCTTGCATCGCTGTCGGATAGATCACCTCACGCAGATCAAGCCCCAGGTGCGGCTCTAACATCTGGCAGCATCTGTCTACTTCACTTCGAAAGTATGCTTGGCGCTTATAGAGTTCCAGGCCCATGTTGATGTACTGTGTCCCTTGTCCTGGAAACATGAAAACGACGCCGCGATCACTCTGTTCTTCGACTGCCGAACGCACGCGCTTCGGGTCGAGCGATTCGAGCAGCCTCACAGCATCATCTTTATCCCCGCATACAACCACTCGCCGGTGGCTGAATCGCTTCCTCCCCACCGCCAGTGTGTAAGCTGCGTCTGCCAGGTTCACTTCCGTGTGCTGCTTGAAATGTTCTACTAAGTTGGTCGTCGCCTGATCCAGAGCACCTGCCGTCCTCGCTGATAAGATCAACAACTGCGCCCCCTCTGCCTCCGGTGATGTTGATACTACAGGAGCTTCTTCGACGATCACATGCGCGTTGGTGCCGCCGATCCCGAACGAACTCACTCCCGCTCGCCGGGGGCCGGGTGAATCCCACTCCCTGAACTCACCGTTGACATACAACGGCCCTTCTTCGAAGTTGATCACCGGGTTCGCCTCATCGTAGTGCAGGCTCGCCGGCAACTGCTTGTGCTCTAACGCCAGCACCGTCTTGATCAGCCCCGCCACTCCGGCTGCCGCATCCAGATGGCCGATGTTCGTCTTCACTGACCCCATGGCGCACGAGCCTGCTTGCCAAGAGCCTGTAGCCATCACTTGATTGAGCGCCGCGACTTCCACCGGATCGCCCAGCGGCGTCGCCGTGCCGTGGGCTTCGATGTAGGAGATCGTTGCCGGCTCAACCCCTGCTGCCGCCAGCGCCTCGGCGATCACCTCGGCCTGACCGTCTACGCTGGGTGCGGTGTAGCCGACTTTCAAGGAGCCGTCGTTATTGATGGCTGAGCCTTTGATGACCGCGCGAATACAGTCGCCGTCAGCCAGAGCGTCGTCGAGGCGTTTGAGAACCACCAGGCCGAGGCCGTTGCCAGCAATCATGCCTTGAGCCCTGGAGTCGAAAGCTCGGCAATGGCCATCGGGCGAGAGGATACCGCCGGGGTTGAACAGGTAGCCGGTGTTCTGCGGCACCGAGATCGACACGCCGCCAGCCAGGGCGACATCGGATTCAAAATTGAGCAAGCTCTTGCAAGCCAGGTGAACGGCGACCAGCGAGGTCGAGCAGGCGGTTTGCACGGTGAGGCTCGGCCCTTTTAAATTCAGCTTGTAGGACACACGAGTGGCAAGGTAATCCTTATCATTTCCTATAATGGTCTGAAATACACTGGCTGACTCCATCAGTTCGCGGTTTGAGAGCACATTATTGATCAGGTAGTTATTCATGCCGACGCCGGCGAAGACGCCGGTGCGACTTTGAAAAGAGACCGGATCATAGCCTGCATTTTCTAGCGCCTCCCAGGCCGCCTCAAGGAAGAGGCGGTGCTGCGGATCCATGATCTCGGCCTCGCGCGGATTGAAGCCGAAAAATGCAGCGTCGAAAAGCTCTATGTCGTTGAGTACCGCACCGGCCTTAACGTAATCAGGCTGGTTAATCACTTCCGCAGAGATGCCGACCGATAACATCTCTTGATCCGAGAAAAAAGTGATCGATTCAGTCCCGTTTCGCAGGTTTTCCCAAAATTCTTCGATGTTGTTCGCGCCTGGGAAACGACAAGCCATGCCAATGATGGCGATGTCTGATGTCTGGCTCCTGGCTGATTGGCTACTTGTTCGATTTCTGCGGTTGTCGTGCTCGCTCTGGTCAGTGCTTAAGTATTTAGCCAGTGAGCTAATCGTCGGGTGCTGGAACATCTCCATGATCGTGATGTCTTTGTTGAGCGCGTCTCGCAATTTTCGGCAAACCTTAAACAGTAATAATGAATGTCCGCCGAGGTCGAAGAAATTGTCATTAATCCCCACTTTCTCCAGGTTGAGCACCTCTCGCCAGGCCGTCGCGATGAGTTGCTCAACTTTGGTATTTGGAGCGATAAAGGCAGCTTCCAGGGTTGGGCGCAAGGCTTCAGCCGCAGGCAGCGCGCGACGGTCGAGCTTGCCGTTTGGCGACAATGGCAGCGCCTCCAAGATCACAAAGGCCGACGGGATCATGTACTCCGGCAGTCTCTCTTTCAGGAATTTTCGCAATTCGCTGGTAGAGGGGGTGCGCGGTTTGACCGGAACAATGTAGGCGACGAGGGAATGCTCGCCCTCATTACAAGCAATGACGGTTGCTTCAACCACATCGGGGTGAAGGCAGAGATTGGTCTCGACCTCGCCCAACTCTATACGATACCCTCTCACCTTCACTTGATGGTCTATCCTCCCGACATACTCTATGCTGCCATCCTTCAGGTATCGCGCCAGGTCGCCGCTCCTGTACAACCTTTCTCCTGCGGCTTCGCTCAGCCAATCTGCGATGAACTTCTCCGCCGTCAAGTCGCCTCGCTTCAAGTATCCTCGCCCGACCCCCTCGCCTCCGATCAGCAACTCCCCCGCTACGCCTACCGGCACTACTTTCATCCGCTCATCTACTATGTACATCCGCGTGTTTCCTATCGGCCTGCCTATCGGCACACGCCGCCTCCGGCTGCCTCTCTCACACTTCCAATAGGTCACGTCCACCGACGCTTCCGTCGGCCCATAGAGGTTCTCCAACTCGCCTCCCATTCGCTCATAAAACCGCTTCACCGTTTTCTCTTCCAATGCCTCTCCGCTGCTGATCACCAGCCTCACACTCTTGCATCTGTCCTCCTCTACCTCCTGTAAAAATACTTCCAACATACTCGGCACAAAGTGCGCCACATTGACTTCCTCTGCCTCGATCAGCTTCACCAAATACCTGGCATCCTTGTGCCCTTCCGGCTCTGCCATCACGATCTTCGCTCCCACCATCAGCGGCCAGAAAAACTCCCATACTGACACATCAAAACTGTAGGGCGTCTTCTGTATCACGGCTTCGCTTTCTTTGAGTTGATACTGCGCCTGCATCCATTCCAGCCGGTTGATGATCCCTCTCTGCGGTATCATTACTCCCTTCGGCTTCCCGGTTGATCCCGACGTGTAGATCACATACGCCAGATTCTCTGCATCCACTCGCGCTCCCAGATTGGCTTCGCTCTCACTTTCGAGTTCCGCTTTATCGCCATCCAGGCTGATCAACGCTCTGCCATCCTCTTCGACAATCGCCCGTAACGCCTCTACCGTGACGATTGCCTTGGGCTCTGCCTGCTTCACCATATATTCGATTCGCTGTCGCGGATATTCCGGGTCTAACGGCAAGTACGCTCCTCCGGCTTTCATCACTCCGAGCAGCGCCACCACCATCTCCGCTGACCGCTTCATACAAACTCCCACAATCGCTTCCGCTCCGACTCCTTGCTTTTTCAGCCAGTGGCCCAGTTGATTCGCTCGCCTGTTCAGTTCCTCATAACTCAGTTCCTCGTCTCTGAAGACCACAGCTACAGCTTGCGGCTGCCTCTCCACCTGTTCTTCCACTCGCTCTACAAGACTGTTGCTTCTTCTGTACTTCTTTCTTGTACTGTTCCACTCGACGATCAACTGCGCCTTCTCGCTTCGCGTCACCATCTCATACTCGCTTATCCGGCGATCCGGCTTTTCTGTTACCTCCTCCAACAACCTCTCAAAGTGACCGGCCATTCGCTTGATCGTTGCTTCCTCAAACAACTCTGTGCTGTATTCGATTACACCTGTCATGGCTTCCGCGTTATCGGCCAGCGACAGCCCCAACTCGAACTTAGCTGTCGTTTCTTCGACTGCCATCAGTTCAAGCCTCAGGCCGCTTAGCTTCATCGGATTCATAGGCGTGTTTTGCAGCACGATCATCACCTGAAATAGCGGTGAGTGACTTAGATTACGTTCCGGCTTCAACTCTTCGACCAGCTTCTCAAAGGGCATCTCCTGATGGGCATACGCAGAAAGCGCCCGCAGCTTGACTCGCTGTAATAACTCTTCAAACGTGGGATTGCCGCTGAGGTCTGTGCGCAGCACCAGCGTGTTGGCAAAGAAGCCTATCACGGCCTCTAATTCCGCTCGATTACGATTCGCTATTGGGGTTCCAACCAGGATGTCTTGCTGAGCCGAGTAGCGCGACAACAACAGGTTGAAGGTCGCCATCAAGGTCATAAACAGGCTCGCCCCTTGAGAAGTGCTCAGGGCCTTGATTGCCTCTGCCACTGGCCTGGCAATCGTGAAGCTGATGCTTGAACCTCTGTACGACAGCATCGCCGGGCGCGGGTAATCTGTCGGCAACTCCAGCACCCCTGGCGCTTGCTCTAGTTGCTGCTTCCAGAATCTCAGCAACTCGGCCATCCTCTCGCCTTCAAGCAGGCTTCTCTGCCAGTGCGCGAAGTCCGCAAACTGTATGGTCAACTCCGGCAGCGCCGCTGGCTTATCCCGAACAAATGCGTCATAGAGCAAGGTCAGTTCGCCGACAAAGATGTCAATCGACCAACCGTCACAGATGATGTGGTGGAAGGTCATCAGCAGGATATGATCGTCCGGGGCGAGGCGGATTAAGCGGGCGCGCAGCAGCGGCGTCTCATAGAGGTTGAAGGCCAGCAGCGTCTCCTCAGCGGCGAGACGGCGCGCCTCTGAGAGTGCCGCAGACAGCAAGCAGCCAGATAGATCTATCAACGGTAAATGAAAGTCAACGCGAGGCGAGATAAGCTGTATGGGCTGATCGTCAACCAGGGCTACACAGGTGCGAAGCGCCTCGTGGCGATCAATGATGGCAGAGATGGCGCGGCCAAAAGCTTGCAATTGTAATGTACCTGACAGACGGACGGCAGACGAGAGATTGTAAGCCGGGTTGAACGGCGCGAGATGGTCGAGGAACCATAGACGAAGTTGCGAGAAGGAAAGCGGCGGCGCGACAGAATCTGGGCGACGCGCTATTTGATCAGCAGAGGAAGGCGCAGCGAAGTCTCCGACGAGGAACTTATCGAGCAAAGCCTTCTTAGCACCAGAGAGCTTGGAGCGGCGTATTGAAAGTGTCTCATCCTTTAACATAACGTGAGTTCGACAAAACGACACGCGGGCTGTCGAAAGCCTTTCAAGGTCTGTGAAACAAGACGGCTGAGCATTGCCTAAAGCGCGAGTTCAAATAAGCGCACAATGGAGTTGCCGCGAAAGGGTGGTCTTCATGCCGGTGCGAAAACGTTGAGCAAAAGCGCTCACGAGCAATACTTTTGCTAAATCGAAACTTACGAGAGTAGAACAGGGGATTGGCCACAGAGGCACAAAGACACAGAGGAAAATATTGAGAAAACCAAGAGCGTTTTAGAGTTTTCTCTGTGTCTTTGTGCCTCCGTGGCAATTTCTTTTGTCCTCTTCTTATGCGGCCTGATTTAGATCTAAAGCAGATTACCTTCGATAGATGGCTATTTCATGTCAGGTGAGGCGTTCGGCTTCATCTTCTGGAAGCTCTTCAATCATCTCGATCAGCCGTTCTTCGATTAATTCGGCGAGTCCGGCAATCGTTGGCCGCTCGAAAGTTTCGCGTAGCGGCAACTCGACTGGGAAGACTTCTCGCAAGCGAGCGACCACCTGCGTGATCAGCAGAGAATGGCCTCCCATCTCAAAAAAGTTATCATGCAGTCCGACGCGATTAACTCCGAGTAGCTCTTGCCAGATTGCGGCTATGGCTTTCTCGATCTCTGTGCCCGGAGCGACAAACTCGTTGCGCAGATCAGGCCGGGCGTGTTGAGGCGCAAGCGACTCGCCGGCAGACCCTACGGCAGCCCCCAAAGCCATTTCGGCTTGCGTATCAACGGCCATGTGGGCCTGCCGCCGGGGCTCGATCCAGTAGCGTTGTCGCTCGAACGGATATGTAGGCAATACTACTCTTCGCCTCATCTCTCCCTCGTACACTGCTCCCCACTTCACGGCTGCCCCGCTCAGCCATAGCTCTCCTAAGACCTTCATCATCTTCTCGTCATCTGTTACGGCCTCGGTCGCCGCCCGCATCGCCGTCAGCGCCCGCACGCCGACGCCTCTGTTCGCCCCGGCCTTAAGCATACTGCTCAGCGCCCGCCCAGGCCCGACTTCCAAATACACTCTCCCCTCCTGCTTCAATAACTCCTCGGCCCCCTCCCAAAACCGAACCGTCTGCCTCAGGTGTTTTCCCCAGTAGCCGGCGTCTACCGCATCCGCTTCCCTCACCCATGTCCCGGTTACATTGGATAGGTAGGGGATCTCTGGCCGGTTCAGTTGCACCCTCTTGACCTCTTCGACGAATGCTTCCACGACCGGCTCCATCATCGCTGAGTGGAATGCGTGTGACGTTTGCAGCCTTTTGCTGGCTACACCGAGACGGCTCAACTCGCGCTCCAACTCCTGCACGGCCTCGACCGGCCCGGAGACTGTGCACAGGCCCGGCCCATTGATCCCGGCAACTGACAGATGACTTCCAAGCAATGGTTTTATCTCGCCTTCTCCCTGCCCTACGCTCAGCATCGCCCCGGTCGCCAGCCTCTGGATCAGCTTCCCCCTGAGAGCCACCAGCCACAATGCATCTTGCAGACTGAAGACCCCCGATAGACAGGCTGCCACGTACTCGCCTATGCTGTGGCCGATCATCGCCTCTGGCCGCAGCCCCCACTTGATCAGCAGCCTGGCGAGCGAATACTCGATGACGAAAAGGGCCGACTGGGTGATGCATGTCTGGTTCATCTGCAACTCGGCCAGGCGAGCTTGCCCATCCGACGGGTAGAGCAACTCGCGCAGGTCGAGCCCCAAATGAGGCTTCAGCATCTGGCAGCAGGTGTCTACCAGGTTGCGGAAGTGTGGATGCCGCCGATAGAGTCCCAGGCCCATGTTAGGGTGCTGAGCGCCTTGACCGGGAAACATAAAAACAACCGGGCAGTCGGCCTGCTCCTCAATGGCCGTCAACACTCGTGCCGGGTCGAGCGATTCGAGCAGCCTCACAGCATCATCTTTATCCCGGCATACAGCCACTCGCCGGTGGCTGAATCGCTTCCTGCCTACCGCCAGTGTGTAAGCCGCGTCAGCGAGACTGATTTCGGGATGCTGCTTGAGGTGGGCGACAAAGTTGGTCGTCGCCTGATCCAGAGCACCTGCCGTCCTCGCTGATAAGATCAACAACTGCGCCCCCTCTGCCTCCGGTGATGTTGATACCACAGGAGCTTCTTCGACGATCACATGCGCGTTGGTGCCGCCGATCCCGAATGAACTCACTCCCGCTCGCCTCGGCGCGGCGGCTTCCCACTCCCTGAACTCACCGTTGACATACAACGGCCCTTCTTCAAAGTTGATTACCGGGTTCGCTTCACCGTAGTGCAGACTCGCCGGCAACTGCTTGTGCTCTAGCGAAAGCACCGTCTTGATCAGCCCCGCCACTCCGGCTGCCGCATCCAGATGGCCGATGTTCGTCTTCACTGATCCCAGAGCGCACGAGCCTGCCTGCCAAGAGCCTGTAGCCATCACTTGATTGAGCGCCGCGACTTCCACCGGATCGCCCAGCGGCGTCGCCGTGCCGTGGGCTTCGATGTAGGAGATGGTTGCCGGCTCAACTCCTGCGGCGGCCAGCGCCTCGGCGATCACCTCGGCCTGACCATCTACGCTGGGTGCGGTGTAGCCGACTTTCAAGGAGCCGTCGTTATTGATGGCTGAGCCTTTGATGACCGCGCGAATGCAGTCGCCATCAGCTAGAGCGTCGTCGAGGCGTTTGAGAACCACCAGACCTACGCCGTTACCGGTGATGGTTCCACGGGCGTTGGAGTCGAAAGCTCGGCAATGGCCATCGGGCGAGAGGATGCCGCCGGGGTTGAACAGGTAGCCGGTGTTCTGCGGCACCGAGATCGACACGCCGCCAGCCAACGCGACATCGGATTCAAAATTGAGCAAGCTCTTGCAAGCCAGGTGAACGGCGACCAGCGAGGTCGAGCAGGCGGTTTGCACGGTGAGGCTCGGCCCTTTTAAATTCAGCTTGTAGGAGATCAGTGTCGTCAGATGATCCCTGTCGTTGCCGAGTATGGTTTGATAGCGACCGGCTGAATTGATCAACTCGCGGTTCGGCAATAGATTGTTTATCAGGTAGCTGCTGAAGCCAGCACCGGCAAACAATCCGATGCGGCCATCGAAAGAGGAAGGGTCATAGCCTGCATTCTCTAGCGCCTGGCAGGCAACCTCAAGCAAGAGGCGATGCTGCGGATCCATGATCTCAGCCTCGCGCGGATTGAAGCCGAAAAATGCGGCGTCGAAAAGCTCTATGTCGTTGAGTACCGCACCGGCCTTAACGTAATCGGGCTGGTTAATCACTTCCGCAGAGATGCCGACCGATAACATCTCATGATCCGAGAAAAAAGTGATCGATTCAGTCCCGTTTCGCAGGTTTTCCCAAAACTCTTCGATGTTGTTCGCGCCTGGGAAACGACCTGCCAGGCCAATGATGGCGACATCGCGTGAAGCCACGCCCAGATCGCCTCCTGGTCGCTTAACTTGATTATCAGCTTGCCGGGAAGGTCGCTGTTCCTGGTCGATGTTTAGGTGCCCGGCTAAGGCGCTGATGGTCGGATACTGAAACATGGCAACCATTGAAAGGTTGCGGTTCAGGGCTTCTCGCAATCTGCTATTGACCTGGATCAATAACAACGAATGGCCCCCAAGATCAAAGAAATTATCATGCAGGCCGACTTTTTCTAAGCGAAGTACCTCTTGCCACACAGCGGCGATTGTCCGCTCGACTTCAGTTCCGGGAGCAACAAAGGACGCTTCCAGCGCCGGGCGCAACCCTTCAACGGCAGGCAGCGCGCGACGGTCGAGTTTGCCGCTGGGCAGCAAGGGGAGCGCCTCCAGCATCACAAAGGCCGAAGGGATCATATATTCCGGCAGCCTCTCTTTCAGAAAGCTGCGAAGTTCGCTGGCTGATGGAGTGACCGGCTGATCAGGCACCAGGTAAGCGACGATGATGTTCTCGCCCAGCGTCGCTTCATTCGCAACCACCGCCGCCGCCTCTACGTGAGAATGCCCGGCCAGCGCCGACTCGATCTCTTTTAATTCGACACGGAATCCTCTAACTTTCACCTGATTGTCGAGCCGGCCTTCAAAGGCGATATTCCCGTCCGACAAATAGTATGCGGCATCTCCGGTTCTTAAGAGCCTCGCGCCGGGGTCTTCGGCAAAAGGGTTTGGAATCAGTCTCTCGGCAGTCAACTCAGGGTGATTGATATAGCCCCAGGCGATTCCGTCGCCGCCTGTGTAGAGTTCTCCGGCGACTCCTGTAGGCATAGGGGATAGCTGCCGATCAAGCACGTAGACTTGTGTGTTTCGTAGGGGGCGGCCAATCGGCACAGAAGCCATACGGCTATAATCCCGGCCCGCGACAGGCTCAAAGACGGTCGCGGTCACGGTGGTTTCTGTCAGGCCATAAGCGTTCATCCAGCGCACGCGCCGGTCTACAAGCCGCTGCCAGGTGATCAGCCGTTCAGTCAGCACACGGTCGCTGCCTGCGATGACTAACCGAACAGACGAGGGCAGCGATGAATGGTAGCGCTGTAACTCGGAGACTAACTCGTGCCAGTAGGGCGCTGGTAGATTGACAACCGTGAGACGTTCTTGGGTTAAGAGTTGCAAAAACTCAGAGACCGATGCGAGCGCCGGATCAGGGTGAAGAATGACTGTGGCCCCGGCCAGCAATGAAGGGAAGATCTCTTCAGCCGCTACGTCAAAGCTGGTCGGGGCAAATTGCAGGACGCGATCCGCAGCCTCAAGGTTGAAACGCGCCGTGACCGCCGCGCGGTGATTGACGAGAGCGCCATGTGGAATGCATACCCCTTTGGGCAGGCCAGTCGAACCGGATGTGTAAATGACATAAGCCAGATGGCCTGGGCCGGTCGTGCGAATCGGGTTCTGTTCGCTTTGATGAGCAATGAGGCCGGCATCCGAGTCTAGACAGACAATCCTTTCGGAGCCTGCCGCCAGGGCAGCGGCAAGACGTTCTTGCGTGAGCAGGATTGCGGCGCTGGCGTCTCGGAGGATGAAGCTAAGTCGCTCTTTGGGATAGGCGGCATCGAGCGGCAGATAAGCCGCTCCGGCTTTGAGAACGCCAAGCATAGACGCAATCAGATCAAGGGATCGGTCAATGCAAATCCCTGCTAAAGCGCCGGGCCCTACTCCGTATTCCATCAGCAGGCGGGCTATTTTATTGGCGCGGCAGTTGAGCGCATGATAAGTAAGCTGCTGATCTTCAAAGACCGAAGCGATTGCCTCAGGCGTGCGTTCAACCTGATCCTCGAACAGGTGATGTATGCATTGGTTGTGAAGGTAGTCTTGTTTCGTCTCGTTCCATTTGACCAGCAGTTGATGGCGTTCGATCTCGCTCAACATTGGCAACTGTGACAAGCGCCGGTCTGGGTCGGCCAGTAAATCTTTGAGCAGGTTTTTCAAATGCTCCAGCATCTGCTCAATGCTTGCGGCATCGAAGCGTGTGCAATCGTAATTGATCGCCAGCCGCAACGCTCGATCAGGGAGGGCCACGACCGTGAGCGGATAAGTGGTTACTCCGAATGACTGCGCCTCGCTGACCTGCAATCCCTTGCGGGGCGTGCTCAGGGTGCCATGCACAGGGAAGTTCTCGACGACCAGAATGCTGTCGAACAGCGGTTGACCGCCGGGCACATCACTCATGGACTGCACTTCGGCCAGCCTGCTGTATTCGTACTGTTGCAGTTCCAGATGTTGCGCTTGAAGTTGTTCCAGCCAGGCTCCCTCCCGCATCTCATCACCCACCTGTAGCCTTAAAGGCAAGGTGTTGATGAAGAGCCCGGCCATGGTTTCAATCCCTGCGAAGCCGCCCTGTCGGCCTGAAACGACGACGCCGAATACTATATCTTCTTCACCGCTGTAGCGGCTCAGCAGCAAGGCCCATGCGCCTTGCGCGAGCGTGCCGAGCGTCAAGCGGCGCTTTCGCGCCCTGGCGAGCAACAGGGCCGTTTCCGCCTCTGACAGTTCGATCTGCCGCTCGTCATAGCTGGACAGCGGGCTCAGACTTTCTGCGGGTATCTTCAGGCGCAGAGAGGTCGCAGAGGTGAACCCTTTGAGTATCGCGCGCCAGAAAACCTCTGCCTTTGAATCGTCCTGTTCGTCCAGCCAGGCGATGTAGTCGCGATAAGGGCGAGGCTCTGGCAAGCGCAGATGTCGGCCCTGGCAGTGTGCTTCATAGAAAGCGAATGCTTCTTTCATGAGCAGGGCGGCGCTCCAGCCATCCATCAACAGGTGGTGACGGCTCCAGACGAAATAAAAAGTCTCGTCGGCGGTGCGGATCAATGCCAAACGCATTAACGGAGCATCAGTGAGCACAAAGCTGTGGACGCGATCATTCAGCAGGAAGATTTCAAACTGCTGCTGCTGCTCGGTAGGCGTCATCTGTCGCCAGTCGCGCACTTGCCATGGGAAATCAACTTCGCGGTAGACGACTTGAACCGGCTCGCCGCCTTCGTCCCAGATAAAGCCTGTTCGCAAGATCGTATGGCGCTGCACGACTTGCTCCCAGGCATATCTGAAAGCTGCGTCATTCAGCCCGTCCAGCTTACAGTGGAACTGCTCAAAATAGGCTTCCGCTCCCGGCGTGTAGAGCGCGTGGAAGAGCATGCCCTGCTGCAATGGCGACAGGGGATAGATGTCTTCAATATCTTCTATGTTCATTTCGATGAACTACCTTTGAGTCGGCTGACCTTTGTCATGATTCGTTCAAGACGCCGCTGATCAAACTTTGCTAGTGGGAAGTCAGATGGCGCGGGCCCTTGCGGGCCGGCGGAGTCGCATTGAGCAATCAACGCTCGCAGCGCCTCGACAGAGCGGTTTGCCAGAGCCTCAATCGTCGCGCGGCGGTGAAGATTGCGGCTGTACCTCCAGCTTAATGTCAGCCGGTTCCGGTTGACTGAACTGTCTACCTCTATGAGGTAGCTGCGCTGGTTGTCCGGGCTGCGATATGGCCCGGCTGACTCGCGCGCCACGGCAAACAGCGAGGGCTCAAGAAAAGTGTCATTGAACTGGCCGAGGTAGTTGAAACTTACTTCAGCTTGCGACAGCCCTTGTAGCTTTTCTACGACTGACGCATCGCCCCGCAGATAGCGCAGGAGGCCATAGCCGATGCCGTTGCGAGGGATGCGGCGCAGTTGCGCTTTAATCGCCATCAGAGCTTCGCCCATTTCCTGGGCCTCTCCGAGATCGAGCAGCACAGGGAACAGCGAGGTGAACCAGCCTACCGTGCGCGATACGTCGAGGTCGTCAAATAAGGCTTCGCGCCCGTGGCCTTCAAGGTCAACCAGCAACCGGTTCGCGCCCGTCCAGGGCGCAAATGCTTTGACCAGGGCCGCCAGCAGCGCATCGTTGATCTGTGACTTGTAAGCTCCGCTGACATCTTGGAGCAGGGCGCGCGTCTCGTCGGCTTCCAGATGGACAGAGACCGCGTCTGCGGATGCTTCGGTATTGTCCAGGCTCGCATGATCGACCGGCAGGCGAGACACTTTGCGATCACTGTAGCCGAGCCAAAAATCGATCTCTCGACTCAGTGCCGGAGAGTTTGCATATTCGCGCAATCGCTCGGCCCAGTACTTGAATGAAGCGCTCTTGGGCGGGAGCTTAATTTGCTCATTGGCTCCGAGTTGCTTCAGTGCGGTCTGTAGATCGTCAAGCAATATGCGCCAACTCACACCGTCGACCGCAGCGTGATGAATGATGATGAGCAGCCGGCCTGGCTCGTGCTCGCCAAGGTTGAATTGCGCGACGCGCAGCAGCGGCCCGCTCGACAGGTCGAGGCTCGCTTGTAGCTGAGCCGCTTTCGCTTCAAGGGCCAGGGTCTGTTCCTCTACGGGCAGAGCCGATAGGTCTTCATAGGAGAACGGCACATCCTCTGTCAAATCGCTCTCATGCTGCTGCCAACGGTCATCACCTAAAACCAGGCGCAGCCGCAGCGCGTCGTGGTGCGACAGTAGCTCCCGCACGGCGGCGCGCATCACCGCAGGCTCGGCGAGTTGTTTGATTTCCAATAAGACCGCCTGGTTGTAGTGATGCGGGTTAGCAAAGGCTTGCTCCATGCTCCATAGCTGGATCGGCATTAAAGGCACCTCGCCTGTAACCAACTCGGCTTGCGCGTGATCGTGGTGAGCGGCTTCGGCCACCGCCGCCAGTTCGGCGATTGTCTGATGCATGAATAGTTGCTTGGAAGTTATACGCACTCCGGCCATGTTGGCTCTGGAGATCGTTTGAATGCTCAGGATGGAATCTCCGCCCAGATCAAAGAAGTTGTCGTTGACGCCGACCTGTTTGATGCCCAGCACCTGCGACCATACTTCAGCCAGGATTTTCTCTTCTGTGCTGCGCGGCGCAACGAACCCCTGTTCCAGTAGTGGCCTGACAGTATCGGGGGCGGGAAGCGCATCACGATCAATTTTCCCTGTGTCGGTGACAGGCAATGCGTTCAGGAACATGATGATGGCAGGCACCAGGTACTCTGGCAGCCTCTCCGACAAATAATTACGCAGCGCCGTGATCGTCAATTCAGCTTCATTCCTGGGGACTACATAAGCGATGAGCCGCTGATCGCCTTGCCCATCTTCTCTGGCGAGCACGACGCTCTCGCGCACGCCTTCGTAGCGACCGAGGGCGGCTTCGATCTCGCCCAACTCGATGCGAAAGCCCCGCACCTTGACTTGATGATCTATGCGGCCAAGGAACTCAATGTTTCCATCGGCTCGATAGCGCGTATAATCGCCGGACTTATAAAGTCGCTGGCCCGGCTCCGAGGTGAACGGGTCGGGAATGAACTTATCGGCGGTAAGGTCAGGCTGGTTCAGATAGCCGCGCGATATGCCAATCCCCCCGATGTACAATTCGCCGAGCACGCTCACAGGAATCGGTCGCAGGTTGGCATCCAGAATATGCATGTGCATGTTCGCAATTGGTCGGCCAATCGGTATGCGAACGTTTGAACTTGCCGGAGGCTCGTAGATGAAGTGGTGGGTTACATCATCAGAACACTCCGTAGGGCCATAGGCATTCAGTAGCGGTATGGCCGGGTATGCGCTAAACCAATCATTGCACACTTGCGGCGGCAGCGCCTCGCCGGTGGAAATCATCCAACGCAAACTCAGTAAGCCGGCATGGGCCGGTGAGCGATTCGTTGCCTCATCAATCAGCATCCGCAACAGCGATGGAACGGTTTCGAAAATCGTTATCCTGCCATCCACAATCAGGTCGAGCATCTGCGCGGGATCGTGGCTGGCTTCCTCTGTGAAGACATGTACTTTGCCGCCGACCAATAGCGCCGCCAAAAACTGCCATACGGATATATCGAAACATTGAGACGCGGTTTGGGCGATAACGTCTTCATGCGTCAGCTTCAGGTCGCGAACCTTGGCATAGAGGTGGTTGAGCATCCCGCGATGCTCGACCATTACGCCCTTTGGCACTCCGGTTGACCCTGAGGTGAAGATTACATAAGCGAGGTGGTCGGCCTCGCAGCGACACGCAAGGTTCGTCTCGCTCCGGTCTTCGCTCAGCAGGTGTTCAAGCGTCACGACTATGGGGCGATCTACGAAAGCCCTACCTTCCAGCGCCTGAGTGATGACAGGCAGGATGCTGCTTGTCGTGATCACCAGCGCGGCCTGGCTCTGCTCTAAGATCAGCGACAGTCGTTGGGCAGGGCTGTGCGGATCAAGCGGTAAGTACCTGCCGCCGGCTTTGAAGATTGCCAAGATGGTTGCTAAGAAATTGATGTCACGCTCAGCGAGCAAGGCTACAGGGACTTCCGCTGCGACGCCGCGCGCCGCAATGGCATGGGCGATGCGGTTAGCCCTCCGGTTAAGCTCATCGTAGCTAACCTGCTGGTCTTCGAACGAGGCCGCGAGCGATTGCGGAGTTCGATCCGCCCACGATTGAAAAACTTCGACGAGTGAAAGGCCGACTGGAAACTCTACCTGCGTATCGTTCCAGGCGACGAGCATTTGCTGTTGCTCTGAACTAGTCAGCAGCGGCAGATCCGAAAGCCGCGCGTCGGGATTGGCAACGACGCCTTCCAGCAACTTCGTCAAATGGCCAATCATTCTAGTAATGGTCGTGGCATCGAACAGATCCGTGCTGTATTCCAGCATGCCGTTTATCTGCTGCTTTCTTTCCTCCATCAACAGGTCTAAATCAAACTTGGCGGTTCCGCTATGCGTCTCTATAGTGCTCAACTTCACATCCGCGAATTTCAACTCTGCCGAAATCGTATTTTGGAAGGCGAACATCACCTGAAACAGCGGCGTGTAACTCAGCCCACGTTCCGGTTGTAACTCATCTACCAACTTCTCAAACGGCATGTCCTGGTGATTCTGCGCTTCGATCACCACCTCTCTCACCTCTTGCAACAACTCCTTGTATCGCTGCTCTCGTCTCACCTTCGCTCGCAGCACCAGCGTGTTGACGAACAACCCCATCAGCCCTTCTAACTCGACTCGCTGCCGCCCGGCTATCGGACTCCCGACGCTGATCTCCTCCTGCCCCGTGTACCTCTGCAACAGCCCCTGAAATCCCGCCAGCAAGCTCATAAACAACGTCACCCCTTCGCTTCGGCTCATCGCCTTCAATCGCTCGCTCAACTCG